>Ga0194063_10000001_pt1 | contig 397520 bp, 404 predicted proteins | sample SepL3720m_MetaG_FD_155459 | JGI IMG/M metagenome (GOLD analysis project Ga0194063, IMG submission 155459) | Anoxic zone freshwater microbial communities from boreal shield lake in IISD Experimental Lakes Area, Ontario, Canada - Sep2016-L373-20m | ecosystem: Environmental > Aquatic >... | reverse complement strand
CATACGGATCGTAGAAATTACGCCAAAACAAGTGGCGGATAAACTCATCATCAAATCGAATATTATTGAAACCAACAATCGTAGTATCAGGTGTAAAAATCTCGTTAATCAAGGTTTTAGAAAACTCTGCTTCAGAATATCCCTCATCAACCGTCTGCTGCGGCGTTATGCCCGTCACCATCAACGCCTCGGGGATAGGCAATGTATCGTCATTTAATCGCACCAACATATTGTATGGCTCACCAATCGGATTCAGCTCCATATCCGTCCGAATCCCAGCAAACTGCATAATCCGCGCCTCACGCGCATTCAAACCACTAGTCTCCAGGTCATAGAAAAAGAAAGTTTTTGTCATTGCAACTATTATATCATTTAAAATAAGAGACCTCTACGACCTATTATTTATCTATAAAACTTATATTTTATAAGGCTTCTAATGAAAGCATTATCTCACCAAGCGCAGCATCAATTTTGCCTTCTTCTGACGCTACACTAACATCTCCTGAATCGGCACCACAGTTGACATCGCCACGCATTAAGAAGTATTTATCGCCAACCTTTTTCATATGCGAAGAACCAATACTAGATTCCTTATCTGTATAATATTGAGCTACTGTTGGTCGATCAAATGAATCATTAAGTGTATCGTCTGCGTTTAACCTGATGATAGCACTGCCACAACTAGCGGTACTAGCATCATTAACAAAGCCAGAAGAATAAACCCTAAAACCACCAGATTGGTTTATGGCATAGGTCAATGTTTCACGGCTTGTATATTTACCTTTGACGCCCCATTCAGCAATTGACAAAGTTTTTCTACCATCATCCACCACTACTGGTGCTGGTGTTTCCGTCTTTGCAACCATAAAGTTCTGATAAAATACGAAGCCTAATGCTCCGAGTAATGCAGCTACTAGTACGATAATAACGACTAGATGTGCGCTTCCTGATTGAGATTGTTTTTTGTTCACGAGATGCCCTTTCGTAAAATTAGTATATTTAATTTAATATAATATACTCTTTATTATTAATATCTATTACTATACAGCCCCCCCTATAAAGCGCAAGCGGTATTATGTGGATTTATATTATACAATAATTCTCTGTTTCCAAGGTCGGACCTTGGAAACGTTATTTGTTGATCATAAAATCGCCTATTTCATCAAGGCTATCCCTGTAATCTTCATCGTCATTTAAAAATTCTAGGTATTTTGCCGGCGCCATATCATTTAAACGTTCTGAACTAACCCAAGCAGATCTTTTATTATTTATCCAGTATGGCAAGCTCGACCACTCCCAATTTAGGTAATCAGTAGGGTTACGATGTATATATCTTGTAATATATGTCAGATAATCATCAATGTATATATGTGATGCTTTAAAAACTCCCTGGAATAAAGGCCCTACACGCTCATATTTCTTATTAAAATAAGTAGTGTAAGCCGAACACACTGACCTCAATAATTTAGTAATTGCCCCCAGTCGTATCTGATAAAGTAATAAATGAAAATGATTTGGCATTAAACAAAAAGACATGAGTTCTACATCCTCAGCCAGCCAATCATATTCCCGACCTTTATTATCCTTTTCGGGACCTTCATTTAAATATCTCTTGAAAAGATTTAGAAAAACAGCATAGTCTTCGTCATCAATAAATACCTTCCGCTTCTCAACACCACGATTATAAATATGATAATAACTATTAACATCATATCTCTTTATGACATTGCGACTTGGCATATCCACATTATAATACCGCTTATACTTATTTCCAAGGTCGAACCTTGGAAATAAAATCTACTCGATCTATTGTTCGAGAAATGAGAATTGTGATTCGCCGATGCGAATGATGCTGGTGCCTTCGACGCCACGGCGACGAAGTTCGTGTGATATACCTAGTTTTTTCATGATGTCACGCAGACGATTTAGACCGTCATAATTATCAAAATTCGTCCTGCGAGCAAATCGCTCAATCTTATCACCAGTAACGACAAATGATATTGTGCCATCTTCGGCTTCGACTCGTTCAACTGCCCAAGACTCTGCAATCTTTGCGTTGCTCAGTGATATTGTCTCTAATTCTTCATCATCATTTTCAACTTCATCAACAACCGCACGAGATTCAACCACCTTTTTACGCAATGCTCGCAAAACTTCTTGCAAGCCTTTATGCGCAGTTGAAGATATCGCAAAAACTTCAGTCTTACCAGATACAGCTTTCACCGCATCAATCTGCATTTGCACGATGTCATCATCCAACCCGTCAATTTTTGTAATCGCAATAATTTCTGGACGGTCGGTCAAATCAACGCTATAATTTTTTAGCTCACCACGAATTACCTTGTAAGCCTCGGCGACATCATTAGAATACGCATCAATCAAATGCAACAAAACCGCCGTTCGTTCAACATGGCGCAAGAATGCCGTGCCCAATCCTTTACCTTCACTAGCGCCTTCAATCAACCCAGGGATATCTGCGATTAGCATACTACCATCATCAATATCAGCTACGCCTAGGTTTGGTGACAATGTGGTAAAGGCGTAATCCGCGATTTCTGGTCGGGCGTTACTGACAACTGATAGGAATGTAGATTTACCGGCATTAGGGAACCCGACCAATCCAACGTCCGCCAATAATTTCAATTCCAATTCGGCTTCAAAAGTCTCGCCCATTTCGCCTTTTTCGGCAATTCGTGGAGTTTGACGAACAGATGATTTAAAGTGTGCATTACCCGATCCACCTTCGCCACCCTTGGCAATAATGACTTCTTGGCCCGGCGCAGTCAAATCAGCAATAACATTGCCGTCACGACGAACAATCGTACCAACTGGGACTTTTATACGCAATGAATCGCCAGCTGCACCAGAACGATCACATTTAGAACCATTATCACCAGATTTGGCCTTTAATTCTGGTTTGTATCGAAAATCAATTAATGTATTCAGACCGCTGTCAGCCACAAACACCACATCGCCACCATCACCGCCAACACCACCATCTGGACCACCCTTGGCCACGTAAAGCTCATGCCTAAAACTGACGGCACCGTCGCCGCCTTTTCCTGCGCTAATAAATACTTTGGCGGTATCGACAAACATATATTTACATTATAGCATGATCGCCCCTGAATTAACAGGGGCGAGGTAAATCTGCTAATGGACGTATTTATATGAAGCCGCTTGCTCAGCTGTAATTGTGCGACTACTAATTATATTCAATCCTTGTAAATTCATCTCACTCAAAGAAATATCACCATTATCCGACACTCCAACAACTATAGCTACGTGCCCATCCTGACCACCAGTGTCAACAAAAACAGCACCAGCCTCAGGCTTGTTATCCACCCTGTTACCCGCACCAGAAGCAGCCAAAGCCCATGTATCGGCATTTCCCCAAAAACTTCCAACCGGTCTGCCAATCTTGAGACGCTGTTCGTAGGCATACCACGTACAGTTGCCCCAGTCGTATCTGTTACCAACACTGCCTGGCATAAAATAATAGTTAAATCTGGAAGGTGGCCTATAACCGGCACGCTCATTTTCTGGTAATGTAGCACTAGGCAGTATAATCTCTGTATTAGGGACAAGACCGCTAACGTCCAAATCGTTATATAAAACGATACGGGTTTTATCTACTTGATATTTACTAGCGATAGAATCAACCGTATCACTAGAGTTAACCATGTGCAAAACGCCATCAATAGGCAAGATTTTTAAAATTTTACCAGAATATAATTGATCGCCAGTTAATTTGTTGGCCCATTTTATAGTATCAACAGATATTTTGAACCTTGTAGCCAAATCGTTAATGTTCTCGCCGTCTTTGACTGTATATTGAGTTACTAAACGATTTTCTGTAACTGGCACAATAACCTGCGGTCGAGTCTCGCTTGTAATGGCCGAATTGGCAAAACTGCTCTTTATCTGCGTTGATATAGCCAAGTTGGTTATATTAGGGGCCACGGGCAGATTGGTTGCCCTGGCAACACTGGAGGCTATATTAGTAGCAATAACATCGTTAACCGATATATTGCTTATAGACTGCGAAGTAGAATTAGATAAATCATTATCGATAGACCGCTTTTGAGGCGCCAAAGAACCAACAAAAATGAAAGTCACAACCAACACAAAAACACTCGCATAAACAGCGATCATCGAAGGCTTGATTTTAAATTTCGTCTTGCGACGAGGTTTGTCAGTTTCAGGTTGTTTTTTGATTTTATTGAATTTATCAACAAAACCAGAAATTGTTCGATTACGGATGATCGTTCTCCTGCCGATACATTACTGTAGGGCGCTACCCAACTCTGTCTTTCTTCTAGCAACAAAAAGATGCTAGAAATAGGCGTTTTCGACTTTTAAAGCCCTTACGACATTTCTGGTAGGCTCATCTGTAATTCGCACTCCCCACTCGCGGTTTCCAGTTTTAATCAAAAACTGCACTAGTAGACGAAAAAACAAATGTGCTGTATACCAGTATAACAATTACACTTGTCAGCGTCAATTGAACAAGCTATTGGCTAGCGCAATTTTGGGCGCAATGGTTGGCTATATTTGCCTGATGATCGGCGTCGGTGTATCCAAAATAAGTTTTTTTGTCATCCCCTGCCAAAAAGAACAGATAGCTGCCCTCGGCTGGATTAACAGCTGCTCGCAGAGACGTCAGGCCAGGAGATGCAATCGGCCCTGGCGGCAAACCGGTATGTATGCGTGTATTGTATGGTGAATCAATATTAGGATTATCTGGCAACCCGTTTTTGGCAGCGATATATTTATACGTCACATCCGAACCCAACATCATACCGATGTTCATCCTGGAATAAAAAACCTGTGATACTTGGCGCTGGTCTTGTTCTCCATTTACCTCACGCTGGATAATAGATGCCAAAGTAATACCTTCATATAAGTTTAACCCGTGAGCCTTAAAACCATCGATCAGCCCGTTTTCATTTATAACCTTATAAAACTCACCAAAAACCTTTTTTAATATATCCGCAACAGTTGCACCAGAGTTAAAGTTATAAGTTTCACCATATATATAACCTTCTAGGCCTACACCGGCTGGTTTACCATCAAATATAGGGCTGTCATAACTGCCAGCGAAAGCCTCATTAATCTCGCCGTCCGAATATCCAGCTCGGCGCAAAACTGTCTTGGCATCAAGCTTTTTTGATTCGGTTGTATTTGTATTATCTGACAATGTTGCGCCAGGATAAAAAGTGATACTAAACTGGTCCACATTACCCTTGACGAAGTGCTCTGCAATTTGTTGCACCGATTCGGCTGGCGATAATCTGTATGTTCCGGCCTGTAATATGCTGTTTTTACCAGTTAGTTTCGTATAAATATCAAACACCAGGCCGTTTTTGACTATCATTCTTTTTTCCAGCTCTTGGCCTATCTGTGATGAACTATCCCCAGGTTTGACAATAACCTGCCTTAGCTGGTCAATATCTCCACCAACAGGTGATAATTGCAGATTATACCAAATAACTATACCGACGATAGCAATCAGGGTTATTATAGCGACAATAAATCCAAAACGCCCGATTACATTGCGAATCGGTAACATATTGCAATGCCTCAAACCACTACGTTGGCCATTAATAGGTTGTTGTGAAAACCTAGGCATAGTTAGCCTCGATATAATCTTGTAATATTATCGCAGCCGCCATGGCATCAATGTCAGCTTTGGAATATGGCTTTTTAAATGATTGCAATCGTTGCTCCGCAATAACCGATGTTAATGATTCATCTTGGAAGACTAATTTTGGAGCGATACCAGATAATTTGTCAGCAAAATCAGTCACAAATTTAGTCTGTGCGGTTGGCTGACCGGACTGGTTTCTGGGATAACCAACAACAATAATATCTGCGCCCTCATCGTCAACTATTTTTTTAATAGCCGCATTTTCACCACCGTTTACCTCAATCGTTTCCAAAGGCACAGCGATACGAACAGCACTGTCACTAACAGCCACGCCAATGCGTTTTTCTCCCACATCCAAGCAAACTAATGATAGATTTTTATGCATTTTCTAGTACGAATTCGACATCAATTTTATTAACTTCATTTGGTACAGTGTTAATCCAAAAATAAGGGAATTTTACATCAACATTACTGACGCCCTGAATAGTGCCCAGAATCGACTGAACATCTCCGTATCGTTTACCTTTGACTTGTTCCTTTACAGAATTTGCGTCAATGTTAGGACCGATTTGACCGACAGTAGAAACATTCACTGTCTGGCCAGTCTCGTTTTTCAGATAGCCAGACATTTTAATGCCATCTATGCCATCACTAAACACCCGTTGATTATTCCCAACTTGTTTTGCCAGCACATCTGCTAGATAAATCTGCATTTCTGATTTGGCAATAGCCAATATTGTAAAGGTAGTTGCCGATGTTAACTTAACCTTGGCAGTTGTCACCTCAGTGTCAACAGCCGGTACTGATACGGCTGCAGCGTGTTCAACGTTAAAACTATCGCGAATCACAATTTCACTATTGGTAAACTGTTGGGTCAACTGGTTCTTTACATCTTCGCTAGACAAATCAACTAATGTTTGGCTAGCTTTTAGGATATCCTCTGTTGTTGCGACTATAGCCATTTTGGTCGTACCGCCAGCCATTGCACTACCAGCAGCAGTAATGCCCGCTAGACCAGATTGATAAGCTCGCGCAGAAAAATTACAGCCTTCCCCGGCGTCGACTGAAGTAACATTCAATACTGCTGAGTCATGAACAAAAAAGCCTTCGCCAAGTTCAGTTTTTGCCAATGTCACCGCCGCATCACTAGTGAAAGTACATCCCGTATTTGTAAAAGTTGTGCCAGCCGGAACCAGTAATGAATTTGGTGATACGGCCGCACGTGTTATCTCCATAGTGCCTTTGGCTTTGTTGCCCAAGTCCTTTTTGCCAGTTGGGACAAATTCAACACTGACGTCTTTTTTAATCTGTTTTGATACGGTTTGAATTATGCCTTTTTTGGCATCTGTAGCTTCAATCGTACCTAGTTTCAACGTAGCGCTAACTGGTGCTGGCGATGTTTTGGTAGTAATAATAACTCGGGCCGCAGGAGCCGATACAATCGCCCAGACCAAAAACACCGTCAATACTACGACAGCTGCCCCAATAATAAATATCTTTTTACGGAAAGATGAAAAATCTGGGACTTTGCCGCTTTTTTTGAATTTTACCTTTTCATTCGTAGATGATTTTTCATCGATACTAATCGTATCAATAGCGTCCGACACACCATCATCTGCAGGTGAGTCCACAGTAGTTGCCAATTCACCGACCGGCATATCAGCGCCATCAATGACATCTTCGTTATCATCGATTTCAGATTCTTCTGTTTCGGCAATTTCAGGTTTGCTTTGTAAGTTTTTGGCAACTGGTATCATCGACGCAGCCGATAATGCAATTAATGCACGGTTGCTGGTTATTAAAACTAGGTGTTTATTGGCATTATTAGCAGTGCGCGATAACAATCGCAAATTAACGGCGCTTTGTAATACACCAATTCGCTTTGGCGGAACCAATGCCACAATTTTTTCTTTGCTAGATTTAATTTTACCGATAATCGCGGTAATATCATCTTCGGTATCTATGTAAATTACGTCTTTGTTCATATTTATATTCTAAGAATCCGATTAAGTTTATCTTTGATCGTATCGTTATCGCTACTACCTATAATTGTATCATAGCCAACCCGCAGCAAGCCCATTGCCGTAATGAAAGTATGGTCACTAACTAGGTTGGTTGAATCTGTTATGCCAGCCACATCTTCGGGTTTGATGTATTGAACGGTTGGCTTTTTTGTAAATGGTAGGTCTTTGTGCCAATTTTGGGTTTGTAACATTTCTACAATCTTTTTCAAGCTAGCACCACCACCACATAATAAAATGCGATTGGGCAGATGGTCGGCCGCGTCAAATTCACTAAGTGCCAATTCAACCCCAGCTATCCAAACATCTAATGTCTTATCTATAGCTGCGTTAACTTGTTCGGTGACTGACGGTTTGATTTGGTCACTGCCTAGATTGACTTTTAATTTTTCAGCATCGTCATAACTGATGTCTAATTCACTAGAAATTGTTCGCGTAAAGCTGCGACCGCCAATGCCAAACATTTTTGTACCTTCGACACCGCCGTCGTTGACGACTGCGATATCTGTCGTGCCACCACCGACATCAGCCAAGATTGCCGTAAAATTACTGTTGGCATCGGTGCCTAGTACGCTACGGCTAACTGCGAATGGTTCGGCCGCTACGGCCAATAATTCTAGTGACAGTTCCTCGGCAACTCGTTCTAGTGCCCCGATATGGACCATCGGCGCAAAGGCCGTGTATATCTGGACCGCAACATCATGACCCTGAAAACCAATTGGGTTGCTGACTTTGTATCCATCAATATGAATACCTACTAGTGCACTGTTAACTAATTTGATTTCGACATCATCATTGCCGGTTTCTAGTGCAATTTGTTTTTGGGCTTTGCGCTGAGCGCGTTCTTGGACTTTTTCAATAATAAATTCCATTTCGGCAGCATTTAATGGTTTATCAGGCTGAGGCCGACGATAACGAATCGTGTTTGTTGTGCCTTTGACTAATTCACCAGCGATACCAATAACGACTTTTTTAGCCTGTAATTTAGCCTGATCTTCGGCTGCCGATAATGCCGCCTCGCAGTTACGAACTACGCCCGAAATATCTGCAATCGCCCCAGCGTACATATCACTGATTTCCTGATGCGCACGACCAACACCAACGATTTCCATCTTGTCACCATCTAATCTGGCGATTAATGCTTTGACAAACTCAGTACCAATATCCAGAGCAACGATATATTCGCCCTCTTCAGTTTTTTTGCGGTTCAGAAAATTCAATGCCATAACTATAACCATTATAACAGGATGTGAGTAGATTTTGGATTATAGATTATGGATTTTAGTATAAATTTCAAAAAATAAGAGACTTTTGCAGCCCCTTATTTATATGAGAACTAATTTATTTTAGCTCAACGCTCGCTACGAAGGTTTTTAGCATTTGACGGTCAGGATATGTAATATCACGGATAGCATCTGTCAATGGTTCCGAACATGCAGATTGACGCCCACTGACAAAGTAATAATAACTACCAATTTTGGCCACTGGAATTTCTGGACCGTCAGCTGTAGATGAGACTGAACGTAAAATCCTGACTAGATTATTACAATCGCCGCCAAGCGCCGAAGCCCTCTCGGTCGAAAACTGATACATATCTTGGCCATAAGAGTCTTCTACTCTTTGATAAGTAATCTCGTTGCTACCCAAATCTGCAAGCAGTTTAAATTTAACATCCCAATCATCCAGGACCAAATACCCTGCGTTTGTTTCAGTTGGAGTTGAAACCACCGCTACTGCTGGCGTTGGAGCTGGTGTAGACTTTGGTTGCATAAAATTCAAATAAAATACATAACCTAATGCTCCTAATAGTGCGACGACTAGCACAATGATAATGACTAGATGTGAACTACCTGATTGAGATTGTTTTTTGTTCACGAGATGCCCTTTCGTAAAATGTTATTACCTATTATTATACGTCCACTATCTGGGAATCACAAGCGATTCATTTGGGTAATGTGACTATATCACGTGATTTTTGTTTTTGTTCCCAATCTTTGATTGGTAACATTATTTGACCAGCCACACAAACAGATTTAATCTGATTGCCATCAAAAACGAACTTCAGATTTTCGCCCCCATTACCATAACTGCCTATACTATCAATCCGTAAAGTGTTCTCATCAACATAACTCAAATCGTAGGCGCCACTAAAGGGAACCCAATTATACGGGTGGGTAGCAACTAACCTGTTGCAACAGAAAACAATATCTGTAGCCCCCCACAAATCAGCAAACCTACCTGTAAACTTTGAAAGTTTTTTGTGAGCAACTTCATCAAATTTTGAGCCTTCCAGATGATCAATCGCATTAAAAATGCCTCTGGAAATCCTAAATGGATATGCGCCTATGCAATTCGTCAGGACAACAACTACTAATTTATTTTTTTCATCAAATAAGCTGTCGGTCATATAACCAGGGAAACCGCCACCATGACCTACAATTTTGTGGTTTCTGACATGACCGATAGTCATACCTAAACCATAAGAACTGTCAGAACCATCACCGACAGTTTTCCAATCACCTTTTTGCATTTCTTTTTTTGATTCATCATTTAATAATTCATTTGAACCTATCATATGTGCCGAAAAATACCTACAAAGATCGGCTGCGGTAGAACAAAAACCAGTTGCAGGCGACATTGAATTGGTAGCTATATTATCTATAGGTAATCTCTTGCTACCAAATTGTTTACGAGAATATCCAACAGCCATTTTATCTTTGAGTTCAGATAGATAATCGGGATATGTATTTTCCAAACCTAGTGGTTTTATTATTTTCTCTGTAACCACATCGTTATACGGTTTATTAGTAATTTCCTCAATTAATAAACCTAACAAAGCATAGCCCCAATTGGAATATTTCATCCTAATATTATTGTCTATGGCTAAACCTGCCTCTAAAGTAGCCTTTTTAGCCTCATCCCGATCAGGAAAAGCTCGGTCCAGCCCCCAAAAACTAGCATCTAAACCATTTCTAATCATCCCTGACCCATGTGACATGACTTGTCTAATTGTAATTTGTAAAAACCTTTTATCTTTGTGATCTTTTAGCCAAACCAAATAATCGGACAGCTTGTCATCTAATCTTAATTTACCTTCTTCTACTAATTGCATAATCACCGTAGCAGTAAAAGTTTTAGAATGAGAAGCTACTGAAAAAATGTTACCACTAGTAAGTTTTTTATTTTTTTCTAAATCAGAAAAACCATACGCTTCATTTAATATTAATTTACCGTTATGAGATATAGCTACAGAATAACCTGGTATACCAGAACCATCATATTGAAAACTTAAACATGATTTTATATATTTAATAGTTTCAGGGCTAATGACTTTATTCATATAGCTAATAATATAACCTTTCGATTAGTTAGTCAAAACAGCTTTAATGCGTCGAACGCCGGCGCTGGAAGATTCTTCTTTGATGATTTTGAACCTACGACCGCCATCTGATAATTCACCAGTATGTGTAATATGTGGACCGCCACAGATTTCTAGACTAAATACATTTCCATCACCATCGGCAATTTTATAGACTCGCACTTTGTCGCCGTATTTGTCGCTAAACTCGCCAACTGCGCCCATCGCTCGAGCTTCATCCAATGGATATTCGGCAAAAGTTACGACTAAGTCTCTGTTGATTTGTTCATTAACGATGTCCTCAATTTGACGAAGTTTGTCATCCTCAACTTTTTCAGGATATTTGAAATCAAATCGAATTCGTTCTTCATTAATATTCGCACCGCACTGGGAAACGCCATCGCCCAGCACCATGCGCAGTGCCTGCGCCATTAGGTGTGCAGTGGTGTGATATTTTTTGTGTATGTCGCTGTCGCCTTCTAGGCCGCCTTTGAAAGTTCCTTTGGCTGCGGTTTGACTGCGCTCGCGCTGTTCGGCCATTTTGGCATCAAATTCTGCGCGCCAGTTTTCAGATAAGTCTATATTCTGTTTAGTGGCTTCTTCAACAGATAATTCTGCTGGAAAACCAAACGTGTCATGCAACATAAACAACTCTACGCCAGTTAATCCACCAACCGCAAATTTAGAAAACTCACGTAGGCCTTTATTTAATGTCTGGCGAAAAACTTTTTCTTCTTTGACCAACACGGAGATAACTTCATCGCGATTTGCCGCAACTTCTGGATAATCATCGTTGAATATATCAGCGATAACTGGCACAATTTCAGCCAAGAAGTTTTGTTCGATGCCCAGGTCAAACGCCTGACGAATTGCGCGACGCAAGAATCGACGCATTACATAACCCTGCTCTTTGTTAGATGGTCGTACACCATCAACTGCTAGGAAAGTTGCACCGCGTAGGTGATCGGCAATAATCTGCATGCTGGTTTTATTGCCATCATAGGTTTTGCCACTAATCGCCTGTAATTTTTCAATAATTGGCCATATCACACTAACACGGAAAATATCCGGGCTACCAATTGCAGCTGATGCGATACGCTCTAACCCCCCACCAAAATCGACATTCTGTTTTGCCAGTGGTTCAAAACTGCCATCATCCAAACGACGATATTGCATGAAAACTTGGTTACCGATTTCAACAAATCGCCCACTGTCACTAGCTGGGTGTGCCAAACCGAACCCTTCGGCGTGATTTTGTTCGCCGAAATCATAGAATACTTCGCTATCAGGTCCACAAGGATCACCAATCGGCGTACTATTGATACCGCCGCCGCGTGACCACCAGTTTTGTTTGTCATCATAGAAAAATATACGCTCACCCGACTTGATGCCACGCTTGTCACCATTTTCTTGGCTGCCAATCTCGGCAATTTCAGCAGTTATGCCGGCATCTGCAAAAACCTTCTTCCAAATCTGTGCTGTTTCATCATCCCGTGGGATACCATTTGCCTCGTCGCCAATGAATGCCGAAACATAAATCTTGTTCGGATCCAGCCCAACAACATCAGTCAAAAATTCGAAAAACCATCGTATTTGCTGTTCTTTAAAATAATCGCCCATGCTCCAGTTGCCCAACATTTCAAAAAAAGTCGTATGACGATTATCACCAACTTCATCAACATCCTGTGCACGAAAACAAGTTTGGCTGTTAGTCAGCCGCACACAATCAGGATGAGTCTGGCCCAATAAATAAGGCAATAATGGTTGCATACCACTACCCGTAAACAATGTCGTCGGGTCATTTAGTGGCACTAAATTAGCACGTTTAATAACCGCGTGACCACGACTAGCAAAAAATTTCAGATATTCATTTCGTATTTGTTGAGCATTCATTAAGGTTAATTATACCAAAATAAAGAGTTTTTGCCCAAAGAAAAAAGACCTTGCTGACCGCAAGGTCCTTTAATGAAAAATTAGGAATCCAGAACCGGAATGGTGTCATCGCTATAATCTGGCAACTCTTCAATCTCTTCCAACTCTTCTAGGCTTTGTGCGATTTGATTGTTATAAAAATCAAACCCCCAAAAAACACTGTAAAAGATAGCTATCAAGTCAAATTCTGCCTTGATGATTGAAAACTCCTGAGTGGCATCACGACAAAAATCCTCTAACTCACAGATTCGCGCCAATGACGTAAAATCAGTCGTGCTAATTAAATCATTAAACCTAACAAGATATAATTCATGTTCACGCCGTTTACGTTCTATAAACTTGTACCATGACGAACCTAACTTGGGCCGATCAGACAATTTTTTGGTAATCGACAAAACAATGATCCACTGCCTTTGTAGCGACTCCAGATTCTTACGAATAACACCTATAACTCTCATAGCAATTTCTTGCCTAAGAATCATTTCTTCGTGTGACAAAACAGCCACAATAATCAACTCCTCTTTTTCAAAATTTTATCGTTATCGATCAATAGACCGACTACAATAATTACAAGTCACAAAAGTAACTATGCTATATATACTATCATATACAACCAGATATGTCAATCTTTGCGAGGTCCGTCCTTGCAAATGAACTTTTTATTTCATAATATACTTTTTCTAAATTATAATTCCACCACCTAGGCAGATTTGGTCGTCGTAGATTACGACTGATTGCCCTGGGGCAAAGGCTCGTTGTGGGTCGTTTAATTTTAATGACACACTATCACCATCAACTGTAATATCAGCCGGAACTAATGGCGCACGGTGACGCGAACGAATCAGGTATTTACCATTTTTTGGTGCGTCTTTAATCCAATGGATACTATGTAGTTCAACTGTGTCGTGCCATAATGTCCCATCGTTTAGATCCGTCGTGACATAAACTTCGTTTTTATCCATATCTTTGCCAACCACATAATATGGCAGACCGCCACCCAATTCTAACCCATGGCGTTGCCCTAATGTATAGAAAATCGCACCATCATGATGACCTAACACTGCGCCAGATTTTTTATCTATAATCTGCCCTGGTTTTAAATCAACATATAGACTAAGGAAATCGCGAATACCTACCTGACCGACGAAACAAATGCCCTGCGAATCTTTTTTTATCGCAGTAGTTAGCCCACGTTTTTCAGCCATCACGCGGACCTGTGGTTTTGTAAACCCACCTATTGGGAACATTGTTTTACTCATCGCCGCACCGCTCACACGATATAGGAAATAAGTTTGATCTTTGTTATCATCAACCGCGCGCAATAGTTTGGCTATTGGAATTTGGCTATTGGAATTTGGCTTTGTACCTTTTTCGCCACCTTCCATATTCCACCTTCCATATTCCACCCGGGCGTAATGCCCCGTCGCAATCATATCGGCACCATCTGCAATCGCCGCATCTAGAAACAATTTAAATTTTACTTCCTGGTTACACATAATATCTGGGTTTGGTGTGCGACCAGATTTATATTCATCAATCATATAATCGACAACTTTTTGTTTATATTCAGCCTCAAAATCAAAAACTTTAAAATCAATTGCTAATTGTACCGCCACACGTTTAGCATCGGCCAGGTCCTCGGCCCAAGGACATTTCATCCCCGGCAGGTCTTGCGACCAATTCTTCATATAAACGCCAGTAACGTCGTAGCCTTGTTCAACTAATAACGCCGCCGCCAGTGACGAATCAACTCCACCACTCATGCCTACATAAACTTTTTTGCCTGACACTAAAACAGCCCCATAACATAAAAAATGGCAATTTTCACGAACTCACTTATCGCCAACCACCAGCCCCACGGTGTGACCCACCACATCATACCCCAATCTTTGTCACTAGACACAGGATGATTAATTATCCGCACGTCACCTGTTCGTTTATCAAATTCCAAACCTGCACGTCGTTGATGATACCCCGAAGTTACCAAAATCACGCTTTTAATTTGTAGTTCATTAAAAATACCCCCCGAATTCTCGGCGTTTTGAATAGTATTCTCGGCATATTCATCCAACCTGATTGCGGATTCTGGTACACCCGATTGCAGCGCAATTGTTTTCATAACCGATGCGTTACTGGGTCCAGTTTTGTCTTGAGCTGCACCTGAAAAAATCAATTTTTCTGACCAACCGTTTTTGTATAATTTTACAGCTTCTTCGGCACGAGCCTTAGTATCACCACCACTGACTGCCACAATAGCATCAACCATCTGACAACCACTGGTAGAGCTAGGACTTTTGCCACACTTACCGAGCTCGTCTGGCTGTAAATAAACTGTTAACCCCAAAATGGCTAGCAAACCAAAAACAGCCAATCCAATTAACCAACGAATCATTTGGCTATCCTCGAGTATTCTGAATTAATTGCTTTAACCAATATCCGACCGGCCAATTTGGTATCTTTCTCATCAGATAGATGACCTAAAGTTATACGGATACTACCACCAGCCAATTCGTCGCTCATTCCAATTGCATCCAAAACATGAGATTTTGCAGCCTTATTAGCTGCACAAGCACTGCCCGTCGCAACCAATACGCCACAATTTTCTAATAGGAATACCAACCGTTCACCATCAATACCAGGAAATGAAATATGCAGATGACCCGACAATCGATGTTTTTGATGACCCGAAACAACCGCATTTGGGAATGCATCTACTAGAACTGATTGCAGATAGTCACGTAGTTTTGCTAATCTATCTGATTCAAATTTACGATGTTCAACCGCCAATTCTAGCGCCCGCGCAAATCCAACAACACCGGCCACATTTTCGGTACCGCTGCGCAGTCCACGCTCTTGACCACCGCCAAAAATCTGTGGGCTTAGTCGGACAAAACTAGCTGCCCATAATAATCCAACTTGTTTTGGACCATACATTTTACCTGCATTCAACGTCAACATATCTACACCTAATCTGGCGACGTTGACGTCTAATTGCCCAACGCCTTGCGAAGCATCGCTGTGAAAATATATCGGTGTATCATCACCGCGAACCAATCGCGCTTCACGTTCAGATCGAACAACTGCTGCGATATCTCGCAGTGATTGAATCGTTCCCAGTTCATTATTTGCCAGTGCAACACTAACCAATCTGGTTTTAGGTGTAATAGCAGATTTTACCGCCTCGGCCGATATAATACCGGATTTATCAGCTGCTATAATTGTATGCTCCATATTTTTGGCGCAGCTCAAAACTGCTGGATGTTCAATATTAGCAACAACAACATGACCACCAACCCCAGTAAAAGCAAGATTAATTGATTCTGTGGCACCAGCTGTCATGATGACCTCACCCGGCTTACCACCGATCAGATTTGCCAATGTGCGCTTTGCAGCCTCGTAATCACGATGAACACTAACTGCCGGTAAATAAGGACTGGACGGGTTAAAAAACAGTTCAATAAAATATGGTTGCATAGCATCAAAAACTCGCCTATCCATAGGCGTGGCTGCAGCATGGTCCAGGTATATCAAATTCTTCACCTGACTATTATATCAGTTAAGCCGCTTTTTGGCTGTCTGGGATGGTAGGTGAACTATATATTTGGCGCGTTACGCGATCATAATATATTTCAGTTGCATCGACAAAATTATCTACCTCTTGGCCATTTATATATTCACATTTCATCCCATTTTTGACATTTATACGCAAAACGCCATTTGGCTGAACTTCGTAGTGCAAAGTCGTCGAATGTTTCTGCTTTAAAACATCAGTCTTTTCTTCATAATAAAACCAGCTTTGGCGATTGTCGTTAAAGAATGCTCGGCGCTCATTTGATGGAATTGGACCAAATATCTCTGCCCCTATTTCACTCTCTTCTATCTTTAATTCGCGTTCGTTCAACCTACCGACATAATCCGCCGACAACTCACGACCAAATAGCATTTTGCCCAAAACTCGCGTTATTTTGCCCTTTTCGGCCGCATGATTTGCTCGTGGAGAATCTAAATGTCTACGACGCGCCTCTGCCAAATTATCAGCAATCTCATAAAGTCGATCTGATACGCCAACTAAAACCTCAGGACGTTTGATCACGTTTTCAGTATAAATATCCTCCAAATTTTTCCTTATACCCTTCAAGTCGGTATTGTCTAAATTTCTGCCGGGAATTTGAAATTCATTCTGTGTCATAAATGTCTATAAAGCCTCAATTGATTTGGGTTGATATATTTTCAGATTTTTATTTTAGAGATTAAATAAGTCACGGGCATTTGCAGTCGTAGTGGATGAGATTACATCAAATCCAATATGACGGACTACCCCGTGATATTCAGCAATGTTTTTAACATATGCTGGTATATTTACCTTACCACGAAAGGGTATCGGTGTCAAGAAGGGGGCGTCTGTTTCTAGAATAATCCTAGACAATGGGATTGATGCAAACATCGATTTTTGGGCCTCGTCTTTGGTAAATGTGCTGTACCCATTAACACCTATATATAACCCCCTGTCCAGCCCAGCTTGCATATTTTCGGCTGTATCTGTAAAACTGTGCAATACTCCCCTGATGCCGGTAAATTCATCAAATACTGGCCAAAAATCATCAAATGCATCACGAACATGGAAAATAATCGGCAAATTATACCTTAACGCCAATTTAATCTGTATTCGTAACATTTTAATCTGGTCCTCATGCGAACTGTGTTTATAAAAATAATCCAACCCTATCTCGCCAATCGCGACAATTTTGTCATAATTTTTTTCTAATAAAACATCCATACCATCGAGGCCATTTTTTGCATAATGCGGATGGACACCGATTGTAGCGTAAACACCTTCATGTTGTGAAGCAAAATCTATAGCTAATTTTGAATCAGCCGCATCAGTACCGATACAAATCATCTGATTAACGCCATTTATATGCGAATTGCTAATAACCTCATCAATAGGCAACGGGAAATCAGACCAATGGATATGACAATGGGTATCGATCAGCATGCTTAGACCTTCTGGGCGTGAGGATCAGCAGTGTGTAGATATATTTTAGGAAAGGCCACACCTTCACTGGGCACAACCACACCCGTTCCAAATGTTTTTTGAATATTTTCGGCTGTAGTCGGCAAAAAAGGCACCAGCAAACTGGAGATTTGCAATAACGAACCGACGGAATATACCAATACCTGAGTTAAATGAGCCGCCGACTCGGTATCGGTCGCGATAGTTTTGGCGATTTCCCAAGGTTTAACGCTCTCGATATATTGATTCAGGCTACGAACCATCGCCCAAACTTCATCCATAGCTTTGTCAAACTCTAGGTTTTCCATAGCGATTTTATAATTATCAGTGTCGTGTTCGCCGATTGGTATTTCGCCAATAACACCTGATTGGTAGCGCGTAATCATACCCGAAATACGTTGAATAACGTTGCCCAGGTCGTTGGCTAATTCAGTATTATAGGCCGTTTCAAACTTCTCCCAAGTAAAATCGCCGTCGCCCAGTGTCGGAATGTGTCGAGAAAAGAAATAGCGGAAAGCATCAACGCCATAATTATCCAAAATTTCATTCGGATCTACACCATTGCCGGCTGATTTGGACTGACGAACACCGCCGATATTAATAAATCCGTGAACTAATAGCTTTTTAGGCAAAGGCAAGCCCAAACCTAACAATATCGCCGGCCAAATACCAGCATGAAATCGCAGGTTATCTTTACCCATTACTTGGACATCAGCTGGCCAATATTGTTGCCACGCCGCATTATCAGGGTAGCCCAAAACTGTAATATAATTGGTCAACGCATCCATCCAAACATACATCACCTGTTCTGGATCACCAGGGACTGGCACACCCCAACTGAGGTTTTTCTTGGGTCTGGATATACTGACGTCTTGGACGCCGTCTTTGATTAATTCTAGGAATTCTTTTTTGCGAAAATCCGGAATGATTTGCATTTCGCCACTATTTAGGGCTTCGCGAATTTGGTCGCTAAAAGCACTGGCTTTCAAATAATAATTTTCTTCACTTAACCTTTGGTATGGTTGGTTGTGGGTCGGGCAGACACCGTTATTTTCGGTTGCCTCTTTGTCAGTCACAAAGCCTTCGCAGCCAACACAATACCAACCTTCATAGGTACCTTTGTAAATATATGGCTGTAATTGTTGCCAAATATATTGGACTGCACCCATATGATGTGGGTCGGTTGTGCGAATAAAATCTGTGTAGGTAGCGCCTAGTTTTTTATCTAGATTTTCGAATGCCGAATACGCCTGATCGACATATGTTTTTGGGTCCAAGCCTGCCTCGGCAGCTTTAATGGCAATTTTATTACCATGTTCATCGGTACCGATTTGGAAACGAACTTCGTGGCCATTTTGGCGTTGATAGCGCGCCCAAATATCAGCAAACAACGGGTCCAGTGGATGACCAATATGCGGGGCCCCGTTAACATAAGGTATAGACGTAGCGATATATAATTTCTTTTCCATTTGAATACTATTGTAACAGAGAGACCAACTTGGTCAAAGTTGCCCAATCATCCAGTGTTAGTGTCTCGGCGCGATCGTTCGGGTTAATTCCCGCTTTTTGCAACAAAGCTTCAACATCGGATTTTGATATTTTCAGACCACCCGACAGACTGCTGCGTAGTTTTTTACGCTTGGCAGAAAAACCAGCTTTGACGACTTTGAAAAAATCTAATTCGTTGATATCCGTAAAAAATGATATGTCTCGAGTTTTTAATACCACGACCTGACTATCAACTTTTGGTGGTGGTGTAAACATTGCGGCCGGAACTATATCGCCCAGCGTTACATCAGCAAAAACTTGGGCGCTGACAGCCAAAATACTCATTTGACTAGGTTTGGCTGCTAATCTCTGGGCAACTTCTTTTTGAACTAATAAAACTGTGGTTGATGGTTTATTTGTAGCCGTCATCAACATCTGCACAATTTTACTGGTGATATAGTAGGGGACATTCGCAACAACTTTATACCCTGTTGGCAGGTCTGTTAAATCAAATTTTAATATATCTTCATTAATAACCGATAGATTTTTACCTGGGAATTGAGCTGGCAACTTACGGGCTAATTCGCTGTCAAATTCTACTGCTATCACCTTGCCTGCTTGACGTAATAATTCACTGGTCAATGTCCCCAACCCCGGTCCGATTTCCAATACCGTATCATCCGCCGACAAATCGGCACAGTCAGCGATATGTGCCAATACGTCACGATCACGCAACCAATGTTGGCCTAGTGATTTGTTAGGACCTTTTACCACCAGCCTTTTCTCACTTTAAATTCATAAGCTGCTTTCCAAGTAACATATCTGGAAGTTGCATAACTGGCACACCATCTCATCTGAGTCACTGGGTTAGTTCGCCAATCAGATCCGGCTGAAGCCATTTTGTTACCAGGTGTAGCCTGACATAAGCCATAGCCAACTTGATTATTTCCTTCTGCACCAGGGAATTTTTCTTGATAAATAGCTGGACATCCAGATTGATCTTGCCAACGAGTTGGACACCAAGTTTCATTTTCGTTATCAATTATATAAGCAGCGTAGCCTTGATCTGATTCAGCAATTCCAGCAGCAGTCATGATAGAAACTCTTTCAGCCGAATAACCTTTTGATAGTGGCAGATAAACTCCAATTACTTCGACTTGAGTTTGAGGTGGTTTGGTTACCATACTATTGATTTCAACTCTGGAAGTTTCTATTCCATCTTGGATTGTAATTTCATAAGAAACGTTACGTTGGCCAATAACACCAGCTGTCCTGATGGCTTTGTAACCTACTAATTGATCGCCATCTTCGACTGTACTAATATCAAAATTGACAGGTTCATCAACATTAATAACCTGCTTGCCTTCACGCCAAACACGAACAGATAAACCTTCTGAAATCTTAGTATTAGTATCTGGCGAAACACTATCACTATCAGCCAGTTTAATGCCTTTTTCGTTTAACATTTCACCAACTGTTTTGCCTAATGTTCTGGCATTAAATAATTTGCCATACAAAGTGAATTGAATTGGAACAGAACGATTAATAACTAGTTTTAAACCAGCACCATCTGTTAAAACATTGTCAGTCTGTTCCAAATTTGCACTATCTTCGTCATATAATTTTATACCTGCAACATCAGCAATCTGAGTAGCTGTCTGATAAGCAGTGGTAATTTTGGTCCTAATTGCACCATCAATTACAATCACAGGTCTGGCACGATAAATATTAACTTGATAATCAGATGCTACTAATTTTTGATTAACCGATGGTTCGACCAGGTCTTTGGAATCAATTAATATTCCAGATTCTTTTAATGCATCACCAATAGTATCAGATTGAGTAATTATAACTTTTTCGGTTCCACGGTCATGAATTGTAATCAAATGTCCGTTTTCTGTTGGCTTGCCATTATCAGCTTTGGTTATACCAGAAACAGTAATAATAACTGCAAAGATAACGAAAAGCAGGGCAGCAGCTAGCGCGCCAAAAGATATGACTGATTTACGGATAAGATTACTCATTTTCTCGCAGTTCTCGCATTTATACCCCACAAAATGGTTATATCAATTATAGCAAACAATCCGATATTTAGTAAAAAATACTTGGAAAATATAGCCTATTACAACATAAAAATCTCATTTGCAAGGTTGAACCTTGCAAATGAGATTTTTATTTTATAATAACCTTTTTTAGATTTTTTCTAGGCGGGCGTATTCGGCGTTTAGTTTCTTGGTTCGGCCGTCGTCAAAACAGATTGTTAGGGCTAATCCATCAACTTCAATAATCTTACCCGTGCCAAAGGCCGCCGAACGGACACATTCACCGATAGAGAATGGTTCATCACTGAAAAACTCTTGTTCTTGGCGCGTCTGCAATACCGGTGCCACAGCCATCGCAACCTGATCGCCCATATCTGTTATGAATCGCGACATTGGATTATATGAACGCTGGCCGAATTGCATACGGCTTTGCGCATACATCATATGCAATTCTTCGCGCGCCCTGGTCATACCTACATACATTAGCCTGCGCTCTTCTTCCAATTCAGATATCCCCGCCTCGTACACCCGCGCGTGCGGCAAGATTCCTTCTTCTATACCAACGATGAACACGACAGGGAACTCTAGACCTTTGGCGGCGTGTAATGTCATTAATGTAACTTTTTGGTCATCGCTGCTAGAATCGGCACTGGACATCAACGCAACTTCTTCTAGAAAGTCGGGGAGTGACGCAAAACTTTGCGAATCAGACAGCAGTGACCCAATATTGGCTTCCCTGTCCTCTGCCTGTGGCGTTCCGTCAGCGATATATTCACGGTAACCAGTTAGTGACAATAATTTCTCAATCAGCTCGTTGGGGCTGGCGGTATCTAGCATAGATTGAACTAATTGTAATTTTTTGCCCAGATCGGTCATTGCCTGTTTGGCCCGCGTAGTTATGATGCTGGTTTGGTCCAAATTCAGCAGGGCAGTAATAATATCCATTCCACTTCCCGCTTGCCACTGGAAAAACTTTTCCAAACTCATGGCGCCAATTCCGCGAACCGGCACATTTGCGATACGGCTAAAACTCATCCTATCTTGTGGCTGATAGACTAGGCGCAAATACGCAATAATATCTTTAATTTCTTTACGATCGTAGAACCGTACTCCCCCGATAATTTGATAGGGGACTCGCAGATGCAAAAATGCCCTTTCCAATGTGTAACTTTGGGCGTTAGTTCGATACAGCACCGCAAAATCGCCGTATTTTCGGGCGCCAATTGCAACATGTGCAGCAATTCTGCTGGCCACCAGATTCGCCTCTTCGGACTCATCATACAACTCGTGGACCTGGACTGGGTTCCCCGCCCCTGCCGCTGTCCACAGTTTTTTATCTGTTCGCTGAGTGTTTTTGGCAATAACATTACTAGCCGCATCTAGTATATTCCCAGTGCTGCGGTAGTTTTGCTCCAATTTGATAACTTTTGCCCCTGGGAAATCTCGTTCAAAATTCAATATATTTGTAAAATCCGCCCCACGCCAGCTATAAATAGACTGCCAATCATCCCCTACTACGCATATATTTTGGTGGTCATTAACCAATAATTTGATGATACTATATTGCGCAGCGTTAGTGTCCTGATATTCGTCGATTAAGATATGCTTGAATTGTTTTTGCCATTTTTTTCTGACATCTTTGTTATCTTTTAATAATCGAACTACTTCTAGTAATAAATCATCAAAATCTAATGCACCAGCAGTTTTACGCATAGATTCGTATTTTTTATAAATCTTGGCGATATTCTTTTGATTAGGAAATTGCGCAGTTGATTCGTATTCATCGGTCGTCACCATCTCGTTTTTAGCACTAGAAATCGCGGCACTAACAGATTTGGCCTTGATTTCAGTGTCACTAATCGATAGTGTCTTCATTGCCTGTTTAACTAGTCCCAATCGATCATCTTCATCATAAATCACAAAATTATGCCCAATTTTTATTGCTGGACCATCCAAACGCAGCATCCGCACACAAATACCGTGAAAAGTCCCCATCCATGGCATAAAACCACGATTATTCGCGTTTTGACCCAATAACACACCTAACCGGTCGCGCATTTCACGCGCTGCTTTGTTGGTAAAGGTTACCGCTAATATCTCGCTGGGTTTTATAGATTCGTTGGCTATCAGATATGCAATACGATGCGTTAGCGTTTTTGTCTTGCCGCTACCTGCGCCGGCTAATATCAACAGAGGACCAGATACAGTCCCTGCGGCATCGGCTTGTGCCGGGTTCAATCCATCCAATAAATTCATCTGTTATCTATTATAGCTTAAAAAGGTAGTTTAAAGTCAGGTAAATAATTAGGCATTACATAGAAATAGAATGCTACACCGGCACCAGCGCCCAATACTAGCAACAAGAAAATCCACAAAACCCACATCCAACCTGATTTTTTCTTTGGCTGACGGGTTATTACATCATGATAAGCGCTAGCATCGTATATAGCCCCATTCTCTTGACTGGTCGAGCTTGGTTGCTCGTCGTATTGCTGATTGATTGAAGTTGCCCCCACTGGCTGTAATGAAGCTTCGGGTGACAAAGTAATACTATCTGGATGTGTTGAACTATCAGCCTCAACTTGCAATAAAGAATTGTCCAGTTCGGCTGGAATCGCCTCATTGACAATAGGTTGTGGCATTTGAAAATCTGATGAGACAGTCGCAGGTTCTTCAACAACTGGTGGCTGTGGTATATCATTCGAAAATGCACCTAATGGACGCTTTTCGACCTTGGCTTCTGACAAAAATGGTGATTCTGGAGCCGAGTTAGCCATTGGAGGGACAGGTAGCCCAGCCCAGTTATTGGTATCCGCTATTGGCGCCGCAACAGGCGCTGGTGGCGTATAGACAGTCTGAACAGGCGTAAAATCAGGGACAGAAGCAGGAGCTGGTTCAGGCACAGGCATTGGCGCTGGAGCAACTGGTCTTTGCGGTAATGTCAAAGATGAGCGCATATCAGAAGACGGGTGGACTACGTCCATAAAACGCCCAGTAGCTGGTCGCTCGATAGAGTTAACTATTGGCTGAGGTGTTGGCACAGGAGCGATAGGCGCATAGACTGGAGATACAGGAGCAGGATTAATTACAGGGTTAACTTGGGTTGGAGATGCAGCAACAGGCACGGTCGGAGTGTCTGTCGGCGGGGCCAAGGAACTAATCGCCTTGTCCAATTCTTCATAGTCAATGTCTTGCATATTTACCCCTAATCTTTTTTGGCTAACGCCGAGCCATTATGTGCTTTTTTTATTATCTCACTAAACGTAATCGGATTCAAACTATCACCACCAATCATCAACCCGTCAACACCAGATAATGATAAGTAAGCTATTGTGCTATCTGGAGTAACGCTGCCGCCATACAAAACAGTTATTGATTGAGATATCTTTTCACCATAAAAATGGTTAATCTGACCGCGTATATATCGCACTACCTCTACAACATCCGATGGTGTTGCATTGTTACCATTGCCTATAGCCCAGACAGGCTCGTAAGCGATAATGACATCCTTTATTTCGTGGCTGGTAATATTGGCCAAGCCCGAGGCTATCTGATCATGTATAACGTCCTTGGTCTCACCATTTGACCTTTCCCATGCATTTTCACCTACACACAAAACCGGTTTGATGCCATTACGGATAGCTGCTGCAACTTTGTTGCGCATATCGCGTTCGGTCTCGTTGAAAATATGGCGACGCTCAGAATGACCAACAATGGCGTATTGGACTATACCACGCAGTTGACTGGCCGAAACTTCGCCAGTATAAGGACCCTGATCACGCCAATAAAAATTCTGTGCCGCTAGTTTAAACTGTCGCAAATTGATCTGTAAACTCAAAGATTGCAAAGATAAAACGCTAGGCGCCAATACGACTTCAACATCGCGACGAGTCTTGACTAGTCCAGCTAATTTATGCAAATACAAACTGGCTTGATGCATATCAAGATTCATTTTCCAGTTGCCTATTATGAGTTTTTTATCGTTTGCCATCGTTATAATACTTATGTTTAATCATTTTTAGTTTAACCCAATTAACTCCGCGCGTCCAGTAGTGCATCAATTCCAGGTAAATTTAATTTGTTTTTGGCACCAGTTGACTCCATAATCTGGATTATCGTGTTGTAGTCATCTGTTAATGCCAACCCTGCAACGCTAGGAACAAAGTCCGCTATAGCGCTAGTACTTGCGTGTTTTTTGTGGGTTACCCCGAAACCGTCTTGGACAAAGTACCTAGCGCCGGTGCTGGTAACTAAACTACGAGCAAATTCCCTATCATTAAATTCTTCCCCGGGGTAAAAATGAAGGTTTTCTAGCACAATCACACCGGTGCTTGGGGATTTTTTGACCGCCTGCAATACTCTGTCCCCCACTGCTTCACTGACAAATCTAATGTCACGGCGTAATAATCGCGCTAATCTAGCAGCTGCTGGTTCCAAACTATATTTAATATCTTTAACTGCTGGACTACCGTGATGACCAATAACTACAACTTTGCAGCCACGTTCTAATAAATTTTCAATAGTCGGCAAACTGGCTCGAACCCACAGATCATCTGCCAAATTACCGTTATTTACAGGGATATCGTAATTAACCCTGACTAAAACCGTCTGGTTATCTAGCGGAACATCATTGATTGTTTTTTTATGGAAGCCCACCGACAGTCCCCTTTTGATACTATTTTACGCTTAGTTTATTTTATTGTGCAAATCCGAATATTATCATTAGTTCCGTCATCATAAATTTTACGACCGCTGACGATAATAACCGTCAATGTTTCATCACCAAAGAAACCTTGGTCTTTTAGCTCGCGAGCAATCTTGTAACCTTCATTCTCACTGGCTGGGCGAATATAATTGCGGTTTGCATAAGACAGAGACAATTGTTGAGCCGAACGTGGGTCAATAGTAGCGCTAACAACTGGAATATTAGGTCGATGGCTGGATATATTGGCTGCCGTAGCGCCAAATTTGGCCTCTGTTATAATCGCCCCAGCATGCAATTTTTCGGCCAGGTCAATCGCCGCAACGCTAATAGCATCACGCCGCTTCTTTTTCTCGGCCAATTCACCAGCAATTGGCATGACAGGTTCGTGATCTTGAACATACAAAATGACCTTTTTCATAGCCGCAACTGCTTCAATAGGGTAGCTACCATTGGCTGTTTCGTCAGATAACATGACCGTATCTGTTCCTTGAATTACGGCATTGGCAACATCGCTAACTTCGGCACGGGTCGGTTCGGGCGCATCAACCATGCTAGCCATCATTTGGGTTGCAACAATACAAATCTTGCCATATTTTCGGCAAAGTTTAATAATCCGACGCTGAACAATCGGTACAATCTCGGCACCGGCCTCGACGGCCAAGTCACCCCTGGCAACCATCACACCATCGCTAGCTTTGACGATTTCTTCTAACATATCACCCTCAATAGCAGCCTTGGTTTCAACTTTTGCAATTATATGCGCCGTTGATCCGTGTCCTTTCATAATCTCGCGCAAATTATGAATATCATTAGCTGATTGCACAAAAGACAACGCCACATAATCAAAATCTCGAGTAGCACCAAATTTAATATCCTCTAAGTCCTTGGTTGTCAAAATATCGCCACCAAAGTCCGTATCGGGCAGATTTAGCCCCTTGCGACTCATCAAAAAACCATCATTTTCAACTCGAACCTTTAACGCCGTGTCGCTAGCGATTTCCAAAACAACAGTCTTAACCTTGCCGTCAAAGATATAAATAGGCTCGCCTACCTTTACTTTGCCAACCAGATTGTATTGAATCGGAATTGTAAAACCATCGTGTTCTGCCGCAAAATCCAACACCAATTCATCGCCCTTTTTAACGTCTAATTTATCGACGTTAAGTTTACCCAGACGAATCTTGGGCCCCTGTAGGTCCTGTAAAATCGCCACTGGTTTACCCAGTTTTTTACTGGTTGAACGAATCCATTCGATCTGTTGATCGCGCTCTTCAAAACTGCCATGACTAAAATTCAATCGGAAGCCATTGGCGCCCGCCAACATCAGTTTTTCTACCATCTCGGCCGAGTTAGTTGCCGGTCCTACTGTTGCTAATATTTTTGTTCTTTTAAAAATTAATGCCATATTTAATTAATTATACCAGTAAGCGCTTATGCTTACCAGATTATTCCTCTCTCTTTGCGAATCTCATTTGCGAGGTTGAACCTTGCAAATGAAGCTTTTATTGTTTAATAATGTTTTTTACAAAATAAATAACTCATCCGAGGATGGGTTATTTATATCACCGGTCCAACGCTTTGATGATAACCTCTCACCGGGAAAGCGCCAGCAAGCTGGCTTTTCCGCTCAATCACAAAAGAAAATACCTGCGGTGCTTTCTTTTGCTTCGTTCGCTACACCGTACCAGGGTTTCGCATATTGCTACGCGATCTGCAACCCGGGTTCGATTCCGCGTGGGTATTACCAAAATAAATAACTCATCCGAGGATGGGTTATTTATTTTGGTGATCTCACCGGGAATCGAACCCGGGTTGCCAGGATGAAAACCTGGTGTCCTAACCGTTAGACGATGAGACCGTAGTGCATATTTTATACGCTTGTCTATGCAATTTGCAAAAGGCTATTTTTTATGGACAGCCATGGTGTCCTAGTCACAGTCGATTTCTTCGAAATCGCGTCGACCCCGACTCAGTTGGTGGCAACAAGTTGCCATCCAGCTTACGTCCTTGCGAACTGCCACTGGCAATTCTCACTTTAGACGATGAGACCATATGCCAACAATTGCCAGATGATTATACCAGACAAAACCCCTGTTGCCTAGATATAATATCAATCTTTTGACTTTTCATACCACTTGTGCTATAATTAAGGTATAGACTATCTCACAGATAGCGGGTTCGTTGAAAATCTACAGATTATAAAGGAGAGTGATCGAGATGTTAACAGAAAAAATTGTTAGTATCGACGAAGCACGAATTAAAAGGGACCTTGATCTTATCTTGGCCGATCTAGAACTAGATCAAGAGACCAAAAACCAGATTGCAAAAAAAGCCTACGACGGCTTCAGATGTAATCTTGATCGGAAAAATCTGCCAAGGCACAAGGCATTGCACGAAGCAGTTTACAGAACAGCCTCTGAAGAATACGCCGCAAGCCGCAGATTACACAGCGAAGACAGTTCAAGCTCAGTTACCAAAATCACATTTTCCGCCAATAAAATGGTCCGTGATGTGATTTTGTCAAAACAACTAGCTGTCTTGGCGCTGGTCGTAGCCATCGGAACTCTGGTTTTACTGGCAGTAAATCTCCTAAGTGGTCACTAAAAATGACTAAATAATCAGATTTACCACCCCGGGCGCCAGCAATGGCGCCTTTTTTATGCCCAAAAAAGCTTGTGCTTATATTAAAGATATGTTATTAAGTATTGACTTTTTATGTGTTTTGTGATAAATTAAATACATCAGTTGTCAGAGGTGGATAATCTGCATCAACAGACGATCGTTAACAAGTCAGATCATTACAGTGCATATCCAAGTGGATTTGTTCTGGAAAAAAACATTTTAGTTTCCTGTCAGTGGTAGCACTCAGAAAGTAGAAGATAGATTTTGAACTATAGATTATAGAATAATCTCAGCAATCTCAAGACAATCTATTGAAAGATCCTACTTTTCGTGTGCTGCCTCTGATAATTTATCTTTGGTAGTTGCGATGGTTGTGGTGGAACCGCGCAAAAAAACAAAAATAAAGGGAGGAATTAAAATGGAAATGTTAATTGTTTTTTTACTAGGAGCTGCATTAATGGTGGTTTTATTGAAAAGAAATGAAATCAAAACAGTAGCAAAAAAAGCGATAGAAAAAACAAGGGAAAAAGTAGCCGCTGCAAAGCAGGAAGAAGACGAGACAGATAGTAATGTTGAGGTAGAGGTAGAGGTAGAGGAAACAAAACCAAAGCCAAAAACAGGCCAAAAGGCCGAGACTAAAAAAGAGGAAAAAGAAGGCAAAAATCACGTTAAAAATCGAGGAGTAATAATTGCTCTCTCAATTGTAATATTGATTTTGGTTAGCTTTTTTGTTGGCACTTTGTTAGCAAAGGTCCCCTCGACTCAAAAATCTACAACAGCCACTGAAAACCCAAACACATGGCAAATGATCGGCGCTGACCATACCAATAATCGTTGGTTGGCAGATGGCGTTCAGTCCATTAAGGATGCCGAAACAGATGCCGCAGCTAATAGCGCAGCAATTGACTGGGTTGACAAAATTAAAGTTGACCCCGAGCTATTGGCGAGCGCAGCTGAAACATTCAACGTTGATCAGAATATTAATTCTGCTACACTCGTTGAAAACGGATGGGCGACCCAGAAAGCTGTCGAACTTCGAGACAAAGTACTGATACAACTAGCGTCTTCGCGCACTACACCAGATTTCGCCCCATTAAATGGGTATAATTCTGGGGTTAATAACGACCAAGTCGTTGGCGCGAATAACCCTGGCATCAGCGGTCGGACAAAAAGTATAAAAATTATACTAAGTAATGGAGACACTTATTGGATTCTGGGCAGATGTGGAAACACTGTCACAGAAGGTAAGCCTAGCTTGCCTCCAGGTGATACCGACGAGCACAAAAAAGATCCCTCAAAGGATCCAGCGGCTCAAGGTAACGCACCAACCGGTGGGGGTAAGAACGAGGACACAGGTCCCGGAACCTATATCTCACCAGATAATATGGCGACACCACCACCGGAAGTTAGGGTTAACCCCACACAACCGCCAGTGGTAAACATCACGCCAGCGCCCGCGGAGCCAACACAAAAGCCAATACCTTCATCGGAGCCATCGGCTCCACCGTCGGATGATCCGGCAACAGAAAGAGTATAGTCACCACCTATATTCCTAATTAAATTGTTGGGTGGTGAGGCAATTGCCCGCCACCCTACAAATTAAACCATACAAAAACACCATTTGAGTCGACGAAAGTCCTCATTAAATATATGGATATGCACATTGTAATGATCTGACTTTGACCTTGTCTCCCTATCGGAGTACGCAATGCTGCATAGCGTTGCGGTGGGGATTAGCGTTTAACAATCTATCACCAAGAACTCCCAAGGTTCGACCTTGGAAATATTAAATTTATAAAATTAATTTTGGCGTAATCTGCGAGATAAGCCAAGAAATGGAGAAATATAATGAAACGTAAATTAATCGCATTAGCAGCGATGGTTACGGCAGCAATCGCCGTTCCAGCAATATTGCTAGCTTGGGGACCTAGTCGCCCAACTTACACTATTAATAATCCTGCCGATCATGTGACATTCAATTCAATAACGAATAATCCAAACATCGGTGACGAACGAAATTTCGTTGGTATCCGAGAAACCGGCACAAAAAATCTTTGGTCAGACGATATAAATATTGTTGATGGCAAAAATTATACCGTTCGCATGTATGTTCATAACAACGCAAATGCAGACTTGAAACTTGTAGCACAGAACGTAACAGCTAAGTTTAACCTGCCAACCAACACATCTAAATCTATACAAGTCAATGGTTTTCTCAGTGCAGACAACGCAACTCCTAACGAAGTTTATGATCACGCCACCTTTAAAAGCGGCAATGATTTTAACCTAGCGTATGTTGCAAACAGTCTGAAATATGAAAACAATGCGTTTGGCGCAAAAGGCGTTGCATTGCCCGAAAGTATATTTACTAGCACCGGCGCAAAACTAGGCTACAGTAAATTAGATGGTAAAATACCTGGCTGCTTCCAATATGCCGGCTATATTACATTTACTGTCAAGCCACAATTTGCCAAAACCTCAAACTTCACAGTCAGCAAAAAAGTCAGCAAAAAAGGTTTGAAACAATGGGTGGAAAATTACACAGCCCAACCAGGTGAAACAGTAGATTATATGGTTGAATATGACAACGTAGGCCAAGTGCAGCACAACAACGTCACCTTCCGTGATACGTTGCCTGCTGGCGAAACTTACGTAACTGGTTCAACAACCTATTTTAATTCCAAGACTCCGTATGGTGTCAAGGCAAGCGATAATATAGCTAATGGCATTGGCATCAACATCGGTTCTTATGCTGCTGGCGCAAACGCTAAGGTCACATTTAGCGCAAAAATCGCTAATAACGAAGATCTAAAAAACTGCGGCGTTAACAAATTAGTCAATACCGCAGAAGTCACAATTGGCAATGTATCTCATAATGATACCGCCAATGTTAGTGTCACAAAAAAATGCGCAGAAAAGCCAAAAGAATGTAAACCAAGCATACCTGTAGGTGACGCACGATGTGTAGACAAACCAGTCACACCTCCAACCACGCCAACGACAACAGTTACGCCAGAAAAATTGCCCGTAACAGGTGCCGGTGATAATATCGCCGCATTCCTAGGTCTTGGTGCATTGGTTACCAGCATTAGTTATTACATTGCTAGTCGCCGCGTAACAGTTAAATAACAAGAGTCTGACCGCTCCCATCTGAAGCGATTCAGACCAAAACAACCCCGCCATAATGGCGGGGTTGTTTTATATCCAAATAAAAAGACCAGTTATGAACTGGTCTTTTTTGCTACTCTGGTATTAAAGTTTTGAGGGCCATGTGGCGCATTTGGGTCACGGTCATAACTAACAAACCCATCCGGATACACTACATAATGAGCATGGTGCTTGCCCAAGGGACCGCTGTCACCTCCGAAAAGTAGATGAACCGATTTATCATCATGAAGCTCTACCCTCATATTACGCAAAAACTCCGCCGGCACGCCCGCATTATATGCGATCTCCTCCTGATTTCGAAAGACAAAATTCATTATCTTCATCCAATCGTGAAAATCGCACCTAATCTCGGCAACTCTTGCCCTAAGGCGATTTAATATAGCTTTTTCCTGAGCTAGATTCGCCCCCATCTCTTTGAGTGGGATTGTAAACCGACGCCTTGCCTCGATAATATTGCCAAGCGTAGCCTCATTGCGACGACCTTTCTTGCTATACTTTAGCCCTCTCTTGATGTCACCACGTTCATATGCCACTGATGACATCTCGTATGCCTCGTGCATTTTCTTGAAAATCTTGTCGTGTTCTTCATCTAGATAATCAATGCTTGGTTGGCTTTCTTGTCTTGATATCTTTAACTTGTCATACAAGTTGCAGACTTTTCTCTTTTGCTTATCTTTATCGAACCTTGCGTCCATAAGTTTATGGTGCAGCCGGCTCAACTCCAAATTGCGTGCCAATAATATCAACTCCTTTAATATAAAAGTGCAAAAAACATGCGCATAAATATTTACGCTTGTTATATTAAATAATATCATAAAACACTGTATTTTACAAGCTTAAAATTCATAGATAAAACCGGATGAAGGGCTGATTTAACCCTGAATATTCAATCCCCCTCTACCTATCTACCCCTGCGATTTATACTATAATCTAAAATCCAAAATCTATAATCTACTCGTAGCCCAGGTGCTATAATGTAACTATGAGCAAGAATAAAAAGAAACGAAACAAAGTCTACACTGGCGTCGATGCAGCCATCACCAAACCTGTTATTACCCGTATCGCGGCCGTCCAAAGGTCAAAAATCGGGCAGTTTTGGTTTGAACGCAAGAAAATTCTAAAACCAGTTTTAATAACATCTGGCATCGTATTATTTGTGATTATTCTAATTTTTCAGATCGTCGGCCTGGTCAACGGCAGCTAAAAATTTAGGCAAAATCTTTAACCCAAAATCCACTAATTCATCAAAGTTTTTATTAGTATCCCAAAATTTGGTTAATTCGCCACGAAACTTTTTGTGCATAGGGTAGCCATTATCGGGCTTACTAATCAATGGATAAAAATCTGCGTCCAATATCATGGTCAACGACTCTTTTAGATAATCAAAATCTTCATAGCTTAGTTTTGAGATTGGTGATTTCGGGTTTTTATACCAATAATGTATAAATTGGAAATGACATAATTCATGTAAAAAAGTTTCTAACGAACCCTTCCAACCTATAAATTCATAAACTGCTCCTATCTCATAATGATAAGGGCATCTGGGGAAAGTCGTCAGATATATTGTAAAGTCATCACGATATAGTGGCCGTCCAATAACTGCGACCATTTTATCGCACGCACTTTGGAAAGATTGTTGAAATCTTTTATCTAGAGAATCAGTATAATCATCAATCTGAGATTTTTCGTCAATGTATTTTTGTTTCAAAAAAGAATCTAAAAAACTATATGCTTTACGTTTAGGCTGGCCTTTTATTTTGGCCACAACTTCGAGAGGCAACCCTTCACAACAATCGATACCAAAACAATCAGAATTACAACCGTCATACCAATTCCAAGAATCTTTATCAATATCTAATTTTATCTGATATTTATAATTCTTTTTTATCATAGGTTTATTATAGCCTAATTTTTCAAATCGTCGGCCTGGTCAGCGGCAGCTAATTCTTTTATTGGTAGACTAAACCCGAACGTACTTCCCTTACCTTCTACTGATTCAAATATAATCTTGCCGTCGTGGTCGTCAACAATTTTCTTTGCCAAAAACAGCCCAACACCCGTACCATCTGGGCGCGTTTTCTTGGCATTGCTGGCACGGTAGAATTTTGTGAACAATTCGTCGCGTTCGCTGGCTGGAACGCCAATACCGGTATCTTTGACTGTGAATACAGCGTCCTTACCCTGGACCTGCATACTAACATTAATTGCCGTACCTGGATGTGAATAATAAATAGCGTTGTCGATGAAATTCATTATGACTTGGCGAATCTTGCCCTCATCAATATCTAACATTGGGAAATTCGGTTGTTTAACGTAGACCAATTCCATCTGGCGGGCACTAGCGTTTTGTTTCAAGCTGTTAGTTTCTTGTTCCACCACTAGCGACAGGTCTAGCGGAGTTTTATCAATCACGAACCTACCAGTTTGAATACGCGAAACAGATAGGAAATCGTTAATTAACCCAACCATGCGTTCGCTGTTACCGAATGCTTCTGTTAATAACTTCTTTTGATCACCAGTAACCTTGCCGGCGTCACCTTCTAATATCATCGATATGTAGCCCTTGACGCTGGTTAGCGGCGTTCGCAGTTGGTGAGAAGCCATGCTAAGGAACTCGTCCTTTGCCTTGTCCAGGTGGCGTAACTGAGCATTGCTGGCACGCAACTCCCTAGTTGCATTGGCAATTCGCTGTTGCAATGTGATATTAAATTCACGAATTTCCTGCACCGCCAGGGCATTTTGAATAGCGATGATTAATTCGTTAGAAATCGTGTTTAGAACTTTGATATCGCGGTTAGTATAGCTAGAAGTTAGGTGGTCACCTAGACAGAACAATCCCAAAACCTTACCTTCCTGGATTAATGGCAAAACCAATTCAATTTTGTGGCTAATCATCAAACGCTTAATCGAGCTGTCATCTTCTAGCAATGACGAAACTATTATTTCACCATTATTTTTTGCAAAATCGCTTAGTTGGTCAGCGTCGGCCTTGGGCAATTGTTTATGCTTTGCCGTACCGGCTGAAATATAGTGCCCCTCTGATATATTTATATAGAAAAATGCCTGTTCGCCCTTTAATGTTTGCTTTATTTCAGTAGCGGTATGCTCCAATAACCCTCGCAAATCCGTAGTAAATCCCAAAATTTTGTTCAACTTCGCAAAAAAGTCGTCGGTATTATAGTTGTCTTTGTAGAATATTTTGTTAGTAACTTTATCAAAAAAGCGCTTTAGAGGCTGGAACAAGAATACCAAACCTAGGCTTACGACAGCATTGAAAACTGTCTGCCAAAGACTAACTTTGCCAAAGTTAAAGAGAGACGAAGCCACGAATGTCAACCCTGCATAAATACCAGCCAATACAGCGATGATCATAGTATAAGTAACACTGCGCACGATAGCCAAGCGAACATCAAAAAGACCATGTTTTATGACAGAATAAGCCACTAAGGCTATAAATATAGCTGCACTAGCCGGACCAAGTTGCACAAATTGATAAACCCCAAGTATAGGAAAAATTAAATTGAAAATAACACCCCCCAAAGAAGAAATGGCCATACCCAAAAGCACCATGTTAATCATAGAATTTGTCTTATTCTTGCGAATTTTATTAGCGATTAATACTATAGAGGCTGATAATAAATACCCAGCTAAAACAAGCCCGTAAATATTCAATGCTATTGGATTAGTGATGATTTTGCTATTCTCTACACCGGAAGCTACTAGGCCTGGGATAGTTGATACTATACCAACCACATAGCCAACGAAACCAACCTTAATCTGATTTAAAAAACTAAATTTACTATTTCTGACTAATAAAAGGCTGAAAATTAACAAATGAACAGAAACACCCATAGCAAAAGCGTAACTCAACAGTGATATTATATACTGCCAATAAACATCCACAACCCCGAAAAAGACATTCCCTAATATCCATAAACAGATAAATAACGAAAGTACTAAAAATGACCTACGAAGACCATCGCGTTGCTTGCCAAACCAAACAACTACACCAAGCCCAGCTGTTATTATGGCAGCTAAAGAAGCAGCTAAAGAAGCAACAACCACCAAGTCCACTATCTTTTACGCTTGCCTTCCCCGTGCTATACCTTTTTGCACGCTTAAATTAGCATCTATATACTTGTCTTGGTTCTCAAGCAAAAAATTAGTCCTGTCTACTGGGTATGCATGGCTTAATTGAGACCCGCCACGCTCTGTCCCGTCAATAGGAGTAAACTCTATTCCATAATGTCTAAACACGCTAATGAATGCTTTGTGAGTTGCAAAAAACCAATGCGGATTATCATCTAAAGGTAATGTTTTTGCCAGAGCGGCTCCGAATAACTCAGCAAAAGCAGCCATTCTTTGTTTGCGACCCTCAATATTACCAGGAACCAATCTGGTTATATCCCAAACGGGACCATCCAAGCCAGCTAAAACATCGTCAGATACATCTGGCAACATAGACCAGCTAAGAGTATCTTTTATGGATGACCTTGGCGTCAACCTCATACCGGCCGTGATCTCACCATGCTCATCTTGCATTACTAACTGCAGAGTAGCAGGGTCGGCATCATAATCATCGTAGTCATTTTCCACATGCCAATCCATATCACTATCCATGTAATCTCTCCTCAACTTCATCCATTTGTCTCGGACTTCGTTCGGCAGACTTTCAAGATTACCTATCGTAAGCTCGTAATCATAAGATTCATTTGGCAAAAGACTCTCGGCATTTTTGGTAGTCTCTGTATGCTCTGTATTTTTTGGATTCACCGTATTTATAACTCCTGAATAATTATTAATCTTATAACCCCATTAAACCATAATCTTGAACATATAAACACTATTCTACCCACTAACGCAACTCTGCAATCTCAATTTATAACTAAATAATTACCCAGTCCCCCCAACCCAAAATCAACCAATTTATCAAAATCGTGATGTTCGCGCCAATGGTCGTGCAAGATGTCGCGGAATGGCTTCATTGACGGGTAGCTACAATCAGGCAGGGTTATTATAGGTTTCAATTCTTCGTCCAATATGACTGTCAACGATTCTTTTAGATAGTAAAATTCATCCTCGCTCAATTTATAAACCGGTGATTTTTTATCCAATCGCCAATAATAGTAGAACTGGAAATGCAATGCTTCGTGCAGGAAACCATCAATTGGCATACCCCAGACGCCTTCCGTTAAATCGTACATAAATATTATGCGCTGATCAAAATTTACTGTCATGCGTGGGAAAGTCGTAACATAAAACGTGAATTCATTTGAAATCATCGGATGTTTCGTAATCCGTTCCAACGCCCGACAAGCGTCAACATATTTATCACGGAAATCTTTTTCAGCGATTTTGATGAATGTATTCAACTGGCTACTGGGATCGTTTTTCAACGATAACAGGTACGGTCGCAGTATCTTCTCCGCCTCTGGCTTTTTTAACCCCAATATCTGATTAGTGATTTCCTTGTCACGCTCACTACCATATCTTTGGATATTATCTAGGGACCAATCATCAGTCAAATAGTCTTCTAATGCCCCGCGCCAATTCCACATATCTTTTTTGATATCATAGATAATCTTATATTTGTGTTCCATGATAACAGTATAGTTAATTCTATGGTTATTGAGCAAATAATCATAAAGTTGTATTATTAAATTATGACAAAGATTGCAATTATCGAAGATGACCCAGTAATTAGCCAAATGTATCGTATGAAATTCGAAGCCGATGGTTTTGAAACTCAACTGGCGATGGATGGACAACAAGGCGTCGCTTTGGTCGAATCTTTTAACCCTGATTTAGTACTGTTAGACCTGCAAATGCCAGTAATGAATGGCGATGAAGCATTAGCAATTATCCGCAAAAGCACATGGGGCAAAACCGTGCCAGTGATCATCCTGACCAATGTCGGCATTGAAGAATCTCCAAAATCATTGAAGAACCTAGGAGTTAACAGCTACATCGTCAAAGCCAACCTAACCCCACGCCAAGTTGTCCAACAGGTCAAAGAAGCGCTAAATATAGTTTAAGTCTGATATGAAAATAGGAATAATTGGTCCAAATAAAATCTATGGGCAGGATGTTGATGCAAGAAAACATCTAATTAATGCTGTCGCCCAGATTTTGGCCGATTCTGGCAATGAAATAATTCTAACCCCAGACAAAGACTCGCTTTTGGAATATTTCGGCAATAAATACCTAGAATTTGGTGGTAAAAAAATATCACTGATAATACCGACTATTGAAAGTGGACACGAAGAATATTTGAATACTAAAATTGGCACGGTAATATCTTGTGGCGATTGGGACCGTCAAGCCGATGAATTTAATCGCCAATGTGATATGTTTATTTGTATAGGTTACGCCTGGGGCGCAATGAAAGAAATCGCCAGTGCCCAATATTTTAACAAAAAGAAAATTTATATTTTAAAAGAATTTATATCTGCCGAACTACCAGAAGAATTAAACTTTTTGGTTGAATATATAAATATTAATAGCCTTAAAAGTGTGATTTAATTATTCTATATGAAACAAGATTTATTAATCCTGGAATCTGATAAAATTGCCGCTCGCCAGCGAATTGCTGAAATTGACCAAGAAATATTAGATCTGGGGCCAAGGTTTTACGAAGTCTTTAACCAAACGTCTGAGACCTACCATGACAATGCACCATTTGAAGCAGTCCGTGACCATCAATCGCTGTTATCCGCTGAACGCCAAAAGCTAAAACGAATATTAAATAATCGTGCAATTAGTATGCCCAAACAAAAGAAGAATACAGTTGGAATTGGATCAACAGTCCAGGTCATAAATAACGATACACAGAAACCCACAGATTATTTCATCGCTGGTGACTGGTCCATAAACACTGGTAAAAAAATTGACGGCGCATTAGTAGTTAGCCGCAAATCACCCATAGCAACCGCGTTGATTGGCAAGAAAATAGATGACGAAGTTTCGTTCAATGGCCACAAATTATCAGTAATAAATATTAGCTAAAATTAATTATCTTGCTGGCCGCGGGCGTCGGCGATTTTTCGGGCCGCGGTAATAACATTGTCAAATAATGCAGCGATTGTTAATGGACCGACCCCGCCACGTGTTGGCGTGATAGTTAGGTCCTGACGATCGCGAACCGATGCTGCAACATCACCGACGATTTTGCCATCTTCGGATGCGGTACCTGCATCTACTACCACTGCCCCGGTACGAACCATATTAGATTGAATTAGCCCCGGTACGCCAGCGGCAGTTACGATAACATCTGCAACCGGCAAAACACTATTCAAATCTGCATCGCGGCCATAAACTGATACATCATAACCCGAATCACGCCACAATTGTGCCAGTGGTGCCCCAACCAGGCGACCATTGCCAACAATCGCAATTTTCTTGTCGGCCAATTCAACATTATAGCCAACCAACAGCCAATTTATTGCCATTGCGGTAGCTGGTATAAACACATTTCCATTGCCCAAACCATCTACATCCTTTTCGGGCGCAACCGCATTCACGGCTGCATCTGTTTGCGATACATCAGCCAGCGGCAATTGAATGATTATCCCATGGACACTTTTGTCATGATTTAATTTATCGATCACATCTAATAATTCTGCATCATTGGGTGCATAGACGTCTACGCTGATCAATATATCTTCACCATATACAGTTTTTAACCGCATATAAGTATCAATTACTGAGTTTTCACCAGTTCGAATAATCGCCAGTTTCGGGATAACCCGCCACGACTGACGCAACGCCCGAACCTGTTTCGCCTGGCGCTCTTTGATATACCCTGATAATTCTGATCCATCTAATAATCTCATTAGATATAGCTTAGCAATAATATAGTTATGATACAATTAATTTAGTAACCATAAACAAAATTAAATCAAGGAGAAAATATGGATTTAAGTAGTTACTATTACGATAGTTACAGCCCAGCGATAACCAGCGCTGATCTAGGTGCAGCCGAAGCAGCAGCCGGAGGAATATTTATAACAACGATGATCGTGATGCTAGTCAGCATATTAGTCGCATATGCGATTACCTCATTCCTAACTAGCCGTATATTTAAAAAAGCCGGCGTCAAAACAAGTATTGCGTGGATACCAATCTACAGCACATGGAAAATGTTAGAATTAGGCGACCAAAAAGGCTATTGGGCACCACTAATGCTAGTCCCATTTGTCAACATCGCCAGCGCTATTTTCTACTACATTGCCCTATACAACATTGGCAAAAAACTTGGCAAAGAAAGTTGGTTCATAGTACTAGCAATCTTTGCGCCTGTCGTCTGGTTGGCAATAATGGCGTTTGACAAATCTACCTGGAATGGCGGCGCAACTGCAGCACCAGTATCAATTAATACAGCCCCTGCTTATACCCCACCAGCCCAAGATAATATAGCCTCAGAACCTGTTGCAACTGAAGTAGCTGCACCAATTGTCGAAGCTGCGCCAACCGAATCAACAACTGATTCTAGCAACGAACAGTAATCCTAAAATCTGCTAATAATAACCCTGACAAGTTTGTTGGGGTTATTATATTGCGCAAAGCACAAGCATTAATATACAATAGATGTAATTATGAGTGGGAATATTAAAAACTTTGAAAAGTTCAGACGAATAACGGATTATCTAACGGTCGCGCAAATCTTTTTGCAAGACAACTTTTTGCTAGACCGACCACTGACGGCAGCTGATATTAAACCTAGATTATTAGGTCACTGGGGTTCAGGCCCAGGCGTCAATCTAGCCTATGCGCATCTAAATAAACTAATCAAAAAATACGGTCAAGAAATGATGTTTGTCCTGGGACCTGGACATGCTTTCCCTGCGTTACAAGCTAATTTATTTTTAGATAAATCCCTAGCCGAATTTTATCCCCAGGCGACCCACGACTATGCAGGTATCGAATATATATGCAAAAATTTCAGCTGGCCATACGGGTTTCCCAGCCACAGCAACCCAGGCACGCCTGGTGTCATATTAGAAGGTGGTGAATTAGGCTATTCTTTGGCAACATCTTACGGCGCAGCGCTAGACAACCCTAATATGATAGTCGCCTGCCTAGTTGGTGATGGCGAAGCCGAAACAGGCCCGGCTGCAGCGGCTTGGCACCTAAATAAATTAGTCGATCCTAAAACTAATGGAACGGTCCTGCCAATATTACACCTAAACGGCTACAAGATTTCCGCTCCAACCGTATTTGGCCGAATGAGTGATGATGAATTGCGGGCGTTATTCTGGGGTTATGGCTACGAACCACGATTAGTTGGTGGCGACAACCTGGATCAGCAGATGGAAGACGCATTAGATTGGGCGCACCAGACCATATGGGGCATCAAGAACGCATCTGAACCAATAGTGGCGCCACGAATGCCAATGATTATAATGCGCACTCTCAAGGGATGGGGTGGTGTCAAAGAGCTAAAAGGTAAAAAAATCGAAGGCAACTGCCTGTCGCACCAAGTTGTATTGATGGAAGCAAAAACCGACCCCGAACAATTAAAATTATTGGAAGATTGGTTAAAATCTTACAAATTCAACGAATTATTTGACCGCGAACGTGGTTTTGGTGATTTTATCACCGAAATCATACCCGAAAAAAGCCAACTAATGGGACTTAGCCCACATGCCCACGGTGGAGATGCCGTCTACAAGCCGCTCAAACTACCTACTGTCGAGCAATTTGCTCTAGAAGTTGGTGCTACTGGTAGCAGTATGATCCAAACTGGCAAATATCTGAACGAGGTATTCAAAATGAACGCCGACAACAAAAACTTTCGATTTATGTCGCCCGACGAAACCTATTCCAACAAATTAGACGCTATTTTTGAAAACACCAAACGCGCCTGGACATGGCCAATTGCACCATGGGATAAAGATATGGCGTCTGATGGCCGTGCAATGGAAATGTTGTCCGAACATAACCTCCAAGGATTGACACAAGGTTACGTATTGACTGGTCGCCACGCTGTATTTGCCAGTTATGAAGCTTTCGTCCAAGTAGTCGCAAGTATGATGGACCAATACGCAAAATTTTTGAAACACACATTTGATTTCCCATGGCGAGGCAAATTCCCATCGTTTAATTACATCCTGACCAGTTCAGGTTGGCGCCAAGACCACAACGGATTCAGTCACCAAAACCCTGGGTTTATTGATGGTGTATTACAACGTCACAGTGATTTCGTCGATGTATATTTCCCTGCCGATGTTAATAGCACTCTGGTCGTAATGGAACGAATGTTAACTGCTACAAAACAAATCAATGTTGTTGTAGCCGGTAAAACTCCCGAACCACAATGGCTAACACCACAATTAGCACGACGCCAATTGCAAACTGGGTTAATGATATGGGACTTTGCCAGTGATGAAAACCCTGATGTAGTTTTGGCAGGCATCGGTGACTATCCGACCAAGGAAACTTTGGCCGCAATCGATATTGCAAAGTCAGAAATGCCTAATGCTAGATTGCGCTTCGTCAATGTCAGTTCTTTGACGGCCAGTGGATTTGGACAAGGCAAAAATCATATTGATGAAACTGAGTTTAATCGACAATTTACGACTGACAAGCCTGTCATATTTAATTTCCATGGCTATCCCGAAACGTTAAAATCGATATTGTTTAACTACGCCACCGATGCTAATCGATTTGATATCCGCGGCTACATTGAATGTGGTAGCACAACAACACCATTTGATATGCATGTCCGTAACAAAACTAGTCGTTATCACCTAGTCATGGCAATATTTGAGCTGCTAGCTAAAAACAAGGTTATTCAATACGAAGATGCGCAGAGAGCGATTAGAAAATACCAACAGAAAATTGACATCAACACTGATTACATCAAACAATATGGCGTAGACATGCCCGAAATTGATGACTGGAAATGGTCTGGTCGTTAATCTAACTCAACGACTGTAGCATTCGGGTATTCTGGCAACCTTACAAGGTCCATTAGTGGCAAACCTTGTGTTGTAACGCTGATAATACGCTCGACTCCGGCGTGACTGACGATAAGGGTGTTACCTGGCAGGTTTTTAATTTCGTTGAAACTTTTCATTACTCTTTCTTGAAATTTATATATATCTTCGGCGCCGTCGCAACCCAGCATCTGAAGCTCGGTATATTGGTCTCGTGATTTATATGTTAATTCACCGCAATTAATCTCAACCAATCTATGGTCGTATTGAATTTTATCTATATCAAAACCAATCATATTGGCAATTACCACGGCAGTTTCTGACGCCCGTTGATAAGTCGAAGAAATAATCCTATCAATCACAATTCCATCAGATTTTAATTTTTCACCAGCGACCCGTGCCTGTTCCCTGCCATGATATGTAATCAACGAATCAGGACCGCTAAAAACATTGGCGACGTTGGCTTCACTCTCACCATGACGAATAAAATAAATCATATTCACAGTATAACAAAAAATAATAATAGATGTATCAAACCAATTATGCTATAATATAATTATGAATACGAGCAACGAATTCACACTATCTAAAAACCTATTTGCTCTACAAATCTTGTATTGGGCCTAAGCCCTAATTATCTATAATCATTTTCGTCTTTTTTAATTTTAATAACCCAATTGACAGGAGTTAATATGTCAACTATCGGAATATTAGGTGGCATGGGTCCTCAAGCTAGTGCAAAATTACTGACAATGTTAATCGATAGGTCCAAGTTTTTTACAAACAAGATCATCGACGATTGTCCAGAGATTATACTAATCAGTGTGCCCGTACCAAATTTTATATCAAACAAAAACAATATAAAAACAGCGCAAGCAATGTTAATAAAGCGAGCCAAGCTACTGGAAAAAGCTGGTTGTAATATCAACTGCATCGCCTGCAACACAGCTCATATATTGTTACCGGCCATACAAGCATCCACAAACGTGCCCTTTTTATCTATACCAAAATTAGTTGCGAAAATAATAAAACAATCTGGTTTTAAAAAAGTAGGACTACTAGCTTCACCAACCACACTTGCTGCAACAATCTTTGATGAAGCATTGGGGTGGCGGTATCAAATTAATTCGACCAGATACTAAAACCGCTGCAAAAACCGAACAGAATATCTTTAAATTAATAAATTGTAATTTAACTGAATCGGACAGGACAAAGTTCCGTAAGGTCGTGAATAATTTTATACAATCACAAAAACTCGATGCCGTGATATTAGGCTGCACAGAATTACCATTGGTATTCGGTGATGGTGACGACCCACGGATTATCGATACGCTAAAAGTTCTATGTGATGGCCTGTTGGAACACCATTTTAAATCGTAAATATGCTATATTATAACAATGAACGATTTGGAAATATATTCTAACCAAGCCAAAAAAACAGCCCAAAAAATATTGGACCAAACTAATTTAATCCAAATCCTGTCAAAATACGGCGAAGTTATAATCGGCGGTAGTTTTAAATATGATTTGATGTGGGGGCCAGATATCGATATCTGCGTCATATGCGATGATACGCGACACGCATCGACATCAGCGCTACATGAATTGATTGACAACAAAGTTGCTCAAAAATACGAATACGGTGATTTTGTGGCTTTCCCCCGCGACAAACGACCTAAATCATACATACTAAATCTAATCCTGCCGTCTGATGGTCAAAAATGGGAAATCGAAACTTGGTTTTTCAACGAATACCCAGATAACCAAACTGTGACGAACAAATTGATTGCCGACAAACTAACTGATGAGACTAGACAGATGATTCTAGAGATGAAAAAACAACGTGCAGAATCTGGTGATGACAAACATCAAATCAGCAGCGTCGACATATACCGACAAGTTTTAGAAAATGGTGTCAAAGATTACAATCAACTAATTTAATTTTTACCAGCAGCTATAATTTTGGCTTGGATAGATTTTAATTCACCATCATCCATCTTTGGACCTTCAATTGTCGTAAAATAGCCACGGTATTCTGTAACAAATTCTGTATGGTCACTCCACACATCTGTTTGCCCGGCCAATTCACCATGCAATGGGTATAATTTTGCGTGAACATATGCTACGCCAGTGCCTTCGAAAACCAATGCTACACGCTTTACATCTAATGCTCGTTCTAATATTTTTGCAACGGTTTTAGTCGCCCGCATCAAACCATCATATGTTCCATCATTAATCGAAAATATATAATCGCCAACATTAGTTTTTGGTATAACAATCGTCAAACCCGGAGTATTTGGAAACGGTGTCAAAAAAGCCATATAGCCATCATCTTCCCAAACAACATAGCTAGGAATTTCTTTGCGAACAAGTTTATCAAATATAGTATCACTCATATAAGCCCTATTGTATCAAAAATACCTGATAAATTTGTTACAATAGCAATATGAAACAAATTAAACTTGTAATCGTAATTATAATAATACTGTTGTTCGCCGGTGGTATATTTATAGGCTTTAATATTGGGCAAAATGCCAACAAATCTGCAGACGCGCCCAATCAACCGACTGGCGGCACTACATTGAATCTGGGCGGTACTGGGCTAACAAAAGTTGGTTCTGATATCTACAGCCAAACTAATACCACCAACCTGATACTTTCTAATAATAGTATCCGCACCCTGCCATCAGAGATGGGCCGAATGACAAAAATTACGACATTCAGAATCGACCACAATATGCTAGAAGGTAGCCTAATCGGCGAAATCCGCCAGATGTCCGGACTGCAGACATTAGATGTCAGCTATAACAATATGACTGGGATGCCAGCAGAAATTGGCCAACTGAGTAAATTAACAACATTAAATTATAGCTATAACAATATTGATGGTTTGCCTAATGAACTGGCGAACCTAAAAAACAATCTGCAAGAATTCAACCTGACAGGTAACCCACTGAGCGCAGACAAAATCAATAAACTAAAAACCGACCTGCCAAATACAAATATTATATTCTAATTCAACATCTTTGCGAGGTTGAACCTTGCAAATTAGACTTTTATTGTATAATATGCGTCGCCAACTTCGCTATTTACCCCCAATGAGAGTAAGCTATAGATATGGGAACAACTAAAAAATCTGTAGCTATTATATTAAAGGCTCTATGTTCAGTAGTCGCGGTTGGTTTGATATGCGTTTTAGTTTACAACCCAGACCCATACGCCAACAAGCCTACTCCCCAATTACCCAGCCCGGCACTGAAGACTTTGGCTGACGACCGAGGCATCCAAATCGGCAATTTCGCTTCGTTAAAATATCTCAAAGAACAAGCGTATCGAGATATCACTGTTTCTCAATTCAATTATGCGATTGTTGATGGTGAACCAAATTGGCGGTTTGAAACCTCTAAGCTACGTCCTACAATTGATACTTTTGATTTTACTGATATGGATAAAGTCTTTGACTTTGCCAAACAGAATAATATGCCCGTCGTGTCCAACATCTAATGTGGGGCGACGCCAAATGGTTGCCAGATTGGCTGACACAAGGTAAATTTAGCCGCGAACAATTATTGGACATTATTCATAACCATATTTCTACTGTTGGGGCAAAATATAAAGGGACTGTTCGCGAATATTCGGTCGTCAACGAGGCATTCAGCCGCAAATTATTCACTGGAGGCAACCACGATTGGTGGGGAGATAACCTGGGCTATTACGAATACATCGACAAATCATTCATCTGGGCCCGCGAAGCCGACCCGAATGCGGTTTTAATCCTAAATGATTTTGGCAATGAAACCGAGGGTGAAATATCCAATTCGATGTATGACTATATCCGTGATGCCAAATCACGCGGTATCCCAATCGACGCTATCGGCATGCAAATGCATATCAGTGGCACTAATTACCCATCACGCGAGAAAGTTGTGGCCAATATGAAACGGTTCGCAGGTTTGGGCGTAAAAGTCTATGTCACCGAGTTTGATGTTAATATGAGTGGTGCGACTGGTGGATTAAAACACCGAGGACAACTTCAAGCCCAAATATACAGCGATATGTTGGGTGCTTGTTTAGACGTCGGCTCATCTATATGTCCAAATTTCGGATTCTTGGGCCTAACAGATCGTCAAAGCTGGTATAACGGTTTAGGCATACACGATGCCGACCCACTAATGTTCAATGATAATTACACGCCCAAGCCTGCATTTTATGCGGTAAGGGATATATTGGGTAGATAATTTAAGATCTGCTAAAATAGTATCAATGTCTATTATCGATGCAATAGTATTAGGTTTGGTCCAGGGAGTGACGGAATTTATCCCTATCAGCAGTTCTGGTCACCTAGTTATTACTAGTCACCTTTTGGGTATTGGTAGTGCGTTTACTTTTGATGTTTTGTTAAATCTAGGCACATTGTTGGCGCTGGTTATCTTTTATCGCAAACGAATTTGGTCTATTATCGTTAGGATTTTCAAGGGCTCGGAATGGAAGTTACTAGCCAAAGTTATATTAGCTACAATTCCAGCCGTTGCGCTTGGCGTATTATTAAAATCTCAAATTGAATGGTTGAATGGTATGATTTGGGTTGTTATTGCAATGTTAGTTATTATTGGCATCCCGATGATATTGGTAGGCCGGGAGAAAAAGACGGCAGATAATCGTGAGATTGAGAAATCTGTCGGTTGGCGCGCAACTGCTGCGATTGGTATTGCGCAGGCGTTAGCTTTCATCCCTGGGACTTCTCGTTCTGGCATTACAATTCTGGCTGGATTGCGTTCGAATTTGTCCGCTGCCCGTGCTGCCGAGTTTAGCTTTTTATTGGCAATACCGATAATTGCTGGTGCCAGTTTCAAGACTTTGTTGGACGGGGGGTTAGAATTTGCCAGCAATAATATGGCGATTGTATTGGTTGGTAATATTGCCTCATTCGTGGCTGGAATATTAGCCGTTAGCTTCTTTATCAAATTTATCTCAACTAATGGTTTGAAAGCTTTCGGTTGGTATCGAATCGGTTTGGCTGGCGTTTTGGCAGTTTTAGTTTTGGTCGGGATTATCTAAATAATATTAATGATAAATGGGACTTGGTCACGATAAAATATTAGTGTATTGATAGATTAGGTGAGACTATCGCTCCACTTTGTTCCGCTCCTCCGTTTGTTCATAAAAATATGTAAACACATTTTTATTTCGCTGCACTTCGCGACCCACGACTATCACGCTTTCAGCGTGAGTCATGGTTTCGAGCCACAGCTGGTCGCTTCCAAATTAAAAACCAGACCAACAGGTCTGATTTTTAATTTGGAGGGCCAGGTGGGACTTGAACCCACGACATTCTGCTTAAGAGGCAGACACTCTAACCAGCTGAGTTACTGGCCCATGTATTTACCGACAAAGTATACACCATTACCCCTGTTGGTGCAAGCAAGGATAAGCTGCAGTTAATACCCGCACATAACTACCCAAATAATCATAAATGGTATAATATAGCTACAGTGAAAAAACATAAAACAATCCCAGCAATCATATTATCTATCGGGTTGTTCATTTTGACTTCTATTGGGACTGTGGTTGGGATAAGTATGGTCCTTGGCAACGGCACAGCTAAAATCTCAGATCCAACATTCAATGTCGGAATAGAGCCTATGATTGGGGGTGGATTTACAGGCGCGACAGATACATATACTATCAATGCTAGCGGCCAAGTGTATCATATATCTAGCTCGGATTATGAAACGACACCCACAAAAACTCTACTTGCAACAATCCCCGAAAAAATTAAAGAATTGCGCGAATCTTTCATAAAATCTGGGCTGATGAGCTCTAACTCTAACAAGGGCGCAACGTATGGCGGAACTGAAATAACCGTGACCATAAATGGCACAACAAAGTCATTCTATGACAAATCTTCAAACGAGTTTATACAAGCAAAATCCGATATAGAACGGCTCACAGGCATCGACATTTTTAGATATTAGCAATCAAGCGACGTATTATTCTGTATCTTCGCCGCGAATATACGATACTTTGTCTGTTTTAACCAAGCTTATCGGCAATCTGACAAACTGGTTTTTGTGGTTTAGCACACAAAGAGCCGCTCTGCCTAGCGACCGACTGATACCTTTGTCACGATAGCCTATCTCTTCACCTACCCCATCCATAAAAACCTCTATCTCCAAACAATCTATCTGTGTTGATTCATCTGGATAATCCAGTTCATCGCCAAGTATATTGTCTTCACCATCTACCACAAAGCAACATTTGCCCGTCTCTTCGTCATATTCAACAACTCGGTGGTATTTGCCATCAGACAATGTCTCTACTGCATTTTTCTCCGTATGCTCCATAATGTCATAACTATGATACTGACCCTAGTAAAAAGCAAGCATAAGCAAAAAAATAAACCTCACAAATTAAGGTTTGTTCATTATATTGGTACACCCGGACGGACTCGAACCGCCGACCCTCTGTTCCGAAGACAGATGCTCTAATCCACTGAGCTACGGGTGCATTAAATTAACTTATTGATTATATATCTTTACCACTGTTATTACAACCAATGAAAAAGTATATTATACAATAAAGGTTTCATTTGCAAGGAGATTCTGAAATTTATACTAAAATCTACTCGCGACTTAAATGTTATAATGTTTATGTATGGAAATCAAAACAAATATTCCACTAAAAGATTACACGACTATGCGTATTGGCGGCAACGCCCGATTTATGGCCGAAATATTAACTCCTACTGACGTGGCAACAATTTGCAAAAACGCCAAATCTCAAAACCTACCAATATTCGTTATCGGTGGTGGCAGTAATCTAATTGCCCATGACGAAGGTTTTAATGGGATTATAATCCACATCGGTATCCCTGGTTTTGAAATAATCTATGACGACGACAATTCAACTATTGTTAAAATCGGCGCTGGAGAGAATTGGGATTCGGTAGTCAAACAAACAGTAGATATGAGCCTGACTGGTATCGAGGCGATGTCAGGAATCCCTGGCACTACCGGCGCAGCACCAATACAGAATATAGGCGCCTACGGCCAAGAAATAGCCAATACATTACAATCATTAGAGGCCTATGATACCCAAACCGATCAATTCATCACATTGCAGAACACTGATTGTAAATTCGCCTATCGCCACAGCATATTCCGCGGGGAGTCCATCGGCCGATATATAGTTACATATATAAATTTGAAATTGTCCAAATCTAGGCCAACTGCGCCGTTCTACGATTCATTACAAAAATATCTAGATACCAATAGCATCACATCTTATGACCCGCAAATCATTCGTAACGCTGTTTTGAAAATTCGCGAATCTAAATTACCAGACCCAAATATCCTGGCCAACAGTGGTTCTTTTTTCAAAAACGCAATCGTCAGCCAAAAACAACTAGACGAATTGCGGGCTATTGACCCAGACGCACCTAGTTTTGCAATGCCTGACGGTAATTATAAAATCCCAACTGGATGGCTGATAGAAAACGCTGGCCTAAAAGGGAAAATATTCCACGGTATGCGTATATATGATAAAAACGCACTAGTATTAGTCAATGAATCCGCTAATTCCTATGGCGACCTAGCGGCGGCACGCGACGAAATCACCAAAAAGATTTATGATGAATTCGATATCCAAATCGAACAAGAACCACTAGAGATAGTCTAGCCCCTAAGCTTGCGATTTTACCCCAAAAACCTTATGCTAATAATATGAAACTTCGCGGATTTACTATTGTTGAATTGGTGGTCATCATTACTGTGATGGGCATATTGATGGTGCTGGGGGTAGTCAATCTCAGCAGCAGCCAAGCCAACGCTCGCGATGCCGAGCGCAAAGGTGACATCGAAGCTATTGCAATGAGTTTGGAAACTTTTTATACGTCAGGAACGGACACCAATAATATAGACATCGGATATTACCCGCCAGCAAGTAATTTAATCGATAGCCCGAGGACCTTGTTGCGAGATATAGACCCCAAAGCCCTAGCTGCCCCAGGTGCCACTACCAGTACAACATCATCGCTAAAAGATACAAAAACTCCATCAATCAGTGATTATGGCTATCAATGTACGGCTGACGGCGACGGCAAATGTCGCAATTTCACACTTTACTACCACACCGAAACAACTCAGGCGGGATGCAGCAATAATATATGTACCGTAACGAGCAAAAACCAATGAAAAAAGATGGTGGATTTACGACCGTTGAATTACTGGTCACCCTATTCATAGCGGCGGCATTCCTAATGTCCGGCTACCAGCTGTATTCTATGATCATCCGCGATGGTGGTGAAGCCCGAGCACGAGCCAAAGCCAGCAATGTGGCTTATGAATATTTACAAAAAGAGAAGGCTGTTATAAATGATACGAAGCCATCTGAATGCGACGATGGCCAGCTACGTACAGAATTTATCTATTCCCAAGCAAACAACAATACAATAGAGGTAGATTCTCTCTCGAATGTAGAGATAAAGATTAACAACCAATGCGCATACGATAAAGCCGTAAACGACACAATCATCAGAACCACCGTTACAATCAAATACAACACCCCCCAACAATCCCTAACCGAGGCAACGTATTATGCCGTGCCTTAACCCAAGAAAAAGACGGTCAAAGACCCTGAGCTGTTCGATAAACTCACGGTTTAAGAACCCGCCGAAGGGATCGCAGACCCTGAGCTTGTCGAAGGGCTTTACTATCGTCGAAATGGTGGTCATAGCCCCTATCGTGATATTGGTCATCGGCGCATTTGTTTTTGCCATCATCAAGATGACTGGTGATGTTATGGCGACTCGAGGTGCTAATATACTAGCATACAATATCCAAGATGCTCTGAACCGAATAGAGCAAGACGTCAAAATCAGTGGTGGCTTTTTGGCAACCAACAACCTGAATTTAAATTCACCTCAAGGCTACAAAAATAGCGAGGTCAAATTTAAAAACGTAGGCCAAGATAATAACCCAGCAATAATATTAAACAGCTATGCCACAACAACAAACCCGCTGGATTCATCACGCAATATTATATATAAATCTGGTGACCCATCAGCCTGCGACAGCCCACAGTTAAACAATAATTCGCCAATTATGGTGAACATAGTATATTTTGTATCAGACGGAACTTTATGGCGACGAACAATCACATCGACTAATTATAATTCCATTAGCTGTGGCATACCTTGGCAAAAACCAAGCTGTCTAAATGTCGAGGGTTTTTGCCAGTCCAAAGATACCAGACTGGTGGACAACGTCAGTTCATTTTCAGTTCAATACCTTTCTTTAGACAATAACGAGAATCGAACAGCTAGTGATCCTGACGGAAGCGATGTCGTCAGACAAGAAGCATTGGCGCTAACAAACAAAATCGCGGTGTCTATAACTGCAATAAACAAAGCCGCAAATAATGGCACAAACAATACATTTTCAGGTTCAATCCAAGCAATTAGTCCTAATAACAACACATTGGCGGCCGATGATAATACGATTGACATAGCTATTAAGGCCGACCCGAATAACCAAAAAATAGCAGTGGGCGATAACGCAGTTTTTACTGTGGCTGTATCTGGCACTAAGCCGACAATATACTGGCAACAATCTATAGACAATGGAGCAAATTGGTCAAATGTTAATAACTCAACCTCGTCAACGTTATCTATAGATAACGTATCAAATACTATGGACGGATACTTATATCGGGCGAAAGTTGAAAGCGACTCTCTAGCCAACTATATAACCTCTAACTCCGCACAGTTAATGACATATGACCGGTCGCCAATAGCACTTAGTCTTGTTTCGGGATGGGCCAATGATGGTCAGCCCTTTGCCATAGGAAGTTATATAAAAACTAGTGATGGCATAGTCATGTTAAGAGGATTAGTACATAAAGAATCAGGTAACTCTACCGAAATAGCCACACTGCCACAATCTTATTGCCCGGCTCAACAATTAACATTTATAACGACTGTAGCGGCTGGCAGCTCACTAGAACCCGCCAGAGTAGACATATCATCAAACTGTAAAATAACATTAGCTAAGGGCAACCAAGAAGGGAGGCTGTTCTTGGATGGAATCAGCTTTGTACCAAACAACCATCGCTACAAACCTACACTAATTGCAGAAATTGAAGATTTTCATGGGGGTTGGACAAACTATAAAGGAGGCTATGCCCCAGCGTCTTACGTAACGGACGACAGCGGCCGGGTTAATTTGCAGGGTTTAGTAGTACCAGGAGTATTTACTATGAATACAATAATTTTTACGATGCCAAATAACAAATCACCTGAAAAAAAGTTTTTTAGGCCATCACAGACCAATATCGCCAATAATGTATTCTCGTCTTTTGTAGTATCTGTCTCAGAAGGTGTTTTGGCTCGCGGCATAGCTACTGGTTGGATATCGACGCAAGCCATGTATTATCCAAAATCATCTGCTGTTACATGGACTGCGCTTAGTCCATTGGCGCCTTGGTCAACTTATACAGACATATCCCCAGTATCGCCACTACAATACACCAAATCTCGGGACGGAGTGGTTAGTTTACGAGGTATGATACAAGGTGGTGGTATCAGCAATTCCATAGCGACCCTACCGTCTGGCTACAGACCAACCCAAATAGCAAACGAGAATGGTGGCTCGACTGTTGCATATGCAGTATCCGTATACGCGCAAAATAACGTTGATAGTTTAGGTAGGATCTCAATAACAAATGCCGGTGAAATTACATTTACTGGCAGCTCCAGTACCTGGGTGTCACTAGATGGAATTAATTTTTACGCAGGCTAAAAAAGCTTGTGTTTATAATGGTATCGTAGTATATTTAAACTATATAAATAAAATATAGGGGGCACCATAAAGAAAATGATCAAATCAATCAAGAATAAGGGGTTCACAATCGTAGAGCTATTAGTAGTCATCGTCGTCATCGGCATCTTGGCTGCTATTACTATAGTTTCTTTCACTGGTGTAACCGGCAAGGCAAATACACAGAAAAATCTATCTAATGCCAGCTCCGCAATCCAAGTGCTAGATTCAATATTTGCAGAAACAAATGTATATCCAATAACTACAGTGTTATTGAATTCTGGCGGCACTTACGCTAAAATGCCTAGTGGCGTGACTGTTACCAATATGCAACCAGCAGCTACTAGCGATATTACTAAAGCCTACCTTCAATATAGTACCTGCGCAGGCGGTGGCGCAAAGATATCATATTGGGACTGGTCAGACGGTTTAAAAAGCGTATATACTGGCGGTGCGACAAGCAGTTCTTCTTGTACTGTCGTGTTACTATAATAACAAGAAAAAGCTTTAATAAATATCTAATAAGCGCCAACCCTGGCGCTTATTATTTTTACCCAAAAAAACCCAACCGCGCCTCACCCCCCTGCTAAGGGTTGAACCCTTAGCAGGAAAAAGGGCTTGTAGCTATCTCATCCGTGATATATCATAAGTAGTATGACTAATGAAGATTACAAACTTAAAATCGGAACATTAATACAAGAGGCCAGGCAATCACGAGGATTAACGCAATCACAACTGGCCGAAGCCCTCAGTACCAGCCAAAGCGCCATAAACCGTATAGAAAAAGGCGGACAAAATATCAGCCTTGAGATGCTAGCTCGTATCAGTGACGTCCTATCTAGCGAAATAATCAGCCTGAACAAACCAGGAAAAATTAACTTTCGCATCAACGGTGGCAAAAAACTATCTGGCGAAATAGAGGTTAAAACCAGCAAAAACGCCGCAGTCGGTCTATTGTGTGCCAGTCTAATCAACCACGGCACCACTACCCTGCGACGAGTTGCGCGCATTGAGGAAGTAAACCGTATCATCGAAGTACTACAGAGTATCGGCGTCAAAGTGCGCTGGCTAAACGACCGTAATGACCTAGAAATCACTCCACCAGCTCGGTTGAAACTATCCGAAATTAATGAGGATGCCGCCCGCCGAACCAGGTCAATAATCATGTTTCTAGGACCATTGCTGCACCAATACAGGTCATTTGAATTACCATTCGCCGGTGGGTGCAAACTAGGCGCTAGGACTGTGGAGCCGCATCTAGACGGATTAGCCCCTTTTGGGTTATCAGTCAAAGCATCAAACGATTGTTATCAGGTATCATCCAATCCTCAACCTGTCGACAAGACGATATTACTAACCGAGCGTGGCGATACCGCTACCGAAAACGTCATAATGGCGGCCGCATTGTATGACGGCACTATAACAATCCGCAATGCCAGCCCTAATTATATGGTCCAAGACTTGTGCTTCTATCTGCAAGAACTGGGCGTTAAAATCGAAGGTATCGGCACTACCACATTGAAAATACGTGGCGTCCGCAGTATTAACCAAAACATTGAATATTGCGTCAGCGAAGATCCAATAGAGGCCATGAGCCTGATTGCCGCTGGCATTGTGACTGGTTCTGAAATCACAATCAAACGCGCCCCAATTGAATTCATTGAAATAGAAATGGCCATATTACATAATATGGGGTTACAGTGCGAGATGAGCGACGAATATTCAGCCCGGAATGGCAAAACTCGCCTGGTGGATATTAAATTATTAGAATCCAAATTACGGGCGCCCAAGGACAAACTGCATAGCATGCCATTCCCTGGTGTAAACATGGATAACCTGCCATTACTGGGGCTAATTGCGACAATGGCCAAAGGCCGAACATTAGTTCATGACTGGTCATACGAAACCCGCGCAATTTACTTCACCGAACTAACCAAACTAAACGCTAATATTGAATTAGTTGACCCGCACCGTGTATATATCAAAGGCCCAACTAAATGGAAACCAGCTGATATTATCGCACCTCCGGCGCTACGCCCATCAGTCGTGATAATGCTAGCCATGCTAGCAGCTCCCGGTGTGTCAACACTGCGAGATGTATATTCAATTAACCGTGGGTATGAAGATTTTGCCAACCGTCTAAATACAATTGGCGCCGAGATTGATACATTACGCGAAATCTAGACGTAAGGATTGTATCGAGGAGGTGGTGCAGGTACGGACGGAGCGCTTGATGCCTGGTTGATTGCGTTGCGATTAGTTATGGCAGATGCCTCTACGGTTTTGGGACGAGCAGCCGCATAAGACAAACCGACAGCAGACTGCCTGTAGCTTCCAATCTTTTGACGATTTCTTTCTCTTTCTTGTCGCTGTTGAAACGATTCTGTTGATGTTGAGCCAATTCTGTTGCCATTAGCCGCCACCGCATACCCACTGGTATGAAAAGATTGGTCATCATCGGTTTTTACAATGTGTTTGTTCATGTCTAGCATATGTTAATTATACTATAAATATAAAATAAGGCCCGAAAGACCTTATTTTATTTTGGGGCGAATGACGGGAATCGAACCCGCTACCTCCGGAACCACAACCCGGCGCTCTAACCAGATGAGCTACATTCGCCATATTGGTGCGGGCGGAGAGAATCGAACTCTCATCGCATGCTTGGAAGGCACGCATATTAGCCATTATACGACGCCCGCACGGTTCGTATAATTATAACACCTACCAACCCCTATCGTCTAGGCTATTCCGCTGCTTCGCCGTCAGCTTTGGTGACGTGCACCGTGCCATGTGGGTGTTGAGGCGGTGCGTAGATTGAATAAACTTTCAATGGTACATCGCCTGTACTGACTAAATCATGCCACGTACCTGCTGGTACGACGACAGCATCGCTAGGACCAGCTGTCCATTCTTGTAGGCTTTCCGCATTTGGTCCCATTTTGACAGTTGCTTGACCCTGTTCGATTCGCAGGAACTGATCATGAGTTTCATGAACTTCCAACCCAATGTCATCACCTGAATCAATCGACATCAATGTGATTTGCAGATTCACGCCTGTCCACAGGGTCGTCCGATAATTAGTATTATCTAATGTATCTTGCTCAATGTTCGCCACCAATGGTGCTGGGCCCGTATCTGTTACATTCGTCATTTTGAACCTCCTTTTTTACCAATTTTTTTAATAAACAGATTAGTCTCACGATATATCCGAACCATCCAAAATGCCAACCATGCGAACAATATGACGACAATCGCCAGCAGGAATGGAGATGATAACGTGGGTTCATGATCAAACGCCGCATTATTCATGCTGTAGGTTAAATATGCGAACAACGTACTAGTAATAATTAACGTCCCGGCCATCATATTACGGATTAATCCGAATGCATGATCGCGATGTTTTGAATCTAGTGTCATTAGCCACATCGTAGACGGGATATTAGCGTATTGCGGCTTATAATACAAAAATATAAACAGGCCCGTTATAATAGTCTGAATTGACGGCAACAAGAATACAGAAAAGAGTGATTTTTCAGCCCAACCATCAGCCGCACCTGATATGCCAAAATGTGTCGGGATTATAGACGGTAGTTTATCCCAAAAATATATTGTTATAATCCAACTGGTTAATGCTAGCAAAATTGCGATTGTATAATAGATTTTGAATCGTGGTTTCATTGTATTTGCTCCTACTTATAATTATACTCCAAGTTGGCTATTAGCTATTAGCTATTAGAATTTGGCTATTGGCGATTAGATCGAACCGAGATTGCCTGGCCATATTCTAATAGCTACATTCCAATAGCCACAAAAAAATTAGTCTACAGACGGGGAGCACCAATTACATCTATAATTTGGTATAATGGACACGGTGCACTGTGCCCCGGTAGCTCAGTGGATAGAGCAGAGGACTTCTAAGCCTAAGGTCGTTGGTCCGATTCCAACCCGGGGTACCAAAAAAATAAGCCAGGATTATATCTTGGCTTATTTTTTTGGTCCCTCCAAGTGGAGTTGAGTCAAGGACTTTTTGCGAAACAAAAATAGTCGTTGGGACGGCGCAGCGATTGAATCTAAGAAGTGTTTACATTTTTTAGCGAATGAGCGGAGGATGCTTGCAGACTTCCAACCATATTATATACACCCTGTTATAATCTAAAGTTATCCACAGCAAAAGATAATACCAGCTTAATCATAACCAAATTACTTGCAACACAAAAATAGTGTTGTTATTATAGCATTAGTTATAATTTAGTTGCACAACAAAGAAAGAGGGCACCAAAATGGCAACGGCAAAGAAAAACAAAAAAACAACCGTAAAACTAGCCGCCAAACGGCCGACAGTCAAAAAAACTGTCAGTAAAAAAATTTTAAAGAGGACTGTTAGCAAAAAAAACACTGGCTTAAAATTTAAATTAGCCGGAGTCTTCGTATTAGTAGCAGGTGTAGTCTCTGTTATAAGTATGAACTTTGCTCACATCAACATTGGGGTTTTGGGCGCGTCTTCTACATTACCAAAACCAACCGGCTTAAAAGCAAAAAACATCGCTATTGGAGAAATCAGTGTTGGGTTTAACGAGATAATGGAAGCTGAAGGATATCACATCACGTGCGATAAGTGTACGTCTGATGTCCGAGATATAATCGTAAATCAAGTGGCTCTAGAGACAAACAACAGTTATGTTAAAATTCGCGAAGTAGGATCGCGGTTAATTCTTGACTATAAAAAACCAGTAATACCGCTAAACACAAAGCTGAAAATTAAAGTCGAAGCTATAAAAAACAAAATATACAGTGGTAATGTAGCTACTACTACAATTACTACCTCCAAATTAAAGGCGGCACCAAAACCAACTGGTCTAAAAATAACAGGCATAGGTGGATCGACAAAAGAAGTAACCATTAGCTTCAACCAAGCAGCAGACTCAATGGGTAGCGCAGATTATTGGAGAGTTTGGTGCAACAAATGTAGGGGCGAAGCAGGTAACGGTGTCTACATAAACTTATACAAAACTGGTCAAAACCAATTGGCAGGTATTACAAAGGGTGCAGCAGGACAACTTACATACACATTTAATTCAAATTGGTTCCCTGGTTGGGATCGTGGAACGTATACGATGAAAGTGCAGTCCGTAAGATTTGACTCAACAGCCGGTCTTGATGCTTTTGGACATTACAAAACCGCAAGGAGTTCATTGTCAAACTCCGCGAGCTTCAAATTTTAATTAAAAAGATCACATAAAAAAGAGGGGGCCAAAACCCCTCTTTTTTATACCCCCTATAAACGACTATAAATACAGCCCTTGGAGTATTTTTTAATTCACCCAGCAAGTTTTCTGTTATTATATCTATATGGATTTAAAAATTTTTAACGACAACGAATCTGCAGTCAGGGGCTATATTAGGTCTTTTCCTGTAGTGTTTAACAAAGCAATCGGTTCAATCATGACAGATACGAATGGTAAAGATTACATAGATTTTTTTGCTGGAGCCGGAACATTAAACTATGGTCATAATAATCAATTTTTTAAGCCTACCATTATAGAATATCTGCAATCCGACGCTATTATACACAGCCTGGACATGGCTACGGTTGCAAAAAAAGAGTTTATAACAGCATTCGTCGAATCAATCCTAAAACCTAGAAATCTAGATTATAAATTACAGTTTACTGGCCCTACTGGAACGAACGCCGTAGAGGCCGCTATGAAATTAGCCAGACAAGTAACAGGCCAGACAAATATCCTAGCTTTTACGCATGCATTTCATGGTGTCAGCGCTGGCGCATTAACAGCTACAGCAAATCAAAAATTTAGGAAAGCCGCTGGCTACCCATTGTCAAATGTAACCTTTATGCCCTATGATGGCTATTTAGGCGATAACGTAGATACTGTTCATGTCATTGAAAAAATGATAGATGACCCTAGCAGCGGGCTAGACAAACCAGCGGCGATATTGGTTGAGACTATCCAAGGCGAAGGCGGCATTAATATAGCCAGCGACGAATGGCTACAGGGGCTAGAAAAACTCTGCAAAGACCGAGATATCTTGTTAATAGTTGATGATATCCAATCTGGCTGCGGACGAAGTGGTGACTTCTTTAGTTTCGAGAAATCAGGAATAAACCCAGATATTGTAACATTATCTAAATCTATTTCTGGCTATGGGTTGCCGATGGCATTAGTTTTGCTAAAACCAGAATATGACATATGGAAACCGGGTGCGCATAACGGAACATTCCGAGGCAACAATCTGGCCTTTGTCGGGGCGACTGCCGCTATCAAACAATATTGGACTGACGATGGCTTATCGCAAGAAGTTAAACGTAAAGAAGTTATACTGCGAGATAGATTATTAGCGATAGCTCAAAAATACCCAGATACAGAGATCACAGTACGTGGCCGAGGTTTAATGTATGGGTTGGCTAGCGCAAAACAACCCGATCTTGCAGAGGCAATAGCTCAAAAAGCATTCGAACTAGGTTTAATTATCGAGACGTCTGGCGCCTATGGCGAAGTATTGAAATTCTTGCCATCTATAACAATCGACGACGACACTTTAAATAGTGGCATCGACATAGTCGAAAAAAGCATTCAAAGTTTACTAAATTAATTATTGACTAAACTGGTTCTATCTTTTCAGGAATAGCTCCTAGCACTTGTTGGACTTGGGCTAGGCCAATTTCAACCATACGCCCCGGTAGCTCAGTGGATAGAGCAGAGGACTTCTAAGCCTAAGGTCGTTGGTCCGATTCCAACCCGGGGTACCAAAATAAAAATAACCAGCTAAAAGTTGGTTATTTTTATTTTGACCCTTCGTATTGAATACGACCAACTATTTTCTGTTATTATATTTACATGGCAAAGCACAAGCATCGTCACCAAAAAAGCTTTTTTATAAACAAATTCATTGTTGTAGTCGCTGTTATAGAACCGCTGATAACCCTGCCTCAGGCATATATAATATTTCACAATCAAGACGCTTCAGATATATCCTTACTAAGCTGGATAGGTTATGACCTTATGACTATCATTTGGGTTTGGTATGCTTGGGTCAATAAAGAAAAAGTTGTGTTTATATACCAAGCATTATTCTTTATAACTAACACCTTAGTTATTATAGGTGCCATAATATACGGTGGCAAATGGTTTTAATTTGCTGTTTTGGGTAAAGACCCTAGTGCTTGTTGCACTTGTTCCAAACTAATCTCAACTACACTGCCTGGTTCGACGTTGCCCTCTAGCATCTTTTTGGCAACTGTATTTTCAACTGCCTTTTGAACAACTCGACGCATTGGACGGGCGCCCAAACGTGGATCATAGCCGTGCTCTACCAGATATTCTTTGGCATCTAACGCGACGTTAACGCTAACTTTTTGCAGCGCCAAAGTTTTATTGACGCCCGCAATCATCAGATCAACAACCTGTAATAATTCTGGTTTGTCCAGCGGCCTGAACATTACGATTTCATCAAAGCGGTTCAAAAATTCCGGTCGGAATTGATTACTGCTGATTAATTCGTCCACAAAGTGTTTTTCATATTTTACGATATCGATACCACGGTCAATATGTTCACGAATCCTGTCTGCCCCAGCGTTGCTGGTGGCAATCACAATAGCATCACGAAAACTAACTTCACGGTTTTTTACATCTCGCAATATACCTTCATCCAATAGTTGCAACAACGTCGACAAAACATTCGGATGAGCCTTTTCAATTTCGTCCAGCAGCACAACACTAAACGGTTGTTTCATCACGCGAGCGGTCAAGCTGTAGGTATTGTCTGCACCATCGGCCAACAAGCGACCGACATCATCACTACCAACATATTCGTTCATATCCAGGCGTATCATTCTGTCCTCACCGCCAAAATAAACTTCCGCCAGTGACTTAGCTAACTCCGTCTTACCGACACCTGTAGGACCTAAGAATAAAAATGTGCCTATTGGTCGGTTTTGGCTGCGCACCCCTGCCCTGGCCCTCCTAAGCGCGTCACTGACCACACTAACCGCCCTAGTTTGATTAATCATACGTTTATGAATCAAAACTTCCATATTTAATAACTTTTTACGCTCATCGTCACCCGTTGCAACACTAACTTTAATCCCTAATGTTTTTTCTATAGAGTTTTGGACAGACTGTGCGGTCACGACACCATCCATAGAATATTGAGCGGCAGCCTCCATCAATTTCAAACCCTTACCGGGCATAGCTAGATCAAAAACATACCTATCGCCTAATCGATAAGATTCAACCAATGCCTGATACATATATGTAACACTGTTTTGATACTCAATTAGAACTGCCCTGTCTTGCATGATGGCTATAGTTTCTTTGCGACTAGCTGGCGTAACAATAATCTGATTCAAGGTATTAGCAATCTCTGGTTTGCGTGAACTAATCTGCAAAAAGCGCTGTTCATCAACCGCTAATATCAACCGCAAACTACTTGATTCTAATAATGGCAATAGCACATTTGATATATCAACCGAACCGACTGCTTCTTCAAAGAACAGGTGCGCGTTATCTAGGCAGATTATTATATTTTTTGCCTTGTACGCTTCATCCATAATCTGTGGTATCAATTTTTCCAATCCCCCACGTTCAGGTGCTGCCGCAATTAATGCTACAGCATCTAATATAAAAACTTGACGATATTTAAGGTTGGAAGGAAGTTTGGATTTGCCATCGACCAACCTAGAGGCAAATGAATGAACAATTCTGGTTTTACCAACGCCTGATTCACCAACCAAAACTACGTTCTGTTTACCATTTTTGCTGAGAATGTTAATCATCTGCTCAATTGCCTGATCATGAGATGGCAGATTCATCATAGCTGCGCCTTCAATTGTTTGACTAACATTCTGACCAAATCGACTGAGTAGTGGAGTCCAGCCGAATGACCAATCACGTGCTACACCACCAGTTAATTTAGGCTTGCGGTTATCTTCGATCAATGCACGAAGGTGGTTAAGCCACAGGATACCATCAACCAAATCATCTAGATCTAGCTGCAAATGTGAAATCAAAACAGCCGAATTAGGATTACAATTTAATAATGCAGCCAATAAAACAACTGCTGATATATTTTTACTGCCAGTTAAATCTCGCAGACGCATAGCTTCAGCCCAAACCGATGGCATATCGCCCACACTATCACTGACCATACCCTCCACAAAATCCTGTCGTAAGCCAAAACGTGCAAAAAAGAATTGACCACCTCCTAAACCATAGACAACATTTACAATTTCTATCGGCGTAGGGCTACGAGATAAACGACCCAAAACTTCAGCAGACAAAACATCATCAATCGATTTAATATTTTTACTAACTGCCAAATGGCGTAATTCACCGTTATACCATTCGATAACCATAGCTGGCGCAAAAGCCAACCCCAACAAAGCCCAGCCAATAGAATTTCCCAAAACTAAAAACCCAGTCCCAGCGGCTATTAATATAATTGCCAAAGAACCCAAAGCTATATGCCAGACATTCGAAAACACAGCACTAATGCGCGCCTTGGCGCTACGTATGCTGTTGTAGTTAAATTTTAAATCGCCCACTGAGGTACCCATCCTAATATCATCAAAACCACGCCAGCGGCTGGTAACAAGGGCATAAACAACCAAAAAATCAACATAATCATACCAAACAAAAATTGTAATATTATAACCACTAACCCAAAAATAATCATAAAGGATCGAACAGTCGCACCAATTATGCGTGATAATAATTTATCAAAGGCAGCTCGGAGCTTTTCGGAAATAGATTTGCCCGAAGCATCAGCCGATATTTGGCGAAATGGGTTGAATAAGGTTCGTAACAATAAACCGACCGAAAAGATATCGGCCGTAGTCCGCAAGCGATTCATAGCCATATGAACGCGCGCGCGCCAACCCTTCCCATACCACCAAGATAATATACCCACCAAAAACATACTATTATTATACCTGCTTAAGTTATAATAGACCATATGCCAAAGCAATTAGTCACCATACTGGGCAAGACCATAAAATCAATCGCCAAACTACGCGGCGGCGGGTCAGCCCTGCCCGGCCTGATAGTTGAAAAAATCGACCCTGATTTTGTCAAACATACGTTATCGACACTGCCGCTAGGGGTTGTTGTTATTAGCGGCACAAATGGCAAAACAACAACTACCAAGATGGTCGTAGAGTTGTTGCAAGGTCAAGGCTTGAAAGTTTTTACTAATCGCACCGGCAGCAACTTTACCCGCGGTATAGTAGCTGCCCTGTTGGGTGAAATCAATATGCGCGGACACCTAGATGCCGATATCGCCGTGCTAGAACTAGACGAAGCCCACGCCGTCCATTTTGTGAACAAAATACCGCCAAAATTCAGTTTGATATTGAATGTTATGCGCGACCAATTAGACCGATTCGGCGAGATTGACCATACTACTAACCTTTTGCGCCAAATAGCCACCACATCCACCAATGCTATCGTATTAAACCGCGAAGACCCGCGTATTGCGTCCATTGCCGACACAATTAATGGCAAAAAAGTTCACCTCTTTGGCTTTGACAAAAGCCTATCGCACATTTTTCCTAGCGATGACGATTTGCACGGCGCCAAAAAATCTGGTAATTCGTCAAAAATCGCCGATGTAGAATTGTTAAAATTCAATGACCGGTCAGCTAGTTTTATGATTGACGGACAAAAAATAAAAACTGAATTAAAAATAAATGGCGCTTATAACATATTTAATGCCGCTGCTGCGATGACCTTAACTATGGCAATACTAGGCAAAAACCTGGACCAAGCCAAAATGATACAGACTCTGGCCAGCGTCCACCCAGCTTTTGGACGCGGCGAAATATTGCTGATGAACGGTAACCCAATCGAGTTAGTTTTGGTCAAAAATCCATCAGGGTTTAGACTGGGGCTAAAATCATTTGCCCCATCAGGCTACGCCACAATGATAGCAATAAACGACAAATATGCCGATGGTCGCGATATGTCGTGGTTATGGGATGTAGACTTCAACAGCCTGGCAGGCAAAGATATTGCGCAAATATCTGGTGTTCGGGCTTATGATATGGCACTGAGATTACAATACGACGAAGTAAAATTCAAAAATATCAATACTAACCTGAAAAAAGCACTTACAAAATTCATCATCGACAACCCAACCAAGCCCAAAAGAATATATTGCACCTATACTGCAATGATAGCCCTGCGCAAAATGCTATCAAAAATAACCAAAGTTGAGGTCATCCAATGAAAAAACAGATAATCACGATACTTCACTTGTATCCCAAAGATATGAATATTTATGGTGACCACGGCAACGTATTGGTTTTGCAAAAACGCCTAAAATGGTATGGTTATGAGCCAAAAATCATAGATTACAACCAAGGCGACAAATGGCCAGAAGATATAGACATCGTCATTGGTGGTGGTGGACAAGACAGCGGGCAAAATAAAATACATCTAGATTTATTGTCAATCGGGCCAACACTGCAAGAATTAGCCGACGACAACACGCCAATGTTGGTAATATGTGGGCTATACCAGTTATTTGGTAAATTCTTCCAGACTGCCGATGGCAACAAAATGATGGGAATTGGGCTATTGGACATCGAGACATATGGCAAATCCAAGCGACTAATAGGTAACATCGTAACCAGTAGTAAACAGTTTGGTCACATAATAGGCTACGAAAACCACAGTGGGCAAACATTATTGGCAAAAGGCACCACTGCACTAGGCAAAGTCAAAATAGGCTATGGCAATAATACAGACGGATGTTATGAAGGTGCGCGTTACAAAAACGTCATTGGTAGCTACCTGCACGGTTCACTATTACCCAAAAACCCCGCTATTGCAGATTTCCTGATAGAACAAGCTGTGATTAAAAAATATGGCACATTCATCAAAAAACCAATTGACGATAGTATCGCTATATTGGCCAGAAAAGCCGCCCTAAAACGACCTCGTTAATTTATTCCCCCAGGGGCTAGAAATCACGCCTGTTATGCGGTATAATCTACCAAGTAACCACATTGTATCGGGGTGTGGCGCAGTTGATAGCGCGCGCGGTTTGGGACCGTGAGGTCGAAGGTTTGAGTCCTTTCACCCCGACCAAATAAAAAAGACCATCCGTAGGATAGTCTTTTTTATTTGGACCTTGGGGCGAAATGCCTCAAACCTTCGACCCAAATTTTGCCAGGGCAAAATTTGTAGGTCGAAGTTTGGCGAAATGAGCGAAGCGGAAATGTGTTTACATATTTCCGCGAACGAATGGAGGAGGCTTTAGCCGATGTCCTTTCATCCCACCATATTTTCTTTTGCGAATAAGCGGAGAAGACGGAGCCGCTATCCTTCCACCCCGACCAAATAAAAAATACCATTCGGCTGAATGGTATTTTTTATGAATAACTTGGATTAGTATTTACTAACTGCAAGAACCTTGAACGTAGCGATCTTTACTGCTTCTAACTTGCTTGAATCAACATATTTGAAAGCTTTTTCAGATGCACTTTGCCCAGGATTAAGATCTGTAATATATACAGTATCCTCGGCTATGCGAGCACCACTAACATCTACCGCCTCAATCTTCACAGAATAGCTAGCTTTGTCTGATGCCTTATTTTTGATAGTTACTGGCAATTCATTAGTGTCATCATAAGTATAGTCTGCTTGCGATCCAGGATTAAATGTAAACGCGCCAATAGTGACATCGACACTGGTTTGTAGTAATTTCTCTGTATTAGTGCCGTCAAAATTATTCACAGATTCTTTTACCGAGCTGCCTACTTCTTTGGCAACTTTACCATAAAATGACTGCGTCGCAAGAACGACGATACCGGTAACAACCGAGATGATAATAGTTGCAATAGCCAAACCTTGACCAGCCCTTTTACCTTTTTTAATTGCCATAAGACCAATGACGCCAAAGATCAGTGCAACAATAGCAAAGAAGAATGACACATTATTAAAAATCGGTATAGCCGAACCAATTATAGCCAAGATAGATATAATAAAACCCGCTATCGCAAGCCCCGATTTACGTTCTGTTTTTCCCTTATCCATAACAACCTCCTTTAAGATTATTAGTTTGTTATTTTTAGTAGCCCAATAAAAAAGGGCAACCATTACAGGTTCTCTAGTCCTCTCAAGGCAGGCATTAACCTAGCCCTTAGTAACAGTCGCCCATTCCTAAAGTTAGATATGTTAACAGCCATGCGTCGTTGAAAACTCTAGACAGGGTTATTATATCACAATAACCAAACTGTCTAATATATAACCCCTAGGGACGGTTATTTCGCACAAGTTTATATTTGACAAGAAAGTCGCTAATTAATATCGCTAAATTTCAGATAATCTATCTTGCTTCTGCCATATACACGGCCTGTAGTTTGCTTGCCCAATCAGAGTAAGTCGCCTGTTGTCCATCCGTACCACTTGCTGAGAGCATATATTCAGCCATTTTAGTAATCCCTTCACTAGATACTGTGGCACATTCCATCATAGAAAGGTTAGGGCACTCACTTCGAAGTCTTGCGGAATATCTGTCATAGATAGATTGATAGCTATTAGGCGATGTTGGTGGACTGGTTTTTACTGGTACTGGTGCTGGTTCAGGTTCAGTTATGGGCGCAGTAACAACTTCGGGTTCTGGCGCTGGTTCTGCGGGTGCAGGTGTAGATTTTTCGGTAGGCTTGGCAATGGTTGATGTATCTATAGATTTATCGACTGACGTAACAGTGTTTGCGCCTGGTTTGTTACCGCTGAATGCGCCGACAATTAACACAAATAATATAATTACGCCGAATACGAACAGTAGTCTATGTTTATCAATCCAGGTTAATGCTTTGATATTCTTCTTTGACATACAGCAGCCCTCCTATGGGCCAGTAAAACTATTTTGCGAACTCAATTGCGCGAGTTTCTCGAATCACATTAACCTTGATGGTGCCTGGGTATTGCATTGTGCTTTCAATCTTGACTGCGATATCGCGAGCCAATTTGATAGCCGACAGGTCATCGATTTGTTTTGGACTGACCATGACACGAACTTCGCGACCAGCACTAATTGCATAGGCTTTGTCTATACCGTTGAATCCAAGTGCAATATTTTCTAGATCGCGCATACGTTCGGCAAAGTTCTCAGAGCTAATATTACGAGCACCTGGTCGGGCGGTTGATAATGAGTCACAGACTCGGACTACCAATGCTTCAGGTGTCGTAGCCTCTACATCGTCATGATGGGCGCTAATCGCATGGGCGATTTCTTCACTCATACCATATTTTTTGGCCAATTCACCAGCAATAACGTGATGCTTACCCTCAATCTTGTGAGTGACAGCCTTGCCAACATCATGTAGTAATGTTGCAGTTTTAGCGATACGAACATCGGCACCAATTTCTTCAGCAATTAATCCAGCCATATGAGCCATCTCCACACTGTGCATCAATACGTTTTGGCCATAACTGGTGCGGAATTTTAATTCACCCAGTAGGCGCAGCATTTCTTTTGGTATACCAACAATACCAACTTCTCTAGCTGCATCTTCACCGGCACGGTTAATCTCTTTATTAATTTCGGTTTCGGCTTTGGCAACAACTTCTTCGATGCGACCTGGATGGATTCGGCCATCTTTCATTAACATTTCCAATGACATTCTAGCGATTTGACGACGGACTGGATCAAATGAACTCAAAACAATCATACCTGGGGTATCATCAACCAAGATATCTACACCTGTTGCACGTTGCAATGACTGGATATTACGGCCTTCTTTACCAATAATTCGGCCTTTCATTTCTTCGTCAGCTAATTTAATGGCTGTAATTGTGCGTTCAGCAGTAACTTCGGATGACATACGTTCCATTGCAGTAACCAAAATAGTAGCAGCCAATTCTTCGGCATCTTCTTTGGCATCGTTTTGCAATTTATTAACCAAACCTATCAAATCTTGTTTAATATCGCGTTCGGTCATCTCCATTAATTTTGAAGCGGCTTCTTTTTTATCAAGCTTGGCAATCTTTTCCAGTTTGTCTTGCTGCTTGGTGCGAATATCGCGAATTTCATTTTTAAGCTCTTCGACATCGCGTTCTTGGGCGCGAAGTCTTTCGGACCGCTTGTCTAGGTCGTCTAGTTTTTTGTCCAAGTTCGTCTCACGCTCGGTCAAGCGAGACTCGATACGTTTTTGTTCTTTGCGACGTTCGTTCTCGATTTCCATCGCTTCATCTTTGGCTTTTAATATAATGTCACTGGCCTTTGTTTTGGCAGCCGCGATATCTTTGTCCATTTTGGCTTTGCCACTAGCCTGCCTTTGTCGTTCGTATACGATTGTTCCGCCAACGCCAGCAAAAGCCGCAATTACAGCGATAATAATCTCTATCATATGTATCCTTTCCGCGCCGAGAATCCTGTTGTTTATTTACGAGTATAGAAATGCTTGTTAACAAAATTCAGTAATTTTACGGCGTTGTTTTCAAAAAAATTAAAATTATTCAAATGTCCTAATATTGGACTGTTTCTATAGTAACCTTTTTTGCCCACTGCGCGCAACCTAATTTTTGAAGCCAATGCTGTCCAGCCTATTTAAGTTATCCCAACAGACTGTGCGAACTTGTTCGCAGCCGAACGCCACGTGCTGGCGCAAGCGCCACACGTAGAGTGTGCTGTTGGAATAACTTAAATAGATTGGACGATAGTTATTTTCGCGGGACCGTTATATTTGCCTCGCCACCATAAAATGGCAAGACTAACTTTTCATTTTCACCCGCATTTAATTTTGACAACACTATCGTTTGCCAATCATCACCGCGTCCACCAACAATTGGTATATTCTGAGCATCTGCAATCGTATTAGCAACGGTGATGCCGATTCTTAGACCTGTAAAGCTACCAGGGCCTTCAAAAACACCAATCGCCGAAATATCCACCCAGGTTTTACCAATAGATTTCATTGTTTTGTCCAAATAACCCAATAAGCCTTTTGCTAATTCCCTGTTTGACTCCCAATCAAATTCTCGTTTCTGGCCAGCATCGATTAAAGCTAATCGACAAACAGGTGTGCTGGTATCTAACAACAAGATCATCTTTGCAACTTTCCTAACAACTTACTACTAATTTCGCCACCAGCTTTGATTTCAACTTTGCGCGAGTTTTCGTCAATTGCGCTAATCATGATTGATAATCTATCGACAGGCAAAACCCCGCTAGCAACATCAGCCCACTCAATAAGCGTGACTATTTTTTTATCTGCCATAGTCTCGGATAATTCATCGGCCATAACTCCCGCGTCATTTAGCCTATAAAAATCATAGTGCGCTAGCTTTAGGTCATCCCGCCCATCATATACACGACTAATCGTGAAGCTAGGGCTTTGAACATATTCGCTAACTTCTAAACCAATTGCAATACCTTTGGCCAATGTAGTCTTGCCAGCTCCAACATCACCAATTAATTCGATAATTTCACCGCCAATTAAAAAGCTGCCTAAGTACTGGCCAAATTCTTTCATTTTATCTTCATTGATAACGTCTAAAAACATCATAAAATATTATAGCACCTAGCGCTTTTTTAATCTGTAGATTACAATAGAGCGTAAGCAGTATGCGTATTTCAAATATTACCATCGAAAAGCTGCTCACCCGTAGTGGTATTGCCACTGCTGAGCAAATTGACGCCTTGAAACAAGAGGCGACTCGTTCGAATAGGCCAATCCAAGACCTAGTAATAGAAAATAAGATGGTCGATGAAACATCACTAGCAAAAGCATTCGCCGAATATTCACAAATACCCTACATAGAGTTAAATCCTCAAGAAATACCATCTGATATATTAAGCAAAATACCTGAACAGGTCGCCAGACAATACAATGCGATATTATTCAAAATCGACCCGGATGGGCTGAATCACTTGGCTATGGACGATCCAGATGACGTCCAGGCGGTAAACTTTCTGGAAAAGGAAATCGGCACTAATACTAAAATCTACATTGCCACCACCCAAAATATCCTAGCCGCCCTGGAAGCCTATCATGGCGATGTAAACAATGAGCTTAGCGAAGTTATAGATATCCAATCTACTGACGACACCGAAAACACCAAAATAGCAGTCAAAGAAATAGACGAAGATTCACCCATCGCTCAAACAGTCAACATCTTACTGGAATACGCCATCAGATCAAACGCCAGTGATATACACATTGAACCTCGCGAAGGTTACGTGCAAGTCCGATACCGCATCGATGGAATGCTACGTGAAGTAAATCGCTTACCAAAATCTGTTATTGGGGCGTTAATCAGCCGTATTAAAATCCTTAGCAACCTAAAGATTGATGAACATCGTGTTCCACAAGATGGCCGCTTCAAGATTACTGTCGCTGGCAAACAATATGCTCTGCGCGTCAGCACTCTGCCAGTAGCAGATGGCGAAAAAATAGCCATGCGCATATTGGACGAGTCTAACAAGGCGATGACGCTAGAATCACTAGGCTACTGGGGCACGTCTCTTAATCTTGTCAAAGATGCGATTACTAATCCAAACGGTATGATATTAATAACTGGACCGACCGGTAGCGGCAAATCAACTAGCTTATTTAGTATTTTATCAACACTAAATTCACCAAACGTCAATATATCTACCATCGAAGACCCTGTTGAATACAAAATTCCTGGAGTCAATCAAACCCAGACCAACACCAAAGCTGGTATGACTTTTGCCAATGGCCTGCGCGCGCTACTACGCCAAGACCCTAATATTATAATGGTAGGAGAGATTCGCGACAGCGAGACGGCCGACCTTAGCGTCCAAGCCGCTTTAACCGGACACCTGGTCTTTACTACTTTACATACCAATGATGCCGCCACCTGTCTGCCCAGACTATTAGATATGAATATCGAGCCATTTTTAATTGCCAGCACCGTCAGAGTTGTCATCGGTCAGCGACTAGTTCGCAAACTCAATCCAAAAACCCGCAAAAACTACCAGCCAACCGACCAAGAAAAGCAAATGATAGTCAAGATGTTCAATCTACGGCCAGACCAAGACTTCCGATACATCCACGAGCTAGAAAAACAAGCCGCTGCCGAAGGAATCGGTGGTGACACACCACTAAGCACAGACGAAAACGGTATTAATATATTATGGTCAGCCGACGACAAAGACAACGCCAGTGGGGCAACTGGTGGTTATGTCAGCCGTATAGGCATCTACGAGACCCTGTATAATTCTACAAATATCCAAAAGTTGATTATGAAAGGTGCAACAAGTAGCGAGATACAAGCACAGGCTATAACTGAAGGTATGCTAACACTTCAGACCGACGGTCTAATTAAGGCCCTACGTGGTGAAACTACTATCGAAGAAGTAATCAGGATGACCAAAGAATAATATGCCAAAGTTTTCTTATGTATCTATCAATAATATAGGAGAACCCGTTAATGGGACTATTGAACAACCCGATCGAAACAGCGTAATTAAAGCTCTGCAAAAACAAGGATTACGACCGATTAGCATCAAAGAAGCCAAGAAAGGCATCACAACAATAGACCTCAATAATATATTCGGCAGCAACAAGGTCAGATCCGATCACCTAGTGATGTTTACCCGTCAGCTTAGCGCAATGGTCGGCGCGGGCATACCTCTACTGCGTGCCCTTTCGGCATTATCCGAGTACATATCCGAAAGCCCAGTGCTTAAAAAAATTCTCATCAATATAGTCGATGATATTGAAGCCGGAGCTTCTTTGGGTGATGCAGTTTCAAAATATCCAAACACATTCAATGATGTATATGTCAATATGGTCCGCGCTGGTGAATCGGCTGGTATATTAGATGAAATACTCAAGCGCCTAGCCGCCCAACAAGAAAAAACAATGACAATGCGCAAAAAAATTAAAAGCTCTATGGCCTACCCACTAGTCCTGTTATCTATCACCGTTTTGGCATTCTTTGGATTGATGATATTTATCGTGCCTCAAATTGGCAAAATCTTGACAGACCTAGGCGGTGCCGATGCAAAACTCCCAGATATTACCATTTTTATGTTAGCAACCAGCAACTTTATTATATCTTTTTGGTATTTAATACTGATTGGGCTGGTAGCGATAATCTATGGAGTTTCAGCATACATCAGAACCGCCAATGGCCGACGCAAATTTCACCGATTGCTACTAAAAATACCCGGCCTAAACAAAATCATTGTAAAACTGGCAATCGCACGCTTTGCCAGGACGTTCTCGGCACTAATCGAAGCTGGCGTAGCAGTGCTAGAGGCGATAGCAGTCACGTCCAGAGCAGTCGGCAATGTAATTTATGAAGACGCTCTTGTCAAAGCCGAAGCAGAAGTAAAAAATGGCAAATCATTATCATCAGTCATCGAATCAAATGCGCTATTCCCACCTATAGTATCCCAGATGCTGTCGGTCGGCGAAGAAACTGGTCAAACCGACAAGATATTGGTCAAAGTCGCCGAATTTTATGAAGAGGAAGTCGATGTCGCAATCGGAAGTATTAGCTCGATTATTGAACCCGTAATGATAGTTATAATGGGCGGCATGGTCGGACTTATTGCTGCCAGCGTAATGTTGCCTATCGCAGGCCTTGCCCAAAGCATAAAATAATCTGTAACCAACATGCCGCTCATGTTATAATAAACCGTAGTATCACTAGTGGGCACCATGACAAGATTATTTCATAAAGACAAACCAATTATCGGACTTGATATCAGCAGCACTGGTATCAAAATTATGGCCATAGACACAAAAAAATGGCTTGTTATTGGCTATGGTTCGCTAGATCTAGACCCAGCAAAAGTCAAAGAATCTATTGACGGAAACAGCAAATACCTAGGTGAAAGCATCAAACTATTGATAGAAAAATCTGTCATTGGTGGACTTCCAGGCAGCTGTGTTGCCATTAGCCTACCTACCGCCCGGACATATTCGCGCACATTTAACCTACCTATAAGCGTCGAAAAATCTCTCAAAGATGCCGTTGATTTGGAAGTAGACCAATATATACCAATCCCCGCCTCGACCCTTTATATTGACTATGAGGTTATCGACCGCAACCAAAAAGAACTTACCGTTCTAATGAGCGCCATACCCAAGACTATCGTAGACAAGTGCAAGGCAGCGGCCGAAAGCGCCGGGCTAGAAGTTGTATTCATCGAACCGAGTATTAGCTCGGTGGCTAGATTACTGGCAAAGACCGAAGAAGGTAACCTGCCGACGATTGTGGTAGACATAGGCCCAGCCAATACCGACATTGCAGTTATCGACAATTCGATCATCAGAGTCACTGGTGGGACAGCAGTCGGAGGTAATACTTTGACTTTAGATATTGCCAAAAAGTTTAACATCGCTGTCGAAAACGCCCACCAATTAAAAATATTCAACGGATTAAGTGCCGGACCTCGTCAAGAAAAAATAACCAAAGCGACAGAAACAACCCTTAAAATGATCATCGACGAGACCCGCAAAATCATCCGTTACTACAACGAGCGTATCAGCGATGATCAAAAACTAGAGCAACTACTAGTAGTTGGTAGTGGCAGCAATATGCCAGGGCTAGGCGAATATTTTACCAACCAACTAGTTATGCCCGCCCGCGTAGCTAGCCCGTGGCAAAAGCTTGATTTTGGAGATCTACCCGAACCAGACAGACAATTCCGATCCAGATACATTACAGTTGCAGGCCTAGCAATAGCACCGCCAGAAAGTGTCTGGAAATGATAAACCTATTACCCAACAATGAAAAAGACGAAATCCAAGCCGCCAGGACAAATATCGTACTGGTCAACTTCATTATATTCCTATCAATAACTGCTGTATTCTTGGCGATTGCTTGTTTTGCAATATACAATCTACTTGGTGATATGCAAAAGACCGCCGAAAGCTCCATCAAAAACAAAACAGCTCAAATGTCAGCCGACAATAGCTCTGAAGACATAGGCAGAACAATCGCAACCGCCGAAAGTATATTCAAACGCAAGATGCTTTACGGCAATATATTAATAGAGTTGGGATCAAAGTTACCCTACGGAGTGGTTGTCGACAAATTAAGTCTAGATAATGCAAGTGTCAATGAGACTATCAAAATAGAACTGAGAGCAAAATCATCTAGCGTGGCCCCAGAGCTGATAGCCAACCTGAAAGATTCAAAACTATTTTATGACATTCAAGTCCAATCTCCGATAGTCAGCGCCGGAAACTCACCGGACTATCCAATATTGATTAACTGCTCGTTGTCTGTTCACAAAGGCGGTGAATATGCAGGATAGCACCATGAAGGCAAAAAAACTCAATACTATACTATTAGTCATTATAGTATTAATGATCGTCGGGATTGGTCTGGGATTTTATTTTGTCCAAAATGCAATTCAAAGCCGAACAATCGAAACCAACGTTTTGATGGCAAAAGCTGACAAACAAAACGAAACCCCAGTAGTAAAAATTGGAGCAAAAGACGAAAGCACAAAAAGCCTGGCCCAAAAAACCTTAGCGATGCTGACCAATAGCAACGACATAGAATTGCAAACCAAAAACACCATCGACAAATACGCTTCCGAATCTGGACTGGTTATCAACAGCTTTAATCTTTTGCCAACAGACAACTCCACAACTGATCCGACAAATCTAGCGATTGGACTAAAGATTCATAAAATCGTTGTTGGTATCGGCAGCCCTGCATCATTCTCGGGCCTAATGAAATTTACAAAAGCACTAGAGACCACAACCCCAAAGATGCAAATCACATCTATAAACCTCAGTAATATACGTGCCAACAAAGATGCTGTTACTATAGAGCCAATAACTATCGAGGTATACACAAGGTAAATTATGGATAATAAAACGAGCAACTCTTCATTCAAGGACAAAATAATACGATTTAACGTAGTAATTTTCATAGTGGCATTGTCGATTATAGCGATGTTTTGTATCTGGACGCTCAACTGTATCATCACTCAAAGTACGCAGACAATAGATGATAATACAGCAATCAAAACAGACAAAACTTCATTCGATGAAGATACAAAAACACAAATACAAAAACTCATAAATAGCGGCGATAATTCAGCGACAAGTGAATTGCCAACCGGAAGAATTAATCCTTTTGTAGAATAGTTGGAGATAAAAGTAAAAACGCTTATACTATAAATATGTTATTGATTGGAAACAGATTAATAGGAATGCCCGTAATGGGCTTACAGACTGGCACCCAATTGGCCGTGACAAAAACACCAATTATAGACCCTAGCAATCTAAAGATTATCGCTTATGAGATTGAAGGTCCAATGCTTTCCGAAAACCCGTCTTTTATACGAATCGCCGATGTCCGCGAGATTAGTAACGTCGGTATGATAATCGACAGTAACGATGAATTTATAGGTATCGACGATGTCGTCAAGATCAAAGAAGTCTACGAGTTAGGCTTTAGGCTGATAGGCCTGGGTGTGACCGATGACCTAAAAGACAAGCTTGGTAAAGTCGAAAGTTACAATATCGATTCAGATAGCTTCACAATCCAACAACTTAATGTAAAACAAGGATTTATGAAAAGCCTATCCGAGGCCGGACTGTTGATCCATAGGTCACAAATCATCGAGATAAACAACCACGATATTGTCGTCAAATCAGCTGCCAAAAAACTAGCACCAATGGTAAAACCTGGACAAATGACCCACATGAACCCGTTCCGTTCAACACCAACCAACGTCAACAATAAAGAACTATAATTCTAGCGCGGATTTGATATCGTCATAATTAAAGCCTTGTCGGGCTAGATAGGCGATTAGCTTTTGATCATCGGGGTAGGCCCGGCGTTTTTTTGAAATTATCTTTTGAATTTCGGTTGCATCATCACGTTCGGTTTCGCCCAAGTGTTGGCTAATTATAGACATACTAACACCTTTGGTGCATAATTCCGATGTCAATTTACGCGCGCTGGCACCTTTGGTCAGCGAACGGTTCTCAACCCAGTATTTTGCAAATTTGTCGTCATCAATATAGCCTTTTTCGGTTAGTCTATCAAAAACTCGCGCAGTTATTTCTGGTGATACACCTGGTCGCAAATCCCCTGTTTTGTCACGTTTGGCCCTGGTCTTGCGATACAGGTAATCGCGTACCTCACGTGCACTGTGTGGCCGCATTAGGCAGTATTCTAGTGCCCGCCCGTAAACTTTGCCGAACTGGCTTTCTTGTTCTAGCGCGATTAATTGCGCCTCGTCATATTCAGCACCGACCTTGATACCTAAATCAACTAATTGAAATATATCCAAACTAAATCGGTAGCTTCCATCGACCGAAACATTAACTCGGTTCTGATCCCGAACTTGAGCAGATATGGATGTTACCTTCATTATTATTTGCCTAAACAAATATCCAATAGTTCTGGAAACTCGCGAGTCTTCATGTTGCGAAGCGTAAAATGACCATAATTTACAAATTCGTGATAATTGAATCCATCGACACCTTGTTTTAGATGAGCTAGCGTTGTCTGCATATGTACACCATCATTGGTCGAAACTAACACGTCCACACCATTTTTTGACTGCATCGCAATGTCTCTGCGCATATCAAAATCGAACATATCAGGATAATCACCTTCTATGTCCAACCAAGGTGCAACCAAAACAACCTTACCAACTACTTTATCAGGATTATCACTTAGCCAACGAACTATAAAACCACCGCCGCAACTATGGCCAACCAATAACGTGTTTTCGTCTGGCGACAATCGTTCAAATTCTGTTTTCCAGGACTCGTAATTTGGGATATAAGGAACCGGCATTTCTGGGGCCTGAGTCAATATATCATTCTGGCATAATTTTTGTTGCAACCATGGTGCCCAATGAGAGTTACTTAAACTATCTGGCATATCAGCATCATAATACTCTTCCCTATCTGTCATGCCATGAATAATAATGGCCTTGTTCATATTAGGCAGCTTCTTCGGCAACTTTGGCGCGAACCTTTTTATCAATTTCTTCTAGAACTTTTGGATTTTGTTTTAGATATTCTTTGGTGGCTTCACGGCCCTGGCCAATTTTAGCTTCATTGTAATCGAACCAGGCACCAGATTTACCTACAATGCCATGTTGGACTGCTAAGTCTAGAACGTCACCCGTTCGGCTAACGCCTTCGCCATACATGATGTCAAATTCAGCAACGCGGAAAGGCGGCGCAATCTTGTTTTTGACAACTTTAACTTTGGTACGGCTACCGATAATATCTTCGCCGTTTTTAATCTGACCAGTTCGGCGAATATCTAGACGCAGTGATGCGTAGAATTTCAAAGCATTACCCCCTGTAGTAGTTTCGGGATTACCAAACATCACACCAATCTTCATACGAATTTGGTTGATGAACAATACGGTCGTATGGCTTTTGTTAATGATACCAGTTAGCTTACGTAGTGCCTGGCTCATTAATCTAGCCTGTAGACCCATGTGACTGTCGCCCATATCACCATCAATTTCGGCTTGTGGTACCAATGCCGCAACCGAGTCAACAACTACGATATCAACTGCATTTGATCGAACCAATGTCTCACAAATTTCCAACGCCTGTTCACCGTTATCTGGTTGAGAGACCAACAGATTATCTACATCAACACCTAGTTTTTTAGCATATGATGGATCTAGTGCATGCTCGGCATCAATGAATGCTGCTGTGCCGCCGTTTTTCTGAATTTCAGCAATCGCGTGTAATGCAATTGTAGTTTTACCGGATGATTCTGGCCCGAAAATCTCTAATATACGGCCTTTGGGATAACCACCGCCCAATGCCAAGTCTAGTGACAGTGAACCACTACTAAATAACTCAACATCAACAGTTTTGGAATCGCCCAATCGGCGAATTGCACCATCACCGAATTGTTTATTAATTTGATCTTGTGCCAACCCTAATGCTTTTAGTTTACCTTCGGAAGCAACCGGCTTCTCGCCAATTTGTGCTTTTTCAGCTTTTTTTGCAGTCATAGTACCCCTCTCTATCTTTAATCTACTTTCAATTATACTTTGATATGCGCAAATTTACTACAATACTACGCAGTATTGCCTCGCGCGATGATATAATAGAACCAATATGAAAAAACATTCTCAAGGCTTCACTGTTATAGAAATTTTATTTGTAGTCGTGTTATTAGCAACTGCCAGTATTATATTTTTTGTTCAAAAAAACAACTTATCTGTCGTGGCTCGTGACGAAAAAAGCAAGACATCAATCAACGCAATGTATTACAACCTCGAAGAAGTCTTCTACCCAGCCAGTCAATATTACCCACAGTCAATCAGTGCCAACGACCTTAAAGCTATGGATCCAGCTTTGTTCAATGACAATAGTGGTGTAAAAATAGGCGATACCGGCAGTGTTTACTCCTACGAACCAACCAATTGCGTTGACAGTAAATGCAAGGGATACACGCTCAAGACAATCCTAGAAAACGAAGGCGACTTCGTCAAAACTAGTCGAAACAATTAACAAGGCGGTCGGCAATTTTTGAAATTTTCGATTGCGTTGTCTAGTGTTGCAATACATCCTTTTGGATCGACAACAAAGGTAAATCGATAAGTCGTTTCTTCACCTTCAGTGCTAAGTCTTATTGAGCCGTAATTAAACAATTGTTGCATAATGCCGTTTTGGCTATAGCTAGCGTCTTCGATATTGCCCAAGCTGACTATTTGTTCGCCATTACTGAATATACCGGTCTGAATTTGTTGTATTACACTTTCATTCGTCAGGAAAAATCTATTATTGATATAGACGTAATATACAATATACTCACTCATCAAAACCAAGACTGCAAATACGATTACAGGCCAAAAGATCACTGACGCATCGGCGACACTACCAGATAGTTGAAATACTTTGATGACGATATCATAATTAAACAGGACGATAAAAGCCAAGGCGATAACTAAAACTCCGACAATAAATGGCAGCAACAAACCAATCGGGTGCCTGCGCACCGCACTAATCACATAATCACCTTCATTTAGTGCCAATTCCGGGAATACATTTTGGGATTTGATGTGTTTTAATTTTATAGAATCGCTAATAATTGGTGATTCAATACTGCCGTCCCAAACTTTATTATTAGATCGTCGCTCGATCTGGGGCGAATCCACCGGCGGATGAGCATACAAAGGGCGCCCATTGATATCATAAGCAACTGGTCGACTATAATCTATTGGCTCCTCTGGCTTGTCCATAGTTATATTATACCAATTTTTGTTGATTTTCGTCTTTTTCTTGAGTTTTGCCAATGTGCTTGTAGGCTTTGGCAGTTACTCGACGACCGCGGGGCGTTCGCTCGATAAAGCCAATCTGCAACAAATATGGTTCATAAAAATCTTCGATCGTAGTCGCTTCATCACCCGTCAGCGCGGCAATCGTATTCAAGCCCACAGGGTTAGTGCCATAATTATCAATAATACTGTTCAATAAATTACGATCACCTGGGTCCAGGCCCAATTCATCAACTTCTAATAAATCTAGTGCTAGTTTAGTCGTTTTTTCATCAATAATTCCATCGCCATTAACATCGGCGTAATCGCGAACACGTTTTAGTAGACGATTAGCGATACGTGGGGTTAGCCGCGCTCTGGTTGATAACATATCTGCGGCATTTGGATCAATTTTGCTTTCTAATATCTTGGCAGCTCGTTTAATAATTTGTGATATTTCATCGTGTGAATAAAATTCTAGTCGATGAATCAAACCAAACCTATCGCGTAGCGGTGCGGCCAATGCACCAGTCCTGGTAGTTGCCCCAATAATCGTAAATTTAGGCAAATCCAATCGCACACTACGCGCAGCTGGGCCCTTACCTATCATAATATCTAATTTGAAATCTTCCATCGCGCTGTATAACACCTCTTCGACTGACCTACCCAGGCGATGAATCTCATCAATAAACAAAACGTCACCGTCTGTCAGATTTGTTAAAATACTAGCCAAATCCCCTGCTTTTTCAATAGCCGGACCGGCAGTAACGCGAATATTCGTGCCCATTTCATTGGCGATAACTGTTGCCATTGTTGTTTTACCTAAACCCGGAGGACCATACAACAAAACGTGATCAATCGGCTCGCCACGTTTTTTTGCCGCGTCGATTGCTAGTTTTAAATTGTTTTTTAACCTGTCTTGGCCAATATAATCATCAAAAGATTTCGGTCGCAATGTAACTTCAATTTGCTGCTCATCAGCATCCGAACTGTGGACATTAATATCAGTTATTCGTTCGATAGCCATTATTTAACACCTTTCAGTGCCATAGTAACCCGTTGAGCTGTTGGCAGGTCAACTGGGACACCTTCTAATGCTTTGGTTGCGTCACTCAGGTTATAGCCCAATGTCATTAATGCCTCTAGAGCCTCATCATTACTCAAAATCGCATTTGCCACGACGCTATTGCCGACACGGGTTGCCTGGCCGACTTTATCAGATAGGTCTACGATTACTCGTTCAGCTGTTTTTTTACCAACACCACTGGCTTTGGCAATGAATACCGCGTCACCAATTGCGATTGCATTGCGCACTGTTTCGCTATCGCCCAGTGACAATATTGCTAGTGCTGCTTTTGGCCCAACGCCCTGGACTGTAATTAGCAGTTCAAATAATTTCTTGGCGATTAAACTGGAAAATCCAAATAATTCCTGAGATTGTTCACGAATATGATGATAAGTATAAAATTTAATTTTAGAATCCAGCATTGTGTCATCGAAATCACCAGCCGCGACATTAACCTCATAGCCGACGCCACCGACATCAACGATGACTGATGAACCGAACTTTTCTACTACTACCCCAAAAACGTGTGAAATCATCTAATCCCCTTATTAATATACCTATTATGACACCTTACCACTTGCTAAGGGTTGAACCCTTAGCAGATTTGTGATAATATCCCTGTAATATGCCCAGCAAAAACGTAGTCAAGCAGTATAATTCTGATTCCTACTACCATATTTACTCTCGTGGGGTAAATAAAGAGATTGTATTTCGCGAACCCAGCGATTACATCTTCTTCTTGGGACTTTTTAAAAGATACCTGTCAAAAGAAAAAATTAAAAATGGCGGCAGAATAGACTATCCTAAATTTGATGGCCTAAAACTAGTCTCGTATTGTTTAATGCCCACCCATATACATATTCTGGTATATCAGGTTGAGAAAAATACTATCACAAGGTTTATGAGGTCATTGATGACTAGCTATAGTATGTATTTCAATAAAAAGTATGACCGTTTTGGACCGTTATTTCAAAGTACATACAAGGCGACTCTAATAGACCAAGAATCATACCTGCACCACATTTCACGTTATATACACCTCAACACAAAAAACTGGCGTACCTATCCATACTCAAGTTTCAGGTATTTTATGAGAGAGAAAACGGCAGATTGGATAGACCCTCAACCAATAATCGACCTGTTTGACAACAAAGTCTATAGATATCTAAGATTCGTTGAAGATTATGAGGACCAAAAAAGCATGCTTGATGAGCTCAAATGGGAGCTCGCCAATTCCGATGAATAATCTACCCAAAAAAGATTGCTAAGGGTTCAGCCCTTAGCAAATCTGCATCTGTTATTTTACGCGCGACATACAGTAGTGAGTGATTGCTGTAGCTAGTGCATCAGCACAGTCGTCAGGTTGCGGAATCGCGGCTAAACCCAATTGCACCCGAACCATTTCTTGAATCTGTTTTTTATCGGCTTTGCCGTAACCTGTCACTGTTTGTTTAATTTGTAGCGGCGTATATTCATGAATCGGTAAACCGCCTTTACGACCCGCCAACATAGCTACACCACGCGCATGCGATACACTCATCGCGGTAGTAACATTCTGTGCAAAGAATAATTTTTCAATCGACATTACATCGGGTTTTGTCTCGTTAATTATAGTCGTCAAACTATCGAAAATATCCTCTAGGCGTTCATCTAGCGCCGTATGAGCAGGCGTAGTAATCACACCAGCGTCAACCATCGTCATCTTGCCCTTAACAATATCAACAACACCAAAGCCTAATATGCCCGTGCCTGGATCGATCCCAATAATTCGCATATATCTAGTATAGGCTATTTTCTGCGTCGTAGGAACGCTAGCACATTTTTAAATAGTTTTACTAGTTCAGAACGCCATTCCCAAACTCCGTACCCGACTGCAACCAAGCCAATCCCACCTAATATAAACCAACTAGTATAATCTGTTTGAGAGGCCCCAGTTTGCTCAGGCGCGTAATCTGCCTTTGGGATATCACTGCTAACTATATTACGACAGCGGTTAGTTTCCGGGTTGCGCTCTTGGCCTGGGTCGCATGGCCTTAAATCACTATCACCCAAAACCGCAGTAATCGAACGACAGCGATTAGTCGCTGGGTTACGTTCTTGACCGACACCACATGGCTCCAATGTAGCGACAGCAACTTCAATATTACGACAACGATTAGTCTCTTCATTACGATATTGACCTTCTTTGCATGGCACAAATGTACTAGACGTCGAAACGACCGTCACCGGAGTCGAAGATATAACTACTACTGGCGCAGGTGGTGGTGGCGCAGGAAATATACTAGGCGTATCAGTTGGATTAGGTGTCGGCGTCCATTTCCATATACCATCACTGACATCATATGCCCAAGCCTGGCTTTTTTTCGTATCGCTAGAGGCATCGGGATATTGCAATACTGTGTTTGCATATGTCTTGGCGCCGTAAAAATCTTCCAACCACAGATAGCTTTCACTATTTGTGACGCCCATCGGCACAGCGACAAAATGGCCCGGCTGTAACCAACCGTCTAATGTTTTTGTGTTGCTAGAAGTTGAACTTTGACCGGCATATCCGTTACGAATACGAAACTGCGACAAATCAATCGCTTGGTCGATTGGATTATACAATTTTACATATTCTTTACAATCTAGCGATGTCTCGATCGGCGAACAACTGCGAGGGTTGGGTAAGATTTCGCTGATTTCCAACAATAAAGATTGTGGCGGCGAATACCACTCACCCGCATACAAACTTCGACTTAACGTTGTAAAGTCTTTACCAAAATCTCCAGACCGATAAGTTTTAGTCAAACCCCTCCTCATGGAAGCCGAAGCTGTCGACTTAATAGTCTCCTGCTTTATGAGCTGGTCATTGTCATCTAATTTATTTAGCGTAAGATTAAAACCACTAATCAAATGCCTAGCGCAATCTGTATATCTAAGTACATTCCCATCGTTAGACAAAACCATACCAATCCTAGCCGCGACAACATAACCTTCTGGCAAAATCCAATCCTGAAACGTAATATTACAAGACTTACCAGGCTCCAATGAATCATACTGCAAAGACCATTTTGACATATCTACTGGTGTCGACGACTCGTTGTAAAGTTCTACGACGTCTAATTTGTCCGTCATTTGAAAGCCAGTCACAAAAACTGATGGATAAACTATCGGTTCTGGCGGATCAATGACAGTAATCTCAGCACTGACCGACGACGAAAAAAATAAAAGACACAATATCAAACCCAGTGTATATTTGATAACACGCATATGTTTAAAATAATAATATATTGTTGACGAAAAATAAACTATTTAATTTATATCGGCTGTAATATCAGCATTGCTATGAACATTTACTACATCGTCTAGATCATCTAACGCGTCTAATAATTTGATAGCTTTGGCAGCGATTTCTGGGTCGCTAATCTCGACTGGGTGATTAGGGACATATTGTAATTCTGCGCCAGTTACGGTCAAACCAGCTTCAATTATAGCTTTGCGAACGCGCGCCAGGTCTTTTTGATCGGTATATACAATAATGTCACCGTCTTCTTCAACCGCGTCTTCGGCACCAGCATCTAATATCGTCAACAATGCGTCCTCGCCCGTCTCGGAAACCATAATTACACCCTTGCGAGTAAATTGGAACATCACGCTACCAGCATCAGCGATTCGTCCGCCATTTTTAGTCAATGCGTTTCGAACTTCTGGGAAAGTTCGGTTTTTGTTATCAGTTGCAGTTTCAATAATTAGTCCGATTCCGCCTGGGCCCATACCTTCATAAGCAGTTTCTTCCAATACGGCTGCGTTTTTATCAGCTACACGATCAATCGCCCGCTGGATATTAGCTGCTGGCATATTGGCTTGTTTGGCTTTTTCAATTGCCATGAATAATATTGAATTTATCGTTGGATCAATACCGCTGCGGGCTGCAATTGCTATTTGATTGCCAATCTTGGTAAAAACCGCACCGCGTTTAGCGTCTTTTAAGCCTTTTTCGCGTTTAATTGTTGACCATTTGCTGTGTCCAGACATGGCATAAAACTCCGTATAAATTTATATTTAGATTAACTATATTATACCTTATAGGGGTAAAGTAGTCGAGTCTTTCAAAATATAGACAGCGAGTCCGATATTGGTTACTTTGTGATAATAGCCTGTGCGGGCGAAGCGCCGCAGCCGAACGCCACGTGCTGGTGTAAGCTCCACACGTAGAGTGTGCGGTAACAAATAGCGGACGATTTAGAAAAAATCTATTCAACAATATTAGCCTCGCGCAGATTAAACTTCGTAACTCGCCACAGGTAAATGCACAGACCGGCAATCACGGCGTAACATATTGCAACACCCCACCACTGCAGGCTGACTTTACTCATCGCCCATGGCAGCGCTGCCAAATATTCTGTTACTCTAACCATATATTTTAATAAGTAAGTAGCAGGCAATGCGATCAGCCAGCCAATTGTCGGCAATAATAAACTGCCAATGCCCGCAATAAAAGTCAACAACATCGCCAGTGGCACCAACGGCAAAACTAACAGATTTGATATCAACGCTACATTGGAAATCTGCCCAAAAGCCGAGATAATTATCGGCGTCGTGACTATCAATGCCGATGCTGTCTCTAATAATATCTGTGGCAGCAATTTAGGTTTTTTATCACCGAACAGGTATCGTTGCAGTAATGGTGCCAATATCATCACGCCAGCAAAGGCCGCAAATGATAATTGCCATCCCAAATCGCCCCACACATAACTGGGATTAAATAACACTGTCGCCGCAATCGCAATTAATAACAAAACTATCGGATGAAATTTACGACCGTAATACCACGCCAATAAACTTAGGCCCGAAACCAAACCTGCCCTAACCATACTAGGACTAGCACCAGTAACGGCGATAAAACCAAATATCATAACACCAGCCGATAGCACAGACAAATATTTCGAAACTTTTACAAACAGCCGTCGCGCCAACCGCACTAATATCGTTAGATTGTAACCACTGGCCACCACAACATGGGTTAGGCCCGCGATTTGCAATGCCAATACTAGGTCAGCTGGCAATGACCGTCGTTGTCCAACTAGATACCCAATTCCTAAACTGGATTCGGGGTCGGGAATTACTCGGCGCACCGCATCGGCGAACCAATCGCGAACTTGCCTTGCGATATCGCCAGGTTGAGGATGAATTATTTTCTCAATATTTGCTCGATAGATTACCCCCGAAAAGTTGCCAAAGCCTTCACACAGTAACCCGCTAATTTGTAACTCATCACCACGTTTAATTTCCGATTCAGTAGTGGCGGTAACATATAACACACCAGGCAATTTATCATTTTCCGTAGATAGACTATCTAGTCTAATAACAATCTGGCCCGATGAACCAGTATCAACGTCATCTTTGACTGTGCCCGTGACCGAAATACTTTTACTATATAGTGGCTGAAATTTCGTTAATTCGATTTGAGATATCGACCCGCGCCATAACCCCAATAATATGCCCGCTATGATTAAAATCGGGACTAGATAAATATACCGCCGCCACAAAACTATGGTGACAATTAATAACGAGATAATTAGACTAACGACCGAGCTGGCATACGCGTCGCGGATATATTGTGCCAAGACAATACCAATAAAAATCCCGCCACAAGCAATCGCGACCAACCACGAAGTATGAATTTTCCGTTTTAGAACCCACCAGTTCATTGATAATGATTATAATTCGTTTTGCGGCAATTCAAAATGATGAAATTCGTTTTTTGGACCTGATTTAAAGCCAGCTTTTTGCATCACATCAATTAATAAATCTTGCAATTGTTGATAGCGCTGACTGGTTGCATCAGTTTTATCTTTGTAAAACCCGACGAATATACCATCAGGCCAATCGGCTTTATCCCAAGTCTCAATTTCAGCACCCGTTGCCAAATCTACCAAATTAACATCTACTGCCAAACCAGTGGCATGAGGCATCCTAGTTTTGCTGAGGGTTTGATCCGTGACTTCTTGCCCGTCATTCTCATAACGTTTTCGTCGGACTAGATCATACAATTCTTTTGACCTGTAGGCATCTTTGACTATTAGCTCATAACCCATTGGCTGCAATAATTCATTCGCCTGTTGCAGCTTTGGAATCAAACTAACATCAACCAATGCATCGTCACTAGTTACACCGACAGTGGCTAATTCAGATTCGGTTATATTAAAATTAGCCCGGCGCCGCCAATAATAGTTAATGCTTTTGATGTCGTAGTCAGATAGTTTTACTAAGTTCATAGGTATAGTATAGCAAAAAAGCCCGTGAGGTCGGTGAGAACTATCGCTCCGATTTATCTTGAGATAAATCTCCACTCCTCCATTTGCTCATAAAAACATGTAAACATATTTTTATTTCGCTGCATTACGCGACCTCACGACTATTTTTGCTCCGCAAAAAGTCGTGAGTCCAAACCCCAACAGGGTTTCACCAAAATAAAATACCTATCAGCCGATAGGTATTTTATTTTGGTGAGGTCGGTGAGACTTGAACTCACGACATCCTGCTTAAAAGGCAGGCGCTCTAACCAACTGAGCTACGACCTCATATCTTAAATAATATACATTACTAGGGGTGATTCGTCAATGTTTTTTCTTTTCCAGCTTGTGAACTGGTTTGGTCAAAAACAAATCAAATACAGCTAATATTAACCCTGCACCAATAATTAATGTACGGTTATCAACGAGCCAATTATAAACATCTGCGCCCGTTCCAGTTAGAACTAATATATGACCCAGAGGCTCAATTAAAAACGCCAATGCCAGTATGGTAAACATTATAGCTCCAGCAATCCGTGCTAGATGATTTTTATATGTATATCCGTGGAATAACAGCACGAATGGAGGTAACATTATAATCGCTGCCAGCACAATCGCAGATGTCATTGGCCCTTGCGGTATACCAAGACCACTAGCAACCATACCCAAATCATCACCCCAAACACTACTCAATATTGATCCAGCAGCTAGTGCCAACCCCAGTAAGCCGAACCTACGTTTCGTCAAAAATGCTGCCACAAAAAGGGCGGTGGCCATAGCAATACATATTAGAATTACTTCCATAAGCACTATTATAGCACCGCTCTAAATCATATATAAAATGTTGTCTAGTTTAGAATGGAGCTATTGCGTAAGGCGCATACAATATCGAATTGATATTAGTAACTGCGAACTTTGATGTAATCTCTGATTCAACAGTTGTTCCCCACCAGTTATTCATTACGTTGAAATATGAACTTCCATTACCCACACCTTGTTTCACAAGTGTAGTATTACCAGTAATATTATTGGCGTTAACTACGTTGCCTTCAGATGGAATTTTGCCCAATATAGCATCAACCTGGAAAGCCTGATTATTATTCACAATGTTGTTTGAAGTTAATGTGTTGTTTTGGGCACCATAGAATACAACTGCTTGTTTGGAATTTTGTATTGTATTACCAGTTAATGTATTATTATCCGATCCCCAAATATTTACAGCCATACCCCTGGGCGCAGAGATGGTGTTACCCGTCAGCACATTGCCGTCACAATTTTCACCCAAATATATACCATCTGATGGGCTGACAATGTTGTTATTGTAAATATTGTGCCGGTTTGAGCACATAGTCTTGTTACCAAAAGTCGTATATTCTAGATTTTGCAATATAATCGCGTATGAACCACCATAAGGGTTTGTGTTTGTAAATATATTGTTTGACAGGGTATTAGTGGTCCCGCCTATCATTTTGATACCGTAAAAATTATCTATAAACTTACTGTTTTTAACAGTAAAGTTTGTGGTCCTATCCAAAAAAATAGCAGCCTTAGCGAAAGATGAATTTTTAAAAGTAAAACCATCGATCGTCACACCATACGTGCCTACAGATTTTAGACCTTCGTTGTCGCCAGGTATGCCACTGTTTCCGCCCGCATTGACAATAGTCCTGCTGCCGCTAGCACCGGTCAAGGTAAGCTTTTTGTTAATACTTAATTTTTCATTATAAGTCCCAGGTCCAACCTTGATAACATCGTTTGCCTGCGCCGCATCAATTGCTGGTTGTATTTTTGAAAAACAATTTACATTTGGTGTTGGTTGAGGGATAGGACCCATGACAGCAGAACATGTTGCCACTGTAGCAGTTGGCTGCGCTACACCGTAAGTTCTATTATATATAACGGCGCCGGTCGATTGGCTCATTAAAAATGATAGACATAATGAACTGAATAATACAGAGAGAACAATTAAACCTTTAAATTTATTTAGCTTTAGCATAATAAGATAACTCCTTTTAATTAATGCAAATACATTGTATCATATATTACCGCTTGACGCAATGGGTTTATTATTATCTAGGCACCAACTTTGTCTTTTTTGTTATTGCGTTTGGCGTTTTGTTCGATATATTCAATTATCGGACCAGCGACATTTCGTCCAGTCACCTTTTCGATACCGAACCCAGGGCTGGCATTTACTTCCAGCACCAATGGGCCGCGTTCAGATCGCATCATGTCAACACCTGCAACGTTCAATCCCATAGCTTTGGCAGCCTTTACGGCTACTTTCTTTTCTTCGTCTGTTAATTTGATAGTTGTACCTTCACCGCCTTTGTGTAGGTTTGAACGAAAATCATCATCCAGGCTTTGGCGTTTCATACTGGCAACCACACGGCTACCGACAACAAATGCACGGATATCAGTACCTGCAGATTCTTTGATGAATTCTTGCAACAAAATGTTTGTGCCGTCATCATTAGTTAGATAGAACGCCTGCAATACAGATTTGGCAGCCTTTTTAGTCTCGGCCAACACTACGCCATTACCATGGGTACCACGGGCCAATTTGATAATAACTGGCATACCGCCTAATTGCTCTAATAAGTCATCAATATCAGTTGTGTTGCGTGATACAACTGTCTTTGGGATACCAACACCTGATTTTGCCAATAACTGCAGACTGCGCAATTTATCGCGCGAACGATTAATCGCTATCGAGCTGGACACAGTGTAAACACCTTGCATCTCCAATTGACGTACGATTGCTGTGCCATATTTTGTCATATTACAAGCAATCCTAGGGATAACCGCGTCAAAATCAATCAGGTCTTCACCACGATAACTAACCGTTGGATGATTCTGTTCGATAGAAGCATAGCATTCGCGGTATTTTACAACCTTGACGCTGTGACCACGAGCAATAGCTTCTTCTTTTAATCGTTTTGTTGAATAATTTCCAGGACCATTTGATAGAATTACAATTTTCATATTAATTACCTTTCGTCCTTTTAATAGATTTTTCAATAAACTGTCGGGCAGTGTTTACGGTATAGCGACCTTTCAGGAAATTGCGACCCAACAGTATCGGGTACAACATCTTGCGTCGGTCAGCCAACGCGAATAACACATCATAAGCTTGATTGCCTAACTCAAATTTTAACACAACCGCATACCTTTCTTGGTGCCCAGTTGTATTTTTCATTTTTGCATTCTTGAAATCTCCGGTCACGAACTCTTTACCGGTATATAGCGGGTTGTTTTCGTTGAACAATGTAAAGTGCAATTTGCCATCACGAATATATATATTTGATGCATCAATTGATGAACTAGTAGCCCCCGAATCAACCCTGGCGATTGCACGCCTAATGTCATAGTCCGGCAATTTAATTCGTGCCAAACGTCCGATAGATGGCAGTTCTGGTAGTGACCTGAAAGTCTTTTTGGTAGTATCGCGAACAAACTGATGCTGTGACATCAAATACAGGACGTTACGATGTTCTGATATCCGCAAACAGTTACCGGTTATTGATGTATGTGTATTTAATGTATCAACCAAGAAATTACCAGCCCAGGAAACTGATTGTTCAGCTTCTTGTTCGATAGCCTGTCGAATCGTAGATTCATAACCACATATCTGGCTACATACCAAAAACTCTAATTTGTTGTCTAACGAAATATCGTAATAATTATTTTTAATTAATCGTTCAATCTTTTTACAGAATGTAATGAAATGCGCCGCACGAACTCGCCTAGCGTAGAACCTGGACGCGCCGATAATAGCGTGGGTCAACAGATATATCTGTAATTTGATACTACGTTCACGGTCGATTATCCCAGATTTTTCTAGGTTCTTGTAACCTGGTAGCAATTTTAATATCTCGCCCGGCGTCACTAGAACCGAACTAGACAGACTAATTTTGTCTTTGAAATAATTCTTTAACAAGTAAAAATAATTGATTGCATGAGTCGACATCAATCGAATCGAATCACCATCATCAATTAATTTATTGAACTGATCGATAAAGTCTTTGTCCGAAACATATTTGCGAATGAACGGACGAATATCTAGATCATAAACACTGTCACAGAAAACAGTTTTGAATAACAGTGCGTTATACAGCGACAATTTATCATGTTTTTCAAAAGCTTCCTTACGAAATGCTTTTTTCTGATTTACACCCTGTGAGCGATTCGTGGCAGTCTCAACAATTTTCTGGATTCGGGCATCAATATCCGCATCTGTCAGACCGATGAAACTTTCCTGCATAATGTCTAATTGTTTGCGAGCCCAACTATCACCCGTCCACAACCACATCCTAGAAGCAAAGTGAAACGCCTCAGACGGAATCTGATGAATACGGTTTTTGTAATAAGATTCGACTGCGCTAGGAACACCTACTTTTTTGACATGGTCGCGTTCAATTATCCAATCAACGATCGCATCCGCAACCTGGACACCAGTAATCGATTGGAATCCGTTTTCACCGAACCATTGTGGTGCGGTGTTTACTTCTAGAACCGAATACTCGCCAGTCTCGGCGTTTCGGATAATATCAACTCCACAGAAAGTAGCGTGGAACAGGGAAGCAACTTTAGATGAAATCTTGCGAACCATATACAAAGTACCCGGGTCCAATTCGATACTGCCACTAGCACCTTTGGATATATTATTGATAAATTGATCGCCTTTGCGTTGTCGTAACAAAACGCCAATAGGCGCACCGCCGACAATAACCACACGCCAATCACCATCATTTGGGATAAAGCTTTGGAATACAAAATCGCTCAATTTACCAATAGTTTTAATATCTGACAATTCTTTGATCAATAATATGCCGTCACCGCGCGAACCAGCGTTTGGCTTTGCAATGATTGGCAATTTTAACAAACCTTCGTCGATAGCTTTTATCAATGAATCGGATTTTGCAAAACGAAATGTAGGAATACTCCATTTAGCGGTCGCAGGTTCATGTTGCAATATTTGCTGTTGGTAATATTTGAAATAAACAGCAGGTGACTCAAACACCGTGTCGCTAACGACAATCTTGTTTTTTAATGCTGATTTTAGTGCTGGACGTTCAGATCGTATATCCAATTTGGAACTGCGCCATACAACTGCATCACCTAATTTAGAACTAACCTTTTTTGTAGACACATCTAACGAATCGACACCTATAGTCTCGACTTCTAAACCTTTTCGTTTAGCGGAATCTATCAACTCTTGCTGATGAATGCCATTTGGCTCTGCAATTATCGTCAATTTCATGCCACACCACCTTTCGATATGTTACAAATTACTGGTTAATATATAGTTTTTTGCCGGGTTAAAACTTAACAATGGCAAATTACCCATTTACTGCGATATAATAACATAGTATACCCTGTTTTGTCAATACCAAAAGGCCTGATTAACAGATATCTTATTGACGGAAATCATGGTCGTTTTTGATCATAGCATCCACAACATTTGCCAACCGCCAATTTTGCGCGACAGCATCACGATAATTATCTTTTGCACTAACCAGAACTGGCTTGGCTATATTAATTTCTCGGACCAACATTCGTGGGCCTCGGCCGTCACCTGCATCGCCTTTTATCAAATCCACTGCAAAGAAACCGCCAGGGGCATTAGTTTTTTTAATAATCCTATCTGCAACTTCATCGGCAATATCCCAAGCTTCCTGAGGTACGCTGTCCTGATCTATATAGGCCCAATCGTCTTTTTGAATACCTTCAAATAATCGAGCCGTTGCGTAATGTCGCTCGCTTGCTGGTAGCTCAACGCCGTTAACAACATAGCAATACACACGGAGCTCTGTATTTTTAGAATTAGCCAGTTTTCGCTCGCTGTCCTCATCAATCGCTACTAGGTCACCAGCCAGTGACATACCTGGGACGTCTTCTTGGATAATTATATCTTTATCTTTTATGGCTTTGTTATTGGCAATTTCTGCGGCAGCGAATTTAGATCTCATATTAAAAATGGCATTTGCAACTTCACTGCGTGCAACCTTATCAACATTCTGTGACCCACCGCCAGATGAATTAGCTTTCACAAACAGGTTTTTGCCCTGCAACGTATTAGCACTCTCGGGGTCAAATGGCTCGCTAGCCGCAACCTTGACGGTTCTGGGCATGTATTCATGCGCTAGTTCGTATTGATGCCATTTTGTGTCCATTCCCCATAATTTTGGACCATTGATTAACGGGATTTTTTCTTCCAGGCCACTAGACAATATCACCTTGGTTCTTTCGGCCGCTACTCCACTTTTGCCTAACGCAAATTCTTGTAGCTTACCTAGTTTATTCCCCCGCCGGGCATCGATTATGGGGTGGCCCAGGATGATATCTTGGTCAACCTTGTCGTATGCACCAGCACTACCTGGTACAATGACAGTCTCAATTCCGAATTTGTCAGATAAGTTTTCGGCGAACAGGTCATTGCCACGTTGAAAAGGCCTATCTATTTCTTTACCAATAACATGAATGGCGACTTTTTCAGGTTCTTTCATACCTATCAGTATAACCTAAAACTGTTCCAATATATCGCGTTGTTTTCGTGAAAGTTTAGTTGGAGTGTCAACAATAATACTGATGATATGTGGCCCGCGACGATCGCTGTTCATATGCGGCACACCGTGACCTGATAGTTTGAAATCGGCACCTGATTGCGTGCCTGCCGGAACTTTCATGCGTATGTTGCCATCAACTGTAGCGACTTCAATCTCGGTACCTAGGGCGGCTGCAATCATATCAATATGCTGTTCGGACAAGATAATATCGCCTTCACGGGTAAAGTGTTTGTGGGCACGGACTTGGATATGAACATATAGGTCGCCTTTTTGACCGTTGCCGATAGCTTCGCCGTGACCGGACAATCTGATTGTCGCGCCGTCATCAATTCCTGCGGGAACTTTCAATTTAATAGTTCGTTTGGCTTTCTGAACGCCACGACCACGACAGGCTGTACAGGTTTTTTCAGGAATTTTGCCACGACCACCGCAATCTTCACAAGTAGTATTTTGTTGGATTGGACCAAAAATCGTGTTCATGACACGGTTGACCTGACCGGCACCTTTACAGGTTGGGCAGGTTTTTAATTCATAGCCAGGTTCAACAGTTGTGCCCTTACAATGTTCACAAACATCGTCCATATCAATGGCGATTTTCTGTTCGACACCGAATACCGCTTCTTCAAAAGTCAGTTGCAGCGTTACTTCAACGTCACGACCGCGCTGCGGACCGCGTTGACGGCCACTCGCACCGCCGCCAAAGAATTGACTGAAAATATCACCGAAACCACCTTCGCCAAAATCAAAATTAACATTCTGACCATTAAATCCACCAAAACCACCGAACGGGTTACCACCGCCACCGCTATTACCACCGACACCAGCATGGCCGAATTGATCGTAGCGTTGGCGTTTGGCACTGTCCTTCAAAACTTCGTAGGCTTCGCTGGCTTCTTTGAATTTAGCCTCATCGCCACCCTCTTTGTCGGGGTGATGCGCAACTGCCGCTTTGCGATAAGCCTTTTTAATCTCATCATCTGAAGCGGTTTTGGGAATACCAAGTATGTCGTAATAATCTCTTTTTGTCATAATAAATCTAGCTACTATTGTATGGAACTAGCACTCTTATTTCAAGAGTGCTAGCCATAACATTGTATTATCTAGTATATTGTCCCTTACATTGACCGCAATAGTGACCCGTCATTGGTACTGGGGTATTGTGTTTTTTTGTGCATAAAGGACATAGATGCCTATCAGGATTGTCTGGATCAATCAAATAGTTCTTACCATCCGCAAAAACTAGCTTTTTCATTTCTTTTAGAGTTTCGATTTCTCTCTCCAAAGAACTAATCTTCTGACTTTGTTTTTGCTGGACATCTTGCATTTTTAATGCCTCCGCTTGAGCATCCATAAGCATCCTAACAAGATCTATGTTGTTCAACTTTTGAGCCAACGTTACAGCATCCTTTATAGCTTCATACATAACCTATATCCCCTATTTATATTATTTTTCGTCGACGACTTCGCCTTCTACGGCTTCGTCATCTTTTTTATCAGCTTTTTTGTCTGATTTTTCATCTTCTGAACCTTCAGACTTTTTATCAGCTTCAGCTGCGGCCTGATACATTTTGGTACCGATTGGCATAATCGCATCAGATAATGCTTTGGCGGCCGTCTTTAGCTCATCTGTATCTTCGCTGGTTTGATGCTTTTTGGCTTCTTCGACTGCATCGGTGATGACTTTTTTGTCTTCGTCACTGATTTTATCTTTGAATTCATCTGGCATTTTTTCGGCTTGGTAGATTGCGCCTTCTAGACCGTTACGAGCGTCGATTAATTCGCGCTTTTTCTTGTCTTCGTCGGCGTGCATTTCAGCTTCTTTTTGAGCTTTTTCAATATCTTCTTTACTCATGTTACCACTATTACTAATGGTGATACTTTGCTCTTTGCCAGTGCCTTTGTCTTTAGCACTAACATGCAATATACCGTTAGCATCAATATTAAATGTGACTTCGATTTGTGGAATACCGCGAGGTGCAGGGGCGATACCGTCTAGTGTGAATCGGCCTAGTGATTTGTTGTCAGCAGCCAATTCGCGTTCACCTTGAGTTACATGAATTTCAACTTGCGGCTGATTGTCAGCAGCAGTTGAGAATGTTTCAGATTTAGATGTTGGAACAGTCGTATTCCGTTCGATTAATTTAGTTGCAACACCACCCATAGTCTCAATACCTAGAGACAACGGAGTAACGTCTAGTAGTAGAACGTCTTTGACATCACCAGCCAATACACCACCTTGAATCGCAGCACCTAGGGCCACAACTTCATCTGGGTTGACGCCTTTTAATGGGTCTTTGCCAAAGATTTCTTTGACTTTTTCAACTACGATTGGCATACGGGTCATACCACCGACCAATACAACTTCGTCAATTTCGCTAGCCTTTAATTTTGCATCTTTTAATGCTTTTTTGACTGGTTCGGCCAAACGGTCAATTAGGTCAGCAATCAATTCTTCCAATTTGGCACGAGTCAATTTGTACTCAAAATGCTTTGGACCATCAGCGTCAGCCGTTAGGAATGGCAGATTGATTTCAGTTTCATTCGTACTGGACAATTCTTTTTTGGCTTTTTCAGCTTCGTCTTTCAGGCGTTGCATCGCAGCTTTATCTGATTTCAGATCAACACCTTCGTTATTTTTGAATACTTCTAGGAAATGATTGACGATTCGGTTGTCAAAGTCTTCACCGCCCAGGTGAGTGTCACCGTTGGTTGATTTAACTTCGAACACGCCATCACCCAGTTCTAGGATTGATACATCGAATGTACCACCACCAAGGTCGAATACGGCAATTTTTTCTTCTTTTTTGCTGTCCAGACCGTATGCTAATGCAGCGGCAGTTGGTTCATTAATGATTCGTTTAACTTCCAAACCTGCGATTTTACCTGCATCTTTGGTTGCTTGGCGCTGCGCATCGTTGAAATATGCCGGAACGGTGATAACCGCTTCGGTAACTTTTTCACCCAAGAAAGCCTCCGCGTCAGCTTTAAGCTTAGACAATATCATTGCTGATATTTCTTCTGGTGAATAATCTTTATCGCTCATTTTAACCGCTACACCATCGCCTTTTTTGACGATTTCGTATGGCATGATGTCTAAGTCTTTTTGGACTTCGTCGTCTGTAAATTTACGACCAATCAGGCGTTTAACGCCATAGATTGTGTTTTTTGCATTTGTTACGCGTTGGCGCTGAGCGACTTGCCCGACCAATCGTTCGCCTTTTTTGTTGATAGCCACAACACTGGGAGTAGTGCGGTTACCTTCAGCATTAGCGATAACTTCTGATTTACCTGCTACCATATACGCAACAGCGCTGTTAGTGGTACCCAGGTCGATTCCTATAATTTTACCCATAAAATTTATATCTCCTATCGTTAATAATCTTATTATATTCTAGCACTCTACCATGTAGATTGCTAATGATTTAATTATAAATCCCCTAGCACTCGTATGTCAAGAGTGCTAAATAAGATAAATAAAAAAGGATAGGCGGCTAACCTATCCTCCCCGGCAGGGGTTCTATTCAATAGCTAAATTTTTATCTTCTTGATAAAGCTCTAATAAAAAATCTTTTGCTTCTGTAAAAGCGGCTATCAGCTCTACGGATAAACACCTGACGACCTTAGATCTAATATTACCGAGATGTAAAACATCACATGGATAATAGAAGTTACCTTGGAATGTACGAATTACCATAAATGATTCAACCCACCAAGTATCACGCTTAATAAGAACTCTATCATCTGTATCAACTCGCTTTTTTGATAATATCTCAACAACTTTTCTAATATACTTTTCCAAACTTTTATCACTAATACAAATTGGTGACTTATCAGGACATCGCAAATCAGAAAGAGCCATAGCAATAGCATCACTTTCGCTTACCCAAATATCAGCCATACCTATCACCACCTAAATTTTAATTTACCAGCCTGCCAGCTGACTAGTAATATACCACAAAGCCATAGTAGCTACCATGGTTGAATTCTGCAATTACCCACGCACCCATAAGCCTCAGTGTGACTAGCAATCTTGGCAGCTCTTATCCTATCCAAGCGTCTATTATCTCTTTTTTACGAAGCAAAACTGTTTGATTGCAATTATTGCTTAGCCCAACATTTGGTACATTTTCAAACCCAACATAAACAACTTTGCACCCTCGACGCTTTGCTTCACGAACAATCGGATGCATATCTGAATCGGAGCTAAGCAATAAAATAGTAGAAACCTTACCATCACATACATCAGACATTATGTCGACAGCCAATTGCACGTCAGTACCCTTTTCCTTAAAAATGAATTTAGCTGGTTTTTTACCAACAGACGGTATTATTTCCTGCAGCCTAACATTGCCAGACATAATAAATTCAACTTTATCATTCATCAAGCTTCTCTTTAGGCGCCTTTGCGATTCAATTATAAGTTCTGATTTAATCTTTAACGTTTCTATGTCCAATGGCTTAACTGATGACGGCATATCTATATTATTAGTATCTTGCAAATGAACTTTTGCCGCATAAAACTTACACGAAGATACAGAAAAATCGCTAAGTGCGCTTTTGCAAATCATGGAAAATTTGAATTTTATAATTTCAGACTTTTGCCTAATTTTACCATCATTCCTTAATAAATCTGCAACCTTGAATAGGAAGTTCTCGCCATCTATATATAATATCGTTTTACCCATATGCTTATTATTATAGCAAACAAAAAAACCTCACCGAGCATTACTGCGAGGGCGAGGTGTTTATGTAGATACTTTAACTCATATATTAAAAAATGTCAATACCATATATGTCAAGATGTGGATAACTATAAAAGCTAGCATTATTTATACTATAACCCATAATCTAAAATCTATAATCTACTTGTGCTCAGGAACTCACCGGCGCGCTGGGCGATTTCAGCAGATTCGTCGGTGGCGACGACTAGAATTGGCTTGCTGGTAGCGGTAGCTACATTGGTAATTTCTTTTGGCTCAAATGTGTTATCATTTACGGCCTTGTCATTTTGCAATCCCAGATAACCTAGATTTGCTAATACCCGTTCACGGATAATGAATGATCGTTCTCCGATAGTTGCGGTGAATACTAACGCATCAACTCCACCCATACTAGCAGCCATTTGGCCGATAGATTGTTGAATACGATATACGAATAATTGTAATGCCAGTTTGGCTCGCTCGTCACCTGCTGTCTCGCTAGATAATAACTGCCGAACATCGTCGGACGTACCGCTGACACCGATTAGGCCGCTTTTTTTGTTCAAATACTGTTCTAGGCCGTTTTCGTCCAATTGTAATTCACGTTTGATAGCTAGGGCTGCCGCAACATCAATACTGCCGCTACGAGTTGACATCATTAGACCTTCTAGTGGCGAATAACCCATGGTTGTTTCAACGCTTTTGCCATCCACTATGGCTGTAATACTGCTACCGCTGCCAATATGACAGATAATCATTTTAGAAGCCAACTGATTAGCCGCGACTAGTCGCCGTACAACCGAACCAACTGATACACCGTGATAACCATAGCGTTTGATGCCAAATTTGGTCGCTAGTTCCGTATCAATGGCATAATGTTGTGCCCAAACAGGTTTGGTATTATGAAATGCGCTATCAGATATAGCGACAATCGGGATGCCAACAAAAAATGCGCGTAGATGTTGGATTTCGGATAATGCGGTCGTAATATGTAGCGGCGCTTTGGTTTGTAATGATGCCAATTCAGCCACTAATTCATCTGTGACCAATCGATCAACCGTAAAACTGTCGCTAGGCGCAACTACACGGATACCGACAGCCGACAGGTTGTCAGATTCGCTCATAATTCCGTATTGATGCAATAGCGGCAGGACATATCGAGAAACATTAGACAGGTCTGTGTCTGGGCAATGCGCAGATTTTTTCTCGCCATTATAATCAACCGCACCAACAACTGCACCATTATCAAATTCAAAATGAACAGTCGCTTTCTTTACGCCATCAGCAAACAGCCCATATTTACGGCTGGCGCTGCCAGGATTAACAACCAAAATTAGATTAGGCATATATTCAATAATACCATAAGCATTTACTGTTATGTAGCTGGTCGCTATAAAAATTAATGTTTTGCCCCGAGATTTGAGATTTATACTATAATCTATAATCCAAAATCTATAATCTACTAATTGCGTGTAACTTTGACCATCGCGTGACGAATCGGCGTACCGTTCAATGTATATCCTGGCTGCAATTCTTCGGCAACGACTTCGTGATCGCCAACGGCTTCTTCATCCACCTGAATCGCATCATGCAAATCAGGGTTAAAGGCAGTACCAGGTTGAGATTCAATCCGTTGCACGCCCATATCACCTAATGATTTTTCTAGGTTTTTTACCAAGCCAGCAACACTTTGTGCCCATTTATTCTCGGCTAATTCTGCGGGCAGATAAGCAATCGCACGTTCGATATTGTCGATAACTGGCAATAATTTCAAAATCGTGACGATTTGACCGGATTCGCGAGCCGTAGTTTTTTCAATCTCGGCACGTTTCATATAATTCTCAAAATCCGCCCGAGTCCGCTGCAGATCAGTCGTCAGCTCTGCGATTTGTTGTTCTATTCCTGATTTCTTACTCTTTATCTTATCTGTCATCTTAATTATTCCCCTTGTATTACTTTATTTGAAATTATACCAAAATCTAAAATCCAAAATCCAAAATCTACTTATCTTTCAGCATTTCTTCTAGTGTTATGCCGGCATGTCGCACTAGACGCATAACTTTTTTGTATTTTTGCCTGGTCGAACCCAACACGCCAATGTAACTACGGTCACTGTATGGTGAACGATAACGGCTGACTATCAGGCTAACACCGCTGCTGCCACCAATTGGGTTTTCGGATCCGATATAAACATTCAATGGCTCGTTTGGAGCTGCTTCACGCAGCCACGGCTCTAGGTTGTCCAATAACCTCGCAACAGATTGGACATGGTCAGTATTACTAAATTCAGGTTGAGCAAATAGGTTGCCAATTCCACTCATATACAATTCATCGCCGATAGTCGCTAGACCTAAATTATGAGTTAGTTCGACCAACGAATCAACAACGCTACGAATAGTCCGATCAGCATTATTATCCTGGCTAGCGACACGCGATTCAATCATCCGAACACCACCACGGTCTAGTTGTGGGATATTATCAATGTCGGCATTGTTAATCATATTTACATAAAACCGGTAACCAGCATCTGTCGGAATCCGCCCGGCGCTGGTGTGCGGTTGAGTTATTAACCCCATTTCTTCTAATTGTGCCATCTCGCTACGAATCGTAGCGCTGGACACACCAAAAAGGTTGGCTAGCATAACACTGCCAACTGGTGCCGCAATCTCGGCATGTTGCTCGATAATCGCAGCCAATATACGAACTTGACGCTCTGTCATAGCCCACATTATACCGTCCACTAGCACTCCGTGTCAACGAGTGCTAGACGATTAACCAAGAATCGGAATTAATGTCGGATCATTAAATGAATCCGCGGAATTGCCCTCGAAACCAGCCGACAATATCCGAATGTAAGCGACCAAAACGACATTTGGCGTAGTGCATCTAGGACCATCAGTCGTTGGCGTGTCAACTGGACTAAGATCTGATAGCTTCCACGCACCAGCATCAGCACTAACATAATAATCGTCTTCGACATAGTTATAAAATAACCCACCAGCAGATGAAGCCCCACAAAGGCCTAACATGGTCGCAGCAGACAAACTCTGCTCTGGATTATTAACTATATTGCCACCAATTGTTATCGACCCTGGTGTAATATGTATCCCCGAATAATAATTTAGATTGCCTACCCGCTCGATAAAACCTTCGCCATGTACATCAATAAAAGGTCTCAACAGCAGAGGGGCAGCATAACTAACCGCCGTTAACCCGCTACCATTCTTGATGCCATATGTCCCAGATTCAGTGCTATCGAAAGTTTCAGTAACATTCAACATATTTACACCCTCCAATGACAACGAATAGACCGTACCATCATTTTTTATTATAGACGGTACAGTTTCTGCATTGATACCACAGATTTTGAGGTTTCTAACTGTCGCCAGAGGATTAACGTGGATTATATTATTGCCATTACCATTAACCGTCAGGTTATCTATTATTAGGTTGTCAATCGTGCAAGTTTCTTGTCCGGCACCTATTTCCCCATAGCCTATCTCAATCAACGCGTTGTCTGATACATCCTCTAGATGTATGTCTTTCAATCGCAAAACATCACAATTGCACAGCCACCACATAGATATTCCCATACCCCTTAACCTAAAATTTTGAAGCGTAATATTGGATAAGTTTGCTACATATGTACCGCCCAAATCCCTATCACCTGCACAACAATTTATTAACCATGGGTATGCGGCATTATTAATCTCGCCGTTCGCACCATCAATGACAACATTTGAAATTTTATACTTACCGCTGCCTAGTAACCTAATACCCCTTTGACTTGATATGCCTTTAAAATTAATATTTTTAATTAGAACATTTGTAATGTCACCGATAGTCATATTGTAGCCAAGCGATAATGGGCTAGCACTCCAATCATAGCCATTATCTAATGCCAAAATATCATCTGTCATGCCACGTTCTTGTGTTACACCATCAACTATAATATTTTCTGCTGGCCCATAGATGTGCAGACAGTCAGTTGCCCATCTACTTGTCACGTCATGGTCGGATGCATACAAATTATAGGCTCTAAAATATCCAACGTTTGTAATCATAAAATTAAAACGCTTTGAATGATGGACGTGCATATTTTCTAGGGTAAGGTTTGTGACGCCCGAAAACCAAATTGTACAGTTAAAAATCGTGTATGCAGTTTTGTCATCAATATGTTCATAAATATCTTCACCGACACCATTAACTGACCCGTTAAAGTTAAACTCACCCCCATATATTGCGATATTTTTGTCTAATCGGGGTGGGTTAAACGTTTCACTACGTCGGTGGACATTCTGTAATATCGGTCGCTTGGAACCAGCCTTTAGCGACAACCCGCAACCACTTGGGAAAATAATTGTCGTGTTACTATGTACCTTTAATCCCGTAACTGCAGCTATGCCGTCTATAATTAATGTTAAATGACCCAATGATGGCGCTAGATCTAATGCCGCCTGCAAAATGGTCGTATCATCATCACCAGTTGCGTCAGTTAATTCACCTGTTAGCTTTGCACCCAATTTGGATGCATATAATGTATGCGGGTCGCTCGATGGCACCTGAAGATTGTCAACATAACTTTTTACCAACCTATTAGTAGGGTATTTAGTTGTCGAATTGTCCAGGGTTGTGTTTTCTTTATTAGCTACATTTTCAGCTGTGTAACCAAGTTTTGTCGTGCCATCAGCATTATGACCGGCCAATAGAAACTCATTGAGGATTTGTCCCCAAGTCCCATCGTCTCCCCCAGGTTTTGGTAGTCTGGTCATTTTATTCTGCCGCCTCGCATCTCGACATATTTTCCCCAATTTGCTGCTATAATAAATATACCAACTATAAGCGGTATATGCAACCTGATGACATCTAAAAAAATGATTAAAAACACAAAGTTTTACGCATTTGCGCTAGGCTTTTTTGCACTAGTGATGCCAATCAACACATCTGCCCTGACCTACGGCTCGGGAGTCTATGGTGACGATAATTACAGCCAATCCGGCACGACGACACCCGCAGATAACACATCACCCAACCGGCCTACCAGCAACACGACGGTAACTAATAACAATTCAACTCAAACTACAAATGCAACAGACACTACCGCACAAACTAGTCAAGAAACTACCGAGTCTAACAGACAGACAAATGACCAAACGATGCTGATTGGCGCTATTATCGGAGCCGGCTTAATAGCATTATTCGCAATTATTTTATTCGTAACCCGTAAAAAATCAAAAAAAGACCAGAACTAGCCGCCGTATTTGCCACTACCAAAACCGCTGGCGACTTGTTTGCCATTGCCGGATTTCGCAATTTGAGAATTGTTAGTTTTGACTAATAATGAAGCAACCGTCTTCAAGCCAACAGCACTAGCTACAACCAAACCACTGAACTTCAAAAAGTCCTTACGATCCATCTGTTTATCACCGATAGCTTTAATCAATTTCTTATTAATCATCGTAACCCCTCAATACTTAGAATAATCATAAGCCATAACCAATAATAAATCAAACCTTTGGGCTAGAATTTAGATTATGGATTATAGATTATAGTATAAATCTCAAGGTAATTTTGAGATTATGAGATTTAGTGGGACATCTGCAGAATCCCGGATGACCATAAGGCAATCATCCTGGATTGGCGAGGACTGTTTGAACCCCTAATTAACATTAGGGCGTGAGTTTCGCAGCCAACCAAGATTGATTGATGAAATGGTCAATCCGCGGATTCGAAGCCGTCCCAAGAGTTTTTCGGTTCCTTTTTGCGATACAAAGAGGAACTAGTCTTTTGTTCTTTACTAAAAGAAAGAACAAAAATGGCTATTGGCACTTCGCCAACTCTTGTATAATCCCCCAATATCAGATATATTGTTATTATATAGAAAAGAGGGAATTATGGGTAACTGGAAAATCGAAGTAATCATCATTATCGCATTAGCAATCACACTAATCTTCGTCGGTGGCAAAAAACTACCAGAACTAGCACGTGGCATCGGCCAAGCCGGCAAAGAACTACGCAAAGGCTTTAGCAAAGACGACGACGAGAAAGACGACAAAAAAGAAACTCCTAAAAAATCATAGGCTCTAGGATGGCGAAATCGTCAACCAGACATTCGCAACCAGCGACTAAATTACAGGATCACTTGCGAGAATTAGCGGTTCGCTTGATTGTGCCCGCAATCGTATTAGTCATAGCTAGTGTTGTTGTCTATACGTTCTATGGACCGATTTTGGAATTGCTACGTTCACCGCTAAACAAAGAGCTATACTACAGCAGCCCATCTGGTAGCTTTGCGTTCGTAATGAAAATCTGTTTTATGGGCGCGCTGATTATCACTATCCCAACGCTGGTTTATAACCTGATAATGTTCATTCGCCCAGCTTTTATAAAAATAATAACTCGTAAAAAAGTCTATACTGTGTCATTTGTATCTGCCCTGCTGGCTGCCGCTGGTGCATTATTCGCTTTTTTCTGCATATTACCCGGAACGCTACATTTTTTCGCTGGGTTTGAAGTCAGTGGGCTGAGTGCATTGATATCTGCCGACAGTTACTTGAACTTCGTCACCAATATCATCATTACATTTGTTATCATGTTCCAATTACCGCTATTGATCACTTTTATCGATAGTATCACTCCATTGCCACCAAAGAAATTATTTAAAGCCGAGAAATGGGTGATTCTGGGTAGTTTGATAATAGCGCTACTGGCGCCATTCACCTATGATTTTGTCACCAGTATATTAATCGCCGTGCCGATAATTGCTCTGTATAACCTATCAATTCTAATCGTCATTTTACGACACCGCAAAAGACCAAAAGTTAGAATATCCAAACCTAATCCTAAACCCGACCCAGATTCAGTCCCAGACGAAGTATTAGGCGATTTACTAAACGATACTAGACAGCCGATAGTCACACCAATTCGCCGACCTATGCCCCAAAACAACAATCGGGTCAAGTCAAAACTAATATCAGACATCCGCCCAGCGAAAAAACGCTAATAAATTATTGTGAGATTTGGCAAATGACAGCCGTAGGCAGCGGATTCATTCCGTGCGTGGCGCGATGAGAAAAACCTTTAGGCTTGTCTCATGGGGGACCTAGTCCCGCTTTAACATCACAGTAAATGCTTCTGATGGGATGTCAACTTTGCCAAAACGTTTCATGCGCTTTTTACCTTTGGCTTGTTTTGCTAACACCTTTTTCTTGCGTGACACATCACCACCATACAGACCAGTCGTAACGTCTTTGCGATATGCTGATAGGTCAGCCCTGGCAATAAACTTACCACCAATTGCAGCCTGCAGCGCAACTTGGAAATTTTGGCGGGGGATTACTTCTTTTAATTTATCGACAACTTTACGCCCCAGCGCTTGCGCTTCGGATCGGTGCGCCATAATACTGAGCGAATCAACGATATTCCCAGACACATAAAAATCTAATCGCACCAAATCCTCGGCTCGATAATCATCCAATTCATAATTAAATGATCCATAACCGCTGGTAATTGATTTCAACTGGTCGTAAAAATCAGTTAGTAAATTAGCCAATGGGGCTTGGAAACTAATCAATGCCCGCTCATCAATATAGCTAAGGTTATTTTGCATGCCACGTTTGCTAATAATTAATTGCAATACGCCACCAATATAATCTTTGGGCACGACTATCTCGCCGCGAATCCAAGGCTCACGGATTTCACGAACACGGCTAACATCTGGCAAATCACTGGCGCTTTTGATATCCAATTCTTCGCCATTCGCGAGTGAAACTTGATAATCTGTCGATGGGTTAGTAACAATCAAATCCAAATTATATTCGCGCTCCAGGCGTTCACGAATAATGTCCATATGTAGCAACCCCAAGAAGCCAATTCGCACGCCGAATCCTAGGACCGGTGAATTTTCGGGTTCAAATTGTAATGCCGAATCGGATAAACTTAGTTTTTCAATCGCGTCTTTTAAATTTTGATAATCATCATTACTGACTGGGAAAAACCCTGCATAAACAAAAGGTTTAACTAATTTATAACCCGGTAATTGTGAATCAGTATGTGAACGTCGTGTTGTAACCGTGTCGCCTACCCGTGCATCACGGGTTGTTCGCAAGTTAGTTACGATATAGCCAATCTCACCTGTCGCCAATTCAATATCTGGCCGCATCGTTGGCTGTAATACACCAACTTCCAGTGCAATACCATCGGCATTGGTTGCCATCATCTCGATTACGTCGCCTTTTTTGATTGAACCATCCACAATTCGCGTATACAAAATTACACCGCGATAATCATCGTAATAACTGTCAAATATCAGCGCACGTGACGCGGCATTTTCATCACCCTGAGGTGACTGTATTCGTTCAACCACCGCGTCTAAAACTTCAATCACACCCGCACCGGTTTTGGCACTAATCTTCAAAATATCAGATTCGTCGCAGCCTAGCAAATTGATAATCTCGGCGCTGACTCGTGCAACATCAGCTGCTGGTAGATCAATTTTGTTCAACACTGGAATGATTGTTAAATTTGCGTTCATTGCCAGGTAAACATTGGCCAAAGTCTGTGCTTGAATGCCCTGACTGGCATCAACGACCAATACTGCGCCTTCACAAGCTTGCAACGAACGACTAACTTCATAGCTAAAATCTACGTGCCCGGGCGTATCAATCAAATTCAAATCATAGCCTTTGTAAACCATACGAACTGGGGCCAATTTAATTGTGATACCCTTTTCACGCTCTAGGTCCATACTATCTAATAACTGTGATTTCATATCACGTTGAGACACAGTGCCAGTCAATTCCAACATACGATCAGCTAGCGTTGATTTGCCGTGATCGATATGTGCAATAATACAAAAATTTCGAATGTGGTCTATGGTCATACGCGCCTGAATCCACCAAACAAAATCTTTTTGACCCTACTAATGATAGGATCGACCTCTGATAACCTAAATAATTTACATATTGCTATATAGGCCGTCCCGCTAATTATGGTGATCAGCCCAAACTTTGGAAAGCTAGCCAAGAAACTCTGGTCAGTAGTTGTCAGTGGCAACATCATCACGCACAGATAAGCTACTACTCCGACAATCGCCGCCGCAATCACCATACGAACAGTGGCGTGCACAAAACCGGCGTCAAACAGTCCGCGAATTGTTTTAGACATCATCACAAAAAGTATTACTACCTCGATCCCAGCGACAATAGCAGATGCCCAGGCCAAGCCATAAACACCAAGCCCTAGACCCATAGTAAACCAAACAGCTAATACGATATTAAGCCCAATTGCTACAAAAGAAATATAAAGAGGGGTCTTTGTATTTTGCTGAGCATAGAAACTTCGCGCCGAAATATGATAAATTGATCGAAACAATATACCCACAGCCAATATGCCCAATATGCTAGCCATCAACGCATCGCCACCGTTTTTGATGAAGTTAACCAAATAGCCACGGGCAAAGAAAGTGATAACAGTGACCGGTAATGCCAACCAAATAATAACGCGTAGTACTGTTTGCAACTCAGACCTGAATAGATCTGGACGACCCTGGCCCAGGCGTTCGGCCATTTTGGGAAAAGCTGCTGTACTGATAGCCACGCCGATTAGATTGATCGGGACAAATGACAAAGTAGAAGATTGTTGATAAGCACGGATGGTTCCGGCTGCCATACGCGACGCCAAGTTAGTCTCGACCATACCATTAATATAATCAATACCTTGGTCTAGCGAACGAGCCGGCAAAAGTTTCAGCACGCGCAAAAATCCCTTGTTGCGCCAATAAATCTTGAATCTATAATCGAATCCCATACCTATTAGACCGACGCAACTAATCAAAAGTTGCAATACTGATCCTAGCACTACACCCAGCGCTACACCCATAATACCGCCGTCAAAAATCTGCCAGCCAAATAGGTTGATGCCATTTGTAAAGAAAAAAGCACCAATCAAAATGCCTATATTGTAAACTGCTGGCGCCATTGCAAAGAAAGTGAATCGCCCAACAGCTTGCTGCATACTAGATATCACTGTGGCGATAGCAAACAAGAATGGGTTGATAGCAATCACCCGCATCATACTGACAGCCAATGCCCGACTAGACTCGCTAAGACCAGGCCCGACGATATATCGCACCAATGGCTCGGCAAAAATAATAATCAAAACGCTGGCAACCAATGTGGCAATCGCCATTAAATTCAATACGCTTGTAGACAACTCCCAAGCGGATTTCTTATTACCATCGGCCAATCTCTTATTAAAGACGGGGATGAAGGTAACACTTAGCGCACCCGAAACCAATATAAAGAACATAAAATCAGGCACACTAAATGCAACAGTATAGGCATCAATACCTTGTGGGTAAGTGTTGTAATACAATCCATTCAATTGGCGATCACGCAGCAATCCCAAAATACCTGACACTAACGTTGAACTCGCCAAAAGCATCGCTGCCAGCTTTAATGGTAGTTTCAGGTTAGCCCGGGATATTGTTCTGTTAAATAGTCCCATTATAAATCGCTATGCCCTAATAAAGCTTAGCGCCTTTCGGCAAAACTGCGTCTTTTAATATCTCGGCGACCTTATCTTCTTCAATTGTTTCTTCTACCAGTAAAGCCTTGGCTAATTTTTCTAGACCATCACGGTTTTTGGTAATAACTTCTTCGGCGCGTGCAGCGGCCTCTTTGACCAACTCGGCAACTTCTTTGTCAATTTCCCTGGCCGTATCATCACTATAAGGCCGTTCGTGAGTCATACGATCAAACATCATTCCGCCGTTATCTTCATGAAATACTTGGTCACGCAAACCAATTCCCATACCTTGTTCGATAATCATTTCGCGTGCGATTTCAGTTGCCTTGCGCAAGTCCGAACCTGCACCAGTCGTTACGCGATCAGCACCATAAATCAATTTTTCTGCTACACGACCACCTAATGCACGCGCCAAAACATCTTTGAACTCAATCACACTAGTATAGTTTTTATCCTCGGGCGGAAGGAACCAAGTCACACCACCAGTCCCGCCACGAGGGATGATAGTTACCTTGTGAACGGGGTCACTGTCTGGCAATAGGTGCCCGACCAATGCATGACCAGCTTCGTGATATGCAGTCATTTCTTTTTCTGCTTCATTCATTATCTTTGTCTTGCGCTCTGGGCCGATGGCAATCTTTTCGAAAGCTTCAGTCAAATCTGCATTACTAATTTTCTTTGCATTGCGACGAGCCGCAATGATAGCAGCTTCGTTAGCGATATTTGCCAAGTCTGCACCTGAGCTACCCGCTGTCTTTGCGGCTAGTTTGTCTAAATTGACAGTTTCATCGGCTGGCTTTTTCTTGAAATGAACTTGCAAAATCGCCTCGCGGTCTTTGCGTTCTGGCAACATAATATTTGTGCGGCGGTCAAAACGACCTGGTCGTAGCAACGCTGGATCTAAAACATCAACACGGTTAGTTGCGGCCAAAACGATAACATTTGTGTCATTTTCAAACCCGTCCATTTCAACCAAAATCTGATTTAATGTCTGTTCACGTTCATCGTGACCACCGCCCATACCGCTACCACGGCGGCGACCGACTGCATCGATTTCATCTATGAATATTATTGCTGGAGCGTTTTTCTTAGCCTTGGCAAACAAATCGCGAACACGGCTGGCACCAACACCAACAAACATTTCAACGAATTCTGAACCACTGATTGAGAAAAACGGCACATTAGCTTCACCAGCGACTGCACGGGCCAATAATGTTTTACCTGTGCCTGGGCTACCGACTAACAGGACGCCTTTTGGAATCTTTGCACCTAGAGCTTCGTATTTTTTCGGATGTTTTAGAAAATCTACGACTTCTTCTAGATCTTGTTTGGCAGATTCGCTGCCGGCGATGTCATCGAAAGTGACTTTTTTCTTGTCGGCACCATATAGTTTGGCTTTTGATTTGCCAAAGCCCATAGCCTGATTGTTCTGACCCTGTGCTTGGCGCATCATGAAAAAGAATACGGCCGCAATTAGAACAATAGGGATAATTATTGAGGCCAATCCCCAAATCGTATCATTAGTTGTTGATGGCTGAACGATTTTTAATTCAACTGGCGCAGTGCTGCCCAAACCCTGTTCCTGAATACTACTACTGGATTGTTTGACTGATTTTTCAGTTGCCTTGTCACTGCCTTTTGGAGTTACTTTGATCTCATCGCCTTGAATTTCTAGTTTTGAGATTTGACCACTATTAGCCCTAGCGATTACATCTGATAAGGCAACGTCTTTTAAATTATCAGCAGGAGACAAGAATGTGAACCCAGCGATGACAATTGCTATAACGATTATCCAAAACAAGCCTAGTCTGATTAGGTTGGTCGGTTTTTTACCAAGATTACCTGGTGTTGGTGGTTTAAGTGCCATGAAGAATTACATATTCCTTTCGTATCATCAGCGTTTTATTTTCTATAACTACTTTAACAGTTCAACGGTAAAATTACGAGAGGTGAATTTAACTTTTACGCCGTTACCAGCACTATATGTTTTACCTGGTTGAATTGTTTTGATATTATGCAGCAATTTACTCATCTGCGGACGAGTTAATTTGGCCTGAGTGATATAACGCAAGCATTCAATTGCGACCGACTCGTTGATATTTGTGAAAAAATATCGACTGTATGTCGGGCCGTTACCAACTAATTTTTTTAGTTCAGTGTTTATCAATTCTTTGATAGATTTCTGCGTTACCCACAGAGCCAATAATTGACGTTTGACATCATCGCTAATTTTGGCAATATTTTGGCGGATGCGATTGCGCATATATTTGTCATCCGTATTAGTTATATCTTCGCGCCAATTTAATTTGCGACGCTTTGCGTATTTAACCAATTCAGATTTGGTTTTGTCCGTTAATAAACGGATAATATCGGGTGAATCCATCGCTGCTAAACCACGCCAACCTGTCCCGCGTAATAGATTGATTGCAACAGTCTCGATTGCGTCATCAGCGTGATGTGCGGTAACAATCTGCGCATCATATTTATCAGACAATTCGCGCAGGAATTTGTAGCGACGATCACGTGCTTTTTCCTCGCTGGCATCTGGGCCTAATTCTTCGCGTCTGATTTCAAACTGCAAATTATGTTTTATCGCCTGATTTTTGGCAATCTCTGCATCCATATGTGAATCAGATCGTATACCATGATCAAAATGAGCAACAATCAGCTGATTACCCTTTTGGCGTGCCAACATATCTAGCAGAACAACCGAATCCACCCCACCACTAACAGCGACAATGTATTTATTGCCCGCCATTAACTAAACCTTTTCGAAACCATTACACCGACCCAAATCCCAACAAATCCACCAACAATGCCACCCAAAATGCTCCAGATGCTAAAAATATCAACACCTAAAATCACCGGCAAATACCCACCAGCGATGCTAAAAAGAAATACAAAAAACATAATCACCTTTTTGTTCATATAATCATTATACCGATAAATTGACGGTATCTCTAGAAAAACCCTTTGGATTTTGTTACAATAACACAGTTACACGGTAGCGTAGCTCAGTTGGTTAGAGCGCAGGACTCATAAGCCTGAGGTCACAAGTTCAATTCTTGTCGCTACTACCATAATAAACACCCCACCCCGAGTGGGGTTTTTATTATGGTAATCTGCGATCAGAATCAAACTTGTGACTTTTTGCCTTGGCAAAAATAGTCACAAGGTCGCGAAGTGCAGCGAAATAAAAATGTGTTTACATATTTTTATAAGCAAACGGAGGAGGCCGCAGGCCGATATTCTTGTTATTATTACCAATCGAACTTGTGACCGCCCCAATCTCCTTTGCGAGGTTGAACCTTGCAAATGGACTTTTTATTTTATAATATGTATTTTATTTGCCAGACTATGTTCAATTTCTTCCAGTGATTTCTTGTAATCTGCATAATCATCCAAAAAATCAGCATATATAGGTGTTGTGCCGAATAAATCGATGATTTTATCTTGTTGTAACCATTCTGGCTGGCCAATGCCAAAATACGCATGAATACTGGAATACGGATAAGCTCGCCAATCATCTGGGTTTAGATGAATATACCGGCTGATGTGCATCAAATACGCATCAGTGGCAATTATTGAAGCCTTGTAGCGGCTTTCAAATACCGGGCCTGACATCTCGTATTTTTTATTGAAATACACACTGTAGCTGGTCATTAAACCCCGCATCAACTGCGACATTGCGCCTTTTTCGACCTGATACAACAACAAATGGAAATGATTTGGCATCAAACAATAACACAATAATTCAACTTCACTACGTAGATGAGGATATTTACGGCCGGATCCGTCCAATAATTCATCAACAGACAAGTAGCGCTTAAATAAATTTAAAAAAACTCGATAATCTTCGTCATCTTGAAAAATAGGCTGTTTCCCGCGGCCACGAGCGTAAACATGGTAGTAGCTGTCATTAATATCAATCTTGTCAATATTTCTGCTAGGCATAGTGTCTATATATTATGCAATAAAAGTCTCATTTGCAAGGTTCAACCTCGCAAATGAGACTGGGAGGTGGGGGAATTGTGTAAAAATTAGCAGGGGAATCACCTGCTAATTCCCTGCTACCCCTACTGTTAAAAAACCTCGCAGGGAAGCGAGGGTATTTTAATTTTGGATGATGATATTTATATGCAAATCTTATTCAGTTTCGCTAAAAATTTCAGCTTCACGTCGAGCGATAAAACCTAATAATTGTTCTGCGCTTCGTGGTTGGTTCCATGTGTCTATGTTTGTTTCGGGACTCATTGTTTTTTATTTTCCTTTTTTTGTTTTTTATTGTTTGATGTATCTATTAAAGCATAACCTCCATAAAAAAGCAATACCTTTTTGCAATTTCGTCTAATTTTCTTTGACGGAACAGTAGTGTTTATGCTATAAATTAGATGAGGAAATATAAAAAATAAAAACTATGGGCATCCCCATTTCTCTCGCAATCATCGCCTTCGCCGCACTGATCCACGCCAGTTTTCAATTGAGCGTCAGTATGTTAACAATGCTCAGCGGCCAAACTATCGGGGCTAACCATACCCAACGCAAACTACTAGGCCTGACAACCAACTTTGTTTTTGGCGCTGGCCTGATTACATTATTGTTACTATCTGGGCTAACATTTATGCTAATGAGTATTTTTGGCACCAATACACCTCAGATCATATGGGCCGGTGCCTGTGGTTTGCTATTCGGCGTCGCCATATCAGTCTGGATGTTCTATTACCGCCGAGGCAAGGGGACCGCACTGTGGATTCCCAGGGGAGTGGCAAAATACCTACACGATCGCACCAAAGCCACATCAATGAACGCTGAAGCCTTTGGATTGGGTGTATCCAGTGTCATTGGCGAAATTCTATTCATCATTGCCCCGCTGGCTATCGGCGCGTTGGCGATCATTACCCTGCCTGATATCTGGCGATTAGTTGGACTAGGTATTTATACTGTTATTTCCCTATCCTCACTGGTTATTGTTTGGATGTTAATTGGTGGTGGCCACACTTTGGGGCGTATCCAAAAATGGCGTGAGGATAACAAAAATTTCCTGCAATTCGCCGCCGGTGCCGGATTGATTGCTCTGAGCCTGTTCGTTTATGTTAATGAAATATTAGGCACCGCCGTAGGGGGTATGTAATGAGTCTAGCCGTAGATATAGTTAAAAACGATGGCACATCGCAGCGTTTTGACCGCAACAAACTCCACAGTAGTATAGTGGCCGTCTGCATCAGCGTCCGCGCACCTCAAGGTCACGCCGAGAACACAGCCCATATCGTATGCGATGCGGTGGTTGTCTGGCTAAATGACCGACCCGAAGTCACCAGCGCCGATATCCGCACCGTCGCCGGCAAACACCTAAAACGTTACCACCCAGAAGCCGCCTATTTATACGAACAGCACCATATAATTATTTAATTCAAAGGGGACAACATGGCAAAAAAATACGAATTTGACTACGACCTAATCGTCATCGGCAGCGGTGCCAGCGGTAGCGCTGCAGCCACAATTGCAGCACGAGAGGGCAAAAGAGTGGCAATAGTAGAATCGGATGCTTTTGGTGGCGACTCCCCCAATTGGAGTGATATTCCGACCAAGTCATTATTACACGTTGCGACGCTATATGATGAAGCCCGCCACGGCGCCAAATTTGGCCTACGCTCGGCAACTCTTAGTTATAATTACCCTTTGATTCGCGCCTGGAAAGACCTAGCTGTAAAACGCACTGGTGCTGCCAGCAACAAAAAATATTATGAGTCCCAAGGCATTGATACTTATGTTGGTGCCGCCCATTTTCTATCTCCTAACGAGATTAGTGTTAATCGTCGTCACATCAGCGCCGATAATTTTCTGGTGGCAACCGGTTCGACTTGGACTATTCCTGAAATCCCCGGCTTAGACACAATCAACTACCTGACCCCACGAACAATTTTAGAAACAATTCGGCCACCAAAATCTTTATTAATTATTGGCGGCGATGATACGGCCGTTGAGATTGCTCAATTAATGGCCATATTCGGCACCAAAGTTTACATAGTTGAGCAGGAGAGTCGCCTGTTGCCAAATTACGATAGGGAAGTGGGGGAATTATTAGAAAGAACCCTAGCCGAGCAAAAGGGCATTACTACCCTGCCCCATTCATCTGTTGTTTCAGTTAACAAAGAAGGTTTACAAAAACGAGTCATCATATCTCGTGGTGGCAGCGAAAAATCAGTCCGCGTTGACGAAATATTGATCGCCGATGGCCGTTCCCCTTCTGTTGATATGGGGTTAGAAAACGCTGGTATTAAATTTACAACCAGTGGCATAAAAATCAACGAACACCTGCAAACCAATGTCAAACATATTTATGCCGCCGGTGAGGTATTGGGTCGCGATAGCCACACCCATACTGCCCTATTAGAAGGTCAGATTGCAGTTAATAACATATTCAAAAACAACAAGATTGAAATCGATTATAGTATTAACCCACGCGCCATATTCACCCACCCTGCTATTGCTACTGTTGGACTGTCCGAAGATGATTGTGATCGCAAAAAGCGCGCTATCAATAAGGCAATCACACCCCTGAATATCATAGCCCGCAGCAATACTGCCGATTTTCGCGATGGCTTTGTCAAGATAATCACAGATAAACGCGGCGTGGTGTTAGGCGCAACTATATTCTCCCCAGCTGCTGGTGAAATGATTCACGAACTGGCATTGGCCGTCCGATGTGGTCTAAATGTTAGTGATATCGCCCAAACCCCTCATGCATTCCTTAGCTGGTCCGAGGCTATCCGCGTCGCCGCAAACAAATTGGCATAAAAAACAGCCCCAGATTACTCTGGGGCTTGACTGGCACGACCAACGTGCCAAGGAACATAATTTTAATACTTAATACAACTTTCTTGCTGTTGGCGATGAAAAATCTGCAAATGGTAAATCTGCATAAGTTGCATCTAGCTTTAATTCTTTGTCGTTTTCGCAAAGATGCAAGTATGGAACATGTGACTTTGAACCACCATCCAAACCACCAGTTATTCTATAGCCGGCAAAATTAGGATGAGCAACATTAATCCCGTCTATGGCCGCAACCAATTCAGGACATAATGCTGCCATAGCAAGGTTTTCACTATGGGCAACATAAACACCACTCTCGTCATGAAACGGACAATCCCAAAATCCTGCTGGGGATTTGTACTTGTTGGCGTTGATGTCATAGCCAATCCATCCCATACCGACATCATGGGTATGAGACAAGCCGTCAACTAGTTCCATATTAAAATGGTGACTTTCGACACTCTTGTCGCGATATTTTCTGTAACCATCGGGAGCTTCAACAACATACCAAAGCCCATCAAAAGTTACTTGAATACCAAATCTGGTGTGTTTGTCTGGTAAATAAATAGCCAAAACAGGTATTTCACTGTCCGTACGAGGTTCAAAATTCAACGGTTCAACTGGAATCGAACCCATATGAAAACCCCAATGCATCCTAGCATTAATCTCTGCCGCCCTACTGTGTTGTTCAGGGCAGTTTTTGCGCAATCTCTCAAACAGGGAACTACCAATTTCTACCTCTTTCATAATACTCATAGAAAACACTTCCTTTTTCAAGATTTACCGTCATTCAACCCTTGAACGCGGCGCACTGTCCACAATCAGTGCGCTGCGCTCAAGAAAAAGAGATAAAATAAAAAAAGCCGTAAAATATTAAAATGTTAAGGTCCTGATTAATATACTACCACTTTTGTATGTTATTGCAATAGCCTAAATTAACATATCCCCCACTAATAATCCCACTTAAAGCTTACGTTTTCCTGCTAAGGGTTCAACCCTTAGCAAAAAGCTAAGTTATTATTTTAAGTTTTTAAATTGTGAATATTTCGTTGCATCACCGATATATATTACCTTACTAGAAATATTGTCAGTCGTAAAATCCCAATACTCTATCTTGCCACCAGTTGCATTACCGAATTCTCCAGTATATTGATATCGGGTTGATGTCGTGCCGTTTGACTTATCAAGCCCTTGCAAACGGCTTAATACGGTGACTCCTGATGGTAATGGTATTAATATACTACCAGAAGTAAAATCGGATGTTTCATCTGGATAATTTCCCTTATCTGCCCGATATGCCTCGGCTGTTGTTTGCACCGAAAGGGCATTAGATTCAGCTCGTGAAGCATTAGCCCTTGCAGTAACACCAGCGTATGAAACTATCGTTATTGCAGCAAGAATCGGAATTATTATAAGAAATGTCGCATTGAGCCAAATGCCAGCTAATGCAAGCCCATTTTTAAAACCGGCAGTTTTTGATTTATGATAACCAACAGCCGAGAGAATTATGCCAATAATACTAAGGCCTATAAATGCAAATACAAAACCAACTATGCCGAGTGTTCTACCCGGGTCATCAGTTGATTTCATGTTTTGTTTCATCGCCCCCTCTTGACCATTTTGCTGAGGCTTTTGAACGGTGTTTTTTTGAACTGGTTGTATATTCATGGTTTAACTATACATTAATTATTATCAATAGCATGAACTTCAACGATGAACTGTATTGGTGAATTGGCTGGGATGACACCAGAACCTTGCGCACCATAACCTTTGTCGGAAGGTATAGTCATTCGAACAATACTACCGACCCTAACCCCAGTTAGACCTTCTGACCAACCAGTGATAACCCCACTAAGCGGGAAAGTAATTGGCGCATCATTTTGGCCAACTTTCTTGCTGCTATCAAAAATAGTTCCGTCAGGTAGCCAGCCAAAATAACTACAGTTTATTGAATCTGTAGCCGAAACCGCCTTGCCATTGCCCTGTTTTAAAACTTCAACACTCAGTTTTGAGGCTGACGCGTTAAAAGCCTGAGCCACATAACCACCAAAGCCCTCGGATCCACTAGAATTAATCTTTGCAGCTTCATTTTGTTGCGTTAAATATTCATCGTATTGTCTCTGTAGTGCAGTATCGTCAATTTTTTGGTTTGTTTGGGACAGCCCCATTATTAAAAATGAGCCAATTGTGCCAACTATGACGAAGAGCAATATAAGAGCAGTTACTCCAGAACTTATCCATATACCGACTATAGCAATAGTGTTTTTAATATTAACGGCTTTCGATTTTTTATATCCAATAATTGAGATAATTAATCCCGCTATCGGTGCCAAAAAGGACAGGACTAAACCAACAATACCGAGTGTTCTACCCGGGTCATCAGCTGATTTTACACTAAGTCTTTTGGATAGTATAACTATACCGATAATCATACACGGAACAAAAGCTAGAACTGATAAAGTACCAACTAGAAATAATAGAATATTTACCATCATTGTAAGCACATTTGTTGTATTAGCTTGATCTGATGATGAAGCCGCCATGATAAAGTTTACAATCGCATAAATCAATATACTTAAAAAGATACCGCCAGTTGGCGCTACCATTAGCCATATTGGTAGTCTTAAGCTTGTTTTTGCTGTCACATTACTTTTTTTAATGGTTGTTATTTGAGTTGGCTTGGGCGCAGTTGATTTAATAACTGGTTTTATATTCATAGGCTAATTATACACTGACTTGTACTTTATTTGTTTTTACTTATTTATAGATGTGCTATAGTTTAATTAATCATGACACAGTCTAATACACTAACCGAAGACCAGGTCAAAAAACTTCATCAACTTGAAAATATGGCTTTGATGCTTAATAAAGGCTGTCAAGCCGGTGAACTTGCTGATGCGAATGTTGAAAAAGTACAGGCTAACCTTAATAAGATAGCTGACGTGCTGATAGACGAAAATAATTCATTAGGTGAAAGATCTTACATCGTTTATGAAAGCCAGGCCTTGCTGCATTGGATCGCCGGAGATGAAAATGAGGCTTATGATTTTATTAAAATAGCACAAGATATAAAAGGCGATGGGTTATTATTTACAAAGACGGCTAGAGAATTAATGGAAAATTCTGAAAATAATAATACCAACTCTCGTAAGTCGGTCAATACTGAAGAGGATGACCCCGGGAAAACACTTGGTATAGTAGGTTTAATTTTAGCATTTACAGGGGTTACACTTATCGGGCTAATACTTTCTATATTAGCCTACCAAAAATCAAAATCAGCTGACATAAAGAATGAACTAGCAATAGTAGGTATATGGATTAATTCAATTTTTATAATAGTTGGGCCCTTGGTATTTTTACTTGTGTTCATCTCCTTGCCAGCCTTGCAAAGAAGCCAGCGCGATACGGCCAGAAAGAATGATGCGAGCCTCGTTATGACTGCTGTTACTGCGTATTCATCAAATAACAAAGGTGCACTACCGCAAGATTCTGATATTACAAATGGAACATTTGCCGATAACTACCTAACTAACCTAGATGGCACAAGTTACAATATTGGTGTGTCTAGCGAACAACCTAGTGAAAGCAAGATGATTTTTACTCGTGGTGTGAATTGTCCTGATGCCGGATCAGTAACTGGTAATAGACAATACAATATTCAGGTCAAACTTGAAAGTGGTGAGATTTATTGCACCGGCTCTTAACCGTTTGATTCGTAAAAAATAATATGCCCACTTAAATTCCACAAATCGGTCGCGGGGAAATACTTTATTTTGCTAAGGGTTGAACCCTTAGCAAGAATCTTGCTCACTGAAAGCCAAGAAAAAAAGCCATCTTTCGATGGCTGTTTTTCCTGGTTGCGGGGGCAAGATTCGAACTTGCGACCTGATGGTTATGAGCCATCCGAGCTAACCAGACTGCTCCACCCCGCGTCGCACATATGATATTAACAGATACAAATGGCAATTGCAAGCTATTGGCTATTAGAATTTGGAATATGGCAGAAAATGTAATTAATCAAATAATTTTTTAAAGAGGCTTTCCAATAATTAACTACTTGGAAATCGATTTACTATTACCACCGAACAAAAAGTTCATCCATTGACTAAAATTACTGGACTGCACTGGTTCTGGCTTTGAAATAGCCGCTAAATTGACCTTATCCTCATTTTTGACCGCATCCGAGTTAGCAGGTAGGTTTAATGCGCTCTCACCGGGCGTAACTAGCCCTAGGCGCTGTCGAACGGCCAATTCCTTATATTCATCCGTTTTATAATATCGTTGCTCTAGCCGCGCGCTATCGGTGTCCAGTTGGGCTACTATTAATTGGCGAGATTTATCATCTAATTCCTTTTGTAGTTTGTAATTTCGTTGCATTACGTCCAGCGAACCCCATACCCAACCTGCCGCGATTATCAACGCGACCGCAATGACAGCGTTATTCAACGTCAAATATTTGTGACGTATCTGATAGATTAGACGACGAATGTTTGTTTTTTTCATAGTATTACAAATTTATTATAACATCAGCCAGACACATCAATGATTTTTATTTTTCAAAACCATCTAGCCCAACAGATGATAATACGCTATAATATCGACAGTCCTAACAATTAATTGTGCGGATTTATAAGGGGGCGTAGCTCATCGGTCAGAGCAGAATGCTCATAACGTTTTGGTAGTTGGTTCGATTCCAACCGCCCCCACCAAAATAAATAACTGGACCTTGCGTTCAGTTATTTATTTTGTTGAGTTGGATTGAATTGAACCATATCAACTTTGTTGATCGGTTCGAATTCTGTCAAATCTATTGATTTTACAGAATTTAGTTGATGATGGAATATGCCAAAAGCATAGTCTATCATCTTGCGTCGGACAACCGCCCCCACCAAAACAAATCACCGAACCTCGTGTTCGGTTTTTTGTTTTGCTAAATAAAATAACCCCGATTTCGGGGATATTTTATTATCATACTAATTAATTATCTAGGTCTATGTCGTCCATAGTCAGGCCATATTCTAATAATAAAGTCCCTACTGAACAACCTTGTTTGTCAGAGATTTTCTCTAGATTTGAATAGGTCATTTTATATTCTTTTTTCTGAGAGACTTCCTCTACCGAGCTGGCAACAACCGGTTTGGCCTTGCTTAGCTCTAACAGATAATCATCGTGCTCATCTTCAAGTGCAGTATTCCTATCTTTTGGGTCGGCATTTTCTATAGCTCTAATTTTTTTAAGAGCGTCTATAGAACCACGTTCGCCTGATATGGCAAATGGGTCCAAAACAACAGTTTCATTATCATGTTCATTTTCAAAACCTTCGAATTCACGTGGTGTTTGTTCATTCATAATTCTATTATAGCACAAGCACAATCAATAGTCAATCCCAACAAAAACCCCCGCCGTAGCGGGGATTAATGGCACCTGTTTGTTTGATTAATGATTATATAACCAAACACGCTTATGCTGCAAGTGCAAAATTAACTATTTTTTCTTTGAAACTGTCAAGAAACCATTTCGTGGGTTTTCTTTGACTTCGCGATCTGCTGGAAGATCAACTGGTTGACCCTTTGCATTCTTTTCTACTTTTGCAAAAAAGTAGATTGTCTGTTGCTTGCCGCCACGTAGAGTTACCTCTGTGTTGTGCAAATAATAAGTAATACCTTTTGAGTTTATGTGCTTGTAAGCCATAATCCTTATACCTCCTGTTAATACTATACAAAGCCAGATTACAACGCTGGAGGGTCGGTGTCAACGGTTAAATTGATTTATAGTGGCGGCCAAGGAGTAATTCTAGTATCAAAATACCAACAAATCGGGCCAATAACATCAATAAAAATACCCCACAGACCAACACCGAAACGCCTGCAAAATCAGGTGACCACAGCGGTGAAACATATGAGTGTAAGTATGAGTCGGCTCGCGGTAGTCTGACCGAGCTTGCCAGGTCGCCAGCGGCAGGATATTTTGCCAGTTCAACAGTGGTACATTTAATATAATCATAAGACCAATTTGTGAACTGAGGAGCGCAAACTTCTTGTGCTTTTTTGTAAATATTACCGTTCGGATTGGTATCTGCCGATGCTGCGTCATAGACTGCTTGGACGTCCTTGTCATACTTTTTTATCAAATAAATACCCTTGCCGATATCGGTATTCATATGCTCCGAAACGTAGCGTTGTAAGTCATACAACCGGTTTTGGGTTACCTGGTCGTCCCCTACTTCATCGGCCGCCAAAACCGCCTCGCGTCGCTGGACCATGCCGATATTATTGAGGCGTAAAAAAGTTGCGGCCAAAAAAGCAGCCAACAAAAACAATATCAATAACTTCCAAGTCTTAAACCTTTGCAATCGTCGCAAATTCTTATGAATTTTTTTCTTGTCTGTCACTAATAAAACCCCACCTAAACTGTTGTTTCTAGTATAACACGGCAGATTATTTGCGGTAGATATCAAATCGCGCTGTGCCGATTAGTAATACAAATCCGGCGGCAATAAAAAAGAATATGCGTAATCCATCGGCATCACCCAAGAAGATGGCACAAATCAGCAACGCCACGCAAGCTATGGCAGCGCCAAGGTTAGCAACAGCGTCACATATACACAAATATACAATGCGATGCCCCGAAAGATCGGCCGTGTCAAAAACACCGCGCATAAACGCCATACTATAACCCATTGTGGCGGCCTCATTGGCGATATTAGTGCCAACAATTGATGCTGGCGTGGCGGCAAACGGACGAAAAGCATGAACAATAGCGTTGGCGGCTACACTTAATCGCAATAAATTGCCACCCCTGCTGTTGTCAATCAGTTTACCGTATGCATATGACGCACCGATCGCCGCCAAAATCGTAACAGATGACAATGCACCTAATTCAACGTAGACTTCCCATCCAGAATTTGGGAAAATTACTATGATTATAAACAAATGCCACGCCACGCCAGTCGTGACATAATCAAACCCAACACCTGTCTGGGCAAATATCGTGCGGATTGTCGCCAACCAAGGAAAACCTTCCAGATTAATCTTTTGGCGCAATCGAACTGGCTCAATAGAACGCAACAGTGGCAATGCTGCAACAATGAACAGAATCGCTGACAACCAAATCACCAATTGCAAACCAAAGAACAATGCAATCAAACCGCCAATAACGGGGCTAAGACCAATCGCCACCTTTTCAAGGATATTCATCACCGCCAATTCTTTACCAGCGTGCTCGACGTTTTTAACTTTTGAAAAATCCACCATATAGCTAATTTGATAAATCGACGAACTAAGGGCCATAAATATGCCCCACAGCACGACAACCGGCAGTCCAAAAATAGGCATAAAGCCCAATGAGATCATCGCAGGGACGTGCAACAGGTTACTGACCAATATTCCGTGTTTGGGGCCATATCGCGCCACAAATCGTCCAGCGACAATAGTCAGCGGGATTTTTGCCAGATAATAACAAAGCAAAAAGCCGACGATAAACACCAAACTGTAACCAGCTTCATATAAATAAACAGATGTAAATCCCGACACGATGCTCATCGCAATTGTGCGAATTGTGCGCGACATATACAATTCAGCTATTTCGCTAAATGTTGCATAGCGCCAAAAATGGCCGCGCTCTAGAATTTTATATAAAAATGATTTAAACATATTTTTGTATCGGTTATGGTTTAATCTATTACACCACAGTTTGCCTAAAATATGAAGTGTTATACTGGAATATATGAATATTTATTTTTCTGGAATTGGCGGAGTAGGGATTGGGCCACTGGCCGAAATCGCTCATGACGCTGGATATAATGTAATTGGTTCGGACATCGAAGAAACATTGATAACTGGCGAGTTAAAAACACGAGACATAGTGGTCAATATTGGCCAAGATGGGTCTTTTTTGCAAGCTTGTCATAACCAATCGCCAATTGATTTCTTTGTATATACTGCGGCGTTACCACCCAATCACCCAGAACTAGTACTGGCCCAACAATTGGGTATCAAAATCGCCAAACGCGACCAATTATTATCGGTTATTATAGCTGACAAAAAACTAAAATTAATCGCTGTTGCGGGCACCCACGGCAAGACGACGACTACGGGTATGATGATTTGGGCGATGCAACAGTTGGACATACCCGTCAGTTATTCTATCGGCACAACAATTAATTTTGGGCCCAGCGGTCAGTTTGACCCAATTAGCCAATATTTTGTCTATGAGTGTGATGAATTTGACCGTAACTTCTTGAACTTTACGCCATATTTATCCATTATTACCTCTGTTGATTACGACCACCCTGATACATATCCGACAGCCAACGATTATCTGGTTGCCTTTCGCCAATTTGCGACCCAAAGCCAAAATATAATAACCTGGGACAATCAACACAGTGAATTATTTGCCGACTTGGCGCAATCAAAAATATTAAATAGCGCCGATGTCAATAATGACCTAAAGATTGCCGGACAACATAATCGTTGCAATGGAACGCTCGTCCAAAAAGCCCTGATTAACCTGGGCATAACCAGCCCAACTGATAATATTTTAGCAAAATTCCCCGGCGTTAATCGTCGATTTGAGAAACTAGCCGACAATTTATATAGTGATTACGGACACCACCCCGTTGAAATCGCCGCCACGCTACAGATGGCTCGCGAATTATCAGACCACGTCGTGTTAGTTTATCAGCCACACCAAAATGTTCGCCAGCACGAAGTTCGCGAGCAATACACCAACCAATTCGAACTAGCCGAGGAAATCTATTGGTTGCCAACTTATTTGTCCCGCGAGGACCCGAATTTGCCAATTTTGACACCTCCAGAACTTATCAAAAACATAACTAATCGCGACCAAATACATCTAACTGAAGTCTCAAATCAATTATGGGACGACCTGACAAAAGCCCGCAACGATGGCAAACTGGTCCTATGTATGGGTGCTGGCAGTATTGACGGATGGTTGCGCAAAAAAATCAGCTAATTATTGTCCGGTCTCGGCATTGATACCCATAGTGTCGGGGTTAAGCGGGTCACCCTTGAATGCATCGGTGGCTTTTATTTTGGTTACTTGTTCTTGGTATAAAGCCTGAAATTCATCGATCGATTTTTGATCAATCAAGCCATAGTTGGGATAATTTTTGAATTCATTACTGCTGTCAACCGTTTTATCACGCACATTGACATAGCCAGGGCGACTCAAATCAAGCTGCGCCGCACCGCTACTATCATACAGAAGCATCCCTACAGAGACCAAAACTCCCGCTATCAAAATAGCTATTATCACCAAGAGTAAAAACCTGCGCTTGCCCCAAAAAGATAGATTTGTGTCATCTAGAGTAGTATTTTCCATTAGTTTTTTACCCCTATTGATTGGTAATTACTTTCAAACTTTGTCAAAGCATTGTTATATTCGTCGATTTGCTGGCCAAGTTTGACGATATCTTCATATACTTGCGCTCGGCTAGACCTTGCCGCAAGCAGTGCATCATAAAACTCGCTCGGTTGAGACTTGCAATCTATCTTGACGATAAGGACCATATTTTCTTCGTATATCTTGTAATCCTCCCTAAATAAATCTAACGTGGATTTATAATTAGCAGAACTAGACTGCAAATCATCAAGTTTGAAATTGTTACTAGCCAGACGGCCGTTAAACCTATCCATTAATTTGGTCGATATCAGTTCATATCTTTGCCCCATATTGACACGCAACAAAGCATCACTGACATGCAGCTGGCTTAAAGTATTGCGCAAAGAAACACACTCGTTGCGAATCTGAGATATCTGCCCAGGCGTAGCTTGAGCCGCGACTCCAAGCGCTACTATACTACTGGAAATAACAGCTAGTGAGATACATAAAACTGTTATTTTAGTAGTTATTTTCATATTTTATTATGGGTTTAACCTGTTAATATCTCTTGGGAATAGGCAAGCTTCTTTGACATTCGATAAACCGACAATTTTCTGAACAAAACGGTCAATCCCAAAACCACAGCCACCATGTACAGGCAAACCATATTTGAAACCTTGTAGGTAATATTTGAAACCTTCATGGGTCACGTCCAGACCGGCTGCGGTCATCTGTTCTATCATCTTGTCGTAATTATTCTCACGTAGTGGTGCTGTAGATAATTCAACGCCGCGGAAGATTAAATCGCCCCATAAAACAGTGTTATCTTCGACGTCGAATTTATGATAGAATTTACCGGCAACTAATGGGAATCTAGTGGCAAAGACTAGGTCTGTGCCTAATTTTTTGCGAGCATATTCACTGATCCAACGCTCTTCATCTGGCATCAAATCTTTTTCTGCAGTTGTATCATGTTTAGTATCTTTGGTGTACATTTCATGAATCTGAGCAATTGTAAACCGTGGGACTTTGCCGTCCTCTGCTAATTTTAATTCTGGCGCATTCAAAGATTTCAAATCATCTGCATGTTCGGCATAAATCTTTTTCAAAGTGTATTGCGTCATATCACCAACCATATCTAATATTTCTTCATGATCTTTAACGAAACCCATTTCAATATCCAACATTGTTAATTCTGTTAAGTGACGTGTGGTTGCACTAGGCTCGGCACGGTATGAATGTCCGATTTCATAGACACGTTCAAATGCACCAACCATAATTTGTTTATAAAACTGTGGGCTTTGAGCCAAAGTAGCAGTTTTGCCAAAATAATCCAATTTGAAAACTTCAGCACCGCCTTCGGTCGCTTCGGCTAATAGTTTAGGCGTGTCAATCTCGACAAATTCATTTTGATGCAAAAACTCACGAATATAACGAGTTGAGGACGCACGGATTTTGAATATCTTTTGTTCCTGAATATTACGAATATTTAAAACCCTGTTTTCAAATAGCGTGTCCAAATGTTCAGATTTGTGCGAAATCGGTTTATCAATCTCGATTGGCGGTTCATCCGTTACGGGAACTTCAACTTCGACCGCGACATCGTGCAACTCAGCACCACCTGGAGCACGCTCGTCAGATATAACACTGCCTGTCAGTGCCAAGACTGTTCCTGTCTGCAAGCCACGAAGTTTTTCTAATTGGTCTTTATCGTCAATCAAAGTTTGGATTAAACCGCTACGGTCTCTAATCGTGATGAAATTTAAACCGCCCATTAAGCGTTTTTTATGAAGCCAACCGCGTACGGTCACTGTTTGGTTTATTTTGTCTGATAATTCTCTGGCTAGAGTTCTTGTCATAATTACTGTTTATTTTAACACCATAACACCTTTAAAGCTATACATCTATTACAAGATCTTTATCCCAGCTTCTTTTATAGCCTTATCTGATAATACTGACGGTGCGTCCATCAATATATCGCGACTGTCACCTGTCTTTGGAAAAGCCATAACATCACGAATACTTGGTTCTCCTTGCAATAGCATAACTAATCGCTCCAACCCCCATGCAATCCCACCGTGTGGTGGTGCGCCGAATTTGAAAGCTTTTAGCATATGTCCGAAATCACTTTCGATTTTCTCCGGGCTGGTATCCATGATTTCTAGAACTGCAGTTAGGTCTTCTGCACGGTGATTACGAATACTACCGCCACCGATTTCATAGCCGTTTAATACTATGTCATATTGGGCCGCGATAATATCACCAATGTCTTTTTTGTCACGTAATTGCTGGCGATACTCTGGCATCGCAGCACTAAATGGGTTGTGTGTGAATGTCCAGCTGCCGGTATCGGTTTTCTCAAACATTGGGAAATCTACAATCCAACAAAACGCCAATAGGTTTTTGTCGTCTTTGTCTTCGCGGATGTCTGGGCTGTCTTTGCCGTATTTTTCCATCGCATCAGCATAGCTAATACGTGGGAATGGAACAGTTTGGATGCGTTTTTCTGGATATAACGTCTCAACAATTTTAATCAATAATGTTTCGTTCAATTGCATAACGTCTTCTTGCTCAACAAAACTCATTTCCATGTCGACTTGAGTGAATTCGGCTTGACGGTCACCACGAGTGTCTTCGTCACGGAAACAACGTGCAATTTGGAAATATCGCTCGACACCACCAACCATTAATAATTGTTTGAATTGTTGTGGGGCCTGAGGCAGAACGAAAAACTTGCCTGGTTGCAAACGGGCAGGAACGATGAATTCACGGGCGCCTTCGGGTGTACCTTTAGTCAAATAAGGCGTTTCAATCTCCCAGAATTTTTGTGTATCTAATTCATCACGAATCAATTTAACAATTTGATGACGTTTTTCAATATTGTTTCGCATTCGGTCCGAGCGCATATCTAGGTAGCGATATTTCATTCGTGTTTCTTCGTTAGTCTCGGCGGCTTTTTCTATTTCAAAAGCTGGCGTTTCGGCTTCGTTTAGGATTTCTAACGTTTCGACTGCTAATTCAACTGTGCCAGTCGGTACGTCTGGATTAATCTGCTTTTCGCCACGAGATTGAATCTTGCCGGTTAGACAAACTACGAATTCGCTACGCAACGCCGTTGCTTGTTCAAATAATTCTGAATTACCGCCCCAGAAAACTGCCTGAATAATACCACTGCGATCACGAACATCAATAAAAATCAGTTTTCCATGATCACGTCGGGTCTGAACCCAACCTTTAATTGTTACGGTCTTGCCGACTTGACTGGCGGTGTCGATAATCCAATCTCTATTCACTTTATTCCCTTACTTTTAAATGCTTATTTGTTTTATTTTAACACTTTTAGAGGTAGTTCGTTATGTCTTAGACGTCTTCGCGTTTTTCTGGGTGGTTGTTGCCACGAGGGTTGCGTATTGCGACAGCACGCAAATCATCATGGGCATCAAATTCATCAACAATTTTACGGCCCAGCAGTGCTTCGATAACATCTTCCAGTGACAAAAGCCCAATCGTTTCGCGAAATTCATTGACCACCACAAACAAATGATGTCTAGTTCGCAAAAATGCCGCCAAAGCATGCTGCAAAGTCTGATCGCCGCGAATATAGTAAACCTTCGAATCCATAGCTTTTTCGGCCGTAGTCGACTTTTTGATATCCAATGTCAAAAGCCCTCGCAAATGCAACATACCGACAATGTGATCAATGTCACCATTTGTAACCGGTAATCGACTGTGCCCCGTCTTGTGTAGTTCGTCTAGCGTCATCGGCCCCAAGAACTCATTTTGACGAATGCTATCTATAACACTTCGTGGTGTCATAATCTCGCTGACCAACTTGTCAGGGAAAGAAAGACTGTGAATAATAAGGTTTTTCTCGTCTGTAGACAAAACATTTTCAGACTCATCGACCAGTTGTTGCAGCTCCTGACGCGAATCTATGCGCTGGTTGTCATCAGTGTCGGGCGGCACACTACGTAATATTCTAAATATAAAAGGAAATTTCTGAATCAATTTAATTAATTTGCCGTCAATCTTGTCATACAATATTCGGGCTACCTTTTTGACGATATTTAGCCGCGCCATCGCCCCGTATTCTAACGCCACAAACAAGACAATAATTATCCCCCACAGCCAGCCAAATGTAATATTGGTTAGCAATACCAGAACAACCAGCAGCAGCGCTGCCAAAACTTTTTGCAATGATGCAACATCAGCCAAAGCTCGTTGTCTGACCAGTGAATTTCGTGCCGATTCGTCACCGCCATCGGCCCTGCGCGACAATTCAAACAAGCTCAAACTTTCGCGCCGAGGCCTAACCGCCGCAACCAAAAGCAATAATGAAAAAACTATCAAAGTTACAATAAACAAAAATATAAACATACATAAACATTATACCACCTACCATCTGCTAAGGGTTGAACCCTTAGCAGATTTTGCGGGTGTTAAAAGGCTCTGGGATTTGGTATAATTTGAAGATAAATTAAGCGAATAATGATATAGGGAGTATATTGTGGACAAGATTAAATGGATTATTTTTGCGGCTGTTGCTATCGCTGGATTGGGACTGCTGGTTGTTTTTTCAAACGGCAATAAACTAAACGTTTCCAGTGTAGATATCAACAAAATTAACACTGTGTCGGATAATATCGATAGCGCCAAAAACGGTGGTATAGCCGACCAGATTTACGGTAAAATCGACAGTAAAATCACTTTACTAGAATATGGTGACTTCCAGTGCCCACCTTGTGCACAAGCTTCCCCAATCGCAAAAAACATATCAGAAATCTACAAAGACAAAATTCGATTTGTATTCCGCAACTTCCCTATCACTTCTGCCCATGCCAATGCCAAGACTGCCGCAGCCGTGGCCGAAGCAGCTGGGTTGCAAGGCAAATATTGGGAAATGCACGATAAAATCTATGAAGGCCAGACAAAATGGTCAAACCTGGGCATCAATGAGCGCGCCGATTTCTTTACAAATTACGCCAAAGATTTGGGCCTAGATGTCACCAAATTTACCGCCGACATCGCATCAAAATCAGTTGGCGATAAAATCAGTTATGACTATGCTGTGGGACAAAAAACTGGTGTTGAAGGCACACCTACGTTCTACTTAAACGGTAAAAAAATCGATCAGTCAGTGTTTGGCGATCCAACCAAGCTATCTGAGTCAATCGAAGCCGAAATAGCCAAAAACCAATAGATTCAAATCGAACTCTTCAACTTCGTTCAGAGTAAACAAAACACCCCGGTGCCTTGGGGTGTTTTTGTAAACTTGTAACAAGTTTGTTTTTTGGTATCCCTCGATAAACTCAGGATGGATTTGAGTCATTAGAAAACGACTCTACTGTGCGATATACAGTTGCCATTCGGCAGGCACCACATCCACTGCGATCTTTTTGCGCCTTGACGGCACAAATTCGATTGCTATTGGCATGTGATTTATTTCACTCCTTGTACTATGTACAGCCTCACACGCTTCGACCTTTAAATTATTATAGATTTGGCGTGAGACACATCATCAATATTACCTAATCGCGAAGAATAAGTCAATATAGGCGTGTGTTAAAACGCTTATGTCCATAACTATAGGACATAGTCATGAAAAGCGCAAGCATTTTTTTATATATCTATAAATACCGCCAAACTCGGCGGTATTTATATCTTGGGCTAACCTATTAATACCTATTTAAACAAAGCTTCATTATCCGAAGGACCATTAGCTAATCGAGCAGCCCTTGAATCTCGATCGTATTTTTCCTGTACCATTTTTTCACTAATCTGCCTAGCTATATTATCTGCATCTGGCAACCCACGAACCAAGCCCATAGCCATATCTAACGCTGCCTTGTGTGCAGCATCTAATTTAGCCGCTTCTACAGATTTTCGAACTTCATCTTCACCAAACGCTGCCAAATTTGGATTTGCGCGCATGCCCTGTTCAATAGCAGAGCTAGCCGAAGTGATCTCCTGGTCAAAAACTGACTCGATACTGCTTAAAGTTGGTGCTGCCTGTTCAGGTGATGACGGTTGATTCTCGTTTTCAATCATATTGCTCCTTTTTGTTTTTTTATTATTACTTATTTTATATTATCATATAAGCTTATGCTTTGTCAAGTAAAACTACATTTCACCTGGGGTGGTTGTCGGTTTTGCAGATTTCAATACACGCTCTTTCAACGTGAATACTAGCACTGTAGCCGATGCCATTAAGGTCGTAGCTATGATAAATATACGGTGCATACCGTCGCTGTAAGCCCGAACAACCACATTGGCGAATTCTGTCTGTTGTGACACTATCTGCTTTTTCATCTCGACTCCAATTGCGGTTGGCAATTTGTCAGCCGCGGCATTAGCTTGATTGGTAATGTTTTGTTTGACGCTAGGGGTATTTAATCGTAATAAAGTGTCAGGTTTGGTTATATCGCCCATCATCGACGCGGCTGGTGATTGTTTTAGTGTTTGGATATATTTACTGTCAGACATATTACCCAACCCCGATGCGATTCCAGCGGTTAATATAGCGCCAAATATAGCCACGCCAACAGTTGAACCGATACTGCGGAATAATTGGCTGGAACTGGTAGCAACGCCTAGGTCTTTTTGTTCGAACTCACTCTGGACTGCTAGGCTGATGACTGGCATTGCCACACCCATCCCAATACCTATAAATGTGATTATAATTGCCTCATAGGCATAGCTCGAGCCGGGGTCTAACGTAGTCAGCGCCAAGACGGCAAGTGTAGAGATAATAAATCCTATCTTCATAAATATCTTGTATTTACCTGTTTTGGCTATCAACTGCCCTACACCGACACTGGTCAGCGTCATACCGCCAACCATCGGTAGCAACATTAATCCTGATGCGGTTGGGCTGGCGCCAAAGACTTGTTGATTGAACTGTGTCAGATACAGAATTGATCCCAGGAAAGCCGAACCGAACAACATGGCGATGGCTATAATCTTAACAAAATTACGATTCTTAAAGAAATAAATTGGCAAAATAGGCTCGGCAAAACGACGTTCAACTGCTATAAACGCCACCAAAGCAATACCGACAATCGCGAACATAATAATCCGCAATGCCACAATTGACAACCCGGTTGCACTCAGTAGGCCTGCGAATATAGCCTCGGTATTATCAATTACCAATATCAAAGTCGCCAAACCTACAGCCAATAACGCAGCACCAGCATAATCTATACGAGGCTTGCGATCATGTTTAAGCGAAGGACAATAAATTCTAATAATAGCAAATGCGATAACACCTATTGGAACGTTGATCAGTAACGTCCAGCGCCAGTTGGTAACCAGCCCAAAAAAGTTGTGTGACTCCGTCAAAAAACCGCCAATTAACGGCCCAGCAATTGATGATAGGCCGAATACTGCACCTATTAGACCCTGCCATTTACCTCGTTCGCGAGCCGCAAATAAATCACCCACGATTGAAAACGCATTAGCAGTAATAATACCACCACCAATACCTTGCAATGCACGGAATAATATAAGTTGATTAATGTCACCACTCATACCGCCCATCAATGACCCGGCTACAAAGATACCGACACCAATTAGTAACATTAGACGACGACCGAACAAATCAGATAATTTGCCCGCGATTGGAACTGTTATTGTAGTCGTAATCATATAGGCGGTAACGACCCAGCCCAGAGAAGAAAAGGCGTTGAATTCTTCGACAATCTTGCCCAAAGAGGTCGATATAACCATCTGATCCAAAGCCACCAGAAACATACTGGCCATTACTGAAATCATTATTATTAGTTTTGCGCGAAGGTTTAGATGGTGATGCATAGGTAACTATGATACATCAAAATTATGATTATTGTATAGTGGCGTAGACTATGACGTGTTGGCTTTATTTGGTATGCCATGCCAAATAAAGTTCCTTACGACAGCTGATACTGATGCGCTAATAGTTGCCACGGTCAACAGCGCTACAACGAAAGATTTACTTATGCTTGTCCCTTATAAAATTTTGTTTTTGATCGAGGCAATTATATCCGTCAGGCTATTATCGCTTTTGACAAAATAACTTTCAATACCTAATACCTCATAAGTCGTAATCTTGTCGTCACTAACCAAATTAGTCACAACAAAGACTGGGATATTTTTCCATTGGTCGTTTTCTTTTAATTTGCCCAAAAAATCAATTCCGTTATCACCACCTAACAAATAATGGTCCAACCAAACTGCATCAACCGAACCGTTCTCTTCTAGTAACTTTAACGCTTCATCGACTTTTGATGCTTCGACTATGTCAAAACCACTTTTTATTAGGCTGTGGTTGATTGCTATTTTTAATGCTCGTTCGTCTTCTAGTACTAATATCTTTTTATTAATCATATATCTATTCTATACCTTTTGTGCCGCTTTTTTGACGCATTCCTGAATTTGGTAATGTAACTTTGAAGGTTGTGCCCTTGCCCTCAGTTGATTCAAATGTGATATCACCACCGGCTTCGTCTAGTATAGATTTAATAATATACATACCTAGCCCCGTGCCCTCAGTATCCAGCGCTCGCACATTATCTGCACGGAATAGTTTTGTAAATATCTTGTCTTTTTGATTAGTTGGAATACCATATCCTGTATCAGCTACCCTTATAATATAAGCGGTCTTTGGATGGTCTTTATGATAATCTACTGTAATCTCAATCTTGCCGCCCTCTGGGGTGTATTTAATGGCGTTTGACACCAAGTTTTGGATTATAACCCGCATCAACTTTGGATCAGCTTTGAACTCTGGCATCTTGACCGGGCAATCAATTGTGAACTTTTGTTTACGAGTTTCTAGCAAATGCTTCATTTCTGCCGCCACATCATCTATAACTTTCCTGACATCTAACGGCACTGGTGCAATCTCAAATGTGCCCAGGTCTAACCGCGATACATTCAATAATGCATTTACCAGTTCAACCATTCGCTGATTACCACGGTAAATCTCATCCAGGTAGGTTTTCTGGTCCTTATTAATCTTACCTGCATCCTCATTCAATAACATTTCAGCATACCAGTTAATTGCCGACAACGGTGTGCGTAATTGGTGTGAAGCTAGCGATACGAATTCGGTCTTGGCACGGTCAACTTCTTTTTCTTTGGTTACATCACGCTCAATAGCGACAAAATATACCACCTCGCCATCATCACCTAATATCGGCGTAACAGTTGCTGCCACCTCATATTTGGTACCATTTTTGCGAATATTATCAAATACACCATTATATGGTTTTTTATCGGTTTTAATCGTCTTCCAAAACTTTTGATACACTTCTAGTGGCATATTCCCGCCCCAAAAGTTTTTAGTGCCTACTTTTTTGCCCATAATCTCATCAACTTTATAACCAGTTATAACTTCTGTGCCGTGATTGGCAAATATAATTATGCCCTCTGGATCAGTAATAAAGACTTGTTCGGATGTGCCTTCAACCGCTAGCCTAAACTTTTTTAAATCCCCCGCTAGATTTTCGGCCTTTTGTTTCTCGGATTTGACATCATCTAAGATGTTCATGGCTGCCAACTGCCTGTCTTGCAGTTCTTTGTCTTTTTTGACTATGTCTTCGGTTTGGGCCTTCACCTGTTTATCAATATCACTACGAGCCCCTACTACGGCCTGTAACAACACGTTGAAACTGCGCGACAACTCACCAATCTCATCCTTGCTTTTATTATCCGACCTAACACCATAATCGCCTTTGGATGATTTTATTATTAATTCTGTTAGTTTTTTGATTGGTTTTATTATTCTGCCACTAATCAATGCAATCAGCAGCAGCCAGATAATAGTTGAGCCAGCAAAGATATAAATTGTAAATGTTATCAATTGGTTAATAGATGATAACAGCTCCGTTCGGTCAACTTTTGTCACCAGGCACCAACTAGTCTCAGGAATATATTCATGAGTAGCGATAACATCAACCTCACGGTAATCTTTTGACTCTACGATTACCTTATTGTCTAGATATTCTTTCATACCGCTATAACCGTCGTGTTCTATAACATAGTCCACCTCACCATCGGAAAAGCAATTATTCACATTTTCAGTCTCAGATTTTTGTTTTAATATCACCGAATCACCCAAGAATAATGATGGTGTTATAAAATATTTGTCCTTGTTGACCAAGTAGTTCTCTTCAGTCGGCCCTAGCCCATTTTCACTAGAAGTCATCTCAAAAAAACCTGTTGCATCATAGCGAACGACTGACACCCCTAATGTTTCTCCGGTAGCATCATCAACCACGGGCGAAGCTATGGCATAGGTATACTTTTGGATAGTCTCCGAGAAATATACATCTTTGATATATGTGTCTTTTTGAGCCTGAGTAAAATACAGGTCAGTTGATTTGTCTTTGCCTTCTTGAGTTTTGTCACTAGAAGCTACAACGATGCCTGATTTATCTAATATAAATAATTCATAGAAATGCTGGTCAATATCTGATGTTCGAGCCAGGCGGCTATCAATCTCTGCTTTGTTGTTAGCTGAAGTCGTATCACGCAGAAAATCGCGGTAAATTGATGCTCCAGCTAATATTTTACTAGCTTCTTGCTGATCTTGCAGGAAAGTTCTGATATGCTCGGCGCGAGCACGACTGGACGAATGCAGATAATCATAGATTTGTGTTTTCATCGTGTTGCTAGACAAATATACCAATATAAAACCAGTCGTAACCATTACTGCAGTAAATGCGGCGAATATTATGATTATCAGTTTACTGCGAATTTTCATTTTATAGTCACCTTGCCTGGGTCCGATTTTTTGACTGTCTTATTTTCCAATTCAGTGATTTGTTTTTTCAATTCAATCATCTTTAGTTCACGACCAATCATCGAAGAATTGAGAACTTGCAAGTCGTCAGTTCTAGTTTCTACTTTGGACTCCATCTCATCTTGAGATTTCTTTAGCTTATCCTTTAACGCATTGAAACTACGCCCCAATGAGCCAAGTTCGTCTTTGGACTCATCAGGCACATTCTTTTCCAGATCACCAGTCCTGGTTATATCATCAACTGCGGCGCCTAATGATTTTAGCGGCTTGAATAGATTACGCCTCAGGAAATAATACGTGCCGGACAAAAGAACAAAGAATGATACAATCGAGACTATAAATATTATCTGATACGATCCGGTAGTCGAATTGACAATATCCGTTGTATCATTGGCGTAAACCAGCTCACCAATCACCACATCGCCAAGTGTCATCATTGGGATTGAACTACACACTAACGTCCTACCACCATCAGTTATCCTTTTATAATTTATCGCATTGCCAATATCAAAATTCATAGACCTTGACAAACATTGATTCAGTACCTCTGTACCGTTTGTTTCTGCAACAGTTGCATAATTATCAAAATCACCCCAATTTTCATCAATTTTAATATTGCCCTTTAATGTGTTCCAGTCTTTCTCGTTTAGGTATTGTTTTTTGCCCAAAGCCTCAAACTCACTGCCAGTTTTAGACTTCATCGTGAACAGGGTCTCGTTTATCTCTTCACCAATCTCGACGTAACCTAATAGTTCGTCGCCGTCTTTGAATGGCATAACCGTACGCAGCGCAAAACCAGTCTTGCCCAATTCTATACCTGCAACTTTAGTGCCAGTAGTAGAGGCTTGCCTAAATGTCGCCCTAGTCACAATATCCCCGTATCTATTCTTGTCATGAACACGTAAAAACACAGTGCCATCAGGTTCTATAAAATACAGGTGCGTAATATTATTTTGCTGGTTCAGCTTTTCAAAGAAAGTATTTGCATTCTCATATAACGCCTCTCGGTCACGGGCTTTGAATTGTTGTTTTAGTGTATCTCGAGATGCAATAATCTCTAGGTTTGACGACAGCATTTTCTTGTCATTATCAATTAACACATTTACTAGATTGGTCTTTTCAATATTTGAAGATTCCAATTTACCGGCTTCTAATGATTGGGTGTAATAAAAACCAAATCCAAACAAAAAAGATGGCAAGATTGCGATTGTTAACCCCAATCCTATCAATAGTTTTGCTTGTATGCTGATGCCTTTAAATCTTTTCATAAAATGGTGCGGCCGGCGTCTATGTCACCGACCGCTAATGCCCTAACCTTTTATTTTGTAGCCGAGTAAGCTGAATAACTTCCAACTGCTGGAGCAGTGACTGTTATACGGCTATTGGCTGTTTTTTGAATTGTGTAACCGGCACCATTTGTAGCGTTACCAGCTGGGTCAACTGGGATTGCTGACAAATATGTTTGGGTTGTAATTAATGAACTAAGATCCGCTAATGTTGCACCCGTACAGGTTGCCGAAACAGCTGATGAACAAATCTCCAATGCTGCCGTTGGGGCAACTGGAATATTAGATCCGGGCATGACGCCTTTATTATCAACTGAGTATTGGTAAACTGCGTTTAATATAACCGAAACATCTGCTTTGCGCTGTGCGTTTCGAGCATCCAGCAATTGTTTTTGCGGATTAATTGCCAAAATGACCAATCCCGCCAAAATGGCCAAAATTGCTACTACCAACAAGACTTCGATTAATGTGAATCCTTTTTGAAGTTTTTTCATTGCCATTACCTCGTCACCGTTATGGTTGTACTATTTTCTGCTGATGGCGCTGCTACTGTGATACGACCATTGGCAGATTTTGATATATTATAACCTGTCGTATTAGCAGTACCGCTAGATGGATCTTTTGGTAGAGACGTCAGGTATTTTTCACTAGCTGATATGACCGACAAGTCGATCAAACCAGTACAAGTACCTCCAGTTGAACAGACGGCCGTTGGAGTAGTTGTGATAGTTGCTGGAACTGTACCACTGTTATCAATCGTATATTGATAAACTGCGTTTAATATTGTTGTTACGTCTGACCTGCGTTGACCATTTCGTGCATCAGCCAATTGTTTAAATGGGTTGATTGCAACGATTACGACGCCTGCCAATATCGCCAAAATAGCAATAACTAACAAGACTTCGATTAATGTAAAACCTTTTTGTGATTTTTTCATTTCTTGCCCTTTCTTTTATTAGTTTTTTTAGTTGATTTAGTCGTAGACATGACCCATAGGATTAGAACATCCAATAGTACAAAACCTAGCCCAGCTATAATTAGACTATTTGTATTACTAATGGTCCCCCGTGCCACATAAACCCATACCAACAATGCAAACACCGCTGTTGACAGTGTTATGATCGCGATTGCGTTCTTTTTTATAATTTCTTTCATTTACCCTCCCTTGTTATTGTTATAATTATACCACTGTTTGCATAAGCGTAAATACTATCCTTCCTGCCATTTTGTAAATACAAGGCTAGGTGTTCGCGATGAGATATCAATGGTGACCCTACGAGTCACATTACCAGATATACCGGTAGCTGTAACTGATGAAGTAGCACTAGCCGATACAGAATATGTACAAGTTGCGTTAGACAAAGTCAAACTACCTGTCCCCGTATAACTAGCCGACAACCTAATTTGTTTTAGGCCTTCCTCGGCACATGAGTCAGCCGCCGCTTTGGCGCTAGCTGATTGGACTTCGGACAATGCCGTGCGCGAATGCCCTAGCCCTAACAAAACCAGACTAGTAGCAATAACGGCGGCAACGACGCCCAAAATAACTACCGTTAGCAAGGCAACATAGCCCTTATCGTATTCATTCATTATGGATACCTCAACGAAGCCGTAGCTGTAAAATTCTTAGAATATATGTATTCCCCTCGATTATCAGGGTTAATATGTGTCAATGTAAAACTAACCTTCACATTGCCAGGCGTACCAAACCTAGTCAGATTTTGAAAGCTAAGGTTCGATACAACCACACGATTAGAAGTTATATTAACCGCTGCGGATGCACCCTCGGTTATCCGCATAGTATTACCCGACTGATCAAAAACCGTTGGCGAATTAGCACCCGCATATTCTGTCAGTGTCAAACTAGCTCCGGAGTTACCCAGGGCAGGTGCAGTGATACTGGCGGAATTACGTATATTTTGAGTAATTAAATTTAACGTCTGACTACCTTGTTGTTCAACTTCGGCAATGACAGATGCTTTGACCCGTGATGTGTACGACAAGAACAAGAACGAAGAAAGTGCAACAATAACTACCGACAAAATTGCCATATACAGTAGCGTCTCGATTAATGTAAAACCTTTTTTCATATTACATCCCATCCCAGGCAAAATCATACCAATAATCAGTTGTGGCTGAACCTTGGATACCGTGTGCCGTCCAAACCTTGCCGGCTGGTGTTGTAAACGGTTGATTATTCACACCATCCCAAGCTACCGAGTATAAGTCCATATTGGCATCAGTCACAAACAGCATCATATCTGAAGAGATTGAGTTTGACTCGACTCGTGCCGTTTTAACGACGCCGACTGCCAATGGGTTGAGGCTGGTCGCCGCGGCATCCCAGTTACCACTGGCAATATTAAACTTTTTTAATTTTGCCGTAGTTGAATTATCCGAATACACCAAAACTAGATTATCTGGTGAAACTTGCTCTGAATCAAGGTCAAAGCTTTTTTGAATTCCCAAATCTGTCACCGTTGATACCGTCACATTCGAAGCAGCAATCCAACCCGCGGTATTAGCACGCATACAGATAATCTGTGGCGTTGCCAAGGCGTCTTTATTACAAACATTGAAATTAGCAGTGCCTTTGACTGCTGCTATTGATAATGCACCAATATTATTGGCCTGTGCCGTGCCATATTGTTGTGCCGTTGCCCACGAACCACCGCCAGACCCATTAGCAGTCCAAATGCTAATATCCATAGATTTGTCTGCCGCATTATCAGTGTAAACTGCAGCACCTTTTGTGTTATTGGTATCGCTCCATGCAAAGTCAACTAACCTTTTAGTATTAGCTGGCGAAGCTGCTGCTAATATGGTCGATGTAGACCAGGCACTACCCGAATAATATTCCGTATTGGTTCGATTGTTCTGCGTAAATGACAGGAACATAATTTCGTTTGTAGTCGGTCGTGCCCTAGTTACAATATACGTCGGTATTTGACTTGAACCGAACACGTTTAGTGATGCCTGAGAGCCCCAATTAGAACCGTCCCAAACACGCGATTTAGGTGTGGTTGTATTGTCTGAATATACAACTGTCAAATTACCGTTGGCTGTATATGTAGCATCAAAGTTTTGGACATCTAGATAAGTCGTCGCGTTCCAAGTTGATAACTGAACCACATTACCCCATGTCCCAGTCGTGCCATTATAGACCTGCGCATATATCCATTGACCAGCTCCGTTGTAATGACGCGATATTAGAACTTTTTCGTTCCTAGTTGGCGATGCATAGACTTTGGCTGCGCGCAGATATTTATTCGCTGAAGCCCCATCAACGTCTGCCGTTGCTGCCGCAACCGACCAAGTACCAGTTGCATCATCGTAAATCTGATATTTAATAGCATCTGTACTATTACCACCATCGCCATACACCAACATACCCTTACGATACAATGTCGGTGCCGTGACCCAATCTGCTAAATGCATATTTAAACTAATAGAACCTGACCGTTGAGCAGTCTGTGTCCAAGTAACATTGACCGTGACATCGCGCGTTCTAGAATCAACCGTAGACAGAACTACTGACCTAGTGAATATGTCCGTCGTGTCCGAAGCCCCATTAAATCCCCAATAACCGGTACCATTAGTTAACCCATAGGTCCCATCGGCTGGAAAAGCATTAAAATTGGAATCTCTGATGTTTTTTACTGCCTCAATGCCTTCTTCGGCAATCTTGACGGCACGCTCACGAGCGCCAGCTACGGCTGTGCTTTCTTGACCGTAAATAATACCACCAATCAACCCCGTAGAAATCACTGCAAAAATAGCAACCGCTAGCAATACTTCGACTAGCGACATGCCAGATTGACTGGATTTAATAATTGACAATACCTTTTGCATTGACCCCTACCGTTTTTACATAACTATCATTTGTGAAAGTTGCCGATCCAGTTTGCGCTGGCAGACCAGTGACTTTTGCAAAGTCATATTCGACCTGACCACTGCTGACAATTGCCGACGAAATATCATAATTTTCATCATAGCTAGCATCACGCGTTGCATAGGTAGAACCTTTGAATATCACGATATTACCGCTGGTGGCAGTCACACCCCATTGGCTGTCGCCTTCACCTGATATTGATAATTGTTGAGCCCTACGTGCCCCCTGCACGAAAGAAACTTGCGCTACGTCCAGGTCATTACGACGTTGATAATCCACCGAAACTGGCAACGCAATCGCCCCAACAACTGTCATAATCGCTATCACAATCAATACTTCAATCAACGTAAAGCCATTATTGCTGGACATCTAGACCACCTACCAGGCCGTAAATTGGCATAACTACCGCCAGTGCCAAGAATAAGACGCCAGATGCGACAATCACCAGTAGCATTGGCTCCAAGATAACAGACAGATTCTTGCTAGTTGTATCAATTTTTTCCTCGTAGATGGCGCTGATTTTACCTAATATATTGATGAAGTTGCCAGACCGTTCGCCGGCAATTATCATTTGCTGGATATTAACTGGCAGTAGACGATTTATACCTTTGTATTTCTTAAAGCTATTTTCTAATGAATTACCATCTGTCACACTTTGGACTAGATGGTGATAAAACTTACGATACGGCGTCAATGTAGCCGATTGCTCAATAGACGATAACGCCTCGGTTAGCGGAATCCCCGCTTGCTCCAACGAATACATCACGTAACCAAACCGCGCCACCTCAACTTCCATATATAATTCTTTGATCTTGGGAGTATGAAACAAAACCCATTGCCCGACTTTTTTGGTGACTGGCACAAAAAAGAAAACAATAATCGCCAGGACAAATGCTATAATCGCAGCCGCAAATAGCAGCGGGCTCTCGGTTATGAAATTGCCTAGACCAATCAACGCCTGTGTTGGAGCAGGTAGTGCTACGTGCATGTCGCTAAATATCTTGGACATTTTTGGAATAACGAACCATATTACACCGATACCAATTGTCATTGATAGCCCAATAATAATTCCTGGGTATACTAATGCTGATGCTAATTTCGATTTGAATGATTTAGACTTTTTGGCCTGTTCGGCAATAATTGCCAGGTTCTCTGACATACGACCGCTAGCCTCGCCGACCTTGGTCATATATAGATAACTATGATTGAATATACCCCGACCATATAGCGATTTCCATAATGGGCTGCCTTCCTCTAGTTCTTTGATTATGGCCGACAATGTCTTTTTGTACCCATTGTTTACTGCACCATCTCGCATGATTGCCACTGATGCCGATACGCCAATACCAGCAGACAGCAACATAGATAAGTTCTCTGCAAAATAATCTTTCTCACTACCCAAAAACAAAGCCACTAGCCGCTTTGGTGGTTTGGGTGGTTTTGGGATTTTTATTGCCGATGGTTGTTGCGGCACAGCAGCCACTTTTTGTCGATCCGAAATCTTCGGCAATTTTGGCATCTTGGGCAATTTAATTTTCCTGGTTTTTGGAGTTTTCACCAACTACTCCTCTGAAACTACACGGAATACTTCTTCAATAGAAGTTAGACCTTGTTTTACCTTTTCAATCCCGTCAGGCAACATTGTCGACGACCCTTGGCTTTTTGCTAATTCCCAAATATCATTAGTCGTTGGATTTTTTAGTATCAATTCCTTTAGCTCGCGAGTCACTTTAATAAATTCAAATAAACCGATACGGCCTGTATAACCTGTGTTATTACATGTAGGGCAACCCTTTACTTCATAAATCGTAGATTTTTCTGGGAAATATTTACCAGCACCGCGTACCTTTTTCTCAATCTGTTCGCGGCTGACATCAACCGAATAACGACAGCTGGTGCACAATTTGCGGACCAAACGCTGAGAGATTAGTAGTTCCAATGTTGATGCCAACAAGAATGGTTCAACACCCATTTCTAGTAACCTTGGAATAGCTGTTGCGGCATCATTAGCGTGGAAAGTTGAGAATAATAGATGGCCCGTCAACGCAGCATTAACTGATATCTCGGCCGTTTCCTGGTCGCGAATTTCACCGACTAATATAACATCTGGGTCTTGGCGAACGATTGACTTCAGGCCATCAGCAAAAGTAATCTTTTTGGCTGGGTTTACCTGAATCTGGTTTACCCCTAAAATCTTGTACTCAACAGGGTCCTCGATAGTAGTAATATTTATTGATGAATCATTGATATGTTTAATAATTGAGTATAAAGTCGTAGTTTTGCCAGAACCCGTCGGACCGACTACTATTATCATTCCAAATGGTTTTTTGGCAGCTTCAATAATCATCTGCTCAGAGTTTTCCGATAAACCTATGGCAGATAACACCAATTCCTTGACGTATTGTGCCAACATGCGCAAGACTACCTTCTCACCATCTAATATAGGAGTGATCGAAACGCGTAGGTCAACAGTGGAATCTTTGACTGGGAATCGGATAGCACCATCTTGGACCGTGTAATGTTCATCTATGCGTAGTTGCGCCATAACTTTGATGCGGTTCAATATATTCTCATAATTTTCTTTTTTGAAGCGTCCGGCTTCTTGCAACAAACCATCAACACGAAAACGCACAATCACATTGTCTTCTTGGGGTTCAAAGTGAATATCAGATGTACGGTATAATAATGCATCACTAATAATCTCTTCTAATATCTCAGGCGCTATATGTTGTTGAGATTCTATAATCTGACTGAATCGTGTCTCTAGTGATTTTTTATATAGTGACAGCGCAGCGTCAATTTCAGACTTATCCGCGTAATGTAATGACACCGTGTGTTTGCCCAGTGCCTGTGCAATTTCCGCTTCTAGTTCCTTGCCGCCTGGTGTATCTGTAGCGTATTTGGCAGTTTCGGTTTTAGAAAACAATGTAATCCGGTATTTTTCGGCGATTTCTTTAGGAGTCTTCTCGACCATTTCTTTGGTTGGCTTTGACTCGTGTAAGTCCACATACGGCATTTTATAAAATTCGCCAATAGCCTGAGAAAGAGTGTTCTTATCGATTAATTCTTCTGCCAATAGAAAATCTATCGGATCAGAGTGATGCACATTCGCAAAATCAACAGCTTTCGCCATATCTGTAGCCGACACATAGTTTTGTGCGACCAGGATTTCTGTGATTTTGTCTGTCGGCATCTTACCCCCCCGTTGCCTATCTGTAACTACTATTGAACTAGGTAATCCTTAACTTTACGAACTATATCAGCCAGCGTCGTATCTGATTTAACAAAATAATCAATTGCACCTAGTGTCTTGGCGCGCGAAATATCTTCTTCTTGGCTAAGATTTGAGCTGACAATAACTGCCGCTTTCAGCCCCAAATCCTGAATATCTTGTAACACCTTGAATCCGTCCTCTTGTGGCATCACTAGATCTAATAAGACTAAGTCAAAATTCTCAGATTTTAACGCAGCGATAGCCTCAGCACCATTGAAAACAGCCTTTGCGTCTAGCCCCTCGTGGGTTAACTTTAACTCTAAAGCCCGAGCTAGTGGCTTCTCATCATCTACAATTAAAATCTTCTGTGTCATTAGATAAATTATATCATATAACACATCAGGTATAGATACCCTGTAAAAATATAGTGCTATAATAAAAACATAAACGGAGTAGCAATATGGCATATATAGAATGGCAACAAGATTACAGCGTGGGCGTAGCGCTAATTGACGAACAACATAAACATTTCGTCGGCATTTTAAACAAACTTTACGAGACCATCCAATCAGCAAAGACAAAAGAACTGGCCACTATCACCACAGAGTTAGTCAAATATACAAAAACTCATTTTGATACTGAAGAAAAATATTTTAAAGAATTTAAATATGAATATACCGACGAGCATATCGCCGAACATAAAAGATTAATAGGCAAAGTTGGTGAATTTCTAGAAAACAATGGTGAGAACCATTTGATTAGAAGTTTTGAGTTGTTAGAGTTTTTAGAAGATTGGCTAGTCGGTCACCTGGCAACGATGGATAAAAGTTATACCAAATGTTTTAACGAACACGGGTTAAAATAACTCTTTTATTTAAAATTTGCCCATTACACCAAACTTATCAATATAATTTTTAATTTGTCTCGATATCGATATGCTGGATGTTGGGAATTTGTTCGATAATGCGTTTTTCGATTTCATCAATCTCGCGACCCATAATACGGGTGGTCTGATCACACAGTCGCCAGGAATAATCAATAAAATCGCTGTAATCTTTAATATCTTCATATTCCTCTTTCATATTGCCACTGCGAAAGATTTTATTAGCTAGATAATGTCCGTTCACCTCAATCTCGACTTTTACAATAAACCCGTCGACACCAATCATAACGGTTTTTAGATCATGGATCTCATCAATTAAACTCTCGTTCAATAAGGCCTTCCTAATCTTTTCACGAAAATGTCTGGGCACTGATTTGTTTAATATAAAGGCACGATTTGAAATCATTAATAATATTGAGACAACCGCTAGCAGCAGCGAAACTAATATAGAACCGACCCCGTCCCAGATTGGATCGCCTGTTAATTGCGTTAGTCCAATTGACGCAAAGGCAATAATTATACCTATCAGCGCAGCAGTATCCTCATAAATAACCGCCAAAATCGTTGGGTCGCCAGAATGTTTTAGGTGAGCGAATAACGGCTCGTCACCAGCTGCATGCTTTGCTTCACGATAAGCAGTTCTTAATGCATAACTTTCCAATACAAAAGCAATCGCCAGAATTATAAACATCCAGATATTAGCATGTGCAGTCTCTTGGTTGATAATGGCATTTAAACCTTGATAGAATGTAACGCCTGCGCCCAGGAAGAATATACCGCAAGCACTGACTAGCGCCCAGAAAAAACGTTCTTGGCGATATCCATATTGATAATCTTCGTCAGCCGGTCGTTGTGACCTCTTTATACCCAATAAAAGTAACATCTGATTAGCCGTATCTGCGATAGAGTGAATCCCCTCGGATAACATAACAGACGAGCCAGTCATAAGGAAACCACCAATTTTGAGTAATGCAACACAGGTGTTGCCTACGACAGCTGTAACTACGCTTTTTGTTCCTGATGCTTTATGTTTTTTTATCCTAGTCCTGATTGGTATTTTCATATTTGTATATATTGTAACATTTAAGCCTGAGATAGGGGCAATGTGGCACCTTTTCTTGCCCCAATATCCCGAATGTGAACACCATGTTATATACTAAATATATGGTTCAAAAGACTAAGAAAAAATATCAACAATTATTAAAGCCATCTTGGTCACCGCCAGATTGGCTATTTGGCCCTGTTTGGTCAGTTTTATATATCATCATATTTACCTCTTTTGGAAGTGTTTTCTATGGTCTGTTCAAAAATGAAATCGCCTTTATTGTGGCACTGCCTTTTTTACTCAATCTAGTATTCAACTTTTCATTCACCCCGATTCAGTTTGGGTTGAAAAATAACTTTTTGGCTGCGGTTGATATATTGTTAATTTTAGGCACGTTGATATGGGCGATGATTTCTGTTTGGCAATTAACTACCATATTTGGCTGGGTCGCACTGGTAAATATACCCTATCTGATTTGGGTGCTATTCGCCACAACACTACAGCTGACGATTACTTATTTGAATAGGAAATAAAATATAGGAGCCTACTGGCTCCTATACTATTGATATACCCACTATTATCGATTAGAACGATTGTTTCGCATACCGCCACGATTAGCGCTATTGCCATCATGATCGGACGCTTGGCGTTCTTTCATATTTTGCAATCGACTATCCATTTCGGCTTGCGTTAAACCTTTTGATGCCCAACGCTCTTGTGCAGATTTTTGCATTGATGCGTGAAAATCATCCTCACTAATACCTTTATCGGCTGCTATTTGGATCATCGTCTTGGTCTCAAGCTGAGATTTTAACTCATCTTCTGTCAAACCCAATATCTCTGCTTTGGCTGTAATATTTTGCTGGTAGCCATAAGACCCACCATTACCATTTGTACCGTTTCTTTGTGCTTGAGCAAATGCTGGAATCGCTATGATTCCTGCAGCTACTACAACTGCTGTTCCCAAACCTAATGTTAATATTTTGTTCATTGTTATTGCCTCCTTCCGGCATATGTAATACAAACGAGCAACTGATATTATTTCATTACCTATTATGTTGATAGCCCCTGGCTGGTTGAATCTCACTGTTTTGTCCTCTATTGCCAAAATTTGGTAGTGAGCTATAAGAAAAGGCAAAGCCAAGGGTTAATATCACGGCGATGACAATTGGCACAAGATATGCCAAACGGATTTTATACATCTTACCTGATTTTGTAATCATAAGAATAACTGCCACGATAGATGATACACCCAGCAACACAGCCAGCCACGGGAAATCACTCAATAATGAGTCTAACGTTCGTTGAACACCATAAGCTGGGCCCTGTGCTATCTGCAGCCTAATAAACAATGATGCCACGCTAATAAAGTATGCTGCCGACATAACTGCTCCAATGATTGCAGCGATACCGACAATGCTCATCACGATATAATATGATCTAGATTGCATATGCACTTTGCCGCCACCAATCTGCGACATAACTTTTTCTTCTATGTGTGTACTTTTTTTAGCCGTCTTCTTATTCATAATCAACTCCTTCTTGCTGACAAATCTTTTTTAATGCTTCCTTGGCCCGACGAATCCTAACGCCAACTGTCGAAGTCGGTATGTGTAATATATCGCTAATTTCCTCATATTTTAGGTTTTCAAAAAAACTGAGCCCCAATACTTCTTGGTATTTAATACTAATTTTACCTAGACATGCCCTAACTTGTTTGTCCAACATTTTTTTATCTATGACTTTATCAGTATCAAACTTTTCTATAAAACTATCGCCAATTTCGTCAATTATGCCTAATGAGCAAGTCTTTTTGCCCGATTTAATAGCATTCATAGCTCCATTATGTAAAATCCGATATATCCATGGAGAAAAGGGCTTGGACAGATTGAAGCTTCGCAGGTTCACATAGGCCTTGATGAACGTTTCTTGGACTACGTCAGATGCAATATCATAGTCTTTTAGCAAGAATGAAGCATAACGCATCAATTTTGCCTCATACCTTTCCATAACTAACCCAAACATATTAATATCACCCTCAATTACCTTGGCTAATACATCCGAATCGGATAGGTCCTCATTTTTGACATTCATGGTCACATATATTATACAACTGTGGAGTTGATATTATTTCATTATTGGTGGTCTGACGACTGGACAGCGGTTTCGCCTTTTCCGCTCATTCAAGAAAAGTTGGTTCGACGACTGGACTCGAACCGACACTAAATATTACCATCAAATTTACGACTCACCCCATACTAGCTTATATATCGGATTTATTAAAATAATCAAACAAATATCTTTTTTAAATTAAATTATCAAACTAAAATAATTTTAAAGACATCTCGACGTCGCCATCGATAAACCCATAATTATGATAGGTTTTTATAGTAGGCTTATTATCAGACGCTACCAACAATCGCATAGTTTTACAGCCTTGTTCGATAAAGTATGATTTAACACTATCTATCAGCTCTGTACCTAGCCCTTTGCCGCGCATTTCTGGAGTTATATATAAAACGCCAATCCATCCTTGTTTTGATGCATCATGCGTTGTGGCGTACATAATATCTTCAGGATCGTCTTTTGTAATAACGACACCCTGGATAAATCCAACTATTTTTTCATTTTCGATTGATACTAGCATTTTTCCGTTCATTTCTTTGCAATCAGATGACATCTTTGTTAGATATTTTTTTGCATATTCTTCATTTTGAAATTCTTTTATCTCATTTGTAGTGTCGATATTGTGCAAATATTTTTGAAAGTCTATTAATAAGCTCTCAACCTCATTTGAATGTTTTAGATCATTGTATAAAGCGATCATTGCATATTTTCTCCTGTATGTTATTGTTTATATATTAAAGCCCGGTAACGTTATTAGCAATGGCGTCTAGCCATTTTATGAATAAATCATCATATTAATTAAATCCCTCCAATAATCATCGATGCTAATGATACTCCCTTTACGAGCCGAAATCAGCACAATGATCTCGTCTTCTGTCATTTCGAATGATAAACCTAATATTGTAGCTGGTGGCAATAATGTGCGTCGCCAATTGCCGTTTTCTTTAAAATTTTCTACCATATTATTTCTTAAGCGATTTTCATCATCTTTTGGGTAATTCTCAAAAACAAAATACGCCTTATTTGATATTGCATTATTTATTGTTTTTGTTAATAAATGGCTATACGGCCCCACAGAGTCATAAAGGCTGAAATCGTTGCGACCATTCTCATAAATTTCAAGATTTGAAAAACCTCGAACGGTAAGAATAGACACGGTTTGTTTTAATAAATAATCATTAACAGTTATATTCTTAGATATGCAGTTATTAATTATCTTTTTAGTTTGTGCCTTATTTATACAATATTTTTTTTGAGATACATCAAATGAATATGATAATTTTTTTATAGGTAGATTTTGCTCTATGTGGGTGTTGTCGGTTTGATATTTCCTACAATAATCAATATAAGATACATCCACATAACGTGTATGACAATTTTTTGATATATCTCCATAAATTTCGAATAACCTCGATAATAATTTTGAGAAAGACCATCCGTCGGTTACCAGTGCTGAAAAACCTATGAAGAAGTAGTAACCATTTTTATATGATTGCATTACTACTCTAAATAAATCCCCATGGTTAATATTAATTTCATGCATCATATCATCATCGGAGACTCGTTTGATAAAATCGTCAAAAGTTGTATCTCTTTTAATATTCTTTAGGCTTATGCGGGGCTTATTGGTTAGGATTTGTTTGTTTATGTGCCCTTCTGAATACTTCAAGCGTAAAGTTGGTATTTCCATGCCAAGTTCATATAATGCCAGCTTCATTATGTTAACATCAAGGTCGGATGCAAGCTTAAACGCAGTTTGTTCGTGATAGTCCTGTCCGTAACCTGTTTTGTAAGCGTCGATTATACGCTGTGTTGAAAATGGAATATTTAATACGTCTACCTCGTATTTTACTTTGCTGTTATTTTTTTTCTGTGTCTGAATGCTAAAATTATTAGCATTTTTATCAGTTATGTTATTTAGTGACTTAGCTCTTAGAATATCACCAACAGAACAGGTTATGTCTCTTGCTTGTAATAAATTTACCAGACGAAGGGCATTTATTGAGTCGCCTCCATTTTCGATGAATGACATCTCCACATCGACAGCTTTTGGCTCTATATTAATAGATTGGGCAACTAATACGTCGATATCTTTAATGGTTTTTTTATCATTTATATGGTTAATTTTATGTATCTTATATTTTTGATCTACGCTGATTATATTTTCTTGTTCTATTTGCATAGAACAATATTCCGAAAATGACCGTATGGCATCATTAAGCTGATTATTCTTTAGCCAGGATGAAGAAAATAATATCTCGATATTGTCGGTAATTATAATATCAGCGCTAAGCTTATATCCTGTATTCTCATAAGTATTTATTACTTCATAATATTTTTTGCTTACTACGGGATGCGTCGTTATGTTAAGAATTGCATCAAATAATCCTGCATATGGTGATACATTTTGTGTAATATTTCTTAATGAAATATGTTTAGCTATATCAACTGCAAGGATATCTTCTTGCTTCTTCTTACTGACTTCGACAAAACTATTACCGATCATTAATTTATCAAGCCATGGTATAGTTGCTATATACGGGCCAATTGCCTGATCGTTTATCCCATTGATGCGAGTACTAACTACTAGTCCATACAGTAAATTGTTTTTGAAAAAATAAGAAGCTAACCATTGTCCCCACAGAACTTGCATACAAACTGCTGGGGTTAGGCTCATTGATTTTGTTTTTTTAATCAATTTATCTCGAAAAACAATATCCAACATAATTTTTGATATAGCCAACTTGCCCCTATCTTCACAAGATATCGGCAATATCCCGTCCTCTGGCATTAGCCCGTCTAATAGTCCCTGCCACGTACTTATGTGTTGTGGCCTCGACGCGTTATTATTCTGCCATTTAATATATTGCTCTGTTGAGTTCTTTGAGTAACTACCGTCTGTGCATAGAATATCAAGTAGACTGTTTACACTAGGACCATCTAAAAGCACATGATGATAAGTAACGACTAAATATTGGATTGTCTTATTATGAACAATAGCAAAGCGGATCGGCGGAGCTATATTAATCGGTTTTAAAGTTTGTCTTTCTTTATTTAATATAGCGTCTAGTTCTATATCTGAATTTATGGATATTATGGCTGTGATGGGCTCTATCCCTGATATGATGACCTGTATTGCGTCGTCTTCCGACCAGTCAAAAACTGTTCTAAGGATTTCATTTGATTCAACAATTCTCTTAATACGCGATAATAATATTTTGTCGTTTATGCTTGGTTTTAATTGTATGCAAATCTGCTCAATGTAATAGCCGTCGGTGCCAGCTGCGCTATCAGCTATCATGCCACTCTGTACTGGCAATATTGGCAGTACTTTTTCTATGTTTATATTGTTATCCATTTTTGATCCTATCTAAAATATTCTTTTCGCGATTGCCACTTAGATTTATAGCTATATTGGGCGCGCGTAGGTCGTTCAAAATAGTATGCATGATATTATCCATTTTTTCCCATAAATCACCAAAAAATCTATCGCTTAGATTGGTATTTGTCATACACTCAAAGGTAATATGATTCCCACTAGTGATAATGTCTAGTTCAATATAAGGTACGTCTTTATAGGATTTTGTTTTTATAATTTTAAGATCATCATTCTCGTTTAGCGTTTTTCCTATGTAATTGATAGTCCATGATGGATTGGTTATTCTTGGGCTTCCGTCATAATTAGCATTATATTTCATTAGCCCATAGTCTACTCCGCCATTTATACTATCAGAAATGCCATTATAGACTTCCGCAATACTGTCATTGGGCTTAATTACTCTGGGGTATTTATAAGTCATCCATCCGATCTCTTTACTTAGCACATTAGACTTATCGAGTTGTCGAACTGAAGCCTCAATATTGTATTCGAACATAGAATCACTAGTTATCTGGATATATGCTTTAGCTATTGAATAACAGACGAAACTATTAATATCCACACCATTCTCTGATAATAACGGTTCTATGTCACAGCCTATAGAAAAATTGTGATAAATAATTTTAGTATCACTCGCTAACATCAGCTGTTTATTATTAGTGTAAATTAGATTTGTATTTGAGTTATTTTGAATCTCGTCACCACTTTGATTCCTCGTGTTTAAATTATTTAGTCGATTTCCAAGCCATATCTTAATCATTTGATCATTATGTATTTCTGGAGTTATACCGTTTAATAATAGTGAGATATCATCATATATGATTTTCCATGAATAATAATCTATCACAAAATGATGGGCTACTATTAATAAATACATAATCCCATCCGATATAGTCCAACGCAATGTGGCTGGTCGATGATTAATATTGATCTCTGTACGCATTAATTCAACCATATTCTCAATCTGCTTCATTGATAATATAGCCAGACTGTCATCTCTTTTGAATATGTTCTTAAGATTCTTCGGATTAAGGGACGGATGCGTTTCTAACATTCTTGAGATAATATTTTCAAAATTGATATCTTTTTCATTAATCCTAAAACGCAATAAAGCTGCCTGAATCTCTCCATATTCTCTATACTTACCTGTTTCTTCTAGATAATCAAGCTGGATGGGTGTATCACCGCCAAGCTCCATATTGGGATTAAATTGCTCCAGTTGCCTATCTTCAACGATGGCTGCCAGTTCTTCTGGTGTCTGATACATTAATATATCCCTAACACTTACGGTGACTCCTGCTTTGTTCAGGTTATTAACTATTTTTACACTAAGTAGAGAATCACCGCCAGCATCAAAATAATTTGCGTCTGGTTTAATTGAGCCCCCAATATTGTCTGACCATATTTTTATAATATTATTAAGCGTCGTGTTATTGATTCGATAAAGGCATTCATCTTTTGTTCCCGTATCTCTTAAACTCTCTAAATATTTTCGATCAAGTTTTCCGTTAGAATTTCTGGGGATATTATCAATTATTTTTATGTTTCTTGGAATCATGAAACTAGGTAGTTTGTTTTCAAGATCTCGTTTTATATCATCATTGCTATAGACTTTGTCTTTGAAGGTAATATATCCTCGAAGACGCTTACCGCTAGGCGTGTCTTCAAATATAACCGCTACATCTTTTACATAATTAAGATTAAGAATCTTGTTTTCTATTTCACCAAGTTCAAGCCGTTGTCCGTTTATCTTTACCTGATGGTCCTTCCTGCCTAAAAAGTTTAGTGCGCCGTCATTGCGCCACATTCCATAATCACCAGTCCGGTACATCTTGCTTTTGCTATTTAAAAAAGGATTATCTATAAAAACCTTATCTGTAAGTTTTTTGTCGTTAATATATCCATCAGCAACAGCGATTCCGCCAATATGTATTTCCCCTATTATCCCAATCGGACATAATTGCATATCATTATTAAGGATGTAGGTTTCAATGTTAAATAACGGGTGTCCAATCGGTATAGTCTGTTCAATGTTAGAATCTGTCTTAATATGGTAAAAATGGGTATCATCAGACGCCTCAGCTGGGCCGTATGCGTTTAAGAGAGGTTTATTTTGATAGATATTAAACCATTGCTTTACAATTGAAGGGCTAATAGCCTCGCCAGTAGTGATAATTATTGTGTTTTTTAGACATTTTCTATCTACTAAATTGGATTGTTCAGCTTCGAGATAAACAGACAATAACGATGGGACTATCTCTAATACGGATATTCTATCTTTATTAATAATATTGTATATTTTTTGGACACTAGTTACGTCATCCTTACTGCATATACGCACTGCACCGCCAGTAAGAAGTGGGCATATTAGTTGCCATACTGATATATCGAATGATACCTCGGCCGTCTGAGCGACAACACTGGATTTATTGAGGCCTAGCTCATGGATCATTATCTCTAGATGATTCATAAATCCTTGGTGTTTTACCATAACCCCCTTCGGTAATCCAGTAGACCCTGAAGTAAAGATTATATATGCGACGTCATTTGCTGTTGGTTCATACTTCCGCGTGATTTTCCTATTTTTTTTCAATTCTAACGTTAGTGGATTATCTATATTATAAAATGGAACAGATGTATTAACACTTTTTCGATTATCCGAATTGGTTACAATAAAACCTATATTGGCTTGGGTAATCATACTTGTTATGCGCTCGCTTGGATGATTAATATCGAGCGGTACATAAATGGCTCCAAGCGACCAGATGGCTAGCATGGTTGCGACATATTCAACCGAACGATCCATATATACTCCAATAATCGAACCTTCGCTAGCACCTAGCTCTTTTAGTTTATCTGCATAAGATAGTGACAGATATTCAAGCTCAGAGTAAGTTAATGTTTTGTAATTACTTTTTACTGCAATACTATCGCGGTTGGCAGACGCATTAGTCTGGAATCCATTCCAAATATATGGGGCTTTAATGACTCGTTTATCGCCACGCCCTATCTCAATTAGAGTTTTATCCTCACCTCTAAATAATATTGATATGTCCTTAATTTTTGAGTCGGGATTAGTTATCGTGTGATCGCAGACGTTAATAAATCGTTTAATAATATTTTCAATATATTCTTTGGAATATTGAGTATTACGATATTCGACGTAAATATCTGTACCGTTTAATGATTCAAAAAGGCTTACCATTAAGTCTAATTTAACGGCTAAATTAGGTAGGATATCATCAGAAACGATTAATTTATCTTGCTCTAGTTTTTGTGGGACATACTCAAATATCACATTATACAAACCCCTAAGTTCGTCATTTTGATCAAGTTTCAGGTCGCGCAAAAGTTCTAGTAGCGAGAAGTTGCGCATGTCTAGATGACTCCACATGTCCATTGATTTCTTACTTATAAAATTATTTATTTGATCTTCATTTTTAATAATAAATCTACAAGGTAATACATTTATATAGCAACCTATTTGATCTTCTGACTGTTCGTCTCGAATTGTAACGGGCGTTCCAATTACTATGTCATTGTCTGAGGTAGTTTTATTTAAAGTGACGCAAAACAGCGTCATCAACATACTATTCATCGATGAATGTAGCGAAATCGCAAGCTGTTTTAACTTCCTGCTCATCTCTTTATCTATCTTGTGCTTGAAAAACGAGAGGTCCTTATCACCATCTGAGATTATTCTATTATTGCTCATCAAACCAACTCGATCACTGGCGCCTATTAACTCGTTCTTCCAATACATTCGTACGTCCGTATTTAACTCTGATGGAATATAATTAGTATCTTTGGTGATTTCAAATATTTTATTATTATCTCCTTTGATGTATTTGCAAAGATCTTTAACGAATATATTCCAAGAAATTTCGTCAAATATTATATGGGGTACTGTAACATACAATACTTTACTATTGAGTAGCACGCAGCGTAACAAATTATCATTTTCAAGATCAAATTGTTTTTGGGCTTTGTCTATAGATAATAAAGGGTCGGTTGATATCTCGATATCGTAACCGCGCCCAATAGCTTTTCTTACGGGCGTCCCGTCTATGTCAATAAATCTAGATTTCAGAATGGGATATTTATTGCACATATTCTCAAGGCAACAATCAAGATCAACCTTAGATAACGGCCGACTAAACATGATCTTATGCACTATGTTATTGCTGTCACTTTTAGGGTTAAGCTTGTGTTGATACCAGAATGCTTGTTCTATTGGTGTTAAATTAGTTATCATTCAATGTTCTCGTCAAGATAAGCTTATTCTCTACTATTGAACTCATTTTTAAAGGCGTTACGGTGTCCTGTAGGATTTCTGCTAATTTAATATTTATTAAATATTTGTCGTTTATAGCCTTGACGAGTCTTAGGGCGGATAACGAATCACCGCCAACTTCAAAGAAGTCTGAATTGTCGTTAATCATTGAATTAGATGCAGATATTGTTGCCTCCCAGAGCATAATCATTTCATTACAAAAATTATTATCGGTTTTATTAATGTTTTTTGTACTATGTAATTGTTCTTTTATTTTATTAAGCATATCGCGACGGTTTATTTTACCATTACCATCAAGCAAGATTAAATCAACCAAAATAAATACATTTGGAATTGTATGAGGAGACATCTTACCAGACAATGAACCCCTAATATCAGAGGGTTGAACTGCTCCATTATTTTTGTAGGCGCAATATAGATGGCCGTCATAAATTACAATCAGCTCGGTAATGCCGGTGATTCTTTTAATGTTAGCTTCAATACTTTCTAGCTCAACTCGTTGGCCGTTGATTTTTATCTGATTATCTATTCTTCCCAAAAACTCGTAGTTACCATCATCATTTATGTGGCCAATATCTCCAGTTGTATAGTAAATGGCATTCGTTTTTGGATCGACTTTGAATTTTTCTGATGTTTCTCTTTTGTGACCTGGATAACCTTGGGCTAAATAGTCACTGAATAATAAAATCTCACCAGATCCTGGTATACCACTACAATTATTTTTTATATTAGCGATCTCGATTCGCATGCCGTTTAGAGGAGCACCAATCGGAATTCTGCCAATATTCTGTAAAGACTTTATCTCATAGGTAGTTGCACATATAATTGACTCGGTAGGTCCATAGGCGTTTATTAGGTGTTTTACTTTTTTATATAAACTATTTGCTAAATTTATAGGGCATTCTTCACCAGCTAATATCAGTGTATCTAAATTTGATAGCGCGGTAGTCTTGCAGCCCAGGGCAAATGACGGAGGTAACGTCACTACGGATATAACCTTACGCATTAGTAAAGTCTCAAGAGCGCCATATGTATCATTCCTCAATTGGTGGCCTGGAATTATCAATGTACCACCAGAAAGAAACGTACTAAAGATTTCTACTAAAGACGAGTCAAAGCTCATATAAGCGAACTGTAGCACATTGGAATTATTGTCAATATAATATCTTGAAGATAACTCACTCACAACATGCAACAAGGCGCCCTGCTTGGCAAGAACTGGTTTTGGTTTGCCGGTAGTGCCCGATGTATGGATAATATATGCATCGGTATCTTCATCTTTAAAGCAATAGCCAGTAGACTCTCTAAATATCAGGTCTTCACATTCTAAAGCAACAAAGCGCCCACTAAGAATATGGGTATCCTTATTTCGGCATATAATCTTGCGAGTAAAGGGTGACAATATTTCTTCAATCTCTAATGCGCTTAGCCTAGGATCTATAGGGATAATAGTCCTACCATTCAATATCGTCGAAACTAGAGCAATAACGGCGTATGTATCTTGGTCGGCTATTAAGCCAATATATTTATCGTCTTGAGCAAAATCATCTATTGCTGCAGAAAAAGTACAAACTAATTCCCATAATTGCCTATAGCTAATCTTTTTCCCATTGCAATCATCTATGGATATTTTATTGGGATTTGAATCAACAATTATTTGTAATTGTTTTGCTATCACTTTTTTTGCCTCTTACGTATTACTTCGTTGTCAATAACTAGCAAATCAATATCTGAATTTAAATACGAGTCTATGGCATCCTTTTTATAACATACTATTGGCATAGATTTTAAATTAAATGATGTATTGAGAAGTACCGGAATTGTAGTTCGTCGCTCGATTTCATCGAGAAGCTTCCATAATAACGGTAAGTCTTTTTTATCAACTGCTTGTGCTCTAGAAGTACCATCGATGTGGATCACGGCTTGGAGTTTAGAGCGATATTTCTCTCGTACTTTGGTATTTACTAACATATGTTTATATACAACCCCATCATATGTTTCAAAATATTTATTTATAGACTCTTTTTTCACGATTGGCGCAAACGGCCTAAAGCTTTCTCGTTGTTTTGTGACTATATTTAATCTTTCGCGCATTTTAGCATCACATGGGATCGCTAATATGCTTCTATGCCCTAGAGCTCGTGGCCCAAATTCCATATTTCCCTGTGCCCACGCAACTATCTTATTATCCATAAGTGCATCCGCAACGATTTCTATAAGTTTGCCGTCTTTAAGTTTTTCAACAGATAATTCAGTTGGCAGTCTATAATCTATGATACCTTCTGCGATAGATGGGCCATAAAAAGGCATGTCAAGAAAATATTTTTTACTCAAAGATATCCCACGATTTCGCATAGCTATTAGAGCTGCACCAAGTGAAGTCCCGTCATCTGATGATGCTGGAGCTACATAAAATCTTTTTACCAAACCTGATTTTGCAATGCGCTCATTTGCGACACAATTTAACGCGACTCCTCCAGCCATGCATAAACTATTTAAACCAGTTGTATGGCTCCAATGACGAACTAAATGCATAACTGCTTCATTGAGTTTTTCTTGCAAGGCTGCCGCGAAGTCTTTGTGTTTCTGCTCAACTTGAGCGTTTGGGTCTCTTTCTTTAAATATATATTGAGATAGCCAACTCTTAAAATACACATAGGTCTCTCGTTCTTCTGGTTTATTGATTTTTTGTGGAACTAAATTTTTTATTTCAATTCTACCATTATCAGAAAGCACAATAATCTCGTCAAAAAGCTTTTTATATACAGTCTTGTCTCCATAAGCAGCTAAACCCATTATCTTATACTCATCTGAGTTTGTAAGAAACCCTAGATAATCGGTTGCAGCAGAATATAACATTCCCAGTGAACTTGATGGCCCATATGTTTTTAGCAGTTTTAAACCTTGATTTTTATCACCACTATAAACGCTTATACTGTTAAATTCGCCTAAACCGTCTGCGACGATGATTAGTGAAACTTCATATCCACTTGTTTCAAACGCATATGCGGCATGACACATATGGTGGTCGAAGCCGAAGAATTTATCATTAACATCTATATTGTAATTTAATTTAAATAAATCGATCTGGGCCTTATCGCTGAGTATTGAATCAAATAAATTTTTAGAATAACCATTCAGGAAAAATAGTTCTTTATATGGTTCATAATTAAAATTATGAGCAAAGCAATTAATATCAGATATCTTAATACCCGCCTTATTTAAACAAGCGTTAATAGCATGTATCGGAAAGTTACCTGTATGTTTTATAGTACCAAAACGTTCTTCTGCTGAGGCGGCAATTATTTGGCCATTTTTCAAAAGCGCAGCAGCTGCATCCATTCCTTGGCTTACGAGCGACTCTCTATCTGAAAGGCCAAGAATATTGCTATTCTTATATTTTAGATAGCCATCCAAACCACTATAGCCAAGTACGTAAAAATCTTTACTCATAAAGTCAACTCTCTTGTTAATATATTGTATCAGCTATGTTATATAAAATTATATTTATCCCTTCTATTTTACTCGATGAACATATCGTGATAACATCTTCACGATAAATACATGTCTCCGTGTAACCGCAGGCGATTTGTCTTAGTCCCTGCAGTAAAAGGAATTTATCTTGATTTTGTTCAATGGAAAACTCTGACGGATCCGCCTCTATAAATCCTTTTCCTGCCATTTTCACCGACGCTTCTTTTAAACACCAAGCGTTTACAAATTTATCATTAGGTATTTTCAACAGCTCTCTTTCAGAAAAAGCACTATGTGCAATTTTACTTATCTCAACGCTCCTATCTAACGGTTCCGTATCAATGCCAATATCTTCCGTATCTGCAACAACAGAAATAGCTACTATGTTTTTGGAATGAGAATAATTAAAATTTGTTCTATAGCTTTTCTTGATATATGGTTTACCGTATTCATCAAATGACATGCCTATAAGACTGGTTGAATTTAAGCGTGAACTTAAAATATATTCAACTATATGACGAATATCTTTACGAGAATCATTTTTTAATTTAGCTCGTTCTACTACATAAATATCAATCATTTTGGTAAGTTTTTAGTTTAGGGTATTAATTCATCGGTCGTATGGACTATTGGTCTATCTATAAGTAATGAGTCTTCCATGCCTTTTATATAAGAAACAAAAGCAGGAGAGGTAACGTCTTGGTTGTAACCACCACTAAATACAACTAAGCTTGGTAAATTAAGTTTGCCAATATGTCTCCCTATTTCTCTATATTCAGAATCTCCAAGTTGCGTAATAGGTGGAAGATTAGGATATTCATTTTTATGACCATCAAATCCCGCTTCGATGATTAAGTAATCTGCACCAAACCCTTTTATTTTTTCTTGAGCGTTTATTAATAGATTTATATATTCATTTGCCTCGATGCCTATTGGGAATGGTAAATTAACAGTTCTTTCAAGACCCTCGCCGACACCTATTTCATGGCTATATCCAGTACCTGGCATAACTAAATTTGGGTCAGCATGCAAAGATATATACATGACATTTGGGTCATTTAAAAAAATATCCTGAGTGCCATCACCATGGTGAACATCTATATCCAGTATGGCAACTTTCTTGTTGTTATTCTTCATGGCCTCGGCAGCGACAGCGGCATTATTAAGATAACAGAACCCATGATAAAATTCCCTACCAGCATGATGTCCCGGTGGCCTACTGACAGTAATAGCAAGATTTGTCTCGCCATTTATCAATGAGTCGGCGGCAGATACCGCACATTCGACGGACATAATAGCCTGCTCAAAAGTCCCTGGGTAAATTAGAGATGTATTAGCTTCAACATCTTTATCGTAGAAAGTTTTAACTGGGACGTCCAATGTGGCGTTCTTGCTTGCGTCGCTAATAGCCTTTATCATATCAACTGAATGTACTTTTGATATAAGATCCATTGTCTCTTTATGAAACTCTGGCGAGACCATCCAATCAATATTTAGGCTGTCATCACTTAATAGTGCGTCAACTACCTTAAAAAGTCTTTCGGGGACATCCCAGGGCTTACCTTCATTATCAATCCAACCTTTGTGGTTTGCGTGATCTTTATTATAATAAACAATTTTTTCTGGAGACATTTATTATATTCTTTCAACTCTGATATAGATTGTGCCATTTCTATCTCGTTCAAAATACCCAAGATCGCACAATTCGCGACGAAGTATAGCCCAATCGCCAAAAGTATGCAGATCCTTAAGTTTTTGATTTATTTCTTTGTCGGAATAAGTTGATCCGACAGGGAACTTACCTGCAAGATATTTTATAACTTCCAACTGATTAGCCCTTTTTGATGGCCATTGTTTTATAAGGCCATTAGAATCCAAAAAGCTACAGAGGCTACAATTCATATTTTATTATTATAACATTGACGCTATCAAATGCCGAATTGCTATATATCAAATGTCAATTTAATATTTTGCCATTCAAGATTATTACTATCAATATAACTTTTACCGTCATCAATAAAACTAAAAGAATCTAGTAATGCTGTGACCGATTTATTACTTACGAGATGACGAGAGTATATAACACTAGACTTTAATTTTTCTTTTGCATATTTAATCATCTCGAACATAATAGCCTTACCAATACCCTTACCTCGATATTCTGGATCACCTATCATCATATGAACGGCTGGTGACTTAACAAACTCAGTATCCTTGAGCTCAATCCAAACAGCCCCAATTGTTTTATTGTCAGCCTGAATCATCCACGTCAATTGTTCATTAGATTTTTCCAGTTCAATAAATTTCTGAAGGGTCTTTTTTTCGCTATTGAGCGTAGCTGGCTTTATCTCGTTTTCTGCATTACCCATAAGTAGCAGCGTCTGCTTACCATAGTCGGACTTAAACCAGCCCAGCGCAAAAGGCGCATCCCGCTCTATATTCGGCTTAACCAACTTTATATTTGAATTGTTTATAATAAATCGCATAATTTTGTTACTTATTTAGTAATTATAGCATCTAACTAAATCATGGAGCCCGGTCGGCTTTTCGCCTGCCCAGTTGTTCGGGACGGACTGGTTGCCGTTAGAACCAAACAACAGAGGTAAAATAGAAAGGACCGCCATCTCTGGCGGTTCCAACCTTTGTACTACACTTTTACAATTTGTAAAATTGTTGCCGAACTAAGGAGTTAATCAGGAGAACCGGTCATGGAACTCGGTCAGCCTATTTGACTGCTTGGCTTGGCTCCGACGACTGGACTCGAACCAGTAACCTCGAAGTTAACAGCTTCTTGCTCCACCATTGAGCTACGTCGGAATACAAAGGGTATTATACCTGCAACACCTTAGGTTAGTCAACTCTATTTGGCTATTGGAAGGTGGCTATTGGAATTTAGCATATTTATTTAGATAACCCGGATTTAAATGCGTTAATTAATTTTTGGCAACTAATACTATGAGATATCAATGCATCCAACTCTGGTTTTTGTAAGTACCCAAGCTTTTCTGCTAAATACAAAAAGTTTTTAACTTCCAGCAATGAACCATATGCCATTGTATAAAAATGCAATTTATCTTTTATGGATGAGCGGCCAAACCCCTCAGCTATATTTGCAGATATTGAGCTTGCTGCCCGACGCAACTGACTTGTCATTGCAAATATTTCATCTTTTGGAAAATGATTCGTCAATTTATAAATGCCTACAGCAAATAATTGACTTTCTTGCCAAACGGTCAATTGTTCAAAAGAGGTTATATTATTTGCCATATTCTAATAGCCAAATTCCAATAGCCGAATCATTTATGATTCTTCAGATAATCGCCCAGCCTGGTTTTCATAGCAATATGACCACCATCTAGCCCCAGGATTTTCAATGCACCAATTAGTACATATAGTTCATCCAAGGTATCGGGGTTGTGCGAAACATCTAATTCATTGAATTTATTGGTAACCGCGTTCATCAACCATTTTTCTTGAGCTGGGGTGGCACCGCGATGCACTGGCGCATCATCTAGATGTGTTGTCACAACTTCTAGTGATCTGGCGGAATTGTCGCGTTTGCGCAAATAACCTTTGGCTATCAAACCCTCTATATGAATCGCAACCGTAGAAACAGATTTATATCCCATTCCACGCATAATCTCACGATAACTGGGGCCATAACCGTGCCCTTGGATGAACACATCAACAAAATTCAACAATTCTCTTTGGCGCTTGCTAGATCGTTTTTTGTCCATAAACTAATTATAATCCTTAATCGGCATAAACAGCGCAATCGCCGCCATCCCCCACCAAATTATAGACACCGTATCGTCAACCCAAACCGGCAACAGTAGCCCGATTAATGCCAAGCCTAATCCGCTGGCAAATACACCCAACGCCAACCAATCGCTTCGCCTATGCCACAATTTAACTAATATAAATATAAAGATCGACAAGAATAACGCTAGTCCAATCCAACCCGCCTCGTGCGCCGTAAACAGATATTGGTTTTCAATTATTTCTGGCTTGTTACCATACAGCGACGCCGAGCCTGTGCTGCCAACTCCTGCGCCTAACGGTTGTTTAAGTAATTGAGAAAAACCATCTTGTAGCGAACTAATATGACCTTCGTTTGAGCTGGTAGTAATGTCGCTGCCTGGGTTCTCATGTAGCAACACGTTGGATACAAAATACGTATCGCGAAATGCGAAAAAACCACCGAACGTAACCAACAAAATTGATCCAGCAATTACCCAGGTCCTTGCTGAAATCTTTTTATAAAAAACAACAAACAAAACAGTACCAACCGCCAATATTGCGGCTACCAGTGCACTACGCGAATAACTGGCCCACAGCGCAACTATTGTACCCACCGACAATATTACAATTAATATTGATAAATACTTTTTACCATTTATCTTATTTTTTATAACAAAAGCCGCTACAAGCGATGCGACAATAACAGCATATGACCCCAAAACATTCGGACCACGCAATATACTATTAATCCTAATAAAACTGTAGTTTTGATCAACTGTTAAATATGGCAATATAGTCTGCTTGCCGTAACCTAAAAACCTAAGAATATCGTAAGGCAGCACGAAAACCTGCAAAATAGCAAACACCAGCACTAATAATGCCCCAATTACGCCCAATTTAATAAATAACTTGCGATATTGCGGATATAAACTAATCGCCACAAACACCAACACAAAGAATATAATATACCGTAAATCAATTGCCAGCCCAGCGCCAACGGCAATTAAATTATTGAGATTCAATAACGTCATTACCAAATGCAACACAATATATGCACCGATGGTCAAAATGATCGGATGTTTTAATATTACTACCCGCTGATTTTTTACAACCAAGTAAATAGCCACCAGCCCCGCAATAATCATTAATGTCTCTTTCCAAGATTTTATCAACAACCCCATACTTGGGAACATCGATTCCAAAAAAACAGTAATAGGCGTATGTAAAACAATCCCACCAAAAATAACCAACAATATACCAACATAAACCATTCCGACCACCGTCGGCTGAGCTAATTTATTGTTTTTGTATTTTATACCATCTACCATCTACAACATACCACCTACTAAATTCTATCTATCATCTACTATATACCATCTGCTAGCCCATACCTATCATATACATATACTGCTCCAAAGGTGATATAATTAATTTAATTATGCCAGGAAAAAACAGCAAATTTTACAGTCTTATATTAATATTAATTGATACATTAACCCTGCTAATCGCATTTACGTTAGCCTATATAATCCGCGTGCAATTAGACCCTAGACCGTTACTAGCCAACGTTTATGCATACGATTATTTTAGGGCCTTTATATTTATTGTCCCCTTCTGGATAATAATATTCGGCATGCTAGGCCTGTATAAATCAGATACATACAGTCGACGATCTGTAGAATGGGCAAAAATATTTGTCGGTTCAATTATAGGTATATTATTGGTTATAGGTTGGCAGTATATCAGTGATGCTAATATACTACCAGCCAGACTGGTTGCCGCCTATGGCTTACTGGCAGCGTTTTCATTAATAATCATCGAACGCGAATTATTCAGATTAGTCCGAACATATATGTTCCGCTGCGGACGTGGTGTCAGCCGCTTATTGATAATTGGCGAATCAGACACGACTGTTGATATCGCTAAAAGTTTATCAGATACGACAAGGAGTGGTTATAAGGTTGTTGCCATAGCTGGACCCAAAAACAATCATCTAAAGGGCTTGGATATAACAGGCTACCCATCAGTGCAGTGCGCAATATCAAATTTAAAAAACGATAGAATAAACTCAATTATACAGACTAATCTGTATGAGGACGCCGAAAGAAACCAAAACATTCTAGACGCAGCCCAATCTAACCATATTAATTACAGTTTTATACCCGGGCAAGCCGAGTTTTATGCAGGCACCAATACAATCGATGCTTTTCTAGGCTATCCAATGATATCTATTCACCCAACGCCGCTGATCGGTTGGGGCGCAATTGTGAAACGAATCTTTGACTTTGTCGCTAGTTTAATACTAATAATCATACTATCCCCTGTTTTTATAGTCATATATGTAATCAAAAAAATCGCTGACCCGGGACCAGCATTCTATGTCAGCAAGCGCCTGAGTCGGTTTTCCAAACCAATTAAACTAATAAAATTCCGTAGCATGGGTGCAAAATATGGCAGTCGTGATGCTGCCATAGAATTCCGTGAAATGGGACGCGATGACCTGGCGACCGAATACACAAAAAACCGCAAAGTCGAAGACGACCCTCGAATCACACCTTTTGGCCGATTCATACGTGCCACTTCAATCGATGAACTGCCCCAACTGTTTAACGTCCTGCGCGGTGACCTAAGCCTGGTCGGCCCACGTCCGATATTACCTCAGGAAGCAGAACTAGCTAAAGGCCGATCAGCGTTACTACACAGTGTCAAATCAGGCGTAACTGGGCTATGGCAAGTGTCTGGACGCAGTGAATTATCGTTTGACGAACGAATCAACCTAGAACTATTCTACGCACAGAACTGGACATTCTGGTCAGACATCAAGATACTATTCAAAACAATTGGAGCGGTTTTACGCAAGCGCGGAGCGAAGTAGTATTTGGTAGGTCGTAGGTAGTAGATGGTAAATAATGAATAGTAGGTTTTAAGTGGTAGATGGCAAAAAAAAGGTTGAGTCGTTTGAGGATTTGATTGTTTGGCAAGAAAGCCAGACGTTTGCTGTCGATGTTTACAATATTACTAAATTATTCCCCGCAGACGAGATATTCGCAATCACCAACCAACTAAGACGCGCCGCTAGCTCCATATCGGCAAACATAGCAGAAGGTTTTGGCAGGTCCTCAGTTAAAGACAAGACACTCTTTTATGTTATAGCCTACGGATCCTTACTGGAGGTTAAAAACTTTTTATACCTTGCTCACAAACTAGGATATATAGAAAAGGATAAATTAGATATACTAATAGATAGTAGTGTCCGCTGCCAAAAATTAATTAACGCATCTAAAAGGTCTCTAAAATCATGAAACCCAAACCACCTACCACCTACCACCTACCACCTACCAACAACACAAATCACAAAATTTGTATTGTAGCGGACTGGTTGACTAACATGGGCGGGGCTGAGAATGTCATACTAGCTATGCATGAGGCATTCCCAGACGCAACTATATTTACTAGCGTATATACGCCCGAATCAATGCCTAAATTTGCAGGCCTAGACATACGCACAACTTATTTACAAAACTTACCCGGCCCTTTGCGAAAACTGCACAAATTTTTCCCAATGCTGCGCGTGCACGCTTTTAGAAAACTTGATTTGTCAGAATTTGACATAATCATCAGCAACTCTAGCGCCGAATCAAAACAAGTCCGCAAAACCAGACCCGACCAAGTCCATATTTGTTATTGCCTGACGCCAATCCGTTATTATTGGAGTCACTATGATGAATACCGCGGCGACCCGGGGTTTGGTAAATTAAACTGGCTAGTTCGCATGGCGATGCCATTATTAACGCCCGCACTTAAATCAGCCGACTATGTGGCAGCTCAAAATGTAGACAAATTTATTGCGATCAGCACCGAAATCCAAACCAGAATCAAAAAATATTATGGCAAATCATCAACAATCATATACCCTCCAGTCGACACAGGCCGATTTACACCATCTAACGCTAGAAGTGATTACTATGTTGCACTGGGACGGCAAGTACCGTACAAACGTATCGACTTAGCAGTTAGCGCCGCCACTAAATTGGGGATTAATTTAAAAGTATATGGCAATGGCAGTCAGCACCAGCATTTGGTTGACATCGCTGGGCCAACAGTTGAGTTTTTTACAGACAGATATGGTGATGCCTCAGACAATGCCGTCACAAGCGCCCTAAACAATGCTCGGGGATATATATTCCCGGCTGAAGAAGATTTTGGAATTGTCCAGGTCGAAGCGCTAGCGGCCGGTGCCCCAGTAATCGCCTATAACGTCGGTGGCGCATTAGATATTGTTCAGGACGGTGAAAGCGGTGTTTTGTTTGATAAACAAACTACGAATTGCGTAACTGATGCGATTAAACGCGCCGAAAAGATAAACTTTTTACCTGCGACGTTACACCGCAAATCCAAACGATTCGATAAGCGCCTGTTCATAACACAGATCAGAAAAATCGTATCAGATATTACTAATTAGAGCTACCTATTTACTTCGGTTAGTTGCATCTTGCAAAATCTTTGCAACTTCACCAGTTCTATGACTGACGTCTTTGCGAGAAACTAATATGCCATCAGGTGTGTTCACCACAACTATGTCATTCAAGCCAATGATTGCGATAGGCTTATCTTCTTCATTTCTAACATAAACATCTTGGACATCAATTGGATAAATACTCTTGCCGCTAAAATGATTATTATTAATGTCCATATCAACGACTTCGTGCAACTCTTTGAAAGAGCCTACGTCCATCCAGTCAAAGTCTGCCGTAACAACGGATAGATCTTTTGTCTTTTCAATCAATGCAGTATCAATAGGCTGACTATCAAACGACAAATAAACGTCATTATATTTATCTGTACTTACAGCATCAACTTCCGACAAACTTTTGAAATTACCGTACAAGCCAGGAGCATTAACCTTCATCTTGTCTAAAAATATATTAACCGATCCAACAAAATATCCACAGTTCCATAAATAATTTCCAGATAACAAATAGCTCTTTGCTGTATCAAAATCTGGTTTTTCTTTAAATGATTCAACCTTAAATGTGCCTTCACCAACATCTATGGCATCACCTCTCTGTATATACCCAAATGCCGTAGACGGACTAGTTGGCTCAACACCAATTAGAGTAATCTGTTTATTCTGGGTTGATATATTGGCAGCTGTTTTAAATGAATTTGCAAAACCATCAATATTGCGAACATAGTGATCAGAATGGATAAAAGCAATTGGCTCATCGTGATCATGTTTGCGCGATATTGCATCTAGTGCAAAAACTATGCAATGTGCCGTTCCACGACGGCCTGGCTCTATTAAAAAAGCCCCGTCTGGTAATTCTGGCAACTGATCGCGTAATTTATCAGAATGGCTAGCCTCTGTCACGACATAGACAGTTTCGCCTATTTTTGATGCGCGGTCATATGCTGTCTGCAGCAAAGATCGTTCACCAGTTAATTTTAATAAATGCTTTGGGTGCTCTGGGGTTGACAGCGGCCAAAGGCGTGTGCCTGAACCGCCTGCTATAATAACTGTAATCATTGATTTATTATAAACCAAAAGGCTTGATTTGACAACAGATTTAAAATGTTTCTTAATTTTTCGTATATACTAATGTACATGAATATACTTATAACAGGCGGCGCTGGATATATTGGGTCACATACCATAATTGAATTATTAGCAGCTAAACATTCGGTCGTTGTTGTGGACAATCTGTCTAATAGCAGCCCTGAATCACTAAAACGTGTAGAGAAAATTACTGATTCTAAAATACCCTTTTATAAAATAGATCTGCGCGACAAAGACGCACTGGATGCAGTCTTTACAGATAACAAGGTCGACGCCGTCATACATTTTGCTGGGCTAAAAGCCGTTGGCGAATCTGTCGCAAAACCGATTGAATATTATGACAATAATATTGGATCGACCTTGGCACTGGTAGAGACCATGCAAAAGCATGATGTAAAAAAGCTAGTATTCAGCTCGTCCGCGACCGTCTACGGCACACCTTCTGAGCTGCCGCTGTCTGAGGACAGCCCAGTCGGGGTTGGTATTACTAACCCATATGGTCAAACCAAATTTATGATTGAACAGATTTTACGTGACCTAGCTATTGCCGATAGTTCATTTGAAATAACCCTGCTGCGCTACTTCAACCCATTTGGTGCACATCCTAGCGGGCTAATCGGAGAAGACCCGAACGGCAAACCAAACAACCTGCTACCATACGTATCGCAGGTAGCCGTTGGTAAATTAGAATCAGTAGGTGTCTATGGCAATGATTACGATACGCCAGACGGGACAGGTGTGCGAGATTATATTCACGTCGTCGACCTAGCACGCGGGCACGTAGCCGCATTGGACCATATAAAACCAGGCGTATCTACATACAACCTAGGTACAGGCAAGGGCGTGTCCGTATTAGAATTAATCGCTGCCTTTGGCAAAGCCGCCGGCAAAACAATCCCTTATGAATTCTTGCCCCGCCGCCCAGGCGATATAGCTGCGTGTTATTCAACAGCGGAAAAGGCGTCAAAAGAACTTGAATGGAAAGCTGAAAAAACAATCGACGAGGCCTGCGCTGATTCTTGGAGATGGCAATCGCAAAATCCAAATGGTTATAAAGAATAGATAGCGAGTTTGTGCTAAAAGTTAATTCGTTTTTCTTCAACTACTAACGGTCTGTTCATAACTCTTATATTTATATTCAATATGTATTCGCCAATTAGACCTAGGAAGATTAATTGAATTGAGCCCATGAAAAATACTCCGACTGCTATTGGTGCCGTACCAATTGGAAAACTATCCCAGAACATTAGTTTTAATGCCAAATACACCAATCCGACCAAGAAACTTAAACCTGCAATTAGAAATCCCAATAACGTTGCTAGTCGGATTGCCACTTTGGAATATGACGTAATCCCCAACATGCCAATGTCATATAGTGAAAAGAAATTATTCTTGCTTTTACCATGTAGCCGCTTTGCCTGCTCATAGTTAATTTCTTTGCGTTCATAGCCAACTTCGGAAATAATACCGCGGAAATACGGCATTGGATCGTTTAGATTACGCATCACCTCAATAAACTTTTTATCATATAGGCCAAATCCTGTAAAATGTTCAATTTGCTCGGTTGAGGCTACCTTTTTAATCAATTTGTAATAAATTGAACGCAGTAGATACATGAATTTGCTTTCGCGACTGGTGTTTTTGATACCGATTACAATCTTGAAGCCATTCTCCCATTCAGCCACAAATTTGTGAATCATATCAATTGGGTCTTGAAAATCAGCACACATTATAATTGTGCAATCACCTGTTGTTTGCAACATACCATAGTACGGAGATTTTAGTTGACCAAAGTTTTTGGCGTTGAATATGGCTTTGACTTTTTTATCGCGTTTACATAACCCCGTCAATTTCTCACGAGTTTTATCTTTGGAATAATTATCAATAAATAATATCTCGTAATTATAGTTTTTCAGATTTTTACTAAATTCTTCAACGATAGCCTTATATAACAATTCGACATTTTCTTCTTCGTTATATGTTGGCACCATTATACTGATAGTTTTCATTTAATCTCCTTTGATTTAAAGCTAAAATTTTTGTGACCGAACCAACTAATTGCTGTAGTTATCATTATATTCAAAGCGCCGGCTAGATATTGGTTAATCCCCAACCAACCAACGACCACTCTCAAGAATAATAACCCAACACAGAAACTAACTAGATATACCAACGCGAATCTACTAATCTCACCCCAAGCTTTACTGCTACTGCGAAAAGTAAAAAACCGATTCCACAGATAACTGTTGGCCACGCCGATAATGGTCGCCGACGTAAAAGCGATTAGATAGTCAAAACCTAAAAATATAAATAGCACATAGGCGCCATAACCAACCGCCGTATTAATACCACCTACAATCAGGAACCGAAATTCTTGACGTTGTAATAAACTGACAATAAAATTCTTCATATATTAGAACCTAACCACGATCATATCCTGATAATCTATAATTGAATTCTTTTTAGGCCATCTATCCATATTAGGCATGTTATCACAAGCCTTTATATACTGAGCGGCGTTTGGCCTAACAAAGTAATAGCCGTGCATCTCCAAATAAATGAAAAGCTCCGTCTGAAGTTCATAAAAAGCACCCATGCCCCAGTTAATAAATGATATACCGTTTGATTGTGCGTGTTCTATGTTTGGGGGTTGAGTATATTCACCCAAAAAGACTACTGGTTTTTTATCATCGAAATTGCTCTTTATGGTGTTTGCTACATTAATCATAACCGTTCTCTCCTGCTGATACTGCATATTCTCATTATAGAACCACTTGGTTAAATCATAAGTTTGCATAGTCAAAAGATATAAGGCGGCTATGAATATCAAAGGTTTTATTTTTTTAGGAGTTTGATCATAAATTATTATTACCAAGAATGCTACCAAAGGTGCGATGGCTTGACATGTTCTATATGGCCCAGCTACACCCTGAACGAATATTAAAGAAAATGCACTAAGAATCAAGAATGCTGAGAATAATAAAAGCCAATAGTTCTTTTTTATAATAGACAGAGTCGTCATATATATAACAAAAACTGCAACAATTACTTGTAGAATCGTAATGGATAAATAATTATAAGGTATTTTAATAAATGAGTGGTAGACACTACTCAAAAACGGATGAATATTACCTATAACCCCATTGCTTACCCATTTTATAGACGTCTGCGCAAAAACACTTCTAGTAATATGATTAGTATCTATATATAAATTAGTTGCTATATATTCAATAATGATTGCTATAGCAGCTACACCCGCGAATACAAGAACATACCTCAGCCAATATTTTATATTTAATTTCTTATCATTACGATTGTAAAAATATTGCAAAAACGCAACCATTGCCAACCCCAGAACAAAGACTGATACAAAAGACTCATAAGTAGAAACGACTACTGTCATTAGCGCAATTGGTACCAATACCAAAGATATTAATCTTTTATTATTTATAAGGTATTCATATATGCAGATTATGGATATTACTGTAAGCAAATAACCAATACCAATTGAAAGTAAGGCTGTGTTAAAAATAAATATCTCATTTATCAATGGATAGGATATAAATATTGGTATAAAGAGAATGTAACATATTTTATTTAATTTATTATTGGTTATTCTTTTAAACAAACAGCAGTACAACAATCCAGCAAGAACCATTAATATGATACAAACTGCAGCTAGCCAAAAAGGCGTGAAGCCAACACCTCCAAGCAATTGGTTCAAGACAGCGGGGAAAAATCTACCTTGAGCTATTAATTCACCACCACCAAAATATCTAAGAAAAGATGAATCATCTGGGTTAATAGATGGATTAGTCAAAACAAAACCATACCCCAATATAATCGTAATAACTACAATCAATAATAAATATCTATTACTTAACAAAGAAATTAGTTCTTTTTTGTAATCAGATAAGATTTTTCTCATAACAACCCCATGCCTAACAGAATCTTAATAATAGATTTATATTAACATTTATTAGTTACAGCCGATACCAGAAAATCTCATATTATGGCCATTACTGCTTGTAATATTTAAAATATTATCAACTTTTGTGGTAAATTTTATTTTTTTGTATTGATCATTTATAGGCAACCTGGCTATTCCACCGCTATTATCAGAGATGATCAGATCACTAATATCTCCAATACTGGCCATTCTATACATAAAACAAACCTCTCCGGCATCACCAGTCGATGCGTCAGATTTGAATAATGACTTGAGCGAAATTGTTGAATTAGTAGGTATTTCATACTGCCAATCTATTGCTGATTTTTGTATCAAGCCATTTGCCGGTAGATTATTTGTGAATTGCAATGAATCAGTAATGACCGGGGTATCATCTGTTATTTTTGCAATGACTATAATGTCCTTAGTTATTGCGGGGCTATCGGGCATCATGGCGCCTTTCCCGTGCGGCCCCTGATATACAACCTTTAAATAAGGTATTTTCTCAATATCAGCAGGTTCTACACCGTGTATTACCACCGCGTCTATGCCAATGCTATGCAGGGCTGGAACGGTTTGAGGGTCAGAAAGATTTCTTATGGATGATCGCAAGATGTCATCTTGACTATTTGATACCACATTATTCAATAGCTTCTTTTTGTGAACTAACTGCATAGACAAATAATATACAGGTGAATTTGCCTCAGTAACTTTTTCTATTGGATATTCGGCAATAGTCTTTATATCTGCTTGATCTTTCAACCAATAATAGCCCTGCGAGGCGTTACTGTAACTAAACCTACCTGGTTCTATACCCTGAAACGGACCATAAGTTTGATATTGCATTAATATAAATAGAAATATAACAATATAAGATATAGTTTTAGCTAATTTTTTTAACTTAAGAGCATCACCAAAATAAGCTAAAGCTATCGCAAACAACACAGTAACCGCGATATTCACGACGACATATTCACGAGATATAACTCTCCAAACATTAACATGACTCAGTAACAAATATGATGGCAATGGAATACCAAATATATGGATAGGTGGTAATGCCATAATCATTGCAGCAATTGCTACAAAGAGAGTCCCGCAAACAATTAACTTTGAGTCACCTTTAAGCAGTTTACTTATATCCAATTTCTTTCCCCTAATTCTTTCCCAGAACAAAATTATGAAAAACAGACCTACAATAACCACCATTGCAAGGCTTATCCCTACAACATCTTCACTGAGACCACCGCTAGAAAATATATACATTGAATCGTGCAGTTTTTTACCATAGTCGCCCAATAACTTAAAGATGGAACTATCAGGGAATGGTAATAAATATTCACTAGGTACATTACTATAAGTTTTACCAGCATCAATAATATTATCTCTTGTCCCGACTACGGCAGAATTTATCTGCGAAGATTGAGTTGTTATTATAAATGCGAGAGGAAGAACTAATAAGATAAAGGCCCCAACAAATAATGCCATACTTTTTAATTTAGGAATGAATATAGATTTCTGGAACTTGCTCTTTCTTAATTTTATTAATCCTAGAATAAACCAGATAGACATCATAGGGGCAACAATGGTAATCGCTAGCAATGAAAAATAAGGGTCAAAGTAGAAACATGCTGCCAAAAGTACGGCCAATAAAATAGCTCTGGACTTCTTATAAGTAGTCATAAACGATAAAGATGCCCAAAGCACGCCTATTAGCAAGGCCTGAAAGCCATAACTTGGATGAACCCCAATTTTGACCTGAAAATATGGGGTAAAAGCTACAGCATAACCAGCGAGTAAGGCTATCCATCGTCTACCTTTTGTTATTGAATATATAAAACCAAACATAACGAGAGAGGCGCTCATATACCCTAAAATATTTGCGAGATTATACCCACATATAGGGCCAGCGATTTTAGATGTAGTCCATAATAACAAAGACTGACCAACTACAACAGCGTCAATAGGGCTGCCTAATGATTCGCCATTAGGGTAATTGGTAACATCAGAAAAACCGCCGACGGGAGGAGCATTGTCTACATTAGCGAATTTCCATATAGGCCCCGCCGTATTATCACCTAGCCCATTTAATGTATTGCCACAATCTGACAATGTTTGGCTAAAGCCCATATAAAACACTGTAAAGAAAAGATAGGTACAAATTGCGAATATAACAAACCAATTCTTTTTTAGAAAAGGCGGAATGGATCTAGATATAGATTTAAATTTATTCACTAATGTTATCCTGTTCATCCCATTAAATTAACAACTGCTCGTCGGAGCTTTTTAATGGTATAATTTTATTAATGTCAAATCCTATTGTATCATTAATAGTCCCAACAAAGAACTCATCTAACACATTAGGTCGTTGTTTACAGTCCATAAAAGACCAAACCTATAAAAATATAGAGATTATATTAGTAGATAATTTTTCCAATGATGAAACCTTAAAAATCGCCCAAAAATATACAAAAAAAACTTATTCAAAAGGTCCCGAAAGAAGCGCCCAAGTTAACTACGGTGTGTCAAAGGCCACTGGAAAATATGTATATAAGATTGACAGTGACTTTATACTTGATAAAAAAGTCGTCGAAGAATGTGTTAAATTATGTGAGTCTGGGTGCGATGCGGCAGTTGTGCATAATAGCCCAGATGAAAGTATAAGTTGGGTTGCAAGAATTAGACGTTTTGAAGTTGATATGTATAAATATAATCTTGATCATTCATCGGCTAGATTCGTTCGAAAAGATATTTATAAAAAGATAGGTGGATTTAACGCCTCAGTTACGGCCGGTGAGGATTATGATTTCCAAAATAAACTAAACCGAATAAAAGCCAAAATAGGATTTGCAGACGCCGAAGCTTTACACCTAGGGGAACCTCGCTCATTCTGGAAGCATCTAATGAAATATTATTCTTACGGTAAAGATTTTACTAATTATGGTTCAGTTGCCAGTTCTGAAGAAAAAAGCACTCAGTTGGGATTTTTTAGAAGTGTATATATAAAAAATTGGAAAAAATTTATCAAGCATCCAATAAAAGGCATTTCTTTTATTTTCTATCATACTCTTAAATATATCTTTGGTGGCGCTGGTTATATTGTTGCTAAGATCAAAAAAACATGAAAAAAAGCATATTAATATTCATAACTCTAAGCACTCTGGCCTCAGCAGTTAATTATGCAACATACCCGTTGCTCGGAAGAATATTGCCCGCATCGGAATATATCAGCATCACAATATCACTATCGCTACTTACTCAAATAACAACATTTCTTTCGTCCATAGTGGCCATAACTATAGGCCTATCCAAAAGTGATGATAATGATGGGACAAATAACAAAGTACAATCCCTACAATCATTACTTTTCAAGTTATTCCTCGTTCTAAATATAATATTCCTTGTTTTATCACCTTTGATTATGAGCCATATTAACACCCCTGTTTTGTTTGCTATCCCTATTAGTATTATGATGATGGTGTCTATACCAATCGCTGTCGTCTCTGGTTATTTGAACGGCAAAGGCCTAATGGTCAAGTTGGGCATATTGACTGTAATATCAGCTGGGTTCCAGTTCGCTGGCGGAGCTATAGCCGCATATACAACTCACAGTGGCTTCTTGTCGCTATTAACTATGTCGCTGGCACAAACTGGGGCTATATTCACTATTTACCTATTATTTAAAAAGAATAAACTGCCTAAAATATTATCTGTGTTCAAGCAATCAGAAACACACAATGAACGAAAATATATGCGGAGCCTATTGCTATATACGTTCTGTGCTTCTGTAGCCATCATGTTAATGAATCTGGTACAAATTGCCGACCTGTTGATCATTCAATCTTTAAATGATACTGACGTTAAATTTTACACTGACATATATGTAATCAGTCGAATCGTGTTCTTTGGTGGAATGATATTTATATGGCCTTTTTTGAGTGAAATAAATATCAAAGATCATCAGCCAAACAGAAAACCGTTTACAAAAGTAGCACTTATTTTTACAGCCATAACTATATGCTCAATCATAGGATTATTGTTCTTTGGTTCTTTTATAACCAACTTACTATTTGGCACAAATTATGACATCCAGTCAATCCAATTAATAGGTGTGTTGTCAGTTCTGTATAAATTCTTTTTCCTTATAATAACAGCGGCAACCTTATACTTTGTAGTCCTAAGAAATTATGCTGCTATATTTATATCCCTAATAACTGCTGGGGCCATATTCTCCTATGCAGCGCTCATAGACAAGGTTACTAATACTTTTGGTGCTTTAATCTCTCTAAACCTAATAGCTGGTATAGCGGCCGCAATATGTGTGCTACTCGTCCTATTTAGACAGATAAAACCCAAGAACTAAGAAGTTTTTATTTCTATTTCATTCTCGGCAATGTTTTTCCAATCATACCTTGGAATAAACTTCTGAGCCTTCAGGGCAAGAGCCGAGGCTTTTTTATTGTCATTGATTAGCCCCAATGTAGCCTGGGCAAAGCTCTTTATATCACCTACCTTGCACCAAATCACGTTATCTTGCCATATAGGCTCAATCTCTTTTAACTTGCTAACAACCACAGGTACACCGGCCGCCATTGCCTCGCCGATAACAATGGCCCAGTTTTCTTCATATGTAGGTAATAAAAATACTTTGCTGGAACTGATTATTTGAAATTTTTTGTCCATATCATAAATAACACCGAGAATGTCTATATTTTTCTCAAGATTATTAGTTTTGATATATTCTTTTACCTTAGATAATACATCTTCTGACCCATCACCAATAATACCCAGTTTTGCGTCTGGGTTTTTAGCCACAACAGCCTTCCAAATCTTTAATAGATCCAAAACTCCCTTGCCATAGTTTAAACGCTTCATAAAAACAGCGTCATATATCTTCTTCTTACCGGCTTTATCTACGATATTTCTAATAGTATCGTATTCAACTCCGCAATAAACTGCTCTAACTTTGTTAGGATTTACTTTTTTCATAGATATCAGCTTTTCCCTTGTCTGATCAGATACAGCCAATATTTCATCTGCAAAATGTTTTATAATCCAACCAGATATATAACGATTTAACCAATATGCATATCTTGGAATAAATGGTGTATTGCCTCGATTATCTTTCCATGGGTATTCTTCCACCCAGTGATAAACCGCTAACCATCTCGCACCACTTCGCCTTTTTAGCCGTAGTGCCGGCAGCACGTCATACAGATGCTCGCAAGAGCTATACACCACGTCACCATCAAATTCTTTTACGCCACTACGTCCGAAAAAGAAAGACCGCCAGCTAATCTTAAGATTACTGACAATCCCGCCCTCAACAACTTGATCAAGTAAATAAGCCTTGTCATATTTTTGATTGTACTTTTTTAAAAACTCTAAACCGTTTGGCGTAGTCAAGACACTTTTTTTTATAGATTTGGGGGCATATTTCATAATTTCGAGCAATCTCATATCGCCCCCCGACACAGAGACAACACCCTGGCTTTTTGTCATCCCGTTAAATATATAGATGGCTTTCAAATTAGTTATCTCCATTCAAAACTTTTATTATTCGCTCTGCCGATTTACCATCACCAAAAGGATTTGTCCATTTTACTTCTTTTTTCTTTAATAGCTCGTATTTTTCTAGGATATCAGATTTAGATATATAATCTAGTAATACCGATCCCCCAACATCAACTGTTTCTGGACGCTCCGTATTGGTCCTTAGTATAATACACTTTTTTTGCAAGATACATGCTTCTTCTTGGATACCACCACTATCTGTCATTATCATATCTGATTTTTTCATATAGTTCAGCAGGTCACTATACCCCAGAGGCTCTGTAACAATTATCTTGTTAAATGATTTTATATAATCAAGCTTTGAATTCAACCTAGGGTGAACCGGGAATATAGCAACCATACCTTCATCTTCACAGATGGATTGCGCGGCGGAAAGAATAGCCTCAAGACTAGTGGCACTATCTGTGTTTGAAGGACGATGAGATGTTAATAGCATAAACTTTTTATCTATATACGGTAGGTCTTTTTCTTGACTACTAATGGCTTTTACTGCATCGACAATAGTATTGCCTGTTATAAAAATATTTTTTTGATCTATACCTTCTGCTAGTAATATATCTTGTTGACGTTTTGTTGGAACAAATAAATAATCAGATGCGTGGTCAGTTAAAATACGATTATATTCCTCGGGCATTGTCCGATCATAGCTCCGAAGTCCGGCCTCAATATGGGCAACTTTAACACCTATCTTAATTGATACTAAACAACCGGCAAGAACAGTATTTGTATCGCCTTGAACAATTGCGACTGTGGGCTTTTCCTCCAATAATGCTTTTTCTATAGGGACTAACATGCTGGCTAACATCTGAGAGTGAGACCCGGACCCAACCCCCAATCTATATTTCGGGGGCTTTAATCCAAGCTCCTCAAAAAATATATCGCACATATTTCTATCGTAGTGTTGGTCTGTGTCTATAACAAAATAATCTATATTTTTATCTTCACAATATTTAATACAAGAATAAAGTTTTATAATTTCTGGGCGAGTTCCGAGTATAAATGCTATCTTAGTCATAATGGTTATTATACAGTTATAATCAAACTTGTTACAATAGTATACATAATGAGTAAAAGTAATGACAAAATGATCAGCATAATTATTCCCGTTCATAACGAAAAAGAAAATTTAGATTGGCATCATAAAAAAATAGTAAAGAATCTAAAAGATCTAAAGTTAAATTATGAAATTATATATATTAATGACGGCAGCACTGACGAATCACTAGATATTATAAAATTCATCGCAGATAAAGATTCGCTAACTAAGTTTATATCTTTTTCTAGAAACTTCGGCAAAGAGGCCGCAATATCTGCCGGTATGAAAAAGGCCCTGGGCGACGCAGTATTTATTATTGACTCGGATGGCCAACACCCGATTGAAATGATTGGCCAGTTTATAGCAAAATGGCAACAAGGAAATGATATTGTAATCGGAGTCAGAAAAAGCAACCAAGGCGAAGGCCTAATAAAATCCCTAGGCTCAAAACTATTTTATAAATTATTAAAAATTGTAGACAACAGCCATGAGGCTATACGGGCATCGACAGATTTTAGATTGGTTGATCGCAAAGTAGTTGACCAATACAATAAATTAACCGAAAGAAATCGAGTTTCTAGAAACCTGATTGATTGGCTTGGTTTTAAAAAAGACACCATACCTTTTGATGCATTAGCCCGCCATGCCGGAAAAGCTAGTTATTCATACAAAAAGCTAGTTAAACTAGCCATAGATGGGGCAATTAAACATTCAACCAGGCCGTTAAAATTAATCGGTATTTTAGGACTGATAATCTCATCTGTTTCGTTATTTTTAATAATTTTCTTATCAATAGAACAGTATTTATTATCAGACCCCCTAAGCTTGGCTATAACTGGTACTGCTTTTTTGGCGATATTTCTAAGCTTTTTAGTAGGTATTGTATTAACTTGTCAGGGGTTGCTCGCCCTTTACGTTGAAAATGTTTATTACGAAACACAGAATAGACCACTTTATATAATCAGTGAAGAGAATTAATGAAAATACTCTGGTTAACTTGGAAGGATAGATCTCATCCCCTAGCTGGCGGTGCAGAGTCTGTGTCCGGCGAGATAATGGACCGCCTAGTTCTGGACGGACACACCGTCAAGGTCATAACCGCCAGATATACCGATTCTATACCAAGAGAAAATGTCAATGGAGTTAATATTTATAGAGTAGGTAATCGGTATTCCGTTTATCTAAAGGCTAGGCAGTTATACAAAGCCGAGCTTTCCGGTTGGGCTGATTTGGTTATAGATGAAATGAACACTATACCATTTGGGAGCGGTTTTTATAACAAAACCAGAAATGTGCTGCTGTGTTATCAATTAGCTAGAGAAATATGGTTTTATCAAATGCCATTTCCCCTGTCACTAGTTGGTTATCTAATTGAACCGTTCATGCTGCGCAGACTATCAAAAAAATACCCAGTCGCCATAACCGAATCCAAAAGTACAAAAAATGATTTGGGCAAATACGGTTTTAATAATACAAATATTTTTCGCGTCGGCATGAGCCTACAACCCCTAACAAAATTGGACAAAAAACCGAAAAGCAATATAGTACTGTCCCTAGGAGCAATCAGGCCGATGAAGCGCACCCTTGACGCCATCAAAGCCTTTGAAATAGCTCGAGATAGCAATGACGAGCTCAATATGGTAATCGCCGGAGACAAAAGCGGCAAATACGCTCAAAAAGTAATAAAATATGCCTCAAAATCCAGACATGCCAATGCTATCAATATAGCAGGCCGAGTTAGTAATACTGAAAGACTAAACCTTATGAGAAAAGCTGACGTAATTCTAGTGGCATCGGTAAAAGAAGGCTGGGGTCTTATTGTGACCGAAGCCAACAGCCAAGGAACCCCGGCGATTGTGTATGACACCGACGGGCTACGAGATAGTGTCCAGAATAATGTAACTGGTATCTTGGTGCCAAGTTTAAATTATAGGACTATGGGCAATAATATAAATAGCCTGTTGGCAGACACTAAAAAATACGAATCTTTTAGACTGGCCGCCTGGGAATGGAGCAAAGAATTCACTTTCGAGAATTCATACAAAGATTTTCTAAAGGCAGTCAACATAAAAAAATAAAAGAATATACTGTTTAAGCTTTATGTGGTATAATAAATAAGTAAACTATATCTATAGGGCAACTATGAAAAATTCATCAAAAAAAAATAAAACAAGCATTAAAAAAGTTATCATTATAACGGCTATTAGCTTGTTTATTGCATTATCTACTATTGTTGCTTATTTATTTTTCAATAACCCAATAAACAAAGCTGAGACTAGATCCGACGACCAAACGCCCGCGACACAGGCCATCGATTACAACCCTCCAACTGCTGAGCAAAAACAGGCCGGTGAGGCTAAAAAAACAGAGAAGCAGACAATAACATCAGCTAGTTTTACAACCTCGGTTACAGCTAACGATACAGCGGGCATTGTCCAGATTAGAAATATAATCAATGGAGCAATCAGTAACGAAGGGACTTGTAATTTAACAATGACGAGCGGCAATATAGTAGTCACAAAGTCCGCCAATACGTATGCCCTACCCAGTTCATCAACTTGCAAAGGATTCGATATTAACCGTAATGAGTTACCGGCTGGTAATTGGCAAATCACCCTAACCGTCACGATTGGCAGCGAGAGCGCTACTGTTAGTAGCGAGAAACTACTGGAATAAGATATGCGTAGTTTAATGGCTAAATCACTAATAACGGCAACTACCCTATTTATAGGGATATTCATACTAACAGTCACACCTATTAATGTGTCTGCTGCACCGGTTGTCGGGTTTGAAGCTGGCCGAATTATCGATGATGCCGTATTCACAAATAAACAATCAAGGAGTGTCGCCCAAATTCAGGAATTCCTAAATAGCAAAGTCCCAGTCTGCGATACACAGCATTCAGGTTATTATGGTCAAAGCGGAACATTTTATGGCCCATCTTTTATATGTTTGAAAGATTTTTATGAAAATTATTCGAGCACATATAGCTTAAGTTTTAGCTATAAGGACAAACAAGGTAATACCCAAACAGGTACGCGAACTTATTTTAGAAATAACGCCTATGAATATAAATCACTGACCGCAGTATACCCTGATAATCCCAACGACCTTAATAATACAAGTTACAGTATTAATGGCAATTATGCATACGGTTATCTTCTAAAGGGAGAGATAAATAATATAAATGGGACTATCCCATCTGGCGCAATTTCGGCAGCTCAAATAATATACAATACTGCTCAAGAATTCAACATCAACCCACAGGTCTTGATAGTGCTACTACAAAAAGAGCAAAGCCTAATAACTGATACTTGGCCAGAGCCATATAAATATCAATCCGCAACTGGCTATGGTTGCCCGGATACGTCACCATGTAGCGCTGGCTATGCTGGATTTACCAACCAAGTCCGAAACGCTGCAGAAGATTTTCACTTAGCATTAACGCCAGGGTCTAGTTATTGGAGCGGTTGGTTATTAAATACCAACAACCAAATACCCTACAGCACAAGCTCGTCCTGTGGGTCTAGCAACGTCTATATACAGAACCGAGCAACCTGGGCGCTATACACATATACCCCATACCAGCCAAATTCGGCCACACTAAATGCCGGATATGCATCCGGTGGAAATTGCAGTGTCGGCGGAGAAGGCAATCGTAATTTTTACCAATATTTTAAGGATTGGTTTGGCCCCACCACAGCCTCACCAATATATGGGTACTCCATTGTATCGCAAAAAGCATATAGTGATAGTGGGTATCAATCTGAGCTGCCATCACCATTAAACATTCAGCCAAATTCTGAGGCATATATAAAAATAGTCATAAAGAACACAGGTAACCAAACATGGTACAAAAACTCACTACATATGGGGACAACGTCACCTATGGATAGATATTCTCGATTTCACGATTCTTCATGGTTAGGCCCAAACAGACCAGCCGAGATGCTAGAAGAAAGTGTAGCACCTGATGAGAATGCCACTCTTAGATTTAAACTAGACGCACCCGGACAATTGGGAAGCTATAATGAATCATTCGGAATATTAATAGAGGGGCAACTTTGGCTAAACGGTGATATCTCATTACCAATAAACATATCGTCACCTGTCGACTACTACTCTGTAGAAACTACGTCATTCAAAGCCTTTAGCGATATTGCCCGGACTAAAGAATTGGATAATTATAATATATCTAATTTTACTAGGTCAAAGATATATATAAGAGCGATAATAAAGAATACGGGGAATAAGACCTTCCCAGCCAGCCTGACTAAGATTGCACCGACACAGCCAAACAATCGAGCTAGCATATTTGCAGACGATTCTTGGGCTAACAGCAGCAGAGTCACGGCAGCAAAAGAAGGAGATATATTACCACAAGCAACCGGCACATTTGATTTCTCTATAACCTTACCAGACCAACCAATTATTAATACAACTGAAAAATTTGGGATGTTAATAGAATCTCAAGTTTGGTTATCAGATGATATAGGGACATTAACAATAAACTCAAGAGCTAGACCAGCCCCTGAAATATTAAAGTACCAAACCCTAGAAATCGGCCAATATCTTTTATCATATGACGAGCGATTTAGGTTGATACTGCAAGGTGATGGCAACCTTGTCCTATATTCACCATCTAGAGCAATATGGTCAACCGGCACTGCCGGCAAAGGTGGAGCACATCTAGCCATGCAAGATGACGGCAACCTAGTATTATATAGATATGACTGGAAGCCTTTATGGCAGACTGGCACTAGCGGTAAAAACGCCCAAAAGTTTATAATACAGACCGACGGTAACCTGGTTTTATATTCCTCAAATCTATTGCCCCAATGGGACTCTCACACAGACGGTAAATTTTAGTTTCAAGATACTGGATGATAAGATACTAAACCTGTTATAATACACCTTAGTTTTATGAAAAAAGTTTTTATCGAAGGTCTCGGATTAGTTGAAAGTCACTTTAGTGGTGTGGGCCAATACATACTTGGAATAATTAGAGGGCTAGACGAAATAGTTGAAGAGAACAAGATAAATGGTATTAAAACTCCTAGGATCAAGGTAATAATCCCTATTGATTGTGTAAAAAAGTTCAAAAAGTTTGGGTTTAAACATATAGGCTACAAAACATTCCCATTAAAATTTAGATATATGGCGGGCTTAGATCATCGTGGCAAACTACCATTCATAGACCTATGGTGTGGACCGGGATTTTATCTATTCACCAGGTTCACTGCCATGCCATTGTTACTTAGCAAATACGCCGTCATCGTCTATGACATATCATTTGAGCTTTACAAGCAATTTTCTGAAGAAAATAATGCGAAGTTTTTATCACCGCGCACTAAGTTGGCTGTAAAATCTGCCGAAAAAGTTATAACCATTTCGAAAAATGCAAAAAAAGAAATAGTTGATTTTTATAGTGTTGAACCAGATCGAATACTAATAGCGAACCCTGCAGCCGACCAAAGACAACTTTATCGAAGAAGCGAAAAAGAGGTAGAAAGGGTCAAACAAAAATACGGCATAAACGGCAAATACATACTAGCCCTATCTAATCTTGAACCTAGAAAAAACCTGGACGGTCTGGTTGATGCATACTGTCAATTACCAAAACATATAACCAATGAAGTAAGCCTATTATTAGTAGGCGTTAACGGCTGGAAGACAGAAAAGCTATTCAATAAGATAATCAGTAAAGTTAATGAAGGGTTTAATATAATACGCCCTAGTTGCTATATTGATGATAATGACAAACCAGCGATATTTTCTGGAGCTGAAATGTTGGTATATCCTAGCCATTATGAAGGTTTTGGCATGCCACCACTAGAAGCGCTTGCCTGTGGCACACCGGTAGTTTGCTCTGACAATTCATCATTACCAGAAGTAGTTGGTGACTGCGCTTTAATGGTACCTAGCACAGACACAAATGCGATAAAAAATGCCATGGAAAAAACACTAGCAGACAAGAATATCAAAAAGACCATGATAAAAGATGGACCAAAACAGGCTGAAAAATTTAACTGGAAAGAGTCCGCTAGAGTTTATTATGAAGTTATAAAGGAAAATATATAGTATGAAGATTGCTATAGATTTATCAGTGCTGCAATCATATCACAGGCTTAGAGGCATAGGTGCCGTTGCTATAAATTTCATAAACCATTTGCCAGACACGGCCAAAAAAGAAAACAAATTTATATTTTTTATAAATAAAAATGACGAAGATCTAGCCTTTAAACCCCTAAACCTATCTGGCATTGACTTTGAAATCCGCTATTTTAAAAAAATCGATTATATTCAATTGCCCGGTATGTTAAGGCTTATTTCAAAAATATTTTACAAAGCAAAGGGTTGCATCGAATATATAACTGGCGACCCGCGTATATCCAAAAAACAATTAAAAGATGTCGATAGATATATACAATTTGACCAAATCCAAAAACTACCAAAACAAGCACGTAAAAAAGCAATCCTTATAATATACGATATTATCCCCTACGCTCTTAAATACGATTACCTAAGCCCCTATCGGATAGCTCGCTCTAATGGGTTGGGACGTAAAGCAGCCTTTAGATCGGCGTTTTTAAGACGACAATACAAGATAAGAACAACGCTCAATTGCAAACGAGCAAGAACATTAATTGCTATCTCTGAAAACACCAAAAAAGACTTTGTAAAATATTTCAATATAAACGAAAAAAAGATAAAGATTGCACTACTGGGTGTTGACTTAAAAAAAGGCAAAGACAAAGATAAGGCCAAAAAACCTGATTTAAACGAATATAAAACCACCATGTGGGGTTCTGTATTGAATAAAATAGACCTGGGAGAAAAACCATTTATTTTATTCGCCGGTGGGATTGACCCTCGAAGGAAAATCACTGAGTTATTGGCAGCCTATAATAATCTACGCGCTAGAGGAATTGATATATCGCTAGTTTTATCTGGGGATTCAATGGATGGACTAGAAAACTTAAAGAATGATAAAATGAAAAAATATTTAACAGATAGTAACTCCTATAACGAAGATATACATTTGATGGGGTACGTCTCTAATGAAGAACTAAACTGGCTTTATGGCAATGCCTTGGCTTTTGTGTTCCCTAGTATATACGAAGGTTTTGGATTGCCCGTATTAGAGGCTATGGGGCATGGGTGTCCCGTAGTAACCTTTGATAATACATCCATTCGTGAGGCTGGCGGAAAAGACGCCATATATGTCAAAGATTTTATAGAAATAACGGATTCTATACAAGATTTAATGGACAACCCAGCAAAGAGAGCTCGCCTACTAAAAAGTGGTGTAACCAGGTCTCAAAAGTTTACCTGGGAAAAGACCGCTGAATGCATATTAAAAGCTCTCGAGTAAAATAACTAGGATATCTTAACGCCAACAGTAGGTGCTACTGAATATGGGTTGCTCTTGTCATTAACAACCTGAAAAGATATTGCCTCGTCCCACCACTGCAACGTATCACCATTAGAACTGGATAATACTGCTGGGTCAATTGTATATTTGCCTTGATTGAAAATATTAGGGAAAGACCAGCTGATATGCACAGTTTTGTTTTTGTCATCAAATACTAGTTTTGGATTCTTGCCGATAGATATATTGGTATTAGTACCGCATATTGGATGGCCTTTTTCATCTTTGACAGTAAATCCAGGATTTATTGTATCGCTAAAGCCGCTTGCACTAACAATACGATATGAAAACTCTATATTCTTGTCCTCAGCCCCAAATACTTTTTTGGATAATGCCAAGTCAACGATATCTACTCCGCCAGAGCCCCATTTACTACTAGCCTTAACTTGATTAGCACTAATATTATTCTCTACATGGGTATGCAAAAATAATTTTGTATATTCTTTTGAAACATCCTCTGCGCTACCTGAGCAAATTATCTCGTTATGATCAATTAATATCGCCCTGTCACAATATTCGCGCACTGCCGACATATCATGACTGACAAATACGACTGTTTTTTTGTCTTTTTTAAGCTTTTTAAAATATTCAAAACATTTGCGTTGGAAATCGGCATCCCCAACCGCCAAAACTTCGTCAATCAGTAATATATCTGATTCGGCCAATATTGTGGCTACAGAAAATGCTAATCGAACCTGCATACCAGATGAATAATTCTTCAACTTTTGGTCCATAAACCGATCAAGCTCAGCGAAGTCTACAATTGCTCGATATTTTTCATCAACTTCTTTTTCAGAAAAACCTAATAGCGCACCATTTAGATACGTATTTTCGCGTCCTGTGAGCTCTGGGTTAAACCCGACACCTAATTCAATAAAAGGTACCAATCGCCCATTTACGGCCACGCTGCCGACATTTGGCTGGTATATACCAGCAATTATCTTTAGCAGTGTACTCTTACCACTACCGTTGCGCCCAACTATACCAAAGAACTCGCCTTTTTTGACATCAAAGTTTATACCTTTTAGGGCATTCTGGACTTCAAATTTCTTGCGGTTTTTGTTGAACGGATTTACGAACAGGCTTTTTACACTGTCGGCTTTGTCATGTGGCAATTTAAAGTTTTTTGAAACTTTTTTTACACTAATTGCTATATCGTCAATCATTATATTAACTCCGCAAAACTAGCTGATTTTTTCTTGAAATATCTGGCACCGATAAACGCGAATATTATAACAATAGCTATTGGCACTAAATGCATCCAGGGATTATTGAACGCGCCCGAGATCGTCATTGTATCCTGCGTTATCACAAAGTAGCGTGCATCCTGGATAATTTGAGCAACTGGGTTTAACATCATTACCTGTGCGGCCGTTGCGGACATCGCAAAGACCATAGTAATCGGATAAAGTATAGGCGTAGCGTAAAAACCAGCCTGCAGCACCAATTCCCATATATAATTTATATCCCTGAAACGGACATACAGCGCGCTTAGTATAAATGCGATAGACAATGCAAACACAAATAATTCTATTGCCAAAGGTATTAGCCACAGCATATTTAATGTAAATGGCACATGGTTTAAGAACATAAATAGCGATATTACTACTGTATTAATAGCCAGATTAATTAATGCCGAAAAAGACCCTGCTACGACCACCACATAACGCGGGAAAGCCAATTTGCGCAATAGATCACCTTTGCTCACAATTGCAGACAGCCCATTGTTAGTAACCTCTACAAAATAATTCCACAAAACTATACCCAGTAACAGATAAACAGCAAAATATGGGATACCTTCGCCGACCTTTAGAAAACGCACAAAAACTATATAAAGAATGCTAAATAGCGCCAATGGACGTAGTAATGTCCATACATAGCCTAGCGCCGAGCCCTTATAGCGAAGTTTGAAATCAGTTATTACTAGCTGTCTCAGCAGAATAATAGAGTAACGATATTTTTTCTTTAGTTTATTTAGAAAATCCACAGTAACCCTTATTATAGGGGCAAAACATCAGTAAATCAATGTTATACTGTGTATATGGAAAAAGAGAGAATAGCAATATCAGGAGTAAATGGCTTTGTCGGTCATCACCTAGCACAAGAGTTAAATAATGCCGGGATATCGGTTATAGGCATCGGTCAAGAACAAGCCGCCAGCCCTAATTTGTCTGGCCTGGTAGACGAATACCATCAAGCCGACCTGATCGAAGCGTGGCCCGATATAGCAGGCGTCAAGGCAGTCATACACCTAGCAGGCTTAGCAGCAGTTGGACCATCTTTTGATAAACCGCAAATCTACATCAACGCAAACAGCTCAATGGTAACCAACCTGTGTGAATATTATGCAAAAAAAGACAAAAAACCGCGCATAGTATTAGTCAGTAGTGGTGCCATATACAGCCCCGATCAGCAAATGCCAATCAACGAAGCCGGCGAATTAGGCCTAACCTCACCCTATGCCGTCAGTAAGGTTCTAAATGAGAATCAAGCAACCTACTACCGTAACCGCGGACTAGATTGTGTAGTTGTACGACCGTTTAACCATATCGGACCCGGCCAAAACACCGGCTTTATTCTGCCAGATTTTTATGATCGCCTATCAAACCTAGCAGACGGAGAAACCTCAATTACTACCGGTAATATTGAAACAAGACGAGATTATACCGATGTGCGAGACATAGTCCGTGCATATGGAAAAGTCGCCCTAGCTGATACGTTAAAATTTGACACGTATAATATATGCTCTGGACGTAGCCTGTCAGGGTCGGAGATATTAACCGAACTAAAAACTGCAATGAATATGCCAGACGTCAGTTTTACAATCGACCCCACACTTGTCCGCCCAACTGACCCGCAAGAAATAATTGGCGATTCTTCACGAATTAAAAACGAACTAGGATGGATGCCCGAAATAGACATCCATCAAACAGTTACTGATTTTGTGAAATCTAAATCTTCTTAGATTCAATAGCCAGGTCGCTTTCGACCATCAATTTAACTAGGCCTGGGAAATCAACTTTGCGCTTCCAGCCCAATTCTTTTTCGGCTTTTGATGGGTCACCCAATAACAAATCTACTTCGGCAGGTCGCATAAATGCTGGGTTCTGCCTGACATAAGGTTTCCAATCATCTATACCAATTTCTTTGAAAGCTAGGTCTAGAAACTCGCCAATCGAATGTGTCTCACCTGTTGCCAACACATAATCATTAGGCTCATCTTGCTGTAACATTCTCCACATGCCTTCTACGTAATCACCGGCGTAGCCCCAGTCGCGCTTTGGCCACAAATCACCTAATTCAATATGGTCTTGTTTGCCTAATTTAATTCGCGCCACTGCATTTGTGATTTTGCGAGTAACGAATTCTATGCCACGTCGTTCACCTTCGTGATTGAATAAAATGCCCGATACTGCAAACATTTTGTAGCTTTCGCGATAGTTTTTTGTAATCCAATATCCGTAAAGTTTAGCTACGCCATATGGGCTGCGTGGATGAAAGGTTGACGTCTCGTTGTAGCCTTTTTCTGGTCGATTGTATTCCAGCCCGCCAAACATTTCAGATGTTGAAGCCTGGTAAAAACGAACTTTATTCTCAGGATCGGTAAAGCGAATAGCCTCTAATATGTTTAACACGCCCTTACCAGTAACGTCGTTAGTCAATTGAGGAACCTTGAAAGAATGTCCTACGTGACTAATAGCAGCCAGATTATACACCTCGTCTGGTTTTGCAATTTGCATAGCCCGAACCAATGATGAGTAATCTGTCATATCACCTTCAATCAATGTCACATAAGGATATTCTGCAACTGTAGCTTCACGCTTTGGATTTTGTTGGCCACGTATCAGACCAAAAACTTCATAGCCTTTTTCGTGTAACAATTTTGCCAGATGGCCACCATCTTGACCTGTAATACCAGTTATTAATGCTCTTTTTGTAGCTTTTGCCATAATTCTCTTCCCGCAGTTTCAACTGCAATGATTCTATATTAAGTATTAATTATATACCAACCCGTCTGCTGTTGTATACTATTAGTAATTATGAAGCATATCGTCATTGATGCCCGTATTATTAATAGCTCTACTGGGACTTACGTAGAGCGTCTGTTACATTACCTGCAAGAAATAGACCAGACCAATAAATATACCGTCCTAGTCCCCAAAAAGGACCTGGATTTTTGGAAGCCAACTGCCAAAAACTTCACCGTTGCGGCCGCAGATTTTCCTAATTATTCATTAGGGGAACAGATTGGTTTTAAAAAGTTATTAGACGGCCTGAGCGCCGATTTGGTGCATTTTTGTATGCCCCAACAACCTATCTGGTATCGCGGCGCCCACGTAACAACAATCCACGATTTGACGTTGTTACGCGTATATAATTCTGACAAAAACTGGCTGACTTACCATATAAAACAATTTGTGGGCCGATTTGTGTTCAAACATGTCGCCAGATCTAGCCAACAAATAATCGTACCCACGCAGTTTACAAAAAACGACTTGTTGTCATTCGTAAATATAACGCCCAAAAAAATAACCGTGACATACGAATCAGCCGACATATCAATCGACAAACTAGAGGCATATAAACATCCTTTCAAACGCTTTATCCTGTATGTTGGTCAACAAGGTGATTATAAAAACATCAAACGGCTAGGCGATGCGCACCAGCAACTGCTATCAAAACACCCCGACCTGGGGCTGATATTAGTCGGTCGAATGAATGACCGAACACAGGCCAATAAAGACTATTTTGACAACAAGCATTATAAAAATATCCATTTCACCGGATTTTTACCAGACACACAACGTGATTGGTTGTACAAAAACGCCGCGGCCTATATATTTCCATCACTATCAGAAGGTTTTGGGCTGCCGGGGCTAGAAGCAATGGGCTACGGTGCTCCAGTTGTCAGCAGTAATGCGACCTGCCTGCCAGAAGTTTATGGTGATGCGGCCATATATTTTGACCCCAATTCAACCGACGATATGGCTGACGCGATTAGAAAAATATTAAACAATGACAAACTGCGCGACGAACAGATCAAAAAAGGTTACCAGCAGCTAAACAAGTATTCTTGGCGCAAAATGGCCACCGAAACGCACGACGTATATCTAAAAGCTCTAAAATAAAACTACCATCCATATAAAATATCAGGTCTAGAATCCACCTGTTTTAGGTGTAGGATATTGACTTTGCAACACGCTTAAACTTAAATGAACGCGATTGTTGTATACTATAAATAACCATGAATGAAATAATAAAAAAACGAATAATAATTATCCGCAACGGTAAATCTGTAGATTTTGGCGGGGGTGAGCGGTTCGTCGTCAATCTAGCCGAAGAATTAGCTAAAGATAACTGCGAGACTTTAATAGTATCTCAATCATCTAACCTGCTGGAATTTGCCGGGGACCACGGCGTCAAAACAACCCGCGGCAAATGGTGGGCAGGGCAAAACTCTAAACTAGCCCGTTTCCTGCCGATATATTTTATTTGGCAAGTTATCCTGACCGTCTGGTATATCGGGTTTTTTACAAAGAAGCGCCCAAATGCTATCCATATCCACAGCAAAGACGATTTCATCGCTGCAACTATCGCCGGCAAAATATTGGGTAAACGAGTTATTTGGACGGATCACGGCGAACTGAAGACTGCCTGGAAAAACGTCGAAATAGCCCTGCGCAATCCCATCGGTAAAATGATACATTCGGCCGCAAAACGAGCTGACAAGATAACCTTCTTTAGCGAAAGCGAACGGATGCTGGTCAGCGAAAACCTATCGGCTGGTGGCGTCGTCTGGCAAAAAATGACTGTCATCCACAAGGGTGTCGTCGATACAGCCAACAAATATACCAAACTAACCAGCGGCAAAACTTTCAAATACTGTATCTGCAGCCGGCTAGTCGCCCAAAAAGGCATCGGCGAAGCTATTGGCGCTTTTAATAAATTATCCAAGGATTATACTAATACCAAACTGGTCATTGTCGGCGATGGCCCCGAATCAGCTAAATTCAAGCGCGACACTATAGGCAATAAAGATATAATCTTCCTAGGCCATCAAGAAAACCCACTGATAGATATGAGTAGCGCCGACGTCTTTATTCAGCCCAGCTATCACGAGGGGCTTAGCACGGCTTTGATACAGGCTAGTATGCTGTCTTTGCCTATTATCGCAACCGCTGTTGGTGGCAATGTCGAAATAATCCACAAGGGCACGACTGGTATATTAATACCTCCCCACGACGCGCTGGCGCTGTATGAGGCAATGAAACTGGCTTATGATGACAAAGTATTACGCCAAAAGATAGCCAAGGGTGCCCGATCTCAATATGAAGATATTTTCCAGTTTGATCACATCGTAACCGAACAGTTTTTGCCATTATATGAAAATACCAAACACAAATCCTAAGCGCCAGTATCATAATACCCAGTAATAGTGGTTGGGATAAATATCAAAATGAAGAATGTATGAAAAAATCAGCATTCTGATTACTGCAAACAAAGACCACTTTATTTTGTCAAAGAATACCACAAAAGCAAGGTTGTATAGACAGATCAGTAGGTTTAATCTTGGATATCGGTGTCGGGCTCGATATTATCAGCTGGGGCGATAGTTAGGCGACGGTCACGACCTTCGCCTGTAGAAAACGTCTTGATGTCGCCATATTCGCCTGCAACCTGGTGAACTATACGACGGTCAGATGCATTTAAATCTAGGGTGATGGGTTGACCAGATTTGCGCACTTCTTCGACCCACTCGGTAGCTTGTTTGGCTAGGCGATCGTTGCGTTGGCGCTTGTAATCGGCGATGTCGATATTAACACGAGTTAATTCACCCTCTTTGTTGCGAAGCACTGTTGAGACGATATATTGCAGGCTACGCAGCGTCTCGGCGTTACGACCGATAAACAGGCTATTTAATTCATTAGACGGCACAGACAGCTCGATAACGTCTTCGTCACAAGTTGATGACACGGTAATATTAGCGCCAAAGAAGGAGAGTAGATCTTCTAAATATTTTTGTGCAAATTGTATTGATTGTTCTTTGTCCATGTTAAATCTCCTTATTTTTTAAACTTTTTCGGTGCCGTATCCTTTGCGACGATACGGGTTATTGTGCCCTCGGTAGCCAGTTTGGCACGGGCTTTGGCGGTAGCTTTTTTGCCTGAAGTTTTGTCGGTTGCCTCATCTGCGATGGCAATCATTTCGGTCGCATCTTTTTGTAAAATACTGCGTTGTTGCAATACCGCAACTAGGTTAGAAACCGTGTAATAAAGGGCGAGTGCACCCGGCAGACTAATCATAATAAAGAACATCATAATAGGTAGGAATTTGGTCATTTTACTCATAACAATCGCGTTCATCTCACTTTGGTCAGCCTGTTTACCATCGGCAGCTTCGGCCATAATATCGCGAAGTTTTTTCTTGCTGGTTTGTTGTGGGGTTGTTTGTTTGGACATAATATATTGGGTAATCACAGCGCCAATTGCCAAAACCAACAAAACTATGCCGTCAAAGCTGAAAAAATTTGCCGACGCGGTCTTGGTAAGGTCTAGAAAACCAAGCATTTTATTATTGAAATTGTCAGGATTTTCGACGATGACGCGGATAGGTTCAAAACCTTTTAAAAAGCCGTAGGCGAATGTATCGATTTTGTCGCGGTGGATAGTAAAAAACTGAATAACAGTATAAAGAGAGATGAAAATAGGTAACTGTATTAATAAAATACCGATTGAACGAAATGGGCTGACATCGTGTTTTTTATACAATTCCATCATCGCCATACTTTCGGCGCGCTTGTCGCCCTTGGTGGCTTTTTTTATTTTGACCAGTTCGGGTTGTAGTTTTTGCATCGCTTTGACCTGATGAAGCTGTTTTTTAACCAGTGGCCACATTGCAAAACGGATAATAATAGTAAATATAATCAATGCTACACCAAAGTCACGCCCAGGAATCAGGCTATAAATCCCAAGTAATAAGTTAAAAATTGGCTGAACAATCAATGTCTCAAATATATTCACTAGTAAACTCCAAAACTGCTATTAATTGTAGTTAATTATAACAGTTTTTTAAAACTTTTTACAGCCAGGCTAGATTTTAACAATCCCCGCTTGGTTTAATATTTGACTTAATTGCGATATTATTTCATCGTATTCAATATCTCGCATTTCAGGCGAAGTAATCACAAAAACAATATCAAATACATCTGTAAATTCTGGTAACTGCGTTCGGATATATTCATAAACTCGCCTACGTATCCGGTTGCGACCAACGGCGCTTTTAAGCACTTTTTTACTGACCACTACGGCTATACGAGAGTTTTTACGGTGTGGGTTTTTGTTTACCTTCATTATCACCAAACGCGTGCGAAAAGCCTGACCGTTTTGATAAACATAACGCAGACTACCGTGACCATGGAACCGATTAGTAAAAGTTATCATCTATCCCCCATTATACTCCACAACATCATCCTCTAAATCATTAAAATCTATATAACTTTTTTCTTGACCGAGAAAAAAGTTATATATAAAAAACATATTAAAATATATTAGAGAGTATAAGGATTTATTAAGAGATACTAAAAACCCCTATCATATTGATAAGGGTTTTATGTCCGTCAGTTTATTTAAACTGTTAGTTTAGCGCGGCCTTTGGCTCGACGACGTTTTAGAACGTTTCGACCGTTTTTAGTAGCAACGCGTGCACGAAAACCATGCGTAGTAGCACGATGACGGGTGTGGGGTTGGAATGTTCGTTTTGGCATATCTGTAATAGTGTATCTAAAATCCCCCGTTTTTACAAGGTGTTAGTTGTATTTTGTGCGATACGGTTATTTGATATATAAAAACTATCCCCAGTTTCCACATATTTTTCCACACATTTACTGAGGTGGTTAGTAATTGTGTATAACTGATACCCCTATACCACCTCAATCAGTTGTTAATATTACAGGTTGTGGAAAACTATCCAGTTAAGTATACTAGTAACTAATAAAGAGTGTTTGAAAGAGGGTTATTAATATGCATAACGCGTTGTGGCAAAGTGTGCTGGGTGAAATCGAATTGACGGTATCACACGCTACATTCACAACTTGGTTTAAAAACACCGAACTGGTAGACAATAGCGACGCCGGTGTAGTAATATCTGTCCCAAATATCTTTGCCAAAAAGCAGTTTGAAGTAAAATTTAACGACCAAATTAAAAATATACTAGAGAAAAACGGCGTCAACGCAAAACAAATTAACTATACTGTTAATATATCTGGCAAGCGCACTCGCGTAAATCGTGAAACTACAGTTGATCTGTCGGCACCCAAAATAACAGCCGATGAATTGATAATACCCAGCAACACCAATTCTCAACAAGCCACTCAAAACACTGGTGGGCTTAACCCGCGCTATACATTCGATAATTTTATCGTAGGTTCTAGTAATGATTTGGCCTATACCGCCAGCCGTGCTGTATCTGAAAACCCAGGTGTCAAATATAATCCTATATATCTATATGGTGGTGTTGGTTTAGGTAAAACTCACTTGATGCAGGCAATCGGTAATGAGATTATCAAAAAAGACCCCAAAGCCCGCGTTTTATATATCAGTAGTGAAACATTCGTCAATGAGTTCTTGGATTATATCCGATTCAAGAAAAAAGGCTTTTCAGACAAATATCGCAATGTTGATGTGTTAATAGTTGATGATATGCAGTTTATTGCTGGTAAAGAAAAAACCCAGGAAGAGTTTTTCCATACTTTTAACCATCTACACCAAAATAATAAACAAATTATCATCAGTAGTGATAAGCCACCTAAAAGCATCCCAACCCTAACTGAACGTCTGCGCAGCCGATTTGAAATGGGAATGACTATTGATATCCAAATGCCAGATTTTGAAACCAGGTGTGCAATTCTTAATATTAAAGCATCTTTATCTGGTGTCACACTAAACCAAGAAACAACTGAATATCTAGCGAATAATATTAAAACTAATATTCGTGAGTTAGAGGGTGCATTAAATCAATTACTGGCTTATGCCGAAATGCGCGGTATTGAACCAGATATATCAACTGCCGAGGGTTTAATTGGTAATATTCGTCATTCTAGACCACAACATATATCATGCAAAAAAATTATCGAGGCAAGTGCAAAACATTTCCAAATTAATGTGAGTGAAATTTGTGGTGATAAACGCGATAAACATATTGTTGTCCCTCGCCAAATTGCGATGTATTTACTGCGTAGTGAATTACATCTGAGTTTTCCTAAAATTGCTGGTGAATTAGGTCGTAAAGACCATACAACCGCTATTCATTCAGTTGAAAAGATTGAAAAAGCTATAAAATTAGATTTTATGATCCGCGAACAAGTAGCGTCTATTCGGGAAAAATTATATGCCTAATATATGTGTAAAAAATGTGTACACACAGCGGATTAACTTTAGTATACCTAGTGGTTATATATCCACCAAACCTAATATAATAACCAACAACCAACCAACACAGTGGGTAAAAGGTTTATTTATCCAACCATTTATACTATTTTTTACCCATACCCTATCCACAACTAAAAAATTGATATTTAATCTGTTGAATAAAAGTTTTACCCACAATCCACAACACCTATTAATGAGACTAATAAAAGAAAATTAAAGAAAGGAACTAATAATGGAAATTACAGTAACTCAAGAAAATTTAACAAAAGCCTTATCAGCAGTTGGCCGAGTAGCCAGCAGTAAAACTCAATTACCTATCCTAGGTAATATATTACTTCGTACAGATGGTAATAGATTATTAATCGCAGCAACTAATCTAGAGATTGCAATAACTCAATATATTGGCGCCAAGGTAACTAAACCTGGCGCAATCACAATCCCCGCTCGTTTAATGTCAGAGTTTATATCCAGCCTGCCACGCGAATCAGTTGAATTAAAAGTAGTAAATGACAACCTACATATTAAAAGTGGTAAATATACATCAATAATTAATGGATTTGTGGCTGATGATTTTCCGGAACTGCCTACAATTAATGAAACTTCATCTATTCAATATTCAATTAAAGTTGAAGATTTTAAGGATGCAGTATCTCAAACTATAATTACAACCAGTAATGATACAACCCGCCCAGTTTTAACTGGTGTTTATTGGCATTCACATCAAGGTCAATTATATCTAGCTGCAACGGATGGTTATAGATTATCTGAGCGTAGATTAACAGATACAAAATCAGATGTTTCAGCTATTATTCCAACTCAAACATTACAAGAAGTATTACGTAATATTACTGAAAACTCTAGTGAAATCGATATATTATTTGATGAAACTCAAGTACGGTTTAGAATTAACGAGACTGAGATAATTAGTCGATTAATAGATGGTAATTTTCCAGATTATCGCCAATTAGTACCAGCGACTTCTGAAACCACGGTTGTTATAAATAAAGCTGATTTTATACGAATAACTAAAATTGCTGGTTTATTTGCCCGTGAATCTGGTGGTAGTGTTATAATTACGGCCGACAAGAAAAAAAATAGTCTATTAGTACATTCAATTGCATCTCAATTCGGTGAAAATACATCTGAATCTGATGCCGAAGTTAGTAACGACGGTCAGATCACATTAAACTCACGGTATTTGAGCGAAGCATTATCAGTTGTTGATGGGGATAAAATAGAATTTAATTTCAGTGGTAAAATTGCGCCATGTATATTAAAATCTACTGATCCTAAAACTGAGTATTATCATATAATTATGCCATTAAAAAGTTAGAAACAAATAGTTTATGGCGGTGGTAAAAAAACTATCAGTCCAAAATATTCGTTCACACGATGAATTTGTGGTTAATTTATCCCCTACTGTGACAGTTATTACTGGTGGTAATGGCAGTGGTAAAACTTCATTAATTGAGGCTTTATATATATCATTACAGGGTCGGTCATTTAAAGGTAGTGATTCGGATATATTGCGTTTTAGCTCACCTTGGTGGCGAATTGAAGTTGAACTGAATGATTTAATTAAACGAATTGTGACTTTTGACCCGAATCTGGTTAGTGGTCGTAAAAAAATAATTATAGATAGTAAAACTGTTTACAGGATGCCGGCAAAATATAAGTATCCGGTAGTTTTATTCGAACCGAATGACCTGCGACTACTGCACGGTTCCCCTACCCGGCGCCGTCAGTTTATAGATCAGTTTATTAGCCAATTAGACCCGATATATCTAAATTCACTTCATAAATATGAACGGGCGTTAAAACAACGAAATAATCTATTAAGGAAACAATATACTAACAAAGATGAGTTATTTATATGGGATGTAGCGCTGGCGGAATATGGGGCCTATATAATAGAGAAACGAATTGCGTTTATTGAACAATTAAATGGCAGATTAAATGACGAATATAATTTGATTGCTAAATCGGCTGATAATGTATCAATTCATTATTCACACACCTATATTGGTGATATAAAACAAAAACTATTAAACGACCTACATAAACACAGCGAGCGCGACGCTATAACAGGATTTACTAGCACTGGCCCACACCGACATGACGTGATATTCCAATTTAACACCCATCCGGCGCTAGAAGTCGCCTCACGTGGCGAGGTGCGCAGTATTGTGCTGGCATTGAAGTTTCTAGAGGTTGATATAATCGAACAAATCGTTGGTCAAAAACCAATTATATTATTAGACGATGTTTTTAGTGAACTAGATAATGACCGTCAAAAGAGATTATTATTATCACCAAACCAGATTATTATTACATCTACTCACCTGCCAAAAAATATTGAAGTTAAGATAAAGAATATTAATCTTGATAAATCTAGTTTGTCCAAATAATTTCTAGTGTCGCTGGATCGTAGCCTGATTTTTTGATATTTTCTAATGCATAATCTTTTAAATCCGCATCTGGGGCTTCGTCGGTATGTGTCAACTCTATACATACAGCTATTTTAGAATTGTTATTGGGGTATTTCTCGGATGGGCAACTGGTGGCAGTATAATATTTATCTGTGATTGGCAAAATATTAAGTATAGGATTATTTTTAATATTATTAGCTACCTCTTTGTTTCTAGTTTCGATTGTTGATGATTCAATAACATCTTGGATGGACGGGTCATTTAATAAGGCTATTGCCGAGTCTGTTATGGGCGTCAGAACTAATAAGATATCATTAGTTTCGCCGTTTTTTAATTCAATTTCTTTAGTATAACTTTCAAATTCTTTTTGGGATATGGTAATAGAATATTTTCCAGGCGAAACGGTTATAGTGTCCCCATTATTAATAGTTTGCTTGTTATTATTTATAGATACATATACTGATTTTGGGGCAACACTAAAACGTATGTATGATTTTGGTATAAGGTAATATATTATTAAACCAATACATAATAAACCAAATACTATTGCGCTAATTTTAATTATTTTTCTGCTGTTCATTTTTTTATAATCCTTATTGCGGTTGCATCGCGATTAAGTGTCCAGTCTAAATAACCTCTTGATTGAACACTGGGGACACGGCCTGAATTATCTGTTCTACTTAAGGCGGCTTCCGTTATTGGATTATCTTTATCACCAGTGAATAATAACGTATGACCAACTATTTCTCTATCTGTTTTCCCTTTTGGTACTACTGTGCCAGATATTATTAGAATATCACCTGGTTTTAAATCTTCAAATTTTGCATGAGGGATTAATAAAAACTTGTCAGTATTTTTTTTGGCATAAGCCAACTGAGCAGACGCACTTACTATTGGATAATTAGGGTCTGCTCCGCTTGACCTGATAACAGTTGAAACAAATCTACCACAGTCGCTATAGGCTCGGTCTATGCCTCTAAGAAAGTATGTCCCTGGATTATATTGTTGGCGAGCGGCGATATAGGCCGGTGATGCATCCTCTTCGTGGAATTTGCCATCCTCTACCCTGGTTGGCAGTGCTAGGTTCTTGGCGGTTTGAACTATATCTCCCGCTACAACACTATTTACTATATCGTTGTTACCGCCACAAGTAGAAGGACTTGGGTATGAAACGCCAGCATCTTTATTGAGCACATTATATACAGTGTCAGCAAATAATTGTCTACCCTCTATGGTTGGGTGAATATGATCACTGCTAATATATTTATTAAAATCTGCGCTGGCTACACTGGCCCAATCGGCAACTAATATATTGGGGTATTCTTGGGCGGCTTTTTTTATCACATTATTATTACTGGTGTAATTTTTTCCTGACCCGGGCGCACCATAGTTAGTCACTAATACTATTGTTTTATTTACGCCAACTGTATCAACTAGTGTTTTTATGTCTTTACTTTGTAAACCAGCACTATTTGTACCTAGTGCAAATACTACGGTATTTCTAAGGGTTGTAGTTTTTGCAATATCAAGGCCAGTTTTAAATTGTCTACCAACTTCGGCATTTATGGCGGCTCCAGGTAGTTTATCAAGTATTTTGTCCTTGCTACCAACAGTTACAGAATCGCCTATAATGGTAATATTTTTGCCGTCAATTTTTGCTGTCCCTGGATCTGTTGTGTTAGAACCACTAGTTACTTTGCCGTCTAATTTTTTATAGACTTCCTCGGCGGTTCCCCCTCTAACCTTGACAATAAAATCACCGGTATCTCTTGAGCCCTCAAACCCCCTTTTTTTGAAATTGACGTCTTGAATTTTTTGGTTTGTCCCTATGTGCTTTGTCCAGCCGTGGAATATAATCGCAGCTGCCATCGGGGCTGATGCTGACCCAAAGTTATCTTCATCTTTGATAGCCTTTAGCTGTTGCATCATTGCATTATATGATCCGCTGGTCATTTCTTTCCATACATAATCTAGTTGTAGGCCTAAATCGGTTATTTTACGGCCAGTTGACTCACCTAGTGCTACTAGGGGGGCTTGTCTTGAAGTAAATGTCCATTGGGCTAGACCAAATCCTTTTTTATTAACAGGTTTATAATCATCTGGGGCTATTGCACCACCTTGGATTTTTGCTGGATTTAGACCTGATTCCTGGTTGAAATTGCCGACAATACCAGCTGCTACGGATAAGCTGAGTCCTTTCTTTGTAAAAAAAGTAGCTATGGATTTAGCATTTTCATAGAAATCAGCACTTCTTTTGATTGTTGTTTGGGAGGATTGCGAAGCATCTATACAATCGACAGCATCTGGGCTGTAAAATAATATATCACTTTCACTATAAAATCCCGTGTCGATTGCCAAAACCCTCAACGGTATTATCGCTGATAATATAAATACGATTAAACAAACAATTACAAATAACCTTTTTCTCATTCTGACCACTCCCCTATGTTTGTAGCTATCCATTTTCCGTTTTCTTGTTTGGTAATTGCCAGTAGGTAAGTTTTGTCTACAGTTTTATAGCTGGTAGCGGAATCATACATATTATTAGTTGTATTTATCACTACACCGTCACTAGCCTCTGGGTCTTCTTTCTCATAAGTTTTAATGCTGATTATTGATGTTTTTACGGCGACAATATCACTGTCTTGTTCTGGATATTGATTGTCATAGACTGGGCTGTTTGGCGCAAAATACGGCTCTAGTCTGTTGTTGCGATCAGTTATAGATTCTTGATTGTCTTGTGTGATATATGCCTCGGCGGCAGCTTTTGCAGTGGCAGATACATCTTCTAGCCCTGGAGCTATGGTTAGCTTAGGTGTGTTTGAAGCTGATTGATTGTTGCTAGGTGAAATTATCGCCAATAATATGCCAGTTATGGTGACGGTTATTATGATGATTGCGATTACTATTCTTTTTCTATTCATATTAACTTCCACTCATCGAAAAATGCCATGATTCTGATGGTAGGTTATAGAATCCAAATTTGGAACCATTTGTTAATAGCCATTTATTTTCAACACCACCGCCTTTTATGCTTGTACCTGTGTCTTTAATGGTAAAGTCCACTGCTAATCCGCTTTCGTGCGCTGATGTACCTGGTATGGCTGCGGCAGGGCTACAAGCGTTAGAGGGGGACTTATATATATCTGGGCAGTGATTGTCTTTTCGTTTCTGGACTTGCTCTTCATATGTTCTAAATCCACCGCCTTGTAATATAACCCCGTCTTTTTTAGCAGCGGCCACCATATTGACTACACGCTGTGATATTACTGACGCAACTTCTCCAAGTGCTGTGTCACAGGTGCGGATCGTGGTTCCTTTGTGATTTTTTACTACTCTCTTTTCGGTTGATTCGTCGGCACAGCTGTATTGGCTATAATCTTGCCCAGCTTTAAATACCCAGCCTTTATTTCTTTTCTCTGTATTTGGTGGTTGGGCGGCGCTGCCATCAGGGACCTCGGTTGGATCTAAACCGGTTGCATCTGAAGATTCGCTAGTAGTAGCACCCACCGATCCATTTTCTAGGTCGCTGTCGTCCCCGCTCATCCCAGAATCAACACGTTGGTCGATTTGGAACAGTGAATAGGACACGATTTTTGGGAATGTCGCATTACCGTCGCTGATTTTGCATGCACTACCGTCGGATCCAGTAGAGTTTTCTCCATTAAATCCAATTGGGTCTGTGCGGTTAACGCATTCGTCTAAATACTGTTTGTATTTGTCTTTTGGTGTAACTTCGCCTGTTGATGCGTCTATGTCTATTTCGCCAGCCATATTGTCAGCGACTGTATTAGGATCCATATTTAGTTTGTTTGGTGGTATACCATAAACTATATTACAAAATGGGTCGGCTGCTATACCGTATTCCTTGTAGTCTGCATCAGCACAGGTTGTGTATTCGTTAGAATCAGCTGCGTGTGTAGTTGGCATTATTGAGGATAATGACCCTGATACTAATGATGCAACTGACGTCAACATACCTGTTGGTGATGACATCTTGGCTATTAGTGGCGTAGATTTGAATAATATACTGCCCAGGAAGGTGTTTCGGTTGCTAATATCGAATGGGCTGTGGGTTACGCGGTCTTCTTCGGCATACATTGCCAATACTTCGTTGGTGGTGTTTTGATAAGCTGCGGCCTGGTCTGGCGACAGAGGGCCGTTTCCACCCGTCTTTGCGACTGTTCCCAGCGCATTACCGGCACCAGAGGTTATGGCATCTCCGACATTTTCGCCAACTGTAGTTTTATCTACGACTACTCCCGCTACTAGGTCTGCTAGCAGAGCTGGTAATACTGTTAGTGCTACTCCGAAGGCTATTTGGACGGCAGCATTAATAGCCGTTTTTGCAGTTATAGTGACGGGCCCTCCAGCTATCAGAAGCGCAATACCAGCGGCGGCTGACCCTACTTGGACTGCGGTGTTATTTAATACCGCACAGGCTGTTTTTGGCGAACCACCTAAAATACTGTTTATCGACGAAGTTATATTTATTAATTGACCAGTTAGCCCTCCGCCTGCCAAGAATTGCATAGCCGTATTGGACATAGGTCCAGCGTCTTTTTTGCCATATGCGGCGTATTGATAGCCAAAGGATTCGACGGCTGTTTTGCCCATTTGTTTTATGCCTCCGTTTGTTGCTATAGTGCTGGCGGCATCTGCAACTAATAATGTGCCCAGATAAGCAACGTCTTCGGAATTAGGGCTGGCGCCACCTTTGATTTGGTCAGCGATATTAAAGAACATCATTGCGTATCTGGCCAATTGGACTGCTCGAACTACTTTTGCCAAAAATCCAAGAGACCTAACCATGCCATAGACGCTACACGCTATATCGGCAGGGCCAGTCACCTTTAGAAAGTTACCAGTAGTCTCAAGGGCCGCCGTGCCGGCTTTCTTTAGAGCGCCTCCGACTGATTTTGTGCCTGTTTTTGCGGCTTTTTCGGCAGTTTCTTCTATGGTGTCGATACCAGCATTGGCACTTTTTTTAATAGCCGCATCATAGTCTGCCTTTGCTTTGTTATAATCCTCGTCAGTGGTGTATTTACTCCTTTCGGGCGGGCTGGTTTTTGTGATGCTGACTTCTGGTGAGCCTTTTTTGGCTATATCCTGAACTTCTGCTAGCTTTTCGGCGTCACTGCCTTTTTTAAAAGTAATACCTTTTTTAGTGATTTGCATTGTGAACAGGGCCTTGTTGCCAATTTTGTCCCAAAAACCTGCCCATTTGGGGTTAAAGCCTTTTTTAACCGCTGCTCTTAGGGCAGGGTTTTTTCGTAATTCTTTAGCCATTTGGTCAGGATCAATAGGATCATTATTGAACTTTACGCCACTTACCTTATTTCTGCCTAGTATTGTTTTTTCGCCATTAGTCTCAACTTCAATCCCAGCGTTTTTTAATTTTGCTATTTGTTTATTGGACATTGATGAATATTTACATTTGATTGATACGACCGACGTACATACACCACTAGTTAGGTTTTTGCCTAGTTTTTTTGATAAGACTTTGGTTGTTCGTATTTCCATACTGGCTAATTGAGTATTAAATTTATCAACCATTATTTCTTTCATATGGACGATTAATAATCCTGGCGACAATAGCCCAGCTAACCCTACACCGCCTCCGCCTATCGTTAATATAATCGCGGTCAGTGGACCTTTTTTCTTGAGCATCCCCCTGAATGTTTGGTCGCTACCAGGTGTAGAATTAGATTTTCCGTCTTTGCCGTTTTTGGATTTTTCTTTGGAATAATTGTTTTTCCAGTCGCCGTCGGGGTTATTCTCACCATCTTTGATTTTTTGGGCAGATGAATCTGAGTTGTTGTCTTTTGTGTTATCGGTTGAGTTACCGTCAGATTCAGCCTTGTTTAGATTATTGAATTTTTGATCATAATCAGCCTGACCCGGGTTGATGTCCGGATTGGCGTTTTCGTATTCTTCATCAGAAACTCTTAGTGCCATATTTTTTGTTATAGCCTATGTTACAACGTTCATTACGGGGTTGACGCTATTAGGGACGACCGGAATATCCTTGGCTCGCTGGTTTGGATCTTGCGGGTTGGTTGTTATTAGGTCTTTTTCGGTTATGCTGGCTTCGATCTGGACATGGACATGGCTTTGACCAGCAAAAAACAACCCTTGTCCTACAGGGAAATTGGCTAGACGCTTTTTTTCCTCTTCGGTTAATTTAAATACATTAGATAACACATCAACAGCACTAGCAGATTGTTTTAACAGCATTTGCATAGAACTGTTGGATACAATAGCACGTCCCATTTTGCTGCTCATAAAATCTTCGACGTCTTGGGATATTGTAGTTAGTCCCAGGTAATATTTACGAGCGCGCTTGGCCAGGCTAAACATAAAATTAGCTGAATCTTCATATTTCATTAATTGCCAGGCTTCGTCGACGATCAATATGCGCTTTTTCTTGTCGCTACGAATAATATTCCAAATATGGCTTAATATGACATACATAGCCACAGGTCGCAGTTCATCTTCTAGGTCGCGGGTGTTAAAGACCACCATCGTGTTATTGATGTCTATGTTGGATTGTTGGCTAAAGATGCCTGCGAATGTGCCAGTTGTATATTTGCGTAGGCGCTGTGCTAATGCTGGACCGCTGCCACCCATGTGTAATAATGTGTCATATAGGTCACTGATGACCGGAGGCTGGGAGTTGTGGGTCAGAGGGTCGTTGGTGATGCCAACGCGAGCATATGTATCGATTAGGGCCTGGTCTAAGTCGGCCTCTTCGGTCGGGCTAAGTGGCATCGTAGATGTACCGCCTAACATAAGTTTTAACAGGCCGTGTAGCGTGATTAGGTTGGCTCGCAATGCGTTATCGGCTTCGTCAGTGTCAATAACGCGAGGCAAATCAAATGGATTTATTCGGGTGCTCGAGCTGAGACTCAGTCTGATATAACTGCCACCTACTGCGTTAGCTAGTTTTTCGTATTCGTTTTCAGGGTCAATAATTAGAATTTCGGCCCCCATCATCATTGAACGCAGAGCTTCTAGCTTGACGGTGAAGGATTTACCGGCACCAGACTTGGCAAAGACTACCATATTAGCATTTTCCAGCGTAAATCGGTCGAATATGACCAGCCCGTTATTGTGCATGTTAATACCGTATAATACGCCTGAATCTTGGGTTAGGTCTGCGCTAGTGAACGGGAAGCTAGTGCTGATGGCGCCAGTATTCATATTGCGGCGAATCTGTAATTGGTCGGACATTTGTGGGATTGTGCTGTTCAGCCCTTGTTCTTGTTGGCTACTGGCGACTTTACTGAATAACATTTGTTGGCCGAACAGGGTTTCGATTTTGTGTTGGACAAAAGATAGCTCGTCCAGGCTATCGGCATAAAGGGTTACATACAGACCAAAACGAAAGAATTTTTCGGCGCCAACCTGTAGCTGGTCGCGTAGTTCTTCGGCATCCGCCATGGCAGATTCTATGCCCGGGTCGCGGATTTTGCCCTTTTCGGAATTAATGGACGTCGATGCTTCTAATTGGGTGACTTTCTTGCGTAGGTTTTCCAGCACAACCTGGCTATCTACAGGGTATATAAACATACTGACATCCAAAACTTCGTCGACATTAATCAGTGACGATAACCATCCAGTATAAATCTCGCGTGGGTAGCCATATATATATAATGTGCGGCCATATTTGTTGCCTAATCGAAAATGGGATGAATGAATTTCAAGACTACTAGGGGCAATCAGGTCGCGTAAAGTTGTTACTCCCTTTAAGAATGCTTGCTCTACTTCAACTTGTTCACGAGCCAATTGTTGGGTCGCAATATCTACGGCATTAAGTTTTTTTGCCATTATGAGATAACTCCTATTGGGCTGGCTGGTGGGTCACCCTGCCCTTTTTTGACATAAGTTGATGTGGTATTCTCAAAGTCTATCAGAGGTTCATTGACGGCAGTATCAGGGTTATAAAAATTATAATATAATTCGCCCAGTTCTTTGGTTTCTAATTGGATGCTTTGGATCCCAATTTGGAATAGACCAGACATAACGCCATTGACGCGGTTTTTGATCTCGGTTTTGGCCTTTTCATATTCGTTAGTATCGATTTTGGTAATTTTGTTTTTGTCGGATCCAAAAAGCTTACCAAAAAATCCTTTGCTTTGGGAAACCAAATTAGATATGTCGCCATTTGGGAAATACGGCACACTTATGAAAAAAGACTTGTCCATAATATTGGCTTCTTGGGAAAGCAAGTCTATAAAATTAATATAGTCATCAATCAGGACATTTAACAACATGTTATCTTGTTTGTTACGAATATTTGCTAGTTTGTCTAGATATGGTGCGATGTCTACTCTTTGTGATCGGATAGTTATCTGAACTGGGTGGTTTAGGGCGTTTAAGAAATTTTGGTAACTGTATTCGACGCCTTCGCGTTCGCGACTGCTCATAAGGTCAAAGTTGATTGATTTACAGGCAATAACCGCGCGGAACGATCCGTCGGACATGATAACCATATCGTCTCGAACCTCAGACAATAACAGGCTGTTTTGGGCTGAATTGGGGTTTTGGGGTTTTGGTTGTTGAGGTTTATCGCCTGGCTTGGCTTCGGGCGTAGGCAATACTGCCGCTGGGGTTGCGGGTGTGATTACTGGCTGGATTGTAGGTTGATTAATTGGCGGCATACCCTCTGATTGCTCCCACTCCCCTTTTTATATAATACCTTTATCTTAACGATATAAACACTTCGTTGTTGTCTTGGATATTGTTGATTCGATTTGCTTGTGTCGCAATTGTTGCAATCGACAAATCATTATTATTTGCAAGTTCTATTATACCAGCAGATGGTGGTTTTTCGCTAGTGTTTATCATGGGTTCGGGGGGTGAAAATTGTTGTGTTATTATCGGTGTTGTTATGCCGGGCTCGTAAGGTGTGACAATTGGCGGTGTTTTTGTTGGTGGTTCTGGTGTTGGCTTGGGATGTAGGGCGGCTTCATCGATTTGTTGGCGCATTTGGGCCATAATGTCTTGTTTACGTTGGGTATCCTGTTGGTCCAAGTTATCTGATAGCTTTTTAGAATCAAAACTAGTTGAATCTAGCATATCGGGCGCATTTACTGATTCCAGATAAAAATCATCATTCATCGTGCTGTTGGGCGGAATCATATTGACGCCTCTTATAGCCCAGCCTTGGCTGTCGACAAGGTTGGCCAGGTACCCAAATCTTTCCTGTGCCTCGGATTGTGAGATGTCTTTGGTGCGTTTTTTTTCAACTACCTTTGGTGCGCTAACTTCAACTAGCGATTCGATGCCATCAGGGTCCCATTTGCGCATTCGAGGCTTGATGTAAAATGACGCAATTGCTGCCATATATATCTCCATTGGCTGATCCTTGCGCAAAGGCAATGCCAAGGCGCCAAAGAATATGATAACGGGCAAAGGGATAACGGCTAGACCTATAAACAGTTGTGCCAACCCCCATGACAAAGCCCCAGATAACGCAACGACTATCAGGTAGATAAACTGGCGAAAACTAAACGGACCGATTAGTTTGTCATCAGCTTCGACGTCTTGGGGGACTTTGTATGTAGCCATTAGCTATATTATAGCAGAGAGGTTGGTTTTGGTGTATTGGCGAATTATATACCAGTGCCGTTGTTAAAGGTATCGTTAATTACTAAATCACAAAGTTGTGGTTGGTTTTTTAGCCATAGATTCGACCATTTCTTTGTTGCCCCCTAGTTCATTACGAAGAGTGTCGTTGCCTATGACTGATGCCGCGCTAGATTCAAGCTTGGTTCTCCCTTCGTCATCCGTAGAGACATAAACGAACGATAATTCTTCGGTACTAGCGCCTGCTGTCTTTTCAGGGCTATATTTGTCGCCCTTAGCTGCGTTTGAGGCCGCAGCACTAGCTGTGCCTCCATTGCCGATTCGCATTTCTTCTAATGCCTTAGCACCATAAAAGGTTGGCTTGTTGGGCGCACTACCCAAACTGTCTGCTGTTGCATTGCGCAAATCTTTTGCCTCTTGGGTGCCTTCCATTTCTTTCAGCTGGTCCTTGCCCATGCTGTTATAGACATCGTTGATGTTTTCTATATTGCCAGACGCCATAGTAGATTTGATAGCAGCTTGGCGCATATAGTGTGAGCTTGGTGTTACGCCTGTTGCTATGTCTGCGATTTGTTTTTGCGTCAGGTTCGAATTTTTTAATTGGGTAGATGATACCGCTACGTTTTTGTCGTTTTGTTTGGTCATTTCGTCTATGCCCCCTGCCTCTAATTGGGCACCAAATTGGTCAGCGTGTTTGCCTGTCATACCGATTCCACCAATCCCGCGCAAATATTTGCTACCTTTGCCACTCATTCTTTGGGCATATCGGCTATTGGCTAGTTCGTTTTTGAACTGTTTTCGTGCATTTAATATCTTGCCACCGGCGCTTCTGCCAAAAGCTTCTTTGCGCATAGCGGTGGTTTTGGCGCGGGCTTTGTCGCCCAACCCATTAATTTTTGCACCAATTTGGCCGATGCCATCCATTGATTTTTTTAATATTCCAGGTACGACGAACAATGGCAATACGGCTACCGAGGCGGCGGCTACCCCTTCTATCCATTTTCCTTGATCGGGAACTTGAACCCCCCAGGCGCTTGTTAGTACATCCGAGGCCAGTCGACTGGCGCCAAAGACCACGGCTACTATTGGGAATAACATTAACATCGACATAAAAGTTTTGGTCCATTTGTCAAAGAGCTTTTTGGTATTTGGTAATATATAGGCAACAAAAGCCAATGGCGACATTATTACTAATAATATAATTAACGCTTGGCGCCCTATCAGCAGCAATAATATTGTTAGGGCTGCTACCAGTACTCCCAACAGTATTGGTATTATGGTGCCTGCGAACAAAACTACTATGCCAACTGCACCGCCAGCAAGCATCAGCGTTGATATGCCTGTGAATACACCCGAGCCGACTACTGAATCGGCGCTTTCTGGGGGTAGTGATATTTGCCCACCCTTTATACTGTTGAAAAAGCCATCAGCGGAATAGCCAATAACGTTGGACAAATCTACGGCTATCTGGCAGATTAGGAATGACAAATTGACCAAAATGGCGGCGACTATTAGTTTTGGCATCATCTTTTTTAGGCCATAATTGGATATCCCAAAGCCTGTTACTTGTGAAAATATGATTATCAAAAAGAATATTACGAACAAAATATTGGCGATTGTCCGAACATTCGACCATATTTTATAGGTAGTATCGGTCGGTGCGTCTGTTGATAATATACTGGGCTGCACCCTTAAGAAGTTATCAGTCAAAATATTCTTGGCATTGTCGGCTGCGCCAGATAAAAAGTTGATAACAGGGCAAAGTATCCAGCCTAATGCCCCTAGATTTTGGCATTTTGATTTGGAGTTGTCAGCAGAGTCGTCGTTCTCGTCGGTTGTGCCGATGCCGGCTTTTGTCTTGAGAGCTTCTTCGGCGGCCAAGGCTTTTAGATATGCGGAATATGCGTCAGCGTTAAAGCTCATGCTCTGGGCCATCTTGTCGCAACTGATGTTGAACAAGTTTTGATTACCACCAAAAGCACCACCATTGTTGGCGTTTAACTGGGCCCCATCATTAATTTGATCAAGGTATATACTGTGAGACTCTGCGTCACGTGCTTCCTGCCCACCAAAAGGTTGGAGGTCCGAAATTGTGCCGTCGGTTGCTACCCATCTAACACCACTATAGTTTTTTGCTGCGTCGCCAGATTTAGTCTCGGCTGGTTTTTGGCTGTCTATATTGCCAGTACACATCTTGCCATTGGCCACACTCAGGTTATGTCTGTAATATATGTAATTTGTAGCGCTAAAAAGATTGCCGCCGTACGTGTCCCAGTTGCCGGCTTTGACAGGCATTCCACCGTATATCTTTGCTTTTATGTAGGCGTAGAACATGCCAAGGTTTAGCCCTTTTTCCGTCCAGACGTAACTATTGGGTGGGGCTGTTAGACAAAAATCTACTGTTTGGTTTTCGGCCCAATTGTACCATTTCATGCCAGCATTACATGCTATGTCTAATATGCCAATGCCCCAATGTTTTGCAGCGCCGCTTAGTATTTCTGCCCTGTTGCAGGCGATCAATCCATTCCAGTCTGTGTTATTAGAGATGTCACCTCTTTTGGTGCCGTTTGGCTCGTTTGCTAGGTCCATGGTCCGCCCGTATTCTCCAGCCATAGCCTCAATGTCCCCGTCTGTAAATATGTATCCTTTTTTACCGTCGTCTGTACTTCTTCCACCTCCAAGTTTCGACCCATTTATACAGTTACTGATAACATTAAAATACAATAACGATTGTATTTGCCAGTCTAAATCATTTCTACGTCGGTAGGCGATAAAATCTTTGTATTTTTCCTCGTTGTCTTTGATTATGTCAATTTGTGCTTGTTCTTCGGGTGTCAACACTACGGCGTCCGTAGTTGTCTCTGGTTCTATGGCGGATACCTTTTGGTTGTTTTGAATGCTGACTATCCCAGCAAGGGTGATTGTCAAAACAACCAGCAATACAGTCATAGGTGTTATTGTAAAACGCACGATGGACACTATTCTGCTAATAATTTTTGAGCCTGTTTTTTTCAATAACATAGTGTATAACATTTAATCATATGGCTTATGGTTGTGCAACAAATATTTGCAGCAGATGGTTTTTTGATGTATTTTATAAGTAGCATGAAATTAAAACAAATATTATTATCTATTGGGCTGGCTTGTTGTGTTGGGTTGATGGCAGCTCCCGTTGTCGGTGCGGCTAGCTGTGGCGGCAAGGATACTATTATATTATCTTGTGGATCAGATGGTATCGAGGGTATATTATTATTGGCAATCAATATATTAACCGCTGGTATCGGCACCGCTGCAATTGGGGGCATTATATACGGTTCGATATTGTATTCTAGCGCTGGTGGCAGCGCAGACCAGATTAAAAAAGCCAGAGAGTTGATTATTAATATTGTCATCGGGTTGGTTGCTTTTGCGTTGATGTGGGCTTTCTTGAACTTTATTATCCCTGGTGGAGTTTTCAAATCATGAATATTTTTAAAAGTTGGTTTTTGGCGATAATCATGACAATATCCCTGGGTGGTATTTTTGTCGGCGTTGCTGCCCCGCAGCCAGTGTCGGCGATCAATTGCGACGGTGGGTTCTTGACATTCCCTACGTGGTACAAGGGATTGACCAAGGATGCTGAATGTACATTGAAAAGCCCCGAAGAATACAGCCCTACTGCTGGCGACAAAGCGCTGAGCGTTTTTATATGGCGAATTGTTTTGAACGGTATAGAGATTTTATTGCAATTGGTTGGGTATATTTCTGTCGGGTTCATATTATTTGGCGGGTTTAAATACGTTACCGGTGCCGGCAGCGCGGACGCTATCCAAAAGGCCAAAGCCTCGGTTACTAACGCTGCAATTGGGTTGGTTATTGCCCTATTGTCAGTAGGTATTATTAGATTAATAACCTCATTATGGATGTAATAATTATGAATATGATTTATTTTCTTGCAGATTTAACAAAACAAATCGACCCCAACGAACTTGGCATACCAAAAGTAGACCCAAACGCGATGTTAAAAAACGGGCTAGGGTTGTTCTATTTTCTGGTTGGGGCTGTGGCGATTGTTATGGTTGTTTTATCTGGCATATCTATCGCAGCGTCATCTGGTGATGCAGAAAAGATCAAAAAAGCCAAAAACACTATAACGTATTCTGTTATTGGTTTGGTCTTGGTTGCTTTGGCATTCGTGATAACATCATTTTTAACAGGAGTATTCAAATGAAAAAACTTGTAGCTTTGGTATCAATTTTTGGCGTTACTTTGGGGATGGGCATTATGTGTTTGTCGCCCGTAGTGGGTGCGGTCGACGATATATATAATTGCACCGACCCTGCGAACGCAACAACAGTTATATGTCAGGAACAAGGAAGGGCCAACGGAAAATCCCTAACCAGCATGATCCCTACAGTTATAAACATAATGCTGTATGCATTAGGTGCTATATCGGTAATTATGGTTATTGTTGGGGGTATTCGATATACAACATCTGCTGGCAATGATGCTGCTGTAAAAAAAGCCAAAGATACTATTATGTATGCCGTTATCGGTGTTGTAGTCGCGCTGTTGGCATATGCAGTAGTCAATCTAGTAGTCAAAGTGTTCACGTTGTAGTTATGGTTTACGGAGGATGATTATGGGGTTTTTGCAAAAATAAACCTATTAACAAATAATAAAACATCTGGTATAACTAAAGTATAAGCAAGATAAAATGAAAGGCATAAAAATAATGAGAAAATTAATAAAAAAAATAGTTATAGCATTGGCAATATTGCCGATGCTAATAGCAGGGACCTTATTGAGCGTTCCCCCTCAACCGGCATATGCTTGTGATCCTGCAAGCAATGACTTTACGGGCTGTGGTGTCGAAACAGGTGCTACAGGCACTAAAACTGGTGGAGTTGAATGTCTCTTTGGTGACGGTTGTGCACTAACACTAGGCATTAACATTGCACTTTATGTAGTCGGAGCAATCAGTGTCGTTATGTTAATTATCGGCGGTATACGATACACCACATCTGCTGGCAACGACAAGAGCGTAATTGGCGCAAAGAACACGATTATGTATGCCGTCATTGGTGTCATAGTATCATTACTGGCCTACGCTGTTATTAACTTTGTATTTGGTGCATTCAAGAGCTCATAGTAAAACTTGCTAACAGGTTACTCCAATACCCGCCCTACCATGGGCGGGTATTTGTTATTCCGTAGTCTGGCTGTTGCTGGTGCGGCGACAATTTAATACGACCCTACACGGGTCGTATTAAATTAGGTTGACCAATATATTAGTTGATCTGAATCTTTTTGGCTTGTTCTTGTTTGACTTTGGTAAAGCCGATAGTCAAAACGCCTTCTTTTAGGACGGCTTCGACTTCGTCTTCTTTGACATTGACAGGCAATGCTAGTGTGCGGCTGAATTCACCCCAATAACATTCTTGGATGTGCCAATTGGTGGCGTCTGTATCATCGCCACTGTTTAGTGTGCCGCTGATAGTCAAGATGCCGTCGCTGATGCTGACATCTAGGTCTTCTTTGTTAACCCCTGCTGTGCGGGCTTTGATAACCAAACGTGTGTCAGTCTCGTATACGTCAACCGCTAATTGTCCTGGGAATTCTTCTTCGGAATCATCCCAAGCGCCATTGTCGGTCGCAGGCTCTTCGGTTAATAGTGTAGTGTCGTCCAGAAAAGCTGCTGCCAGCTCATCCTCAATTAGTAAATCGTCTTGTTTGCGTGCCATTGATATCCTCCACTTTCTCTAGGCTCTCTATTGACAAATAGTCTCTCACATTATAACCAACATATCCAGTATAATCAACATAAAGGAGCCTGATAAGTAAAAAACACAATGATTGATAACCTACTGTCCGTGGTCGCTCCACACCACTGTTGTGGGTGTGATAAAATTGGCTGCCTATTATGTGATAATTGTAAAAACAACATCATATCGGAAATAAAACCCGTTTGTTTGTCCTGCTGTCGTCCGACAGATGGTATATGGTTATGCGCTGATTGTCGAGTGTCATATGCAAGGGCCTGGGCCGTCAGCGAGCGCAGTGGTGTGCTGCAACGTCTGATTGGCGATTACAAGTTTCAACGGATGAAATCGGCCTATAAAATATTAGGTGATTTATTATTGGCCGTTCTGCCAGATATGCCTGAAAATGTAATTATCGTCCCCGTCCCTACCGCCGCCAGTCACATTCGCGAGCGAGGTTATGACCATATGTTATTGATTGCTAGGTATGTGGCGCGCTGTCGCGGCCTGCATTGTCAGCGATTGCTGCGACGAGTCACAGACACAAAACAACGCCAAGCTGGCGCCAGGCAGCGTCAGGCGCAGGCCAGTCAGGCGTTTATGGTCGATGGTGCAATCGACTCAGGCAAGATATATTTGCTATTGGATGACGTTGTAACCACCGGCGCGACAATTACATACGCCAGCCGTTCGCTTGTAAGGGCTGGGGCAAAAAATGTTTGGGTGGCAGTAATTGCACGGCAAATGCCAAGGTAGAATAAAGATTGTAGATTATGGATTATAGTATGAATCTCAGGGCGGATTTAGGATTTAGGATTTAGGATTTAGGATTTACGATTTAAGTATAAATTTCTTGTCGTATTACAGGGGTTATGCTACAATATAGTTTGATTAAGACTTGGCGATTAAGGTAATTATTCTATAATCCATAATCTAAAATCTATAATCTACTTTTGAGGAGGGGTCGGATAGTGGTTTATTCCAGCGGTCTTGAAAACCGCCAAATCGCAAGATTTCGAGAGTTCGAATCTCTCCCCCTCCGCCAAATTAAAAATATGACCTCTGTGGTCATATTTTTAATTTGCCAGGGCGATACCTCGCCCATTCGACAGGCTCATGGTCTATGACCTCTCCGCTCCTGTTTAGTATTGACAATCTATCCTGCTTGTGCTAGTGTAAAGATAATAATAAATTAAAACAAAAAAAAGGAAAAAATAAAATGAGTGAAACAATGCCATCATTTTTAGCTCCACCGCTAGAGCAAAAAGATACGAACACAGTAAAAGATCCAAGAAAAGTGGAAGCAATGGCTTACGATTCAAAAGATGCCGAAGAAGCTGCCTCTGGGTATCGTCAGAAAGCAGAAAATCTAACGTTTGATGCTATTGAGATGAGCAACAGGCAAAACATTCAGGAAAGCCTTTTAGAGCGAGGAGCTTCCGTGGATAGTAAGCTAAGCCAAGATCAACAGATATTAGACGCGCTGTCTGACTCCAGCAAAGCCCTAAAGGATGAGGCATACGCTAAACAAAGAGCTGACGAAATAGCCGCCGCTACAGCGGACGCTTACGAGAAAGCACAATAAATACCTAAAATTGTTCATAAAACTCCCCTGTTTGTCGAGGGGAGTTTTAAATTTTGTTAGACGTTCGTTCCGCCATTATTTGCGCCAGGAATTAGGGTCTCGAGGACAAAGCTGATCATTGCATAGGCCAGCATTGCTACGACCAGTCCGATAATGGCGTATAAAATCGTATTTTTGGCTTTGGTTACGTTCGCTTCTTTGCCACCTGATACGACATAACGGATACCGCCGACGATTATCATAATGACGCTTAATGCTCCGATGGCGAAAAGCAGAGTGCTGGTAATTGTTGTAAAAATACCATCAATGCCAAACAAATTAGACGGTTGGCTTGGTGATTTGGCTGACAAAACCCCTTCTTGTAGCGGATTTGCGGCACCGGCCGCGACAGGCAACAACAAAGTCATCACTGACAATATTATTGCCGTGGATATGATTACTGTGTTGTTTTTTGGGCTTTGTTTTGTCATAACTTCTGGCTATTAAACCATATACTGATATTATAGCAAGTATCTTTGAAAAAATCCACCCCCTTTAGTAGTCAAAATAAAGAAAATGGATTATAGATTATAGAATAATTTCTTGGTGCTCTACAGGTGTTATGTTACAATATAACCTGGTTGAAATTGAGAGATTAAGACAATTATTCTATAATCCATAATCTATAATCTAACTTCTACCTGAAACTGTGGAGGGGTACCCAAGTGGCTTAAGGGGATGGTTTGCTAAATCATTAGTCTGGGGAGACCTGGAGCGGGAGTTCGAATCTCCCCTCCTCCGCCAAAATAAAAATAGAGATATTCATATCTCTATTTTTATTTTGCACGGTGGACGGGAGATCCGAACTCCCGCGGTTCGTTGGAACAACGAACGGGCGGGAGCCGGCGTAGCGATTGAAGCAAAAGAAAGCGCCGCAGGCATTTTCTTTTGCGAATGAGCGGAGAAGCGGAACAAAGTGGAGCGCTATCTCCCCTCCTCGGTAAGTATCCAATTAAGATAAAAATGTGTTTACATTTTTTCGTAAATGAGCGGAGGAGCCAGCTTGCTGGCGATATCTCTCGTTCGACAGGCTCACGACCTTCGGCCCTCCTCCCAAAAGCGGTTATTCTGATATCTCCACTAAATCTTAGGTTTTTTGCGACCTCGATAGGATTTAATTATCAAAGACGTTGTCAGGATTACACCGATTGAAGAGATTATGAGATATGACGTCTTGTTGTCGGTTGGCGGTTTTGGGGTTATCGTTTCTTTTGCTGTCGCCTCTGTTGAGGTGCCTTTTACTTCGGGTTTGTCGACTGTAATGACTGGGCTTGTTGGTTGCCTGTAGTCGCCCCAATCTTCATATTGGTTAGGCGTTATGGGATTTATTATTGGGTTCAAGATAGAGACTATGTTGTTTTTTGCGGGTTCGGCAACAACTGGCGGGATGAGAACTTTTTCATCTGTTGGTGGTGCGGTTTTTGGGTCTGGGCTTGGGGTTGGGTCGGGGACGGGTATTGGATCTGGAGTAGGAGTTGGATCGGGTGTTGGGGCCGGTGTCGGATCTGGCGTGGGTACAGGATCAGGGGTTGGCGTTGGGTCTGGGATAGGTTCTGGGTCTGGAGTTGGATCCGGAGTTGGCGTAGGATCAGGGGTCGGGTCAGGAACGGGAGCTGGTTTCTCATAATTTACTACTTGATATAGGTCAACGGACTTGCCACCAGCATCAGTGCCGATTATATGGAACGTCTGGTAACCGTTATTGAGATTCGCAGGCAGAACAGCGGTCAGGCCGACAGAACCGTCACCGTTTACCACAAATTGTTGAGTCGAATCCCCTACTTGCAGTGTGGCAGTAGAACCTGGTTGCAATGAACCAGCGCCGAGATAGATGTGGTTTTGGTTTGTGATATATTCAGCTACTTTTTGTAATGGATAATCGTGATATCCATCAGGTAACAGATAGGTTGACGGCTCGGCGACAATATTATTTTTGTGTGGGCAGGCGGTAAAATGGTTTTCACAGTAATCGTAGCCGTATATGAAGGGATTGCCGACAGAATCTGTAAAAGATTTTGCTAGATTAACGTGTCCTGTCGGTGTTGGATGAAAGCTTTCTTGACCGATGACCTTGAACCAGTCGGCGCTTTCTATTGGGCTGACGTCATCGCCTGTACGCACACCATTCATAGAACTGGGTTGTTGTGAGCCACACAACAGGCTGGTGCCGAAACTGTCATAATTGTCGACGTATTTTACCCCCGCCCTGTAGGCGGCAGAAGCTATTACCTGATTAAGGTATTTGATGCCTTCGTTCATAAACCTCTTTTCGTAAGAGTCCAGCAGCGCGTTGGTTGCCACATTACAGTCGCCAGATTCGTCGATAATTTTAGGATATCCCATCACAAAAATGCGCGAATACGGCGCTGCCACGCCTATCTGAGTGTAGGTTTGGACTAGATTATCAAACAAGTTTTTTATTTCGACCGCTGTTTTTTCTTTGCCTTCATCGGTCGCCGCCCATTCACAGGTGCCTGGTGCTAAACAGGCTTGTAGTTTTTGCATAAATCCAGCGTCGTTGCCACCGATTCCTATTGTGATGATAGATGGCTGGTGTTTGCGGACGAAATCTATTTGGTGGACGCGCCCAGGTAGAAAATCATGAATTGCGGTCGTTTGGTAGATGTTTTTTTCGCCGAGGCTGGCTTTGAGGCCATTGGCGCCGAGTCTTTCGCCTTGACCCCAGTAAGTGCTGCTGTCACCGACAATATCCGCCATAGTCGCACCCGAGCAGGCAACACTTTTGGAATAGTCTTTTTTAAGCTGTAGAGAATCCATCAATAGATACGGATACGACCTGGTGCTGAGGTGGCATTTTTCAAACGTCGTGTTGGTTCCGGGCGCGTAATAACTATCATCTGTTTCACCTTCGCCGCTGTTGAACGAATCACCTAGTGCCAGATAATCCATATTTGTACTGAAATATCCGCTGGCCTGAAGCTCCACGTATTTGACTGGGCCGCTGTATGAATAAATCCCAAAGCTCAACTCGCCACCATCATCGCTTATGGCGGGGTCTTTGGCGTAAAATGAACTTTCAGTTATTTCGCGCAAGGTCAGATCGGCTTTTTTACAAGGATTGGCGATAGGGCTCATATTTTCCAGATTGCTATCTGTTGCGACATCCCCGCAGTCTTCGTTGACATCATAGATGGTAAATCCATTGTTGAGTCCCATGACGGCTACGTTGGCGCCGTTGTTGCTGACGACAAGTTCGGGGGTTGGGTCGAAGCCAATACCATAGCGAGAAGAACCACGTGAATCTATGCGTTTCATCTGTAGCGTTTCTAGATTTAGCAATAAATGAGCTCTATCTCGGGCCGAGATGGCCAGCCATTTGCCGTTAGCCGATGCCCCTAGCCCGTCGATTGGCCAATAATAGCCATTTGTGTATCCCCACGTGTTGGGGGCGCTGCGAAATTCATAATCTGGGTTCGAGCTGTCAAAATTGTAAACGATTGAAGGTATTGGGCCGCCGGGGGCTGGACTGAGCCTTTGAGATACGTTTTTATAGACGGTCAGAGCATTTAGCCAAGATGCTATTGGGCTACCTTTTAGTATCAGGGTATCCGTTGCGGGTATAAATAGACAATAACTCCAACCGCAACCCAGATTAGCTATCTGGTGTAATTTATTATCACCAGGTAGTTTGGCTGCTGGTAGAGTGTAGCCGCTATCCAGAATATAATTACCCAGCTCTATCTTGTCACCAGACCATAGACAGGTTTTTCTTTGTCCAATCTCGCCATCGACTTCACGCATTTCTAGGCGACCAAGGCAAGATGGTGGCTGATAGTCTGTGACCTCAATTGATGTCTTGATGGTAGGCTTTTCTATGGACCATTGCCAATCGCCAGTGCTGACCACATAAGCTTTTGTATATGGTGATATAAAAAAAGCGGCCACAAAGCCGCAAAAAACGATCAATAATAAAAAGCGTAATCTGAAACGAAGCATCTCCACCTACTTTCTTCCAAAAAATTATTATTTCCATATTAAAACGCAACTTTTATCCCCTGCAATCCTAAAAAAACACCCAAACACACCAAATATCTGTTATTTTTGCTAAGGGTTCAACCCTTAGCAGGTTTGGTGGGGTGGTGTGGTAGAATATAACAGATATGAACATACTAGGAATTGAATCCAGTTGTGATGAAACCGCGGCGGCGGTTGTTTTAGATGGCCGTCGGATTCTTAGCAATGTCGTTAACTCGCAAATCGATATTCACGCCGTCTATGGTGGTGTTGTACCCGAGGTTGCCGCCCGCAGCCATATTGAAGTTATAAATCCGGTGATTAATCAGGCACTAACAGATGCAAATATGACCTGGGATGATATTGATGCTATCGCTGTAACATACGCCCCAGGATTGGTGGGCTCCCTGTTGGTTGGCACTTTGGCTGCCAGAGCGCTAGCGGTATTGAAAAACAAACCCCTCCACCCTATCCACCATGTTGAAGCCCACGTCTACGCGAATTTTCTAACGAAAATGGAATATGGCAAATGGAATATGGAAGATGGCAAAAACAACCCCGTGCCAATAGCCACCCCTCCCGAATTTCCCCTGTTGGCGTTAATCGTCAGTGGTGGGCACAGCCAATTGGTATTATTCCGCGACCACGGTGATTATGAATTATTAGGTCAAACCTGTGATGATGCGGTTGGTGAAGCCTTCGACAAAGTTGCCAAAATACTAGGCCTGCCATACCCTGGTGGCCCCTCAATAGCTCGTGCGGCCGTTAACGGAGACCCGCTAAAATACAAATTGCCCAAAGCAGCTTTAAAGTGTTCCCACGATGGCCCGCATACTGGGATGGGTCGCAAGGAACAGCCGAGCAGCACAGCGAGTCGTATCGAGCAATACGATGAGCGAGCAGCGCAAGCCGTGACGCAGCGAACCGCCCAGGATGTGTGCCATTACTATGATTTTAGCTTCTCGGGCTTGAAGACAGCCGTTCTGAGGGCAGTTCAGCACGAAGCAGGCGTTGACATTAGTTTCCCGTCCAGCGGCCTTGCAGCGCGTCTAGACGCGTCACAGCAAAACGACTTTGCTGCTAGTTTCCAGCGCACCGCTATTGAGACACTAGTAGATAAAACCGAAAAAGCCTTTAATGACCACAATCCTAAATCTGTTGTTATCGCCGGTGGAGTCGCCGCGAACGCTGAGCTGAGGCGAATCTTATCTGAGAGGCTACCGATTAACATCGATTACGCCCCAATGAATCTATGTACTGACAACGCCGCGATGGTCGCATCCCTAGGTTATTATCAATCTCAGCGACAATCCCCTGTTGATCCGTTTGAATTAGAAGTTCAGCCTAGTCTATCAATGACCCGATAAAAACATTAGCACTTCCCTGCTGCGCCGGCTAAATCGCAGATATTTGGCGTCCGTGTAATCAGTTGTGATATAATAATTGGTGAAAACAAACACGGGTAATTTGGCAAAATTACAAGGGTTTCGGTGGAAGACCTTGATAAGTGTTGTCAAAATATCACGTGAAAAATATTATAGCCAAAAGGTCAAATTTAATTCAAAATGAAACTTGCAAAAACTTACGACCCCAATCAGTATGAACCCAATATATACGCGATGTGGGAACAATCTGGCGCCTTTAACCCAACAGGGGTGGGGGAGCCTTTTTCGATTGTTATGCCGCCGCCAAATGCCAATGGTAACCTGCATATTGGACATGCGTTGACGGTAGGGCTAGAGGACATTTTGGCTCGATATTATCGTATGCAGGGCCGAGATGTGGCTTATATTCCAGGGGCAGACCACGCTGGGTTTGAGACTTGGGTTGTTTATGACCGCCATCTAACAGGGGAGGGCAAGAACCGATTTGACTTCACACGCGAACAGTTATATAACCAAGTTTGGAATTTTGTCGAACAGCATCGCGGCAATATGGATTTGCAATTACGAGCCCTGGGCGCCAGTTGTAGTTGGAAAGATCTAGTCTTTACATTGGACGAAAAAGTTATCAAGACTGTTCATGGCACATTCAAAAAAATGTGGGATGAAGGCCTGATTTACAGGGGTGAACGAATTGTCAATTACAGTACCAAATATCAGACCAGTTATTCGGATATTGAAGTCGACCACAAGATTGAAAAGGGGACATTATGGAATGTTGCCTACAAATTAGCCGATGGTTCAGGCGAAATTATCGTTGCGACGACCAGGCCCGAGACAATATTTGGGGATACAGCCATCGCTGTTCATCCTGATGACAAGCGCTATAAAAAACTAGTTGGTAGTGAAGTTTTGTTACCTTTAACAGATAAAAAGATTCCAATTATTGCTGATGATTATGTCGATATGGCATTTGGGACTGGTGCGTTAAAGATTACGCCAGCTCATGATCCGAACGATTTTGAAGTAGGGCAGAGGCATAACCTAGAACGAGTCCAGGTTATTGGCTTTGACGGCCTAATGACCAATGTCCCAGATGAATTCATGGGGCTAAATGTTACTGATGCTCGCAAGAAAGTGTTGGCTGCACTAGAAGCCCAAGGTTTCCGCCGAGGCGAAACAACCATAGAACACTCCGTAGGATATGATTACAAAAGCGGTCTACCAATAGAGCCACTGATTAAAGACCAATGGTTTGTCAAAATTCAGCCACTGGCACAGCGTGCCAAACAGGCAATTATAGATGACAAAGTCACATTTACACCTGCCAGTCGCAAAAAAGTTCTGATCCAATATCTAGATAATTTGCGCGATTGGAACCTGTCTCGTCAGATACCTTGGGGTATTCCGATTCCAGCTTTTCAATCTGTTGACAACCCAGACGAATGGATTTTTGACGAACGCGTGGACGAACCGACTATTATTGTGGACGGCAAAACTTATAAACGCGAAGAAGACACATTTGACACCTGGTTTAGCAGTGGTCAGTGGCCGTTCATTACGACAGATGCAATTGATGGTGGTGACCTGAGCCGTTTCTACCCTAATAGTGTTATGGAAACGGGCAGTGACCTGTTAGACCGCTGGGTTGCCCGTATGATTATGTTGGGGCTATACGTTATGGGTGACGTGCCTTTCCGTCATGTATATCTACACGGTATGGTTTTGGATGAACGTGGACAGAAGATGAGCAAAAGCAAGCAAAACGTGGTTAATCCGATGGATGCCATATCCGAATATGGTTCGGATGCCCTGCGACTAGGGTTAATCGCCAGCCGTAGCGCCAACCAGAACCAAGCCTTTAGTTTGAATAAAGTTATGGCCGGGCGCAATTTCTGTAACAAACTTTGGAATATCGCTAGATTTATTGAGAATCAGATAGGGGACGGGTTCGAATACGCTGGGGCGCAACCTACGACCATGGCCGATCATTGGATTGTCCGCCAGCTAAATGATGCGATAAAAACAACACAAGAACAGATAGAACTATACCGATTTGCCGAGGCCAGCGAGACTGTCTATCACGCCATCTGGGATGATGTTGCTGATTGGTATATTGAATCCAGCAAATCTCAGGATAGTCCACAAATGTTAGCATGGGTTCTAGATACGTGTTTGAAAATAGCGCATCCTTTCGCACCATTCGTAACAGAGACGATTTGGCAGACACTGCCTTGGTACAAAGACTTACTGATTACCGCTAAATGGCCAGTTGCGGCCCGATTCGATGATATTGCCGCTAGTGAGTTCTCGCAGTTAAAGGCCCTGATCGGTGAAATCCGATTCGTCACCGCTGAATTACCTGGTAATAAAAAATATGGCCTGTTGTATCAAGACGACAGCCTAGTTGCCGATAACGCCGATATGATTAAACGCCTAGCTAAATTGTCTGAAGTCACCGCCACCGATACGCCACGCGGCCTGCGCCTAGCAGACAGCGGTAGGGCAGCTTGGTTGGACATCTCGGCCGAGACTTTGTCCGAACATCAGACCAACCTAGAAGTCCGCTTAGCCGAGGCTCACGCCCAGATCAAAAACCTGGAATCGCGCCTGTCTAACAAATCTTATATCGATAAAGCCCCAGCCAAACTAGTTGATGAAACTCGCAATCAGTTGGACGAAAAAAAGACGCTAGTAGAGCGCCTGGTTCACGAACTAGAAATCATCAAATAACAGATTAAATAGACGGCCACACATAATCGCTGTCACTGTCGTTACTAACATGACGGCGATTTGAAACATATTTTTTGTCGTTTTCATTACGGGGTTGGATAGAAGTTTGAGTGCTGGTGTTCGTAGATGAATAATTGGCTGCTGCAACATGAGTATGGACTGAAGCTTTGGCTAATAATCGTACTTCGTCTGGCTGAATAGATTCGATGTTCGCATGCTTGCTAATGGCAACTTCAGCCAGTTTTGTTAGCTGCGCATCATGCAATACAACGCCGAACATGGCCGAAAAGGTCATAAAGGTTGTTGTCATAGGTGTTAAAAATATTTGGAACATATATTTGTTTTTTGATTAGTTTACAGACATGATGATAGCATAAGCTTTGTTAAATGTCAAGTATGGGTTATTTGATACAAATTAAAATAGGTTCGGATTAGACATTGTCTGATCCGAACCTGTTCCTATTTATAGCCATTGAAACTCTATGTAGCCTTCTTCAGTTATGTAGTTGAACCATGCGGTGAATGTGGCATCTGATGGCACAGTGTTACCATTTGCCACGATACCGGTGAACTCTACTCGTTCTTGGTTCCCATCCCAGTCTCCATCCACTGGGAACCTTTTTAGGCTGTAGGCAATTATTCCGACATTGCCAGAAACGCCACCGGTGCCGTCACATTCATTAGCTTTTGCCTCCTCGTCATAAACATAGAGATTCGCTATGGATCGGTGCGACTCGTTTGCGCTGGCGAGTGACATTGCTAGCATGAATATCGGTGGTATATTGCCGATTGCAAACTTTCTAGGTTCCATTTCCATGTAAATTACATCCTAATATCAATCTCTACAAAACTTCTGTAGGAACATATTTGCATAAAACAAATAATGGTTATATTATAACTCTTTCTTGGCCATCTGTCCACTGAGATTTATACTAAAATCTATCTTCTACTGATGGTGGTACGGGCCACCACCTGCAATTTCCTGTGCGCGGTAGATTTGTTCGGTTAGGATTAGGCGGACTAGTTGGTGGGGGAATACTAGATTGGATAATGACCATACCATGTCGGCGCGATCACGCACACTGTCATCTACGCCATAGGCGCCACCGATAATGATGGTAACTGGGCGCGATGATTGCAGCGGCGTCAATAAAACCTGCGATAATTCGGGCGAATTGATGTTTTTACCTCGCTCGTCCAGTAATATCGTATAACCATTAGCATCAAGCCGTTTATTTATGGCCGCAGACTCATCCTGGCGCGCTCTGTCGCCATCTGATAGCGAATGGGGTAAAAATACCCATTCTATCGTGAAGGGGCGTTTCAGACGCGTCTGGTAGCGTTCGATGCCGGCGGCAACCCAATCCTCGTGTTTTTTGCCAACTGAGATTATGCGGATTGGCATATTGACCTTTTGTTCATAGGTTTAATTGTATCAAATAAAATACCCCCGCGGTGGGCGAGGGTAGATTTATAACTGTCTAATTTATGGTAGCTTAATTTTCAGGTAGCTTAATTTCCATTGACTGATCGGCATTGGTTTGGTTACGGAACATGCCTTTAGTGTTTTGGTCTTCTACCTTTTGCAACATATCTTGAATAATTGGGATGTTTTCATTTGTGAAGTCATTAATTTGGACCTGCACGTTGAAATCATATCCATTCTCTCCTCCAGTGTTTAAGCCTAATATGGTAGATGATTGGCCGTATTCAATAATTTTTGATAAATCAATAGCGTCTGTTATTGCCTTTCTCATCTCTTCATGTGGGTGCGCGGCGTTTAATATTTTTAATTCGATAATGCCTCGTTTTGTTAGTAGGTTGACTCGACTTTTATCTTTTGGCTCATCGTCTAATGGCAGAATCATCGCAGCATATGGCTTTTTTGTGTTTGGGTCTGTGTCTGTAGGGTCGGAATCTATCTGGCGGGCAGCATGGCTATAATAAGTTGTAAGATTTTGGGCAACTACCAAATTTTGTACCTCTTTTTTTGTTAATCCTTCTGGTGACGTTTGGTTGGCCGCTTCAGTGGGCAATGTGTCCGCTTCGGCTGCTGGGTAAAGTGCATCGACTTCGGCAGTAGCATCTGTTGTCGGATTAGTTGGCGACTCAATAACTGGTTGATTGATGGTTGATTCAATTGTCTCGGGTTCTGCCATTTGTTTTTTCCTTTGTTTTTGTTTTAATATTTTTACTTAAACCCATCTAATCACACTTATGCTAAATTGTCAAGGTATGAACGAACGGGTGTATAATGGATTTTATTATGGAACATCGTCGTCATTCAGATATTGATAGTAGCTTTGCGGACAAAGAAAATCTTTTGGGCGATTTAGAGCGTGGTAATCCGTATTATGAAGAGATTTTGAGGATTAGCCAGGAAAAAGAATTGACAGAAAAGGAGCTTGAGCAGGCGCGCGAGCATTCTTTTGAAGATGATTTGACTGGCTGTTACAATACTCGATATTTTAATAAACTTAAAACTGAAAACTTTGATCCTTATAGGGACGATAACAAGATTGGCTTGGTCTTTTTTGATTTGAATGGTTTGAAAATAGTAAATGATGTCGATGGGCATTTGGCTGGTGATGAGCTGATCAAGTCTGCAGCGGATTTTTTGCGTGGAAATTTTCGCAAAGAAGATGTGGTAGTGCGCTATGGTGGCGATGAGTTTTTGGTGATTTGTGGTAATGATGAAAATGACGAAAAGTTTTCGGATATGTTGCGGGCCAAGGTTAGTGAATTAATGGAGGAGGCGCCTGTCGATATGGCATATGGTGTGGCTGTGTATGATGCTCGGATGGATTTTAGGCTAGACGATACTCTAGAGAGGGCCGACCAAAGGATGTATCGGCGCAAGAGCAAGATGAAGAAAGCGGCTGCAGAGGAATAACATACTACCCATCGAGGGTAGTATGTTATTTTGGCGGAGGAGGCGAGATTCGAACTCGCGATCTCGATTACTCAAGATACTACTTTTCGAGAGTAGCGCCTTCAACCACTCGGCCACTCCTCCATAAATAAGTAGATTATAGATTATGGATTATAGATTATAGAATAATTTCTAAATCTCTTGATCTTAAATGCTTTTAATCTGTAAAATATTGTAGCATAAATTTACACCTACCGTATCTTTTAGCGGTGTGGTATAATATCCTTCATTCTGTCGCTTAATTGTGACGAAAGCACCTTCTAGTTACATGAAAAGTAGGGCTGTGTGCATTTTATGTTCGCAGCCCTACATTTTGCACCCGTAGCTCAGCTGGATAGAGCGTCGGCTTGCGGAGCCGAAGGCCATAGGTTCGAATCCTGTCGGGTGTACCAAATAAAAAAGATGAGTTTTTCTCATCTTTTTTCTTTTCGCTTTATTTTATATACGCAATTTGCGGACAATTTTGTCGATTAGGTCTAGTTTTAAGTCTTCCATTGGCAATCGGGCGCCCAAGATGTCAACGATTTTTTCACCAACTTCCTCGGGAAAATAGATTGAAACGGCTGGCGAGAAGCGTTTGATAGGTATTAGTACAATAGAGTGGCTGCCTTCATCTTCGATATAGCCGAATGATTTAAAATCGCTGTAGTGGCGCAGTTCGTCGCCTATATATAATCCCTGTTGGCCACTGAGGGTGTATTGGATGTCGCGAGGTGGTCTTTTGGCAAAGAATATAATAGTGAAAGCTATGACGGCGACTAGGACTGAAAAGGTGTAAGATTTGAATATTAATATATCTGTTGCAATCAATACTGCGCAAACAATACCAAATATAACGAACCAAATTGTGCCTTTTTCGGCTTGGATAAACTCGGAAGCTGACCAATGGATTGGATCATCTGGCGAAGGTGCCGTCTCGTCGCTAGTGTCAGGGGCGGTTTCTGGCAGTGCAGGGGCTAGTTGAGCGTCTGGCTCGGATACCGGCGCATACATTGGTTGGTTGTTTGGTTCCATATTTTCCAGTATAGCATTAGCAAAATAAATGACAACCAGGTGGATGTTTTGCAGTGTCAGCAGGAGATTAGTTGTGGGCTGATTTTGACTCGCAAGTGGTTCCAAATGAAGATGTGCTGGTTGATTACGTTCCAGTCTGTGGGGATAATAATGCTTGATAAAAATACGCCCCTTGTTGGGGCATATTTTTTTGCTAAGATTTTATAGTTTTTTTAGAAATCGCCTTGCGTGAACATAAAGCGAGGACTTTGCCTGACCGTCTCGGTGTTTGCAACAACAAGTAATATTGTTATCAATACAACACTAATCAAGATGGCGACGCTACCAGTGACGATACCGGTTATTGCCATACCTTTGTTGCCTGGTTTTTTGAGGCCGATAATTCCTAGTGTCAATGCGACTATACCTGACATTAGACCAAAAGTTAGCGTCCAACAGGATACGACAGAAACAATACCCGTAACCATAGATGCTATGGCTAGGCCATTTTGTGGTGTTGGCTGTGCTGCTGGTGTTAGTTCAACTGGTTGCATATCGGTTGTTTTTTCGCTCATTTTTAATCCTTTTTTGGTTTAGCTGTTATTACTTATGGTTATACTATATCTAGTCAAAAAATGCAATAGGGTATAATTAGTCATATGATAAATATTCGCAAAATCGTAAAGAAACTAATACCAAAAACTTTGTTCAAACAGATAGAACCGTTGGGGCATTTGTTGGAGGCGGTTTTGATGAATATTATTTATGGATTTCCGTCCCACAAAATGCATATTATTGGGGTGACGGGAACTAATGGCAAGACGACAACGACTTTTTTGATCCAGAAAATGTTGCACGAGGCTGGGTTCAAGGTGGGTATGTTAAGCACAGTGGCATATGGCATGGGGGATGACATACAAGACCAATATGACCACATCACTACCGAACAGGCAGGTAAATTGCAACGTCGCTTGCGCGAATTTAAGCAGGCCGGTGTGCAATGGGTCGTATTGGAATCATCTAGCCATTCATTGGCACAATATCGCACTTGGGGTGTTCGTTATGAAATCGCAGTTATGACTAATGTCACTAATGATCATTTGGATTACCATGGGACTTTTGATAATTACCTAGAAGCCAAGAGGCGATTGTTCAAAATCGCGGCTCGATTCGGGCGAAAGTTGGGTGTGGTTAACGCTGATGATCCGAACGCCGAAAAGTTCTTAGCTACGACTCCGCGGTCGATTAGTTATGGGATTGGCAACGGTGATTTACAAGCTATAAATTTAAAACTAGCAACTGACCACTCGACCTATACAGCTGTTGATGGTGATGAAAAATATAATATTCGGATTAATATTCCTGGTGATTTTAATGTTAGTAACAGCCTGGCGGCAATCGCAGTTGGTCGTGAGTTGGGGCTGAACAGAGAACAAATCGAGACAGGCATAGCAGCACTAAGGGGTGTCGAGGGAAGGATGACAATTGTTGATGAGGGCCAAAAATTTAAAGTTATCGTTGATTTTGCGGGCACTCCAGATGCGTTTGAGCGATTTTTTGAAAGTGTTAGGCCGCTGGTCAAGGGTAAATTGATTGCAGTATTTGGATCTGCCGGGCGCCGTGACGAGGTCAAACGAGCAGTTCAAGGCGAAATAGCTGGACGGTATAGTGATGAAGTTGTTCTTACCGAAGAAGACGATCGTGATGTTGATGGCAACGAGATATTGGCGCAAATTGCATCTGGCGCCGAGCAAGCCGGTAAAGTAAAAGACAAAGATTTGTTCATAGTACCAGATCGCGAGCAGGCGATACGATTTGCGTTTGGCCAGGCCAAGACAGCTGACGATGCGGTTGTTATATTGGGCAAGGGACATGAAAAAACTTTAGAGAGAGCAAAAAAAGTTCTTGATTGGAGCGACATTAAAGTTGCCGAGGCTGAGCTTAGGTCTTTGCATCGTTAGTTATTAGATGATTCTATATTTGGCTAGGGATAGATTTAGCATTTGATAGATAATCAATCTCTTTGATGACATCCAGCAAGGCTTGGGCTTTGCGTGATTCGTCAGTGATTTCGGCTGCGGCTTTGTGGGCAGGTGCGATCAGGGTCTTGTCATCCGTGCTACGTAGTAATAGCAGGTAAATGTCGAATTTTTCATCGGCCGCTAGGTCTAACCTGTCAACTAGGGGGCGTAGTTCCAGCAGGGCGTCTTTTTTAATGGATTCAAGGTCGCTAGAGTCGGTTTCCGGTGCCCCAGACACGGTAGATTGTTGCATCGGTGGCGTGTAGTCAACAGCTGGCGTAAGGTCAGGTGTTATCGTTGGTGTGGCGACGACAGGGGATGAGGTGTTTATAGTAGTTGCTGGTGATAATGTAGGCGTTTCTTCAAAACCTACGTTGCCGGGTTGACCAGTAATTCCAGCTAAAACTTTAGCTAGTTCTTGGTCGTCACTGATTGGTTTTATTGATTGAGGTTGAATATCCATTTTGCCCACCCTTGATATTATGCTTATACTTATTTAATTTATACTGTATCATATACATATAGGTTAATACAACAATATGGTGGGCAAATGTTAGACGATTTGAATATTTTAAAACAACGAGATCCGTCCAGTGCGCTGACTATTGCTAGTTTGCAATATGAACAGGTGCATTTTCGAGGGGCGGTACGCAATGCTGATCATGATGGGCGTCGTATTAATAATATTGTTGTTGCAGGTATGGGCGGCTCGGCGCTGGCGGCATTGTTGGTCAAAGTCTGGCTGAAAGACGACCTGTCCATTCCGATTGAGATTGTCCGAACTTATAGCTTGCCAGGCTACGTTGGTAAAAACACATTGGTTATTGCCAGCAGTTATTCGGGCAATACCGAAGAAACCCTCAGCTGCCTGGAACAAGCCAAAAAATGTGGTGCCCAGGTGGGCATAATCGCATCGGGTGGCGATTTGATAAAGGTTGCAGAGGCGGATGATATCGCACACGTGCCATTGCCGATTAAACTACAGCCACGAATGGCAGTTATATATAATCTACGTGCGCTCATCTCATTACTGGTTAATTTTGGCATTGTTGATAAATCTAAATTGGCTGAAATTTCGGCAACATTTGATTGGTTGCATGACGAGACGGCTAATTGGACTGCAAATGTGCCAACGGCGAAAAACTATGCTAAAAAACTAGCCACACAGGCAGTCGGCAAAACAGCCGTGTTCTACGGCGGGGCATTAACCGCACCAGTCGCGTACAAATGGAAGATTAGTTGGAACGAAAATGCTAAAAATGTGGCGTTTTGGGACGAGTTACCCGAATTTAATCACAATGAATTCATTGGTTGGACTTCGCACCCGATTGAAAAACCTTTCGCGGTATTTGATATTGTTAGCCCATTGGAACATCCGCAAATATTAAAGCGATTTACGATCTCGGACAAATTGCTCAGTGGCCAGCGACCAAAATCTACGACGATTGAACTGGCAGGCGACACATTGATTCAACAATTATTATGGGGCAGCATATTGGCAGATTTTGTCAGTATCTATCTGGCAATTCTAAACAACGTCAATCCAACCCCCGTGCCGTTGATTGAGAAATTAAAAGAAGAACTAGTTTAACTGATATAATAATCTGTGCACGGAGAGGTCGCATAGTGGTCTAGTGCGCCGCCTTGGAAAGGCGGTATGTTCGCAAGGGCATCAAGGGTTCAAATCCCTTCCTCTCCGCCAAATTTTATGCACCCCTTGTGGGTGTATTAAGTTTGGCGAATATCGGATTTGAACCCGAGAGGGTGAGAACTGCCTGTGGCAGTTCGCAAGGCCGGAGCTTGGATTGCGAACGCAACCAAGCGAGGCGGGGTCGAGAAAATTTTAGGATAAAATTTATCGTGACCAAATCCCTTCCTCTCCGCCAAATTTAACATAGTGAGTAGTTATGAAATACACAAAAAAATATTTTAAATCAGGCGTTAATAAACTAAGGTATTTTGAATTTGGGGCGGGTAAGCCTATATTATTTTTATTGAAACAATTTAATGATACCGTCCCAAATAGATTCTTTGGGTTCTATATATCTGTAGTCGATAGGTGGTAGTGCCGATATCTTATTTTTTTCGATTGGGATTAAATAGGCATCTTTTAGCACGGCGCATGGGTTGCCAAACTTACCCCGCCTCTTTAGTAGTAAATTGATTTTTTGATTGGTTATATCAGCAGAGACCGGCCAGCCAGTTTCGGTACCCGTGCAACCGGTGCCGTCTTCATCAAAATACAACAGATAATCATATTGGTCGAACAACGACTTTGGCAATATCCCGGTTAGCCCATATTCTGATAAAAAGGTTTGATATTGCGCAAAGGATGTCATTAAAAAGTTTTTATCCGGGTAGTCTTTGTCCCCTCGATATCCTGTAAGATCTTTTATATCAAAATTAGAGAAGGCTTCAGAATTGGTCATCCGCGCCATTGCCGTACTGTTCGCATTTTGAGTATATAGATAGTTGCCGATTATAATAGTCAGTGCTAAGGCTGCGATGCTTGTTCCTATAATTATAAATTTCTTCATGACCTTAATATATCATGACAGTGTTATTAAAAGTGCTAAAATGATAGTAGGAGGATATATTATGAAAGGTTGTGAAGATTGTCGAAATTGTAGGATGACAGACAGTGATGTCAAAGATATGGAAGAACTAAAAAAGTTTGGTAAAGCCTGTGGCCATATGCACGGACACGGTCGCGGTCATGGCCATGGACATGGCGCAGCAGGTGGCGGTGTATATTGTATGGGCATGATTGGCGCCGCGGTATATTTCATTAGTACGGCACCAGATTTTTGGATGGGCGTATTAGGATTTCTAAAAGCTATCGTCTGGCCAGCATTATTAGTATTTGAAGCTTTCCGGGCATTGATCGGGTAAATTTGTGATAACGAAGATTCTAATTATAGGTGTCGTCAAAAAAGGTGACTGTGTTTTGATGCGCAAAAAACCAGATGGCTCCGCGCCATATAAAGAGACTTGGTATCTATTCGGCAACGAAATATTACCAGGCGTGACACCTGAAAAAGTTATAATTGACGATGTAAAAAACAAATCAGGTATAGATATTACTGTTACCGAACGAATTTCCTGGGGTGAAGAAATTAAAAATGATTTAGATGGTGTAGAAAAACAGTTTATTTATTTAAGGACAATTTGTGAATACCTAAGCGGCGAACTGATTCTTACCGAGGGCATCGAAAAAATTGAATGGGTGCCGATAGCTGAACTAAAAAATTACGATATAGTGCCGCCTTCAAGGGTACTATTTAATGAATTAGGATATCTAAATTAATTTATGCGACAAATCTGCACACTAGCAATTATCGAAGACGGCGACAGGGCGTTATTAGCCATGAAAAAACGCGGTTTTGGCGAAGGTTGGTGGAACGGCTATGGCGGTAAGGTCAACGAGGGCGAATCTATCGAGGCCGCGATGGTCCGTGAACTGCAGGAAGAATCTGGATTAACGGCTAAAAAATATAAAAAACGTGCCGTATTAGAATTTTATTTTGAAGGCACTGATTACGAAGCCGAAGTGCATGTCTTTGAAGTGACTAAACATGATGGTGAGCCGATCGAGACCGAAGAAATGAAGCCGCAGTGGTTTGCAAAGTCCGAAATTCCATTCGACCAAATGTGGCCAGCCGACCGAGATTGGATGCCGCTGTATTTTGCCGGTCGTGACATCACAGGCAGCGCAACTTTTGATGGCCAGACCAAAGCTTTTATTAAATCGGATTTCAAAGTGAAAGGTAATAAATGAAAGATATAGAACAGTTTTTGATTACAGCTAGAACCAAAACTTACGCTGGTAGTACCGGCAAGGTAGCTCCGCTATTAGATGGCTCAAAACAATTGGAATATGCTGAAGGTGATTGGTTATATAGAGATATTTATTACACTGGTAAAAGTACCTTTAACGGTATTGAAACAGTTTTTCATAATAACAAACCAGTCTTTGGTATGAGTTATTACGGTAATTGGGGCGATATGACCGAGACGGAAATTGATCTGGTGTTAAGGGCTGCATTAATTGCAGAACCTACGACCCGATTGTGTAAGAAAATCGAATGGGTTAAAGATGTTTTTATTTATATTTGCGAACCAGATACTAATACTGATGCAAATGAAATTGGTGGTACAGAAATTATTTCAAAAAAAGGTGTTCAAGTTTATAAATTTTATTACGCCGGCGGGTTGTTAATTCATTAAGTAAACTAGTACACTAGATATATGACATTAGACGTATATCAACAATCACTAGAACTGCACAAAAAACATCACGGTAAAATGGAAACTGTTAGCAAGGTAAAACTTGATAACAAAGAAGCGCTGTCATTAGCCTATACGCCAGGTGTGGCTGAAGTTTGCCGCGAAATCGCGCGTGACCCATCGTTAGCCCGCGAATACACATTAAAACGCAATACAATCGCCATCGTTAGCGACGGCTCGGCCATATTAGGGCTGGGTAATTTAGGCGCACTAGCTTCAATTCCAGTTATGGAAGGCAAGGCGGCGATATTCAAAGAATTTGCAGGCGTTGACGCTTTTCCTATATGCCTGGACACGCAAGATACAGAAGAAATTATCAAGGCCGTCAAACAAATTGCGCCAGTTTTTGGTGGCATTAATCTAGAAGACATCTCAGCACCACGTTGTTTTGAAATCGAGGAAAGATTACGGGCGGAATTATCAATACCAGTCATGCACGACGATCAATGGGGTGCAGCAACTGTGGCACTGGCAGGTGTCATCAGCGCGTTGAAATTAGCCGACAAGCAAAAAGACACGGTAAAGGTTGTAATGAGCGGCGTAGGGGCTGCTGGTGTCGCCACAGCGCGATTGTTCACGATATATGGCATCCGCGATATCACGTATTGCGACAGTCAGGGAATTATTCATAGTGGCAGGACTGATTTGACTGCTGAAAAATTGGAGTTGTTAGGTGCCAGTTCGGCCAAGCCAACAGCAGGGCAGTTGGTTGACGCGATCGTAGGCGCTGACATATTCATTGGTCTATCAAAACCTGGATTATTGACGCAAGACATGGTCCGAACGATGGCTTACAAACCAATTATATTTGGTCTGTCTAATCCGACACCTGAAATTATGCCTGACGAAGCATTCGCAGCCGGTGCGTTCATTGTAGCGACAGGGCGCAGTGATTTTCCTAACCAGGTTAATAATTCGCTGGTATTCCCAGGCGCATTTCGTGGGATGTTACAGGCTAATATCCCACAATTCAAGATTGAAATGTTCAGCGACATCGCTCAGGCTATCGCTGATTCAATGACTGACATATCACCAGAAAAAATCTTGCCAAGCATGTTCGATAAGAATGTCGCTGACATAGTTACAGCAACAGTCCAAAGATATAAATAGCGTAGAATAAACAACATACCACGCTATATGTAGCAACTGTCACTGCGTTGGTGTTATACTTTAATCCCATAGAGGGGTAAGGTATATGGGACAAAAACAAAAATATATATTCGTAACTGGGGGTGTTTTATCAGGTGTGGGCAAAGGTATCACTGCTGCTAGCATCGGTGCGGTATTAAAGTCCAAAAATGTTAAAGTTTCAATTCAAAAATGCGACCCGTATCTTAACGTAGATGCGGGTCTTTTAAATCCAGCTGAACATGGCGAATGTTTCGTGACATGTGACGGGGCAGAAACGGATTTAGACCTGGGTCATTATGAACGATTTTTAGACATAGAGATGACCAAAAAGAGTATTACATTATCGGGTAGATTATTGTCAGAATTAATTGCCGATGAACGCGCTGGCAAATTTGGTGGCAAAACTGTTCAGATGGTGCCGCATCTAACCGGGGCAATTCAACGCGCTATATCTGAAGGTGCGGTGGGTAGCGACGTCCATATAGTTGAAATCGGGGGGACGGTTGGTGATTATGAAGGACTAAGCTTCATTGAAGCAATTCGTGAATATTCACAGAAAGTCGGTCGGGCTAATTGTCTATTTGTTGACGTTGTTTATGTACCATTTATCTGTACCAGCAAAGAATTCAAGACAAAACCAGCTCAGAACGCATTAAATGACTTGCGCGGTTTTGGTATTATGCCCGATGTAGTAGTCGTACGTAGCGAAGACCCCGCACCGGCATGTGTGGCTCAAAAGATTAGCTTGTTCAGTGGCGTCCCTGAAGATAATGTTATATTAATGCCAAATGCTGATACGGTTTATAAAATACCATCTATTGTCGCAAAAAGTGGATTGAACAAATTATTATCAGATTTTGTCGGCAAGTCCAGAAAATACAATTTGGAGGCCTGGGACGAGGTGGTAAAAAATCAAAGTGCTATAAAATCAAAGACTATAACCGTTGGTATGGTTGCAAAATATATGGACAACGAGGATACGTATATATCTGTTATCGAGGCGCTAAAAGCCGCTGCCTGGAGTGAAAAAGTAGGGTTGGTCATTAAATGGATTAATGCTGAGACTGCTAGTAAAAAAGATTTCAAATCAGTTGATGCACTGTTGGTCCCAGGTGGATTTGGTGCGCGTGGCATTGAGGGCAAGGTTGCGGCTGCACGCTATGCCTTGGATAAAAAAATGCCATATCTAGGGTTATGCCTAGGGCTACAAGTTGCGGTTATCGCCTCATGTCGAAAAGCAGGTTTAACGGATGCTAACAGTGCTGAATTTGATCCAAATACTAAAAATGACGTTGTATATATTATGGAAGGTCAGGCTGGCAAAGAATCAACTGGTGGAACTTTGCGGCTAGGTGATTACCCAGCTAAATTAACTGATAATTCATTGGCAGCTAGGGTTTACGGATCGCAAGATATTATTGAACGTCACCGTCATCGATATGAAGTGAATCAAAAATTTGTTCCTGAAATAAATAAGGGTGGATTAGTCATTAGTGGCACTTCACCAGATGGCAAATTAGTAGAATTTGTCGAAGCGCCAGGGCAAAAATACTTCATCGCGACTCAAGCTCATCCAGAATTTAAATCTCGTCCGACAAAACCACATCCGTTATTTGTTGGTTTAATAAAATCAGTAAAGGGGTAAAATATGCAAAACGCATTTGAAAACGCAATGGCGCAATTAGACAAAGTAGTAGCCACCAAAGATTTTGACGCTGGTTTTATTGCAAAGTTAAGGCAGCCAAACAATATCGTGCAAAATACAGTAACAATTGTTATGGATGACGGTTCAACCAGGGATTTTGAAGGTTATCGAGTCCAATATAATAATATTTTGGGGCCATACAAAGGCGGAATCAGGTTTCACCCAGATGCTTGTATTGATGAAGTGAAGGCGCTGGCTTTTTGGATGACATTAAAATGTGCAGTTGTTGGTACCCCAATGGGCGGAGGCAAAGGCGGCATAAAGGTTAATCCCAAAGAATTGTCCAATTCTGAATTGGAAAGATTGTCTCGCAGCTGGATGCAACAATTTTCGGATGTCTTAGGACCACAATTGGATGTGCCGGCGCCAGATGTTAACACTACGCCTGAGATTATGGCCTGGATGGCAGATGAATACGCCAAAATTACAGGAGACAAAACAGGTGCGGTTATAACTGGCAAACCAGTCGGGCAAGGCGGTTCATTGGGGCGGGACACCGCTACGGCGCAGGGTGGATTTTATGTTTTTGAAGCGCTGCGAAATAACTTGGAATTAAGTGATAGTTGTAGTGTGGTAATCCAGGGATTCGGCAACGCTGGATCAAATGCTGCGGTGATTTGGTCGGCAGCTGGCTATAAGATTGTAGCAGTATCAGATTCGAACGGTGGTGTTTATGACACGGCCGGCTTGGATGTCGCCAAATTATTGGCACATAAACAATCAACTGGTCGGGTGGCTGATTTTGACGGGGCTGTAAATATCAGTAACGAGGAGTTGCTGGAAATAAAATGCGATTTGTTGATTCCTGCAGCAATGGAAAACGTGATAACTGACAAAAATGCTAATAAGGTAAACGCAAAGGTTATTTTAGAACTGGCTAATGGCCCGATTACTTCTGGTGCTGACCAGATATTATTTGACCGTGGCATAGCGGTTGTCCCAGATATATTGGCAAATGCCGGTGGTGTAGTTGTGTCATATTTTGAATGGGATCAGAACCTGAAAAATGAACATTGGTCCGAAGCCGAAGTGTTTGAAAAATTGCAGCCGATTATAGCAAAATCAGCCGGTGAGGTTTGGGCGCAGTCTAGGGCAGTTAATACATACTTACGAATGGGTGCATTTATTTTGGCAATCGAGCGCTTGAAGGTGAAATTTGATATAATAAACGCTAATGAAACAATCAGCTGACACAATACAACGGGCGGTCCAACAATTATTTGGTGTTGAGGTTGATATTCAACTGACCAGACCTGATTCACAGTTTGGTGATTTTTCGACCAATGTTGCAATGCAATTATCAAAACAACTGGGCAAAAATCCGCGTGAGATTGCAGATCAATTAGCTGCGAGCCTAAATGAGACAGGTGAGTTTGTCGAAGTCTCTGTTGCCGGACCTGGTTTTATCAATCTACGTGTTAAAGATTTGGCTCTGACAGAGGAACTAAAGAGGGTTATTGATAATCCGTCTGATTATGGCAAATCAAATATGTATGATGGCAAGATTGTATTAACTGAGTTTTCTGACCCAAACCCATTCAAAGTTTTACACGTCGGGCATCTTTATACCAGCGTGATTGGCGATGCGATTTCAAATTTGATTGAAAACGCCGGCGGCAACGTTCATCGATTAAATTTTGGTGGCGACGTAGGTTTACACGTTGCCAAAACGATGTGGGCAATGCTAGGTGAATTTGGCGGTGAAAAACCTGAAAGGCTATCTGAATATGACGGCGGGCAGCTAATTGAATATGTGGCGAACTGTTATGTAAAAGGTACGCAGGCCTATGAAGATGATGAATCAGCCAAGTCCGAGATTACGGTGCTGAACAAAAGAGTGTATCAAATTCATATTGATGGCGACCATGAATCACCATTTGCGCAAATTTATTGGGCTTGCCGCCAGGCTAGTTATGACTACTTCAATAAATTTTATGCACGAATTGGTGTCAAATTTGAAAAATATTATCCTGAAAGCGAAGTCGCTGCATTAGGACTTGCAACAGTATTAGAGCAAAAAGACCGCGGCGTTTACACTGACAGTGATGGAGCTGTAGTATTCGTGGGCGAACCATATGGTTTACATACTCGAGTATTCGTCAACAAAGAGGGCTTGCCAACATATGAAGCCAAAGACGTTGGGCTTAGTATGAAAAAATGGGAAGATTACCACTTTGACCAGTCAATTATTATTACGGCCAATGACATTATCGAATATATGAAAGTCGTTTTAAAAAGTATCGAACAATTTAAGCCTGAATTATCTTCACGTACGCGCCACATAACGCATGGCAACGTCAAATTAGTCGGCGGTGTCAAAATGAGCAGTCGCAAAGGTAATTTCTTGCGCGCCACAGACGTATTGGATATGGTCGCAGATGCTAACGAAGCTACACAGGGCAATCGTGATGAGGCGCCGATACTAGGTGCGATTAAATATGCGTTCTTAAAATTTAAAATCGGCGCTGACAGTTCATTTGACCCAGCTGAATCAGTTAGCATCCAAGGCAATAGTGGCCCGTATTTGCAATATGCATTAGCGAGGGCGAATTCTATTATCAACGGTACATCCATAGGTTCTGGTATCGATTTGTCATCTGAAAAATATACCGAGCATGAACGAAATTTATTGTTCAAGGTAACTGAGTACACGGATGTTATTGCACAGGCGACTGTCGAATTGATGCCGCATACTTTGTGTACATATTTATATGAACTGGCGCAGGTATTTAATCGATTCTATGAAAACAGTCGTGTTATTGGCGATGAACGTGAACAGGTTAGAGGTTGTTTGGTCAAAGCCTATGCAACAGTTTTAAGTAACGGATTAAAGGTGTTGGGCATCCCAACACCAGAAAGAATGTAAAAATATGCAAAAAAATATTGATACCAAAAAACTTGTAGAGGCGGGCGAGTCGCAATTAAAATCCTTTGTCAATTTTATACGCACACAGGGCGTAGTAGGACTGGCGGTAGGTTTGGTGTTGGGTGGTGCAGTCGGTGTGATGGTCAAATCATTAGTGGATAATATTGTTATGCCGCCACTTGGTTTGTTACTGGGTTCGACCGAGGGGTTGAAGGGGCTGTCGTTGGTTATGGGTAATACATCTGATGGTGCGCCAGCAGTTTTGCATTATGGCATTTTTCTGAATGACTTTATAAACTTTGTTGTTATCGCGCTAGTCATTTATATAATGATTAGTATGTTAAAAATCGAAAAGATTGATAAAAAGAAATAATATGAACAAAAAATTAGCCAATGCAAAAATCAATCGCGTCTTGTGGTTGGATTTGGAAATGACTGGCCTAAGCCCAGAAAATGATTTGATTTTGGAAGTTGCAATTTTGGCGACCGATTGGGACTTTAGCGAAATAGATAGTTATCAGGGGGTTATCAGGAACAAAGAGCCGCTTTTGAAAAAAAGAATTGCCGCTAATGCCGTTTTTTGGGATGCTAATCCAGATTCGCGCGATGGGCTAATGTCGCAAAATAACAGCGGACAGACTTTGGCACAAGTTGAGGATGATATCTTACGATTTATTGACAAAAACTTTGATGCTGATGTGCCGGTTTTACTGGCCGGAAATTCGATTCACATAGATCGTCAATTCATTCGGGCTAATTGGCCAAAGTTTGATAGTAAGTTGCATTATCGGATGCTAGACGTTAGTGCCTGGAAAGTCGTATTTGATGGTAAATACGGCAAAAAGTTTGCCAAGCCCGATGCTCATCGTGCGCTAGATGATATTCGCGGCAGTATCGTCGAGCTGCAATATTATCTGGCAAAACTAAACTAGTGATACAATTAGTGTATGAAGTCGGTGGTAAAAAAGTCGCATTTTCGACGAACAGCTGTGATTATTATTTGCGCGCTAGCTTTTGTCTTGTCGGGGCTATTAGTATGTTGGTTATGGGCTCAGCAATCGGGCACTTCATCTGTTGATGGGTCTGCCAAAATTGAATCAAAACCAAAAACACAGAAAATATTATCCAACGTATTGTTCACTGGCAATATATTTTGGGGTAGATATATTAATGATTGGTCTATGTCCAGCCCGTTAAAATATCAATATCCTTTTTCTAGACTAAACGAATTTAATCGCGATCAATATAATGCCTGGATTGCTGGTTTGGAATGTCCAACTGTAGCGGGGGTTAATATAACTTCGGCAGAACAGGAAGCCTTGCTGCAGTTTAATTGTTCGCCAGATTATTTGCCAGAGGCGGCCAAATGGTTTACGGCCGTAACCTTGGCTAATAACCATGCCGACAATCAGGGAGTAGGTGGTTTTGACGAAACGCGCCAACAATTAGACAAGAACGGCATCCAATATTTTGGACATTATGATTATCAAAACGTCGATGATGTTTGCGAAGTAATTGGGCTGCCAGCCACGGTTTCGTTGGATGATGGATCACAAAAAGACGGCAGTTTACCGATTGCAATGTGTGGGTTCCATGGTGTTTTCGGTATACCTACAGACGAATCGATTGCTGTGATGCAAAAATACGCAACTTTTATGCCAGTGATTGCGATGCCCCATATGGGCGCCGAGTATAAATCTGTTCCTGATGAAATCAAGATTAATCTTTACCGCAAGATGGTTGATAATGGTGCCGATGTGGTGATTGGTGATCATCCTCATTGGATTCAAAATACAGAAAGCTATAACGGTCATTTAATTGTGTATTCGATGGGCAATTTTATGTTTGACCAACAATCTAATACTGAAGTCACACGTTCGGCTGCTATCAAAATGTCTTTGATGGCTAAGGTTGGTGATTTGGACAGTTGGCTAAAAATAGGCGACCAATGCCGGTCGTTCAAGGACAGTTGTTTGGCTGATGTAAAATCTCAAAACTTATCAAAGCTAGGAATTGAATACAAATTTGGTGCTATTGGCACCAATGACAGCGGCAAGATTAATAAACCAGCCACCCCAGAACAGCAAGCCAGCATATTGCAACGGCTGAATTGGCAATCGACGATGAATAGTTTGCGTTCACCGTATGGGAGCTTGTAGAATAGACGTATGACACACAAAGAAATCGAAGAATATATTTTGAGTTTTCCTGGATCTTGGTTGGACTTTCCATTTGGCGAAAGCACTTCGGTCTACAAGATAGGTAAGGATAGCGAAGGAGAGGGCAGGATGTTTGCCTTGATTGCCGAGGGCAGTAAGCCGTTGAGGATTAGTCTTAAATGTGACCCGTTGTTATCTGAAAAATTGCGAGAAGATTATGAAACCGTCTTGCCTGGATATCATTTAAACAAAAAACATTGGAACACGGTTATTTGCACAGGGCAGGTGCCTGACGAAGAGTTAAAAAGCTTGATTTCGATTAGTTATAATCTGGTCACTGGCAAGACTCAAGATTGAGCCGCGTCAAAATCGGCGAATTGCGATTGGGTTGGTTTCAGGTTTTTTATAGCATCTTCTAGGAAGGTTTTTAGGGTTTTGTTGTTAGAATTTTTATAAGTTTGGCTCATCATTGCCAACACAGTATTTAGCTTGTAAGCTATTTCGCGGGCATAGGTGCGGTCATAAACGACATTTAATCGGGCGTTTTCTAGCTTTGACAGGGTATCGGCACTGGATTCGGCGTTGGTAACTTTTTTGTCTAGTTTTTTGATGTCGGTATTTTCATTTTTAAGTAATGGTTCAATATCGCGGATGGTATTGGTCAGATAAATCGTCAAGTTGGCATTATAAGTCCGCAGTTTGCTGCTTTTTAGTTTTGCTGTGCCGTCAGTGACGATTTGCTGTGTTGCCAATAATCTGGCGGCTAGTTTTTCGCTAGGCTTGCCTGTGTTGCCAGACGAGCTGCCGACAGCAGCTACGATAAAGAACAGTACAACTACAATTGCGGCGATTACCAAAATCATCATTTTTTTATTACTCATCAAAACACCCAACAGACCTTTTGGCGCTTGCTGCGGTGCAATCTGGTTCAAATAATCCAGCGATGGCGGTTGTTCAATATTTGGTGGCATACTACTGCTATTTAAGCATAATCGGCAAAGATATTAAAGGCTGAATCCAAGGTGTTATGCTTTGAGTTATCTTCTAACAGGGGTATAATGACGTTATGCAGGATGCCAAAGAGGAAGTTAGAGCCAAACTCAATATTGAGGATGTTATCGGCGAATATGTTCAATTAAAGCGCGCGGGGCGTAACTTTCGAGGCCTCAGCCCATTTAGTGCCGAAAAAACGCCTAGTTTCTATGTCAGCCCCGACAAACACATCTGGCATGATTTTTCTTCGAACAAGGGCGGTGACGTATTTACTTTTGTAATGGAAGTCGAGGGTATCGATTTTCGAGCTAGCCTAGAGCTATTGGCGCGCAAAGCTGGTGTAGATTTAATGGTTTATGACACCAAGGGCAGCCAAGAAATAGCGGCACGCAAAAAGCGGTTACTGGCTGCGCATGAATTAGCCACCAATTATTATCAGCAAAGTTTAGTCCAAAACCCGCATGCAATGGAATATGTTTTTGGTAAACGTGGCCTCAGTAAACAAATAGTTCAGGATTTTAAAATAGGTTATGCGCCAACGAGCGGTGATGCATTGGTGCAATTTTTGACCAAAAAAGGATTTAGCGCCCAGGAATTATCTCAGGCTGGCCTGGTCAACAGGTTTGGCGGCGATCTTTTCCGCGGTCGCATGATGGTTTCATTGATGGATGGCACTGGTAATGTAATTGGGTTTACTGGTCGTATTATTTCGGACGACCCAAATGCTCCAAAATATCTCAACACCCCGCAAACTTTGTTGTATGACAAGGGCCGCCATGTTTTTGGTTTGTCTCAGGCCAAAGAAGCAATTCGAACAGGGGATTACGCCGTAGTTGTAGAAGGTAACCTGGACGTTATCAGCAGTCATCAAGTGGACGTAACTCAAGTTGTCGCAACTGCCGGCACCGCTATGACAGAGCATCACCTGCGGGCACTTGTTAGGTTGTCGAATCATATTCGATTAGCATTTGATGGAGACAAGGCAGGTCTGGCAGCAACCGAACGGGCAATCCCGATTGCGCAAAATGTCGGGGTGGAATTATCAATTATTAGTTTGCCTGATGGGGCCAAAGACCCAGATGAATTAATAAAACAAGATCCGAAGTTATGGCAGGCGGCCATCAACAACGCCGAACCGGCAGTTGATTGGGTGATAAAACAGTATTCGATGCGTGAAGACTTGCAATCTGCTGCCGGCAAACGTCGCTTTACGACTGCAGCGCTAGACGTAGTGCGAATGTTGTCTGATTCTGTCGAGCAGGAACATTATTTGGGCAAAATCGCCAAATACAGTGATTCTTCCATTGAAGCGCTAAAAGATAAACTCCAAGATTCGCCTAAATCTACGCCAATCCACTTGAAATCAGTAGTCACACCAACCATTGAAGATCAAGACCCAGCCGCCTATCAAGATAACCTACTGGCACTAGCATTAATTGACGGTGCGACTCATGATTTGTTTCGAACGGTCGCGATTGATGCTTTTTTGGGTGATGCAAGGCAGGCTGTCGCGCGGTATTTGTCAGAAAAAGGCGGCAAATCTGTTACAAATACGCCAAAACAGTTGCAAATCCACGATACCTATGTCAAAATACTACTATTAAAGGCCGACGCTCGTTACGCTGATTGGGGTGACCAAGATCGTTACTTCGAAGCAGCTCGATTGCTCCGCCAAGTTATACAAGGGCAAAAACAAAGACAAAAAGACCAATTAACCGAACAACTGCGTAGTGCAGAAGATTCGGGTGATGATAAAACAGCCAATGATATTAGAGGCGCATTAAACGAACTTATAAAGGAGATGCAAAATGCCAAAAGGTAAGATTGTCGACGATATTACAGATATCAACGAAGAAGTTAAAGAAGTTACTATTGATGACATTGTAGCCCTAGACCCAGCAATCCTAGATGATATTGCGGGGCCACTAGCAGGTATCGAAGAGCCAGATATTACTGACCTAGAGGATGAAGAAGAAGACGACGAAGAAACTTTGAATAAAGGTCAATATTTTGATGATGCCAGTGATGACAGCGTTCGTCTGTATCTACGCGAAATTGGTAAAATCCCACTGTTAAATTCCGAAGATGAATTGGCGCTAGCTCAACGCGTCGTAGCAGGGGATAAAAAAGCCAAAGACAAGATGGCTGAAGCAAATATGCGTCTGGTTGTTTCTATTGCCAAACGTTACAGTGGCCGTGGGCTTGATTTTCTGGATTTGATTCAGGAAGGTAACACTGGGTTACTGCGCGCAGTTGAAAAATTTGATCCAGACAAAGGTTTCAAATTTTCTACATATGCAACTTGGTGGATCCGCCAGGCGATTACCCGTGCCATTGCCGACCAAGCCCGCACGATTCGTATCCCTGTGCACATGGTGGAAACCATCAACAAATTATTGCGTACGCAGCGCCGCATGACTCAGGAATTAAACCGTGAACCAACTATCGAAGAGTTGGGCAAAGAACTAGAAATGGAACCAGCCAAAGTCGAATACGTTATCAAAATCAAACAAGATATCACGTCACTAGACGCTGGTGTTGGCCGTGACGGCGAAGACGAAGATTCAGTATTGGGCGATTTCATCGAAGACGGCGACAGTGTAACCCCTGAGGAATCTGCCACTTCACAATTGTTAAAGGAACAGGTCCAATCAGTGTTATCATCACTATCTGACCGCGAACAAAAAATCGTTAAAATGCGATTTGGCCTAGAAAACGGCAAAAGCCATACGTTGGAAGAAGTCGGCCGTGAATTCGCAGTTACCCGCGAACGTATCCGCCAAATCGAGGCCAAAGCCCTAGCAAAACTTCGCAAACACAAAGATGCGAAAAAACTGCACGAATATATTGTTTAAGACTCGAAATTGGTTTCCAGTAGCGTTGCATCGATATTTCGGTGCAATTCTTCCTGGTCGCCGTCATTCATAATGAAATGATCGGCAATTGCGATTGGGCCACCTTTTTCTAGGTGTTCAATTTCGTCCCAGTCGCGTTGGTCGGCTTCAAATTGCGATAATGGGCGGGAAACGCGGTGTAGTAGGCGATGGTGTCGGACTTTTTTAGACGCGATTATTGCCACTACTGTTATTTCACCGGCAAATTCGTGTTTTAGAGCCTTGTATTCGGTCCAACTATATAACCCGTCGGCAATAATTCGGTGTTGACCGGCGTTTATCAAGTTATGGATTTCGCCGGATATCTTTTCGATAATAGTTTTGTCGCCATCACGCGCTTTTAATTCTTCGCGGAAGTTTTTTTCGTTTTCAGGCGTGTCTTCGATGCCGGCTTCGCGCATCAGATTTAATACAACGCCGCCAAAGTAAACTTTGGGGTAGCCTTTGGCCACGATGTAATCTGCAGCAGTGCTTTTACCCGACCCAGCCAGGCCGACGAATGCGATTATTTTGACGTTGTGGTTGTGTATCATTTATGTTTTCTCGTTTTTTTGTTTTTGTAGTAACTCATCTTTAACATTAGCATTATTTTGTTAATTTGTCAATCAGATAGCAACAGGTTAATGCCGCCAGCGATGTTCATATATAGGCTTATGCAACTTTCGTAAGGTTCCGGAAGAGATTGTTTAACAGCACATATTTCACTTCAAAACAGGCCTCATTGTACTGCTTGGTTCCTGGCTTGAATATGTTTGGAGCTTTCTCATCATCTTTTCCGTCTTTATCTCTCCCTTCATCAAGTCGTGGGTTATCAAAATCAAAGCCCATATTTTTTATGTATTCTTTGATGATTTCTTTTTGAGGTTCTTTGTATCCGGCGTTTAAAATCGAATCCCAAAATCCTTTATGCGTTTGGACATCACTAAAGAATCTAGCAGAAATCTCTTCTTTGGCGCCCGCCATGTCGTAGCCGTTGTGGGGGACTTTTGTGAATGGGTCGCTATATCCCTTTACAAAGTCTTTTATTTCGTCTTGACTCAATAATGACCCCATACTATAAACATAGCTTTTAAATTCATCGTCGGTCGCAGCTTTGACATGTAGTGTCTCGTGCAACTCAGTGGCTATTTTGTCATTTTTTGGCTGGTCCTCTTTGATAAAAACATCCAAGTAATCGTTGCCTTTGTTGTCCTTGAAGATTAAAGGCATCGATTCTCTTAATTCTTTTCTAAATGAGAATCCACTTGAGATATTTGTTTCTTCGGATGCTGAAAAATAATGCAGATCAACCCCAAAAGCATTCTTGACTGTTTTGGTTCTGGCGACTTCTTCCTGTGTTAGGTTCGTGAGTTCGATATATTTAAATTCGCGTCTGTTATTCTCTTGTTCGTTTATCGAATCAAGGCGTCGCTTGCCTCGGCTTTCTGCAGAGGACCTTTCAGTGGATATTTTAGGTGCCTCTACACAAGTTTCTAGAGCAGCTTCTCCCATTGGTTCATTTAAAGAGTTTCTTTTCTCGGCAACCTCGGGGCTGTTTTTGTCAGCTTCGGCAGCCAGCTTAAAAGATTCGCTATTTGCTAGTTTGAACGATTCTAGTTCTGACATCTATATTTTCTCGCTTTTTATTTTTGTGGTAACTTACCGCTGATATTATCACACTTTAGTTTATCTGTCAATTAACGCTTAAGCTTTAATCTGTTAGCTATTGGGCGGTAAATTGCGGTATACTGGTGGTATGACAAAAAGGTTGGCAGTTATTGACGGAAAATCGGTTTTTTACCGCGGTTATTATGCGATGCCAAATTTGGCGCTGTCTGATGGTACGCCAACTGGCGGAGTTTTTGGCTTTGCATCGTTGGCGATTGAACTAATCAAAAAATTGGAACCAGATTACGTGGCCGTGGCGTGGGACAAACAGGGGACAAATATTCGAAAACGCAAGGAAATTTATCCCGAATACAAAGCCGGCCGCAAAAAAGCTCCAGATGATTTTTATGCCCAGATTCCGATATTGCACGACTTGTTGGAAGCGTTTGGTTGGCCGTTGTATGAATTGGACGATTATGAGGCTGACGATATATTGGGTGCGTTTGCCAAACAAGCGGCCGCGAAGGGTATCGAAACCTGTTTGCTAACTAGTGACCTGGATGCGCTACAAATTGTTGGGCCAATGGTAAAAGTTTATGCACTGAAAAATGGGTTGGCAAACCTAGAAGAATTTGATGTCGAATACTTTGAACAAAAATATGGTATCAACGTTGAACAGTTCCTGGATTTGAAATCATTAAAAGGTGACGCATCAGATAATTTGCCAGGTGTTGCAGGTATCGGTGAAAAAACAGCGACTAGTCTGTTGCAAGAATTTGGGACGCTGGACGGAGTTTATGCCAATCTGGACAAAATTAAACCAACTGTCGCCAAGAAACTAGCCGATGGCAAGGAAATGGCATATATGAGCCATGAAGTTGGGCGGATTTGGGATGAGGCCCCGGTCGAATTGGATTGGGACGTGGCTGATATTAATGATATTGATTTGAACAAAGTCGCAGCAATATTGCAGAAACTAGAATTTGCCTCGCTGGTTCGTCGTATGCCAAAACATATGAGTATCCACGGAGTTGAAACTCCAGTCACTATTGTCGCGCAGGCCGAGATAAAGGCGCTAAATGAAGTCAAATGGCCAGAAACGCTGTCGATAAATGGTCCAGTAGTGATGCATATTGAGGATGATGTATTGTGGTTGTCGTTGGATGATAAAACGCTGATGCGTGCCGATATCAAAACGTTGGATAAAAGCGTTTGGCGGGTGTTGGAACTAGCGACTGTCATCGGTTATGACACTAAAATCTTATACCATCAGCTGGCAGCGCAAGGTGTTTTTGTGCGGTTTGATGAGTTACATGACATCAATCAGGCATCATTTCTGATTAATCCACTGCGCCGAGATAAGTCGTTGACTGGCCTGACTGGTGGCGAGTTAATTGATAGCCCACAGGCTAATATTGCTGCGATTTGGCAAATTTATCATCAGCAGGTGGCAGTGTTCGAAACCGAGCCTAAACTGGCGCGAATTGCACGTGAGTTTGATTTCCCGTTAACTTATATTCTGTTTGAAATGGAACACCGGGGTATCAAAATTGACCCAGTCATCTTGAAAAAGATGAGCATGGAATTCGAGGATGAATACGCTGACCTAGAACAACAAATTTATACAATGGTTGGGCACGAGTTTAATATCGCCAGCCCGTTGCAGTTATCCGAGGTGTTATTTACTAAACTGCAGCTGCCAACCGCGGGGATTAAAAAAGGTAAAACCGGGTATAGCACCGGCCAAAAAGAATTGGATAAACTGCGCGGCCAGCATCCAATTATAGAATTGATTGAAAAAACGCGCGAAATCGCCAAATTGAAAAACACCTATGTTGATGCATTGCCACGGTTAATGGATGAAAATTATCGGGTTCACACGACTTTTAACCAAGACGTTGTCAGTTCTGGCCGCCTGAGTAGTACAAATCCAAATCTGCAAAATATTCCGATTCGTTCTGACCTGGGTCGCCAAATTCGTAGCGCTTTCGTACCCGAAAAGGGGAATGCGTTCGTCAGCGCTGATTATTCGCAGTTTGAATTGCGTTTGGCCGCCGTGTTGGCGGGTGATACTGATATGATTGAAGATTTTGACCACGACATTGATATCCATACCAAGACTGCATCTGATGCATATGGCGTGCCGCTAGAGGCTGTGACCAAAGACCAGCGTCGTAATGCCAAGGTAATTAATTTTGGTGTGTTATACGGCATGAGCCCACAGGGGTTGAGCGCTGCAACAGATATGAGCTTTATCGAGGCAAAGAAATTCATTGATCAATATTTTGAAGTTCGCAAACCTATCCGTAAATATATCAATGATACGCTGAATAAAGCGCGAACCGAAGGCTATGTTGAAACGTATTTTGGTCGCCGCCGACCGACACCAGATGTCCTTAGTAGTAATTTTATGGTGCGTTCAGGTGCTGAACGTGCGGCTGCAAATATGCCGATACAAGGGACGGAAGCTGACTTGATGAAACTGGCAATGATAGAATTGGATAAAATGCTAGGTAACTTGGGTGACCAGATATTACAGATTCATGACAGCATATTGATTGAATGCCCAGTGGCAAATGTTGATAAAGTATCAGACCTGCTGCGCGAAACGCTAGAGGGCATTGCCCCAGAGCTAGCGGTGAAATTGAAAGTTGACGTCAGTATAGGCTCGTGTTGGGAAGGTATGTGATTGACTTTACGCCGTAAGAATACTATAATATAGATATGGCGAACTACAGAACTAGAAAAATCATCCCAATTGCGTTAACGCTAATTATTGTTGCGATTGCTATCGCTGCACTAGTGTCACTAGCACGGGCGGTTTTCTTTTCGGGTACGACCACTACGCCAGTAATCTCGCAAACTGAAGTAGCCAAAGAAGCTCTGTTGTCTTCTGACCCCGAGCATAATGTCATTGTGACGGTTCGTGGTCCGATTGTGGCCGACGAAACTTTTAGGACTTATAAATTTCAAATTAACGCAAATGTTCGAGAACTTAATACCTATAAAGGCTACCAATCACAGCCTATCGACAAGATTTCACTGGGTAATAATATCAAGGCCTATGAACAATTTGTATTCTCGTTATATAGGGCTAATCTAGTTAAGGGCACAGAATTACCAGATAATCAGAACGAACTACGCGGCATCTGTGCGACAGGGACAGTTTATGTATTTGAAGTTTATGCGCATGACAAAGACGTAAAACGTTTGTGGACGTCGACATGTTCTGGTTCCAAAGGTTCATTAGACGCTAGTGTAAATCAATTGATGGGTTTGTATAAATCTCAGATACCAGGATCTGCCGAATTAATTAGCAAGACGATGGAATAAGGACTGGCATCTATGCCAGAACTACCAGAAGTCGAAACAGTAAAGCGTGGGTTAAATAATTTAATTATTGGTAGGGCAGTAGTCGCTGCTACTTCCGATAACCCAAAGTCTTTTCCTAATAGTCCTGCCGATGTGCAGGCTTTTTTGGTCGGCGCATCTATTACGGCTGTTCGTCGCCGTGCCAAGGTCTTAATGATAGATCTATCATCTGGTTATACGTTAGTTGTTCATTTAAAAATGACCGGACAGCTGGTTTTTGTCGAAGATTTTTCGCGGTTTGGTGCGGGGCATCCCAGTGATAGTTTGATAGGTAATTTGCCTGATAAATCGACGCGGGTTACGATTGAATTTAGTGATGGGTCTCGTCTTTACTTTAACGACCAGCGCAAATTTGGCTGGGTTCGTTTAATGCCGACAGTTGAAGTGCCAAATATTGATTTTATGAAACGTGTCGGTCCAGAACCACTGGAAGCTGATTTTACCGCCGCTCAGTTCGCTGAAAGGTTTAAACGGCGCGCTAGGACCACTATAAAGGCAGCGTTGCTAGACCAATCAGTTATTGCAGGAGTTGGTAATATTTATGCTGATGAGTCGCTGTGGGGCGCGAAAATCCATCCTAGTAGGCTAGTTGGTTCGATTACTAACACCGAGTTCAAAAAACTATATACAGAAGTCCGCGCAGTTATGAATCTGTCAATTGATAAGGGTGGTTCTACTAACCGAAATTATGTTAATGCCGAAGGTAAGAGGGGCAGTTACATGGATTTTGCTCGGGTGTTCCGACGCGAAGGACTAGAATGCTCACGATGTGGCACTGAGATTATCAAAATCCGCGTAGCTGGCCGTGGGACGCACATTTGTCCCAAATGTCAGGTTATATAGTTTATACTATAGATAATGGTTACATTATTGATAGGGGAGAATTCATTCGAAATCGAGCGAGCGCTAGGTGAAATCGCCAGTTGTTTTGATGGTCGTGTTGAAAAAATTGACGGTAGCGCGCTGCAATTAAAAGATCTACCAGATATATTAATGGGAGTAAGCCTGTTCGCTACCGAGAGGGTAGTTGTTATTCGCGGCCTAGGTCAGAACAAATCGATTTGGCCGGTCTTTGGTAGTTGGCTAGATAAGATATCCGATGATATCCATCTGGTGCTTGTCGAACCAAAACCTGATAAACGTACAGTTACATTCAAGGCGTTAAAGGATGCCGCGACTATACGCGAGTTGCAGCCTTTTTCAGATCGTGATGTTGCCAGCGTTGAAAAATGGGTGACCGCTGAGGCTAAAAAGATGGGTCTAAATATGGATAATAAATGTGTTCAGGCATTAGTTAACAGGGTAGGTTTTGATCAATGGCAGTTGTTTCACGCGCTACAAAAACTAGCGCTAGTAGATAATATAACAGTGGAAGTTATTGCCGATGTGATTGATCTGAACCCATTTGAAAGCGTATTTAACCTATTTGAAACAGCACTGCGAGGTGACAGAGCTCAGTTAAAATCTATGTTGCGAGTATTAGAACAATCCGAAGATGTGTTCAGGTTAATAGCGTTATTATTAGCTCAAGTCTTTCAATTAGCAGCGATTTCATCAGCCGAGCGGACAGATAGTGTCGCCAAAGATTTCGGGATCCATCCGTTCGTAGTATCTAAATTGTCATCAGTCGCTAGAAAAGTCGGTGTCAGGGGGGTAAAACGCCTGATGGATATATTTGTAAATCTAGATGATGATATCAAGGTATCCAAAGCCGAGCCGTGGGTATTAGTTGAAAGCGCACTATTAAAGGTCGCAAAAATATAAAAAATGACCCCAGATGGGGCCATTTTATATTTAACCTAAATTATTTTTTTGCAGCTGGTTTTTTAGCTACAGCTTTTTTAGCAGCAGGCTTAGCGGCTGTTTTTGCGACGGCTGGTTTAGCAGCGGCTTTTGGCGCAGCTTTTTTGGCAGAATCTAATTTAACACCTGCGGCTTTTGCAATTTTATGTAATTGTGCTTTTCGGCGGGCGACAGTGTTTTTCTTTAGTAGGCCTTTTTTAACAGCGGTATCTAGTTCGCTTTGAGCGGCACTTAGCGTTTTGGCGCTAGGCGTAGCGATAAAGGCTTTGGTTGCGTCTTTGATTTCGCGTTTAATACCGACATTTCGTTCACGTCGTTTGATAGTTTGTTTTGCGCGTTTGATAGCGGATTTGATAATTGGCATTTAGTTTCCTTTTACTCTTTAAAATTATAAATACAATCAGTAGGTGATTATAACAGATTGGGATTGCTGATGCAACGCCCTAGGGAAGAATAAAGATTATAGATTATAGATTATAGTATAATCTCTATTAATCTCCGGGGAGGTTAATCGCGGCTGGAACTGGCGGTAATTAGTAATTATTTTTATTTCGTCTCTGTAATTTCTTCCATAATCCATAATCCATAATCTACAATCTACTTGCATTACCCAAACTACTTATGGTATAGTGACATCAAAATCTAGGCAAAATAAAAAGGAAATATATGAACGAAACGCCAGCCAAGATAAAGCAACAGATAGTAGATAAAATAAAGGCTTCTAGTAATATTTTGATTGCGGTTAGCCGTGACCCGTCTGTGGACGATTTGTCTGCAGCGCTAGGTCTAACTACTTTACTTAACAAGCTGGGCAAGCATTCGACGGCGATATTCAGCGGCGATATTCCTCCAGCTATTAACTTCCTCGAGCCAGACAAGGTGTTTGAAAACACAATCGATAGTTTGCGCGATTTTATAATTGCGTTGGACAAAGAAAAAGCCGACCATCTGCGTTATAAAGTAGATGGGGATGTTGTAAAGATATTTATTACACCGTATCGCACTGTTATTAGCAGCGAAGATTTGGAGTTTAGCCAAGGCGATTATAACGTTGAATTGGTTTTGGTGTTGGGGGTAGAAAACCCCGACCATCTAGATATGGCATTGGCTGCTCACGGACAGATACTCCACGATGTTACGGTTGCATCACTGAGCGCCGGCACTCAAAATAGTCGGCTGGGCAGTATAGAATGGCACGAGGACAGTGCTAGCTGTCTTTGCGAGATGGTTACATCACTAAGCGAAGTCCTTAAAACAGACGCACCCATATTGGATCAGCAGATTGCCACAGCACTTTTGACTGGTATCGTCTCTGCGACCGAAAGATTTAGTAACCCCAAGACATCAGCTGCTGTTATGACAATGGCCGCACAATTAATGGCGGCAGGTGCAGACCAACAATTAATTGCCGCGAAGTTACAAGAATCGCACGAGCTAAGCAATGGTGTTAGTTCTTCTGCTGAAATTCCTTCGGCCGGGGTGGCGACGCCGCCTCCTCATGATGACCAATTGCCGGGGCACCTCACAATCGTTCACGAGGAAGGTCAGTCTGTTTTGCCGGAAGTTGCTTTGCCTCAAACAATAAACCCTGTATTACCGCAACCGCAAAAAAGTGTTGACATCCCGGCCACCCCTCCAATATTAGCTGGGTCAATGTCGCCGCAGTCGCAGGCAAGTGATATTATTAATGCGGCAATCGCGTTACAACAGGAAGCCGCAATTTCGCAACAGTCGCAAATCGATAACTCTGTTATAGTTGCTCCTCCGATTAGTACTAGTACTCTGCCCGACAAAAACTCAAAATTAATAGATATACTAGGCAACGGTCAAGATATGGCATCAACGCTGTCGCCGGATATACCTGGTGTTATTAAATCAGACTCCTTGCCTGTCGACGGCACTACGCTGGACTTGCACGAATTGAATGATGCTTCGGTGACCACTAATACATTATTGCCAGAGCCTATTATTGAAAATCACAGCATGATGATGGAATCTAATCCAGTAATTGATTTGCCTATGCCGCCTCCAGTGCCAGATTTTTCCTCTCTTGTAACATCGGCCCAACCTGCAGAGTCTAGTTATAATGCTATGGTAAATTTAGAAACTCCTCCAGCATCCACCCCCAACGACCCAGCCCAATTCAAGATACCTGGGCAGTAGACGCGGGTAGATTATAGATTATAGATTTTGGATTTTGGAAGAATCACAAAATACAATGAGATTTGAGATTGAGATTTATACTATAATCTAAAATCCAAAATCTAACTCTTACTCTTTTCTTGCTGTTATACTGTTTTGTATGCAAGATAGCGTTATTTTGATTGATAAACCAGCTGGTATGACCAGTTTTGGCGTTGTGGCCCGCGTACGGCGTGTTTTGTCGCGTCAACTGGGCAAAAAGGCCAAAGTGGGTCACACCGGGACACTCGACCCATTCGCAACCGGTCTGATGATATTGGTGACGGGCAAGGAATGTAAAAATGCTGGCAGTTACAGTAAATTAGACAAAGTTTACGATGCGATTATTGAATTAGGCCGAACTAGCACGACCGGCGACCCCGAAGGTGAGTTGACTGTCGTGTCTAGCGCCATCCCGACAGAGGACGAAATTGGGGCCATCCTAAAAGGTTTTGTGGGCGATATCGCACAAATTCCGCCAATATACAGTGCAATTAAAATTGATGGTCAGCGAGCGTATAAATTAGCACGGGCAGGTAAATCTGTCGAAATGCCATCTAGACAGGTAAAAATATACAGTTTGGATTTGGTAGATTATGATTATCCGTATCTGAAAGTTCGTGCCAATGTGTCTAGCGGCACATATATCAGGACACTAGCCGAAGACATTGGTCGGAAGCTGAAAACAGGGGCGTATTGTGAACAATTACGACGAATTAGTATTGCCAATTGGCAGGTGGCAGATGCTAAAACTTTGGCAGAAATGGGTATAGTTGACTAAGTTTTAAGAACAGGGGTTGAAACCTGTGCAAAACTTTGATACAATCTAGTACTAATGATTACAGCAGATAACAAATCCAAAGCAATTGCTTTGACACAGACTCACAAAACCGACGTCGGTAGCCCACAGGCGCAGGCTTCTGTTTTGACGACTCGCATCAAAGAAATAACCGAACATCTAAAAGACAACAAACATGACAACATGGCTCGTCGTGGTCTAATACAGATGGTAGGACAACGTAAAAAACTTCTAAAATATCTAGAATCAAAAGATTTTGATGCCTATAAAAAAGTCGTCTCAAAACTAGGACTTCGCAAGTAATTGCGAAGTTTTAAATTGAACACAAATTAGTTGTATAATTAATTTATGACGATTATGCCTACTTTGGAAGTGGACTCGGTTTCCAAATATTATGGGTCTTTTTTGGCTATATCCGATATCCATTTTATGATTAGCAAAGGTGAAGTTGTAGGGTTGGTAGGCCTAAATGGTGCAGGTAAAACCACGATTTTTAATTCAATAATGGGATTTTTGCGGACGTCTGCTGGCAAGATCAGATTGTTTGGTGATGTGGTTATTCCAGAGAATGCGCATAAAATGCATTCTAGGATAGGTTTTGCGACAGGTGATATGAGCCTTTTCATAAACCTAACGGGACAACAATATTTTGATTTTATAAAACGAGCTTACAAATTAAACAGCAACAAGCGTCTAGATGAATTATGTAAACAGTTTAATCCTGAAACTAATAAAAAGATTCGTGATTTATCTCGCGGTAATAAGCAAAAGATTGCATTAATTGGCGCCTTCATGGCCAGCCCAGAATTGGTGATATTGGACGAACCTAGCAGTGGCCTAGACCCATTGATGCAGCAAAAATTCCTAGAACTTATTAGTACTGAGGCTGCCAAAGGTACGACGATATTCATGTCATCGCATTATCTCAAAGAGGTGGCGGACGTCTGTAGTCGTGTAATATTCATTCGCGATGGCAAATTAGTTCGTGATATCCCGCGAGATGAACTAGAAGCAGGTCATGGCAAGGCTGTTCGTATCGTTACGCGACATGTTGCAAAAATTCCAGCCGGATCTAAAATTACCAGTCGTCAGAAAACTACCAACGGCTATGAGATATCATTCATATTCCGCGATTCGCCTGTGAAATTACAGCAATGGCTGTCAGGGTTGCCACAATTGCTAGATTTTACTATCGAAGACCATGATATTGAATCAGCATTTAGTGACCTGACAGGTAGCGAGGAGTTAGGCAATGTTTAATTTGTTGCGCAAAACAATTTATGACAAACGAGTATTCATTATTGGGTGGTCCGTTGGCTTAGCATTCTTTGCCTTTTTGATGATGTTGTTTTTTCCGGCTTTTCAAAACTCGGGCTTGGATCAGTTATTGTCTAGTCTGCCACCCGAAATGCAGGCGCTAAAGGGTTTACTGGGTGATCTTAGTAGCCTGAAAGACACTTCCGGGTATCTAGCGGCGCAATTCTTTGATATCCGCGTACCTATGTTTCTGTCAGTATTCTCAGTTATTTTGGCAGTTAGTTTGAGTGTTCGTGATGAAGAGCAGGGCTATATGCGCACATTACTGGCGTTGCCGCTCAGCCGTATAAAAGTTTTGTTTGGTAAATTATTGGCGATTGGGATGGTCTGTTTTGTGTCAGTTATAGCTACGGTTTTGGGTCTTTGGCTTGGTGCGCTGACAGTGAATGAAGTTCTTAATTGGTCGAACGTTTTGAATCTCAGCCTAATGATGCTAGTCATGTCGATTAGTATGACAACGTTGTTCTATTGTATCGGTATGGCATCTGGTAAACGAGGCATAACAATGGGCCTAGGGGTTGTTATTGGCGCGGGTAGTTTCCTAATTACAACTTTTGCCAAAGCTGTTGATTGGTTGCAACTGTACGAAAAAATTTCTTTATTCTATTATTTCCCAGCGCCAGAAATCGTCAAAAATGGCATACGTTTGTCAGATATAATAGTTCTAGCATCGTTAGTAGTAGTATCGATTACTATCGCCTTTATATTATTCCGCCGCCGAGATGTTCGTTAGTTTTTTAGACCTTCAACAAATATAAAGACTGGTTTATCGTTTTTAATATAGTCCGCTATATCTATAGTTTGTAAAAACTGAGGGTACAATGGTAACTCGCTAGTATCAGATGGATCGATGAATTCGACTTGTTTAATTTCTTCAACACCGTGAGATGTTTTGGTTAAATCTATATTTTCATAGTCGTTAGCATTTTTAATATGAAAGAAGAATTCTAGGTTTTCACGTTTGCCATCGTAAAATTGCTGGATAAATAGCAATTTACCAATTTCTGGCACAACCCCGGTTTCTTCTACCATTTCGCGTTTGATGCAATCGATTAACGATTCCAACTCGTCTTTGCCGCCTCCAGGGATACACCACCAATCACGAGGGTGGCCATCTGAACCTGGGGTTAATTGTTGAGCTAATATTTTACCGTCTCGGAACACAATACCACGTACATTTATTCTTTTGTCTATCATATTAACAGTATACAACTTTGTGATATAATAGGCACATCACTCAGCAGCAGCGAATTAGTGGTGGATAGAGAGATTTGTAATACAAATTCCTGTACCCGTTACTATATTCGCACTAAATTATTCAAAATTATTAAAAAGGCGAGTGTTAAAAAAAGGAGGACAAATATGTCTACTATCAACCCTAATGGCAAGGAGATTTTCTCGCTAACGACTGATTTTTGTGGTCGCCCGCTGAAAATGGAAGTTAACCGTGTTGGATTTCGTTCAACTGCTAGTGTCATGGTCACTTATGGTGACACCGTAGTTCTAGGAACCGCAATGGTCGGCAGCCGACCAGTAGTGCTGGACTATTTCCCATTATCAATTGATTATGAAGAAAAGTTTTATGCAGCTGGTAAAATTTCTGGCAGCCGATTCGTCAAACGCGAAGGTCGCCCTAGTGATGAAGCAATTCTAATCGGTCGTTTGATCGATCGCCCAATCCGACCACTGTTTCCAAAAGGCTATCGCCAAGAAGTCCAAGTTGTCGCCAGCGTTCTATCACTAGACCCAGATTTCCGCCCAGATACAATCGGTATGATTGCTGCCAGCGCAGCATTGATGCTAACTGGTACGCCATTTGATGGTCCAGTAGCAGGTATACGCGTTGGTCGCGTAAACGGTGAGTTCAAGGCTTTCTTGACTGCTGAGGAACGCGCTAACAGTGACCTAGACCTAGTAGTCGCCGGTATTTCTAGCGGTATTACTATGGTTGAGGCCGGTGCAAATGAAGTTAGCGAAGAAACTGTTGCTGACGCACTAGCATGGGCATTCGAAGCTTATCAGCCTGCAATCGAATTGCAGAAGAAGCTGGCCGCTAAAATTGCTCCAGTCGCTCAAGAATACAAACTAGTTCTACCAGATGCTGAAATCCAAGCTGCAGTCGACAAATGGGTTGATGGCAAACTAGGTGAGGCACTACGCAAACCTTATCCAGAACGCAATGAACTGGTTTCAACACTGCGTTGGGCATTTCATGATCAAATGCGCGAAAAACTAGGCGAAGATTACGCTAAATTACACGACGAATATGACGAAGCCTTCACTAGCGCACTGCACAAAGATGTTCGCAAGGGGATTGTCGCTGATAATACTCGTCCAGACGGCCGCAAACTAGATGAAGTTCGCCAATTGTCATCAGAAGTCGGCATATTGCCACGAACTCACGGTTCTAGCTTGTTCACTCGTGGTTTAACTCAGGCGATGAACATTATTACATTGGCACCACTTAGTTTCTCGCAAATCGTAGACACAATGGAATCAAACGACGAAGAACGCCGTTATATGCACCACTACAACGCTCCAGGTTACACCGTTGGTGAAGTTAGCCGATTAGGTAGCCCAGGACGCCGCGAAATCGGTCACGGCTATCTAGCCGAGCGTGCACTAGCGGCAGTTTTCCCAACTGCTGAAGAGTTCCCATACGCAGTTCGTAGCGTTACCGAGATTATGAGCCAGAACGGTTCAACATCCATGGCGGCAACTTGTAGCAGCTGTTTGGCATTGATGGACGCAGGCGTACCATTGAAGGCTCCAGTGTCTGGTATTGCAATGGGTCTGATGATGGATGATGGCAAACCTTATGTGTTGTCTGATATCGCTGATGCCGAAGATTTTGCTGGTGATATGGACTTCAAAGTTACTGGTACTGAAAAAGGTATTACGGCATTGCAAATGGATATGAAGGTCCACGGTTTGCCAGTAGAAATCCTAAAAGAAGCATTAGCAAAGGGTAAAATCGGTCGTGCATTCATCTTGAAGCATATGATTGAGACTCTAGCTGCGCCACGCGAAGCACTCAGCAAATTCGCTCCACGAATTGAAAAACTAAAGATTAATCCAGATAAAATTGGTGCAGTTATTGGTAAAGGTGGTGAGACTATTAAAAAAATTACTGCTGAAACTGGTGCCCAGATTGATATCGGTGAAGATGGTTTGATAACAATCGCCGCTGTTGATACGGCTGCTATCGAACAGGCTATGAACTGGATCAAAGGTCTAACCGAAGAGCCAGAAGTTGGTACAATCTACGAAGGTAAAGTTATGACAATCAAAGAATTCGGCGCATTCGTAAATATTATGCCAGGTATCGACGGCATGGTTCACATCAGTGAATTGTCCAAAGATCGCGTTGAAAAAGTTGAAGACGTATTGCACGAAGGCCAGATCGTAAAAGTCCGCCTAATCGGCATCGATGACCGCGGCCGCCTCAGCCTCAGTATCAAAGCTGTTGACGAAAAATAATCTGTTAAAGGCGCTTATGGTTGCAATTGATCGCCATAAGTGCTAGTATTATATTACTGATCGCAATCTTGTAATAAATATATGACGAAAAACAAACAAGTGCTTCTTGAACAAATCAAGGCAGATATTATCAAAAATAATGTCTGCCCGAATTTGGCTCGCGAAGCCACGAACCTTGTGATGGGTGATGGTAATATTGACGCCGATATTGTGGTTATCGGTGAAGCACCGGGCAAAAAGGAAGATGAATCGGGACTGCCATTTATGGGCGCCGCCGGCAAATTCCTAAACGAAATGCTCGACAGTGTAGGTATTGAACGCCAGGATGTGTTCGTTACTAATATCGTCAAATACCGACCGCCAAAAAACCGTGATCCTTCACAACAAGAAAAAGCAGAATTTTGGCCATATCTACTGCGTCAACTGGACGTCATTCAACCTCAGGTTGTAGTGACATTAGGCAGGCACAGTATGGGTTATTTTCTACCACAGGCGAGCATAGGAGAGGTGCATGGTCAGCCTAGCAAGGTAGAAATCGAGAACCTGAAACTAACAGTCGTGCCGCTTTATCATCCGGCCGCTGCACTTTACAAGCGTAGTATGCGCACAGTGCTGATAGATGATTTTAAACAGTTACCAAAAATAATAAAAAATATTAAATAAGCCCCGTGAAATAACGGGCAAGGAGAACAAAAATATATGGGTCAACAAAGACTCGCGACCATCAAAAGTGATGATCAATCTAAACGTCCAGTGCAACAGCCTAGGCAAAAATCAAACAACACAGTGTTAAATAACACTACTATTCGCAAAGGCGAAGCCTACCGGGCTCAACGCCGAACCAGCGAAAACGTTAACCAACGCGCTAGCCAGCATGTGGTTAATATCCCAGTCAACAAATCAATCTATAACGGATACGAAGGCCGTCAATTCAGTCCAGCTGATCAAAAACGCCAGGTTAGAAATAACGGTCCAAAAGTCAAAATCATCAACATTGGTGGTTTGGGTGAAATGGGCATCGGCAAAAACATGATGGCGATTGAATACGATAATGAAATTATCGTTATTGACTGTGGTTTCCTATTCCCAGGTGATGATTATCCAGGGATTAATTACATTATCCCAGATACAACTTATCTAGAAGAAAACAAGCATAAAATCCGTGCACATCTGTTCACGCATGCCCATCTGGACCACATCGGCGCATTCCGCCATATTGCGGCCAAGATACCAGCGCCTGTTTATGCAACCAAATTTACAATCGGTATGTTACAGCGCCAACTAGAAGAAACAGATGGTGATTACGAGCCAGTTTACCACGAAGTTAACCTAGAATCTCACGAACAGATACAAATTAGTGATAATTTAAGTGTCGAGTTTGTTCGCATGGATCATTCAATCCCAGATTGTGCAGCGATTATTATCCGTACACCGGTTGGCGTATTGGTACATTCAGGTGACTGGAGGTTTGAAACCGAACCAGTTGATGGCAAAAAGCTAGATATTGAACGTTTAACCGAAGTCGCCGCCAAAGAAGGCATATTGCTGTTTATGAACGAATCAACTAACTGTGAATCAGATGGCGGACATCTACACAGCGAACATGATATTCAACAAAGCATTGGTCAGGTTATGGATAAATTCCCTAACAGCCGATTGATTATGAGCTGTTTTAGTAGCCATGTTCACCGTATCCAATCAATATTACAAGAAGCCCAAAACCACAATCGCAAAGTGGCCTTTGCTGGTTATTCGATGATTCAAAACCTAGAAGTAGCGTTGCGTTCAGGTGTTATCAAGGTGCCGCGCGATGTTGTCGTCAAAATGGAAGACATCATTAAATTGCCCGATAGCAAAGTATCTATCGTCTGTACTGGCTCACAAGGTGAGCTAACTGCCGTGTTGAATCGTATGGCTAACGGTTCTCACAAACATATCAAGATTAAAAACTCTGATGTCATTGTATTCAGCTCTAATCCGATTCCAGGTAATGAAAAATTTGTTACTCGTACAGTTGACGGCCTGATGCGTGAAGGTAGTGATGTCATTCAAAACGGCAAAACTCACTTGACTGGTATTGGTCCGTTACACCTTTCGGGTCATGCCTATTATGACGATCACGTTCAATTGATTCGAGCATTGAACCCTAGATTTTACATGCCAATCCACGGTGAATTCCATATGTTGGTTCACAACGCCGAGATTGCCGAAAAAGAAGCTGGTGTCAAAAAACAGAATATATTCGTCTGTGATGACGGTGACATTATAGAAGTCACTAGTGATGGCGTGCGCAAAGCTGGTCGTGTTCCAGTTGGCGGCATTATGTATGACGACAGTGGCGAAATTGTTTCCGAAGTCGTATTAAAAGACCGTATTCATATGGCAACCGAAGGCATGTTCATCGTAGTATTGACCGTCCAACGCGGTACGGGTCGATTGATGACCAGCCCAGATATAATCAGCCGTGGGTTTATATACCTGCGCGACAGCGAAGAATTAATGGGTCTAATCCGCCAATATCTGAAACAAAAGGTTGCCCGTTCATTTACTGGCAAACACGTTGATCTAGACGTCATCAAAAAAGAACTAAAAGATGAGATTACACATATCCTATATGACCAAACTCGTCGTACACCAATCGTTATCCCAGTCATAAACGAAATAGGTGGCAATGGCCAACCCGAACAGCGTCAAAACGGTCCAAACCGACCACCGATGCAGCCAAACAGGGGCCCAATTCCGCCAAATGGAGTTCCACAATTCGTCAAAAAACCATTTCCAGCGCCACAAGTTCCAGATGGCGAAGACACCGAACCTCGCATTCGCAATAACGACTACCGCGGATATTAATTAACTCTAACCATTAGCCTATTGCAAAATGTAGTAAATTTTGCTATAGTATTATATATAGTCCGCTATAAAATAAACCTAAAAGAGCCTATAATAGAAAAATACTTATGGCAAAGCGAAAAAAACACTACGCAAAACGCAAATCGGAGAAATCTCCGCAACACAAGCTACCAACAGGGTTCTGGTCGCAAGTTTGGGCTGTCGCCTTAATTGCCATATCTATATTATTAGTAGTTGCCTGGTTTAACGCCGGCGGCCCGATATTAGAATGGGTCCACAGCACGGCGTTATTTGTTATCGGATACGCTGTTTATGTGATTCCACTATTATTTATATACATTGCTATTGAAATATTCCGTGCTGAAGATAATCGACTGTCATTTGCGGTTAAATTTGCTACGGCTACGGCTATAATATGGTTCGCCGCACTTTTCGGATTACTTAAAAACGACGTCGGTAACACCACTGGTGGGGTATTGGGTGATCTGATTAATGATGGTATGCTGCAATTGGTCAATGGTACTATTGCGGCGTTCATATATATATTATTAATATTGATAACGCTATTGTTTATTACTCGGATTAATCCATTCACTATAATCAAGACGATATGGCGGATGACCCGCCGTGACGATTCTGAACAAGATGAGAACGTCAAAGTTATGCGCAACGCCGCTGCAGTTGACGGTAAAAACTCATTGATTGGTAATTTCAAAACCAATAATGCAACGTTGGCAATATCTGATTCAACAGATGAAAAACAATCTAGGTTGTCTAGTCTAAAAAACAGTATTAGCCGCGATAGGGCAGCCGAAGATCAATCTGCACTAGTCACAGTCAGTGACCCTAATTGGCAACCACCATCATTAGACTTGCTGGAAAAGAAAAATGCTCCAGCCGATCCAGGCAATGTTGAACAAAACGCATTGATCATCCAGAATACTTTGGCCGAGTTTGATATTGCTGTTGCGATGGAAGGCGCCAATATTGGTCCACGCGTGACGCAGTTTACATTAAAACCACCTAGCGGTGTCAAATTGGAAAAGATTACGTCATTAGAGAAAAATATCTCTCTAAATCTAGCTGCTCAAAGTTTGCGCATGGAAGCTCCAATCCCTGGCCAAAAAGCCGTTGGTATTGAAGTCCCTAATGTCAAAGCCGCTGATGTCCGTTTGCACGCGATACTAACTAGCCGCGAATGGGGCACTAATGGCGAACCATTGGCTTTTGCTATTGGTAAAGATATCGCCGGTGAGCCAATTGTTGGCGCTTTGAACAAAATGCCGCATCTATTGATTGCAGGTCAGACCGGTTCAGGTAAATCGGTGATGATTAACACGTTGTTAACTAGTTTGCTGTATCATAACAGTCCTAGCGATATGAAATTAATCTTGGTTGACCCTAAACAGGTTGAAATGGCGCCATACGAAGATATACCACATCTGTTGACTCCAGTTATTACCGAGCCCGACAAGACTATTAGTGCGTTAAAATGGGCGGTGAACGAAATGCAACGCCGCTATACATTATTGGCTGAACACAAAGTCAAAGATATTCGTTCATATAACCATAAAGTTCGCTCATCTGGTGCCAAAGTTACAGTTGATGATGAATTCGGTATTCCACACCAACACGAAAACGGCGCTATGCCATATATCGTGATTGTTATTGATGAGTTGGCCGATTTGATGATGGTCGCTGCACGCGATGTTGAAGCGTTGATTGTCCGTTTGGCTCAAAAAGCCCGTGCTGTTGGTATACACCTGGTGCTAGCGACCCAAAGCCCACGTGTTGATGTCATTACGGGTTTGATCAAAGCTAATATTCCATCGCGAATTGCCTTTACGGTGTCATCACGTGTTGAATCTGACATTATCTTGGGTCAAACTGGCGCCGAGAAATTGCTGGGCGCAGGTGATATGTTGTTGTTGCGCGCTGACATGGCCAAACCAAAGCGTATTCAAGGTGCATGGGTAACAGATGAAGAAGTCCACAAAATCGCTGACCATTTGCGTATGCAGTCACCACCACAATATAACGATGATGTTGTTAGCCTGCCAGTTCACCTAAACGGCAAGGGTGGGGTAGTCATGGACTTTGAGGGTGATGACCGCGATGATGCGATTAACAATGATGCTGCCAGGTTGGTTATCGAGACCGGTAAAGCCAGCACGACTTTCTTACAAACTAGACTACGAATTGGCTATGCCAAAGCCGCTAGGGTTATGCAAACACTAGAAGACCGCGGTATTATCGGTCCACCTGACGGTGCGCGCCCACGGCAGGTTCTGATGACCAGTATGGATGACATTGATGGTGGCAACGATAATGACGACGACCTCTAGACGCTATCTATTAAATATGCTATAATTCAAGGTGTTATTAACTCGGCCTATGCTCGACATAGGCATCCATAAGGATTCCAGAGGAGGAAATCTAAATGAAAGAATACGAACTAACCGTTCTGATTCATCCCGACCTAGAGGCGGACATTGAAAAAGCACTTGATAAAGTGCGATCGCTGGTCACCACTAACGGCGGAAATATTATCAAAGAAGATATTTGGGGCAAGAAAAAACTGGCCTACCGTATCAAAAAAGAAGACTTTGCAGTCTATGTCTATTTTGATGTCGCTCTGCCTGCAGACGCGCCACTAAAGATCAGTAATACTCTGAACATTTCAGACGAAGTATTACGCTATTTGCTAGTTTCTGTTGACGTAAAGGGCCGCAAAGCTCTTGAGGAAGCTAAAAATAAAGCTGTGCCAGCTGATTCTGCTGACGACAGCGAAGAGGAGTAAAAACCTATGGCAAAAAGTATCAACCAAGTAATCCTATTGGGCCGATTAACTCGTGACCCAGAACTACGCACAACCAGCGGTGGTAAAAATATTGTGAATTTCAGTATTGCAGTTGACCGCGGTGGTGCCGACGATACAGCTGATTTCTTCGAAGTTACAGCTTGGGAAAAACTAGGCGATCTAGTGATGCAATACCTGGGCAAAGGCCGAAAAGTATTGGTCCAAGGCCGATTGCGTCAAGACAGCTGGGAAGATAAAGAAACCGGCAAAAAACGCAGCAAAATCGAAGTTACCGCAACTGATGTTACTTTCCTAGATGGTCCATCAGATGGTAACCGAACAAATGCAACTAGCGAACCAAAATCTGCTAGCAAAAAAACCGAAGATGTCGTAATTGAAGACATCGATGACAAACCTATTGACCTAAGTGAGATTCCTTTTTAAGGACAAGAAAGCGAAAAATATATGACAATGAAACGATTCAAAAAAGATACTCCTGTATATTTTGACTACAAAGACGTCAAAACTTTGCAGCGATTTATCGATATTTATGGACAAATTAAATCAGTTAGCAAAACCGGCCTCAGTGCAAAACAGCAACGCCAAATAGCAGTTGCTATAAAACGTGCTCGTCATTTGGCCCTATTGCCATTCATGATCCAGGGCTAAAGGGTAGAATCTAGATTATAGATTATGGATTATAGAATAAAACCAGCAAGAAATTTTCGTGATTTACTGGCTTGGCAAATAGCCTATAAACTTACTCTATATGTCTATGAATTAACTAAATCATTCCCTAGTAAGGAAGATTACGGCTTAACAAGCCAGATAAAGAGAGCTTCTGTGTCTATTACGTCAAATATCGCTGAAGGCTTTGGTAGACGGACATTGAAAGAGAAGGACAGTTTTTATTCTATAGCCCACGGTTCTTTGACTGAAGTAGAAAACCAGCTTATTATTGCCGAAGGCGTAGGATACATTAATAAAATACAATTTGCGAAAGCAGAAGAGCTGTTTGTAGAAACGCATAAACTACTCTACGGATTACGCAAAGCTAACAAAGAGAAAGGAGAGATTGCAGATTAAAGATTCTATAATCTATAATCTATAATCTTTATTCTAAATTATGGCTTATTCACCAACTGAGCTTAAAAAAGGCGTCGTCATTCAAATTGATGGCAAACCTTTTCGCGTAATCGAATATAACCAAAAGGTTGTCGGTCGCGGCGGCAGCATTGTTAACGTCAAGATTAAAAACTTGATCGATGGCAGTGTTATTCCTAAAACCTTCAAAGGCCAGGAAAAGATTGATTCAGCCGAAGTCACCAACCAAACAGTGCAATATCTGTATAATGACGGCGCTAGCTACCATTTTATGGATCCAGAAACTTTCGAGCAATTTGAATTACCTGCTGATATTATCGAAGATTCAGCCGGATACCTGAAAGAAGGCGAGAGCCTAACGCTACAATCATTCAACGGTAATGTAACTAATGTTGAGCTGCCTAAAAATGTGTATCTTGAAGTGACCTATGCCGAGAGTATTACCAAAGGCGACACTACCAGCAGCGTCCTAAAAGACGCGACATTAGAAACCGGTTTGATCGTCAAAGTCCCAGCTTTTATTAAAACTGGCGATATTATATCTGTTGATACTACAACTGGCGAATATCGCGAACGCAAGAAGGCCTAACGTGCCCAACTTACATACAATATCGTGCATATCTGAACGTCTATTAGCGTCCATAATAAATTTTTCTGTCGTCGACGTATCTATGGATATGCCTTCTCCAGAGAAAATTCATTCTGGTCTGCTAATAGCCAATTCATATAAAGCACGAATTATATGCAAGGTGGGCGCATGACAAAACAACGATTGGACATGGCGCTAGTAGAGCGTAAATTAACATCCAGTCGTTCTCAGGCGGAAAGCTATATTAAATTGGGCAAAGTAACAGTTGATGGTCGGGTTATATCAAAACCTGGCCATTTTGTTGGGCCAAATTCTGCCGTCGCGATAACTGCCGAGGTACAATATGTCAGCCGAGCGGGGTTGAAACTGGCATCGGTGGCTGATGTTTTCAAATTGGATTTCCGCGACAAAGTTGTATTAGATGTCGGTAGTAGCACCGGTGGATTTACCGATTACTCGTTGAAAAACGGTGCACGTAAAGTCTATGCCGTTGATGTTGGCACCGACCAATTACATCCTAGTTTGCGACGTGATAGGCGCATTGAGCTGCACGAAAAAACTGATATTCGTGATTTTTATCTGAAAGTAGTTCCAGACATTATCGTGATTGACGTTTCGTTCATCAGTTTGCGCGAGATTTTACCACATCTATATAATCATCTATCAGGTCCTGCCACACAGGTTGTTGCGATGGTAAAGCCTCAGTTTGAAGCTGGGGCAGGGCAGACTAACAAAGGCGTCATTAAAAACGATTCAATGCGCCGCCAAATATTACGTGATTTTGAAGATTGGGCCCGTGGTTATTTTGTGATCATCGACAAACGCGACAGTGATGTCGCCGGAGCAAAAGGCAATCAAGAGCGATTTTATCTGTTAAAACCTATTATCAAATAGATTTTTACACATTAAATCGGAATTCTACGATGTCGCCGGGGCGCATGATGTATTCTTTGCCCTCGGTGCGCATTTTGCCTTGCTGTTTAGCGGCTACTTCGGAGCCAGCGGCAATTAGGTCGTCATAATCTACGATTTGGGCGGCGATGAATCCACGTTCAAAATCTGTATGTATCACACCAGCGGCTTGTGGGGCAGTTGCGCCTTTGTGAATTGTCCAGGCTCGGATTTCTTTTGGCCCTGCGGTCAGGTAACTTTGTAGTCCCAATGTATCATAGGCGGCGTGGATTAATTGCAATAAACCAGTTTCATTAACACCGTAGCTTTCTAGCAGTTCCGCTGAATCTTCAGGTGTTAGGCCTTTAATTTCATCTTCTAATTTTGCGCATACAAAAATTACTCGGTTTCCTGAAATCAATTTAGCAAGTTCGGCTTTCTTAGCTTCATCAACCAGCGTTGCTTCATCAACATTAAATGCATAAATTACAGGCTTGGCAGTTAGTAGGGGCAAAGTAGATTTTAGATTTTCGATTTTAGATTTTGGAATAATCCCTTGGTCCAAATCGCTACGAATCGCAGCCAACTCATCTAATTCAGCTTGTTTTTTACGGTCAGCTTTGGTTTCTTTTTGTAGTTTTGGTAGGTGGCTATCCAGGGTTTGGATATCTGCTAATATCAATTCGGTGTTGATGACATCAATATCATCACGAGGGTTAATCTTGTCTGAAACATGAATGACGCTATCATCATGAAAGGCACGGACGATGTGAACAATAGCATCACATTGGCGGATATTGGCTAGGAATTTGTTGCCCAGGCCTTCGCCCTTACTAGCACCAGCGACTAGACCGGCAATGTCAACGAAGGTCACAGTTGCGGGCAAGATCTTGGTTGAGCCATACAACTGCGCCAGTTTTTCCAATCGCTCATCTGGCACCGGTACGATACCGGTATTAGGTTCGATAGTTGCAAAAGGGTAGTTGGCAGCCAAAATATCATTATTTGTCAGCGCATTAAACAGCGTTGATTTTCCAACGTTAGGCAGACCGACGATTCCAATAGATAATGACATGTAATCATTTTAACAGATAAGATTGAATGTGGCGAGGACAATTGTACCGAGACTGTATTTGGATAAAATATGCTATGATTAATTATATAAGCATAAGGGAATTTATTAGTGGGTAAGAATAAAAAACACAAGAAGAGCGCGGGCCATCAAATCAGTAAGAGGTATATATTTGTTGCCGTTTTGGTTGTTATCGGTACGGCTGTAGTTACATTGTTATTATTGTCGATTTTTAACAAACCGACAGCTACACCGGAACAATTGGCTTTTCAAAAAGACGCACAATCAGAGGCTGCATTTAATGATGCTCAAAGTGCCGCCAGTAGTGGTGATTATAATTCGGGACAGGCTATCCTGGACAAGGCTATATCTGATTCGACCAATGATGCGGATACCGCGTGGGCCTATATTCAGAAATCGACGGTTGCATTAAATGCTGAAAAATTTGATGAAGCCTACGACTTTGCAAAAAAGTCTGAAGACCTGGCACCGACTAAAACCAGTGTATTACTGATGGCAAATGCGTTAGAGGCAAAGGGTGACAAATCGGGTGCCATAGCAAATTACGAATTGGCCGCCAGTAGGATAACCAGCAATTCTGAATTGGATGATCTGGACAAACAAGAAATTCAGGCAACAATCAGCCAATTGAGGGTACAATGAGAGGCAGAAAATTAAATGTAGGTCTAATTCTGTCATTGTTGGGCATGGTTGTCCTGTCCAGCCTGGCGACGATATTCATAGCTAGCGCTTTGCCGGGCAATATAGATTATAACGAGGGATTTTTCAGCAACAAACAGAAAATTAATCAGATTAATGAGTACGCTGTTCTAAGCTCGTGCGGTAATGGTATTCCAATCAATATAGCCACTGTTGGTAGGAGCCAGTTACAAATAAAAACTGATTTTATAAATTTAATACAGAGTTATTACGACAGGTACAATTCTGATTGTATCTCCAGCTCTTATCATAAAGAGACTAATCACGTCGGGGCAGAGTTTATCATTCAATCAATGCGCGGTGATAGATCTAGGATAGAAACTGGAGAATTAGATGATTGGAAAGAATTGATATTAAATACTGGCGTAACGATAGAAAAAGAGAAATATTCGTTCAAGATTAACTCGGCTCGCGCAGACTATAGCTATGGAGTAGGGGATGCTGAGCATACAGCAGATGATTATTATTATGCCTACAGTTCATCACAGCCCTCATTAGTTTTTTATCAGAATAAGGTTGCGGTTTATGCTATCAAATTAAATTGTGGTAATGCAGTTGGTAGCTTCAAGGGATTTGGATATACATTGGAGCCAAAAGTAACCGCATCTGAAGATACAGTAACGGCTGGAGCACTTTTTAATGTTACGCCATCAGTGCAAAACGACACAACTAAAAAAAGTAATGGCACTGGTTGGTTATTGGAAAAGAAGGTGAATAGCGGCAATTGGCAATCAGTTAGTAGTGGTTCTGGTGTAATATTCCCAGCCAATGACACCAAAAATTTGACCAAGTACACAGAAGACAATACTGCCGGTCTGTCTAATGGCACGGAGCTATATTATAGGCTGAAAATAAATCCATATTCATTCCCAACAGCTAGCCCGGCTTATAAGTATTCTAATGAAGTGGTTGTAACTATAACTAAACCTAGCGTTTCATGGTTATTGGTGCCAGAGGTAAAATTGTCTAAACAATTCGCTGAATCGGGTGAAGACGTAATCGTTTCTATGAGCGTTCAGGGGAATGATGAGATGGGCGACAACAAATCTGCCTGGGGGTTATTCAAAAATGGTGACAGTAGCCATTACCTAATTAGTGGGAATGCTAGCAGTAACCCAATAACTAGGTTATCTGGTATAGCGCCGGGTACAAAACCGGATACTGTAACGGGTAGTGTCGGAGATAAGGTCTGCTACACCTTGAGGGTCAATCCGGCTTCCGAAGGGGGTTCTCTAGCTGATTCTACGCCGGCCTGTTTGATAATAGTCAAAAAACCAAAAGTCCAGATATGGGGCGGTGATTTGTGGGCGGGCGGAGCGATAACAGCTAGCACGTCAGTCTTTGATGGTAAAACATTTGGTAGCTGGATTGAATATGGTATATTTGCGACTCAATCGGTTGATGGGGCGGCATCAGCGGCGGCTTATTCGGGGCTTGGTTTTGGTGACACTTTCTGCAAAGCCAGCAAATTAAGCTTTATCAATGAAAAATGTGCCAGTAGCGGGGTCGTGGGCGGCTATAGTAGTAGCCATGATTTGTCAGACGTAGCAGCTAGTTTCCCAGGTGGTAGTGCAATTTCGGGTGCGGTTAGCGCACAGACTTTGGAAAGTGGGACGTATACGACAGGGGATATAACTTTGGATGCCAGCGCGTTATTCCCATACCATTCAGTTATCATAAAATCTAGCGGCACGGTCACCATCAATGGTAACCAGACTTATCTAGGTGGTTCTTATTCATCAATCGAACAAATCCCGCAATTAGTGATAATAGCTAACGATATAAATATAAAGGGTAACGTCACTCAGATTGACGCCTGGTTGATAGCTAATAGCGGGGCGATTAATACATGTTCAGATGTGGCAGTGGGCACTAATCTAACTTCAGGGATTTGTAAAAATAAATTGGTAGTTAACGGCCCAATCAGTGCTCAAAAATTATATTTACGACGTACATTTGGTGATGGCAAGTCATCTGCCGAGACATTTAACTTGCGTGCTGATGCTTTGGTTTGGGCGGCTAATCGTGCGGCTTCGAGTGATAGCGTTCGGACGGTTTACTCAACTGAATTGCCACCTAGATTCTAATATTCACTTGAGTATTGCTTTTACCGCTAATGCTTATGTATAATAATACTCAATATGGCATTAATAAAGGGATTGGGCAACTTCTTTGCATTGGACATAGGCACTACCGCCATTAGGGTAGTCCAGTTATCTTCGTCTGGGTCTGACAATTGGGTATTGCAGAATTATGGATATGCCCCAATCGATGAAAAGCTTATTGGCGGCAACTCTGCTGAGGGCTTACGGCGATTGGGCGAAGTTATTATGACCGCAGTCGGTCAAAGTGGTATCAAGGAAAAGAATGTAATAATCGGGCTGCCTTCATCCAAGACATTTATTACCGTAATAGATATGCCAACTATGAGCGAACCCGAACTAAAAAATACCTTAAAATACCAGGCCGAACAATATATCCCAATGTCATCCGATGAAGCAAAGGTGGACTGGGCATTATTGGGCCAGTCTCTGCATAATCCAAACCAGCAGGAGGTTTTATTAGCCAGTACCGCCAATTCATATGCCGAAGACCGTATGGAGTTTATCGAAAGTTTAGGATTTAATGTTATTGCCGCCGAGCCAGATCAAATCGCTATGGTGCGCGCATTGCTACCTTCAAACGTCAAAGACGCGCATTTGATAATTGATGTTGGCGAAAAATCAACAGATTTAGCAGTCACTTTCAATGGAGCGCCTCGGCTAGTCCGCACGATTCCTTTTGGATTGGGATTATTGGTCAAATCGGTCGTCCAAAATCTAAATATTCAAGAAGACCAAGCTCGACAATTTATTTTGAAATTTGGCTTGGCAAAAGACAGATTAGATGGTCAGGTCTATAGGTCAATGGAATCGAACCTAGATAATTTTGCAACAGAATTAATCAAATCAGTGAAGTTTTTTCAGGTTCGTTATCCTAATGCTGCTATCGGTGGAATCTTGCTTTCTGGATTTTCTGCCGTTATACCAGGGTTTGATGCTTATACCTCATCCAAGACAGGGTTGACTGCCAATGTCGCTAACCCATGGCAGCGAGTCAGGGTGAACCAATCTGATCAGCAGCAGTTAGCCGCAGTCGCTGCAGAGTTCGCAACGGTTATTGGCCTTGCACAAAGGAAAAATATCTGATGATTGAAATTAACCTAGTTCCAGACGTCAAACAAGAGTTTATCCGAGCCCAGCAGATCCGGGCCAAGGTAATTACAATCTCTATTATAGTTGGCGTTATATCAATAGCGGCCGTTGTCATGTTGGCAGTTTACATATTTACAGTTCAATCGGTCAGGGGTGGGATGGTTGATTCTGCGATCGGCAAATACAGTAAAGATTTGAACAATGTTGAAGATTTATCAAAAACTCTGACCATCCAAAACCAGTTGACCAAGATACAATCTTTGAATGACAATAAAAAAATCAGCTCAAGAATTTTTGATGTTTTGAAATCTATAGTGCCGGCTCCTCCTAATAATATCCAAATATCTAATTTATCCGTAGACACGGTTACGGGGACGGTTTCACTAGATGGTCAGGCCGCGAATAGTTATGCGGCAGTTGAAGTTTTCAAAAAGACAATCGCTGGAGTAAAGATAGAATATACTGACGGCTCAAGCCAAAAACAAGAAATTTTACTGGCCTCAAACGTTAACACTAGCTCTACTAGTTATGGCGAAGACTCTTCTGGTAGTAAGGTTTTGAGATTTACACTAACCTTCAATTATGTGACGGAGCTTTTTGCGCCATCATCAAAGGACATAACGATTATTATATCTAATAACGGTAACGTGACTGACTCATATTTAGGTGTGCCACAAAGCGTATTCGCAGATAAAGCGGCGGATTTGGAAGGGAGTCGATAATATGCAGCCAAAAATAGCCGATTTACGAAAACGAACACAAATAGCCAAGGCTAGTCGTACGATGTTTGTGTGGGTAGCTTGCGTTTCAATTATATTTGGATTTGCTTTGGTCGGTTCAATATTCTTGGTCCAGATGCTAATGTTCAACGAGAGGGTCCTGACCGAAAAAGACAATACGGTCGCAATCTTAAAGTCCAATATAAATAATATCAAAGAATTAGAATCCCAGGTCCGTATGCTGGATGCTAATCAGTCACTTATTGATACCAAGGCAAAACCAGACGACAGGGCATTACAGGTTATATTGGATGCATTGCCATCGGATGCTAACTCATTGGCATTAGGTGCGTCATTGCAAAACAAATTATTAACGGACATTACAATCAATTCACTTCAAGTAGATTCAATGGACGAGACCGGCTCGTCAGGATCGGGTAACGAAATAACGTTTAGGTTCTCCGTTAGTGGCAAAGAGCAAGCCCTGCGGCAGGTTTTGGATAATTTGGAGCGATCTATCCGTACAATTGATATACTATCGTTAAAAATCGAGAGCCAGGGTGAACTGAGAGTTATGACAGTTCAGGCTAGGGCATTTTACGAATCTGCAAAGACGGTAAATTTAAGAGATAAGGTGATAAGATAATGAAAAAAACAGACATAGCAATGATAATCTTTATCGCATCATTCAGTGTGGTGGTTGCCTTTTTTGTTGCCAAAGGACTGTTAGGGGATGTATATAACGGGTCAGCAAAAGTAAAAACAGTCGACAAGATAGATTCTTCGATTGTTGCGCCCAGCCCTGATATTTTTAATAAAAATGCTATTAACCCGGCAGTCCAAGTTCAAATTAGCGGGACCCAATAGGGGTGCGTTGAAATGTCACTTCTGACGGCTGAGACCCAGGGCAAGCTAGTTGATTTATTGATCAGTGAGGGTTTGATTAGCAGTAAGGACATAGATAATGCCAAATCCCAATCAAAAACCTCAGGCAGGCCACTGTTCGAGATATTAGCAGATCAAAACATAGTAGACAACGAACTAACGACTCATGCGATTGCACAGGTTTCTGGTGTGCCTTATGTCAATCTTGCTAATAGCACGATAGAACAGAATATTTTGAGCTTATTGCCACAAGATATCGCCGAGCGATTTATGGCCGTTCCATTAGCTGATGTGCAAGGTAGATTGGCCATTGCTATGATAGATGCCAATAACGTTCAGGCGGTTGATTACCTAGCTAATCTTATAGAAAAGCCATTAAAGATATTTATGGCCTCCGAGGATGGGATTAGGCATATATTAGACCAATACAAAACAGACCTATCTAGTGTCGATGAAGCAGCCGAAGCTAGTCAGGTCGAGGCGACTCAGCAAAGCAACCGAGATGTCAAAACGATCGTTCAGGATTCTCCGATCAGCAAGGCGCTTAGTACTATATTAGAATATGCCTTGAAATCTAGGGCCAGTGATGTTCATATCGAACCGCTAGAGGATGCGTTAAAGATACGATGTCGAGTCGATGGTATGTTGCGTGAGGTTATGCAATTACCAAAGTCGATTGAACCAGCGCTAGTCAGCCGTATAAAAATTTTATCCAATTTGAAAATTGACGAACACAGAACACCTCAAGACGGCCAGTTTACGGTTAAAGTTGCCGGCAAGGAAGTCGATTTGCGTATCGCAATTAGCCCAGTTATATGGGGCGAACAGGTGGTTATCCGTTTATTGGACAAATCCGGCAACACTTTCAATATAGAAGAGATGGGTTATGCTGGGAGGGCCCTAAGGGCTATCCGTAAAGGCATTAAGCGACCAAATGGTATGGTTTTGACATCTGGACCAACGGGCAGTGGTAAAACAACCAGTCTGTATGCATTAATCAAAGAAATCAAAGACAATACGGTTAATATTGTTACCCTGGAGGATCCGGTGGAATATAAGATGGATGATGTCAACCAAATTCAGGTGAATCCTGATGTTGGCCTAACTTTTGCTAGTGGATTGCGTTCAATCTTGCGCCAAGACCCTGATGTTGTAATGGTAGGCGAGATTCGTGACGGCGAAACCGCCAATTTGGCTGTGCAGGCTGCATTGACGGGGCATTTGGTCTTTAGTACATTACATACCAACAGTGCGTCTGGAGTGTTGCCTAGGTTATTAGACATGGGTATCGAACCTTTTTTAATAGCTAGCACGGTCAATACAATTATTGGCCAGCGCTTAGTCCGTCGCGTGGGTGTAAATCGGGATGTCTATCAGTCTAACCCGATTGAGACAAAGAGTATATTGGACACAGTCGGGCATTTATTGCCAAAGACTTCAGCAGATGTAGCTAGAGTATCTGAAGATCTAGGTTATAAAGACTTGCCACTAGCTGGTCAAAAAGCTTATACTTTAGTTAGGGGGGTAGATAGTCCAAGGTCCCCAAGGGGTTATAGCGGCCGAGCGGGTCTTTATGAGGTAATGGATGTTAATGAATCAATTCAAGAGTTGATAGTTAGCAGATCTACCAGTGCTGCCATACAACGCAAAGCGCAAGAACAAGGGATGGTGACTATGAGGCAAGACGGTTATCTAAAGGCGCTCCAGGGGATTACAACTCTTGAAGAAGTTAATCGTGTGACATCGGATATATTATAGGGGGTAAAATGCAAACTCAAGAATTAAAAATTGAACTACTACTAGAAGAAGTCATTCGCAAAAAAGCGTCTGATTTGCATATTCAGGTGGGGTTGCCGCCAATGCTGCGTATTGATGGCTCTTTAATTCCCGTATTAGGTATTGCTCCACTGGATGAACCTGCTGTCGAAAAACTAATTTTTGCGCTTTTGGATGCCGAGCAAAAACAGGTGCTATTAAAAGACAAAGAATTTGACTTTAGCTTTGCATTCGGCAATCTGGGTCGATTCCGTGTTAATGCCTATCATGAACGTGGTAATTTGGCGGCGGCTTTGCGATTAATACCTAACGAGATCAAAACGGTCACGGAATTGGGATTACCAAATGTAGTTATGAATTTTGCTGATTACCCTAGGGGATTAGTGCTAATTACTGGCCCAACTGGTAGCGGTAAATCAACAACTTTGGCAGCTCTTGTCGATAAAATTAACACCGAGAAATCAAAACACATAATCACAATCGAAGATCCAATTGAATTTACTCATAAATCTAAAAAATCAGTCGTTGTCCAACGAGAAGTTCACTATGACACCTACAGTTTTAGCGCAGCACTTCGTTCTAGCTTGAGGCAAGACCCAGATGTAGTATTGATTGGTGAAATGCGTGATCTAGAAACTATCAGCGCGGCTATCACGATTGCCGAAACAGGACACTTGGTCTTTGCGACGCTACATACAAACAGTGCTTCGCAATCGATTGATCGTATGATTGATGTATTTCCGCCACACCAGCAGCCGCAAATTCGCGCTCAATTATCTAATATATTGATGGCAATATGTTCACAGCGTCTAATCCCTGCAATTGGCGGTGGGCGAGTCATAGCATCAGAAGTCTTGGTGTCTAATTCGGCAGTCCGCAACATCATTCGTGAAGGTAAAGCTCACCAATTAGATGCTGTTATCCAGACTGGGTCTGACAAGGGCATGCAGACAATGGATCGAACATTAGTAGGATTAGTCCAACGCGGCACGATAACTTATGACAATGCCTATGAAGTCGCAGTTGATTTAATTGAATTTGAGAGATTGATGAGAGGATAATTAATGAAGAAATTCTCATATGAAGCTCGTGATCGATCTAGCAGTAAAATTGTAAAAGCAACTGTCCAGGCAGATTCTGAAAACGCGGCCGCTAAATTATTGATCACCCAGGGTTTTACGCCGCTTAATATCAAAGAACAAAGTGACAACAACAATATTATTGGTCGTATTACTGGACGTATAACTACCAAGGACAAAATTGTCTTTACTCGGCAACTTTCAACTTTGATTGGTGCTGGTTTGCCTTTGTCTCAGAGTTTACATACCGTATTGGACCAAACAGAAAACAAAAAATTGCAATCTATGATTCAGGAAATTACTGCTGATGTCGAGGGGGGTAAAACCTTATCAGAATCTTTTGCTAAACATCCAGGGGTATTTGACGCAATTTTCTTGGCACTAGTCGGTGCCGGGGAAGTATCAGGTACATTAGATGAATCTTTGCAACGAGTAGCTAACCAGCAAGAAAAAGATGCTGCCATAATGAGCAAAATCAAAGGCGCGCTGACTTATCCGATCATCGTATTATTCGTTATCTTTGGCGTCATGGCATTCATGTTATTTACAGTCGTACCCCAGGTTGAAAAATTATACAAAGACCTAAAGCAGGAATTGCCATTTATAACGCAAATTATGGTCGACGTATCTAATTTCTTGGCTAATTATTGGTGGGTCGTCATATTGGTTATTGCGGCATTGGTTTATTTCTTGTCACAGTACAGGAAAACAGAGGCCGGTATCAAGATGATTGATACTTTCAAGATAAAAGTACCTATATTCGGATTAATGTTCCGCAAATTATATATGGCTAGGTTTACGCGCACCGGTCAGACATTGTTGGGTACAGGGGTTAGTATGTTGGATATGTTGAAACTAACATCTGTAGCGGTCAATAATTCGATAATTAAAACCAGCATTATGCGTGCTGCCGAAAAAGTAAAAGGAGGCAAAGCGTTGTCAGTCGCATTGTCACCAGAGGCCGAGATATTGCCATTGGTCCCACAGATGATCAAAATAGGCGAACAATCTGGTAAAGTTGACGAAATGATGGGCAAAACAGCTCAGGTCTATGAGGAAGAATTAGACGAACAGGTTAGAACCATATCGACTTCGATCGAGCCGATTTTGATGGTGGTTTTGGCTATAGTGGCAGGTGGTATGGTGGCTGCAATTTTGTTACCAATATATAGTCTGGTTAATGGGATTAACGTCTAGACATCATTTGCGATATAGAGTAGTATAAACATAAGCACATTTGCATAGTTAAAGTTCATACGAAAGGTGGAAAGTTCCAATGAACATCAGATCAAAATCAAAAGGATTCACAATTATCGAAGTCGTATTAGTGTTGGCGATTGCCGGTTTGATATTTTTGATGGTGTTTATTGCACTACCATCTTTACAGAAAAGTCAGCGTGACACTCAACGCAAGAATGATCTATCTAGGATATTAGTTCAAATGACTAATTATGCATCTAATAATCGAGGGTCGATACCGGATTCTCTTATTATTGCTTCTGCTACTGGCAATCATAAATCATTTGTTCAGAATTACTTGGATGGCACAGATATTAAAACATCAGGTACTTCTTATGCCGAGCCAAAGACCGGTAGTGGATATGTATTCCTGGCTACAGGGGCTGTACCAGCCAATACAGGTGAGATTGGGTACGCAACTAGTTCCAAATGTGGTACAGATGGAGCAATTGTAGGCGGACAGGGTGCTCGACAATTCGCTATGACGACTATTTTGGAAAGTCAATCTGCTGTTTATTGCGTAGATAATCAATAATTTATAGATTTTTTAAAACCCCTGGTATCCGGGGGTTTTTTGTTGTGGTCGGAACTGTTATTATAGTGCTTATGGAACAAACTATAATTTACATATCTTTGGTATTATCAGGTCTTTGTCTAGGCAGTTTCGCTGGTGCGACTGTCTGGAGGTTACGTGCCCGGCAATTAAAACAGGACAAAAAGTCTGGCGACAAGGTGGACGGGGCAGAATCAAAACGTTTATCAAAACTAACTAGATATAATCTGTTAAATGATCGATCACAGTGTCTGGATTGTTCGTATAAATTAAAATGGTATGATCTAATGCCATTAGTCAGCTGGTTGTTATTATTAGGCCGATGTCGTAATTGTAAGAAACCAATTGGCATCATGGAGCCACTAATCGAATTAGGTGTGGCAGCATTCTTTGTACTGTCTTATATGTTCTGGCCGTTTGGGCTAAGTGGTGGTCTGGAAATCGCCAGGTTTGTCATTTGGCTAGTTGCCGGTGTCGCTCTGGCCGTATTGTTCGTATATGATAAAAAATGGTTCTTACTGCCAAATACAGCTAATTTTACATTAATTGGTCTAGGGGTTGTTAGTGCGATATTGGTTATAATTGGTGCGGTCGACAAAGCGGACGCTATCTACAATATTCTAGGCTCGGTGTTGGTGTTAAGCGGTATATATTATATCTTGTATTTTATATCAAAAGGCAAATGGATTGGATTTGGTGACATAAAATTAGGCCTGGGGTTGGCGCTACTAATAGCCGATTGGCAGTTATCATTTGTTGCTCTATTCGCTGCTAATTTGATCGGTTGTTTGATAGTCCTACCATTCATGGTAGCTGGTAAATTAAAACGTGATTCTCATGTACCATTCGGGCCACTATTGATTGTCGGCTCATTCGCATCAGTTGTAGCAGGCGGTTATCTGATAAACGCTTACTTTTACGGTTTGTTATAGAATAAAAAACTATACGCTTATGCTATAATCGTAAGTGATGAAGCATTTGGGCAAAGCTGGGTTTACTGTTGTTGAAACGATGCTATTTTTAGGCATTACGGGGCTATTAGTTGTAAGTTTACTAGTCGGTGTTGGTTCGTCTATAAATACTCAGCGTTATCGAGACAGCGTGACGTCTTTGCAGGCTTTATTGCAAAAACAGTATTCTGAAGTAGCTAATGTGACTAATGATCACGGGAGTGACTGGGATTGTACATCTAACGGTGTTGTCAGCCAGTCAAACTCCGTTTTGATACCGCAAGGTCAGTCTGATTGTGTGATATTGGGTAGGTTAATCACCAGTGATAACACAGGCAAAAAAATCAATATCAATAGTGTCATAGGCGTATTGCCAAAAAACATAGAGGATAATGATGACGCCACTTTATTAAAAGGTAACATTCATCCACTGTCATTTGGAGCTGAAAGCTACGATGTTGAATGGGGCTCGTCATTGAATGTTCCTGGTACTGACAACCCGGCATTATTTTCGATATTAATTATTAGGTCACCAATAAATGGAGTGATAAAGACCTTCATTAATAATATGCAATCTATTAGTACAGATTCTAACAGTGATCACATAACAGATTTGATTTTATTATTGGACCAACCCCAGCAAAAAGATAATTTGAAATTATGTGTTAACTCGGGTGGATTATTTGGCGGTGTTAAAATGGCCGTTTATATAAAATCAACTACGTCTGGTGCTAGTGGGGTTGAAAAACTAGGAGACGACAGCGGATGTTAGTCCTAGACTCAAGATCCAGGGGTGATACTTTGATAGAAGTTCTATTCGCTATCGCCATATTCAGCCTAGTCGTAGTAGGTAGCCTAGCAATTATGAACCAGGGAACGGCTGCTTCTCAGCGGGCACTAGAAATAACAATGGTCCGTAACGAGATAGATGCCCAGGCAGAGACATTAAGATTCTTAAACGCATCATATATTTCGGCTTATGCATCTGGTGGTTATACTGACGATAGCCCAGCTGGTCAGTGGAGAACGATGAAACAATATATGGTTGACTCGCCATTATCGACTAGTTCTAGCGGTGTTGGTTGTCAGGTGCCTGCTAATGGTAAATTCATCTTAGATGCCAAAAATGCCAAGTTTATACCGCAAACAACAGCCAATGTAGCATTTAATAGTGCACAAACGTTCTCTCAAGTAACCTATGATGTCACATCGCCTACGTCTCAGAAAATAAAAACAGCAGATGGAATATGGATAGAAGCGATGGCACCAGTAATAACGAACAATAATGGTCAAAAATCAGCTGACTACATAGATTTTTATATTCGTGCTTGCTGGAGCAGCCCTGGTCAATCAGCACCGGTAACGATTGGAACGATTGTGAGGTTATATGAACCAAGAGGGTAGCAAAAAAGGCTTTACGTTGATTGAATTAATGCTAGCCATGGGCTTTGTATCGGCTTTGTTATTGGTTATAGCTATGACGGTTATTCAGATAGGTAACATATATAATCGTGGTATAACATTAAAGGCCGTGAATGAATCGGGTAGATCTATCGCCAGTGAATTGCAGCGTAGTGTTAGCTCTAGCCCAGTATTTAGCCTAGATGATAATTATATAGTGAAAGATTGGGGTGGTAGACTATGTACTGGTCAATACAGCTACGTTTGGAACTATGCTCCCTTTATCAGCGCTAATGACAGTAGGTTAAACGCCTATGATGGGGATACGAATCAGATACGTTTCATAAAAGTCATAGATCAAAATTCCAAATATTGCACAGAAGATGTTAGCGGTCTGCCTAAAATATCTAAATCAGATGCGACTGAGCTGTTGAATGTAGGTGACCAGTCTATGTCTATTCATGATTTTTCTATATCTTCTAATGCCTACGATAGCAAAACTAAACAACAGCTGTATAATATAAAGTTTTTAATAGGCACCAGTGATATGGCAACTATAAATGACGGCACTTGCAAACCACCCAGTGAGGCTGGTTCGGATATGACATACTGCGCGATTAATGAATTTAATATAACGGTCAGAGCCGGGAACAAGGTGCAATAATGCGATATATTACAGATAAAAAACAATCCGGGTCAGTGTCATTATTCATGGTAGTATTTGCGACTTTATTAATCACTATTGTTACAGTTGGGTTTGTAAAAATAATGTTACAAGGTCAACAACAGGCTACCGCTACGGACTTGTCGCAAAGTGCTTATGACTCAGCCCAGGCCGGCGTTGAAGACGCCAAGAGAGCGATATTGCGGTACAAAAGCCTCTGTGAATCGGCTGTTAGTAGTGTGGATTGCGTCGCAGAGTATTCGATACTGAATTCTTCTAATTGTAATCAGGCCGTCGGCCAATTAGACGAGATTAATGGTGATAATGAGGTAAAAGTACAAACTGGCAATAAATCATTAGATCAGGCCTACACTTGTACTAAAATTAGCATGGAAACACCTAATTATATGGGCAGCTTGGCCGTCGATAGCAGTAAAATGATACCTCTAGTTGGTTCTGCGCCTTTTCAATCCATTCAAATTGATTGGTTTAGTGCCAAGAATTTACAGAACCCATCTGATACAGCTGAAATCCCACCAATAGCTGCAACTACAGAATTACCAGACGAATGGGGGATTAACAAGCCTTCAATAATGAGAGCGCAGTTCATACAATTCAAATCTGGTTTCTCTCTAAGCGATTTCGATTCTAACAGCAGTAATACCTTGTTTTTGTACCCTTCTAGCATATTGGCTAGCAAAGTTATTTTATCAACAGATACCCGCCCATCGCCAGAAGATGGTCATTCATCCGCAAAAACCATCAAAAAGGTTCATTGTACGGAAAATATCGAGCTATACGCTTGTTCTGTAGTGGTAGATTTGCCAGTTGAGGTAGCCGGTAATAGGGTTGCGTATCTGAATCTGGCGTCAATATACAATAATTCTGATTACAGGATAAAACTATTGAGTAGCACTGGTGCTACCGTAAGCTTTCAATCTGTTCAGCCCGAGGTTGATTCAACCGGAAGAGCAAATAATTTATTCAGACGGGTTGTATCCAGGATTGAATTAACAGATGTAGATTTTCCTTATCCTCGGGCTGCAGTAGATGTAGAATACGATTTTTGTAAAGCTTTTACTATCACAAACGTGACCCAATTAAGTAATGGTGGTTGCAACCCTGATGCTAGAACTGGCGTTACTGATCTTTAGTGTCGCTGTGAAATTTTTCATGGACTTCGCGTAAATGTTCATCTGTAACGTGGGTATAAACCTGTGTCGTGCTAATACTACTGTGGCCTAACATAACTTGGACGCTGCGTATATCAGCCCCGTTCATTAGCAGGTCGGTGGCAAAACTATGCCGCATCGTATGTGGGCTGACATGTTTTGTTATACCGGCTAGTCGAGCGTATTTATTGATAATTCGCTGGATACTGCGAGCAGTTAGGCGCCGGTAATTGCCGCCGTTAGTGGCTTCATTATTGCGACTATAGCTTAGAAACAGGGGCGGTAAATTATCGGTTCGCGCTGCCAGGTAATTCTTGACATGTTCACTGGCACTTTCGCTAATAAATACCGGCCTGTCTTTTTGACCTTTGCCTCGGACCATGAACTCGCGCCGTTTAGTATTGACGTGGTCTCGGTCTAACCCAACCAGTTCTGATACGCGTAGACCGCTGGAAAACAGCAGCTCAATTATTGCTCGGTCGCGCAGACCTGATTCTTCATCTGTATTGATTTCTTCTAATAACCTTTCAACTTCATCATAGTGTAAGAACGTGACTTGTTTGCGCGCGACTTTTGGTAGGTCTATTTTCTCTGGTGATAGGCTGTTAATGTCGCGTTTTGACAGGTAATTTAAAAATCCACGCAGTGCTATTAGGTGATAGCCTTGGGTTATAGTCGCTAACTCGCCGTCGTGATCGTTTTTGTATCTGTTCAACCATAATCTATATTTGCGGACTAATTCGGATGTTATTTTATCCACTGTGATGTCACCACTAAACTCAACGAACCGTTCTAGGTATAGAGTGTAGTTCTCTGCAGTATGGGTTGAACGCCCACCTTCGACTTCCAGGTGTTCGACATAATCCAATATTAATTCTGAAATATACATACTCTCAGCATAACCCAAAAAAGCGATACTGTAGAGAGTAATATTTGTTATAATAGTGAAAAGCAATTAACAAGGAGTATTTATGACATCCAAAAAACATATAGAGCGAACACTTTTGATATTCAAGCCAGACGCTGTCCAGCGTGGTATAGTAGGCGAGATTTTGACGCGTTTTGAACGTGTTGGCCTAAAGATAGTCGGCATGAAGATGTTATCTCCGACTCGCGATCAGTTCCACCATCATTATGAGAATATTGGTAAAGTGATTTCGCGTCGCGGAGAACATACGTTCGAAGTAGTAATGGATTTTATGACTCAAGGCCCAGTGATTGCAACAGTCTTAGAGGGCGTTGACAGTATAGAGGTTGTCCGCAAGCTTACTGGCGCTACTGAGCCAAAGTCGGCAGCTATTGGTACTGTGCGCGGAGATTATTGCCATATTAGTTATGGCAGGGCTGATGCCGAAGATAAGGGCGTTCCAAACCTGATACATACTAGCGCTGATGCAGTTGAGGCCGAACAAGAGATTAGCCATTGGTTTGCCGAAAGCGAAATCTTTGACTATGAAGCCCCACACGAGAAGTTCACTCGCTAATCTGTTATAATAATTTTATGCCTTGGTAGCTGTTCCCATGTCGTATGACGTGGCAACTGGATATTGCAGGTATACACGCCTCGGTAGCTCAACTGGATAGAGCAGATCCGTCCTAAGGATAAGGTTGTAGGTTCAACTCCTGTCCGGGGTACCATTAGATTAGACCCGCCAAAGCGGGTCTAATCTAATGGTAAACCCTGGCGGGTTGAACACTGTCAGCCTTCAAAGGTTGTAGGTGAGAACTGCCAGTGGCAGTTCGCAAGGCCGGAAGCTGGATGGCAACTTGTTGCCACCAACTGAGGCGGGGTCGAGAAAAATTCGGAACGAATTTTATCGTGACCAACTCCTGCCCGGGGTACCATTAGATAAAGCCCGTCTTTCGATGGGCTTTATCTAATAGTAAACCCTGGCGGGTTGAACACTATCAACCTAAAACTGTATAAAATCTGTTATCATATATATATGACAAAAAAGTCACCTAAGATAATTAAAAGCCTAGATTTTAGTGGCCAGCGCGATGGCGAAAAGTTGCTATTTTTCTTTCGTCGCCACCTTATTTCTATGCGCAAAGGCTTTTATGGGCTGGCTATACCAGTTGTAATCACGGCTATCCCACCACTTATTTGGAGCCATCAATTAGAGCTGTTTTTGTTGCCGATCGGCGGACTTTTGATTGGTCTAATTTTATTCTCTTACCATTTTATCCTGTGGTATTTCACGATTTATGTGGTTACTAATCAGCGAATTCGTCAGATTACCCAAAAAGGCTTTTTTGGTAAGGATGTCATCGAGTTGCGCCTGTCAAAGGTCCAGAATATAAGCTATAATATACCAGGTTTCAGCGGTGAAGTATTCAAATTTGGCACCATCGTCATACAGACATTCGTCGGTGACCTAGTCATCCACAAAGTTGAAAACCCCGAGGAAATCTACAATAAGCTACAAGATGCCGTTAATAACGTAATTGATAATCAAGGGGACCATGAAAAAACTATTTAACAAACTTATCAAAAAGCCCGAAGAGCCAGAATCGTCACGCATAACCAGCGAGACTCTTTCCAGGCACCGCGAAAGTATATTAGCAGGCGGTCGCAAATTCAAATACCCAATCCAATATGCACGTCACAAATTAGTGATCAACGCTATAATTATCAGCATAATTGCCCTGATATTAGTGGCGGTTGTCGGTTGGTGGCAGTTGTATCCATCACAGAATACAAGTGATTTTATGTATCGCATAACTCGCGTGTTGCCTTTGCCGGTAGCCGAGGTTGATCGCCAGCCAGTCCTATATGGTGATTACTTGATGAAATACATCAGCTCTGTTTATTATCTAGAGCAAAAAGAACAGGTTAATTTAAAAACTGAAGACGGCAAGCGCCAAGTTTTATATATCAAACAAGAATCTATGAACGACGCTATATCTAACGCATACGCGCAAAAACTAGCAGACAAGTTAAAATTATCTATTAGCGATGTCGAACTAGAAACCTTTTTAAAGGCTCAGCGCCAATCAGCAGAAGGTGAGATATCGCAACAAACATATGATGCCTCAACTTTGGAATATCTAGGCTGGACTCCAGACGAGTATCGATACAGTATCAAAAAAGATTTATTGCGACGCAAAGTGTCATATGAAGTTGATAAAAACGCCAGTGATGTTGCCCAAAAAGCAGGCGATGCAATCGCTAATAACTCAGCAATTGACCTAAAAACTTTGTCCAGTGATTTATCGACTCAGACTGGGCTGGCTGTAAATTATGGGGCTTCGGGGTTGGTGCCAAAATCCAATCAAGATGGCGGGCTAGCAATGGAGGCTGCCAAGTTATCCAAAGGGAAGGCATCAAGTGTAGTAAAGCCAACAACAGGTGATGGATATTACTTCGTAAAATTGACCGATATCAATGATTCACAGGTTAATTATGAGTATATTCATATACCCCTGACAGAATTTGTCAACCAGCTCAAAGGTGTTACCGACTCAGGCAAGGTCAAAAAGTATATATCGTTATAAATACAATGAAATTATCTGACTATAATTATGATTTGCCGGCAACATTGATAGCTGACAAACCCCCAAAAGAGAGAGGCTCTTCCAGATTGTTGTATTTAGGGCAACGCAGTGGGGCGCTTATAGATAGTTGTTATAAAGACATCATTGATTTTTTGAACCCAGGGGACCTGATTATATTGAATGATACACGCGTTTTTAAAGCTCGATTGCGTGTCCAAAAATCTAGCGGAGCTAATAGAGAAATTGTAGTTTTAGAAAAACATAGTTTTGATAATGACTGGCATCGGCATCGAATAATGTATCGCAAAAAAATAAATGCTGGTGACATATTGTCGGTTGGCGACGTGCGGATGGTTGTTGAAAAAATAGAAGGCGACGGGTTAGCTGTTATCTGCAGTAATAAGGACCTTTTGTTGGTTACGGATCAATATGGCGAAGTGCCACTCCCTCCTTATATGCACAGGGACGCTACGTCGCTAGATATAGAGCGTTATCAGACTATATGGGCTAAGGATAAGGGGTCTGTAGCGGCGCCTACAGCCAGTCTGAATATGACAGATGAAATACTAGATAAATTATATTCCAAAGGTGTTAAAGTAGCTTATTTAACCCTCCATGTGGGGCTAGGTACCTTTATGCCGATACGTGTTGAGGATGTTTCTGACCATCATATGCACAAAGAATATTTTCAGATACCAAAATCTACTGTTGTTGCGGTTCAAGATGCCAAGAAATCAGGTAACAGGGTGGTAGCGATAGGTACCACTGTCGCCAGAACGCTAGAATATGTGAATAAATTAGTTGTTCAGGAGCCTGCTGACCTCTTTGGTGAAGCAGATATATTCATATATCCGGGTTATCAGTTTAAAACTATTGACGGGCTATTAACTAATTTCCATGTACCTAAAAGTACAGTATTAATGTTAACGGCAGCCTTTGCTGGATGGGATAAATTACTGCCAGCTTACCAACATGCAATTGAACAAAAGTATAAATTTTTTAGTTATGGCGATTCAATGCTGATATTATAGTTACAGATGAAAAAAGCACTAGATTTTGAGATTACAAAAAGACTTGATGGCACGCTAGCTAGAACTGGCGTTATTAAAACCCCGCATGGGGATATTAAAACCCCAGCATTTATAGTTGGTGGGACTAAAGCAACGGTTAAAACATTGACAGTTGAACAAGTATTGGCACTCGGGGGGCAGTCAGTGCTAGCTAATACCTATCATTTGATGTTACGGCCAGGTGCGGATGTAATTGCAGCGGCAGGTGGCATCCATAAATTTATGAATTGGCAGGGGCCGACATTTACTGATAGTGGTGGCTTCCAGATATTCTCACTAGGTATGGCATACGGAAAAGGTATTGATGCTACGTCACATAGCACAAAAGGCGACGTGGATTTGGCCAAACACTCATCAACGCAATTAGCCAAGGTCACGGATGAGGGTGCGTCTTTCAAATCACACCTAGACGGCAGTAGCTTATCGATGACACCAGAAAGCTCGATGGAGTTGCAACACCAGATTGGCGCAGACGTACATATGAGTTTTGACGAATTAACCGCACCACTGGCTGGCAGGGATTATATTAAACAGGCGATGGATCGAACGCATCTTTGGGCCGAGCGGTCGCTGGCGCGTCACAAACAGTTGAATGATGAGCATATAGCAAAGGGCGAGAACCTACAGGCATTATATGGTATTGTTCAAGGCGCCCGTGAGCAAGACTTGCGTATAGAAAGCGCAAAATTTCTAGGCGGGCGCGATTTTGATGGTTATGGAATCGGTGGAGTGTTTGAACCTGAAGAAATATCTGAAACCGTTCGTTGGGTCAATGAAGTACTGCCCGAAAACAAGCCACGACATTTATTAGGTATGGGCGCACAACCGGCCGACCTGTTCATGGGCGTTCAGTACGGCATCGATACATTTGACTGCGTTGCTCCAACCAGACAGGCTAGAAATGGTGCGTTGTTCACATATGATGGGCGAATCAATATTACAAATAACAAATATCAGCAAGATTTTACGCCGATAGATAGTGAGTGTGATTGTTATACATGTCAGAATTATACTCGGGCCTATGTAAATCATTTGTTTAGGGCCGATGAAGTGTTGGGCCTGACCCTAGCTAGTATTCATAATGAGCGATTCGTGGTGCGAACGGTAGATTTGATACGAGATAGTATTGGGGATGGTAGTTTCTTTGATTATAAAAAGAGATTTTTGGAGCGGTATTATGGGGTTGAAGGGGCGAGGGTGTTTTTGAATGGTGACAAATAGCCTGTTGCATCAACGTTGTTTAGAATTATTTACTGCTTATAAAGATGGCAAATTAGGCAATCAAACAATGCCTGAAGATACACATCCGGAATTTAGTAATCAAGAACAAAGATTAGCTTATTTTACACTACCTATGAGTTTGAACTACCAACGTAATAGCTATTCTTTATGGGAAGCTGCAGATAAAACTTTTAGAGATGACGTTACAAAATCGGTATTCTCCGCGTCGCAGGTTTCTAATATGAGCCAAGATGATTTACGGGATAAACTGATCAAATATAAAGTTGCACTGCAGCCGAACAAACATACTAATACTTGGCACAGAATAGCAGTAACTATCTCATCTGAATGGGGTAGTATCGAATCTATGTTAGAAAACGTTGATGGCGATTTCTTAAAATTGCAAAAATGCGTTCAGATTGAACATAAAAAAGGCTTCCCATACCTATCAGGCCCAAAAATATTTCATTACTGGAGTTATATATTAGGGGAATATTGTGGGGTGAAGCTCAAAAATCGTGAGTATATACAAATTGCTCCAGACACGCATGTCATTCAATGTTCGGTATTGTTAGGGGTTATTACGGCAGATGAGGCATTAAAATTAAAAAAAGATGAGATTTCTGATCGTTGGAGGCAGGCATTAAAAGGTACGGGCTTGTCACCGATTGATATGCATTCGCCGTTGTGGTTTTGGAGTCGGAACGGGTTTGAATATCAGTTAAGTATTTGAAAGACAACTAATAATAACTTTTTTTATTTTATTATCTTCGATGTTTAGATTTTTTATTTCTTCAATATCAAACCAACCTAGATTACTATGCTCATCGCTAGTTTCTAGCGTAGATAGGTCTGGGCAATCAAGATTGAAATAAACGCAGTATTTTGTTTGATATTCGTCTTTGATTATATTTACGGCAAAAGGCGTTGGGTTTTGACATTCAAGGTTTAGCTCTTCTTTGATTTCCCGTAACAGCGCAACGTCCCATTCTTCATTTTCGTTCAATCTTCCACCTGGTAGGCACCATGTCTTGGACCTGGTTCTCTCTAATAGGAGGACTTTGTTTTCTAAGTTTTTTATAATTGCGTATTGTCCAATTTTTGCTAGTAGATGATTATCGTTCATGGTTATTATTATAGCAAAGTAAAAAGAGGGGGGCTCGACCGGACTATCGGCTAAAGCCTCCTCCGTTCATTCGCGAAAAAATGTAAACACTTTTTCGCTTCATTCACTTCACGACCGGCGGTCCACTCGCTTTGCTCGCTCCCGCCGGTTCGAGTCCGGACAAATCTCATCAATAAAAAATAGCCACCAAGAGGTGACTGTTTTTTATTGGCGGGCTCGACCGGACTTGAACCGGCGGTCTCCTCCGTGACAGGGAGGCGTGATAACCACTACACTACGAGCCCGTATGTGGTGCCGACTCGTAATATATTAGCAGTTTTTATCTTGTAAAGCAATATGTTAGGCCGTTTATTTTGTGGCTGCGGGGTGCTATAATAATTCGTGGTGAAAGCTGCAATGCCGCTGTAGCTCAGCTGGTAGAGCGGCGCTTTCGTAAAGCGTAGGTCTCCGGTTCAAATCCGGACAGCGGCTCCAATTAGAAAAAATATGAAACAAATTACAAAACAATATCTAAAACACCTAGTATCTGACCGGTATTTATTAACCTTGTGCGTAGGGATGTTGTTGCTGGCTACTATTTGTGCAGTTAATGTTGCGCTATCTATTCAGCCTAGTGATTTAAAGCCAGTTGCTCATTGTTCTTCGTTTGGCATTACACACCTTTATCGTGACCAGTGGTATTATCTGCTGACTTTTGTAGTTTTTGGCTTGGTTGTTGCATTGATGCATACGATTATATCTGTAAAGGTATCCATAGAACGAGGTCGATCAGTCGCTTTGATGTATGCCTGGGTTGGTATAGGGATAATTTTGTTGGGATGGGTTACGGCTCAGTCTGTTATCAGTATTTTAATATCAGGGAAGGCTTGTTTTTAATAAAATATGGCTAATCTAGAAATACCAATAGGTAAACGTAAACTAAAATATCGATTATTCGAAATGCTGCCGGCTGCTCTAAGTTACGGAGCATTCATTTTATTAGTAGTTTTATCACTAATCAGCCCAATACTAGCTTCAATTTATTTAATATTAATCATTGTTACGTTACTAGTTAAAGCTGCAGCTATCGCATTTCGCACTGTCCAGGGTCGCAATTGGATAGAAGCTGCCCAAAAAGTAGATTGGCATAAAAGGTTGTTGGCGTTAAAGTCACCCCAGGATGCATTGGATGAATTAGCAGCCGACAGCTCAGAGGTAAAATCTTTTGGCTATAAACAGCATCTAGGAAATCTGAAGATTATAGCAGATAATCCAGGTAAATTCCCAAATCCTGACGACATATACAATGCCATCATTATTGCAACATATAACGAATCTTATGACGTGCTGGAACCAACCATCAGATCAATAATTGATTGTACTTTCGACAAAAAGAAGCTTATTGTGGCCTTGGCCTACGAAGCGCGTGGGGGAGAAGCCACCAAAGCTAACGCTATCAGGTTGCAGCAAGAGTTCAAAGATACATTTTACGCGTTTCATATTGTTGAGCATCCAGCCGACATGCCTAATGAAGTCATTGGTAAGGGTGGAAATATAACCTATGCAGGTTTTTTCTTGCAGAAATGGCTAGCCGATAAAAAAATTCCATCAAAAAACGTGCTAGTGACGACTCTGGACAGTGACAATAAACCTTATCCATCATATTTTGATTATGTGACTTATGAATATGTTGTCAGAGAGGACCGCAAGCACCTATCTTATCAGCCAGTAGCGCTATTCCTCAGTAATATTTGGGATGCGCCAGCTCCAATGCGCGTCATAGCAACAGGGAACTCATTTTGGAATATTATTAGCTCGATGAGGCCACACACTTTGCGTAACTTTGCGTCTCATTCCCAGCCAATGGATGCGCTGGAAGAGATGGGCTTTTGGAGCACACGCACAATAGTAGAAGACGGTCATCAATATTGGCGTAGTTATTTCCACTTCAAGGGTAATTATTCGGTCTTGCCTATTCACGTTCCGATTTATCAAGACGCCGTCTTGTCTAGCACCTATATCAAGACGCTTAAGGCACAGTTTGTGCAACTGCGCAGGTGGGCGTATGGCGCCTCAGATATCCCATATGTTGCCACCAGGGTTTTGAGCAGTAAACGCACCGTTCCGCTGTTGGGTGGCCTTGCGCGCCTCTTTAGGCTTATTGAGGGGCATGTTTCGCTAGCTAGTGTGTCTATCTTGGTTGCTTTTGGTGCTTGGGTGCCGCTATTTATTAACGGTGAGTCGGCACGTAGTATCGCGGCTCATCAATTACCAGATGTCATCAGTGTTATACAGCAGATTGCTTTGGTGGGGCTGTTTATCACCGTGTTTGTGTCTTTCAAGATGCTACCACCCAGACCCGAACGCTACAAAAAGCATCGAACTTTCTTTATGCTTATCCAGTGGTTATTGATGCCAGTCACATCTATCTTGTATGGCGCTCTATCTGCGCTGTATTCTCAAGGCAGGCTATTTATAGGTAAATATCTGGATAAATTTGACGTCACAGAAAAAGCAACGCACGAATCAGTTGCCTTGGCCAAACAACAGGTGAAGTCCCGTCCCAAAATTTAACATTAAAAATCAAATCAGTATAATATAACACCCCTTTTTACAGGGGTGTTATTAGCTAATTATAAATTGTTAGTTCCTGTTCAGTGTCCTGGCGCGTGTCTCGCGCTTGACTTCTTGTAGGGTTTTGTCGAACTCAAATCCTAGACTGAATTGTTCAAGTTTGGAAGGGTGTTCAACGTTTATGGTGTTAATTACTTGTTTTTGTACCATGGCTACATATTAGCATAAACGTTATATAATGTCAATAGAACATAACCGGGTTGTATATTCACGTGGTGATATACCGTTTGCTTAATTGGTCAAAAACCACAGGTGGAAAACTATGGAAAAGTGGGGGTAAACAAAAACTCACCACTGTTAATGGTGAGTTGATATTCGATTGGTGGGCCCTAAAGGATTCGAACCTTTCACCTCCACAACGTCAATGTGGCGCTCTAGCCAAATGAGCTAAGAGCCCGTACCTTTATTAGGATACCAAAATAGGGGTGGAGACGCAAGAATATGATATTATAAATACATCTAATCATCATATATTTATTAGCTAAAAGAAGGAGATTATAGATGGAAAAAGATAAATTATCTATAATGCGGCACAGTCTGGCGCATATCATGGCGGCAGCTATCCAGAGAATCTGGCCAGAAACCAAGTTTGGGGTTGGTCCAGTTGTTGAAAACGGCTTTTATTATGATATTGATCTGGGCGATGTAAAGATATCTGAAGCAAACTTTGCCAAGATTGAAAAATCTATGCGCGAGATTATTGAATATGGTGATAATTTCGAACAATCCGAGGTGCCAATAGATGAAGCTATCCAGTGGGCAAGGGACAGCAACCAGCCCTATAAAGAGGAATTATTAAACGATTTAAAGCGTTCTGGGACAACTTCAGCTGGTGATATCGACAAAGATGACTTAGGGGTCGCTACAGATGGCGAATCGGCCGTAGAAAAGGTGTCTTTTTACAAAAACGGTGGTTTTGTTGATCTATGTCTAGGCCCTCATATCGCGAACACCAAAGATGTAGGCGTATTCAAGATTATGCGTATCGCTGGTGCGTATTGGCGCGGGGACGAGAAAAACCCACAAATGCAGCGATTATACGCGGTAGCTTTCGAGACTCAGGCAGAGCTAGACGATTATATGGAGCGCTTAGAACAATCAAAATTACGCGATCACCGCAGGTTAGGTCAAGAATTAGACCTGTTCTGTTTTTCAGACTTAGTGGGTCCCGGGTTGCCTCTATATACGCCCAGGGGTACGATGATTATTAGCGAGTTGCAGAATTGTATAGAGAATGTTTGCCGTGGGTATGGGTTCGAAAAAGTTAAAACACCACATCTAGCAAAGCGAATTTTGTTCGAGACTTCTGGTCATGCTGGTAAGTTTGGCGAGGAGTTATTCTCGGTCGAATCACCAAAAGGTCACAAATTTAGCCTAAAACCAGTCCAGTGTCCTCATCAAACACAGATTTATGCCTCAAAGGTCAGGTCATACAAAGATCTACCTATACGATATATGGAATCGGATAAACAATACCGAGCCGAAAAAACAGGTGAAATTGGTGGTTTGAACCGTGTATTCGCTATTACTGTTGAAGACGGTCATACTTTCTGTCGAGTTGATCAGGTTAAACAAGAAGTGATTAATGTGGTTAATATTATTCGTGATTTTTATACGGCATTAGGGCTATGGGACAATCACCGTGTGTATTTGTCGGTTCGCGATTATGCTCACCCCGAGAAATATATTGGTGACGCTGCAGATTGGGATTTATGCGAAAGCATGTTGCAGGAAATATCTGATGAATTAGGTCTGAATGCAGAGCGTAGTGAGGGTGAGGCGGCATTATATGGTCCAAAACTGGATTTCATGTTTAAAGATGCCATGGGCAAAGAGATTCAAATTCCTACCGTGCAATTAGATTTTGCTACCCCTAAACGCTTTAACCTGACTTATGTTGATAGGGATGGTAAAGACATTAATCCAGTTATGGTCCACAGGGCGGTTTTGGGGTCATACGAACGATTCTTGGTCTTGTTAATCGAGCATTTTGCTGGTTGGTTCCCATTATGGCTGGCTCCGGAACAGGTTCGGATACTGACTATTAATGATACGGTCGGTGATTACGTAACAGAAGTTGAAGAAGTTTTGAAGAACACCGTTTTAATGAAACCTGTAAAATATCGCGAGATACGTTATACAGTTGATGATCGTAATGAATCACTAGGCAAAAAGATTCGTGAGGCCACAAATTGGAAAATACCAGTACAGTTAATCATAGGACAAAAAGACAAAGATGCTCGTGAAGTCAGTATTCGGACTCAATCTGGTGAAGAAAAAGTCGCACTGGATAAACTGGCCGATTATCTATTGGCTATTTAGATTATGGGAAACGCGCCACTTGTAGTGATAGCTGGCTCGACTGCTAGCGGCAAAACGTCGTTGGCTGTTGATTTAGCAAAAAAGTTTGGTGGCGAGATTATTTGTGCTGATTCGCGCAGCATTTACAAAGGTATGGATATAGGCACCGCTAAGGCTACGGCCGTGGAAATGCAGGGCGTTCCACATTGGGGGTTGGACCTGGTTGAACCGGGCGATTATTTTACGGTTTTTGACTTCAAGACATACGCAAATGCCAAAATTGATGATATTAGGTCGCGCGGCAAGATTCCTTTTCTGGTTGGTGGAACGGGGCTATATATTGATGCTGTCATATTTGACTATCAATTTGGCCCAGGGGTAGATGTAGACAAAAGAGCAACATTGAATGATATGAGTATCGAAGAATTGCATATATATTGTTCAGAAAATGACGTAGATTTGCCCGAAAATAGCAAAAATAAACGATATGTTATTCGAGCTATAGAAAAACACGGCGGCCAAGTATCAAAGCGAGAAAAGCCTACAGAAAATAGTATAATTGTGGCTATATCAACAGACAGGGATGCTCTACGGTCTAGGATAGCCAAGCGTGTTGAACAAATGTATGAAAATGGTGTTGTGGACGAAGCAAGTATGTTGGGCAAAAAATACGGCTGGGATAACGAGGCCCTTAAATCGAATGCCTATAGGTCAATTCGCATTCATTTGTCTGATCAAACAACCATAGAACAGACCAAGGAGAGTAATAAGGTCTTGGACTGGCGACTAGCCAAGCGTCAACTGATGTGGTTGCGCAGGAATCAGTATATTAAATGGCTAGATATTGGGCAGGCCAAGAAATATATATCCTATCGACTCGCAAAGCTTGCCTAGGCGTGTTATTATAGAACACGAAAGTTATACGGGAGTGAATATATGATTGATGCACTGTTCGGTTCAAAAACGAGGGTAAAATTACTGCATCTTTTCCTGAACAATCCAGGACAGCCCTTTTATGTCCGCGAAATTACTCGTAAAATAGATGAACAGATTAATTCCGTTCGTCGGGAATTGTCTAATATGTTAGAGGTAGGCATAATCACTAGTGATAGTGCTGATAATAAATTGTATTATCAGGTAAACCAACGGTATGATTACTATGTGCCATTGAGGTCTATATTTGGAGATGTGCAGGCTGATAAATCCAGGTCTATACAGCCAGATGATGAATCTGCCAGTGAATATAATATAGTATTAAACAATATATCTGGTATTCGATTGGCAATTTTTGCGGGTGTTTTGGTCCGTGGCTCAACCGCTCCAGTAGATTTGTTGATAGTAGGCAATGTAGCTGCAGCCAAAGTAAAAACCGTCGCTAAGGATATAGAAAAATCTGAGGGTCGGGATATTAATTATAGTGTATTATCATATGATGAGTTTTATTATAGGCTTAGTGTCAAAGACAGGTTTATCACCGAGATCCTAAATAGTAAGCATCAGGTGATAATAGATAAAGATAAAGTATTAGCAAAAGAATAGGGGAAAAGATGTTCGAACTTGAATATAAAGGCGCTAATGGCGTAATAATTACAACTAAAAAAGCAAAATTAGTGATTGATCCTAAGCTGTCTATTGTAGGGCTGAAGGATATACCTACAAAGGATGTGGTAGAATTGGCAACAGAAGAGAGATTTTCCAGCTCTAACTTGGATGCGAGCTTGATGATAGAGGGACCCGGCGAATATGGCGTTGCGGGTTTGGATATCAAGGGTATTGCTTGCCAGCGTCATCTTGACGCCGAATCTGAAGGTTTGAAATCTACGATTTATCGAATCGAAATAGGTGATTTGCGAGTAGGTCTGATTGGTAATATATATGAAAAACTTTCAGACGAGCAGCTAGAAGAACTTGGGTTGATAGATATATTGATTATACCTGTCGGCGGTAACGGATATACCTTGGATGCTACTGGCGCGGCCAGTCTTGTTCGCTTAATTGATCCCAAGATTGTAATTCCTGTACATTATGCTGATAGCGCTATTAAATATGAAGTGCCTCAGGCCGAACTTGGGGTTTTTGTGTCAGAACTTGGTGCGCCTTTAGAAACAGTTTCAAAATACAAACTAAAACAGTTACCTATACCTCAAGCTACATTGTCTATAATAGAGGTAACTCGTAGCTAGTTTTTGCTGACAAAATAAAAATCCCCTTATTAAAAGGGGATTTTTATTGCCAATTGATACTTAGGCTAGGATGCCTTTTTTCTTTAGTGTGCGAATAGCTTGGGTGCTAAGCGTCATCGTTATCTTTTGGCCGTCAATTGCAAAAGTTTTCTTTTGTAGATTAGGCTTGAAGACTCGTTTAGTGCGTCGCAAAGAGAAGCTCACATTGTGGCCAAATTGTTTACCTTTACCTGTTAATTCACAGCGTGCTGCCATAATATCTTTTCCATTTCTTTTTTATAATCTGTATCAGTATAGTGCTTTTTGCTCTTTAAGTCAAGATAAATACAGATATGCATGAGTATTTTTAGCTGTTATAATGGTTATAATGAATATAGATATCGTTTATTTGCTGATTGTTTTGGGAGTTATATTGTTTTCTATGACATTACACGAGGCTATGCACGCTTATGCTAGCTATTGGTTAGGGGACGATACGGCTCGGCTTTTGGGTAGATTATCTTTGAATCCAATCAAGCATATTGATCCGGTTTTGACGATCCTGATGCCTATATTATTAGCTCTTTCGGGCTTGCCTATCTTTGGTGGCGCCAAGCCAGTTCCATTTAACCCGCAAAACTTGCGTTTTGGTGAATGGGGCATGGCTATCGTGGCACTGGCTGGTCCGTTAACGAATCTGCTGATCGCTTTCTTGTCATTTGGCTTATGGGTATTAGTCGGGTCGTCCCATCAGTCACAGTTGGTAATGCAGATATTCGCTACTATGGTTTCGGTAAATCTTGGATTCTTTGTGTTTAATATGTTGCCGTTGCCGCCACTTGACGGGTCTCGCGTTTTATATGTATTGGCCCCAGAGTTTGTCAGGCGAGTTATGGAAAAGATAGAGAGATTTGGTATTATGGTAGTCTTTCTGATTTTATTAGTTTCTGGATCGGCGGTGAGTATGTATATGTCCGGTGCTATCGGGTTTTTCTTGAATATATTTAGCCATATTTTTGGTGGCGGAGTGATATAATAATATTGTCCTGGGAAGTGCCTGGGCGTATATGATTTTCCTGAATATCATATAGATAGGGAGCTTTAATGATGCATCTCCGTGGAGCTGCTTTGCGAGCACCCACCTTGCCTTTACGGTAGGGAATATCTTGCGCCGACAGTGCTTCTCGGGATATTTTTGTTGTTTTTTGTTATAATAAGTGACGGTAGTTCATTAGATGATCACTGCACAGCTTGAAAAAGTTTGTGGAGAGGAAAGTCCGGGCAATATAGGGCATGACAGTCGCTAACGGCGACCGGGGGCAACCCTAGGGAAAGTGCCACAGAAACGAAACTACCCGAGCAATCGGGAAAAGATGAAACGAGTGAGGTAAGAGCTCACAGCATGCCATGGTGACATGGTGCGAAGGTAAACCCTGTCAGTTGCAAGGAGGCTTGCATAAAGGGCGGCTCGTCCGCAGGCCGATATCCGCTTGATCAGGCAGGCAACTGCTTGGCTAGATAGATGATCATCCACGACAGAACCCGGCTTATCGATGAACTGCCAAATAAAAAAGACCACTCCCTAAAGGGGTGGTCTTTTTCGTAGGTGAATATTATTCAGCTTTTTTAGCTATTTCGGCGAAAGCTTTTGGTTCGCTAACTGCTAGTTCTGCCAAAACTTTACGGTCCAATTGGATATTAGCTTTTTTCAAACCAGATATAAATTTGCCGTATGTGCTGCCAAGTTCGCGGACAGCGGCGTTAATACGGGTTATCCATAGGCCACGTAAGTCACGTTTTTTGTTGCGGCGATCGCGGTATGCATATTGCAAAGCCTTGATAACGGCTTGTTTAGCCAGTCTAAAAGACCTAGTTCGGTTATGTTGCATACCTTTGGCTAGTTTGATGATTTTCTTGTGTTTTGCTGTGGCGGTAACGCCTCGTTTTACTCGCATGGTTGGTTCTCCTTTAGATTCCTAGTGCTCTTTTTACGTTTTTTGCCATTTTGCCGCTGACGATAGCAGTGGTATTGATGGCGCGCTTGCGGCTTTTGCCTTTCTTGGTCAACATGTGGTTACCAAAAGCTCGTTTGCGAGTCAATTTACCAGTACTGGTGATTTTGATTCGCTTTGCTGTACCTTTGTGGGTTTTCATTTTAGGCATTATTTACTCCTTACAGTTATGCTCAAATTTCGTCCAGCCATTATTGGCCTTTGCTCTAGGATTGATACTTCTTCGAGCTTGTTTATTATTTTGTCTATCATTTCATAGCCGAGTTCCTGGTGAGCCATTTCTCGTCCTCTAAATATGACAGTTATTTTTACTTTATGCCCATCGGCCAAAAATTCACGGATCTTACGAAGCTTGATTTCCAAGTCGTTTGTTCCAATCTTTAGTCCCATACGCATTTGCTTCAACTCAACTGTTTTAGTGTTTTTGCGGTTCTTTTGTTGTTCTTTCATCTTTTGGTACTGGTATTTACCCCAGTCGACGACTTTCACAACAGGGGGGTTGGCGCTTGGTGATATTTCAATAAGGTCAACTCCAGCTTCTTCGGCAATTTTCAATGCCTCGGATAGACTCATAATTCCTAGTTGCTCACCACTTGCACCAATAACACGTAGCTGTTCGGCTCGAATTTCTTGGTTTATGCGAATTGAATTACTTATCTTGGATCTCCTTATTTGAATCACTAAACAATCGAGTGATACTCGAGAGCTATTCTATCAGATGCGGGGTATTATTTCAAGCATATTACTTACGATATTGCAGAGCTTCACTTATATGGTCGATAGATATGTCTTTTTCTTCAGCCAAATCAGCTATGGTGCGAGCTATTTTTATAATTTTGAAATAACTACGGGCGCTTAATTGTAACTTTTCTGAGGCTTTTAGTAATAGCGATCGAGCATCTTCTGGCAGGTGTGCATGTTTTTTTAGTTCATTATTTGTCAGAGAAGCGTTGTATTTTGTGCTACTATTATACCTTTGTTTTTGTGCGCTTTGAGCCTTTTTTATTTGCTCTGAAGCTGTTAGGTGTTGACTATTTGTCAACGATTCACTGGCTGATAGTGCCTCATTAGGGACGCGGGATACAGAAACCGCCAGGTCAATACGGTCGAGTAATGGCCCTGAAAGTCTTTTTTGGTAGGCTAGTATTTGGTTGTTGGTGCAAGAACATTCTTTGGTTTTGTCCCCATAATATCCGCAAGGGCAGGGGTTCATAGTAGCTATTAACATAAAATCGGCCGGGTATGATACGTGCGCATTGGCGCGACTGACGTCTATTTTCTTATCTTCCAGGGGTTGCCTCAGTGCTTCTAGTGTCGATCGAGGGTATTCTGGTATCTCATCTAGGAATAGAACCCCAGTGTGCGCGAGGCTTATCTCGCCGGGTTTTGGATGGTTGCCACCGCCGATTATTGATACTGGACTAGCGGTGTGGTGGGGTGAACGAAATGGTCTTTGTCGAATGATTTCGCCGTCTATTTTGCCAGCCAGGCTGTGTATTTTGGTGGCCGCTATCATTTCATCTGTTTCGAGGTCTGGCAACAGATTGGCCAGTGTTTTTGCCAACATTGTTTTTCCCGCCCCGGGGGTGCCAGACAGTAAGATGTTATGGTGGCCGGCGGCGGCTATAACCAAGGCCCTCTTTGCTTGTTCTTGCCCCTTAATGTCATCCAAAACAGGGGATTGTTTCAGTAATTTTGTGTCATTTTGCCCAGTCTGAGGCTCGATTTTGATCAAAGCTTCTCTTTTGAGGTGTAAAAATAGCTGTTTAAGATTTTTGATTCCAAATATTTCTACACCTGTTATTAGATTGGCCTGGCTGACATTTTCGGCAGGTAAATATATTTGCTTGAATCCGGCTTGCTTTGCTAGCTGGGCTATATTGATGGCGCCTTTTATGGGGCGGATGTCACCGTTTAAAGCTAGTTCACCGGCAAATATTGCTCCATCTAACTCTCTCTGTCGTAACTGGCCGCTAATACAGAGGATAGATAAGGCTATGGGTAGATCATAATGGGCACCGTCTTTTGGCAGTTCTGCGGGCGCTAGGTTGATTGTGATGCGCTTCTTGGGGAATTCCAATAAGGAGTTCGTTATTGCGCTTCGAACGCGCTCTCGGGCCTCGTCGATAGCCTTGTTGCCAAGCCCAACTATCTGCAGTGAGGGGAGTGATTTTGTGGCGTCACTCTCAACTTCGATGATAGAACCATCAAACCCAATCGGCGCAACTGTCATAACTCTGGCAACCATAAGTATTACCAGTTAAGCATAGCTTGTTTGTTAGTGCAAATAGTGCTATAATTAAGGTGTTCTATTGGGGCTGACTCAGCTTTCGACGAATGGATTTTAATATATTATTTGGCAAGTCGATTATACGCGTTAAGTATAAAACTAATTGCAAATTTTACTGCAAAAGCAAAAAGCTTTGTAGCTGCGATAGCATCTGCTTTCCAGCCTCAAGTTTTAGCACCAGCTTTGGTTTAATCACCTAAGCCGTCACTTTATCCAGGCGACATAGAGGTAGAGTGGTGTTATAAGTATGTCACTTACTGTTATGATGGGCAGCAACATCAGACCAGGACACTTTATTGCGCGACAATTTAGATATTTTATGTTTGATATTTAGTCTAATGGGTCGTAAAAACTTAAATCAGACTAAGCTTGTAGAAAAATAATAGATTACCGTTCGGACCGGGGTGCGATTCCCCGCAGCTCCACCAAGATTATGAATAAAAACACCCGCCAGTAGGGTGTTTTTTTGTGCAAATAAAAACAACCGCCTGCGAGGAACGGTTGTTTTGTGTGGAGTTTTTATTTTCTGTTTATTTTTGGCTTCTGTATAATTTATTTATTCAGGAGCTACCCCTATAATAAGACTACAAAGCGCTTGTGTCAATAACATTTTTAAAAAATCTTTTTGTAAAATATTGGGGCTGTGGAAAAGAATTATAGTTAAAAAACCGAAGTGTTTTTGGAACAGATAGCTTTAGGCTGCTAGCTATGCTTATTTGTGCTGGTAGGATTATTTAAAATGTTAGTTTTTGTTTTATGCTGGCTGTTATTTGATTTTTTTACTATTTTTAATTTGCATTTTTGATTATTTTTTTAATGTCTATTTGATCGCTAGAATCCTTAGGTTGATGGCCCGGGTAAATAGCCATTTAATTATGCAGAGTCTTGGTTAGATCGGAACATGGTGTTTGATATAAGCCTCGCGTAAATTTTATAGGCATTACTTACTGCGCGGACGGATGTTGATCGTAATGGGCATAAGGCCCTTCTTATGCTAGTTATAGTGGCGATTGTATTGAATATGTATGTGCGGATGGACTATGGGATGCTATTTGAGAGGGGGATTAGCCCTTTAGATGTTTTATCAACAACGTTGTTGAAATAGATTTTTAGATTAAAGTAATCTGTTGTTGTAGTTGCGAATCGGTTATGTAGTAATAAATACATTAAATATTGTGTTCGGTCATATTGATTATGATTAAGCCCTATGCTAAGGTAAATACAAGCTTTTATAAAAACAAACAAAAGCAAAAAACACTTTAACAATTCAAAAATACTGACCAAAGATCTTGCTTTGGCGGAAATTCGGTGACGACACCTAACACTTAATAAATTATCAATTGTAACTTACATTGATACGCACCTTTGTTCAAAGAAAATAAAAATAAAAATAAGTTATGTGCTGGCGTCGCCGATGCTCCGCCAAATATGGCGTGATGCGCGTATAACAGAGTAGTAGGCTTCCAGCTTATGAAAATTATACAAGATGACATATGCCCCGAGTTTATCTCGGAGCGGTCAGTAAAATCCTGCAGCGGCAGGTTGTTAATGATTCACACGCCCATTTTTAATTTATCGGTGTATGCTGCAATCTTAACGTTTAGATCTGTCGCTCAGGGTTATTTAAACTCTTTAAATTAAATGGTATAGTTTATCTAGCAATGTTAAAAAAGATCATACCCATTACGACAATAACAAGCCTCTGTTTGTTGATTGTTTTGCTAAATACTATTAACCCCTCTGTAGCCGGGCCTTTCGGTATTTTGGCTATGTTTATTCTGGCTTATTTGTCATCATTTGGTTTGGTGACTTTTTTTATTCTTATATTCAACAGACTATTGATTGTATTGTTCCGTATTGTAAAATCTCGTAAGCCTTTTGTTAACCTGGGCTTTAGAAAAACTTATTATTTTGCTGCTTTTATTGCTGCTGCGCCGATTATGTTGATAGGGTTGCAGTCTGTAGGCGCTACTGGTGTTTATGAGTTACTATTAGTGATGGGATTTGTCTGCGTGGGTTGCTTCTTTGTGTCGAAAAAAATTAATTAATTTTAAAGCATAAGCAAATATCAGAATGTGCTATAATTACAGGTATGAAACCGGAAATACCAACAGCTATAATTCAGCCTGAAATAGTCACCAAGATAGCAGGTGGCATAGAGTCTAATTTGGTATCAGGCAATAGCCCAGAGACAAAATTGGGTCAAGTTGAAAAGGTAGAGCAAAGGTCCGAAATGGGAGCTGTTTCATCCGATGTTGGATTGACAACAACCATTCCTCAACCTGTTAAGGCAGATGATAACGTAGTAAAAGATACAACATTGATAGGTGCGCCACTAATTGCCGCAGATGATGATCTGATCGAAAAAGAGTGGGTCGATAAGGCAAAAAAAATAGTAACAGAAACTCAAAACGATCCATATAATCGCGAGGAGCAAATAACAAAATTGCAGGTTGATTATTTGAAAAAGCGCTACGGTAAAGAGATAAAAACATTGGGTAAATAAAGTATGTTGAATATAAGCTTGATTGTCACTCTTCTGATTATATCTGTATTAGTAGTTGCAACCTTTTTTATTGTCTTTCACCAATACAAGAAAGCACTCCGGGAGGCAAAAAATTATGAGAGAGGTCTTAAGATGGTCCCAATGTATATACATATCCCGCCATCAGGCGAGGATCTAGTAGCAAACGGACGCGACGAGCGTGATGTTACAGAGGAAGTGCTGTCACAAGCTCAAGTGATGTATAACATTATGTCTAGCACGGTCACAAAAGGCTTCAAAAGCCGCATTTATGGCCAAAGGCATTTGTCATTTGAAATTATAGTTCATGAGGGGCTTATACATTATTATGCGGTTGTCCCTATTATATTAGTTGATGTTGTCAAGCAAGCCATATCAGCCGCTTATCCAACTGCTCGGTTAGAAGAGGTAGAAGAACGTAATATATTTAATCAATCCGGTAAGGTTAGCGGCACTATAGGGGGTGAATTCACATTAAAGAAAAGTTATGTCTATCCTATAGCAACTTACCAGGAGTCAAAAAGAGATGCAGCGGTAGCCTTATTAAATGCATTATCTGTTGTCGAACGTGATGATGGTATCGCAATACAGCTAATGATTAGGCCTGCGGTTGACAGTTGGACTAAAAATTCTGTTTTTAGTGCCAATAAGATTAAAAAAGACAAGGGCTCTAAAAAATCTGGTATGGGCAATATATTAGAGGCTTTGTGGAAAGCGCCTGAAACCAAGGAAGTTAAACCTGAAGATAAACAGTTGTCATCATTAGAACAAGGTTTGGTTGACGCGATAGAGGAAAAGACTCGTCATCCGGGTTATGAGACTTTAATTCGCGTGGTGGCATCGTCTAATACTGCTGCTAGGTCGCAGACTTTACTAAAGAATATCGTGGCGGCCTTTTCTTTGTTTGATTCACCAGTCAATAATGGGTTCAAGTTCAGCATGACAAAAGACATAGAAGAACTGATAACTTCGTATATATTTAGATTCTTCCCGCAATCTGTTAACCAAAACATATTAAATAGCGTAGAGTTAGCCACAGTATTCCATTTGCCCGATCAGAATAGTATCCCAACGTCACAGGTCCAACGCCAGATGGCAAAACAAGTTGATGGGCCGATTGAAGTCATGGAAGAAGGGGTTCTGTTGGGTTATAACGAATTTCGTGGTGTCAAGAAACCAATTAGACTCAGCACAAATGATAGACGACGCCATACATATTTTATAGGTCAGACAGGTACTGGTAAATCGACCTTGTTGGAAAATTTGGCTTATCAGGACATGATGGACGGTCGAGGTTTCGCTTTTATCGATCCACACGGTGATTCGGCAGAAAAACTATTGGGTATGGTACCTCGAGAGCGTATCGAGGATGTTATTTACTTTAACCCAGGTGATATAGACAACCCTGTCGGCTTAAATTTGTTTGAGTATGAAAATGAAGAACAAAAAGACCTAATAATCCAAGAAGCTATGGCTATGTTATATAAATTGTATGATCCAAATCGCCAGGGTATGATTGGGGCTAGATTTGAACATATCTTTACTAACTGTGCTCAACTATTAATGGCAGATCCCAAAGGCGGTACATTCGTCGATATACCAAAATTGTTAATAGATAAGGAATTTCGTGAAGATAAATTACAATATATTAAAGATCAAAATGTTATAGATTTTTGGACCAAAGAATGGGCTGATTCTCAACGTTCAAATGAAGCCGGTGAGGTAACAAGTTGGGTAGCCAGCAAATTTGGCGCCTTTTTGTCTAATGCAATGATGCGCAATATTATTGGACAGACAAAGAGCTCATTTAATATTCGACAAATTATGGACACCAAAAAAATCCTTTTGATAAATCTAGGCAAGGGCCCAATGGGGGATTTAAACTCTAGTTTAATGGGTATGATATTCGTTATGAAGTTTCAGACGGCCGCTATGAGTCGGGCAAACATCCCCGAAGATGACAGGGAAGATTTTTCTTTGTATGTAGATGAGTTCCAAAACTTGGCTACGGATTCTTTCGCATCTATATTGTCTGAAGCTCGAAAATATAGGTTAAACTTGATTTTGGCAAACCAGTTTATGACCCAGTTGACGGATATTATACGAGAGTCAGTATTGGGTAATATAGGTACGATTATAAGTGGTAGGCTGGGTATCACTGACGCGGAGATATTGCAGAAAAGGTTCGAGCCGATTTTCGATGCTGGGGATTTGACTAAACTGCCAAATTATAAGTCTATTACTTCAGTCATGATAAATGGTGTTCCGTCAGCTGCTTTCAGTATGGCCTTGCCACCATTAATGGCAAAAACTAATACTCAATTGATAGATGCTGTTAAGAAACTTTCTTCTGCTAAATATGGTTGCCCACGGGCATTAGTCGAAAAGGAAATTTTTGAAAGATTGGGGTCTGGTGATGTCGCCAAAAAATCCAAAGCTGAGGCGATGGCGCAGGCGCAACAAAACAGGCTTAGCGGGCAGGCGGCTTTCCCGTCACTAAATCCTATAACTGAAAATAGCCAGCCGCAAGCGCCCGGCGGTAACCCCGCATCGGCAGCCACACCTAGCGACAAATCATCATTCTTGGACAATTGGTTGGCCAAGCGCCAGCAATTACAGTCTAGCGCCGCGCCCAATCAACAATCCATACCGCCAGTTGCGACGATAGCTCATAATACTGCTCCGACAATTTCTGCGCCATTACAACAGCCAGTATCTGCCAATATGGATAATATGCAGCCAATTGCTCAGGTTACACTTAATACCAATTCTGTTGCTTCAAAATCAGAAGAACTACACATTAGACTAGATGGTAATAGCGATGGGGTTGCTATTAACCTGCGAGATTGATTTCAGATTGAACTAATCTTTGCCGGTGATGGTAACCCGCAAATAGTCGAATATTATGCCTAGTATCCATCCAATAATGAACGCAGCTATGGTTTCAAAGCCAGACAGGGGGTATCCCATATTTTTTGCGATTAAATATAATACCAGGGTTAATATGAACGCCGTAAATGACCCAAATAATATACTGTTGGGTCGAGCAATTGTTTTACCGGCTATTTCGCTGGTTTTTTCTATCACCTGAGAATGTATAGCCTTGCTAAAAAGCCGGCTGATTGGTGATAGGCTGTTTTGGGCATTGCCAAGTGTCTTCTTGTAACTATTGTTAAGCTGTTGTTTACTAATCGGACCGCGACGTGAGGTTGTGGCATGGTTGCCTTGTTTTTCAGCTTCTTTGCTGTTTTTTTCGGAGGCTAGTAATGTCTTTTCTATATCCAACCTAGCTTGGTCAGCGTCGGGACTTTTGATGTCTTGCTCTTGCAGGTTTTGGTTTTTTAATTCTGCCCCTTCACTATCGTGCGCTGTTAGCTCGGGATTTTTGTTATATTTGTCGTTTATTGTTTCAAAGTTATTCATATCTTATCCTATATTGTTCCCGCTATGGCATCTTGTTTAATTAAGTGTATCTCTGCTTTCATCTGGCGGCTTCGAGCATAAAAGTATGTCGCAACAGCCAAGACTATGCCTATAAATACTATATTTTCACCCGGTCCGGTAACTGGTAGCTTTTTAACAACTTGTTCAATTACTTTTACGGTAGGGCATTGGACGTTTATATTAGTAGAATTGCCGAATGTGTTGGTCATTATACAATCATACGACGTTCCTTCGCTGGCTCCTTTGGCTGTTGCTGGGATTTCGTCTAGTAGCTTCACTATAAATGTTCTGCTTTGCTTTGAATTTGGAGCCAAGGTTATGCCGGGCCATTTTAATATATTAACGCTGCTTAGAGCGCCACCGCCATTATCTGTTAGCTTGGCATATTCTAACACGTCAGATAGATTATCTTCTAGGCTAACGGTAGTTGATTTTAAACCCTTATTTTCTATATTTATAGTGTAACTGACTTTATCGCTAGCTTCGGCGGTTACTGATGATGCGTCCACAAAGCCCTTTGTTATGTTTGAGGCCGTTTTAGTCTTTATTATATTAGGGGCGCAGGTTGTGTCATATGCCCAGATAGTTTCGTTTCCGTCGCATGATATGCATCTGGGATCGGTTGCCAGCAGACTATTATTGAACGTGCATTTTTGCTCTTTTTTGATTACAGGTAAAGTATCTGTTACCAGGTTGCCGCATGCTTGCATAATTGCGAACCAGCCTATTTTTTCAGAGTGGCCGACCCAAGCTTTAACTGATACGTCTGCTCCATTCCACAGTGCCAGAGGTCGGGAATATACAGTTGTTAGTCTTTTGCCACCGGTATCTGTTATATTGTGTTGTCTTTCACCTTGGGCGTAGCTAAATTTTGATACGAATCCCCAAGATATTTTTTTGTTAACTTTGAATGTTGTTAGTTTTGCGGTGACTATTTCGGCACGAGTTATACCAGCATAGTCCATAACGTCTTTGATGTGTTTTGTGTTGGCGTCGTAGGGGTTTAGAAAATTATCTAGATAATTGCCGATACCGCCGTTGACCATATCGCTTTGGTTTGATGCATTGGCTGATTCTGCTGGTTGAAATATAACCAAGGACTGGATTATTAGGGTTAAAATTACAAAAAACAGCCCTAATTTTCTAGTTATTTCCTCTTTGCGTAGTCTTTTTGCATAAAAACCTAGTTGCCCTATTAGGGCAGGGCTAAATGATAGGTTAGACACGATTTTTTTAAACATTTTTTTTGTTTTTTATTAACCTCTTGTCTAACACTTTAGCATAAGAAATATGTTCAGCGCAATAGATAATCTGAATAAAATAATTATCAATAATTATAGTCAACGTATAACCTAGCGCAAAAGGATTTTATCGTCTATAATAGATATATTGTAAACGGCTATATTAGTCTGAAATAGATGAGGGAGTTAAAGGTGACTAAACAAAAAACTGATAGTTCTTATGATGGATCGCAGATTCAGGTATTAGAGGGGCTTGATCCTGTCCGCAAACGTCCTGGTATGTATATTGGTAGTACTGGCTACGAAGGTGTTCATCACTTAATTAAGGAAATCGCTGACAACTGTATAGATGAGGCTATTGCGGGCTATGCGACACGCATAAATGTTACATTGTTAGTTGATGGCGGCGTGACTATCGTTGATGACGGACGTGGTATCCCCGTAGATAAACACCCCACAACAGGTAAAAGCGCGCTTGAGACTGCTCTGACGGTATTGCACGCTGGTGGTAAATTTGGTGGCGGTGGCTATAAAGTGTCATCTGGTTTGCATGGTGTCGGGTCTAGCGTTGTTAACGCACTTTCTACGAAATTAATCGCAGAGGTAGTGCGGGATAGCCAGTTATATCATATAGAGTTTGCCCAGGGCGTAACCCAAGGTTCATTGCAAAAATTAGGCAAAACTGATCGTAGAAATGGGACATCAATTACTTTCTATCCAGATCCAACAATATTCAAAGAAGGAACTGATTTTGATTACAAATGGGTAGTAAATTACCTGCGACACCAGGCTTATCTAACAAAGGGCGTCTATGTATCGGTCCGAGATGAACGGACTGGCAAACGAGAATCTTTCTATTTTGAAGGTGGTATCCAAAGCTACGTTAAACATCTAAATGTAGGCAAGGATGTCGTTAGCGAAAATGTTTTCTACGTTGAAAAACAAATTGAAGATTCAATGATCGAAGTTGCTGTTCAATACAATGATACTTTTGTTGAAATGGTAAAACCTTTTGCCAATAACGTTCTAACAATTGACGGCGGGACACATCTAGTTGGCTTTCGATCAGCGTTGACCCGCGTTATCAATGACTATGCACGCAAAAGCGGTTTGTTAAAAGAAAAAGAAGAAAATCTAACAGGTGATGATATCCGCGAAGGTCTAACGGCTGTTATCTTGGTAAAGTTGCCAGATCCACAATTTGAAGGTCAGACCAAGAATAAACTGGGCAACCCAGAAGTTCGTCGTTACGTAGAACAGGTTATGAATGAGTATTTTGCTTATTATCTGGAAGAAAACCCAAATGTTGCAAAACGCATTGTCGGCAAGGCATTGCTAGCAGCCCGGGCCCGTAAAGCAGCTCGTGCAGCTCGTGATAATGTTATTCGTAAAGGCGCACTAGATGGCATGAGTCTGCCTGGTAAATTGGCAGATTGTTCTAGCAAAAGCCCTGCAGAATCAGAATTATATATTGTAGAGGGTGATTCAGCTGGTGGTTCGGCCAAGTCTGGCCGAGATAGCAAAACACAGGCAATTTTACCACTTCGTGGTAAAGTTTTGAACGTCGAGCGCGCACGATTAGATCGTATGCTGGGCAATAACGAAATTGTTAGCCTGATCAAGGCTATGGGTGTTGGAATCGGTGACCAATTTGATATCTCGGGATTACGATATCACCGAATTATTATTATGACCGATGCCGATGTTGATGGTAGCCACATCGCAACGCTGTTGATGACCTTCTTTTTCCGTTATATGCGCGAAGTCGTTGATGGTGGACATATATATCTAGCAAAGCCACCACTATTTTTAATTAAAACCGGTACCAAAAAACAGTATGCCTATAGTGATGAAGAGCGCGATGCTATAACTGATCAGTTAATTGCCGAACGCAAAGAAAAAGGGATTAAACAAGACGATGAATCAGACAGAACCAAACAGGCCGGCATCACAATGTTGCAACGCTACAAAGGTTTGGGTGAAATGGATGCAGAACAGTTGTGGGACACGACTATGAAGCCAGAAAACCGTGTTTTGATTCAAGTCCGAGTAGAGGATGCCGAACGTGCAGATGCTATATTCACAAAATTAATGGGCGATCAAGTTGATTTAAGAAAAAGTTTTATACAAGGACGTGCAAAATCGCTGAGCCTTGAGGAATTGGATGTTTAACCATGGAAGATGAAAAAGATATGCCATTAGAAGAAGTTAAAGTGTTAACACCACAAACTCATTCACGTATAGTCGAAGACCAGACAGTTGAAGATGTGATGGAAGACAATTTCTTGCGTTATTCAATGAGCGTTATTATTGATCGTGCCTTGCCAGATGTTCGTGACGGTTTAAAGCCAGTTCACCGCCGTATTTTGTACTCAATGGGCGAACAGGGAATGCGTCCAGGCGGTAAATTTACGAAATCTGCTCGTATCGTAGGTGATGTAATGGGTAAATATCACCCACACGGTGATAGCTCGATTTATGATTCGATGGTCCGTTTAGCTCAAGATTGGACAATGCGATATACATTGGTTAATGGCCAAGGTAACTTTGGTTCTATGGACGGTGACCCCGCAGCTGCTTCCCGGTATACAGAGGCTAGATTAGATAGAGCTGGGAATGAGCTATTGGTAGATCTAGAGAAAGAAACCGTTGATTTCCGTGATAACTATGACGGTTCTGAGCGGGAGCCAGTCGTATTACCGGCTAAATTACCGAACTTACTGCTAAATGGTCAGATTGGTATTGCAGTTGGTATGGCAACTAGTATCCCGCCACACAATTTGGGCGAATTAGTTGATGCAATCGTTGTAATGATTGATAATCCTGAAGCCACAACTGACGATTTATTGAAACATGTTAAAGGCCCAGATTTTCCAACGGGCGCTATAGTTTACGGTGGTGCGCCAATGAAACAGGCCTACCAAACGGGTCGTGGCAGTGTGGTTATTCGCGCAGTTGCTAATATTGAAGAGAACAAAAAAGGCCGCAGCCAAATCATCATTACTGAGATGCCTTTTGGTGTAAATAAAGCAACATTGATTGAAAGAATTGCCGATTTAGTCAAAGAAAAGAAGATTTTATCAATCAGCGACTTGCGTGACGAAAGCGCGCGCGGAACTGTGCGCGTTGTTATTGAACTAAAGAAAGATACTTATCCAAAGAAAGTTCTAAACCAGCTGTTCAAGATGACAGCGTTACAAACCAGCTTCCACTTTAATATGCTGGCATTGATTGATGGTATTCAGCCTCGTATTTTGGGTCTGCAAGAGATATTGCATGAGTTTTTGAAACACCGACAAGTCGTTGTTCGTCGCCGAACCGAGTTTGAACTGCGCAAGGCGCAAGAGCGAGCTCACATTTTGGAAGGTTACAAGATAGCGTTGGATCATATTGACGAGGTAATCAAAACGATTCGTGCTAGCCAGACCAGCGAAGAAGCCGAGGCTGCATTAGTAGATAAATTTAAGCTATCTGTTATTCAGGCCAAAGCAATTCTAGCAATGCAACTACGTCGATTGACTGGCCTAGAACGAGAGGCAATTGAGAACGAGTTGAAAGAGTTGATGGCGTTAATATCTAAATTAGAAGCAATTTTGGCTGATGAAAAAGAAATCCTAAGGATTATCAAAGAAGAATTGCTAGAGATGAAAGAAAAATACGGTGATAAACGCCGCAGTCAGATGATTAATCACGAATTAGGTAAATTCAGCGATGAAGAGTTAATTCCTGAAGAAGATAGCGTTATATTATTAACTGTTGAAAATTACATTAAACGCACATTAGTCAGCGAATATCGACGTCAACACCGAGGCGGCAAGGGCAAGCGTGGTATGTCAACCAAGGCCGAAGATGTAATCAGTCAATTAGTCCCAGCCAGCACGCATGATTATTTGTTATTCTTTACCAATCGTGGCCGAATTTTCCGATTGAAGGCTTATGAAGTTCCAGCTGCTAGCCTGGCAACCAAGGGTGTCGCAGCTGTCAACTTGTTGCAATTGCAACCAGAGGAAAAGATCACATCAATCATTCGTCACGAAAAGGATGCAAATGACGAGGGATACTTGTTTATGGCAACTACGAAGGGCACTATCAAGAAAACTCCGTTCAAAGAATACGCTAATATTCGCACTAATGGTTTGATAGCAATCAAGCTAGATGATGGCGATGAATTGCATTGGATTCAAAAGACAACAGGGGAGAATGATGTAATTGTATCAACATCAGCTGGACAAGCAGTTCGGTTCAACGAGAAGGACGCACGTCCAATGGGACGATCAGCTAGGGGTGTTCGAGGCGTAAAATTACGACCAAATGACAGCGTGGTTGGTATGGACATAGTTGAATCTGATGACCAGCGGTTATTGGTTATTAGCGAGAACGGATACGGCAAGATTACCAAGGCTTCTAATTTCCCAGTTCATAAACGTGGCGGCGTAGGTATCAAAGCGGCAATCATCACGACAAAGACTGGTCCGATTAAAACAGTCCATAGCCTAGACCCAGAGGCTAGTGAAGTGTTGATTATATCCACAGAAGGCCAAACAATTCGTGTTGGATTAAAAGATATATCAGTACTAGGCAGAACTACCCAGGGCGTTCGTATAATGCATATGCGCGAAGGTGATAAGGTTGCGTCACTAGGGTTAATGCCCGAAAAAGGCGATGACGAAGCAGAGCCAACGGGGGAATAATTGCAGTTGATTTTGTAGATTAGTTATAGAGATTGGTGTAGTTGTATTTTTATCAACTACATTAATCAAAATAACCCTTGACTATAAGATTAGATATGCGTATAGTTAATAACAGTCTGATTGAGCTAGTTTAAATTGGCTCAAAACAACGTGGAGTTGATACAGATTAAATGGCCTTTAACAATTTGGTTGTGCAAATCATCGTCAGTTTATATTGAGTATGTTATTGTATCGATTTATCGATACAATTTTTAATGGAGAGTTTGATCCTGGCTCAGGATGAATGCTGGCGGCGTGCCTAACACATGCAAGTCGAGCGGTAACAGGGGTAATTTATTACCTGCTGACGAGCGGCGGACGGCTGAGTAACGCGTGGGAACATACCCCAAAGTGAGGGATAACCGCCCGAAAGGGTGGCTAATACCGCATATGATCTTCGGATTAAAGGATTTATCCGCTTTGGGAATGGCCTGCGTATGATTAGATAGTTGGTGAGGTAATGGCTCACCAAGTCTACGATCATTAACTGGTCTGAGAGGATGATCAGTCAGACTGGAACTGAGATACGGTCCAGACTCCTACGGGAGGCAGCAGTGAGGAATCTTCCACAATGGGCGAAAGCCTGATGGAGCAACGCCGCGTGCAGGATGAAGGCCTTCGGGTCGTAAACTGCTTTTATAAGTGAAGAATATGACGGTAACTTATGAATAAGCACCGGCTAACTACGTGCCAGCAGCCGCGGTCATACGTAGGGTGCAAGCATTATCCGGAGTGACTGGGCGTAAAGAGTTGCGTAGGTGGTTTTTTAAGTGAATAGTGAAATCTGGTGGCTCAACCACACAGACTATTATTCAAACTGGAGAACTCGAGAATAGCAGAGGTAACTGGAATTTCTAGTGTAGGAGTGAAATCCGTAGATATTAGAAGGAACACCAATGGCGTAGGCAGGTTACTGGGCTATTTCTGACACTAAGGCACGAAAGCGTGGGGAGCGAACCGGATTAGATACCCGGGTAGTCCACGCCGTAAACTATGGATACTAGCTGTTGGAGGTATCGACCCCTTCAGTAGCGAAGCTAACGCGTTAAGTATCCCGCCTGTGGAGTACGGTCGCAAGACTAAAACATAAAGGAATTGACGGGGACCCGCACAAGCGGTGGAGCGTGTTCTTTAATTCGAAGCTAAACGATAAACCTTACCAGGGTTTGACATCTTTGGAATTTTTGTGAAAGCAAAAAGTGTCTTCGGAAACCAAAAGACAGGTGATGCATGGCCGTCGTCAGCTCGTGTCGTGAGATGTTAGGTTAAGTCCTTCAACGAGCGCAACCCTTGTGATTAGTTGTATTTTTCTAATCAGACTGCCCCGGTAACGGGGAGGAAGGAGGGGATGATGTCAGGTCAGTATTTCCCTTACACCCTGGGCTAGAAACGCGCTACAATGGTCAGTACAATGCGCTGCGAAGTCGCGAGATGGAGCAAATCGCATCAAAACTGATCCCAGTTCGGATTGCAGGCTGAAACTCGCCTGCATGAAGTTGGAATCGCTAGTAATCGCAGATCAGCATGCTGCGGTGAATACGTTCCCGGGTCTTGTACACACCGCCCGTCAAACCATGAAAGTCACCAACACCCGAAGTCCGATTCGTCGGCCTAAGGTGGGGGGGATGATTGGGGTTAAGTCGTAACAAGGTATCCGTACCGGAAGGTGCGGATGGATTACCTCCTTTCTAGGGAGTGTTATGCCAGCAATACGAGTAATCTATTGCTGAAGCTAGGTCGGTCTTGTTTTTGTGTTGAGCTTACATAAAAACGCAGTTCTTGATTTATCAAGAACAAGACGAAGTTCGAAAAAAATCTCGACTTAGACTTGACGATGATTGCACAACCAAGTTGTTAACAAAAAAATAACCCTCGATTATTTCGGGGGTTATTTTTGTCGAAAAAAATTATTGCCTGTTGAAGAACATACCTAGTAGATTGCCTAATATAAACCAATGCAGATTCAGGCATACCAAAAAGCCAACTCCGCAGGTGATCAGACCTACTAGTTTGAATCTTTCATAGCTAGATGCTCCAGAACCAAAATTATCAGCGATTTGACGATAAAATATCACCAAGGCCGCACCGGCGCCCATGATTAGCATCCCAATAAAAAATGACCCAATACTAAATTCATATTCCATAAATTCTATTATAACACTTGCGGTAGAGGCATATCTACGGTAAAATGTATAAAGTTCATGGCATATGGGGCAATAGCTCAGTTGGTTAGAGCGCCTGCTTTGCAAGCAGGAGGTCCAGGGTTCGAATCCCTGTTGCTCCACCAGATTGAAATGATAATTCATTTATCATTTCGATCTGGTGGAACAGCCAGAAATCTGAGAACCCGTTTTTTGCGCAGCAAAAAGGGTTCGGCGGAATGAACGGAACAAAAAAGTGTTTACATTTTTTTGTAAGAGAATGGAGGAGACGAAGGCGATATCCCTGTTGCCTTGTTCTTTTGATTAGTAGTACCACGTAATCGTGGGCGATTAGCTCAGCTGGTTAGAGCGCGTCACTGATAATGACGAGGTCGGAGGTTCAAGTCCCTCATCGCCCACCAAAGTAAATACCCCCGAAAGGGGGTATTTACTTTGGTGGACAATTCAGAACCTGAATCTCCGACCTCGCGAGGTCGGAGGTGAGAACTGCAAGTCTGCAGTTCGCAAGGCAACGTCACAAATGAACTATGTCCATTTGACTGACTTGCGGGGTCGCGGAACGTGACCAAGTCCCTCATTAATTTATATAAGCCTTATGATTGGCAAGATGGTTTATAATAGAATTTATGGAAAGAACAAAACACCTAGTTAGCTGCAAGATAGCACTTTTTAATTCATCAAAGACAAAAATATTATTAGTTAGATATAGTAATGGTACATGGGGGTTGCCGGGCGGCCATTTGGAGTCTGATGAGAAGCCTGAATCTGCTATTTTGCGTGAGCTACAGGAAGAAATCGGTATTAAATATAGCGGCGATTTAAAGAGAGTCGATTTCTGGCTTCATGATAATGGAAAACTTATCTTAGGGTTTGTCGGTCAGATGGATGAAGATGCAAAAATTGTGAATGATGGCAGCGAATTTTGTCATATGGAATGGGTCGACATAGAAAAGATAAAAAATGGTGATATACATGCTGATTCATACGATGAGTTTATTTTAGGTAATGCATAGTGTATGCATACTAAATATTTCAAAGAAGCTGCAAAAATTGCGCAAAAGGCGACTTGTCATAGAGCCAGATGTGGCTCGGTCATAGTTTCTGCTGGGGGAAATATTATAGGTAAAGGTTTTAACGCGCCACCGTTAAACGACGAATCTCAACGTAGGTGTGATGTTAGATATAATAATATTGAAAAACCAGACTATGATACTACATGTTGCATCCATGCAGAATGGAACGCTATCATCGAAGCATTACAAAAACACCCCAAAGAGATTGTTGGCTCAACGCTATATTTTATGAGAATAGCAGATGATGGTTCATTCACTGGCGCAGGAGAGCCTTTTTGCACTGTTTGTAGTAGATTGGCACTTCAAAGCGGAGTAGCTTTCTTTGGTCTGTGGGCAGGCGAACCTAAGATATTCGATACAAAATCATACAATGATCTTTCTTATAAATTTTATCCTAAAAAACCCTTGCAAAAACATCCCTAGTCGCGTATAGTTATTACCAGTTATGCGAATGTTCATCTGAACCTCTGGCGATACGCAGTAAAGAGTGCATCGTAGGAGGTTTTCTTTATTGCAAAAGTAACAACATTTACCACTTTACAGCGTGCGAGGCTAGGTGGTACGATAGAGAAACTTGATTTTAGATTTTTATACATCGCTGGGTGTATATAAATGTGAGCTCAAGGTGGAGATCACAGTTTTTTAACAATTTGGATGTAAGAAAGAAAAAAATTTTAAGATTGACGGCAAGTAGTTGCAATAAATGGTTATTGCCAATTACTAGTTAAGTCGATGCATAAAAAGGTACTCAAGAGCACACAATGGATGCCTAGACGTATATTACCGATGAAGGACGTGGAAGACTGCGATAAGTCTCGGGGAGCTGTCAACAAGCTTTGATCCGGGAATGTCCGAATGGGGAAACCCAATACGAGTTATTTCGTATTATCTGTCTCTGAATATATAGGAGATTTGACGGGAACCAACTGAACTGAAACATCTTAGTAGGTTGAGGAATATAGAATAAATAATGATTCCGGGAGTAGTGGCGAGCGAAACTGGAAGAGCCCAAACCTTTTACATTTCTACCGCAAGGTAGATAAGTTTTTAGACGAATATGTATAGGGTGTTGTGAGATTAAACAAGACCAGGTCAGAGTGTTAAAGTTTACTTTAGCGGTCTGACTTGCGATCACGAACTAAAAATAGTGAGTAAGGTAAAAAATTAGCGTTGTTAGCGGAATAGTTTGAATGACTAACCAGAGGACGTGAAAGTCGTGTATGCGAAAACGACGCTGACCTTATATGTTTTTCCTCGAGTAGGGCGGGGCACGAGAAACCCTGTTTGAATCCGGCAGGACCACCTGCCAAGGCTAAATATGATATACGATCGATAGTGAACCAGTACCGTGAGGGAAAGGTGAAAAGAACCCCGGGAGGGGAGTGAAATAGATCCTGAAATTGTGTGCTTACAAGGAGTCGGAGCCTGTATTTATATGGGTGACGGCGTGCTTTTTGTAGAACGATCCAGCGAGTTAATTTCTAGTGCAAGGTTAAGTCAATTGACGGAGCCACAGTGAAAGCGAGCCTGAATAGGGCGAATAAGTACTAGGTATTAGACCCGAAACCGGGTGACCTAACCATGAGCAGGTTGAAGCTACTGTAACAGGTAGTGAAGGACCGAACCGTCGCAAGCAGCAAATTGCTCGGATGACTTGTGGTTAGAGGTGAAATGCCAATCGAACCCGGAGATAGCTGGTTCTCCTCGAAATAGCTTTAGGGCTAGCGTCATGTAATTAGCCAACGGGGGTAGAGCTCTGTAAAGGAATGGGGTCCGCAAGGATACCCACCCTTAACAAACTACGAATACCGTTGGTGGTACCATGGCAGTTAGAACGTCGGGGCTAAGCTCGGCGCTCAAAAGGGAAACAGCCCAGACCATCGTCTAAGGTCCCTAAATATATACTAAGTGGGAAACAAAGTGAGATTTCTTAAACAGCTAGGATGTTGGCTTAGAAGCAGCCATTCATTTAAAGAGTGCGTAACAGCTCACTAGTCAAGAGATCTTGCGTGGAAAATGTAACGGGGCTCAAGTATATTACCGAAGACATGGATGTGACGTAATTTATTACGCACGTGGTAGAGGAGCGTTCCTATCAGCAGTGAAGCTCAACTGGAAAGTTGGGTGGAGCGGTAGGAAGTGAGAATGCTGGAATGAGTAACCATAAGACAGGTGAGAATCCTGTCGGCCGTAAGAGCAAGGTTTCCTGGGCCACTGTAATAGTCCCAGGGTTAGTCGGTCCTAAGCCGAGGCGCATAGCGTAGGCGATGGACATCAGGTTAATATTCCTGAACCGGTTATAATTTGTACACTGTTTACGGTGAAGTAGTCGAAGCGGATTCATGGTATGTATCCGTCCAACCTAGCGGGAACGCAAAGGGAGTGAAAGTTAACCTTCGGGTTGACGATTTTGATCAAAGCACTGGCTAGAAAAGCAGATGTACGCGTGGTTATATCCGCCCGTACCGCAAACCAACACAGGTGCTCGAGTCGAGTAGACTCAGGCTTACGAGAGAACCTTCGCTAAGGAACTCGGCAATACAGCGACCGTAACTTCGGGATAAGGTCTGCCCCCACATCAACCGATGTGAGCCGTGTTCAACTAACTTGGTGAAAGGTGGTTGAAGAATAATAATGAGTGCACGGTATTTTAGAAATAGAATATTCGTGTCAAAAACCTTTTTTAAAATCACAATTTTTTACTGAGATAGACAAAACATAATTAATTTAATGTTCTAGAGCACGACCTCTCGCATCTGATGATGTGGGGGCCGCAGCAAAAGAGCCCACGGAACTGTTTACCAAAAACACAGGTCTCTGCTAATTCGAAAGAAGATGTATAGGGGCTGACTCCTGCCCAGTGCTGGAAGGTTAAGGGGAGCGCTTTACGGTGCGAACTGAAGCCCCAGTGAACGGCGGCGGTAACTATAACCGTCCTAAGGTAGCGAAATTCCTTGTCAGGTAAGTTCTGACCCGCACGAATGGAGTAATCATGTGGGCACTGTCTCAGCGAAGGACTCGGTGAAAGTGCATTGGCGGTAAAGATGCCGTCTGTCCGTACCAGGACGAAAAGACCCCATGGAGCTTTACTACAGCTTTACATTGATCCGGGTTACAACATGTGTAGAATAGGTGGGAGCCTTTGAAGCAGATACGCTAGTATTTGTGGAGGCGAAATATGAAATACCACCCTTGTTGTGACCTTGATCTTACCATCACCATTATCTGGTGATGGGACCGTGTATGGTGGGTAGTTTAACTGGGGCGGTTGCCTCCTAAAGAGTAGCGGAGGCGTTCAAAGGTTGGCTAATCACGTATGGAAATCGTGATGATAGTGTATGCGCATAAGCCAGCTTGACTGTGAGGGGTACATCCCAAACAGATACGAAAGTAGGAGCAAGTGACCCGCTGTATTTGCATTTATGCATATGAACGTGGGATCGACAGCGCACACGGATAAAAGTTACCCTGGGGATAACAGGCTTATTGCGCCCAATAGTTCACATAGACGGCGCAGTTTGGCACCTCGATGTCGGCTCATCATATCCTGGAGGGGGAGTACCTTCCAAGGGTTCGGCTGTTCGCCGATTAAAATGGTACGCGAGCTGGGTTCAGAACGTCGTGAGACAGTTCGGTTTATATCCGGTACGGACGTTAGGAAATTTGAGAAGATCTACCCTTAGTACGAGAGGACCGGGGCGGACAAACCTCTGGTGTATCGATTGTGGCTACCTGCTGCATTGTCGAGTAGCTATGTTTGGAATAGATAAGCGCTGAAAGCATATTAAGCGCGAAACTAACTTCAAGATAAGATTTCCCTATGAGGACACAGAAAGAATATCTGTTTGATAGGCACAAGGTAGAAGTATGGCAACATATGTAGCTGAAGTGTACTAATAGTCCCATCGCCTTTTTATGTCCTTATCATTAATGTTAATGCTTGCATTAACAGAGGTGATAGGGTAGACTTAACTAGTATTTGGTGTTAATCAACATCAATCGTCAATTTTAAATCAGTAATTTTACATCCAAAAGACCGTGCCCAAACAAAGTTTTGGACATCGAATTAAGGTTTAAGCCCAACCAGTGATGACTATATGTATCAACCGAAAGCGCTTTAAACCTTAATTCGGTGCCCATGGCGCTGGGGAAATACCTGTTCTCATTCCGAACACAGAAGTCAAGCTCAGCAGCGGCGATTATACTGCCACAAGTGGGAAACTAGCACGGTGCCGAATTATACAAAAAACCCTCCGAATAGGAGGGTTTTTGTCTTGGATTCTTGTTTTACTAAAGTCGACTTTACTTTTTTATCCGTGGTTTTTCATATATCCTTGGGGTAGAAGCAACTAATAGGGTATAATCCAAGGAGTAATATGAGTTTAGAAGTCAAAGTACATGATGCGCAGACAGTTATACTGCGCGAATTATTGTTCCACACAAGTGTGGGCTTTGCTAAGTTACAAAAAATAACTGGGATGAGCAGTGATCATTTTAACTTTCATCTACAGCGGTTAGTTGAACTAAAAATGGTCGAAAAGATATCTCGTGGATCATATTCCTTGACCCACAAAGGTAAAGAATACGCCAACAAATTGGATACGGATAATAATACAGTTGAGCGACAACCAAAAACATCTGTAATCCTGGCAGTCGAGCGTGGAACTGATAAAAACAAAGAATACCTGTTCCAAGAACGCTTAAAACAGCCATATTTTGGATATTATGGCTTGGCAACTGGTAAAATTCGTTGGGGTGAAACAATTATTCAGGCTGCCGAGCGTGAATTAATGGAAGAAACAGGCTTAACTGCAGATCACAAATTCTCAGGTATCTACCATGAACTAGTTTATAGTCAGGATACTGGTGATCAATTAGAAGATAAAATATTCTTTGTGGTCCAATGTACGAATACCAAGGGCAAGTTGATTGAAGAATTCGAAGGCGGTCGCAATAAATGGATGTCTCGAACCGAAGCGCTGTCCCAACCAAAGATATTTAAGAGTTTTGATATTGAACTGGATATAGTAGACACCGACACAGGATTTATCGAGAACAGGGTGGAATTAACTAAAGACCTATTTTAAGATGCTTTTACGACATTACTAAATATACATAAAAGACGACCAATCTCGCAGATGTGGTCGTCTTTTTAGTGTTGTTTAGAATCTATAATTTGGATTCAAACAGGTGCTTAATAATGGTATCGCACCAGGGTTATAATTGCAACAGTAGCATCATAATAAAAAAGTGCTTGTGTATATATTGACAAAAAGCATAAGCTATGGTAATATGGAGTCATACACATATCATGTGTGGGATATAAATGAGGGTTTTCAGGCTGTTAGCAGCGTGGAAATCTTTTTAATTTATCCATCTAATGGTGGATAAAAAGAAGGAGAATTATAATGGCAGGAACAAAAAAAGGCGGCCAAAAGGCTGCTGCAAAGAACTTAGCTCGCGATCCTTTGTTTTACGCAAAGATCGGTGCCAAAGGTGGCCGTAATGGCACTACTGGTGGATTTGCCGCTAACCGTGAGTTAGCAAAAATCGCCGGTCAAAAAGGTGGTCGAATTAGCCGCCGTAAAAAAATAACTGCGTAATTTATTATCAGTTACGAAAAAACGCCCGTTATGGGCGTTTTTTTGTGTATCTACGCAGCGCACAGGTACGCGCTTCGTTGACACGCCATATATTATTACAAGATAGACATTTGTAACTGTCCGGGGCGGTTTGCAGCCCAGCTGCCTGGCAACTAGGGCAAGTGCTGCGCGAATGCATCCAATCGCGATAACTATCCAGGGCAGATTGGACTATATTATCATTAACTTTTACGTCAAAAGATTCGGCTAGTTTAGATGTATGGTCCCAAGCCTGGCGCTCCATAGTGATCAATTGGATATCACGTTCATACTGATTGTGGCCCAATAGCGCGTGTGACAGTTCGTGCAGCAGAAAAACTGCCAGATCTGGCGATTTTTCATTATAAAAAATTACATTATCGGACGGTGACCAGCGAAAATCATCACTGGCCTCAAATTTAAACTGAGGATATCTATTTTTTAGGTTCTGCAATATTGAGGTTGTCGACGGCATAATAATAACATCCATAAATAACGGCTAATTCGGGGTGTTTGGCATGAACAAATTTGGGGCAAGGTATATGTTCGGGCAGTTTTTCGCGCAATATATTTGTCAGTTGATCGCCAAACTTTTCAAAATATGTGCCCATACTGCCACCGATTATGATTACGTCAGGCTGTAATATTGGGATTACTGCTAAAAAGCCTCGGCTGATGCGGTCGGCTATCTGGTTCCAGGTCCGTTTACTAGTTATGTCGTGAGCATATTGGCCATAAGTATGGTAGATGGCTTTGCCAGAGGCAAATTTTTCCCATTCGCGGACAACACCATCATATTCTATTAATGCGTGTCCGGCTTCGCTATTGCGTAGGCTAGCATTCAATTTTCCATCAGTTATAATGCCGCTACCTATACCGGTGCTGATTGTGACATATAGAGATTGGGCAGGGGTTGTTTTGAGTGATCTGGTTTCGGCCAAGCCTGCTAGATTGGCGTCGTTCTCAACTAATACAGGCGCTTTGCCTAGTGTCCCGCCGATTTGACCGGCAATATCCAAGTTTTTCCATTGTAAATTGCCGCCACCCCATAAAACAACGCCGTTTTTTGTGACGCCTGGGCAGCCGATAATGATTGCGCGGACTGATTTGTCGCCGAAACTTTCAGATAGAGTAGATTTTAGTAGTTTGACGTATTCTTTGGGGTCTTTGGGGGTTGGAAATTTTACCTGTTTGCCCAAAACGCCGTGCTGATCAAAGCTGGCAACCAGTGTTTTTGTTCCGCCTGTGTCGACTACTACTAACATATTATTAGTTTATCACATCTCACACTCAGTTGCTTTTTATGTTAAATAGACGGATAATAGTATTGAAACATAGACAGAGGTAAGAAATGGGAAAGATACGACGAACAAATCAGGGTGGTTCGATTGTATTATTTATGGTCGTAGGTATTATATTGGCATTGGCGCTAGCGACCATGGTTTATATATTAGTACAGCGTGGCGAACAGGCTAGGCGAGACCAGGCAATTGCAATTGTTGATAAACAAACAGCAGATGAAAAATCAAAAACAGAGGCTGAGAGTAAAACTAAATCAGCCGACACAAGTGCCCCAGAAAAATCTAATGATAAATCTGTGAATTATCCAGGTTTTGAAGTTGCGACTGTAGCGGTAGGCGAAGATTTGCCAGTAACTGGACCGGAAATGATTCTCAGTGAATTAATCGGCGCCGGTGCTCTATCTTTCTCAATATCCGGATATTTATTGTCTGTACGCAGACAATATCGCTCTCTTTGACTTGTTAGTCCATATGGGGTACAATAGATGAAGTTTTGAGGTGTGTTTATTTTAAATATGTCTCGAAAAAATATTAAATTTAAGGAAGGCATATATGACAAAAGCCATAACAATGGATGAATTGCTCGCTAACGAAGATGATAGCGTCAAGCAATTAGCACAAGGCGACGCAGTCGTCGGTACAGTTTTATCAATTCGTAAACACGAGGTTCTCGTAGATATGGGTGCTCATGGCATCGGTTTGGTCCCTCGACGCGAAGTTGGTTTTTATAAGAGTTTAAATATCGGTGATGAAGTAACAGCAAGTATTGTTGATACCGAAATGGATAACGGTTATTCGTTATTATCACTACGCAAAGCCGCTAAAGATCGCGGCTGGGATGAAGTTATCGTCAAAATGGAAGCCGGCGATATTATTGAAGTTGTCCCATATGACGCAAACCGTGGTGGTTTGTTGGTTGAATATGATGGAGTTCGTGGTTTCTTGCCAGTATCTCAATTATCAGCTGAACATTACCCACGTGTTGGTGGTAGTGACAAAGATGAAATTTTGCAACGTTTAAATATTTTGATCGGTCAGAAACTGATTGTTCGAATTTTGGACTGTGACCGCAAAGCGAACAAGTTAATTTTCAGCGAAAAAGAAGCCATCAAAGATGGTCTAAATGCTCGATTTGAGAAATTGACTGTTGGTGATGCAATCAAGGGCGTTGTTACTGGAGTTGTAGATTTCGGTGTATTCGTAAATGTTGAAGGTATTGAAGGGTTGGTTCATATCAGCGAAATCAGTTGGGAACGAGTCAGTAACCCTAGCGACTACGTAAAAATTGGTGAGACTATCGACGCTAAAATTATTGCAATCGACAAAGACCGCCTAAGTTTGAGCATCAAACAACTATCTCAAGATCCTTGGATGAGTGAAGTTGATCAATTTAAACCTGGTGACAAAGTCGAAGGTACTGTAACTCGAATTACTCCTTTTGGTGCATTCGTTCAAATCAGCCCAGCAGTTGAAGCATTAGTTCACGTTAGTGAACTAGGTGAAGGCGATGAAGCTGATCCAGAAAAAGTGTTTACACTGAACGAACGTAAAGAATTCGTAGTTCTAGAAGTTGAAAAAGAAAATCGCAAGATTTCACTAAGTTTGAACAAAACTAAAAAAGCAAAAAAATAATTGCCTTAAAACGGGCAGAAAGGAGCTTAAAATATGGCCGATAAAGTCATTATAATCGCCGATTCTATAACAGTAGGCGAGTTAGCCGAAAAGCTCAATCTGCCCGTAACCAAGGTAATTGGAGAGCTTTTCAAAAACGGTATTGTTTCCACTATTAATCAGAGGATTGATTTTGAGACAGCTACTATCATTGTTGAAGAGTTAGGACTAACAGATGTTGCATTAGAGAAAAAAGAGACCGTGGCACTAAGTGAGCGTAAAGTTCATCAATTGTCAGACCATGCAACAACTAGACCCCCAATCGTGGCCGTTATGGGTCATGTTGATCATGGCAAAACCAGTCTACTAGATGCGATTTTACAGACCAAGGTTGCCGATGGTGAGGCCGGTGGTATAACACAGTACATCAGCGCCTACCAAACGGTCCGTAATGGGCGTTCGATAACATTATTGGATACTCCAGGCCATGAGGCTTTCGCAGCCCTACGCCAGCACGGTGCAGTCCTAACAGACGTAGTTATTATTGTTGTTGCAGCTGATGATGGTGTAAAACCTCAAACTATTGAGGCTATTCGATTTGCTAGAATGGCAAATGCTAAAATCGTAGTTGCAATCAATAAGATTGACAAAGAATCGGCTGATCCTGCACGTGTTAAGGCTCAACTGGCAACTGAACACAACTTGAACCCAGAAGAATGGGGCGGCGACGTGGTCATGGTAGAAGTTAGTGCCAAAACTGGCCAAAATGTCGATAAATTATTAGATATGGTGCTGTTAGTTGCTGATCTAGAAGATCTAAAGGCCGATATTGATACTCCAGCTGAGGGTCTAGTGATTGAATCTCATATGGAGACTGGGCGTGGATCAGTTGTTGGTTTATTAGTTGAACAGGGCGTCCTAAAACCTGGTCATTTCCTGGTTGCAGGTACAACATATGGCAAAGTTCGAACATTATTAGATTTTGCCGGTAAAACCTTGCGTGAAGCCGGTCCATCTACACCAGTCACCGTAACTGGGTTCAAGGAATTACCTCAATTTGGTGATGACTTTATGATTGTAAAAACTGAAAAAGAAGCTAGGGCAAAGGTTGCAGTCGCTAAAATTGAACAAGAAAAAAACGCAGCCAGCACAAATATTACTGGTGCCGACTTGTTAAAAATGATGACTCAACAGCACGAATCTCAGGACTTAAATATTATTGTCAAAGCCGATGTTCAGGGTTCGCTAACCTCTGTTGTTAATAGCCTAAAGATTATTGATACCCAGGGCGAAATATCGTTACGTATTATAGGTAGTGGTGTAGGTAATATATCTGAGAATGATATCCGCCTGGCTTCAAATGAAAAAACTATCGTCTATGGATTCAATGTTACTATGTCGACAGCTGTCAAACAATTAGCGGCTCGAGATAAAGTTCAAGTACGAATATTTGATGTTATTTATAAATTATTAGATGATGCTCGTGAATCAATGGAAGAACTATTAGCACCAGAAATCGTCGAAACGGAAATCGGTCAGTTGATGATCAAAGGTGTGTTTAGAACCTCCAAAGATGAGATTATTGCTGGTGGTGAAGTCACTCAGGGTAAAATTATATCCGGCGTATTAGCACGCGTTAAGCGCAAAAAAGAACAGCTAGCAGAAGTCGAGGTTACTAGTGTCCAACGCCAGAAACAGGAAGCCAAAGAAGTATTTGAAGGTGAAATGTGTGGACTGAGCCTGAAAACTAACAAAAAGCTGTTGGTTGAAGAGGGTGACAAATTAGAATTATTTACTCGCGAATTAGTCAAACGCAAACTAAAATAATCGCGATTTGCTATTTGTATCTAATTTTTATATAATTTACTCATATTGGATATGTTTTTAAAAGATAAGAGGGGGCGAGAACGATGTTTCAACTAGATGATAAATTTTTGGCAGATATTGGCTTGAATGAGATGCCAGAAGACCAGAAAAAACCCTTTTTGCAGCATATTTATGACGAGCTAGAATTACGCGTCGGTACGAAATTGTCTGATGGCATGACCGATTTACAACTAGAAGAATTTGAGTCTATTATTGATAAGGTTGATACAGTGATTGTTGGTTGGTTGGCAAAAAACGCTCCAGATTACCATAACGATGCTGGTTTCTTGCAGTTGCAAAAGGCCACCCAATTAGATGTTAATGATCCTGGGTTACGTTCGGAATATGCCGCAACAAAATGGCTAGAAGTTAATCGCCCTGATTACAAATCAGTTGTGGCTCAGGTTTTGTCAGAGATTAAATCCGAAGTCATTGCTAACAAAAGCTCAATTTTGGCCTAGGTACCCATTAATAAAATCTGCAGCGCCAATGGTCTTACCACTAGGGGCTATTAATTCATCTATCGATAGATATTTGTTATCTGCACATAAAATATCGATTGCCGATTGCGGCTGGCTAGATTTGTGAGCTTTTTTTATCGTGATTATATGGTCCATAATTTTTATTTTTGTTTTTGGGAATACTAAATGGGCTCGAACTAAACGCTCGGCAGCATCAGATGTTATTTTGTTCAAATCTATCATAGAATCTTGTTTATTTAGTAAATTGCAGTAGGTAGATTTAGAATTGTCTTGAGCGATTGGTTGTAGCGTGCCGTCTATGATTTTTGGCAAGGCTTTGATTAATTCTTTTGCCCCCAAATCGGCCATTGTTTTATATAATTTTGGCTGAGTTTCATCGCCTTTTAATTCCATAGTAATTTGGCTATAAATTGGGCCAGCATCCATTGATGCTGATAGCTGCATAATTGATACACCGGTTTGTTTGTCACCATTGGCGATTGCAGATTCAATAGGTGTTGGGCCTCGATAAATCGGTAATAAAGAAGGGTGTACGTTGATTATACCTGGGGTGAATAGGTTAATTATAGATTCTGGTATAATTTTTCCAAAACTCGCTAGCACTCCGACTGTACTAGCGCCAGTTTCTTTTATGCTACCAGTTATATCTATAATTTTTGCAGGTTGCCAGACTGGGATACCATGTTTTATTGCTTCAACTTTAACGCTAGGGGCGATAATTTGTTGTCCACGACCACTTTTGCTATCTGGTTTTGTGACGACTCCAACAATATTATAACCAGCTGCTATTAGTGCTTGCAGAGATGATAGGCTGAAATCATCAGTCCCAAAGAATATTATTTTTGTCGACTTTTTCATAATCTAATGGTTGCAGTTCGCCTTTCTCGTCCAGTTCAAAAAACGCCTTTTTCTTGTCGCGGATATGGTCAATAAAAACAATCCCGTTAGTATGATCGACTTCATGTTGGATGATTCTTGCTAAAAAGCCATCAGCTTTGAATCGGATCTGATTACCATCGATGTCCATAGCTTGGACTCGTACTTTGTTGTGTCTAGGCACTAGACCATATACACCGGGTACACTAAGGCACCCTTCATAATCTATTTCGATATCACCTTCGAATTTAACAATTTTGGGATCAATTAGGGCAGTAAAATCGCGAATGTTTTTGTCTTCAAATTCATCACGCACAATTATGATTTTTTCAGGTCTATTTATTTGGACTGCTGCCAGAGCGGCGCTGATTTCGTGGGGGCGTGAGTCTTCCCAATCTAGAGCTACGGCCACCATGTCTTCGACTATTTTTTTGGTTTCGGGTGTCACGAAACTAACCTTTTTGGACTTTTGCCTTAGGATTGGGTTGGGTAATGCAATGATGTTTTCTTTTTTCATAATATCTCTACCATTATAACAGACTAGTTGGGTCTAATTCTGATTGCCAATGAGTTTGGGGAACGAATTTCATCGCATCTATTAGGTATTCACGTTTTGGGCTTTTAAGCACTAGTTGCCAGTGATATGTACCGTGTTGTCGTTCATAAAACGCGGGAGTTGGCCCTAATACCTGGACTGATTTATGTAATTTGGTTTTTAGTTCAGCTGCTAGTGATTGAGCATTTTTTATGGCCGCTGATTCGGTTTTGTAACTACAATCTAGTTTTAGTAGGTGAGTAAATGGTGGAAATTTACTGTGCTGTCTCTCTATCAAAGTTTGTTTATAAAAGGCTTCGTAGTTTTGTTTTATACCATTTACTACACTAGGATGAGTTGGTTGGAATGATTGGACTATGACATTAGTTTGGTGTTCGTTTCGACCAACACGGCCTATAACTTGTGATAGTAGTTGGAAAGTACGTTCATTGGCATTAAAATCTGGTAGAGATAGACCTGAATCGGCCTGTATTATTCCAACGGTCCGCAGATGCGGCAAATCTAACCCTTTGGCAACGATCTGAGTGCCAATCGCAATATCTATCATTCCGTTATATAGCTCTTCGTATCGGTTATTTATTGTGTCGTCGGTTTTGTTATCGGCGTCAAATCGGGCTATATTGGCTTTGGGGAATAATTTTTTTAATTCAGATTCGATTAATTTTGTACCAATACCCTTGAATATAATATCGGCTCCGTGACAATCAGGGCATGATGTGGGGACGCTGGTCTGGTAACCACAAATATGACACAACAATATATGTTTGTCTGCGTGTAGTGTTAGTGGTAGGAAACACCTTGGGCATGCGGCAAACCAGCTGCAATCTCGGCATAGAGTAGAACTAGCACTGCCTCGTCGGTTATGAAATATCAATGTCTGTTTTTTGTCTGCCAGAGTCTTTTCTATTTGTTCAATTAATTGTTTTGAAAAGAATCTATGGCCATTAAAATTACTGCGCTTTGTCATATCAACTAATTGGATTGATGGTACCTGGCTACCTTCGCGAGCCACCTTATTTAGCACTAAGATTGGGTTGTTTGATTGTTCTGCTAGATAACGGTCGATCACATTAGGGGTCGCACTTCCAAATACAACCTTGGCACCATGGAATCTGCCTAGCATTGTAGCTGCTCTTAGGGCCGAATATCTTGGAGATTGTTCTTGTTTATAGCTGGGTTCATGGGCTTCATCTACTATAATCAGGCCAATATCTGACAGGGGCATGAATAGGGCTGATCTAGGACCAATTACTATTCTAGGTTTCTGGCTTTTTAATGCCTCATCCCATATTTTATGGCGATTAGATTCGGTCATTTTGGAATGAGTTACTAATAAATCTTCAAAATGGTTAGAAAACTCCGAGACCAATTGGGGAGTAAGTGCTATTTCTGGGACTAGAATGATTGCTGATTTACCATCTGAAAAGGCAAGTTTAGCGGCCGCTATATACACTTCGGTTTTACCAGAACCGGTGATGCCTTGCAGTAAAAATGTGCCTGGTTTGGATGTCTTCAAGGTGTTGATAGCGCGGGTTTGGTCACTATTGAACACAATATTTATTCGGTCTCTTTTTGTTACTTTTAATATGTTTTCTTTGGAATTACGCTTTTTTTGGATGCCTCTGGGCAATATAGTTTGTAGCACGGTAGCCAGCGGGGTAGTGTAATATCTGGCTAGCCATATAGACAGGTCAATTAGTTGTTTTGGTATGGGCGTATCTTCAATAGTTTTGGCTATTGGTTTGGTCGCGTAGATTGGTTTTTTTGTTTGGCTGGTAATTACTCCAATAACTTGTTTTTTGCCAACTTCGATTAGGACTATTTGGCCAATTTGTAATTTGTCCGTAGAGCAATATGTAAAAGTATCGCTGCCTGGACGAATAATTTGGTTTGGAGCCACCTCGTAGTAGTTCATGCCTGTATTATAACTTGTTAGGGCTATTATCGTTACAATATCAACAGATTGATGATGAGTGAATGTTTAAAATTATCTAAAATTATCGTTGCTTAATGTTGTAAGATTGTGCTACGATAGAAAATAACAAGTGAGGTTAACGTAAAGGGAGATCATGTTAGACGTTTTTATTACATCGAGAGTGCGCCGAAAAATCGTAGTAGTCTATGCTAAATACCCTGATTTCCGTACTCATGTCCGTGGCTTGGCAAAGCTAATCAAAGAGGATCCAGGTAATATACAGCGTGAATTAAAGCGTCTAGAAAAAGTAGGCTTTCTAAATAGTGAGAAACAGGGTAACACTAAGATCTATGCTACTAATAAGCAATTCCCGATTTTTAAAGAGTTGCAGGGTATAGTAATAAAATCACAGCAATCAGCTGGTCGGCCTAAACGCACATCTTCTGAATTTTAAAAATGTCATTATTTGAAAAAATCATTGCCGCTCGAGGTTTAACAGATAAAACCTTGGCGGCTTTTTTGTTGCCTGATTACAGCTTGTCTCATGATCCGTATCTGTTACCAGATATGGACAAGGCGGTTAAACGATTAGTTTTGGCACACAAGAATCAGGAACAGGTTTTAATTTATGGCGACTATGATATTGATGGTTTAACAGCTTCAGCCTTATTGTTAGATGCGTTTAATAGTTTTGGGTTCAAAAACGTAGACATTTTTATGCCTAATCGGTTTGTCGAAGGTTATGGGATGACGATTGATGCAGTTGAAAAGATTGCAGGTGATGGGGCAAAGTTAATTGTTACCGTTGACTGTGGAAGCCTGAGCGAGAAAGAGATTGTCAGGGCTAACGAATTAGGGGTTGATGTGATTGTCACAGACCATCATGAGGCGGCCGATAAACAGCCTCCGGCAATTGCCGTGGTTAATCCTAAACGATCTGATAGTAAATATCCCTTTGTCGAATTGGCCGGGGTTGGTGTGGCTTTCAAATTAGTCCAGGCATTACAGACTAAATTGCATGGATTGCCTGAAGGTCGCGAAAAATGGTTACTGGATTTAGTGGCTCTAGGAACGATCTGCGATATTGTATCGTTGGTTGACGAGAACCGTATATTCTCATATTGGGGGTTGAAGGTATTAGCCCAGGCTAAACGACCAGGTCTAAAATCATTAATGTTGGTGGCTGGTGTTGATAACAAGAAAGTGAACGCTAGGTCATTAGGTTTTGCCCTAGGGCCACGAATGAATGCAGCTGGCAGGTTAGAAACAGCCCAGCACGCATTAGATATGTTGATTTGTCATGACCCAATTGACGCGTTAGAAAAAGCCCAATATCTAGATGACCTGAATATCTCCAGGCGAATTGATCAGGCAAAGATATTAAAAACGGCGATTATCCAGGCCGAAGAATATGCCAATGACCCAGTGTTAGTTGTCAGTAACCCAGATTGGAATCATGGCATTGTCGGTATAATTGCTTCAAAATTGTTGGAAAAATATCAAAAACCAGTATTTGTGATTCAGGAAATGGGTGATGAATCTAAAGGCTCGGCACGTAGTTTTGGTGATTTTGATGCGTCAGCGGCATTAAAGTTTTGTAAGGGCGTGATTAAAAAAGGTGGCGGTCATAAGTTGGCGGCTGGCGTAACTTTGCCGATCAAAAACATAGATGAATTTCGCAAAAAAATGAACGAATATTACGGTCTGCAAAAACTGGATAATCAAAAGGAATTATTACTGCCAATTGCTGACGCAACAGCCGAATTAGCTGAACTGACCGAAGAATTAGTTGATTTGATAGGGCAATTAGAACCATTTGGACATGGTAATCTGCAACCAATATTAAAGAGTGAAGGTTTAGTAGTAGTTGATGTCAAAAAAATGGGAGATAATGGCCAGCATATAAAACTAGAGCTACAAGACGCGGATGGTACCAAGATAAAATTTATAGCTTTTGGTGCCCCGGAACATTATTTTGTCGGTATTGGCGATAAAATATCAGTTTGGTACCACTTGGATATCAACGAGTGGAATGGCAATCGCTCGGTTGAGGGAAAAATATTGCATTTAGAGGTTAAAAACTAGTTGCGCAAAGCAGGCTACTCTGTTACAATAACTGACATATGGTACAAGTAACCCGAAAAGATGACAGAGAAGCAAACGAAAATTTAATTCGTCGTTTTAACCGTAAGGTTTTGCAAAGTGGGGTTCTAGCAACTGCTAAATCTTGCATGCGATTTGAGAAACCAATTTCTAAATCTGAACGCCGCGTCAAAGCGATTATTCGCAAAGAACGCAAAGCTGACAAATTAGATAAAACGCGCATGGGATTGCGCTAAAAGTGGCCCTCAAAGATAAAATTAACGATGATTTAAAAGCCGCCCTAATAGGCGGCGATCGTTTTGCGGGCGAAGTATTGCGTGGCCTAAAGGCTGTTATATTGAACGAAGAAGTAGCCCAGGGCAAACGCGAATCAGGCTTGGACGACACGACAATTGAACAACTAATTGCACGCGAAGTTAAAAAACGAAATGAGAGCGCGACTATTTATGACGGTGCATCTAGACCAGAACTTGCTGAAAACGAACGTGCCGAGGCAAAAATCATCAGTGGTTATCTGCCAACACAGGCATCCGAAGATGAGATCAAAGCTGTAATTGAAAAAGCTATCACAGAATTAGGTGTTAATAACCCTAGTGGTTTTGGCCAAGTTATCGGCGCTGTCAAAAAAGAATTGGGCAATAGTGCTGATGGTGCATTGGTTGCAAAATTGGTCAAAGAAGCGCTAAACTAGAACAAACAATTTAGGAGGGAAAATGATTTTATTTTTTGGTCCAGCTGGTTCTGGTAAAAGTGTCCAAGCCCAATTATTAGTGGATAAAAACGGGTGGCAGTGGCTTTCTATGGGCCAATTACTGCGCGATACCCCCGATCCCGAGGTTCATAATCTTCAAATAAAGGGCATATTGGTACCAACCGAAAAGACAAACCAGGTGCTGGACGCAGCTCTCGCCGAATCTCGTTTGATTGAGGGTAGGTTGATATTGGATGGTTATCCTCGTGATTTAAAGCAGGCTCAGTGGTTATTGGATGATTGCAAAAAATACGGCATAACCATCAAAAAAGCTATTAATTTTGAAGTCCCACTAGAGGAATTATTAAAACGTATGGAGCTGCGTGGTCGCAGTGATGACAACCCGGAAGCTATTAAAGAGCGCTTGGCCATTTATCACCGAGAGATTGATCCAATATTAGAATTATTGGCAGCTAATAGTATAGACGTGCAACATGTTGATGGCACAGGCTCACCAGATGAAATTCATGATAGGGTTGTGGAGAAATTAGCGTAGTGCAACAACCAAAAACCCCAGAACAAATCCAGGCAATGCGTGATGGCGGCAAAATATTAGCCGAGATTTTAGCTGGTTTGAAAAAACAAGTTGTGGTTGGTGTGACTGGACTACAAATGAATGATTGGGTCGCCAGTGAAATCAAAAAACGTGGCGCCACTGCTACATATTTGACAGATGAAGTTAATTTTCCAGGTGTGATATGCATATCAGTCAATGATGAGATTGTTCACGGCATACCTAATGATTATGAGTTTGAACAGGGTGATGTCGTTAGTTTTGACCTCGTTATTACGTATAACGACATGAAAGTTGACAGTGCATTTACGATGGTTGTCGGCGAAGAACCTAGCGGCGCTAAAAAACACTTATTGAACGTAACGGAGCGCAGCTTGTACGCTGGCATAGACGCAATCACAGGCCCAGTTCGATTAGGCGATGTTGGTTATGCGATTGAGAAAGTTTTGCGTGATGGCAAATTGGGCGTTATTCGCGAATTAGTTGGACATGGCGTTGGCCAAAAAATGCAACAACCACCAGAGGTGCCTAATTATGGCAAAAAGGGCACAGGTTATTTACTGTCTATAGGTGATACAATCGCAATTGAGCCAATGGCGACACTTGGAGGTGATTCTATCAAGACGGATAGCGACGGATGGACTATTCGCACAAATGACGGCAGTTTGTCGGCACATTTTGAACATACAGTATTGGTTACAGATGATGGAGCTGAGATTTTAACCAGACTCTAGTTTTAAAAGCTAGGCAAAACGTGGCACAAGATATATAATTTATAACATATGCAAGAAACATCTAAGCACGCGGTAGGGATAGATATAGGTACAAATACTGTTCGTTGTGTAGTGGCTCACATTGATGGCACTACTGGTCAGCCGACTATTGTTGGCGTAGGTGTATCGGCGAATAATGGTATGCGCAAGGGCAATGTGGTTAATCTAGCAGGTCCAGCCCAAGCAATTGATGATGCCTTGGGTGAAGCCGAGCGTATGAGCGGTTATCAGGTTGATATGGCTACAATTAGCATCAATGGTTCACACATTTTATCCACTCGGGCTGACGGTATGATTGCTGTTAGTGGCGCTGGTCATGGCATTACCGACGATGATTTGATGCGTGTTGAAGAGGTCGCAACGGTTGGTAAAATACCAGCCAATCGCGAGATTTTAGAAGTTATTCCGCACACTTACAAGCTAGATGGCCAAGACGGCATCAAGAATCCGATCGGTATGACAGGTACTCGCCTAGAGGTTGATGCTAATGTTGTTTCTGTCCTGTCGCCACATTTGGTAAATCTGCAAAAGGCTACCGAAGACGCCAAGGTCATACCGAAGTCTATTATTGTGTCTGGTGTTGCTGCCGCTAAGGCCGTTTTGTCTGAAAATCAACTAGAAAATGGTGTGGCATTGATTGATATCGGTGGTGCTACAACTAATATTGCCATTTATGAAGAAGGTGACCTGCAGTTCGTGGCAGTTGTCCCAATCGGCGGTAACAATATCACCAACGATTTGGCAATAGGGCTGAAAACTGATCCAGAGATTGCCGAAAAGCTAAAAATTGAACACGCTAGCGCCGTGGTGCGCAGTGACGCATCGGGCATTAGTTTGAAATCTGGCGAAGAAATTTATAATTTTAATACTTCTGACATGGACGAGATTGTCGAAGCTCGTCTGGAAGAATTATTCGAGCTAATCAATAAAGAGTTCAAAAGGGCTGGCCGAGCTGGCAATTTACCAAATGGTGCAGTATTGACTGGTGGCACCGCTAATATGCGCGGTATTGTTGGATATGCCAAAGATTCATTAGGCTTGGCTGTCCGAATTGGCGAGATCGCCGATTATGGTGGAGTAGCTGATGACATTCGCAAGCCTCAATTTGCGACTGCAATTGGTCTGATGTTGATTGATGCTGAGAACAATAGTTATTCAAACCAAAAATCTGGCAATCAAAAATCTGGTCGTGGACCCAAAAATGGCGGCGGAAAATTTGCAAAATTTTTTAGTCGCTTCAAAATATAGCCTTTTTGCATAAAAGTGTTATACTGGTAATAAGATTAGATTTTTGGGGAGATAACAGATACAATGCCTGAAGTAAAACCAAGCGATATAGAAACAAGCACTAATATTAAAGTAGTTGGTGTAGGTGGGGCTGGTGGGTCAGCTGTTAATCGTATGAAGGACGCGGGTCTAAATGGTGTTCAGTTCATTGCTATGAACACGGATGCTCAGGCTTTGCAGCATAACAAATCAGACAAAAAAATTCACCTAGGAGCTGCCATTACTCGTGGACTTGGCGCTGGTGCCGATCCGACTGTAGGTGAAGCGGCCGCCAATGAATCTCGTGATGAGATACGCGAAGCTTTACAAGGTGCAGATATGGTATTTGTAACTATTGGTGCTGGCGGCGGGACCGGTAGCGGCGCTGGATATGTTGTCGCTGAAATCGCACGCGAAGTAGGCGCCTTGGTTGTCGGTGTAGCTACAAAACCATTTAGCTTTGAGGGTGAAAAACGTCGACAAAATGCCGAATGGGCTATATCAAAGCTTGGGCAAAATGTTGATACATTAATCACGATTCCAAACGACAGATTATTACAGACTATTGACCGACGCACTCCATTACTCGAAACATTCAAGATTGCCGATGACGTATTACGCCAAGGTGTCCAGGGTATATCCGAGATCATTACTGACCACAGCTTGATTAACCTAGACTTTGCTGACGTCCGCGCCATTATGAGTAATGCCGGGTCTGCATTGATGGGTATCGGCCGTGCTAGCGGTGATAACCGTGCAGTATTGGCTGCTCAGCAGGCTATCGAATCACCATTGATTGAGGTCTCTATTGATGGCGCCAAGGGTGTATTGCTAAATGTAGCCGGCGGTTACGATATGAGTATGAGCGAAGTCCAAGAGGCTGTTGAGCTTATTACGGCTTCAGTTTCTCCAGATGCAAATATTATCTTTGGTGCTACTTTGAAGGCCGAATTGGAAGACGAATTAATCATAACAGTTATTGCAACTGGGTTTGATTCGGCTTATTTCCATCAATCTGATGTCAAAACTGAAGAAAAGCCTCAGCAAAACAATATTGAACAAGTTGCTGATGAAACAGTTGGCAATATTGATATGAGCTTGGACCATTCCGAGGCGGCTGCAATATTCGACGCTGATGACGATAATAACATTTGGGATCAACCCGCCGAAGAAGATGATGAATCTGACATTCCTGCTTTCCTGCGTCGACGCAAAAAAAATAAAAAGGATAATTAACCTATGGCCAAGTATAATATTGGCGACAGCCGAGTAATCGAATCGCGTGAAGTTAGTGATGGCGTCACAATTCGCCGCCGCCGTGAATCGCCAGACGGCAAGCGGTTTACTACTTATGAGCGCATCGAACGCCCCAACCTCGCAGTCATCAAGAAAAATGGTGACCGCGAATTATTTGACCGCGACAAATTGGCAATTGCCATCAAACGCTCGGTCGGAAAGTTTTTTTCGTCAGAAGTTGAAGTAGAAGAAATGATCGCTGAGATTGAAGATATGCTTTATGCTATCGGTGAAAATGAAATCACTTCCAAACAAATCGGCGGCAAAGTATTAGACGAATTGGCGCTTCGCAACGAAGTGGCTTATGTGCGCTTTGCCAGTGTTTATTACAAATTCAAAACATTAGATGATTTTGTCGAGATATTAGAAGAACGTCGTCACAAAAAGGCAAAATTTTAAAGAAAGGCAGGTGGGTATATGAGGGTAGTGGTAGTTTTCAAGGAAAATACAGATTATGCACGCACGGTGACTGATTTTTTGCGCGATTTTGAACGCCAGACAGGTCATATATTGGATACTATCGATCCAGATACGGCAGAAGGCACGGATTTTTGTCGAGTGTATGACATAGTTGAATACCCTACGATTGTATCTGTCAGTGACGACAGTACCATGCAAAATATGTGGCGAGGTTTGCCGTTGCCAACGATCAGCGAGGTTAGTTATTATGCTCAATAAAATTAAGGAATTTTTTATGCACCGAGATATGGAAACTCGTGATAATCGTTGGATTTTTATCACGATTTTAGTTTTTTCATCCCTTAGTTTGTTGGCGGCTTTTGTATTATCTGTGGAGGCTTGGCAATTAGCCGGTAACCCTAATGCGGTATTTGAATGCAGTATTAATGCGGTAGTCAATTGTGGCACGGTCGCAAAAAGCGTGTATTCAACATTACTGGGATTCCCAAACAGTTTTATTGGCCTAATATTCGAGCCAACATTCATATTGCTGCCGATATTATTGTTGATAGGTGTTAAATTGCCTAAAAAGTTTATGTTCTTTATCCAGGTATTGGCTGTGGGCGCATTGATGTTTGCGGTCGGCCTGTTCTATATCAGCACTGCCTTGATCGGCGCTTTATGTCCGTGGTGTATGTTGGTTCTACTATCGACAATCGTAGTGTTCTTTGCGTTGACCAAATATAATATTCGGTCAAATAACCTGTATTTGCCGAAAAAAATATCTAAAAAATTAGTTGGCTTTATCAAACGCGATTACGACAAATTATTGTTAGCGTTAGTTATATTAGCAATTATCGCAATAATAGTTATCAAATACGGCAGCAGTTTATTCGCCTAGTCTATGAAAATATTTATAATTTGTAGCAAAAAGTTTTACGATCAAATACCTAGTATCAAAGGTAGCTTGGAAGCACTGGACCATATAATTACACTACCCAATTGTTACGATGATCCAGGTACCGAGGATAAATATCGGCAAATGGGGCACTTAGAGCATGCCAAGTTTAAATCTGAGATGATTCGACATAGTGAAGATGTTATAAATGCCAATGATGCTGTGTTGGTTTTGAATTTTACAAAGAATGGCGTGGATAATTATATTGGTGGGGCCACTTTCTTGGAAATGTATGATGCCTTTCGATTAAGCAAAAAGATCTTTATGTATAACGATATCCCGGATGGGATTTTAAAGGATGAAATAATTGGTTTTTGTCCAATAGTTGTAAAAGGTGATTTGGGTAAAATTGTTTAAACTTGCGTATAAAGCCGTATCTGATTATAATAATAGAATGAACGTCCCGATAATCGGGTGAGTGCCTATCAACCACGAATGTTCAAACGTTTATCGACACGTTAGATCGAACAACTAAGCGCTAAAAAGAATCTCTTTTTAGAAACTGGATGGTACCTCCCTTAAAAATTTTGGGATCCAGTGACTAAATAGAGATTTTTTGTTTTATGAAAGGAACAAATACTATGTCACCAGAGCTTGAGCGCAAATCAGAACCTATTATCCGTGAAACTTCAATGGATGATGTTATTACGGTGCGCAAAATGCAAGCTCAGTCATGGTTAGATACATACCCTGATGCAGGATCTGGTGTGTCTCGGGAATGGGTAAAGGAAGTGACAGATCGTTGGTTGACGCCAGAAGGTTTGGACAATTCATTAACGTTTATGGGTGGTATTATAGGTAACCCTAATAATTTTCATTGCGTGGCTGTCGATGGTAACGAGGTTATCGGCTGCTCCCACGTCTCAAATGTAGATGGTCAGCAAGTGCTACAGGCTCTGTACGTAGACAAGAATCAACATGGTAAGGGTGTAGCTCAAAAGTTAATGGATCAATCTATGGGCTGGCTGGACACTAAAAAGCCAATTCAACTAGAGGTCGCAGATTATAACGACAGGGCAATCGCTTTCTATCGCAAATACGGGTTTGATATTGAGCCAGGCTCTGAACATATATTCGCCGATATAATACCAACCATAAATATGATTCGCAAAGGAGATAAAAAATGAAATTCAAATCAAACACTCGTCGCCGGGCATTAGAATACGAAAAAGACCTGGTTCAGCAATGGAAGACAAATAAGACTTTTGAGAGGTCTGTGCAGATGCGACCAATCACAGATTCGTATGTTTTCTATGATGGTCCACCGTTTATTTCCGGTGTTCCTCATCACGGCACGCTGTTATCTAGCCTAGTCAAAGATGCCGTGCCTAGATATCAAACGATGAAGGGCAAACGTGTTGAACGCGTTTGGGGTTGGGATTGTCACGGTCTACCAGCTGAAAACTATGTTGAAAAAAAGTTGGGGATTACAGATCGCCATGATATTGGCACAAAAATAAGTTTGGCTGATTATATTACAACTGCGCGTGACAGTATGGTTTCAACTGGTAACGCTTGGGAATCTACAATCGATCGAATGGGTCGTTGGGTTGATTTTACTGGCGGCTACAAAACTATGGACCGCGATTATATGGAATCTGTTTGGTGGGCTTTTAAACAATTGTATGAAAAAGGCAAAATTTACGAAGGCGAACGCGTATTAATGTATGACACCCAGTGGGCAACGCCGCTGTCCAAGGCCGAAGTTACGATGGACGCAGGTGCATATGTTGAAGTTACTGACCCGAGCGTATACGTCAAATTTCGTTTGACGGATACACTCGCCCTCCATAGCCTCGGCGAAGTAGGGCCCTCCGTCGCCAAGGCTATGGAGGACAAGCCAAAAGATATTTATCTTTTGGCTTGGACAACAACTCCTTGGACATTGCCAGCTAATATTGCATTGGCAGTTAACCCCGAGATTGATTATGTCGAAGTACGAGTAGGTGACGATCAATTTATCCTGGCTCGCGATACAATAGATAATGTATTAACAGATGAAAAACATGCCAAACTAGAATACGAAACCATCCGTGAGTTTAAAGGCACCGAATTAGTCGGTAAAACTTACGAGCCATTATTTGCAAAATGTGAAGAGCCGAACTCTCATCAAATCTGGGCGGCAGATTACGTTACAACTGATGCCGGTACTGGCATCGTCCATACCGCGCCTGCTTATGGCGAAGAAGATTTCATATTAGCGCGCGAAAACAAAATCCCAGTCGTCCATGTGTTGGATGATTATGGTGTTTACCTAGAAGGTGATTGGGCCGGTCAAGAAATCTGGGATGTTAACAAATTAATCGCCAAAACTTTGCAGGAAAATGGTATCGTTTGGAAAATCGAATACATCCGCCACGAATATCCACACAACCCGCGCACTGGCAAACGCCTGATTTATCGAGCACATCCCAGCTGGTTCTTTGATGTTGATTCACAGCGCACCGAAATGTTGGAACAAAACGCCGACATTAATTGGTTCCCGGCACACATTAAAAACGGCCGATTTGAAAACACGATGTTGCAAGCACCAGATTGGAATATATCTCGTGATCGTTTCTGGGCGACAGCCATGCCGGTATGGAAAGGTACAGATGACGACGGCAACGAACACGTCAAAGTCATCGGTAGCTACGCAGAATTAAAAGAGCTAAGCGGAGTTGAATTAGAAGATTACCACCGTCCATGGGTTGACGATATTACATTCGAAATCGATGGTGTCAGCTATAGCCGTATCGATAAAGTTTTGGATTGTTGGTTCGAATCAGGTTCGATGCCATTCGCTCAATTCCATTATCCTTTCGAAAATGTTGAAAAGTTTGAAGCCAATTTCCCTGGCGATTTCATCGTCGAATACGTCGGTCAGGTTCGTGCTTGGTTCTATTACGTTCACGCAGTTAGCGTCGGCCTGTTTGGTAAAAACGCTTTCAAAAATGTGATTGTAACGGGCAACGTGGCTGGTAATGATGGTTCCAAGATGAGTAAAAGTAAGGGCAATTTCACCGATCCCGAAGAGTTAATGGATAAATATTCAGCTGACAGCTGGCGTTTCTTGATGTTATCATCGCCACTACTAAACGGCGAAGATTTCTCATTACAAGACAAAGATGTCGCTGATGTCGCCAGGAAACTCACGATGATTTGGAATATGTATGATTTCTTTACAATGTATGCCGAAGTCGACAAATGGTCCTTCGACTCCGCTCAGGATAAAGAATTTTCAGTGCCAGTCGATCCAATGCCAAATTTGACCAACCCATTAGATATCTGGGTTGTTAGTCGCGTTCACCAATTGACGGCCGAAATTGAAAAACATATGGATGGTTACGATATTCCAAATGCGCTAAAACCAGTACTACCGTTCATCGAAGACGCCAGTAACTGGTACGTTCGTCGATCGCGTCGCCGATTCTGGAAATCTGGTGATGATACCGATAAAAACAACGCTTATACGACATTACATTATGTATTAGTCCAATTATCACAAATCCTAGCGCCATTCGTACCGTTCCTAGCCGAAGAGTTATATCAGAAGATGACAGGCGGGGACAGTGTACATTTGTTGGATTGGCCAGCAGTTGGTCAGATTAATGAACTAGTCATGGATGATATGGAAACAGTTCGCGAATACGTTAACATGGGACTTGGTATGCGTGCTCGTGCTCAGCAAAAAGTCCGCCAGCCGTTAGCTATTGTCACGATTCCAAAATCTGGGACGACAATTGATTTTGCCGATATATTGTGCGAAGAATTGAACGTCAAATCGGTAAAAATCGGCGGCGAATTCGAATTAGATTTCAATATAACCCCGGCATTGAAAAGCGAAGGAATTGCTCGTGAGGCTATCCGCCATATTCAATCAGCCCGCAAAGACGCCGGTTTGAATATTGATGACCGTATTGAATTAGTGTTATCAACAGACAATGAAGAGCTAAAACAGGCGATTGCCGACAACGAAACAGTCATAACAGATGAAACATTGGCTACTAGCCTAGAAAACAGCGGTGAACTATCATATAAAACCGATGTTAAAATCGATGGTGCCGATCTGACGGTGTCACTTCAAAAAGCTTAGATTACTATACCCCAGCAGGTAGTTGACATTTAATCACACTTATGCTAATATCTTTAGTATAAGGTAATAAAAATAAACAAAAAAATGTCACTACTAAACTATCTACAACCCCAAAAAATCGATGACAGCGCCGACGAATTCTACGACGGCTGTATGGTTGATGACAAAATTGACCTAAACGACCAGATCGATGAAGCTTCACTGGAAAACTTTTGGGACAAAGTCGTCAAGGATATCGAAGACGACCCCGAATGGTTTACATTTGACAGCAAATAAAAACGAGCTTATACAAAAAGCTCGTTTTTAAAGCGTAACTGGTTTATAATTATTGCGTAATGGCAAAATCAAAAATCAAAAAGAATATATTGCCAAAGTCTTTTTTTGTGGTGTTTTTCAGAGTGCTAAAATTATTATTTGTCCCGCATCACGCCAATAATTACAAGCCACATATTATTCGAACTTACGGCATAGCAATCTTGATGGCGCTGGTTGTCGGTTCGCAATTGGGTTATAGCGTTGTCAAAACAGGCAGTGTCCTGGGGACGCATGTAAATATTGATGCTAAATCTTTGTTGGACCAGACTAATGCCGAACGGCAGAAGGCTGCCGAGCCGGCATTGAAATTGAACGATGAGCTAAGTCGGGCGGCCGAGCTAAAAGCCAAAGATATGTTTGCCAACCAATATTGGGCACACAATTCGCCCAGCGGCGCGCAGCCATGGAAATGGTTCGGTGATGTCGGCTATAACTACAATTCGGCGGGCGAGAACTTGGCAAAAAACTTTGTTACAACCAGCGCAACAATGACGGCTTGGATGAATTCTCCAAGTCACCGTGCCAATATATTAAACGCAGATTATCGAGAAGTTGGCTTTGCGGTAGAGGACGGCCGACTGAACGGCAAGTCGACTACTTTGGTCGTGGCAATGTATGGTAGCCCAGCAAGCGGCGTAGTAGCAGGAGCAAAAACGCCAGTTAATGGTGCTGAATTGTCCAAGCCTCTCAGTATCTTGGCGCAAATTAATATATCTATAAAATCTATGTCGCCAGCGATGCTCGTCGGGCTGGTAATGGTAGTTCTGGCGATGTTAATAGCTTTGATATCTCATGGCCATCGACACAAATTACCAAAATTTATTCGCAGTACCTGGCGCCGCCATCATGAGTTGTATAAAGGTATTGGGTTGGCGGCAGTCGCGGTGATATTGCTGTTTGTCAGCGCCGGCGGACAAATATAGATAAGAATTAGTATATAGGCTACAGATTACCGATTACAGTATAAATATCAAAGGCTAATTTGCGATTTATACTGTAATCTATATACTGTAATCTATATTCTGTTCAGAGCTCTTGCTCTGAACGCCGTCATCTGTTATAATCAACACTCGATTAGTAAAAGTAATAAGGAATCATTATGACAAAAGCAGTCGTTAAGATCGGCGGAAAACAATTCATTGTTGCCGAAAAAGAGACCCTACTGGTGGACCTCCTCCAGGAAGGCACAAAAGAGCTCACCCTTGATGCACTGTTGGTTATCGATGGCGATAAAACGCAAGTCGGCACACCAACTGTACCAGGTGTCGTAGTTACCGCAAAGGTAATTGACGACCTAGTAAAAGGTGACAAAATCCGAGTAATTCGCTACAAAGCGAAAAAGCGCGTCCACAAAGAAAACGGACACCGCCAAAAATACAGCAAGATTGAAATCATTTCGATCAAATAGTCTGTCAAAATCCCCGCCATAAACCGCGGGGATTTTTGTTTATTATAATATTTTAGTTGATGACGTTTCTGCTTAAATCGAGTATAATAGAATGAAAGAATAGAGGGTATATCAACACGTGGCAACGGTAATAGCTGTTACAAATCAAAAAGGTGGGGTAGGAAAAACGACTACCGCTGTTAATTTGGCTTATTATCTGGCAAAATCTGGCAAAAAGACATTGTTAATCGATTTTGACCCACAGGGGAACGCTACCAGTGGTTTGGGCGTCGATAAACAATCATTAGTTTTGACTATGGCCGATGTTACTATGGGAACGGCGACGCTGGATACGATTGTTCAGGAAACCGCCCACAAGAACCTATATCTAGCACCTACAACACCTTGCCTAGCTGATATTGAGGTGCAATTAGCCCAGGCTGAAAAGCGATTTTCTCGATTAAAAATGGCGATTGAGGCAAGTGCAGGTAGTTATGACGTGGTTATTATAGATAGCCCACCGAGCCTAAGCATCCTAACTGTTAATGGCCTGATTGCGGCCAAATATGTGTTGTTGCCGGTTCAGGCCGAGTTTTACGCGCTAGAAGGCCTAGGACAGCTGCTGGAAACGATGAAACTGGTCCGCAAAGCTATGAACCCGACACTGGAATTATTAGGCGTACTACCAACTATGATGGATAGCCGCACAACCCTCAGTGGTCAGGTCCATCAGGAGATTAAAAAACATTTCCCAGGCAAAGTCTTTGACACTGTAATCCCACGTAATATCAGATTAGCCGAAGCACCTAGCCATGGGTTGCCAATCGGCGCATATGACAAGTTTTCAAAAGGCGCTAGGGCGTATAAAGCATTCACCAAGGAGGTTATGAGTCGTGCCAACATCGAATAAACAGCAAAAACATGGCCTGGGCCGTGGGTTTTCATCATTAATTCCAGCTGACTTACTGGACGAATCTTTCGATCCGACTGCATCCCAAGACCAACAGGTATCAGAACTACGTCAGGTCAAATTAGATCAAATCGTGGCCGATCCCGAACAACCCCGCAAGGCCTTTGAACAAGATGCTTTGGAAGAATTAGCCGCATCTATCCGTGAACACGGCGTATTACAACCGATTATTGTTATGCCGTTTGAGGGTGGCTACCAGATTGTAGCTGGCGAACGACGTTTTCGTGCTGCCAAATTAGCTGGACTAGACAAAATCCCAGCATTGGTCAGGACGCTAAGCAACCAGCACAAATTAGAACTGTCATTAATCGAAAACTTACAACGTCGTGATTTGAACGTCATGGAAACAGCTACGGCTTATCTGAAACTACGCGATCAGTTTAATATGACCCTGGAACAGATTATGAATCGAGTTGGTGTCGGGTCTATCGGTGCAGTCAGTAATAAATTGCGATTGCTAAAACTGCCAAAACACGTTCGTGAATTGTTGGCTGACGACAAATTAACCGAAGGTCAGGCAAAGCCACTAGTTGGTATGGATGAAGAAATTGTCAAAATCATCGTGCCAAAAATTTTGGCCGAAGGTTGGAGCTCACGCAAAATCGAACAATTCGTAGTCGATCTAAAGAAGAACCGCGCACTGGGCGAAACTTCCAAGCAAAAACAAGCTACCGAAAAGCCATATGCCAAACAATTAGAAAATATTCAAAAACGATTGAACGCCGACGTCGCCATATCGACCAGCTCGCGCGGTAATGGGTTTATCAAGATTAAATTTGCCGATGAAGCCGAATTTGAGCGATTGCAAAAGATTTTAGGTTAAAACATTCTAATCTTGTCAAATGGGAACAGCCGCAGGCTGACTGGACCGACGACATCATATATTGGGATTGTGCCCAGGCCGTTACGTGAATCGTATGAATAATTGTCTTGGCGGTGGTCACCTGATACAAATATTTCACCATTAGGAACGACTTTGTCGACCGTGCCGCTGGTTGGGCTGCCTGGTTCGCCATTATTACGGTCGTCAGGGTTGAAACCATCGGGATTGCCATTGTTATAAACGATATAATGTCCGTCGCGTAATGTGACGCGCTCGCCGGCAAATGCAATCACACGCTTTACGATGTATTCGTCGCCCAGTCCTGCGGTGTATTTGGGATTTTTAAATACGATGACTTGTCCGCGTTCTGGCGAATATGACTTGCCTTGCAGCTGTGACCAAGTGACTGGTAGGCGATTAATGATTAGGCGGTCGCCTGTATACATAGTTTTTTCCATACTGCCACCGACTACACTAAAACTGCGGAATACGAAACTGTTTATAATAACCGTGCCGATCACTACGCAGGCGACAAAAACAATGATACCTAGGGCATCCTTCAAGAAGGGGTGGCGTTTGAAAAAGGTTGCTTCCATAATCTGATACTAACTATACATTGTTTCGTTTTTTTTATCCATTATATCTGGCTAATGTTTTAATATTTATCAAAACAATGTATATTAGTATAAGTATTTATGAAGAAAGAACATTCCACCATTGACGGTTTTATTCCCCGAAAATCTGGCGATATGCTGGGCGGGTTGCACAATGCCGATAAGAAAAAGCCAGCCAAAAACAACAAAAAGGTGTTTTTAAACACGTCAAATAATGGCGGCAAATTATTGCACACTACAGGCAATGTTGCCAATCGCGAACTGGGGCAATCTGACCCAGGCAGAGGACTTGGGCGAGAAGATATTGCCGACTCTTTGCGTGATATCGATAGTTTTGATACGCCACTAGCCAAGCTGACTCGTAGCGAGCGCAAATTACTAAAAAATCAAAAAAAATCCCAAAAGCCCCGTTGGCGACGTGTAACCAAATGGGTGCTGTTGTCATTATTGGCTATCGGTTTGGCTTTTGCTGGGTATACAGCCTACAAGTTTATCGCGGCTGGTAATAATATATTTCAGGGCAATATATTGGATATATTTACATCACAACCTTTACGCAAAGACAGCAACGGCCGCAGTAATTTCTTGATACTGGGGACATCCGAGGATGATCCAGGTCATGAAGGTGCCAACCTAACAGATTCTATCATGGTAGTCAGTGTCGATCAGGTCAAAAAAGACGTCTATATGTTCAGTATCCCGCGTGATTTGCGTGTCGAATACGGTCAAGCTTGCCCTGAGGGGTATTCTGGCAAGATTAACTCTTATTTCAGTTGTATCAGCGACGGTTCGACCAACGAAAGTGAACAAGAACGGTTAACTGCGATGCGCAAAATGGTTGGCGATATCACAGGTATGGATATCCAATATTCGGCGCATATCAACTGGAAAGTTTTAGTAGATACAATCAATGCGGTTGGTGGAGTTGATGTTGATATTCAAGGTAGTGCGGGTGCACCGGGCGTATTGGACCGCAATATGGATTGGCGCTGTAATTATAGCTGCTACCTGGTAGATTATGACAATGGTGTTCATCATTTGGACGGTGAACATGCATTGTATTTATCTATGGCGCGTGGCGATGTTGAGCCGACTTACGGTTTAAGCCGATCTAACTTTGATCGCGAGATCAACCAGCAAAAGATTTTAATGGCACTGAAAGAAAAGGCCACCAGCACAGGTATGCTGACCAATTTGGGGGCTATTACCAAGGTTATTGAATCTTTGGGTAACAACCTGCGCACCAATGTTCAGGCTAATGAGGTTAGGACCTTGATTCAGGCCGCTAGTGATATTAAATCAGGTGATATACATTCTTTAAGTCTAGTTGATGGACCCGAGGCTGTGATGGATGGTAGTGGAAATCCGAAACTGGGTGATTTTGAATATGATGATTTGCAAAAATTTATCAAAAAGAATCTTAACAGCGACCCAGTATCGCGCGAGGCGGCGCCAGTAGCGGTATTCAACGGTTCGGGCCAGTCTGGGCTGGGTAAAAGTGAAGCCGACAAACTATCATCGGTCGGATTTAATGTCGTTGCAATTGATAACGCCCCAGACGAAAATTATGGTGCGGCGACTGTCTACCAAATTGGAGATGGTAATGAGGCGACTGCCCAAAAACTATCTGAAAAGCTTGGCGTAGCCATAAAAAACACTAAACCGCCAGTGCTGGTGACTGGCAATGTGCGATTTGTAGTGATATTTGGCGCAGCTACTAGCTAAGGCCTCTTGTATGTTATGGGCACATAGTTATTTTGCAAGTGGTCTTTTATGATATACTGGTAACAGATATGGATTTTTTGAAATTAGTAAAACGTCGGTCGTTTCTTAGCGAAGTCGTCTATGTTTCCCTAAATGTTGGTTTGGCGGTGGCATTAGTGTTCGTCGTGCGCTCGACTGATTCGTTGTTGCCGGCTTTTGGATTGGTATTATTGTCCAAGTGGCGAACTTTGGCGGTCCGTCCGCGCTTTTGGTTTGCTAATTTGCAGGGTGATTTGGTAAGTTTGATTGTTAGTGTTGGTTTTGTAGTTTTCCTTTATAACGCCAATGTTGCTGGATTTGACGAAACGACCAAATGGCTAGTGCAGATATTCTGGTTGGTGCTTTATCTGGTTTGGATGCTTTTTTTGAAGTCTCAGTCCAAGCGCAAATATGTTGTCATGCAGGCCAGCGTGGCATTGTTCGTAGGCATCACGGCAATATTTACGATGTCATATAATTGGATCGCTTTGCCGGTCGTGGCACTGACTTGGTTGGTCGGTTATGCGTCTGCCAGACACACCCTGAGCAGTTTTGATGAAGAAGCCCATACAGTATTGCTCAGCTTGGCATGGGGGCTAGTATTAGCCGAAATCGGTTGGCTGGCATACCATTGGACAATTGCCTATAATATACCGATTTTGCAAAACACAATGGTGCCGCAAATATCAATAATTATGGCGTGTTTAAGTTTTGTATCATACGAGGCATACAAATCTTTTTATCGTCATCACAAAATTCGCATAACGGATATATTATTGCCCCTGATTTTTACGGTTGCGATTATCGCTGTATTGGTATTGGCGTTTAATAGCATTAACGTCAATACTATTTAGAATTTAGCTGGAAAGACATGATGAAATCGTTGGTTGCACCGTGGGTGTAGCCATATTTTTTGGCGTAAGCGATTAGGGCGTCGTGTTGGCGCGGGTCTGATTCTAATATTAGATAGCTAGCGGGGCGTTGGAATTTGCAGGCCTGGCGGACCAGTTTTTTGATCAGCGCCATCCCGCCGTCGGCTGCGAATAGCGCGCTGGACGGTTCGTGAGCAGTTTCGGGACTAGTCTGCCATGATTTGTCGACGTATGGTAGATTGGCGACGATGATGTCAGGGCGCTCGTTATGATGGTCTAATAGATCACTTTGGACCACCTCGACGTCGGCATGTAGTTTGTCGGCGTTAAAGCTGGCTATTGCCAGTGCACCGACGGATACGTCGGACACGATGACGTTTAGGCGCGGGACTTCTAGTTTGGCAGTGATGCCCAGACAGCCGCTGCCGGTGCCAATATCGGCTAATGTCACTTCATTGTTTTTTAGGTCTAGGTGTTTGCATATAGATTTGACCATGTCGATTATATTTTCGGATTCGGGGCGGGGGATTAGCACGGCTCTATCTGTTAGAAACTTACGTTTGTAGAATTCTTTATACTTTAGGATATAGGCGATTGGGGTGTATTTGAGGCGTTTTTTCAACATCGCATTTATCGTTTTTAGATGTTTTGGACTAATTATGTGTTCAGGGTGAGCGTGTAGGTAAGTTCGTTCGACTTCTAGAATATTACCCAATATTAATTCGGCATCTAGAATAGATGACAGGATTTCAGCTTCTATCAGTTGTTCAGTGGCTGAAACCAACCAAGATTTAATTGTTGTTGGCGTTTTTTGCATTGATTTCGCGTTCATATGATTGTAATTGTTCGACCAGGTCATCAATGCTGCCGTTCATGGCGGCGGGGATATTGCTGCGAGAATAACCGATGCGGTGATCTGTTATTCGGTCTTGGGGGAAATTATAGGTTCGGATTTTTTCGCTGCGGTCACCAGACCCAATTAGGCTGCGGCGTTCAGCGGTCAATTTAGCTTGTTCGGCATCGATTTTCTGTTGTAACAGACGGCTACGCAGGACGCCCATGGCTTTTTCTTTGTTTTTTAATTGAGATTTTTCGTCTTGGTTGATGACGACCATGCCACTAGGAATGTGAGTGATGCGGACGGCGCTGTCAGTTGTGTTAACAGATTGGCCACCGTGGCCGCCTGATCGGTAGATATCGATTCGTAGGTCGTTCGGATTGATTTCGATGTCGGTTTCTTCGGCTTCGGGCAGGACTGCAACTGTGACGGTGCTGGTGTGGATGCGGCCTTGGGATTCGGTCTCGGGGACGCGTTGGACGCGGTGAACGCCAGATTCAAATTTCAATTTGCTATATGGGGCGTCGCCTTTGACGCTGAATATGACTTCTTTGTAACCGCCAGTATCGTTGGCAGATTCGTTGATTAATTCTGTACGTAGGTTGTGAGTTTCGCAGTATCGCAGGTACATTCGGTATAATTCGGCAGCGAATAGGCTGGCTTCGTCGCCACCGGCGCCGGCGCGGATTTCGATGATGATGTTTTTCTCGTCATTAGGGTCACGGGGTGCTAGCATGGCGAATAATTCGTCGTCTAGGGCCTGTAATTTATCTGTTATTTCATCGACTTCGCTTTTCGCCATTTCGGCTAGTTCGTCGCTACCGTTTGCCATTTCGCGGGCTTCAACTAATTGAGATTCTAGGTTCTCGCGCAGGGTTTGTTTTTCTATTAGGTTTGAAACTTCAATTAGGCGTTTGTTTTTGGCAGTGTATTCAGGGTTGGAATAGGCATTTGGATCGGACAAAAACAAATTTAGCTCGTTTTTCTCGAGTTGTAGGTCGTTTAGGTTTAATGATATTTTTGCCATATCTAGGGTATATTATAACAGATGTACTGGTCAGTATGTAGATTACAGATTACCGATTATAGTATTGGCATCAAAACAGTATAAGAAGCTCACTAGTTACTGTATAATCCTAAGCAAGATAAAGTTAAAAAGGTGGGTCTAATGATTACAAAAATTCTTTCATATCGTGATTTAAAAGCTTGGCAAGAAGGTCGCAGCTTAGCAAAATTAGTGTATCTACAGCTAAGAAGATTTCCAAAATATGAACAATTCGGCATTAGTGATCAAATGCGCCGAGCCGTAGTATCGGTACCCAGCAACATAGCTGAAGGTTTTGGTCGTGCAACCGCCAAAGAAAAAAATCAATTCTATCACATTGCAAAGGGTTCACTAGCAGAATTAGAAACGCAATCATATATAGCGTTTGATATAGACTATATTGACGAAAAAACTCTAAATGAGATTCTTCAACAATCTGATTTAACCAGCAAATTATTGCATGGTCTGATAAAATCCAACAAAGAACGTATATAAATTGCAACCGTACTGGAGCCTATAACATATACTGATTCCTAAATAATGAATTAAAAATCGCCCCAAGTTATGAGGCGATTTCTAATTGAGGTTGAGATTAATACTGTAATCTGTAATCAGTAATCTATATACTACTTTAAGGCTTTTTTAGCTTTGACAGCCTTAGCCTTAACAGCCTTGCTGGCCAATGCGACCTTGCGGGCTTCGGCAGCGGCAAATTTAGCCTTGAATCGGTCAACGCGACCTTCGGTGTCGATGATTTTTTCTTCACCAGTGAAGAACGGGTGAGATGCAGAACTGATATGCATTTTGATCAATGGATATTCGTTGCCATCTTCCCATTTAATTGTTTCGTTGGTCTGCGCAGTTGACTGTGTCAAAAATGCAAACCCAGCCACCTCGTCGCTAAATACGACAGGGCGATATTCGGTTGGGTGTATCTTTTGTTTCATAATCTGTATATTGTATCTGCTTATTAACATTTTGTCAAAGGGTAAAACCAAAAATGTTAATAAACCCTGAGCGAGTAAAACGAGTCGAATGGGCTCAGTCCGGGCTCTTTGTCAACGTACAAAAACAGATAAACCCTGAGTTTATCGAATGGGTTCATTAAAATCTTTTGTAAAGAACTTTTTGTTTACCCTGAGCGTAGTCGAACGGGTTCTTTCTTTTAGTAAAGAACCAAAGACTAGTTCCTTTTTGTATCGCAAAAAGGAACCGAAAAACTTTTGGGACGGCTTCGAATCTGCGGCTTGTCTATAAATACAAATATCTTGGTAGTCTGCGGAAACTCGTGCCTTAAATATGTTTTAAGGACTCAAACAGTCCTCGACTATCCAGGATATTTGTATTTACATCCATCCGGGATTCTGCAGATGTCCCGCCAAATCTCAAAATCTCAGAAAGCGGTGTTTAGTAGATTCTATATAATTAGTGTTGTCTTTTCATCTGTTATTTGTTATAATCGTGAAGTAAATAAATTAATGAAGCACTTTGTGTAATAACTCCTGTTAATCTCAGGTACACAAAGGAAGAAAAAGGAGTTACAAAATGACAGCAAATGTCGATATTAAAGCTTTATTCGAAGCTGGTGTACACTTTGGTCACAAGACCAGCAGTTGGCACCCAAAAATGGCGAAATACATTCACAGTAAACGCCAAGACAGCCATATTATTAACCTAGAAAAAACTGTTGAAGGTTTGGAAGTGGCGTTGCCTTTCCTAACTAAAGTTGCAGCTAGCGGTAAAAAAGTTTTGTTCGTTGGTACCAAAAAACATACCAAAGACATCATTCGCGCAGCAGCCGAAGCTATCAATCAACCGTTCGTTACTGAACGATGGTTGGGTGGTATTTTGACCAACGTTGCGACAACTACTCAACAGATCAAAAAACTAAAAGATCTAGAAAAACGAATGATTTCTGGCGATCTAGAAAAACGCTATTCAAAATTGGAAGTTCAACGCTATCAAGAAGAAATTGATGAATTGAACTTAAAATATAGCGGTATCAAAGACTTGTCCGGCCAACCTGGTGCAGTGTTTGTTATCGATGTAATCGGTGATTTGAATGCTATCCGCGAGGCAAATGTATTAGGAATCCCAGTAGTTGCAGTTGTTGATACAAACGCTGATCCATCATTGATCGATTACGTTATTCCTGGTAATGACGATGCAATCAAAGGTGTACAATTATTATTAGATTACGTTACTGGCGCAGTCACAGAAGGTGCTGGTACAGTTAAAAAAACAGAGGAGAAATAAAAGATGGGCGTATCAATTGACGATATTAAAAAGTTAAAAGAATTATCAGGCATCGGTCTGACCGACGCCAAGGTTGCGTTGGTAGAAGCAAAAGGTAATTTTGACAAGGCATTAGAAGCGCTACGCAAAAAAGGCGTAACCAAGGCCGAGAAAAAAGGCGACCGCGAAGCCCGAGCCGGCCTAATCGACAGCTATGTTCACGGTGGACGAATTGGTGTTATTGTTGAAGTTAACTGTGAAACAGATTTCGTTGCCCGAACAGATGGTTTCAAAGAATTCGTACACGAAATTGCGCTGCAAGTTGCATCAATGTCACCAATCTATGTTAGCGAAGCTGAAATTCCTGCCAAGGAATTAAAACGAGTTCGTGAAGAATGTATGGAAGTCGCAAAAACCAGTGGTAAACCAGCAGCAATGTTGGATAAAATCGTTGATGGTCAGGTCAAAAAGCATTTTGCTGAAAAAGTATTATTGCAACAGACTTACATCAAGAACGAAAAACAAACTGTTGAAGATTTTGTAAAAGAAAACATTGCAAAAACAGGTGAAAACCTGATTGTCCGCCAATTCAAGCGAATAGAGCTTGGTGTCACTGAATAATAGTGATGGTAAATAAAAAAAGCGGCTTTTGCCGCTTTTTTGTTCTTTCTTTTCGTAAAGAACCAAAGACTAGTTCCTTTTTGTATTGCAAAAAGGAACCGAAAAACTTTTGGGACGGCTTCGAATCCGCGGATTGACCATTTCGCCAATCAATCTTGGTTGGCTGCGAAACTCGCGCCTTAAACCTTTTAAGGGCTCAAACAGTCCTCGCCAATCCAGGATGATTGCCTTATGGTTATCCGGGATTCTGCAGATGTCCCGCCAAATCTCAAAAGCTTCTTTTCAGATGTTATAATAACTGTTATGAAAGTTTATTTTGTTAGGCATGGGCAGACTGATGCTAATGCGGCTATGAGTAATGGTCAGTCGGTGCAAGAATTAGATGCTCCATTAAATGCGACCGGGATAGAGCAAGCCGCAGCTGTGGCTGAACAATTAAAAGATGTAAAATTTGATATTGTGATTTCGTCGCCGTTAAAACGCGCGTTGCAAACTGCCGAGGCTGTAAACAAGTATCACGGATTGCCAATTATATTGGAAGACAGTGTGCGTGAACGAAAAGCTGGCAAGTGGATAGGTTTGAATATTTGGAATGATTTATTTGATTTTGATAAAAATATCCAACCAGTGGACGGTGAATCGCTGCATGATTTTTTTGACAGGACTCAGGGCTATTTTGAAAAACTAAAGACAGAATATCCTGATAAAACTGTTTTGATAGTTTCTCATGGTGGGGTGCAGCATGCGCTGTATGCGCTGGCCAATGGCATACCTAGATCGGGGAATGTTCGTATCAGCCCGATGCATAATTGTGAAGTTCGCGAATACGAATTGTAAAACCCAAGTCTTATCCGCCAATATTTGATATAATAATTGTATATGTTTGACACAAAACCATTCGAAACGAAATTTAGTACAGTAATTGCTCATTTTGAGGAAGAGTTGAAAAAAGTCCGAACTGGTCGGGCACATCCTAGCCAATTAGACGGGATCAAAGCCGAAATTTACGGATCAATGATGCCGCTAAATCAAGTGGCTAATATCACGGCACCAGAATCACAAATGCTACAGATAACGCCTTTTGATCCTAGTAATATCCAGTTGATTTGTGCTGCTATTCGGGCTGATCAAAGCCTAGGTTTTAACCCTAGCGATGATGGTCGTGTAATCCGCGTACCAATCCCAGCATTGACCGAAGAACGCCGAAAATTAATCGTAAAACAGACTGGCGAAAAGGTTGAAGAATCCAAAATCGCACTACGAAACATCCGCCAAGACGCGCTAAAAGAAGCAAAACGCAAAAAAGATGCGAAGGAAATCTCAGAGGATGATATGAAACGCGGCGAAAAGGCAATTGATACGTTGATGGCAACTGAAAACGCCAAAATTGACAGTATATTTATCGCCAAAGAAAAAGAAATTTTGACAATTTAATTAGTTACGGGGGTGTGAATGCAATTATTTATCGGGGTATTAATAGGGCTGATTGTTCTAGTTATATTAGTTGTGGTTCACGAATTGGCACATGCCTGGGTCGCGAAACGCAACGGCGTAACGGTTGAAGAATTCGGGATTGGCTTGCCACCAAAAGCTTGGGGCAAAAAACTAAAAAATGGCGTGTTATTTACATTGAACTGGCTGCCAATCGGTGGATTCGTAAAAATGCAAGGTGAACATGATGCAGCTAGAAAAAAAGGCGATTATGGTGCGGCCGGGTTCTGGGGCAAAACAAAAATATTATTTGCGGGTGTCACGGCGAACTGGTTGTTGGCGGCTTTTATATTGGCGATATTGTCGATATTTGGCCTGCCAAAGGTGTTACCAAATCAGTTTATGATGGCGGGTGATAGTGTATTGGTCAATCAACCGGTTGAAATTACCGGTCTGACCGCGGGCAAACCAGCCGAGGCAGCTGGGTTAAGAGTCGGTGACACGGTAATACAATTTGCAGGTCAAAAACCATCTACGTCTGAAGAATTATCCAAATTGATTGGTGATAACAAAGGCAAAACTACACAGATGACTTATTCGCGCGGCGGTCAGGAATCAACGATTGATATAGCGCTGAGCGATAACACAGAAGGTGGCATATTGGGAATTAATATGGGTCAACGATCGACGATCAAATCGACTTGGTCGGCGCCGATTGTAGGTGTTGTAACGACCGCGCAATTTACTTGGGAGACATTGAGTGGCCTAGGCGGATTAGTCGCAAATTTGTTCAACGGGATTGTATCACAATTTAGTTCAGACAGCGCAGTACGCGACCAAGCGGCAGCCGATTTGAAAACGGCAGGTGATAGTGTGGCGGGACCTATCGGGATACTAGGTACGATTTTCCCAGCGGCCAGTAGTGCCGGCCCAATGCAATTATTGTTCCTAACGGCGATTATTTCGCTGACACTAGCTGTGATGAATATATTACCAATACCAGCGCTGGACGGTGGTAGGTGGTTTACGATGATGTTATTCAGGTTGACTAAAAAATCACTGACATTCGAACGCGAGGAAAAGATTCAAACAATCGGATTTTATATATTAATGGGCTTAATAGTATTGGTGACAATTACGGATGTGGCGAAAATATTCTAAATTCCTGATGGTGTTGGTCATCCCTGCATGGGTGGTGATTAGTTTTTATGCTGCTCAGGCGATAATATTGGGCGTTGCATGGGTCCTGGTTCGATTGGGTGTAGCGTTGAGCGATTTGAACGAAGTGGTGTTAAACACAGTTACAACAGCACTGGCGTATATAATCGCGTTAGCGTTGATAATATTGGTACCTTGGTGGGTCAAGAAGAAAAAAACTACACTAGAAGATGTCAGTTTAGACCGGTTGCCTAATTGGACTGAGATTTGGGTGACACCAGCAGGATTTGTCGTTTACCTGATAATTTCTGGATTATTAATGTGGTTGGCAACTAGTTATTTGCCTGGGTTTGACTCTAGCCAAGTCCAAGAAACCGGATTTAAAAACTTAAATCAGAATTATGAGTTTGTGTTGGCGTTTTTGGCATTAGTTGTGGCTGTACCAGTGGCCGAAGAAGTATTATTCCGTGGTTATCTATTCGGCAAACTGAAAAAAATCGTGCCAGTATGGCTAGCGATTGCCGTAACTAGCTTAGTTTTCGGAGTATTGCACGGTAATTTGAACGTGATTATAGATACAGTCGCGCTGAGTGTGGTGTTATGCGTATTACGTCAAATTACGGGTACTATATGGCCATCAATACTGTTGCATATGTTGAAAAACGGCATTGCGTTCTATTTCCTATTTATTAATACGTCGTTTTTGACTACAATGGGAGGATAATATGAGATTATCCAAATTATTTACAAAAACTATCAAAGACGCCCCAGCCGATGAGGTGTCAAAAAACGCGCAACTATTAATCCGCGCCGGATTCATTCACAAAGAGATGGCGGGGGTGTATGCATATCTACCATTGGGGTTGAAAGTTCTAAACAAGATTACTCAGATTGTTCGTGAAGAAATGGACGCGATTGGTTGCCAAGAACTATTAATGACTGGCCTACAAAAAAAAGAGACATGGGAATCGACTGGTCGTTGGGATGATGATGCCGTAGATATATGGTTCAAATCTGAATTAAAAGACGGTACGCCTGTTGGTTTTGGTTGGTCACACGAAGAACCAATAATCGGGATGGTAAAACAATATGTTAATAGTTACAAAGACCTACCAGTTAACGTCTATCAGTTCCAGACTAAATTCCGCAACGAAACTCGTGCCAAAAGCGGTATAATTCGTGGTCGCGAGTTCACGATGAAAGATATGTATTCGTGTAATGTTAGTGCCGAGGCAAATCAGGCTTTTTATGATAAAACCATTGAAGCGTATAACCGAATTTTTGACCGATTGGGGATTGGTGCTGATACGTATGTGACATTTGCTAGCGGCGGAGCGTTCACAAAGTTTAGCCATGAGTTCCAAACGGTTTGTGAAGCAGGTGAAGATTACATTTATATTCATCGTGGCAAAAATATCGCGGTCAATGAAGAAGTTATGGATGATGAGAATCTAGAAAAACTAGATATCAAGCGTGAAGAATTAGAAAAAGTAAAGAGTGCCGAAGTCGGTAATATATTCAATTTTGGGTCACAGAAGAGCGAAGACACTAACTTTACGTTCACTGATGCTGATAATAAACAACAATTAGTCTATCTCAGTTCATATGGTATTGGTACAACCCGTGTTATGGGTGTAATTGCCGAGAAATTTGCCGACGAACGTGGTTTGGTGTGGCCAGAACAGATTGCACCAGCAAGGGTTTATCTAGTCGGGATTGGTAGTGATGAGGCAGTAAAACATGCAGATGAATTATATGCAGAATTGACCGAAAAGGGCATAGAGGTGCTATATGATGATCGTGATGTGCGTCCAGGACAGAAATTTGCCGATGCAGAGTTAATGGGAATACCATATCGCGTGACGGTTAGTGATAGAATGTTGGAAAATAACACCTATGAATTGGTTGCACGTGGTGACGGCCAACAATTGTTGTTGACACATGATGAACTGCTTGGTAAACTAAACTGAATACAAAATCATTTGTATACAACACGCTATATATAGCGTGTGTAGTGTTCTAAAGACCACTTTTTGTTATAATGAAAGTAAGAGGATTAACGATTATGAAAAAACTATATCAATTAACATCAGCAGGTAAAAAAGAGCTAGAAGCAGAGCTAAAGGCCCTGAAGGGTCGACGTGGCGAAGTAGCTGAAAAGATTTCAGAAGCTCGTGATTTTGGTGATTTGAGCGAGAATGCAGAATATGACGTTGCACGCGAGGAGCAAGGTCTAGTCGAGACTAGAATCTCTGAAATTGAAGATATTTTGATGAATATGACTATTATCAAGGCTGGTAATGGCTCAAAGGTAGGCTTGGGTACTTGTGTAGAACTAAAAACTGGTCGTAGTAGCGTTAATTATACGATTGTTGGCCCAGTTGAAGCCGACCCAATGTCGGGCAAAGTCAGCAACGAATCTCCAATCGGCAAAGCGTTGTTTGGTAAAAAAGTTGGTGATGAAGTAGTTATTACGACTCCAAAGGGTGGTGTGACTTATAGAATTGAAAGTCTTTGCTAAACATTTTAAATAGATTATAGAATGGGCTCGCTGAAAGGCGAGCCTTTTTTGTTCTTTCTTTTAGCAAAGAACCAAAGACTAGTTCCTTTTTGGGTCACAAAAAGGAACCGACCCGTTCCCCGCGGAGTACGGGGGAGCGGCTTCCCCAGTCGCTTGTAAGCGACGGGTGCAGATGTCCCACTAGATCTCATAATCTCAAAATTACCTTGAGATTTATACTATAATCTATAATCCATAATCTAACATCTACTTCTATTATATCTCTGATATAATAGAGCATATGGCTACACTAAAAGATTTTCGAGATGAACGTTTGCGCAAGTTATCAGAGCTGCAGGAACTGGGTATTAATCCGTTCCCAGCTGAGTCAAAACGCACGCAGGAAAACGCCAATATTACGACTGATTTCGAAAAACTAGAGGGTAGCGAGGCTACGGTCGTGGGTCGGATTATGGGAATCCGCAAATTTGGCAAATTGGCCTTTATCGTGGTCCGTGATTTTAGCGGTTCTATTCAATTATTCCTACGAACTGATACCGTCGGCGAATTAGATGCCAAATCTAACCAATTAGGAATGGCACAATTGCCGCTACTAGATACTGGCGATTTCGTTCAAGCGACTGGTAAAGTTATCAAAAGCAAAACTGGTGAAATATCAATCGAAGTTGTGTCATTGAAATTGATTTCCAAATCACTGCGCCCAATGCCTAGTAGCATCGAAGGATTCACTAACAAAGAAGAGCGTATGCGCCGCCGATATGTTGATATGAACGTCAATGTTGATGTGCGTGATAGATTCGTTCGCCGATCTAAATTCTGGCAAGCAACCCGTGATTACCTGAACGAAGCTGGATTTATTGAGGTAAATACTCCGGTATTGGAACATACAACTGGCGGGGCGGATGCTAACCCATTTGTGACTCATATGGACTCATTGGATCAAGATTTTTATTTGCGCATTAGCCAAGAATTGCCATTAAAACGATTATTGGGCGCAGGATTTGAAAAAGTCTATGATATCGGGCCTAGGTTCCGTAACGAAAACTTTAGTGATGAACATTTGCCAGAGCATATTGCGATGGAATGGTATTGGGCATACGCTGATTGGAGCGACGGCATGAAATTGATGGAAGATATGTTCTGCAAAGTTTTACAGGCTACTTTTGGCACATTAGAATTTGAATTAAAAGGCAAAAAAATTGATATGAACGCCAAATGGGAAGTTTGGGATTATGAAACTGTGATCCGTGAAAAATATGGCATTGATGTATATAACAGTACGCTAGCAGAAGTTAAAGCAGCGTTGAAAGACAATAAATTAGAAGTTGAAAAGACCGAAAACCGCGCTAGAGGCATCGACAAATTATGGAAGAATATCCGCAAAGACGTAACTGGGCCAGTATGGTTGGTTAATACGCCAAAATTCATTAGCCCGCTAGCAAAATCTAACGCGGACGGACAATCTGTCCAGCGTTTCCAACCGATTATTGCGGGGTCAGAACTGGCCAATGGTTTCTCAGAATTAAATGATCCGATTGATCAATTGGCACGATTCGTCGAGCAGCAGGGTATGCGTGAAGCAGGTGATGTTGAAGCTATGATGCTGGATATTGATTTTATCGAAATGTTGGAATACGGTATGCCACCAGCTTGTGGGTTGGGTATAACTGAACGAGTTTTCTGGGTGTTTGAAGGTATTACAGCGCGCGAAGGCGTACCTTTCCCTCAAATGAGGCATGAAATTGACAGTACAACAGCTGATATTTATCCAGGTTTGAAGTTGGGTTAACCCGATATGATTGAAGTTAAAAATCTGGTCAAGACTTATGGCAAAAAAGACAATGCCTTTAACGCAGTAGATGATGTTAGCTTTAAGATTCCAACTGGGGCCAGTGTGGCAATATTAGGCAAATCTGGCAGTGGTAAATCTACGTTGATGCATATAATGAGCGGGCTAGACAAGCCAACATCAGGCGAAATATTGATTGACGGTCAAAATGTGTTGAAATTAAAACAAAAAGATATCGATAAGTTCCGTTCTAGCCAGATGAGTTTCATATTTCAAAGTTTCTTTGTCCAGGCCAAAGAGAGCTGTTACGACAATGTTAGTTTGCCGCTGGAAATAGCTAAAATTTCAGTAGGCAAGCGTCGAAAAATGATTGAGACAGCCCTAGCGGCAGTTGATATGTCAGAAAAGATTAAGGCGCGAGCGAAAGAATTGTCTGGTGGTCAAAAACAGCGCCTGGCGGTCGCACGAGCGATTGTGAACAGCCCCCAGATTCTATTTGCAGATGAACCAACTGGTAACCTGGATAGTGTAACTGGCGGGTTGGTAGAAGATTTGCTGTTCGAATACAGCAAAAAAAACAATGTGACATTAATAATTGTGACGCATGACAGCGATTTGGCGAATCGATGCGAGATGCAAATACATCTAAAAGATGGCAAATTGGACACATCGAAAGGCAAAATTGTATGAGGATAACAGATATTATTGTCCGAGCTGGGCGTAGTTTAAAACAAGCGAAAGCCAGGACATTGTTAACTAGTTTGGCGATTGGCGTCGGTGCATTTACGATTGTGTTAAGCCTAGCAGTCGGCGCAGGTGGTCGTGAATATGCCAGTACGATTATTACCAGTAATACAAATCCGCAAGAATTGTTTGTCCAACCAAAAATGGATGCCAATAATGACCCTAAAAAACCCCAGAAATATACTGAAGGTCCAGTAATAAACTATGGTGGTTATATCGCGAAGCTATTATCTCAGAGTGATATAGACAAAATCGCAAAGATTGATGGTGTGGCTTCGATTAGGCCGATGTATACGACAACTATAAAATATATAGTTGCCGAAGGTCGTGACAAATATCAGGCTAGCGTGCGTGTTTTCAGAGATGGTGTAAAGCTGGAATATGTGGCTGGTAATTCTGATGGCATTAACGATAACGGGATTATAATAACGGATAATTATTTGGAATCTTTTGGGTTTGCTAGTGCGGGCGATGCAATCGGCAAAAAAGTTCAGGTTGCAGTTGATAGCGGTGTTGTCTCATCTGATCAAGTTGGCATAAAGACATTTGAATTTAATATTGTTGGTGTCGTCAAAAGTTCGGCGTTTGCTGCCAGCCCAATTAGTGGCATGCAGATATCACAAGCTAATGTTCAGGCCATATATGATCATGGGACGAAGGGGACGCCAATGTTTGGCAAATATGAAGGTGCGTTAGTTTTGGCCAGTAATGGCAAAGATGTAAAAGTCATAAAAGATGCAATCAATAACGCTGGTTATGATGCCCAAACGGCCGAAGATTTGATGAGTTTTATATTTAACTTTATCAATGTGCTGCAAGCGATATTGATTGGATTTGGCATATTGGCAGTGTTAACATCGGTATTCGGCATTATTAATACGCAATATATTAGTGTGCTAGAGCGCACGCAACAGATCGGGTTGATGAAAGCTTTAGGTATGCGCCGTCGTGATGTCGGGCGGTTATTCAAACTAGAAGCGGCTTGGATTGGGTTGTTGGGCGGCACAATCGGTGCAGGACTGGCAGTTATTGCTGGTACAGTCGCAAACCCAATAATTAGTAATGCGCTAAATATTGGCAGCGTCAGGTTGATTATATTTGAACCGATTAGCGTCTTGATGGTAATCATTGGGCTGGTCGTGATATCAGTCGTATCGGGTATATTGCCAGCGCGTAAAGCGGCAAAATTGAATCCGATTGAAGCGTTACGTACAGAGTAGCCACAAACAAAATTAGTTATTTATTATTGATTTTGCTTGTAATATGGCTTAAGCTTATAAATATGAATAAGAAATTGAAACCAATTAACAAAAAAGATCCTAAATTAAATGAAAAAAGCCTAACTACAAAAATATCTTTAGTTATTAATTACATATTGATATCTGTGATAGTGGTGATTATAGCAGCTAATTTTTTCCATGTTTTTGACTATGCGATAGTTAATAGAGGGATTGACGTCATGTGTAGTAGTAATTTTAGGGATAACGCATACAATAATTTGAAAGATGCTACAGAGCGCAAGCGAGCAGTCGCTTCGATAGATTATTTTTGTGCACAAAATGGTGCAGAAACTTATTATAACGATGGCGTTAATAAATATCTTGAATCGGTTGGTTTGCCAAAAGCTGAGTAGTTTTAAATCATATCTCTGATATAATGGACGCATGTTAGACATTCGTTTTATCCGAGAGAATGCCGAGGCAGTGCAGGCAAATGCGCGCAATAAGGCATGTGATGTAGATATCACAACATTATTAAAATTAGACACAGATTGCCGTGTATTGCAGGGTCAGGTTGATGAATTGCGCCAAAAACGCAACGATAATGTTGAAAAATCCAAAGGCGGCCGACCAACGCCAGAATTAATTGCCGAAGGTAAGGTTATCAAAGACCAGTTGGCTGAAATTGAGCCGAAATTAAAAGAAGTTAGCGCTGAATTTTTAGGATTACTGAAAAAAGTTCCGAATATGGCATGGCCAGATGTGCCTGTGGGACATAGTGAAGAAGAAAATGTGGTAGTCAAAACTGTTGGTGATGTGCCTAAATTTGATTTTATCCCACTAAATCACGCTGCGATCGCTGCCAAACGCGATTGGCTGGACAAAGAACGCGCATCCAAAGTTGCCGGTAGCCGATTCGCCTATGTCAAAGGCGATATGGTTCGATTACAGTTCGCAATTATTAATTTTGTAATGGATTTGCTAGGTGACGAGACAAAAATTGCTGAGATTGCTAAAAATAACAAACTGGACGTATCGACTAAGCCATTTGTGCCAGTGTTGCCACCTTACATGATACGAACTGAAGTCTATGATGCTATGGACCGCCTAGAGCCACGCGATGAGCGCTATAAACTAGAAAACGATGATTTGTGGCTGCAGGGCAGTGCCGAGCATACACTGGGCAGTATGTATGTCAATGAAGTGTTAGATGAATCACAGTTGCCAATTCGATATCTGGGCTATGCAACCAGTTTCCGTCGTGAGGCTGGGACCTATGGTAAAGATATGGAAGGCTTGTTCCGCATGCATCAATTCGACAAATTGGAAATTGAAAGTTTCACAACTGCCGAAAACGGGCTGAATGAGCATTTATTGTTCGCAGCAATTCAAGATTATATGTTAACCCAGTTAGAATTGCCGCACCAAATCGTTCAAAAATGTACATTTGATATTGGTAAACCAAACGCGCGTGGCGTCGATATGAATACATATCTACCTGGACAGGGCAAATACCGCGAAACTCATACCGCTGATTACATGACCGATTATCAATCACGCCGAATGAATACTCGCGTTCGTCGTAAATCTGGCGCACTAGAATTGGTTCATACTAATGATGCAACAGCCTTTGCATTGGGCCGTATTATGATCGCTATATTGGAAAACAATCAAACAGCTGACGGCCAGGTGAAGGTACCAACAGCACTACAAAATTATCTAGGCGGCCGCACTATTTTATAATCAAAAATGTTATAATAGAACTACCAGCCAATATAAATAAAAGGAGGGTAGCATGATTAAAAATATTAACCTTACCGGCATCTCATATGAGGTGGATAGCAATACCCGCAAATATGTCATCAAAAAAATAGGTAGCCTGGACAAATATATTCCTAGGCATGCAGTTAAAAGTGCATCTGTCGATGTGACATTGATTGAGCACAAGAAAAAAGTTCACGACAGTGAAAAATATGAGGCCGAAGTCGTGTTGGTTTTACCAGGTAAAGTTATTAATGCTAAGGGTTGCAGTAGTACAATGTTATTTGCTATTGATTCAGTCGTTGCTAAGACCCATTCTCAATTACGCGATTATAAACAAAACACCGTGCCGCATATTGGCAGACGGGGAATTTTGAGTCGATTTAAACGAAGTTTCGGCCGCGAATTATAACCTGTTGTGGGGTTGTTAAAACACCGTTTTAGACTTATAATAGTAGGTAGTATTTCACTATGGAACTTTATGATAGGAGTTTAGGGTTTTTATTATGGTAAGCAAACATAAGGTTCTGACCAAGATATTTGGCGATCCACAACAAAAGTTATTAAAAGGCCTGCAAAAACGGGTTGCTGCAATTAACGCATTGTCTGATAAATATGCGAAAATGACCAAGTCTGAACTAAAACAGCAGACCGAGGTGCTAAAAAAGAAATTATCCAAAAAGGGTATAACGCTAGATAGTATATTGCCAGATGCGTTTGCATTGGTTCGTGAAGTTAGCGAACGCACGATGAAAATGCGTCATTTCGATGTGCAATTAATTGGAGGCATGGCGTTGCATGATGGCAATGTGGCCGAGATGAAAACTGGTGAAGGTAAAACATTGGTGGCAACACTGCCTGTGTATTTGAACGCGCTATCAGGTGATGGTGTCCATGTTGTTACGGTTAACGATTACCTGGCACAGCGCGACGCGTGTTGGATGGGGCCTATATATGATTTCCTAGGGCTGGAGGTCGGCGTTATTATCAATGAAGCGTCTTTTGTTTATGACCCGCAATTTGATAACGAGGATCACAGCGATGAACGTTTGCGACATCTAAAACCAGCAACCCGCAAAGAAGCTTACGCCGCAGATGTAACCTACGGCACCAACAACGAATTCGGGTTCGATTATCTACGCGATAACATGGTTAACGAAGTTGATATGTTGCGCCAACGCAAATTAAATTTTGCGATTGTGGACGAAGTTGACAGCATTCTAATTGATGAGGCTAGAACGCCGCTAATTATTAGTGCACCAGCAGCTGAAAACCCAGACAGTTATTATCAGTTTGCCAAAATCGCTGCCAAACTAGTTCCCGAAGATTACGTTATGGATGAAAAGCATCGAACTGTGTCATTAACTGACATTGGCATCGAAAAGATTCAAAAGGTATTAGGTATCAAGAACCTATACAGTCCAGATTATATCCGTTCGGTATATCACATGGATCAAGCATTGCGTGCGCAGGCACTGTTCCGTCGCGATAAAGATTACGTTGTAACCCGCGAAGGTGAAGTTATAATCGTTGATGAATTCACTGGTCGTTTAATGCAAGGTCGCCGTTATAACGAAGGTCTACATCAGGCAATTGAAGCCAAAGAAGGTGTTGCCGTATTGCAGGAAAGTATGACACTAGCAACAGTTTCGTTCCAAAACTATTTCCGTCTATATTCCAAACTATCTGGTATGACAGGGACAGCGTTTACCGAGGCCGAGGAATTTCAACAGATTTATAGCCTGGATGTAATTCAAATCCCAGCTAATCGTCCATTGATTCGCGTCGATAAACAAGATTTGATATTCAGGTCAGAAAAAGGCAAATTAAAAGCCGTCGCGGCCGCTATTGCAGAATATCACCGTGAAGGTCGTCCAGTATTAATCGGGTCGGCATCTATCGCTAAAAACGAATTAATCGCAACATGGTTAGACAAAGAAAAGATCCCTTATGAATTGCTGAATGCTAAAAATAACGAGCGTGAAGCTGCGATTATTGAAAAAGCCGGCCAAAAGGGCGCGGTTACACTGGCAACCAACATCGCTGGTCGCGGTACTGATATTAAATTGGGCGAAGGCGTAATCGAATTGGGTGGTTTGGTAGTTATCGGGTCCGAACGACATGAATCACGTCGAATTGACAATCAGCTACGTGGTCGTGGTGGTCGCCAGGGTGATCCAGGCGAAACGCAGTTCTATGTATCGACCGAAGATGACCTGATGCGCATATTCCAGGGTGAGCGAATTGCCAGCCTAATGGACCGATTAGGTATCGATGAAGACACACCGATTCAGAACAGAGCGGTGTCTAAAACGCTAGAATCAGCTCAAAAACGCGTCGAAGGATTTAACTTTGATACCAGGAAAAACGTCGTTCAATATGACAATGTGATTAATCGTCACCGTCGAGTTGTTTATACTATGCGACACAAAATTCTAGAAGGCGAAGATATCAAATCTGAAGTTGAAAATTTGATTACATCAAAGCTACGCGAATTGACGATATTGCCATCTAAAAATAATAAGAAATTTGCCGAAGAATTTGAGCAAGTATTTCCAATGGCTGTTGATAAGGTAGAAATAATTGGCAAGGAAAAAAATGACAAAAAACGCCTTGACTTGGCTATTAAAGAGGCAAAAAACTTGTATACAGCCAAAGAAAAAGAGCTGACAATCGAGATTTTACGTAAAGTTGAGCGCGAAGTTTATCTGCAAGTTCTAGATACATTATGGATGCAACATTTGGAGAATATGCAGCATCTACGTGAAGGTATTCATTGGCGCAGTGTTGGTCAACGCGACCCATTGGTCGAATATCGCAGTGAATCGCAAAAATTGTTTGATAGTTTACAAGCGACACTACGCGATGAAGTTATTCGCGCCGTGATGCATGTCCATCGAACAGATGTAGTCGCAAAGGCAGACGAGGAATATGAGACTGAGCTGACAAAACTAGCTGAGTCGGCCGTTGAAAAAGGTGTCAATGAGGTAACTAGTGGTGAGAAGAATCGTGATCAGGATTTCAAGATCAAAAAAGACCATTCTGACGCTAATAAGAAAAAAAATCAAGCCAGAAAGAAGAAAAAGGCCGAGCGCAAAAACCGAAAGCATAGGCGATAGATAATGAAACATACCGTATCTGAGATAAGATTGAAAAACGGAGCTCGCGGATTGTTTATTGACGTCCCTGGTGCAACTACAATGAGTATGCAGTTTCAATTTCGTGCTGGTAATCGATATGCTAAAAACAAAGATATCGAACAAGTGGCGCACATTATGGAACATATGGCTTTCGGCGCTAATGCGCGGTTCAAGGATGAGCAAGATTTTGAGTTTGAGTTTACAAAAAATGGTGCTTATCGTAACGCTTATACTAGCGATTTGTCGATGGTTTATGACGCCGATTGTGCGGATTTTGAATGGAATAGGATATTGGATTTGCAAAAACTTTCAATCTGTCAGCCTAGGTTTAATGAAGAAGAACTAGATGCCGAGCGTGGCAATGTGCGCAGTGAACTGACTAATTATTTAAATGATCATCATCGCATATTGTGGCCAAAAATTCAGCAATTGATGGGTGAAGGCGTGCTGACTTATCGTCAATCACTGCCAACAATTAGCAATGTTACAATAGCGGACGTCCGTGAGCATCATAAACGCACACACACAACTAAAAATATGCGATTTGTAATTGCCGGAAAATTACGCGGCCGCAAATCTGAAATTAGGCGACAATTAGAAGGCTTTGAGTTACCAAAAGGTGAACGTTTTGAAGTCCCCAAGGATATATTGCAAAAATCTAGCCCTACTATTATTCGTCGTAAAGACGCTACTAATTTGACTTTTGGACTTTTTTTGGCAATTCCCGAGGTGTTGGCCGATGAAGAACTAGACGCTATGCATTATCTGAATCATATTTTGACTGGAACTATGCACTCACGAATTTTTGGTGCAGCTCGCAAAAAGGGTTTGGCATATAATGTCAGTGCCTATGCTGGAACGGGATTTTATGACAGTGGTTGGGATATATCTGGTCAAGTCAATCATGAGGCGGCTGGTGAATTATTTGATATCATCGCGCGTGAAATTGGCAATGTGCTAAACGGCAAAATTAGCGACAAGGAAGTGCAAGCTGCCAAAGGTTTTGCTTTAGGTCGTTACCAAATGGGCGCACAGACTGTGTCGCAAATAAGCGGATTTTATACCGGCAGATACTTTGCCGACGGTGTAATTAAAAATTACGAAAAAATTCCTGATATGATCAAAAATGTGACGACTGAGCGTATGGTTGAAACCGCACGTAAGTTTATTCGCAGTGATTTGTGGGTACTAGCGGCTGTCAGTAGTGGTGAAAAACAAGAAATAGTTGATTTAAGTGAAAAAATAGCAAAGTTATTTAATCAGGAGTAGTCTAACGGGATGAAAATTGCAATCGCTGGTTACGGTCTAGAGGGTGAATCAAACTATCGATATTGGGCGAGTAACAGTGATAATGAGATTGTGATTGTTGATCAAAAACAACCCGAACAAGACTTGCCGGGCGGAACAGAATCAATTATAGGTGAAGATGCTTTTGAAAAACTACAAGGTTTTGATATGGTTGTCCGAACAGCAGGTTTGGCTCCTGGCAAGATTAAAACTGACGGTAAAGTGTGGTCTGCAACGAATGAATTCTTTGCCAAATGCCCAGCACCTATTATCGGTGTAACTGGTAGCAAGGGCAAGGGAACAACGGCCAGTTTGATTGCTAGTATATTAGAGCGGTCTGGGCGAAATGTTTGGCTGTTGGGTAATATTGGCACACCTAGCCTAGACGTATTAGGAGATATTCAACAGAGTGATATTGTTATTTACGAGTTGTCTAGTTTTCAATTGTGGGATCTGGAAAAATCTCCACATATCGCAGTTGTTTTGTTTATTGAACAAGAACACCTAGACGTTCATATGGATATGGATGAATATGTAGCAGCCAAGGCTAATATTACTAAATACCAAGGCGAGGGAGATATATTGGTTTATAACCAAGGTAACGATTATGCCAAGTTTATAGCATCGGGTTCTGGCGCTCAATTAATAGGTTATCCTGACACGGCAACCGCACATGTCGCAGACGGCAGCTTTTACTATGGAGAACAAATTATTTGTTCAACAGATACATTGAATTTAATAGGCGAGTTTAATCAGTATAATGCCTGCGCAGCGATTGATGCTGCCTGGAGTTTTACAGATGACACAGACATAATTACGGCCGGTTTGGCGGCTTTTACGGGGTTGCCCCATAGGTTACAATTCGTGCGAGAAGTTGGGGATGTAAGTTATTATGATGATAGTATTGCGACGACTCCAACAGCAGCGATTGCGGCTTTAAAATCTTTTGACCGGTCAAAAGTTATTATATTGGGTGGGTCATCAAAGGGTTCGGATTTTACAGAACTCGGCAAAGAGTTAACCCATCATGACGCGCAAGCTATTTTAATAGGGGCGGAGGCTGAAAATATTGCGGCGGCGTGTAAAGCGGCTGGATTTAATGATTTTGAGATTATGGATGAACCAACTATGCCCAAAATCGTGGCACGTGCGCAGAAATTGGCAAAATCTGGCGGGGTTGTATTGTTAAGCCCATCTAGCGCAAGTTTTGGGTTATTCAAGAATTATGCGGATCGCGGCGAACAATTTGAGGCGGCTGTTCGAGCTTTGTAGCAATATGCAATCTATATTAAAACAAGTAAAAAATCTGTTGACGCAAATCGATGCGGCTTTTTCAAAACTGAATATTATTGATAAACAAAATGAGATAGCGGAACTCAGTGAGCAGATGTCGAGCCCGGAGATTTGGAATAATCCTAGTGATGCACAGGCAAAGAGCAAACAACTTGCAGCGCTGATGAATATGGTTGATCCGTGGGTTACTATTCGCGCTCAGGCAGCGGATATTGTGGAATTAATCGAACTAGGAGATGAGAGTCTGGCTGTGGAATTTGCTGGACAGATTGACGCTATGGAGGTTGAATTTGCGCGATTACGTAAGGATTTAATGTTTGACGGTCAGTTTGATGATCATAACGCGATATTGCGATTAAGTGCTGGTGTTGGCGGAACAGATGCCCAGGATTGGACCGAGATGCTGGAGCGTATGTATCTGCGTTGGGCGGAAAAATCTGGCATCAAAACTTCAATCGTTGAACGATCAGTTGGCGAAGAAGCGGGCATAAAATCATCTGTTATCGAAGTTGAAGGGCTATTTGCTTACGGAAAACTACGCAGCGAAAATGGCGTTCATCGATTAGTGCGTTTAAGCCCATTTAATAGTGATAATTTGCGTCAGACCAGTTTTGCATTAGTTGAAGTGTTGCCACAAATCGATACGCCCGAAGAAGCCGAAATTGATGAAAAAGATTTGAAAATTGATGTTTATCGGGCTGGTGGCAAAGGTGGTCAGTCAGTCAACACTACTGATAGTGCAGTGCGTATAACTCATATCCCAACTAACATTGTAGTTGCGATCCAAAACGAACGATCACAGCTGCAGAATCGCGAAACGGCGATGAAAATATTACGTTCCAAACTGATTCAATTGCAACTAGAGCAGCACGCCTCTAGCATCTCAGAACTACATGCAGGGGAATCAGCCAACTGGGGTTCACAGATACGAAATTATGTATTGCATCCATATACGATGGTCAAAGATACCAGGACAAAGCATGAGGAAACCGATACTAGCAGTGTATTGGATGGTAAAATAGATGGTTTTATTGATGCATATTTGAATCAAGCCTAGAATTAATTGTTTTTTTGTGGTTATATATAGCTAACTAAACATAAGCATAAAGGAATATGTCATGGATCTAGAAAACACTCAGCCGAACCAAGTTCCGGAACAGCCTATAAGCCTGCACAATAATCAGACTGTTCCTCAGGGGCAAGCTCCTATGGGGTATGCACCAGCATCAGATCAGCAGCTTTTGGCTTCTGCCCAAGTAACTTCAGATTTTTCAGAACAATCGACAATGCCAGAAAACCCCGTTATTAACACGACAACTCAACCATTGGCTAGTGACAGTCCGCAGCCATTACCACTACAGCCAATTGTGGCCAGTGGTCCAGTAGCCCCAAATAAAATAAATAAAAAAATTATTATTTTAGTAGCCGCGACCATTGGTTTAATTGGTATTGGTATAACTTTATGGTTTTTGTTTTTTAACGGCATTTCATTAACTAAATATGACAATACGGCAGACGGTTATTCTTTGATGGTACCTGCGTCTTATATTAAAGACGAGGGGATTTCAAGCGCTTCTTTTAGAAAGCCAGATAAAAATAGCAATATACTTGATGACAAAAGATCGCTTGTGCAGGTGGCGTTTTCTAAAAATTCAATAGGCAAGGAAGCTTTAACTACCCAGTTAGATACTATATTTAACGAGAAATCTTTTGAGTCTGGTGGTATGCTTGTGACGTCTCAGACTATATCTGATGTTAAAATTGAGAAATCCACGAAAAACGGTATGGCCGTTAGGATTGCTTATGGCAAAATTGTCGCTGGGGATAACATGCCTAGTGGCGTGTTTCGATTAGCTACGGTTGTTAGTGAAACTAAAGTAGTTACGATTGCCGTGCAGGCTTTTTCTACAGATCAAGATCTAATTAATGCCTCAGCAAAAATCATAGATTCTTTGGAAATAAAATAAAGTATAATTTACCCGATGCGCGTCAGTGCTTATGTTATAATTATAAGTAATGATATTGCTAGATAGGGTTACAAAAAAATATAGTAAAGGTCTTGAAACGGCACTTGACAGGGTCAGCCTGTTTATCGAACCGCGCGAGTTTGTGATATTAGTGGGTACCAGTGGTGCTGGTAAATCGACATTATTCAAATTACTTACCCGCGAGGAAAAACCTACCAGTGGCAAGATTGTTGTCGGTGGAATAGATTATGATACGTTGAAAGACAAAAATATTCCGATGTTGCGACGTAAAATTGGTGTGGTTTTTCAGGATTTTAAACTATTGCCACAACGAACAGTGTTTGAGAATATTGCTTTTGCGCTAGAAATTGCCGGTATGACAAGACACGAAATCAAAAGCACGGTGCCGAAAGTTATTGAATTGGTTGGATTAAAGGGTAAAGAAAAAAGTTTTCCTCACCAATTATCTGGCGGTGAACGCCAACGCGTGGCAATTGCGCGTGCTGTGGTCCGTCAACCTAAAATTTTGATTGCCGATGAGCCGACTGGTAACCTAGACCCAAAAAACAGTTGGGATATTATTCGTTTGCTAGAAAAAATTAACAAATACGGCACTACGATTCTGCTGACAACCCATAATGCGGAAATCGTTAACAAATTAAAAAGACGCGTAATTACTTTGGACAACGGTAAAATTTCAGGCGATCAGGCGCAGGGGAGTTATAAACAATGAGCAAAAATAATCCAAAGCGCAGTAACCGCAAATTGCTAACTTTTTTTAGAATGTTCAGATACGGGTTTGATAGTTTTATTCGTAACTCTTGGCTATCAATAGCGGCAACTGCCGTTATGACGATTACTTTGATGATTATATTTGTATCGTTTGCTGCGCAGAATATTTTGACAGATACTGTCAGTGAATTGCGTAACAAGGTTGATATGTCTATCTATCTAAAAACCGAAACTACTGATAAAGACGCGACCGAGGTAACGGCTGAATTGAAAAAATTATCTTCGGTAAAATCAGTAACATATATTAGCGCGGCTACTGCAAGGGAAAAAATTATCGAGGCCAATAAGGACGATAACGCAGTGTTGGATGCTATCAAAGAGGCTACTAATAAAAACCCAGCAACTTTGCGTGTGGTGATAGCGGATATTAATGATACGTCGCAGTTGCAGGATTTTGTGGCCAATAATAGTCTGGTAAAAGACCATATCAATCCAGATTATAAACCTTCATTTGCTGGTGAGCGACGCAAAACTATCGAATCGATTGGCCGTGCTGTGGCCTTCGCGCAAAAGATAGGTATCGCAGCTGGTTCGGTATTTGTGGTTATATCAGCATTGATAATTTTCAATACGATTCGAATGGCGATATTTAATCGTCGTGAAGAAATTCAGATGATGAAATTAATTGGGGCTAACCAGTCGTTTATCCGTGGACCGTTTTTGGTTGAGGCAGTTATATACGGCATAATAGCGGCGATATTGGCTACTGGTTCTGGCGCTTGGGCTCTATTGAGTGCCAAGGCAACTTTGACTAGCTATCAGATATCTGTGCAGCCAACGATTGACCTATTAACATCATTTGGTTGGATTGTAGTATTGGCAATGATTGTGATAGGGGCGGTTATAGGTGTAATTTCTTCGCTATTTGCAACTTATAAACACTTGAAGGTATGATGAAAAAGATTGTTTTAGCTAAAAAAACTTTGATTATAGTGCTGGCTGCATTAATGGTAATTTGCGGTCCTATTCAAGTGATCACATCTAAAGTCTTTGCTAGGGATTTTGGCGCAGAGATTGCAGCTAAAGAAGCTGAAATAGCCTCATTTCAGGCAGAGGCTGCAAGATTAGCAAGTCAAGCTGATACACTTACTGCAGTATTGGCAGCCCTGACTAATGAAAAGAACCAAATTCAAGCACAGATTAATGTAAGCCAAGTAAAATATGATCAATTAATTGCTCAGATTGCTGATACTGAAAAACAGATAAAAAATAATCAGGACGGTCTAGGTATAACTATTGCTGACCTGTATGTTGATGATAATATTACGCCGGTTGAGATGCTATTCGGCAGTAGTAATCTAAGTGATTATATGGACAAGCAAGAATATCGCAACTCAGTTCGAAATAGCATAAACACAAAGATTTCCGAAATAAAGACTCTGAAGTCTAAACTTGAAATTGACAAAAAAGATGCCGAGAATGTATTAAATGACCAGAAGAGGCAAAGAGACGAGCTGGCTTCTAGAGAGGCTGAGCAACAGAATTTAATTGCAAGTACAAAAGGTCAAGAGCAGGCTTATCAAGAACTTTCTCAGGCGAGTCAGGCGGCAAAACGTCAATTAGAGATAGAACAACAAGCTGCCCTTGCCAAGTTGTTGGGAGGCTATACGGTTTCTGCGGGTGATCCAAATAAGGGAGGATATCCTGATGAATATTCAAGCATACCTTATTGGGCAGGCCCTAGCGATTCTGGCTGGTATTGGGAAGTTGAAGTACCAGATAAGTGGGGGATGTTTGCAAGGCAATGTGTTAGTTACGTCGCATGGAAAGTACATCAGTCATATTTAAACAGGACTTCGGATAGGGATATGCCGTATTGGGGAGGTATAGGTAATGCATATGAATGGCCAGATAACGCAATTGCGGCGGGTATACCGGTAAGCTCTACGCCAAGTGCTCATACGGTAGGTGCTGTTAAGGGTGACCCATATACCCATCAAGGCCAGCACGTTGTTTGGGTAGAAAGTGTTAACTCTGACGGTACTATCAACATAAGTCAATATAATTATTGTTCCAAAGATTGCGGTAATGGTGGCTTGGGAAGAGGCCAATACAGTGAAATGTATAATGTGTCTCCAAATAAGTTCCCGTATTATATAGATTTCTAATAATATATTGGTACACAAGCAAATAGTTTAAAATTTAAGGGAGAATTAATGACCGAATTACCAACAAAAGAAAATATTAGCCAGCCCAAAAAAATAAAGAATCCGCTGCCTTCGTTTGCGCTATTTATCATTATCGCTTTATCTATTACGGCTGGGTTTTTTGTAGGTAGTTATAGATATCAGATTGTTGGTATAGTTGGACCGGTATTTGGGTATAAGGCTAATTCTGGGAATATTGATGTCAGTTCACTACAGGAAACTTACAGTAAATTAGCTAGTAATTTTGATGGCAAATTAGATAATCAGGCGCTAATCGAAGGAGCCAACCATGGTATGGTTGCGGCAGCAGGTGATGACTATACTGTCTATATGAGCCCCAAGGAAGCTGCCGAGTTCGATGCTAGCCTGTCTGGCGATGTTGGCGCGGGGATTGGTGCCGAGATCGGTTTGAAAAATGACAAGATAACAATCATTCGCGCATTGCGTGATAATCCAGCTGAAAAGGCTGGTTTACATGCTGGTGATACAGTTTTGAGTGTCAACGACCAGTCCACAGATGGCTGGACTGTTGAAAAGGCAGTTGGTTTGATTCGTGGCGATGATGGAACAACTGTCAAAATATCGATTCAAAGAGAAAGTGAGATTAAGGACTTTGTGATTACTCGCGCAATTATAAATAACCCTAGTGTTGAAAGCTCAATCAAAGATGGCATCGGCGTATTGCGGATTAGTCGTTTTGACGACAAGACTGGTAGTTTGTCTCGCATTGCAGCACAAAGTTTTATCAAGGATGGTGTTCGTGGTGTGGTTTTGGATTTGCGCGGCAATGGTGGCGGTTATGTTGACGCAGCAAAGGATGTTGTTGGTTTATGGCTTAATAATCAAGTTGTGATGACCGAGAAGATTGGCGGAGCTTTGGATAGCACATTAATGACCGACAGCAACGCTATACTGAATGGTCTGCCAACGGCGGTATTGGTTAATGGCGGTAGCGCTAGTGCTAGTGAGATCGTAGCTGGTGCGCTACGCGATCATAACGTGGCAAAATTGGTTGGCGAAAAGACATTTGGCAAGGGCAGTATGCAAGAATTATTGTCGCTATCCAGTGGCGCTCGTATCAAGGTTACTATCGCAAAATGGTATACTCCAAATGATGTAAACCTGACTAAAAATGGTATTTTGCCAGATTTAGCTGCGGATTTGAATCAATCTGATATAGATAAAAATATTGACCCGCAGATGGATGCTGCAAAAAAAATAATAACACCTTAGAGCTTGTGTTTTGAGCATAAAGTATAGTATCATATAAACAATATGGCAAAGAAAAAGATTTTATTAGTAGAAGATGATCCAGCGCTATCAGGAGTGTATCGTTCTCGTCTGGATATGGAAGGTTTCGATGTTCGTGAGGTCAATGACGGCGAAAAAGCTATCGCTGCGGCATCGGATTTTAAGCCTGATTTGATATTACTAGACGCTATGATGCCAAAAATTAGTGGTTTTGATGTCTTGGATGTCTTGAAAAATACTCCAGCAACTGCAAATATATTAGTAATTATGTTGACGGCACTTTCCCAGCCATCCGACAAGGAGCGTGCGGAGAAATTGGGCGTAGATGATTACCTGGTTAAATCTCAAGTTGTTATTGGTGATGTTGTTGACAAGGTCAAGCAGCATTTGGGAATATAGTGAGTTAGATTATAGATTATAGTATAAATCTCAATTATAAAAAAGAATAAAAATAGACCCGGGTTGTCGGGTCTATTTAATTACTAAATAATAGTGGTTAGGCGACGGTTACTTGGGTGCGAGGTTCGGTTTTGCCTGTGAATCGGCTTTTGCGAACTTTATTGAAACTAACTACACCGTCAACTGCAGCATGAATAGTATAATCACGGCTGATAAATGTGCCTGGGCCTGCAATCTTAGTAGAACCTGTTTGGCGTACTAAAACTTCACCAGTACGAACTGTCTGGCCTCCGTAGCGTTTAACACCAAGTCGTTGACCGGCATTATTATGGATGTTTTTAGCTGAACCACCAGCTTTGACATGTGACATGGGTTGAACTCCTTAAAATTTATAACTAAATCTAATTAAATATAGCAAAAATGGGGGATATAGTCAAGAGGTAGGGTATAGTTTTTGTTCTTTCTTTTCGGAAAGAACCAAAGACTAGTTCCTTTTTGGGTCACAAAAAGGAACCGAAAAATTCTTGGGACGGCTTCGAATCCGCGGATTGGTTATTTCACCAGTCTTCTTGGGTATCTGCGGAACTCACCATTGCAAGCAATGGCTCAAACAGTCCTCGATACTCCAGGAAGCCTGCCTCATAACCATCCGGGATTCTGCAGATGTCCCGCCAAATCTCAGAATCTCAAAATACTAGACTCAGTAGGTTATAAAGTTTGTGTTTATGGGTATATACTTTATACTTGAAAGTAATATTACATAAAATATGGTGATAAAAATGGAAAATAACCCAACAGAAAATCAATCAAACCTAGATGTGCAACAGCCAATAGCGACGTCAGTAACTGTGCCGGTAGTGCCGATAGCTGCCAATGAGACAGTTGACAAGGATCTGGGCATTATAGCCTTTGTTATTAGCATTGTCGCGGCTATATTCGTGGTTATATTACCTGGTATATTTACCCTGGATCAGATGCTTTATGATGCGCTGACGAATGGTATGATGACTCTTATAGTCGGTGGGCTTTTTGCCGTAGCGGCTATAGTGTTATCGATTATTGGTCTTGTCAAGCATCGCAAGAAGCTATTCCCCGTGTTAACGATAATAATTAGTGTTATTGTAATTATTTATGGTTCAATCTCACTTATAGCTTTAGTTTTTTTGTCCCTTTTTACAGGTAATCTAAAACCATTCATTTAATAGGCGAGGGTTAGATCAGGCGTTAAATCTTGGTTAAAACTAACAATTCCCGGGCGACGATTTGGTCTTCACGGTAATATAACAGATCTTTTTGGGATACGTTGGTGAATTCGTGTGGTTTGAAGCCGTAGCGGGCGATGATAGATTTGATTGGTAGATGGGTAAATTGGCCGGTTTTGTTACGCCAAGCGGGGATTGCCATACACACAGGCGTGCCAGTTTTTAATTGTGGCGATAGGTTGCGTAAAAATTCGGTGATGATGTGGTCACAGTTTTTGACGACTTCGTCCAATTTGACAGGTGATGGTGGGGCGCTGAATGGTTGCCCTAGATAGGTTTCGCAGACTACGGCGTCGATCGGTTGGCGCCATTTGGTTGCCATGGCATCGCCTTCGTGTAGGTACCAGTCAAATGTCACCTGGTGACTGTCGGCTAGCCAATTAAGGTTATCGCGGCTGTATCGAATCATTTTTTCAGACAGGTCTGTGCCGTAGACGGAATAACCCAGCAAAGCGGCTTCTTGTAATATCACGCCTGTGCCACAGAAAGGATCGAGGATGACGGGAGCCTGGAATTTGGCTATTGGAATTTGGCTATTGGCATTTATAGTTTTGCCATCTTCCATCTTCCATTTGCTATATTCCAATTGGCCGTAGGCCAAGTTGATCATAGTCTGGGCCAGTTTTGGTGGTAGCATACCGACAAAGGCATCACGTTTTGGGCGGCCTTGGTCACGTCGGGCGTAGGCAGTGATGTTCTGGGCACCAGAACTCTGTGCAATGATAATTTTGCCATCGTCAGATTTGACGACTAGCAGTTCAACTTTGTTTGGCGCTAGGCCTAGTTTGTTATGATGTGAAACGGCGGTGTTGAGGGCCGATTCGGTGTTAGGTATTAGGCGCAGGCTGACATCGTATTTTTTCAGTTTTTGTTTCAATATAATGCCGGTTTTTTGGACGTCGCGTGGGTTGGTTGGGCAGTCATAGGCGCTGATACCTAATGTGATTTTGCCCGAGAAATTAGTCCATTCGTGCATATAATAGGCGACGAGTTTTTGGCTGATTTGGTGCCAGTCGCTGCGAGGTAGTTCCATCACAATTTTGCCAGCTTTGGGCACGCCGCCGAATCGTTGGACTTCAAAATCATCACAATCTATTTTGACTGCTTGTTTAGATACGGGCGTAACTGATTTGCCACCAAAAACTCGCTCTAGTTCAGCGATGCCGATGGCGGGTTGTCGGCCTAAAATTGCAATATACATATGTTTATTATACCTTGAATTTAATATTTAGGTGGTATAATTATTAGTAATATGTCATTTCGCTCTATTGCAACGATTGTAACTATTATATTAGTTGGTTTGGTTATATTTTTGGGCCGTGAAAAGATTATCCAAGCGTGGAACCTACTGGGCAGTGTCAATATATGGATATTGTTAATATTGATACCACTGCAGTTCGCTAGCTATTTCGCGACTGGCGGGATGATTTTCTCGTATTTGCGTTCGAAGGGTGACTTAAAAGGGGCCTCACAAAAACAGATGACCCGTGTGGCATTAGAATTTAATTTTGTGAATCACGTTTTTCCAACGGCAGGTGACGCGATTGGTTTTTCATATCTGTGCTGGTCATTAAAGCGGTTTGGGGTCAGTTTGGGACGCGCTACTATGGCTCAGATGGTTAGGTTTGCAGTATCTTTTATAGTTTTTTTGGGGTTCTTGGTATTGTCGGTTTTCTTGTTAATCTTGGACCAGAAAATTAATCGTCCGATTATATTTATGAGCGCGCTGCTATTACTGTTGATTATTGTTGTTATTGTTTTGTTCGCATATGCTATAAGCAATCATCGGCGATTAATTAGGTTTTCTAGTTGGGTGACAAAATTTGTTAACACAATAGTGCGCAAAATCACTCGCGGCAAAAAACCTGAGCTGCTAAAACTAGAAAAAGTCGAAGCCTTTTTCACGGAAATGCATCAAGATTATTTAGCAATATTGGCTGACAAAAAAATATTAAAGACGCCGTTTATTTGGGCATTAGTTTTCAACATTGCAGATGTTATGTTATTGTTCGTGGCGTTTTGGGCGCTAGGGTTTATAGTTAGCCCGGCTATTTTGTTCGTGGCGTTTGGCGTAGCGGTGGTTGCTGGCGCTTTGTCTGTTACCCCAGGTGGTACTGGCGTCTATGAGGCAGTTATGATTACATTTTTGATATCTGCTGGTGTGCCAGCCGAGGCAGCTATTGCTGGCACATTGCTGGCCCGAGTCGTCCTGTTGCTGGGGACGATTGCGTCTGGCTATTTATTTTATCAGCTAACAATCAACAAATATGGCAAACCAACAGCAAAATCCGATATTTAGCGTCAGCGACTTTGTTGCGGTTGTTAATCAAACGCTAGACTTTGCGTATCCAATGGTTGAAGTTGAGGGTGAAGTTAGCGAGTTTAAAGTCAATCAGGGTAAATTTGTTTTCTTTAATATCAAAGATGCTGGTTCTAGTGTCGGTTGTTTTATGACAGTCTGGCAGATGCGTGTGCCAATCGAAGATGGAATGAAAGTCATAGTGTCGGCAACACTGAATATCACCAAATGGGGCAAATTTAGCTTAACAATCAAAGCAATTCGTCCTAGCGGTGAAGGTGCATTGAAAAAAAGTTTTGAACTGTTGAAAGCTAAACTGGACGGCGAAGGTTTGTTTGCAGTCGAGCGCAAAAGACAATTACCGCGAATTCCGCAACATATAGCGGTTATCAGTAGCGTGCAGGCGGCTGGGTATGCGGATTTTATCAAGATTTTGGGCGATAGGTGGGGTGGGGTGAAAATTGATGTCGCGCATACGTTAGTCCAAGGTGCCGATGCGCCAGATCAGATAATTCAGGCTATAAAATATTTTAACCAATTAGAAGTATTGCCCGAGGTTTTGGTGATTGTTCGTGGTGGTGGTAGCGCTGATGACTTGGCGGCTTTTAATGACGAGTTATTGGTCGGAGAGATTGCCAGCAGTCGTATCCCGACATTAATTGGAGTTGGCCATGAGGTTGATGAAAGCTTGGCTGATATGGTGGCGGATGTGCGAGCAGCAACTCCGTCTAACGCAGCGCAGATATTAGTACCAGACAAAAACGAGATTATCAGAGAGGCAAAAAATCAAATCAATTCATTGTTGCCAAGAATAGGCCAGATGATTAACAGCCAACGACAATTAATTGGCGAAATTTTGGTTAATTCTTTGAATAAAATTGATAGTTTGATTGACGAAAAGTCGCGGTCGGTGTTGTCACTGAAAGATATATTGTCACAATTAAATCCTGATAAGGTTTTGGCACGGGGCTATGCATTGATAAGAGGCGAGCCAAAATTGGGTAGTATTATAGAAATCGAAACAAGTAAGGTTATAATGAAAGCAGAGGTAAAAAATGTCAGTAAAAAATAAAACCATATCAGAAAAAACAGCCCAGTTAAGCGAATTAGTTGCTTGGTTTGATGGCGATGAATTTACATTGGAATTGGCGTTGGATAAGTTTAAAGCTGCCGAAGAGTTGGCAAATGAGATTGAAACCGATCTAAACTCGTTAAAAAACGAGATTGAGATTGTAAAGCAAAAGTTTGACAGTGATAAATAATGTTCTGGTTTGCTGTAATCATTGTTTTGATATTCGGCTTTGTAGTTTTTCGTGGTTCGCCATATGTTCCAAGCCGAAAAAGATATATTAATCAGGCTTTTACTGAATTATATGCAGTTTCAAAAAAAGATTTTTTGGTTGATATCGGCAGCGGTGACGGTATCGTCTTGCGCGAGGCTGCAAAATTAGGTGCTAGGGCGATAGGTTATGAAATCAACCCAATTTTGGTAGTTATAGCCAATCTAATATCAATAAAAAATCCCAAGGTAAAGACTAATTTGGCTGATTTTTGGTTTGCTAGATTGCCCGATGAAACAACTTTGGTGTATGTTTTCTCGGTTCAGCGAGATATTAAAAGACTGGCTAATAAATTACAAAAGGAAGTTAATCGCATAGGCGAGCCAATCCATCTAATAAGTTATGCTGGTGATTTTGATCAGTTTCGGATGATAAAGAAAAAGGCAGCCTATAGATTATATTTGATCAGTCCTTTACAGCCACGCAAAGCACAAGTATAATGGGCATATGATAAAATCATACGACAAAGGTTCGGCTGACATTTGGATGATAACTACGATTTGTTTTGCAGTATTGATGATTGGCGCTAGTACTTTTGGCGTTTGGGCCTATATGAATTATAACGAGCAAAAGACAGATGTTGATGGCAAGATCGGTGATGCCGTGGCTTTGGCAAAGAAAGAACAAGGCGATGAGGACGAAAAGAAATTTGCCGAACGCGAAAAAGAACCAAATAGAGAGTTTTCTGGTCCGGAAGAATATGGACAAGTGAGTTTTAGCTATCCAAAAACATGGGGCGTATATGTCGCCACGGAGGCTTCAATAAAAGGCGGTAGTTATGAGGCTTATTTTAACCCGATAGAGGTTCCACCGGTTAAGGCGGGTCAACAATATGCTTTACGATTATCTGTAGTGCAGAAAAAGAGCTATGATGAATTTTTGAAAACTTTTGAATCATCGATAAAAAAAGGTGAATTAAAATCCAGTAGCGCTTTAATTAATGATATAGCGGTCACTAGGCTAGACGGTAATTTTAGCAAAGATATTCGGGGTTCTATGGTCGTATTTCCCGTTCGGGATAAACTGGTCACTATTCAAACAGATGCGGACACTTTCAAGCCAGATTTTGACGCTTTAATCAAAACAATCAAATTTAACGCCTAATTTTCATCAAACACCGTGTTACAATTATTGTATGGATATTGTGCGAGGGGACAATGATTTTGACGGGGCGCTTATTGGTCACTTGCCATCGATTATTGCTGCCGCGCACGAACTAAAATCTCCGCTGACATTGGTTCGCCAATTATCATTAATGCTAGAAGACGGTAAAGTCTCGGCGCATGATCAGAAAAAGATGTTGCATCAAATTAGTTTGACTAGTGAACGGGCACTGCGCCTGACTAGTGATTTGACCAAGGCGGCAAAATTATCCGATGCGATGTTTGCTATGGAACCGATAAATCCGCAGCAATTATGTGAAGATATTGTCTATGAATTAAAACCGTTGTTTGAGGCGCATGGTCGCGAGTTTCGATTGGTATCGCGCAAACACCCATTGTTATTGGTCGCCAATCGAGATTTGCTGAGGCGAATTATTATGAATTTTAGCGATAACGCATTGCATTACACGGATGGTAACACGGCGATACAAATCCAGATTCGGGCATTGAATGCTGGCAAAACCATACGTTTAGGTGTGCGTGATTTTGGCCCTGCATTGTCGAGTGATATGTGGCAGACGCTACGGGGCAAATTGACATTATCGACTATGCCCGTGCACCAACGTCCGCAAAGTAGCGGGCTGGGGCTGTATATTGCTGGTCAGTTCGCAGATGCGATGAATGGGCAAATAGGAGTGATTAGACATCGGGATGGGGCAACTTTTTATGTGGATTTGCAGGCGTCTAGTCAATTAAGTTTGTTATGAATAAAATCAAAGTTTTGGTCGTAGAGGATGATAAGTGGTTAGCCGAGCAGCACGGTCGAGTATTAACGGCGGCGGGTTATTCGGCGACGGTTGTATTAAATGCGATTGAAGCGATTCAGGCAGTCAATAAACAAGTCCCAGATGTTATTATATTGGATGTTTTATTAACTGGTAATACTGCCTTTGCGTTGATGCATGAATTGCAGTCGTATGATGATACTGGCGCTATTCCTATAATTTTATGCACTAATTTGGCGGCTGATTTGTCGTTGGATGACTTGGCGCCGTATGGGGTTAAACAGATTATAGACAAGGCAACAATGGTGCCTGATGATATTGTCACGGCGATTCGTAGGCTGATGTAATGAAGACAACACATACACAGGCGATAGTGCTAAGGCGGACGAATTATGGCGAAACAGATAGGGTATTGCAATTGCTGACGCCCGAAGGTAAACGTTCGGTAATGGCGCGTGGCGTGCGTGGTGAAAAAAGTCGGCTAGCAGGGGGTATAGAATTGTTCGCGATTTGTGATGTTGTCCTAGGCGATGGTAAAGGTGAATTAGGGGTGCTAACTTCGGCGCGATTGATTAAATTTTACAAAAATATAATGAGTGATTATGATCGGATGCAGTTCGGATATACGGCGGTAAAATTAGTGGCGGGGGCCAGTGAGATGGTCGATGGGGCAGATTGGTATGATGTTTTATCTGAAACTTTGGCCGGGCTAGATGCGGTGTCAATTCCGCTAGAATTAGTTCAAATCTGGTTCTATTTGCGATACTCATCGATACTAGGGTATGAATTAAGTTTGTGGCATGATAGCGACGGTGAAAAATTAGTGGCTGATGGGCGATATATATATGATGAATCAGAGCGGGGGTTGCGGATGTCAGCCAATGGTTCGCTAGGGTCGGAGCATATTAAATTATTGCGATTAGTTGCCACACGTCCGCTAAAAGTATTAGTTCAAATCGGCGGCACTGGGGATGTGTTGGCTGATTGTCTATCTGTCGCCCGACAACATGCGGCGATAAAAGGGTAATTAAAAAGACACCTTATTAGGGTGTCTTTTATAGTTCTTTAGTTAAAGATATGGTGGATTTTGCGCTCTAGGCGTTGACCGCCGATCGCAATGGACAGGATTTTCAAACCTTTTTTTGCCTTGGTCTTATGAGATAGACTCAGCGCACGGAACGTGTGTTTGAGTCTGGCTCGGGCTGAGCAACGCAAATACCAGATTAGGTTTTCTAGCTCGGCCACATCATCACATTTGTGCAATCGCTTGTGGGTTTTTATAATGATACCTTTGTTTGCCCTCTATTTCGCGCATTTGATATTTGATATAACCCGTATACCCATAACTGATAGCCGCATTATGTTTGTAATCTAGCGCATCAAACATATTGTAGCTGTTCAAAAAACAAATATACGCTTGCTTTTGGCAGTTTGATTCCAGATAGACTCTACCTAGATCGCGCTCTAGTAGGGCTCTTGTTTCTGAGCAACCTGGCGGCAGGAGAGCTTCGGCACCTAATAGGTATTCTTTTGCTTCTTTGGGTTTTTTGAGTTGATTGTAGGTGATACCGATCATCCTCATTACTGATACATTTTCGTTTTTTCCACTGGCTTTTTGAGAAGCCTGTTCAAAAATATCTAACGCTTTTTTTGGTGCAGTGATGATTAGGCACTCGCCCTGTTCCATTAAACTAGCAAAGGTTTCCAATACTTCTGGCAATGTAACCACATCCTTTTTTCTACAAATTTTTAAGTTTCAGAACTATCTCTCCATTATAACATTTATGGATAGTATAGTCAAGTTAGGCAATTTATGATGTGATATAATAGAATGTAATTATGAGCGAAAATACGAAAAACGAAAAAATGGAAGCAATTGTCAGTTTAGCAAAGCGCCGTGGGTTTATTTACCAGGGTAGTGATATTTATGGGGGATTGAGCGGTACTTGGGATTTCGGTCCACTAGGTGTAGCGTTGAAGCGCAATATTATGAATTTGTGGTGGAAGATGTTTGTGCTAGACCGCGAAGATATGTACGGTGTGGATGCGGCGATATTGATGAACCAGAAAGTTTGGAAGGCTAGTGGTCATGTTGATACTTTCAGCGATCCGTTAACTGTTTGCCTAGAATGTAACTCTAGACAGCGGGTTGATAATTTATTGGATATCAAAGCCTTTAGTCAATACAGAGATTCAATTATAGGTAAGTTATATATTGAAAGGCTAGAAGATCATAAGGCGCTATCTTTAAGTGAAGAAACTGAATTTGAAAAAATTAAATCCGCCGCTAAAGAAGCGGAAAAAATAGAGCAGCCAGAATTAAAATACAAAGCCTATAAAATATTAGAAAATAATCTTCTAAATTCAGTTAATGCAGGCTTATTAAATGTTGTGTATGTAGAGTCATTGCTAGAGGTATTGAATAATGCCTTAGAATCTTTTGATTATTTAGGTAAATATACGAAGATATATCTAAATAGTAATATTAAATGCCCAGTTTGTGGTGGAGGAAACTGGAGCATGCCGAATAGATTTAATATGATGTTCAAAACTAATGTTGGTCCGATTGAGGATGAAAACAGTGTTAGTTATCTGCGACCAGAAACTGCACAGGGGATATTCACGAATTATAAGAATATAGTAGATTGTTTCTATCCAGACCTACCGTTCGGTATCGCACAGCAGGGCAAGGCGTTTCGTAATGAAATTAGCCCACGAGATTTTATATTCCGATCGCGCGAGTTTGAGCAAATGGAAATTGAATATTTTGTGAACCCTAACGATTGGGAAGCAGCGTTTGATATGTGGCGCAAATTGGTTTGGGGTTGGTGCGCTGCAATTGGGCTGCCAACAGAATCAGTTCACGAAGATGAAATACCGGCTGATAAATTGGCGCATTATAGTAAACGCACAATTGATTTTATGTTTGATTTCCCAATTGGCCGTGAAGAATTATTGGGACTAGCGTATCGCACCGATTTTGATCTGGGCAATATCCAACGCGAAGCTGGCAAAAGCATGGATTACGTTATCAAAGGCACAAATGAGAAACTAGTACCGCATGTTATTGAACCATCATTTGGTGTTGAGCGAGCGTTGATGGCGGTGTTATCAACCGCGTATACCGAAGATGAAGTAAACGGTGAAAAAAGAATCTATTTGAAATTACCAGAACACTTGGCACCGATTAAATTTGCTGTTTCGCCACTACTAAAAAACAAACCAGAATTGGTAGCCAAAGCTCGTGAAGTATATTCAATGCTAAAGAAAAAACATGGCGCAGTAATGTGGGATGATAACGGTAATATTGGTAAACGCTATCGCCGCCAAGATGAAATCGGAACGCCGCACTGTGTTGTGATTGATTTTGATACATTAGAAAACGATACTGTGACTATTCGTGATCGTGATACGACTGAACAAAAACGCGTAGCGATTAGCGAGCTGTAAATAGACTATGGTGGAAAATATATTAATTGTCGCTAGCGTGGCGTTTATCATCGCGGGCATTACTCCGTATATAATTGATGTGATAAAAGGTAAGACTAAACCTAGAATTGTATCGTGGTTCATATGGTGTGTGCTGACGATTATGGCGTTTATTGCGGCATTGGTGGAACAACGATATCCTACGGCGATATTATTATCGTTCTCAGTCGTTTCAACTGTGTTGGTAGTTGTTCTGGGTTGGAAGAATGGTGATAAAAAGGTTGGTAAATTAGACATTGCATGTTTGATATCTGCTGGTGTTGGAATCATATTGTGGCAAGTATTTAATTCACCGGAACTAGCAGTTGTTGCTACGATTGCTATTAATTTGGTAGGTGGCATACCGACGTTGATACATTCTTGGGAAAAGCCTGGTGAGGAAACTTGGGCGGCATATCTATTCACGTTCTTTGGAGCGTCATGTACGTTGTTGACGATTAGTAATTGGCAAATCACGGCGTTTGCTTTCCCATTATATTTAGCGTTGAATAATCTGACTTTTGCGTTGGTTATAATATTACGGCAGAGATTAATAGTTAAGAGGTTGCAGTAGATGGACATAAAAACTATCTTTGTTGTTTGTAGCAGCATATTGATGGTTGTCTGTGTTATTCCATATCTAGTTGAAGTTGTTCGGGGGAAAGCAAAGCCCAGGGTTGTTTCATGGTTTATCTGGAGCATAATCACAGGTATTGGTTGTGCTGCCGCATTCGTGGATCATCAATATCCGACAGCTATATTACTGTTGTTGTCATCTATGGGTACTATGTTAACTGGTATATTGGGTTGGAAATATGGCGATAAGAAGATTGCTAAATTAGATGTGTCGTGTTTTGTAGGTGCTTTGATAGGGTTGGTGTTGTGGCGGGTATTTGATTCACCGGCTTTGGCAGTAATGGCGATGATAATGACTGATTTTGTTGGGGGTATTCCTAGTTTAGTACATGCCTGGCGGAAACCTTATGAGGAGACGTTGGTCTCATATATGTTATCTTTTTTTGCCGCTAGTTTTACATTGTTGGCGCTGAGTGATTGGGTATTTACGGCTGCGGCGTACCCAATATTTTTGTTCGCTATATATTTAACATATACGGTTATACTATTTTTCAGAAGGCGAGTAGTAAAAAAATAACCGCTGGATTCCAGCGGTTATTTTATTAATTAGTCAGCCTAATAGACTTTTTTTGCTTTTGGCAGTTTGTCTTTTTTAGCTTTTTTGACCTTTTTTTCACCTTTGTCTTGGTTCTTTGCCATAGTTACTCCTTTTTCTCGGGACCATTTACCCTATGTATATATTATGCGCTTAAGCTTTAGAATATCAAGTCATTTTGTAGTATTATAGATAGTAATGATTATTTATTATACAGATGGAAGCTGCAGCCCTAATCCTGGTCCTGGTGGGTTCGCAGTGATACGCGATGGCAAGCCGGTACTAGCAGGACACGAGGATATATCAACTAATATTCGTATGGAAGGCATGGCAATGATTACTGCACTGCGTGATAGTGCGGGTCAAGGATGTCAGATCTATACTGACAGCGAATTCTGGGTCAATGTCCTGACCAAATGGGGTAAATCTTGGGAAGCTAACGGCTGGAAGAAAAAAGGCGGCGGGATTAAAAATATAGAATTAGTTCAAGAGGCACACGAATTGTATATTAAATCTAACGCGGAGTTAGTATGGGTTCGTGGGCATGTTGGTAACGCCAGTAATGAAATGGCAGATGTCTGGGCTAACAGGGCGCGCGAACAAAAACTTGATGGTGCAATAATAATTTAAAGGAGTAATATGACAGAGATTGGTGAGACAACCGATATATTTTTGTGGGCTAACAATATTGATGGGGTTAAAAAAGAATTGGACGTGGAATTTTTCCTATTTAACAAACATTACACTCCATATACGACCAGTTTCAGCAGCGAATTAAATTCGCAGATAAAACCGTTATTCTTGTTCGACCTGATTAATTTTGTAAACATGGGAGCGGGGACAGGGCTGTCGGTGCGTGATTTTGAATTGTCTGACGGCGAAGACAATGTGTTGCTGAGAACAGACCTAGAAAATGTTGGCCGGGCCGAAACATTATTACATTTGATTGAACATCAACGAAACGATATCGTAGAGTTTAGTGAATCAGAACATGAGTTCAAACGCCTGAAAGGCATTATGGCTAGGTTCACACATAAAGATTCACCGAATAAACCTTTCTATGTTATCAAACAAATTTCTCAGGGGAGCGTGCTAAAAGGTACGACCGCATGGGAGTTCCGTGATGGCAAATTCGGCGCGTTCCAAGCTGATATTGGCATGAAAGTGCCAACAGATAACCAAGTTCTGATTATTGGCAAAGATATATTTGTTTTCAACGAGAGCAAATTTGAACGCATATTTAATTACAATTACAAAAAACAAGCGCTGGCCGATCAGAAAGTCGCCGAGATTGAAAAACAATTTAAATTAAGTTTTCCAGATGGCATGGATATGCAATCGTTGGTTCGTGAGCGCAAGAAGACGGTTAATAAATTGCAAAAGATTGAAGTTGGCGCAATTACTCAAGAACAAGTGGTGGAGTATTCAGATAATATGCAATTGGAATTAATGACGGATGATGCCGGTGCGATTATCATAATGGACGGTAACGACCTAGATGTATTCGTAAATTTAATTAACGAAGATTATATTACCAGTGAGATTACCGGGCGACGTTATGAAGTGAAATCTAAAAAGTTATTGGATGATCCTGAAGGTGAACCGCCAAGAGGGTAACACAAGTAGAATATAGATTATAGATTACAGATTACAGTATAAATCTCAAGGTTATAAAAACATCCGGGATTCTGTAGATGTCCCATCAAATCTCAAAAATCTCAGAAGTCAAAATCTAAAATATACTACCAGCTGTTATAATAGATATTAATGAAACAGGGGATGGCACTAGAGATAATGCTTTCGGGAGAAAGCGTGTTGCTAACTGGCCCAGCGGGAGCCGGTAAGACTTTTGTGTTGAATCAGTTTATCCGTATAGCCAAGAATGAGGGCAAACATGTGTCTGTGACGGCTACAACGGGCTTGGCAGCCACGCATCTGGGCGGAACGACTATCCATTCATGGAGCGGAATAGGTATCAACGATGACCTGGAGCTGGGTTTTGTTGAACATATGTCAAAAGGCCGCGTGGAGATTATTGAAAAAACCGATGTATTGATAATTGATGAAGTCAGTATGTTGCATGATTATCGATTAGACATGGTGGACGAAGTTTGTCGTGCGGTGAGGAAAAAAGATGAACCATTCGGTGGCATTCAGGTTATTATGAGTGGTGATTTTTTTCAATTACCACCGATTAACAGGGGAGATTCACGGGCTGGTGGGTTCATCGTTAATAGTAAAGTTTGGCAGGAATTGGACCCAACGATTTGCTATCTAGCTGAACAGCACCGCCAAGACGATGAGATATTATTAGATATTTTGAATGCGATGCGAGCAGGGGAATTGAAACGTAACCATGCCGAGAGTTTATTGGCGAGGGTTGATATCCAGCCTGACACGGATGAATTATTAACGGAACTGCATACTGTCAATATTGATGTAGATAAACTGAACGAGGCCAAATTAGAGACATTAGAGGGTGACGAAGTTTTTTATACACAGACCACAAAAGGTGGTAAAAATTACATTGATAATTTACAGCGTTCAGTTCTAGCGCCAGCGGTTTTAAGATTGAAAAAGGGCGCATTAGTTATGGCGGTGAAAAATAGTTTGGACAAAAAATACGTTAATGGTAGCTTGGGGCAGGTAGTAGATTTTGAATCCGTGACTGAATATCCAGTCGTAGAATTTAAAAATGGTAAGGTCATTACTATGATGCCTGATACTTGGGAATTACGTGACGGTGAGAAGAAACGTGCCAGTATAACTCAGATTCCACTAAGGTTAGCGTGGGCAATCACGGTCCATAAATCGCAGGGGATGACATTGGATGCAGCACGAATTGACCTGCGAAAAGCTTTCGTGGAAGGCATGGGATACGTGGCGCTGAGCCGAGTAAAAAATTTAGACAATCTCTATTTGTCAGGTATAAATCAAATGGCGCTGCGGGTTAGCGAAGATGCTCAAAACATTGATGTATTGTTGCGCGACAGAGCTGCGAGGGACAAAAAACGCTTTGCCCACCTAGAAGAAGCAGCCAAAAAACGTAAAAGTGAGTTGCCAGTTAATCCTAAGAAAAAAGCTAGCGGTTGGACAGAAAAAATCGCAAAGATGCGCGAAACGCATCCAAACGCTTATATGCCATGGGAATCTCAGCAGGACGCATTACTAAAAGAAAAATTTCAAAATGGAGCTACGATTCCAGAACTATCCAAATTATTAGGTCGTCATGAAGGCTCAATCACTATGCGCCTGCAAAAACATTTTGGCGAGGATGTAGTATCATAAATATATGACACAAATAGACTACAGCTCGCTGGCTAAACCTGTAACTCAATCTGATGTGGATGAGTTTAATGAACAGTATTACCCAGGTAAAAAAACAGATCTTAGCAAGAAAAACATTGGCCCGGAAAAAATATTATTAATTGTGGCGCTAATTGTTTCGTCGGTTGTGTTACCGATAGTTTCAATAGTCGGTCGTCTAGATTTTTTTAGCCTAGCTATGGTAGTTGTATTTATAGCTTTTTTTGTCCTAGTAACTTATGGTGCTATGAAATATTCCAAAAGTGTCTTTATGGCCAATGTAAAAACATATCGTTTTGCCAAGGCTAATGGGCTGGTATTTAACATGCCTAGTGACGGGTCTATTCATAACGGGGTGATATTCAGCGTTGGTCAGAATCGCAAAACCGATATTCAATTGAGCAACCAAGTTAGTGGTAGCCAATTTGAGGTAGCTAATTATTCGTACGTTATTGAATCGGGGAGTGGTGATGATCGTACATCGACTACTTACCATTATGGTTATATTATAGTGAAGCTAGACCGTAAGTTGCCGCATATTTTATTGGATTCGCGTACTAATGGTAGTTTGCCGGCGTCTATGGATCGTAATCAAGTATTGTCATTGGAAGGTGATTTTGATAAATATTTTACGCTATACTGTCCAAAAGGTTACGAGCAAGATGCACTATATGTGTTTAGCCCCGATTTGATGCAGATGTTCATCAATGAAACGGCTAATTATGATGCTGAGATTATTGATGACCAATTATTTATTTATCAGAACAGCTCGTTTAATTTTACGGATCCTGTGTCCTTGCAAAAAATATTCAGAATTATTGACACTGTTGGGGCAGAGACTAAACACAATACAAAGCATTATGAAGATATGAACAGCCAAGCTGTAAATGTAGAGATTGCGGGCTCAAGATTAAAATCATCCGTTAACCCGGTAGTATGGGTGATATTGGGTGTGTTCGTATTGATATTCTTGTTTCAAATATTATCGGTGTTTAATATCTGGTAAATCTATGATTGATAATAATCCCAAATTTGATTTTCCTAAAAACTTCTTGTGGGGCGCATCCACGTCGGCTCATCAGGTAGAAGGTGGCAATCATAATCAATGGACGGTTTGGGAACTAGAGAATGCTCAGGCTCGATCAGTCAAAGCTGAATACAAAATGGGGCATCATGATAATTGGGATAGAATTAAAGACGCAGCCCAAGACCCTGGTAACTATGTGTCTGGTAAATTAGCTGACCACTATCATCACTACAAAGAAGATTTTGGTTTACTACAAAAAATGAATATGAATGCCTATCGTTTCAGTATTGAATGGTCACGGATTGAGCCGGTTGAGGGGCAGTGGGATGAATCCGAAATTGAGCACTATCATCAGTATATAGATGAATTGGTTAGTCGCGGAATTGAGCCGGTTATGACTTTGTTCCATTTTGCGCTGCCGTGTTGGTTCGCAGATAAGGGCGGTTTTGCTAGTCGCAGTAATGTGAGATATTTCACACGTTTTGTCAGCAAGGTAATGGGTGAATTTCACTCCAAAGTCAAATACGTCATTACTATAAATGAACCTGATATATATACGTTTGAAAGTTATTTTAATGGTAATTGGCCGCCATCAGAACATAGTTTTTTAAAATTTTTCCGGGTAATTAATAACCTGTTGTACGCTCATAAAAAAGCTTTCTTTGCTATTAAAAAAATCAACAGAGACACCAAAGTTTCGGTTGCAAAGAGTTCGGTTTATTTTTGTGCCGACGACGGTAGATTTATTAGTCGAGCCGCTAGGAAGATAATGCAATTCATTCAGGACGATTATATACTGATGAGCGTTAGAAGGTATTGTGATTTTATAGGATTGAATTATTATTTTAGCACCGTGATTGAGGGGCTGGCGGTATACGATTATCAGGAACATCCCAGTGACCTAAATTGGGGGATGCCACCGGCTGAAATCCAGTTTATATTGGAACGGTTGAATAGAAAATATAGGTTGCCAATAATTATTACTGAAAACGGTTTGGCCGATGCAGAGGACGAGCATCGCAAATGGTGGTTGACGCAAACTATCATGGGGATGCAAAAGGCGATTAAAAACGGTGTCAAATTACATGGATATTTACATTGGAGTTTGATGGATAATTTTGAGTGGGCGTATGGTAAATGGCCGCGATTTGGGTTAGCGGCGGTTAATTACAAAACTGGTGAGCGAAAACTACGACCAAGTGCAGTTTGGTTCGGTAGTGTAATAAAGAAACTAAGAGGATTATGATGAATGACCCATTCACAAAAAATGATATTAAAATAGCAGTTATCGGTGGTGGAACTGGTAGCTTTACATTGTTATCAGCACTAAAGGACCATACCAAGCAATTGGCGGCTATCGTCAATATGGCTGATGATGGTGGCAGTACGGGTGTGCTGCGTGACGAATTAGGGACTTTGCCGCCCGGTGATGTGCGTCAATGTTTAGTGGCACTAAGTGATTCACCAAAAATACGCAATCTGTTTGATTACAGATTCCAAAAAGGCACATTCGGCGGGCATTCGTTTGGTAATATATTGTTAACGGCACTGGAAAAAGTCTGCGGTAGTTTTAGCGAAGCAGTAGCGACGGCATCAGAAATTCTGCGCGTTAATGGGGTTGTTATCCCGGCGACTTTGGATAATGTACGATTAAAAATGGAATGGCCTGAATGTAGCGCGATATTGCACGGCGAACGTAAGATTGATGCTAATTGTTTCAAACATGACCCTAGAAAAGCGACTTTATCATTGGCCCCAAAAGCCAAGGCAAATCCTATGGCACTAGCGGCGATTGAGCAGGCCGATATGGTAGTGATTGCACCTGGTGACCTATACACGTCATTAGGGCCGTTATTGGTTATTGACGGCATTGCCGAGGCGTTGCAAAAAACCAAAGCGGTCTGTGTTTATGTATCTAATCTGGTAACAAAACAAGGGCAGACTGATGGTTTTACAGTTAGTGACCACGCTAGTGAGATTGAACGTTTTGTTGGTGTTAAGTTTTTAGACTACGTATTATATAACGAACAAAAACCTAGCAAAGACATAGCTCGTCGCTATGAGAAAGAAAAAGCCTTCCTAGTACGAGTTGATGTTAAAAAATTAGCGGGAGCGTCTTATATGGCTGTTGCTGGTAGTTTCCTAGGCAAAATTGCATCTCGTAACAAATCCGATAAGTTATCATCTATAAAACGCTCATTGATTAGGCATGATTCCGAAGCTGTCGCACATGCGCTAATCGGCATATATAACGAATCAAATCGTTAGATCTAGATAATATAGACAAAAATACTACACCACCGATAATATGTTCCAGTATTCTTATCTTGAAAATATTGACTTATCCACAGTATAGTGAATAACTATTGGTTTAGTGGGTGAAAATCTACAAATTGGGTATTGTAGTGGGTAGTAGTGGGTAGTATTATTAAGTCAGTGGAAAAAAGTGGGTAACACCATCAAAACAAAAAACACCACTAAAATTAAAAAAATAACCTAAGCGGAGCCAAGAGAAAAACAATAACATGGCAAGTGTAGATTATTTCGAACGAAAGCTTGACGACAA